>ENA-ORUG01000010-ORUG01000010.1-human-gut-metagenome-genome-assembly--contig:-NODE-10-length-253388-cov-5.186383_pt1 | contig 253388 bp, 223 predicted proteins | sample MGYA00242079_ERZ509207 | MGnify/ENA primary metagenome ERZ509207 (study PRJEB26280, sample SAMEA2338780) | human gut metagenome | biome: human gut; feature: human-associated habitat; material: faeces...
CGCGAGCTGGGTTCAGAACGTCGTGAGACAGTTCGGTCTCTATCTATCGTGGGCGCAGGAGATTTGCGAGGCTCTGACACTAGTACGAGAGGACCGTGTCGGACGTACCACTGGTTTACCGGTTGTCCCGCCAGGGGCACCGCCGGGTATCTAAGTACGGATCGGATAAGTGCTGAAAGCATCTAAGTACGAAGCCGGCCTCAAGATTAGATCTCCCTCAAGGGTGGTTATAGACGATGACCTTGATAGGCCACAGGTGTAAGGGCGGCGACGTCCGAGCCGAGTGGTACTAATAGCCCGGGACTTTCCTCACAGTGAAGGTTGATATATTTTAAGACGATAAGGCGAAGCGAGTCTCTTCGGATTGATGTCCGGTCAAAATCTTGATAATGATATTAAGGTGGCTATAGCACGAGGGATCCACCTCTTCCCATTCCGAACAGAGAAGTTAAGCCTCGTCACGCCGATGGTACTGCGTAACAGTGGAAGAGTAGGTAGCCGCCGTCTTGAGAAAGGCGAAAGCCGATGGAGAGGAGTCAGTCCGTAAGGGGTGACTCCTTTTTCTGTTTTTATTTATTCGATTCTGATTGGATAAATAAAATAAGATGTATATATTCGCTCCCTATAACTTAATAATGTGTTGTATGGTTAAGAAGTGGATATTCCCTTTATTGATTGGGGTTTGTTTAATCAATACGTCTATGGCACAAGAAAATCCGATTTTATTATTCCCAAAAGGGGCGCCGGGAGAAACTATTAAATTAATAGAGAAAGCTGATACGGACGGTGGAAAAACCGGTGGTGAGAGTGTTTTGCGTATTACGAATGTAAGTGAGCCAACGATTACTATATATCATGCTCCGGATGAAGTGGCCTCGGGTGCCGCTATGATTGTCTGTCCCGGTGGTGGTTACAATATTTTAGCTTATGATTTGGAAGGTGATGAAGTCTGTGAATGGCTTAATAATCTTGGAATAACTGCGGTCTTACTTAAATACCGGGTTCCAAGACGAGAAGGACTGGAAAAACACGAAGCTCCTTTGCAAGATGTACAGCGTGCGATTGGTTATGTTCGAGCGAACGCTGAGAACTTGAATATAGATCCAAAGCGGATCGGTGTGATGGGATTCTCGGCTGGTGGCCATTTGGCTGCCATGGTTAGCAATAATTTTTTGAAACGTACTTATCCGGCTATTGATGCTACGGATAAAGTAAGTTGTCGTCCGGATTATTGTTTATTGGTTTATCCTGCTTATTTAGATGGAGAGAACTTCCAATTGGCACCAGAGTTAAAGGTTTCATCTGCCACACCTCCAACCATGTTAATTCAAGCGGAAGATGATAAATCTTATATTAACAGTAGTATTTTCTATTATTATGCCTTAAAGGAAGCTGGTGTTCCGGCATGGATGCATTTATATAGTCAAGGTGGCCATGGATACGGGTTACGAGATACGGGAGCGTCTGTAAATGAATGGCCGGATCGGGCTGAAGATTGGTTTCGTGAGATCGGTCTAATCGAATAGAACTCCAGATATCTTTTCTGGAGACTTGCGGAGTAGATTCTAAAATCGATTGCGCAATTTATTTATTACTAGTTTATTATTGATGGTAAACGTAGTAAAAGCGTAGTCTAGGAAAGCGTGTTCTATAGCATATCGTATCTTTGAAGTAGTGAGTTTATTGCTGTTTTCTGTTATTCGGGCTTTTTTTGAAGTAAAAAAGCTAAGTTATGAAATTCCTTAAAAGTTCAGTTTTATTTATTTCAATGGCATGTATAGTGCCTGTTTGTTCGATAGCGAGAGAAAAAAGTGAGAGAATCACAAGAGCTGAGATTGAACAGAAAAGTGCGGATGAATTTATAAATGGTCTGATGAGTCGAATGACCGTTGATGAGAAAATTGGCCAATTGAATCTTCCTAGTTATGGAAACGTAATGCCAAATCCTAAAAAGAGTGAGATAGCCAGTCGTATTGTACGAGGAGAGGTTGGTGGTATATTTAATATATTCGGTGTCGATGCGATCCGGCAGTTACAAGAAGTCGCGGTTAAAGAAAGTCGGTTGGGGATTCCTATAATTGTTGGTGCTGATATTTGTAATGGTTATAAAACTGTTTTTCCCATTCCTCTAGGTCTTTCGTGTAGTTGGAAACCGGAGAATATAGAAGAGGTCGCTCGAATTTCCGCAAAGGAAGTTGGTGCTGATGGTATCTGTTGGACATATAGCCCGATGGTCGATATATCTCATGATGCCCGGTGGGGACGAGTAAAGGAAGGAGCGGGCGAGGATCCGTTTCTTGGAGGTATAATGGCTCAAGCATGGGTGCGTGGTTATCAAGGCAATGATTTATCGGCTGATACGACTCTTATGGCATGTGTAAAGCATTATGCGCTTTATGGAGCGGCCGAGGCTGGTCGGGATTATAATACGGTAGATATGAGCCGTGTGACTGCCATGAATTATTACATGCGTCCTTATCAGGCTGCTGTAGAAGCAGGAGTAGGAAGTATCATGACTTCATTCAACGAATTTGAAAGTATCCCCGCGACCGGAAATACTTGGCTTCTTAATGACGTGTTGCGTAAACAATGGGGATTTAACGGCTTTGTCGTGTCTGATTTTACGGCAATAGCGGAGATGGTAAACCATGGAATAGGTAATAGTCAGGAAGTCGGAGTCAAGGCGCTAAAGGCGGGTGTCGATATGGATATGATAGCGGACTGTTATCATGCCGTATTAAAGAAATCATTGGAAGAAGGGAAAATAACAGAGGCTAAGATTGACTCTGCTTGCCGGAGAATACTAATCGCAAAATACCAATTGGGATTGTTCCATGATCCATATAAATATTGTAATCCGAAAAGAGCCGCCAAAGAGTTCTTGTCGGTAAATAACGTATCTGCGGCCCGTCGTATTGCGGCGGAGTCTTTCGTGTTACTTAAAAATGATAATAATCTGCTTCCACTTAAAGGATGTCGTAAGGTCGCTGTGGTCGGTCCTTTAGCGGATAGCAAGGCGAATATGGCTGGATCGTGGAAATATGATGAGCAGACTAAATCTTATCATGGATTGGTAGAGGATTTACAGGAATCTTTGGGAAATGGAGTAGAGGTTGTTTTTGCAAAAGGCAGCAATCTAGTCGATGATTCCGTCTATGAAGCAAACTTTACGGATCAAAATCGTTCAACCCGGGATGATAGAAGCGATGAACAATTAATCGCCGAGGCCCTAAAAGTGGCGGAAGGCGCTGATGTGATTATCGCTGCTTTGGGTGAATCGATAGATATGAGTGGAGAAGGCGCTAGTAGAGCCATCCTTGAAATGCCGCAAACGCAGAAAAAATTACTGGATGCTATCCAAAAGACAGGAAAGCCGATCGTAATGGTACTTTTTACCGGAAGACCTTTGGCATTACAATCCGAGGAAAAGCAGGTGAATGCGATCTTGAACGTATGGTTCGGTGGTACGGAAGCAGGAGCGGCTATTGCCGATGTCTTGACCGGAAAGGTTTCTCCGACGGGGAAGTTAACCATGTCTTTTCCTCGTGTAACAGGCCAATGTCCGATCTATTACAATCATAAGATGACAGGACGTCCTATGTCTCCCGATGCTTGGTACACTCGTTATGTCTCCAATTATATAGATGTGTTGAATGAGCCTCTTTATCCATTTGGTTACGGTTTGAGTTATACGACTTATACGTATGGCGATGTATCTTTGAATACGAATTCTATGGATGCAAATGGAAAAATTCAAGCATCCGTGATTGTTACCAATACCGGGGCTCAGGATGGAGAGGAAATCGTACAGCTTTATTTACGTGATATCGTACGCAGCATAACCCCTCCGGTCCAAGAATTGAAAGGATTCAAGCGAGTTGCGTTAAAAGCGGGAGAAAGCAAGAAAGTAACCTTTGATATTGATGTGGATATGTTGAAATTCTACGATTCAACCTTAGATTATGTCGCTGAGCCGGGTGAGTTTCAGGTAATGATCGGTGGAAATAGTAAAGAGGTGAAAACAGCTTCGTTTACATTAAAATAATCCTAATCGTAAGGAATCAGTTATGGGGCTTTGCTAAATTCGAAATTATATGTATCTTTGCCAAAAGAAATATTACAAAACCATGGGGATGACCGGTTTTGACAGCGGGTAGAAGTGGTTTGTAAGCATGTAGTGCGTGGTTGGCTTGCACTTAAATCTCAGACAACGAACAATTAACTGGCGAAAATAATTACGCTCTCGCTGCTTAATCGAAGTATAGTAGATTCAAGCTTAATCCCTGCAAAAGTTGCGGGGACGTGACATCACCCGGATGCTGTGGCTCCGAAGCGTTCCGATCAGGTGGTGCAGCAATATCGGAGATAGTTTGAGATAAGCCTCGGGTCTCAGGCGAAACTTTAGAGGATAAGGGATGAGTGGGTGGCTTCGGTCTTGCTCTTCCCCGACAATGAAGGCGAAGATAAACATGTAGAAAGCAAATTAATTCCTCGTTTGGACGAGAGTTCGAATCTCTCCATCTCCACAATAGCCTTGGTAATCTACTGATTGTCAAGGCTATTTTTGTTGTTACACGTAAAAATACACGTAAAAGGCGTTTTTTTATAGGATTTTTGATGTCTTAATTCTCCATCGTGACAAATATAACGTTTTTCCTTCTCAACTCCCAATTATGATCAATAACATATTTTATGGATACAGTGTAGCCGTCATGTATATTATTCATTATATTTGCGGGACAGGTGCGTAACTTAAAGTTACGAAAATATGTTTTCAAATATTTTTGAGCTCAAATCCATTCGTGAGCAAAAGTACAGACTCTCTGAGCGTGAATCGGAGATCGCTAAACCTGTGTTAACCGACTTGGGTATGATCGATACCCTATATGAGTGGTTCAAGGAGATAGCCCTCGGAGGAAAGCCAATCCCTAAAGGGAATGTACCGCAAAGGAAAAAATTCATATTCATAATATTATATCTTTATTCTCCTATGACCTTGGCTGGCGGTAAGATGAAGGCTGGGTTGAGGGAAAAACTAGGGAACGTGCTAGGGATTAAGGAGAAGACAGTCGTTTCCAACAATATCAATGGCATAGTTTTTTCTTATCAATTGTATAAGTACTTTAGGCAAGATATAGAGCGTATTTTCTCTGAGATATCGGTTCGGCTGGGTAAGACCAAATAAATTTTGTGGTTTTTTAGGGGTAATTCGTGACATTCTACCTGTTGTCACGAATCGCCCTTTCTTTATTTATGACCATAAATATCGATGACATAACTTTGGTCTTGATCTTTATTCAAGGCAAAGACATGAAATTGACAATCAAGCAAGAGAAGTTCTGTAATTATTACTTGGAATCAGGCAATGCTTCCGAGGCGTATAGGCGTGCTTATTCTTGCGAGAATATGAGACCCGAGACTATTAATATAAGGGCTTGCGAGCTTCTAGCCAACGGTAAGATAGCGGTAAGGGTAAAAGAGTTGCAAGCTGATTTACAAAGAAGATCGGATATAACCAAAGACGAGGCTATTGATATCCTTAAGAATATAGCACGGGCCAATGTCGTGGATATGTTGCAAATCAAGAGGGGAAAGAACTATGTGATCTTCTTGATAAAAGATTTGTCTAAACTGCCTTTGTCTTTCCAATTAGCTATCCAATCGGTCAAAAGTACGGATAAGGGCTTTGAGGTAAAGATGTATTCCAAGATAGACGCTTTGGATCGCCTTTCGAAGATGATGGGATGGGATGCGCCTGTCAAATCGGAGGTCAATATAGATGGCGAGGATAAATCCATAACTATTCAGGTTATTGACAAGAGGGAGGACGTTATCAATGGTGATACAGACGACTAGGATATATACGGAGGTACAGGGCGCTTTGGATAGCGGTTATAAGATCATATCTGCCCAAGGATCTTCAAGGAGCAGTAAGACTTATAACATATTGATATTCCTTATAGCGTATATCCTTCATAACCCTAAGCTGTCTCTATCTATCGTGAGGAAGACATTACCGGCGCTGAAGGGATCTGTCTTCCGGGATTTCAAGGAAATCATGATCGATAAGTTCCGTATATGGGATAATAGGTGCATGAACAAGTCGGAGATGGTTTACTCGTTCCCAAATGGATCATTCGTGGAGTTCTTTTCCACGGATGATGAACAGAAGATAAGAGGAAGGAAACGTGATATACTTTATTGTAACGAGGGAAATGAGATATCTTATCTTGAGTGGCAGCAACTGGTGATGCGTACCACTCTTTTCTCTGTCATTGATTATAACCCGTCGTTCAGTGACGAGCACTGGATTTGCGATCTAAACAATGACCCTAGGACGTATCATTTTATATCCACTTATAAGGACAATCCTTTTTTAGAGCAAACAATCATCGATGAGATAGAGTCATTGAAGAATAAGAATAAGGTGCTTTGGGCGGTTTATGGGTTAGGGCAGCGGGCGATGGCCGAAGGGTTGGTGTTCCCTGATTTCGAGATCGTGGACGAGTTCCCGTCCTATGCCAAGCATGTGGCGTTAGGGCTTGACTTTGGATATAGCTATGACCCTACCGCTATAGTTAGATGCGGATTGGTTGATGATAGGTTATATCTTGACGAGAAATGTTACCGTACCCATATGTTAACCAAGGAGATTATTAAGGTATTGAAAGACCTTGGCTTGGTGGTTTACGCTGACAGCGCCGATCCAAGGCTTATACAAGAAATATCAAATGCGGGGATAATCATATACCCTGCGGACAAGTACAAGGGATCTGTTATGGGAGGTATTATCAAGATGATGGAGTATAAGATTTGTGTCACCAAGAGATCTTTAAACTTGATAAAAGAGCTTAGGAACTATGTATACGCCCAAAACAAGGACGGTAAATTTATCAATGAGCCTATTGACGGGTATAACCATCTTATCGATGGGGCACGTTATTGGACGATAGGCAAGCTTCTAGGAAAAGTATTAACAACAAGACTGTACTCGAAGGAGGAGTTAGGATTTTAACATGAATTACATAGACGCTATATTTCAGGTCTTCCAAAACAAGATATTGAACTCGTTTGGAGTGGAGAGGGACTTTGTCAGCCTTATCAAGGATAGGGATATAAGCCGGGCCATGTCAATGATGCAATGCCGGGACAGGGATGTTTCCCAAGCGATCTTGGAGTATAACCCGGAATCCCATGAGGTTAATAAACGTCCTAATAAGCACAGGAAAAATCAAGAACCGTATATTACGGAGAAATTGCCAAGAGGAAGGCAAGCGTATATAAATGAGGTCGAGTTGTTTTTTCTCCTCGGGCAGCCTATCTTGTGGAAAGCTGTATCGGATGATACGGATAAGGCTTTCAGGGCATTCGGTGATTTTCTCCGTGATACTCGATTCAACACGACAATCCGGGAAGCCAAGCGTTTGGCCGGTGCGGAGACGGAGAGCGCTAAGGTTTATCATATATACAGGGAAAATGGCATGCCCCAAGTAAAGGTTAAGGTTATATCCAAGTCAAAAGGATATACATTGCGGCCTTTATTTGATCAATGGGATAACATGATAGCTTTTGGTTATGGATATACGCTACTTGAGGGCGATAAGTCCGTAGAGCATTTTGATATAGAGACCCCGGAATACATCTATAGATGCAAGAGAGCGGATATCGGATGGGATGTTACGTCATTGCCTAATCCTTCGGGTAAAATAAATGTTATCTACTATCGTCAAAACAAGGCATGGTATGGGGTGCAAAAGCGTATAGACAGAGAGGAAGCGGTTGATAGCAAGGCTGCGGATTCAAATAATTATTTCTCCGATCCAAAATTGAAATTAACCGCTGATGTCATTCAGAACATAGTAGGGGGAGGATCTAATATGGTAGGGGAGGTTATTACCATGTCCGATAAGGACAAAAGCGCTGCCGAGTACCTAGTTCCGCCCGATTATTCCACGATGAAAGAGGCGGAGAAAAAAGACCTGTCATCAAGCATACTATTCGATACGTTCACCCCGGATTTCAGTTATGAGAACATGAAGGGGCTTGGGACATTATCCGGGGAGGCATTGAAAAGGGCCTTGGCCCTTGGATACATGAAAAGGGATAACTTGAAAGAGATATATGATATATTAATAGACCGTGAGAAGAATCTTATATTGGCTATCATGATGAACGTAACTCATATCGGCATGAGAGAGGAGTTAAGCAGGCTCGACCTGCAACATGAGTTCTCCGAGCCTTTCGCCGAGGATAAGGATAAGAGAATAGATATGATAGCGAAACTCTATGAGTCAGGATTGGTGTCCCTTCAAACGGCGGTAGATATGCTGTCCTTGACTGATAAGCCGGAGGAGGAGATTCGACGGATATTAGAGGAGAAGCGGGAAAAGACGCAAGATAATAGAAAAGAGAAGATTGAAAATTCCAAAAGCCCGGATGATTCCAATCGAAATTAAAGGTCTTACGGAATTATTTAAATAAAAAATACTGTTAAATGGTATATAAAGGCATATTTATTCACAAAATTGAATTTTAAATATTATGGTAAAGGATGTAATGTCCCGAAAGGAAGGAGATAAGTATATATCGGATTCTATATCGCTCGAATCAAGCGATATAGTTCTACATGTAGAACTTAAAGATAATGGTAATATTGTCTTAGAGAGAAGTATTACTGGTGATAATTGGGTAGTTGCAGCTTATCTAGCTCGAAATGTCAAGCTGTATGAGAATGGGGTAGTAGGTAAATCTGGACAGATAGTAAGGATCGTGTCGACAATGGAAATCTCTAAAATATCTGTACTGCAATGATAGCTCTAAGCGACATCAACTTATCCAAGATCGATCTCTCGGGCATAGACTTGCGAGGGATAAAGCTGGGGATTGGAGGGCGTGGCGGTTCCGGCGATGATTCCCAGCGCCCTTGGCTCTTCCCCGACCAAGCATGGACAGTGACCGGCAAGACCAACGAGGATAGTAATCGTGATATTATCGCCAATGTTACAGGCAATGGTAATGATCTTACGCTGACCAATTTTAGGTTTGCAGAAGGGAGTGGGTATGGATTGTATGCTGAGAATTATAATAAGTGGTATCAAGTCTCTGCTAGAGGTGATTTTATAGTTACAGCAGATAAGATAAATATAACTGCCGTTAAAGAAACAACAAGTACTCTTATTTATAAGAGAGGTGAACATCTAAAACAAAGGATTAGGGTGTCGGGATTGCCTGAAGGTGTTAATTTAGTAATAGGCCGTCAATTGCATGATTTTTATATTATAGCAGAAGATGGTACTTATAATATTGATGTGATAGATAATTCAGGAGTAGATCCATATACTATTGGCTATAAAATAAGTAAGGTTTTAGAATCTTGTGACATCACCATCGAGCAAATCCCCGAATACGAAGGCTATCTGGTAACAGATGGGGTGGATGATAAGGTTGTTTCGTCGGATTTTGTAATGGATAAGGAATTTACGATTGTTGGTGAGTGGAAGCTGGTGGCTGACGAGATGGGGTCTGCGGGTATCGTAAAACCTTCTTCTTTATTTGTGTTTAATAAAGATAATGGATTGATAATATACATAAATAACACAAGTAAAGGACAAATTTTAAATACTAAATCTTTAAAGGCTATTTGCTCAGATGGACGTGTATATTATGATGATTGGTCTGAAATGCTAGTTAGTGAAGAACAACCTATCGCAAGTAGTAATAAGTACTTAATGATTGGTAGTAATGGAAACCACTTTACTAAAATCGCCTTAAAGAATTTAGCCATTTACAACCATATCCTATCCAAAGACGACTGTATCAAAGCATATGATTATTTACAAACATTAAAAGCAAAATGATATGAGGTACGCTATAGTGGATTTATTATGGGCTAAATCTCACGGAATCGAGATATTGCCCGAAATGAGAACGAGTGTGGATCAAAGCAAGGTAGTCTTGCATGAGGAGTATCTATCTCCCTTTGCCGAGGAGGACTTCCCTCGCTATAATTTCGACGACCCGTCTTTCATAGAGCTATTGAATAGCGACGAATGAACTTATCCGGAAGAAGAGCAGCCCGTAATCAATAGGCAACTCAGCAGGTTGTTGGCATTGGACGAACTGGACAAGGAGGCTACCGAGGAGATAAACACGTATAACCTTACCCCGTCGGAAGCCTTACAGGTCAAGGATCGATACCCGGAATGGGAAGCCGGGATAAATGTCAAAGCCGGTGAGCGATACCGGGTCGAGGACATCCTGTGGGAATGTATCAAAGACCATATCACGCAAGATAACTGGAAGCCGTGTACGGCGACCCTAAGCCTGTGGAAAAGAGTAGACGCGGAAGGACACGCCGGCACTATGGAAGATCCTATTCCATATACACAAAATATGGAGCTTGAATTCAACAAGTACTACACGCAGGATGGCGTATTGTATCTCTGCATACAAGCTATGACACCCGGACCGTTCGATTTAAAGGATGTACCGGCGCATGCGCAGCCTATCAAGCAATAGGCACGAATGGTTTAATATTATTGTTTTTGTGACAATCGGTCTATTGTCATGTATATATCCTGTTTTTATTTTATTACAAGCTTATGTATCAATACTTTTATGCGAAAAATAAAAGTGATAGCATGAAAGAGAAGATTTTCCAGCAGTTAAAACAGAAGTACTCAAATCTTGGGTTAACGGAGGATGTTTTGAGGTCCGTGGCAGAATCATTGGGGTCCACTGGCCTGATTACGGACGATAATCTTGAAACTGCGGTAGCAGGGCAAGAATCAATGTTGAAATCTTACCAGAGTTCCTTGGATAAGGTGCGAACCGAATGCGCAAATTACAAGAAGGAATTAGAGGAGTTGAGAGGCAAGGGGGGCGGCCAGCAACAGCAACCAGATAAAAACGAGGAGCCGGATTGGTTCAAGAAGTATCGTGAGGAGCAGGACGAGAAAATCCGGCTCTTGACCTCCGAGAATGATAAAGCTAAGGAGGAGAAAGCACGTGCTGAAAGACACAATCTGATCCTTGACAAGGCCAAGAGCCTTAAGATCTCAAAGGAACGGATAGAGGAGGGCTTCGCTATAACGGACGATATGGACGATAATGCGATTGATACTTATCTGTCCAAGGTGAGACAAAATGAGGTCGCAAAGGGATTAGAGGAAAAAGGTTCGGCGTTCTCTGTCTCTACGTCCAAGGAAAAGAGCAAGGAGCTCGCTAAGGATTGGGCCAAATCATTGCCGGACGCTAATTAAAGTAAAAGATTATGGGTATCGAATTTAACAAAACAAAGATTAAAGGATCGTTCCCCGTCTTTTGGCGCGGGGAATGCGCAGTCCTTCCCGGAGATTTCAAATTAACCACTGAGTTAGCGGAAGGGACAATCGTGCGAAAGGGCACTCCTATCAAGCTGGACTTTGATCGCATGGAGTGCAAGATCTGTAAGGCCGTTAAGGTATTAGCCGGAGGAACGACCACTAAGCCACGTATAGGGAAAGATAGCTTTGTCGCCAAGGGAGATTCTATTGGTGGGCAGAACGTGAGTTCCGTAGATTCAAGCAACTCTGATTATGACGTGGTTACATTGGCTGCCGCTGTAGAGTCTGCTACAGAAGGGGTGATTCTTGCCGTGGGAACGGATGAGCCTGACGCTGTGGTTGAGACAACGTTTGTCTATACGAAGAATATGTCTTTCCAGACGGTATCGGCGGGATATGAGGTCCTTATCCTTAAGGATGTGGCTTATCCAGTCCCTTCCTCATGGTTGACGGGATTCAGCATGAAGAATAATCCCACTATTAAGTATATTAGACAGTAAGGAGGTGAACGATGGATGTTTATAGTTCTATTTTTGGCGAACTGACGAAAGAGGTTCAGATTCGTATTGACGCTGCCACGGAGCTTCGCAAGCGCTTGTTTGACCAGAATATCTACGAGCGTTATCTTGATTGGGATGTCCCGACTATCGGCCTTAATTTTGAGGAGCTGATCGGGCAATATAACTTGAGCGTTGCGGCGGCTACCCTTGATTCCAAGGGAAAGGAACCGATCTTGGGTACGGAGGGGCTTGAGACCTTGAAGCAAAAGGTCCTTACCCACCAGATGAGTTACTCAATGCCGATCGAGGAGTATCGCAAGGTCTTGCAGATCCTAGACTCTAGGATGTTGACGGATGACCAGAAGACACAGCAGCTCATTAATCTGATGTGGAATAACGTGTCTACCGTTGTCAAATCCGTACAATCTAAGCTGGATATTATTTTCTTGGGTGCCTTGTCTAACAAGGGGGTATTTACATTTAATGCCAATAATAACCCTGAAGGAGGGGTACGTGGTATTATTGATTACAAGATGCCGCCCGAGAATATCGCTAGCGTTACTCTTGACTGGACGGATACCAATAAGGACAACGTCGATCCTTTCGAGGATATCCAAGGTGTCGTGGATGCGGCCCAAGACAAGGTGACGTTTGATAAGATATTGATGTCTCCGGCCAGATTGTCTTATTTGCTTAAGAGCAGGAAGATGAAACAGGTCATTTTTGGGACCGACAAATCCGGCACTCCTCTTTTGATGTCCGGTTTGAATGAGTTCCTACGCTCTAATGACCTTCCTGTCATAGAGACAGTGAGACGTATCACCCGTATCCAAGACAACGGCAAGCTATCCGAGTACAAGCCTTGGAACGACAAGAATATCGTCTTTGTCCCGGCAGGTAAATTAGGTGTCATCAAGAACGCTTACGCCGATAATGAGTTGAGACAGGAACCGGGCGTTACTTACTCTAATTATGGCCGGATTCGTATCTCTCAATGGGGCAAGGGCGAGACGGACAATTCCAATGGCGTAGAGTTTACCAAGGCTCAATCGCTATCCTTGCCGGTCCTTACCGAGATTAATGGCATTTACTCATTGACGGTGGAGGCATGACGATAAGAGACTACATAGGGCAGAAATTCTCGGCTTATGGAGATCTATCCGAGGCGGATATGCTGGATTTCAGCATCAAATCGGGGCTATCCCCGGACGATGAGATGTCTAGTGAATCCATAGGCAAGGTAGAGACAGGGATGATAGAGATCATCCCGTCGCTGCTATTGCGCCCTGATAGCGTCAATGAGAGCGGCTTCTCTGTCTCTTGGGACAAGGACGGCCTCCGGCGGTATTATTTGTTCCTGTGCGAACGGAATGGTGTTAGCCCGGATGTGTCTTCCGGTCTTGGGGTAGTCTCATCTTATATGGATTATTGATATGTATTACGCTCCTCACATATTAGAACGAAAGGTTGTCAAGGAATATGATCACGATGACAATGGCAATCCTGTTCCCGGGACTGGTGGTGAGTTATGGGAGAGACTGGGACGATGTAAATGCTATGATAAGAGCGCCGATCGGGTATATACGGTAAATGGCGTAGCCTTTGATTACAAATATCGTGTCGTGACAGATAAGATCAAGATTGATGCCGGGGATATCGTGAGAGTATTGAACCAAGATGGTAGTATCCGTGGTAGTGGCGTTGTTATCAACCCGATGCTCACGGATTATCTAAATTACGGGCAAATATGGCTGGAATAATAAAGTTAAGTTATGATTTGTCCGATGTGGATGATTTCATCTTGGAGGCCTATCGTGAGGTGTTTGCCTTTCTTGCCCAACTAGGGCAATCCGCTTATGAGACCGCCGTTCAAGAAGGTAAATATAACGATATTACCGGGAACTTGAGGAGTTCATTGGGATATGTCATATCAATGGACGGTAAGATCGTAAAGGAAGGCGGGTTTAAGAGGATAGATGGACGTGGGGAAAATTATGAGAAGGTTTTTTTCACGACCAGATCCCAAAAGACGGTCCAGTTCTGGGCTAAAGGGAAGTCCGGGGATGGAAGCGAGGGGAGCAGGCAAGGGCTTAGTTACGCTAGGGATCTGGCTTCTAAGCATACAAAGGGAGTGACATTGATTGTCGTGGCGGGAATGGATTACGCTAGCTATGTGAATGATATCCATAAGCTAAACGTGATAGATACTGCCGAGGCTAAAGTAATAGCTATGTTACAATGATAGTAAGCACGGACATACAGACAATCTTATATAAGAAAGCCTTGGAACTTGGTGTTACCGGGGTGTACAAGGAGGATGATACGCCTACAGGTAAGCTTGAGGAGGAGAGGGTTACCGTACACTCGAATTCCTCGGAGCCGGGAATTACATGGAAGGTGGGATTCGTTCATGTCAATATAGCCGTCCCTGATCTGGACGAGAAAGGAACGCCTGATTTGGACAGGATGAATAAGCTGGAACGTATGTCCATGGAGGTGTTCAAGGACACCTCGGTGTTTGATGGCACTCCTTATACCTACGAGGTAGACACTACTAGAATTGAGGTTAACAGGGATCTTAAATGTCACTACGTTAATGTGAGAGTATTATTTAAAGTTTTAAATGTAATAGTATTGTAATATGGGAAGAACAATTTCTGCTATAGGCGTAAAAAGGATACTTTATGGGGAGCCTCTAGTTGCTGCACCCACATACGAGAGCTTGGAGACGTTATTTACGGCTTTCAAGGATGTTCAAATCGTCCATCAAGGGACTTATGAATATACCGAGGAGGACGGTACGTTAACAGAATACAAGGATGAGTTGACCGGCCAGACATATCGGTCATCGTTTGAGGCAGGATCACAGAGCTTGAATTGGGTGATCGGGGCATATGACTTCGCTACCAAGGCCGAGCTTATGGGCGGTAAACCCTTGGATACGGATAAGGGATGGGAACGTGGCAACGCCGGCGAGCAACGATATAAATGTATCGTCGCTATTACCAATGATGACGTGGCTATCATTTTCCCTAAGGCGAATCTTGTGGGTCGTGGGGCTTCCACGGATGGGGCTGTTGGTTTGTCGATGTCCGCCACCCCGCTGAAATCATCCACGACAATAGCTTCAGAGTATTGGTTTGACGTGGAAGGAAAATCCTTGAAGGATTGAATGTAATATGTCTTATAGGAACGGGGACGGCGGTATTTTCCGTTCGTCCCCGTTTTTGTTTAATTCTAATTTTTTTACGTGACATGAACAAGGGTGCTAGTTTAGTGGCTGACGCTGTCCTAGGTGAGGATTTCAAGGTCGTGGTCCTAGGGGGGAAGGCGTATAAGGTAAGTCCTCCTACAATAGCGACGATTTGCAAAGGTATACAATACCTATCTCTTATTGATAAGACAACATCGGGCAAGGAGGATCTTGAAAAGGTGAGGAACGAACTGGAAAATATACTAAAGGGTTTGTCAGTGTTTGTTTTGGGGAGCGCCGATAGATATGAGGAGATCGAGGGGGCGACCCTTCATGAGCTAAGGGAGGCGTTGGAGACTGTCGTTAAATTCATATCCGCAGAGGATTTTTTCGTCTGTGCCGCCTTAGCCGAGAGCGTGGCAAGAATGGCGGCGACACCAAAGTGACAGGTAATGAGACCATGCTAGGGCAAGTGGCCACGTTCATGGAATCGTTAAGATTGTCTTATGAGGACGTGGTTTATAAAATACCTTATCGAAACCTTCTGATCATGCAGAAGGATATATTGCATAGCGTTACCGGTGATTTGATCGTGGAGAGAACCGGGCGTGATTTGTTGAACCGAAAGGGGAAGGAGGGTGATTAATGGCAAAACTAAATTTCGAGGTCGATGCCGATCTACAGAAACTTATAAATCTTCGAAAGGAGGTGGAGGAGTTGAAATCCGCCTTGAAGGATTTCGATGTATCTACAGATACCAAGGGATTTGACGATTTAAACCGGAAATACGAGGAGGCGACACGGAAACTAAAGGACTATGAGCAGCAGATGCAGAATTATCAAAGGGTAATAGAGCAGCTTAAGGTCTCTAATGGTATTATTGATGGGGCTCGTCAGATAACAGAAGAATTGAATAACGCTACCGATGTGTTTGTCGAGCAACAACTAAAGGTTAAAGGCCTAAGTGACGAGATCAAAAAACTCAATAAGTCTTACTTGTCTCTCTCGGATGCGGATAAAAATTCCCAGAAGGGATCTAATATATTAACCGACCTGAAGGAGAAGACCCGGCAGCACGCTTTAGAGAACGAGGCCCTGAAGAGGCTAAGGAAGGAATATTCGGACAATATCAAGATCGAGGGAGCCGCCTCGGATTCCCTTGTAGCGTTGAGAAAGCAATTGTCGTTGCTTAATGCCGAGTATGACCGCCTTTCCGCTACGGATAGGAAAGCGACCGTAGGGACTAACCTGCAAAAACAGATACAGGCCTTGAATACGGAGATTAGTTCGGCGGAGCAAGCTACCGGACGATATCAACGGAACGTCGGCAATTACGCCAGTAGTTGGAACGGATTGAGCGTGTCGGTTCAACAGGTCGCAAGGGAGTTGCCTTCCCTTGCTGTTGGCTGGAATACATTCTTTTTGGCTATATCCAATAACTTGCCGATGCTTGCCGATGAGCTGAAGAAAGCCGCTGCGGAGTATAAGGCGTTCAAGATGGCTGTAGCGGCAGGAAATAATGACGTGGCAAAAGTGGCTCCAGTCTGGAAGCAGTTGATAACATCTATTTTCAGTTGGCAAACGGCCTTGGTTGCGGCGATAACGCTTTTATCTGTCTATGGGAAGGATATTATCGAATGGACGAAGAGTCTTCTAAGAGGAGGTAAGGCATTGTCTTATTTAACGGATCAGCAAAAGAGATTAAATGAAGCTCAGAAAGAATCCATAGATGGAATATTTAAGGAATCTACACAGTTAAAAATCTTGTATACTATTGCTACGGACTCAGCTAGATCATATGAGGCTAGAGTAAAAGCGGCAAAAAAGATGCAAGAGCTTTATCCGGAATATCTTGGATATCTTTCCAAAGAGGCAATATTGTTAGGTAAAGTAGGAGATAGCTATGAGGCTCTGGTTAAATCAATGAAGAACAAGGCGATATCTACGGCTTACCAAAAAGAGCTAGAGGAAGGTGCTAAATTGTATAATGAGGAGATCGCCAAGCAATTAAGATATCAGAAAGAAATAAACAAGTTATTGGCTTTGATGCCAAAAGAAAATACATCAGAGTTCACAAAATACCTTGAAGATCCTAACAATAAATATGGACAAGTTAAATATTGGCGCTCCTTATTAAAGGAAAGTAAGTCTGTTTCAGAGCAATTAGAGCAATCCAATACACAGCTTTTACAACAAATAAGCAAGCTTAATGAGCCGGTTGAGACGCATGTGGATCTTTTGCTCACAGATATACAAGCTTATCAAGATTTTATTAAGGAGCAAGATGAATTGAATAAGAAGTTGTCTCTTTCCGCTATAACCCAAGATGAGTATAACAGACGTTTAAATGAGGCAAAAGGCCAGTTGATAGATGCTGCTGATGCGGCGAATATAGGAGGTTCTGCCTTAGAGAAGCTTAGAGACGAGTATATTGCGTTTAATAAAGCTTCGATAAATAAAGAACAAGTAGAAAAACAAAAGAAAGAGGCTGAAAAACAAAAAGAAATACAAGAGCGTGTTAATCAGCAATTACTTGATCTTCAAAATAAGAACCAGCAATCTAGGATAAATCTTATGGAAGAAGGCTCCGATAAGCGTATCGCCCAAATAGAATATGATTACGATCGTGAAATAGAGGCTATCCGTAAGAGGGAGAAAGAGTGGCGTGAGGCTCAAGGGGGAAAACTCACGCAAGAACAAACGGTTGAAATAAAAACAGCCATTACGCAGGCTCAGGCTACCCGTATGCGGTCCACGCAAGAAGTAGAGAACGAGCAGATCGAGGCTCAACGTAAAGCCATGAATGATTATCTTAAGGAATATGGCACTTATCAAGACAAAAAAATGGCACTCGCCGCCGAATACGGACAAAAAATAGCGTTTGCCGAGACCGAGGGGGAGAAATTGATACTCGGGAAGGAATGGGATAAGCAGCTTTCCGACCTTGAGATAAAAAGTGGCAATACCGCCAATGCCATAATCGCTCTTTTTGGAGACATGAAGGACAAGACTCTAAAGGAGTTGATAGAGATATCCACCAAGGGAAAAGAGGCCTTGGAGTTTCTTAAGTCCGGAGAATGGGATGAATCAAAAGGCAAGGGATTAGGTATAACGCAGGAACAATTCGATCTTTGGTCTGATATGCCTGAAATAATGGATAGGGCAGGGAAAAGCGTTGAGAGCACCAACGAGAAGGTCGATGAGTTGCGACCCGCTTTTGACAAGGTGACAGAAGGAGTGAGGCGATTCTTTGCCGCTGGTGACGACCCCAAAAAACTGACGGAATCATTACAGCTCATTAATGAGGGTGTAAATGAAGTTATGACCTCTGTTCAATTCTTGTCAAATACCTTTGGAAAACTTGGAGATTCGTTCGGAGGTGCTTTTAATGACATAGCGGAAGGTTTAAATATGGCAATGGACGCTGTAAATTCCGCTATGCAGGGTGCGCAAGCGGGTGCGATGTTTGGCCCTATAGGGGCATCCGCTGGTGCTGCTATTGGGGTAGTGACCTCTCTAGCGTCCTCTATCGCTAAGATCCATGACAAAAAGAACGAGAAACGTATACAGAGATTACAAGACCAGATCGATGTGTTAGATGCCTCGTATGAGAAACTAGGCCGTTCCATAGAAAAGGCTTATTCTACAAGTGCGGCAAAACTGATCAACCAACAAGACGAGCTCCTTAAACAACAGAAGTTGATGATTCAGCAACAAATCCTAGAGGAAAAGGATAAGAAAAAAACGGATGAAGAGCGTATAAAAGAATGGGAGAAACAATTGGATGATATAAATCTCAAACTTGAAGACAATAAAGAAAAAGCGATAGAGGCTATAACAGGAACTGATGTCATGTCCGCTATTGACGAGTTCGCCCAAGCGTATTCGGAGGCGTGGGCTACAGGAACTGATGCGGCAGAGGCTTCGACTAAGATTGTCCAAAATTTGATCAAGACGGCTATCATTGGATTCTTGAAGGATAAATTATCCCCTTCCGTAGAGGAATTCATGAAGAAACTGGCCGATTATATGTCCGATGGTATCGTTTCGCCTTGGGAAGAAGCGGAGTTGAACAAGTTGAAGGAAAAAATGGACGCTGAGGCCCAGAAGGTCTTCGATACGTCAAGCAAGTATTTCCAAGAGGATAAAAATGATAAATATGAGCAGACCGCTACATCCGGGGGGTTCGAGAAAATGTCTCAAGATAGCGCCGATGAGTTAAATGGCCGTTTCACCGCCCTGCAAATGACAGGGGAGGAGATACTGTTGTTCTTGCAAGGCTCCGAGCAATTCTTGAGCCTCTTGTATATAAAGGCCAGTATGGACGTGATATCTGTAAAGATAGCCTCGTTGTATGATGTGGCGGATGAGACTAGGACGATGATCGCCAGTATATATATAGAGTTACAGCAGATCAATGATAATACCGCCAATACCGTGATACAATTGAAAAAAGCGGTGGATAAATTGACAAGTATAGAGACTAACACTAAAAACATGTAGTATGAATGTTGGAGATATAACGAGACGGGCTATTTCGCTAGGGGCTTGCAGTGAATCAGGCAAGGCCACTGACTGGAAGAGCCTATGTTGGCTGTTTTTTTCCCCGCAAGGGCGGGAGTTTTGCGAGGAGAATAATTATCCCTCGTTGGATTTATTTAGAGGCATGGCTAAAAACATAGCTCCCTACGGGATATACGTGGATCGTGATCTAATTGAGCTTCACAATAAAACAAACGTAGGTGTGATAGGTAATACCGTGGCGTATTTGAGTTATGACGATAACACGAGGGTGCATAAGGTGATCTTGATGCACGGGGGCAAGGCCAAGATAGAGGCCGGTAACTACTCCGTGATATTGCTTGTCAATATCGGGGGATGCGAGGTGGAGATTATTAACGACGGAACGGCAAGGATATTATGTTAGGGGATCTATATATTAACGGGAATGACGCATGGGGCACGTATCGTGTCGCCATGGGAGAGGGTTTTATCCAGACCTTGCTAACCCCCGCGGGAAATAAGGATTTCATAGAGAACGAGAGCCGGTTGGAAAACGGGAAAAGGATCGTGTTCAATAATCCTAGGGTGGCTAGCCGGGATCTTACCCTTACGTTCAATATACACGGTGATACGCAAGAGGAATATTTGCTGAATTATAAGGCGTTCGTGGCTGTCCTTCAACAAGGCAAGGTCGTGTTGCGTGTTCCGGATCTTGGTATGACATTTACCCTTGTCCATAAGAGATCATCAAGCTTTGCCTTGGATCGTAATAGGCTGAATAGTAGGCTTTCCGTTAAGTTCGAGGAGCCTGATCCTACGTCAAGAGGATGATAAAAAGCCGTCCGGCCCTTATTGGCTAGACGGCTTTTTCCTCATTGCGCTAAAAGATGCGTGTTTAACGATCGAAGGTCGAATCTTCCCGGCTTTGACCTCCCGTTGTTGTACACCGAAACAGTCATGCTTGGCTTGGGGTTGGTCTCTCTAAATCCGCAAGCCCTCTCCAGCTCATCGATCAACCTCTCCATCTTGATGGATTGCCGGTTGAATCGCTCCATCGCTTTCTTATCCTCCCTTGATATCAAGGCTATGTCGCTGAGTATTTTATTTATATCTTTCATATGTTTTTTCATTTACAGGTGGTTAATTAGCCTTGCCTCTTTCAATAAGTGGCATTACCCCATGCTTCTTTAACTCCTCATACAAGAATAGGCGCCCTTTTTGTGTCCATTCGGTATTAAGGCTGACATCGGGGATACCGTTTGTATGAGTGTAGTTGTGAGTGGCGCTGTGGACATACCCTTTATTCAAGTATTTCCCGTACAAAATCCATTGGTTGCGTACCTTGTGCTGTATTCCAAGATCACGGAGCAAAGCGTTGAACCTTCTTGCGCTCATCCCGTAATCTTGCGCTATCTGGGTAACCAGTACCGTTTGCTTGCTTTGCAGGATAACACGGGTGTACTCGCTTTGCTTCTGTAGCTCTACATTCTCCGCTTTCAATTCTGTTATCTCCTCTTGCTTTTGCTCTATCCTCTTCTGTTGCTCCTCTATTTGCATCTGTTGCTGTGCGGCTAGCATTAGGGCCTCGCCGAAGGATTGAGGCACCGGGTATTGCTGTTGGATCGAACTATGACCTGTAGTGAGAAGCTCTTCTATTCTCTCGTCTACCCATATCGAAAATTCCGTTGATAATTTCTGGGCTACCCGGAGGGCGACACGTTGATGCGCCCAAGTTCCGGGATTATTCCCTCCTCTTGTAATTATCAGTAAATCAGCCAAACTACAATTTTGTAGTTTGGAGAATTTTTCGCAATAATCGCTGATTTCCTGAGAGTTAATAATATGAGTGAGATTTTTGTCTGGAAAAGCTTTTGCAACCTCTGTAAGGTTTACATAAACAACGCCTTTTCGTACACGCATGGTAACATTCTTACCATTATAAGAAAAGATTTTCCCCATTTCGGAGGGGCTAACCGTACCTAACACAGCAATATTATTGCTGTTCGAGTAATTTTCATTCAAGTGTCGCATAATCAATGAAAATTAAATATTAATAAATAAAGAAAGCAGAGAATTTCTCCAAGTTGCGACACTTTCATATTGGCTTGTGGGCGAATATGTACGGAGAAACCTCTGCTTATATTTTAGGCAGTAGCTTATTTGCGGACATAAAAAATCCACAAACCATATGTTTATATAAAAGTGTCGCACCGCAAAAGTGCAAACAATTTCCGACATACGCAATATTTCTATTATATTTTTCATATTCATCTAGTTTTAAATCATTGCATCTATTCACTAATTGTCATGGCCTTGGCCGTACGTCCTTACGCCGTACCTATATAATCCACTTGGCATTGATTGTTGGATCATAGTTAAGGTTTGGGGATGCTTAATCTAATCATAGGTTATCTTCTAAGTATCTATTGATATAGTCTCGTAGTTTTATTACATCTTTTTTTGAGGAAAGAACGATTCCTACCTCTTTTTCACATATATTGTCGCATACTGCAATAAATAATGCAGTGTTTTCAGGATTAATACTCTTGTGCCCTTTTTTGTCTATGCCGTATACATATGATTTTTGCATTTCAATAATAGCTCCATCATCTGAATTGACTGAAACGGTTTTGTACTTGCCTTCCCACTCTTTGACTTCTTTTAGTGTCATATCTTCCGTCTGGATAAATCTAAGATTACCTTTACTCGCTAAATAAGGCATACGGATGATTTTATTTGATCTGTTTCTTCTATGTTTGCTCATCTTTCTATCATTTTAATTTGTTTATTATGTTCCATGACTGCATTGGCTACGATCTTGGATGCTTTTCCACTAGCCAATTCACATTTTCCGTTACCTCTTAGATCATTCTTCTCGATGTCCTCGGAGGCTAAAGCTTCCGCAAGGCCCACTGCCATCAACTCAGCTATGCTCATATGATCTCTTATGTTCGCTGTTTTGGAAAGATTCTTCTTCTCACGTATTACATTTGTACCACCACCATACAAATGACTATATATAGCATTTGTACAATTGCGGAAACCTTCACGTTCCACGCCATGGGAAGCTAGTGTACTAGTAAATGCGCTACGGGATATTTTACCTTGAATCCTTTGAGCAATCCATCGCTCATTTTTACCTTTTCTTTTATATGTGTTTATGGCACGATCAACGATCAAATCGGGATTCTTCTCTTCTTCTATACGTTGGAAGAAAACCTCATTAACCAGTACTGCCAGATCAGTATCTAGGTACTGCGCATATTCCAATGCAACTTGCCTAATACCATATGTACCACCTCTTTTACCCCTTTTCGTTTTTATAATACCGTTTTTGTCGGTATTTAAAACGTTGCAAATAGAAGACATGAATTCTTTCGTCTGCTTTAAATCTTTCCAATCATAAGGTCGTTTATCTTCTGGACTACCAGCAATCACCCACAAGTCGTTCAGAGAAAACTTGTCCTAGTCTCTACCGATTTTTTCTAAAATATTAGCATCATATTTTGCTAATTCATTTTTATTTTTCATAACTTTGTCCCGTTAAAGGATTAATACTATCCTCATTGGTAGCTCGGTCAAGCACTACCTTTGAGGATTTTATTTTGACCGAAGTGGTAGCCGGGGACTTGAACCCCGGTGTATGCCGTCCTACCTGCTTATTACCAGTCTCGCTTGACAAGGTAAAAAGCGAAGGGCAAAGATTGAAGTTGCCTATTGTGACGGTCTGCAACTGGAATCAATGCCCTTAAATATCTTCTTTCGCTACCGTCACATGAGCGATCATTTTCATATCACAAAATTATATATGACAAAATCCGTGGCCTATTTTTTCAAGGCTCGAAAAACCACAATGGAGCTATTGTTGTAAAATCCCTCCGGCCGTATTACCGGAGGGGCATCTACTTCCGATCCTCTCCCCGTCGTTCGAGTTATCCCGCAAGCCTGCAAGTCATGTCGCTAATTACGCTCATGAATCTATCGTAGGTCTTTTTATTCCATTCCTTGTGATCCGGCATCCAGTCATTGAATATCTCCATGTAGACCACATCGTGAGACCTGTCCTGTACGGTGACGCATAAACCACCCGTCTCCGGCATAACGCCTACATTTATATGTACCGGTTTCCTTCCGATCATACACTCCAACGCAATTCTTTGCACGTTCTTCAATACCTCTATCGTTTCCATATCCTTATATTATTAATGTATAGTTATCAATCACCCGAATAAACCCTGTTACCGTAAAGGCTAGCCATACCGACATGAGATAAGACAACATGCTTGCGATACTCGATGCGTCTAGCTTCTTCCTCTGCCAATCTCTTGGCTTTGGCCTCATTATTTTTTATCTCTATCTTGGCATTATCCCATGCTATAGAAAGGCACTTGCCAAAAGACCAAGAGAATTTTCGGTAAAGTCTGAATAATCTCCATGCGTCTTTCATGATCTCACTCTTGTTGTATTTCTGTGTTGCCATTGTACTGTTATTTTATTTTGATGATGCAAATGTAAAGCATATAACTTTACTAAACAAGCTATATGATTTAAATAATAAAGCATTTAACTTTATTTAGTAAGGCGTATTGATTTAATCATAATAAAGCATATTACTTTTGTGGTATAAACTATTATAGATATGTACAGAATAAAAGAAATCTTAGACGAAAAAGGTATTTCAGCAAAAAACTTAGCTGAAAGAATGGGCGTAACACCTCAGTATATAAGTGGTATTATAAGAGAAAAAGGTAGTGCATCTATCAGTGTACTTTCTAATATCGCTAAAGAATTGAATGTACCTTTAGCTTCTCTATTTGACGATTACAAAAGTACACCAGCAAGCAACTCTTTAAATGTAATTTGTCCTCATTGTGGCAAAGAAGTAAATATAGAACTAACCAAACCAAAAGAAAATGATTGATAGGGCTTTTTATGCTCTAAAAAATTGCATTGCAACTATAAAATAGTTACATTTGCAAAAACATTCAATATGGGAACAAAAGAAAAGTTGGTAGAACGCTTCAAGAAACAACCTAACGATTTTACGTTTGACGAGATGGAACGTCTGTTGGCTGTTTTCGGGTACGAGAAATCCAACAAGGGTAAAACGTCCGGTTCAAGGGTGATTTATCGTAATGGTGACAAACGTCCTATTATGTTGCACAAACCCCACCCCGGAAACATAATAAAAGGGTATGCCATGAAGCAAGTATTGGATGATTTAACAGAAGCAGGATATATAAAGTAAAGGAGGTTATTATGAATACATTGACTTATAAAGGTTATATCGGGTCTGTATCTTTCAGCGAAAGGGACAATGTTTTTTTCGGGAAGATAGAGGGTATTGATGGTCTTGTTAATTTTGAGGGGGAAAGCGTGCGGGAACTTACAACGGCTTTCCACGAGGCTGTAGATGATTATCTGGCGTATTGCGAGGAAGAGGGGATTGAGCCGCATAAGAGCTATTCCGGTTCATTGAACGTTCGTTTATCACCGGAACTTCATAGTAGAGTGGCTGTTCTGGCAAAGCAAGCAGGCGTTTCTATTAACGCTTTCATAAAAAAAGCCGTGGAAAAGCAAGTTGCTGTAATGTTGTGAATTATAGAGCCTTGAAAATTGTATGTTGTAAAATATAAATTTTACCCTCCCCTTTTTCATATATTAACAAATAGCTTTATATTTGCAGCAATTTACTAATCATTAAAAACGTTTTTGAAATGAAGAAGCTTTTGTTTATTATGGCAATGATGTTGCCGTTGTTTACCTTTATTGGATGTTCGGATGATGATGAAAAGAAAATCCCTGATGAAATGAAAAATATTTACGGAATTTGGGTCTTGAATCAGGTTGATACAGGAAATGGAGATGGTTATGTGGATTGGCCAATGAAAGAAACATCTGCTACTTTTAATGAAGATGGTACATATTCCGGAAGTGGATATTTTGGAAATGGTTCCGGAACATATATATTGGAAGGAAGTACTATAACTTGTTTTGTTGAAGGTAAAGAGTTTGTCAAATATGATATTATAAGTTTAGCAGAAAATAATTGTGAATTAAGAATGTATATATCAGGCAGTGATACAGACTTAAAAATTAAATGTCGAAAGTTCTAATTATTATTCACAGGCCCCGCTTCCCACAGTTCGGGGCTTTTTTATTTCCTCCTACAACAAAATTACAACAATCTCGTCATTGTTTTTTTTAGGTCCGCTTGATTTTTTGCCATCCCCCTTATATGCGTGAACTTTGAGTTCATGATCGAGATAAAGGACATATTGGGCAATACTCGTTTCTCGACCCCTATAAACCGGGGCGCAAAGGGGAGATTCACCTTGATGAAGGAGGACTATATAACCCTTCCTTTTAGCGTTGAAACGCCTATTGATTTCAAGCCGGGCGACTATGTGGACATGAGAGGGGTACTCGATGACGCTTTAGGAGGTAAGTTGTCCAAGGTATATAAATACCTATCCTTGCAGAAGCCCAATGTGGTGCCGGGAAAATATGATTATGAGTTAAGGTTGGACGCTTATTATTATGAGTGGAACACGAAGATATTCAAGTATACCCCGGAAAATCATGGACAGGAGGCAGGATGGAACCTTACCGCCACTCTTGACACGCAACTGGGCGTGTTCCTGCGTAACCTTAAAGCTAACGGATATACGTATAACGGCGTCGATTATGACTTTGATATAGACAACACGGTCGAGAACAAGGCCGTGTTGATGTCTTATGACAATATCCACCTTTTGGACGCCCTTTTCTCGATGGCCGCCGAGGACAAGTGGAATTGCGACTGCTGGATAACCGAGAATATTATCCATTTCGGGCGTTGCGAGTTCGGTGACGCCGTAAAGATAGAGTTGGGCGTGGAGGCTTCATCCATGACCCGTAACGATAGCAAGGGTACTTACGCAACACGTATATACGTGTTCGGAGGTACCAGAAACATCCCTGCCAACTATCGTCCGGTAGATGAGCATACCGTAGTCAACGGTGTCGTGCAAAAGCGGCTCATGCTCCCGTCCGGGACACCGTATATCGATGCCTATACCGGCATGACCAACGCCGAGGCCGTGGAGGACGTGGTGGTATTCGATGATATCTATCCCAGACGGATAGGTACGTTGTCGGATGTTAAGACCGTGAACAGGAACATAGAGACGGACGGAGAGGTGACGGGGACTTTCAAGGCTTATCAATACAAGGATACCGGATTGGTGTTCAAGGATGAATATATCATAGAGGGCGAGAAATTGAAGGTCACGTTCCAATCCGGGAGACTTAATGGCATGACTTTCGGAGTCACTTTTAATCCCGAGGGATCGGAACCCGTCGAGCAATTATGGGAGATCGTCGCTAACGAGGATTATGGCCGCTTGTTACCAGACGATGTGATCCGTCCGGAGAACGGCGATAAATATATACTTTCCGGATTCAATATACAATTAGTGTCCGACCAATATATACCGGAGGCGGAGGCGGAGCTTCTGGCCAAGGGTAAAGAATATATAAAGAGAACCAGTATTGACGATGGCACGTACCCGACTACGTTGGACTCGGAATGGGTCTATCAAGACCAGATCAACCGGACTTACGACGTGGGGCAGAGGATGCGGATGGTCAATCCCGCTTTCTTCTCGTCGGAAGGGCGTATCAGTCGTGTTATAGGCTGGGAGATGAGCCTTGATATCCCTTATGATTCTCCTGTATATACTATAGGCGAGAGCACTCAATACAGCCGGCTTGGTGAATTGGAGGACAAGGTTGATTCCTTGACTTATAAAGGACAGACATATACCGGTTCAGGGGGAAGCGGCGTATACGTTATCCGTACCAATGACTCCACCCCGGCAAGCGACAGCAACGTATTCTCCGCCCTTCGCTCGTTGGCGACATTCTTGCGCAAGGACAAGCCGGACCAGACCAAATATCTTATCAAGCTCCTCGGAGGATTGATATCTGATAATATCGAGTCTCAGGATTTTGCCGCCGGTCCTTTCGGCACGGGCTTCCTCGTGAAAAGGGACCCAAAGACCGGTAAATCATATATAGAGGCGGACGAGATCTACATCCGTCTCAAAGCCTATTTCGACACGTTGGAGATCAAGCACCTCTCTCACGTGGGAGGGCGTATCGTATTATCTCCGGCGAGCATGGAGTGCATTCGGGTGGAGGAGGTATCGGTAGAGCTGGATGCCTTATATGACTTTAACGGCGATCCCTTATATGACACCGAGAATAGCCGGTTATACTCCTTGGGGGGATCGGCTCGTGCCACCACCAACGTGTACAGGTGTTATTTCCGGCAGACCGACGGGGAGAGGGAGATCGTAAATGAGTTCGCTATCGATGACATGGCCCAATGCCGAGAGTTTAACGTGAAGACCGGGATATCCCATAATGTCCGTAACCAGTATTACTGGCGCAGGGTCGTAGGCTTGGGGGGTGATCATATAGACTTGTCGATAGATGATTGTGACCCCGGCAGCATGGTCCCGAAGGCGGGTGATACGATCGTCACGATAGGCAACAAGACGGATACCAATCGTCAGCATGTAGTTTATCTATCCTCCTACGACGATGACGCTCCGTGCTTCAAGCTGTATTCCGGTATCAACTCTTACTCGATGTTGAATAAGGAAGTGACGGTCATTTCCCCGAACGCCGACAAGAACGTATTCACGGGCAAGGTAGTCATAAAACCGGGGTCTGCCGGCTTCGAGAACTTGACAGACAAGCCGGACATGGAAGGCATAAATAATTCCATCAAGAATGCCCAAGAAGCCGCCTCCGCCGCCCAAGAGGCTATCGAGGGAGTGCAAGGCTCGGTGGATGATTTCAAGTATTACGTTGATAACACCTTCGCCGATGGAATCATATCGGAGGCGGAGACCAAGGATATCGCCCGCTATATAGATATCGTAAACAACGAGAAGGCATCGTCATTGGCTACATATAATGAGTTGAGGATCAATCCTTATCTTGACGGGGCAGAGCTTGTCTCCTTGGAAGAGGCCAAGGAAACCCTGTTCTCTTCCATAGATAGCCTGATCGACGCCGTAAACAAGGCCATAGCGGACAAGAAGGCCACGGAAGAGGAGATAGCCGGTATAAACGATAAATACAAGGAGTTCAATACCGCTTGCGGTAATTTTTATTCTGCCGTGGAGAACGCCAACAAAAAAATACAGGATAATCTTAAGTCATACTCGGATAACGCCCAGAAAGCAGCGGATGAGGCTAACAAGAACGCTACGAGCGCGATGGACAGCGCCAATACCGCCAAGAGCGATGTCTTGGGCTTGAAGGACTTCACGGACGAGGCGTTCGAGGACGGGATTATCTCCAGATCGGAGGCGGTGGCCATAGGAAAGTACACCAATACGGTGAACGCCACCAAGAAAGAGGTGGAATCAACCTACAACACGTTATATACCAACCCATTCCTTTCCGGTACCCCAAAAACGGATTTATTGAACGCCAAGGTGACGTTCATGGGAGCGGTGGATAACCTGTTGGCATCTATACAGACGGCCATTTCGGACGGTAAGACGACAATAACCGAGAAGGAGATTGTCGATAGTAAGTTCTCCGCGTTCAACAGCGCCTATGCCTCACTTGCCACGGCCATAGAGAACGCTAACAAGGCGATTCAACAGAAGATCAAGGAGGAGGCGGTCAATGAGGCCTCCGATGGTTTTATCTCCGATATCGAGACGATTACCGAGGCGGACAAAAACGAGATGGCCAAACAATTGGGATACGCGGATTACGCCTCGATGAAGGAACAAGCGGCGAAGGGCAAGACCCTCATAAACGGGGCATCTATCAATACCCAGTTGATAGATACGGACTTGCTCATCACTTCTCTCGTTATAGCCAAGGCGATAAAAACAAGTAACTTGAACGTAAATGATAAGTTCATAGTTAAGACCGATGGCTCCGTGGACATGAACGGCATCTTTCACTCCCTTGGTACTAAGACGGAGCTTGTCATCTCTAACGGTTATTTGAGGATCGCCTATAACGGGGAGGAGATCATGCGTTTCGCCGTGAACCAGAATACGGGTATGCCAGAGCTGAATATGCACAAGGGGGATAAGAGCGTGTTTATCTCCCCGGAGAAACTTGTGTTCGGTTTTGGCTCAGGGAATAATTTCTTGACTCTTAATCCCAGTGACATTGGAGGGGGGGACGTGAGAAAGAAAAGTGATGGGACCTTGTATGTGACCACTGGAGAAACCTCCTTGATAACGGTTGGGATCTACGTGTCTCCGCAGGAGGGAGGTACGACAATCCCTACACCGGGATCTATGCTGTTCAAATACGAGGGAGAGCAGGAGTACGTGGAGGCTATACCCAACGATGGGTATGAGTTCTCCAGATGGAGCGATGGTGGCGCCCAACGCCATTTGGTTACATGGGATGTCTCAGGCAAGGGGATAACCGCGTATTTCACCAAGATACAGGTGACTCAATATACGGTGACCCTGATAGCCAACCCGCAACAGGGCGGTACCGTGTCTGGAGGAGGTGCCGCCGACAAGGGGACGGTACGCGCGGTATCCGCTACCCCCGCCTCCGGTTACCGCTTTGTCAGCTGGAGCGATGGGGGGAACCAGACCCACAACGTCACTTGGGACGCTAATAAGACCTTGACCGCTAATTTCGAGAAGGCTATTATAACGGGTGACGAGATATTGTTGGGTACCTCGTTGACATCAGGCACGTATACGAGCGTGTTGAAGAAGGGGACGGGTACCTTGACGGCTTCCACTTCCGGCGGTAATATGACGGTCATGTCCTCGTCCGGCAATCAGGGATGGGTGCTGTTCAACAAGGGATATCTCGGGAGCAAGTTGTCGCAAGGGCATATATACAGGCTAAGTGTCACGGCCAAGGTCGCTTCCGGTACGGTCACTTTCTTGGCCGGCATAGGCTCTATAGACTCCGGAGGAGAGTTCAACGACCTTTCCTCGGGAGATATGATCTATGGCGAGCAGATAACGACATCCGTAAAGACCTTTGTCGTGGATATAACGGTCTACAAGAGAGATAGCACGGTAAGCGACGCGGTGGCTATGTCGTTCTTCCCCGATAGTACGGCCACTATAACAATAACGGGTATATCGTTAAAGGAGGTGTGATATGGGAATCATTAACAAGACAACAGATAAGATAAACGTCTTGCTTGACAAGATAGCGGATATTCCAGAGGAGGGTCTGGCAGGGAAGACCCCAGTATTGGAAGACGTGAGAGTCACCACCCTATCCGCGGGTAGCGATGCCACTGGCGATATCGTTAGAACCGGGGTTGATAGTGAGGGAAACCCATCGTACGTGATAAATCTAGGTATCCCACGAGGTAAGGACGGGACTTCTGGAGGTCCCGCCAGTATAGACTGGACCAATGTCCTTAATAAGCCAGAATGGATAATGTCATCCACTAAACCATCATATACGGCCGATGAGGTCGGGGCATTACCCTCAAGCACCTCTTTCAAGACGGTTAACGGGGAATCCATATTGGGGGAGGGTGATATAGAAATCTCATCCGAGGGAGGAAACGGCGTAGGACGAAACTACCCCGGTTACAAGAACGCCGAGATATTCAACGATTACGAGAATAACAAGGCCGCCGGAGCCTACGCTCACGCCGAGGGCATGAATACGAACGCTACCGGTCCTAGATCTCACGCCGAGGGGCATAAGACAAATGTTTTCGCAGCTGACGCCCATGCCGAGGGGAGGGAGACGTGGTGCTTGGGACCACAAGGGCATGTGGAAGGGATGAACGGGATCGCTTGGGGAGGGCTGTCGCATGTCGAGGGACTGGCCGCTCGTATAGAGAATGGATCTTACGTGCCGCCCGTTGAAGGGGGGAAAAAAATTCTTAACGAAGAGGATTTGATCAGGACGATATGGGATACATATGGCCTCGCATGGGGGAAAGAAATTATCGTAAGTGAGGACTTGTTTAATGATTATTATATACATGCTTCCTTTGGGGAAAGAAACCATGTAGAGGGAGTTAATAATGTCGTTTTAAACAATTGTGTACACGTGGAAGGTCGTGGAAATGTATCGGGGGCCTCCGTAACCGCGCATGGGGCTGCTCAGATTGACCACGTGATCCATATAGAGGGATGCTGGAATACGGTCTATCCCCAATCTATGGATACGGGATGTCACATAGAGGGAAAATCCAACCTCGTACGTGAGTCTGGGGATGGTTCCACGATATATTACGCCACCGCCGCTCATGTGGAAGGCGAGAATAACGTCATAGATTGCCTGTCGCATATCGGTGATGATTACATCCGGGGGAATGCCAGATGGTCGCATGTGGGGGGATACTCATGCTCTGTCATTAGGGCCAGTTACGCTTTTGCCCATGGTGACCATGTTTCCGTGTCCAATGATCACGAGGTGTCGTTCGGACGTTACAACCTCTCTGAGATCAACGGTAATAAAGTTTTGTTCTCTTATGGTATAGGCTACAACGAGTCGAGCCGGGAGAACGCCCTCTCGATATTGGAGGATGGAACGGTGGTGATTCCCCGGCTGGACGGGGGAAGTGTCAAGGAGCAAATAGACGCGGCCATACAGCCATTGATCAACAAGGTTAACAACATGTATAAAGAGCTCACCGGGATTATAGACGAGCAATCCAAGCGAATACAAGATTTGTTAGCCTTGATACCATCGGTGAAGGTTGAGAATGACATATTGATGATCGGGACACCCAAGGCCTTCGTGATAGGTAGCCTGCTTGTATTGACAAGGAACCTTCCGGCCGGCGTTTCCGATGATACGCTTACGATTACCGATACGTCGGTGGAGGTAGATAATGATATATTAACAATTAAATAAACACTAAGGATATTATGAGCACGATTAAAAAGGTAAACGTAAACGGGCAAGAGTATGATTTGGCCGGTTCTGGAGGCGGTGGGGTTTTGATCGAGATAACCCACTCGGAACTAGTAGCTCTTAGGAATAGTGGCGGTCTTGTTCAAGGGAATAAATACCGGATAACGGATTATAACGCCGTCTTTAACACGTTAAGATCAGCGGGACATCAATTTGATATCGTAGTGGAGGCATTGTCTTCATCTGAGCTTTCCGAGAAAGCCTCCGCTATGATACATGAGGGGGATGTATATTTCGAAAACTCCTATCTGGATCTATGGACTGTCTATTACTCATTGGATAACGACACTTCTCGCTTTAATGAGGCATCGGCTTCTGGAAAAGGCTTTATCTGGAGATTAATAGATGAGTATAATAACGATGTATGCTTCGATTTCAAGAACGCCCTTTTTACAATGTCTTCCTCTGATAATGATATTGTCACGGATGGAAATTTGGATTTTTATTTATTTTCTCATTTGGAGACGGGAACACCAACCCAATCGGATATCAAGGATAAGACGATTGTTAGGGCCGGTTCCGTATATGATAATACGGTAAATTTTTATACTACCGGATCTTTTAAACTGGTATTTGGCTGTATAAAAGGCCTTACTGATTCCATAAAACCTTTTATTATGTCTAATAATAAAATAGATTCTATCAACTCTGTTATTATATTTAATAAAGCCTCGGTTAAATTTACTTTTAATAAAATCGCATATAATTCAGGTGTTAATACGAAAACCAAAGTTTCTAATATTAGTAATTCAAACTTTAATTCCGCCTTGGTTATAGAAGGGAATATTTCGATTTCCAATACGACTATAGCTGATATAAAAAAAATATCTTGTACTAGTTCAATTTCTAATTGCTTTATTTATGGTGGATTGAGAACCCCATCATTGCAATGTTCGGCTATGAATAACGTCTCATTGAGAATTAAAGCTAATAATAATGGCGCATTATTGACTCTCTCTAACCAATTGGAAGGTGTCGATGTTTACGCCAAGGAGAATGAATCCGGATCTTATGACATAAAAATCGTAGACCCGTTTGCGCAATAACATGGATAAAAAAAAGGATATGGAAGCTATTCGCATAGGCAACGACATCTCCATCCAATGGACAATATTGCACAATGGCATTCCTGAGTCTCTTGAGGGCCGGGATTTGAAGGTGATCTTGTCAAACTCATTCGAGAAGATAGAGATAAAGGATTTCCTCCTTGTCGGTAACGTCATAAGATTCTCTTATCACGGGAAGGATCAGGTACATTGCGGGGTTTACACGTTGACGTTATACGAGAATTATCATAAAGAGGGAATGATGGCTGTTGACGTTTGCGAAGCGTTTAAACTTATCCCTAGATCATGCGAAAAAAAGGACAGACAGTCTTGCTCAAACTTGGAAATATCCACGGTTGATATCAACTCTTCTTTCGATTTATTAAACAATCCCAAGAACACCCTCGTGTCCGATTCCGTCCATAGGATTGAGGCGGTCACGCAAGAGGAGTACGACAAGATACAGGTTCCCAATCCGAATATTTTATACATAATATTATGATATTGAATGGAGCTATAAATGTAAAATTTAAAGGCGTGGACGTAAAGAAGATCTGTCTAGGGCGTGATACGGTATGGACTAGGGAAGCGCATTTGATCGTTACCCCAATGACTATATGGCTACAAAGGAGTAACGGTTTTGCAGCGGATGTAAATATAATATCAAACGTCCTATGGGACGTCGAATAGTAAATAATTAATTAAAAATTTTGAAGTATGGCAAAACCTAGTTGGTTAACAGTAAACCCGATGTCTGGATCGGGTAATGATACGCTGAGGAATACAGCGACGGCGTATAAGGGGAGAAAGACGAGATCTGGGACCGTAACGGTTACCGGATCCGGTGTGGCGCAACCCAAGACTTATAAGGTGACGCAAGAGGCGGAACCCGAGTATATATCCATAGACAACGGGTCGTCGATGGCGGCAGATAAGACAGGAGGAAAAGTCACTGTCAATGGGAAATCCAATTCTGCCGCCTTGTCATTCGCATGGGTGGGAGAAGCGAAGGAGGCGACGATCTCCCCCCAGTATACCGCAGGTGGTAAACCCACTAATAATACGGAGGCGATCGAAGGAGATCCGGGAGCGACAGGCGAGGTGGTATGGTCTGTGGATCTGACCTTGCCGGCCAATACCACGATAGAGCAGATAGACAGGACCCTGAAGGTATCCAACGGTAGCACCGTTCAGCAGCAGATCGTGATTGAGCAAACAGCCGGAGACGCTAACTTGTCGTTAAGCGAGACAGATATAACGATCCCTGCGGATGGAAGCGCTGTTACCGTTATTGTTACCTCCAATACGCAATGGACGGTATCTTGACCCCTGCCCGGTATGGAGAAAGTGATACCATGGGGCGTAGGTGGAGGGAATCTCCACCTTGCCTATACAGGGCGAGATAATGGCAAGATCGTCATCACGAGTGACACGGAGAATTATACGGGGACGGAGCGGTACGAGGTATTGACCGTGGCGACCGGAAACGGAGCGGTCAAAGAGCGGCTTACGGTACGTCAGCCTAGTCGCAAGGCTTACGTTGACGGAAATATATTGGTGTTTACCCTTGCGGCGAATGTCTCGGTATCGGGAGACAATTTGGTTATCAAGGATACGGGGATATCGGTAAGGGATGATGTAATATTTATTTGATAAAAAAAAGGATCGGAAGAATGGAGTTTTTTAAGATGATTTGCAGCATGAGAGAACTACTAACGGTAGTCGTGTTTGAGATGTTCATCGTTATGGTGGCGATGGGATGGGATTTCGCCTCGGGTTATTACAAGGCCAAACTGAGGGGAGAGGAGCGTAATTCGTATGGCATGCGCAGGACGGTCAGTAAGTTCATACTTTACGCTGGCAGCGTATGTATAGCGTGCGGTATAGACTCGGTATGCTACGTGTGCCGTTTTTGGGAATTTATCCATCTGCCATTCTTGACCAATGTCCCGGTCGTATCCTCGATAGTGACGGTGTTCATCTTGATAACAGAGGTAAGGTCTATCTGGGAGAAGGCCGATGCCAAACAGAGGAGACAGGCTAGTAAGACTGCCGACATGATCGGTAAAGTTGTAACGCAAAAGGTTTTGGAGGACGCTTTGACAAACGCTTTATCCAATGCCATTAATAAAAACAAGAAAGGATAATAAAATATGGGAAAAGACAATTTACCTCGTGGGTATCGAAACAACAACCCCGGGAATATCAGGATCAATAGTGACTTGTTCCAAGGTGAGATACGTCCGAGCAAGGATAAATCATTTAAGCAGTTTGAAACAATGGCATACGGATACCGGGCGGTGTTCCGCATCTTGCGCAACTACTATAACAACTACAAACTTGACACGATCCGCAAGATGATAGGCCGATATGCGCCTTCTTCGGAGAATGATACGGATGCCTACGTTAAGGCCGTGTCCGATTACGCTGGTATCCCGGCTGATGATCCTATCAATGTGAATGATCGTGAGCAAATGATCCGAATCGTGGCCGGGATGAGCAAGGTGGAGAATGGGAGAGAGGCTGATATGTCGGATGTTATAGCTGGGTGGAACTTGCTATGAAAAAATGGTTTGTAATATCGATCATTTTCCTGATGTCAGGAATATGTTCTTGCCGGACGACAGTCAAATATGTCCCGGTAGAGACCGTAAAGACTGATAGCGTGTACTTTAACACTCATAGGATAGACAGCGTATTTATACATGATTCCGTTTCTATGATCCAACGAGGGGACACGATCACGGAATACCGGTATAGATATATCTATAAATACAAGGACAAGATAGATACCTTATACATAAACCGGACGGACTCGATCAATGTCCCTTACCCCGTGGAAAGAGAACTATCTAGATGGGAGAGGACGAAAATTGAGATTGGGAGATGGGCTATAGGGCTGTTGTCCGGGGCTGCGTTACTGGCCATTGGCTATGTCATCGTTTGGCTTGTAAGAAGACGTTAATATTGATACATAGTGTTATCCAATGACTCCGCGAGGATGAGTTGGCGGGGAGATAAAGAGAAAGAATCTCCCCACGAATTAAAACGGATCGGAAGTTTGTTTTAATTATCGCTGCACGACGGGAGAGATTCTTATTTCTTCTGCCGTGCATTTTTTGTGCCCGGCTTTGATAGTAAAACAAACCACGAAATAAAAAGTTTATGAATAAGGTGGAAATTTTTTACAAAAAAGTGATAGAGGCAGTCTGTAAGGAGTGCGGGACCGATCCGGTAATGATGTTTAGCAACAACAAGGAGAGGAACGTTGACGCTAGGGGAGTGGCTATAACCATACTGGCCGATCGCAAGTTGAGCGACAATATCATATCCGATCTGACTGGAATGACGAGGCAAGCCGTGAACCGGATGCGTAATTTGTATCCGGACAGGATAAGGAGGAGCTACTATCTGAGAAGGACGGTGGAGAGCGTGAAAGAGGAGCTATCTGGTACGGTCTGAGGGTGCGTTATGTTGTAAGGCATGTGATTTGTCTATGAAAAAATTTTCATATAACAAAATTTTATGCGACCTTTGCGGCATGAAAGATAATAATGAAACCTCGGCGGCGCAACAATCCGTATCGGGGTTTTGTTTATTGAACAGGAAATTATTTAAATCGAAATGTGTTTAGGAATAAAAGTCAATAAAGATAAAATAGGCAATCTTATGGTATATTTGTCGGAGAGGATATCTCCAATATACCATACTCAGCTTATTAAGCTTCTATATCTTATAGATGAAGAGGCTGTTAAGGATGATGGCGTTCCTGTCACTTGGCTTGATTATAAGGCGTGGCAATATGGCCCTGTAGCTCCAGATACATATTATATAAAATGCGGGGGAATGGAGTTCTCTGATTATGTTAAGGCGGAGAAATGCTCAGGATCAGATAATCATTTTTACGTTTTGCCGAAGGTGTCATTCTCGGATGATAAATTTAGCGACTACGAAATGGACATAATAGATCGTGTCATAAAAGAATATGGGAATAAAAAGCCTAGTGAATTGGTGAATTTGACCCATAAGAAGGGATCGTTATGGGATATTACCAAGAAAGAGCATAATATTATTTTCGATAATGATTATAAAGTATCAGATTATAGCTTAGACTTTAAGAGATTAATAGCGGATGATCCTGAGAAACTGGAGAACTATAATGGTGCCATGGAGATTATGATGATTAATAGTAAATTAAAGTCATGCGATAATGTTTAAGCCCGGAAACGTTTTATATGGCACGTTTAAGCTGTCAAATATATGCACGAAACCAAAATATGCGATCATTTTACATAATGACGGGCAAGATTGTGTGTTAGCCACATACACTACATCGAAAAAGAGGTCTGGGGTTAGTGATTATGTGCATGGGAAAAATCCTTCTGGATCTAATGACCCTAAATCTTATGTGTTTCTTGCCAGTAAGGATGTAGGCACATACAAAGACGGCAATGGAGTTACTCAAAGCTTCAGGTTTCCTGAAGATAGTACGGTCGTTCCAGATTATGGTTATACAAAGACCTCCACGCATAGCTTATCATTGAATGTGCCTGATTTGACTTTTATATGTAGTTTGTTTGAGAAAGAATACTTGGATTTGATTTATATGCTATATCAAAGCAAGAAAACTCCTCGGGAGTATAAAAAGATATTTGAGAAAATATTGCAGGATAAACTAAAGTGAAAGGTAATATCATATTAATAATAGAAGAGCTCCTTTCCATATCATTATAAAGCCTCCCTTAAAAGGTAAAAGCGTCGTCAATACAAATTGGCGGCGTTTTTTGTCTCATCCCCTTCCGCAAAGAACTAGCAACAACCTAGCAACAAGCTAGCAAGGAGATATTTATTTAGCAAAGCCCTTCTCATGATTTTTGTCGTGTCCGGTAATGGTGCCGGATTAACGACAAAAATTAAAGATAATGGATAGAAATTATTTTATCGGTACTCCCGAAGGAGGTAATTCCGGTGGAAGTAAGTTTGACATCATGGCCTTTCTCCCGAGCTTGATGGGTGGCGGTGGAAAATCATTGGACCCCAATTTGGTAGCGGCTTTGATGAACAATAAGGGCAATCAAGACGCTTGGGGCGGTGGTGGTTGCTGGTGGATCTGGATCATCCTCCTGTTCTTCGTATGGGGAGGCTGGGGTGGCAACGGCTTCGGCAACAACGGGGCTAACGGATTACCGGCTCAATTGAACAATGACGCTGGTCGTGAATTGTTGATGAACGCTATCCAAGGAAACGGAACGGCTATCAGCCAATTGTCATCTTCCTTGAATTGCTCTACCCAGCAATTACAAAACGCTATCTGCCAGATCCAAGGACAGATCCAGAGCGTGGGTAACCAAGTAGGCATGAGTTCCCAACAAATCATTAACGCCGTCCAAAGTGGTAACAATCAATTATTGAGCCAGATCGCCGAGTGCTGCTGCACGGTTAACAACAACATCACTAAGATGGGCTACGAGAACCAATTGGCTAGCTGCAACCAGACAAACACGCTGGTGAATACGATGAACAACAACACGTTGACTCTCCGTGACTCAGGTCTGCAGAACACCCGTGATATCATCAACGAGGTTCGTGATTTCAAGAACTTGTATCAACAAGACAAGATGGATCGCTTGACGGCGGAGAACCTAGCCTTGAAAGGACAGATCTCCCAAAGCAACCAGAACGCCTATTTCGCCGCTACTCTACAGGCGCAGACCGCCCCTCTAGGTAACGCCTTGGGTGATTTGAGCTCAAGATTGGCCAAGATCGAGTGTAACCAGCCGGAGGTGGCAAAGGTTCCTTACTCCCCCGTGGTAGGCATACCCACTTGCGTGGCCGCCCAGTACGGATTAGGCCTAGGTCTCGGTAGCTGGGGAAACTTCGGCAACGGATGGGGATAATGAGTTAATAACCTAAAAATAAAGAGTTATGGCATTCATTAGTCCTTTCATAATGGCGAACAAGAACGGTATCCCACGTTTGGAGAGCACGGGCGTTACGGTCGGGACGACCAACGTTCGTTTCTCCTTCCGCAGTCACCCGTTCCTGTCAGCCCCGTTTAGCGGGTTGATCTTGTTCCGTCTGGCCCAGCCTATCCCGGCTGGTACTACCGGGACGTTGCCGGTAGTGTTTGACACGAACGGCTCCACGCAGGCGCTAACGACCATTAACGGCGCAGATGTCACGGCATCCGATATAACCGGTACCGGAATCTACTTGTGTTACTATGAGTCGGGCAATAATACGCTCCAGATAATGACGGGAGTGGTGTGAGAGAGTATCAACGAGAGACCGGAGCGATCCGGCTCTCATAAAAACCAAGAAATATGTTCAAGAATCAGAGACAAGGAAATCCTTTATATATCCTTCATAAGGGGAATACGCCGTTTTGTGAGGTTGGAAGCATAGTCAGCGTGTCCCCTCCGAGACCGGAGAATCCAAATTTCAATATGTATGGTCCGCAAGCTAAAATCGTGGTGGACATAAAGGCCAAGGTAGGTGAGGACAACGTCAGCTTCTCCAACGTCTTGTCCGACGTCACCATTACGGATTACCCCACTACAAACGGGGAGAAACTGGTTGTGTCATGCGATCTAGGTGCCCTGAATACGGAGATCAACGCCATGATGCAGCAAAGCCGACAGGCACTTGACAGCATCGATTACCATAAATCCGTGATTGAGGGGTGCGAGAAGATGCTGGTAATACTGAACCCTGAGTTTGCCCGGGAGAAGGAGAGGGAGAGTGAGATCGCTAACATGAGAAACGAGATGTCCGATCTGAAGGAGGCTAACGCAAGGTTGGTTGCCATGATGGAGCAACTTGTCGGTTCCGTGAACGGTAATAATAACAATAATAAAAAAACAGAGTGATATGGGAACATATAGCAGAAAACTGAAGGAGCTGATCGAGGAATTCGACGCCATGGAAGACGAGGATATGTTGGAACTGGCTAAGGAGGCCTATAAGCTTGGCTGTAAGGAAGGAAAGCGGAAGGCCATGGAAGGCTATGGCAACCGCATGGAGGAAGACGAAGACGATGAGTTCGAGGACGACGACGAGTTCCGTGAGATGTGGGAGCGTGGCGGCTACGGCAACCGTGGCGGCGGTCGTGGATCATTCGGGGGAGGCTATGGCAATCGCCGTGGGGTACCGGGCACCGGACGCTACTCGAGACGATATCGTAGATAACCATGAGGGGGGACCGGTTTCCCCCTCCTAAAAAACAGAGGAATATGAGACTAGATATGTATGATGATTTCCCTTCCGGGATGCGATCCTACCTGAAGGCGTATGGCTGGCATTTTTCCAAGGCCATGTGCGATTGGGCCGTATCCATGATGGAGAAGGAGGACGGAAACGGGAAGAAGGTCAAGATAACCCCTTTCACGAAGGAACAGGTGGATGAGATGCTGAAGAAGTATAGCGTTGACGTGAAGAAAAAGGGTGGATACGACTATGTTTACGCCGCCAACATGTGCAAGGCCGATTACCTTGGCTCCTCAGTGCCTAACGAGCAGTACGCCGCTCTTTATGTCAAGAACGTCTGCGACGATCCGGACGCTTACGACGGGATAGTGTTCACCCGGTTCTACGCTGATTGCATCGGTTCCGGCACGCCTATAATCTGGGAGGAGATGATGTGATGGGAGGCTGGGGCTACATACTGAGGATCTTGAAGGGAGAGTCCCCCAAGGACGTGCTGGCGAGTATGCCGGAGAAGGATTTTGACAAGGTATCCGAGGTGGTTGGCAATCTCAAGGCTACCAATCTCACCCGGCAACAAAGGAGGAGGATAGAGCGGGAGTTCAAGACGGTAAGGAGATGATACGACGGGATTACCATATCAAGAGATACGATTGGGTGATCCACGTGCTGTATAACGTCACCTGCTCGAGGACATCCGATATCATAGCCCTATTGAGGAGGGTCGGTTGCCCGGAAAGCAAGATACGGGAGGCTTATAGCAACGTAGGCTCCTGCAAGCTGGACGTGGGACTGACCTATTCTAATTACCGCAGCCGGGAATCCGTCATGGTGATAGGCCGGACCTCGTCCTATAGGGAGTTCGCTAATTCCCTGTTCCATGAGTGCCGCCATTTGACGGATCATATGTCCTTGGCCTTGGATATGGAGATAGGAGGGGAGCCTATCGCTTACTTGGCTGGCGATATAGGAGCCTTGATGTCCGATGAGATAAGGATGTTCATCTGCGATTGCCATTGTCACAGGAACGATATAAACGATGAGTTATGGGAAAGAAAAAAGAAGATAAAAAGAAAAAGGAATCCGTAAGACGGGAGATAGACCGCCTCACGGATTCCTTGGATTTCGAGCCTATCAACTTCCATGAGGTGATGGCCCGGATACGGCACTTGATGTGCCTGTTATGATGACATGTGTTTTTTTACTATATCCATCTTACTGAAAGACATGGATAGAATCCGCATCGCATCATTCTTTACACTAGTCAATACCTCTACGTTGTCTTCAAACGGGTTCAACGATCTTATGACAGAGACAATATCCCGCATACAATAGCAAACCAACAATACGTACGATCCCATGACCTCTGAATTGTTCTGTTCAGCGGCCTTATGCAATACTTTGTCTGCGAATCCCATCTTAACCATATTACCGTTATCATCTTTTTGATACATAGGGATATCAACTCCCATTTTGACCTTGATAAAATCAGTTATGGAAAAATTAGCCTTTGCTTGTAGGCATCCGTAGAGCCTCTCCAAGTCTTTCGGGCTGGTCTCTTGAACGATATCAGTCCAATCGTCACAGACCAACTCCCTTATGACTGAGTAAGGCTCAAGCCTGTCATTGGGGATATCGATGACCTTAACGCTCCCATCCTCGTTATAGTCATCGCTATCGCCGCCATATTCATTAACGCTCTCGATACGTTTCGAGGAAGCGTAATATTTCCAGTTCCCATCAAACTCTATCAGGTATTCATCCAGTGTTCTTATCCATCCCTTCAGCTTGTATATGGATTGATGCAGATACATTTCCCACAAGCATGTATCATAAAAAAGATCAATGTAATATCGGCTATTCTCATCATCCTTATGACGAAAAGTACGGGGTGCGGATACGATTCTCGCCATATCCAAATTCCCTAACACCTTATTGAAAAAGTTGGCCAATAAACTGTCATCATCTATGCGTGATAACAGCTCATAAAAAGGTTTATCTCTCATTAGGCTGAAATTTTAAGGTTATACAAATCAAGGATGAACTTCTTCCCGGCCTCCGTCCAATACATATGCTGGCGTGTCTTTATCTCACCATTGCTATCCGTATATGGATGTGGCTTGTGAAAGGTAAGCCCCTTGTCCCTGTATTTAGAGTAAAGAAAGTATGTGCCGCTTTCCTTGTATTGCACGCCCCACTCGCAAAGCAGCTTGTTTAATTTGATGTCGGAGATACCGAGGCATGAAGCTATCATATTAACCGTTAGATAACCCTTGGACGAAAGAACCTTGTCGCAATATTCCGCTTTTGGTGCGGATATCCTTAATTCTTGCGCTTGCAGCTCTATCGTGGCTTGTTTATGCTCATTCTCGATCTCAAGCGTTTTTAGCCGTTCCTCTTTCCTTAATAGAGTGGCTTGCGCTATGGTCAATGCCCGTGCCATGATCTCCTCCGGGGTATCCTCCGGTTTGGCGACCATGTAACCTCCGGTCTTGCGGATTGAAGGGAGAACCTCGTGTGTTATCCAACGAGAGAAAGGTCTAGCTTTTGGGCTATCGCTTTTTAATACCGCATCATACATCCCGGCTTCTGATACAAATACCGCTTGTTGGGTTCTACCTAAACTATCTATGATGTCCACCAGATGGACGTCATCTTCATCTAACCTGTTCTTCACGTTTCTGCTATTCGCTATATCGACCGCCTTGCATATATCTACCAAGCAGAACAAAGGGTTCTCATTAGTCCCGGCTACTCTCACTTCACCGAAACGATCGTTCTTGAATATTTCGATTCCTTTCATAATACGTAAGTCTTTAAAATTTCTGACAAAATAATTTTCAATTTTGATTTACAGTGGGGGCCAAAACAGCAACCCCCTTTTTACAATGTGATTAATGATTTAACTGATTGATCTTAATTTCCTTAACTCGCTATAAAGTAGATATATTGTCCCGACATCATCCTTGAAAGTCTCGGAACGCTCCTCATTCACGGTCATGGAGTAATTAAACAGAAGGTCTATTAAAGCCTCGCATAACTCCTCTGGGGTAATGACCTTGGAAAAGAAATCATCTAGACCGGACAGGTCAAAATGAATCTTGTCGATCATGGCATACCTCCTTTCTCCATCCCTGCTAAAATGAATGCGGATATCAGTAAGATCAACGCCTTGACATAGCCTTTGGCATCGTCAACGCTTTTACACTCGCATATACCGAACGGTAATACGTTAAACACTCTGGCGACATTTCGCCACGAAAAGAACTTTCCGGCTCTTACGGACACGGGTACGGGCGTACCGGTGGCTTGAATCGTTTGCTTCATCTGGTGTGACAGTTAGATGAATAAAAAATAGCGACCCCACATAATCCAAAAGTTGTCACACCACACATATCGCAAAGATATATGAACGGATTATGGGAGCCGCTTATGCTTCTCTCATCTTTGCTGGCCTACTCGCTTGCAGCGCCTATGTGTAATGTGACGCCGCAAACTTACGAATTTTCCCGGAAAAGCAAGCGATATTTTCATATCTTTTTAATTAAGCGCCTTCATGGGAAGGCTCGGTTAATACTATTCCTCTTAATAGTCTAATAAAAGACCTCATGTACTCGCAATTCTGATTGCAATCATTCATTTGATTGCACATTCGATCATTGTCTTTAGAGAGGTTTGGACAACTTTTCCAGTGAGCATTAATAGCTTCTGCCATTTCCCATTCGGCACCTGCTATAAAGCCTTGGTAATATGCCGGGAATGCACTACCGCTACTCCTGCTTTCAGCGAATAAATGAGCCGCTTCTTCTACCGTCTGTCTCTTATCAATATCTCTTTCCATGATTTTAAATAATATTTAAATATTGCTAACCACACATTGTTAGTACACGGTAAACCTGTATATTTGCATTGCGTTTGGTTGGAACATTAACACCTCCAATCTGGTGAACTGTCATTCACCTCCTTGTCCTATCTCCCTTGTCCGAGAAAAGACACAAGCCCATTGTCCTGTAACTTTGGGCTTTTTTTAGTTTCGCTTGACAGGGCGTAGCTAAATATAGCTTGACGATGCAGGTCGTCAGGCAAATCGGAAAGGAGGTGTTTAATGTGGAAGACCAAACGCACGAAGACAGCAAGACTCGTATTTTCTGTCGCTACATCGTAAAGAATGGTAAGAGAATCTATCCTAAGACCTCTCGTTACTTCTCTTTCTTGGTGAGCGATAAAAAGTAAGCCTAGCTGTTTTTTAGGAGATGTGCAGGCATCTCCTTCCTTTATTAGTCTATAAGCGTTACCTTAATCATTTGATCCTCCTTTCCTCAATTCCTCTATCAGTGCATCGGCAAAAGCTACGGCATATTCTGCTTGTGTTTTAAAAGAGCCTTCATAGACTTCTCTGCTTGAATTGCTAAGAAACGCTGCCATCATTTCTTTTGCAATCTCATATCTACGATATTCCCAATCGATGGTATTATACGTTGCTTTCATGATTACCTCCTTTCAGTAGTTCGGGATTGTCATACACTGAGCCTATAACACTTCCTTGGCACACCTCTGAGTCTAGCAGTTCACATGGATTAACCCCATCTAGGGATATGCACCATCCTGTATGTTCATATATATCAATTATTTTTTAGAAACTCTCTTTTCTCTTCATATTTCCATGTTGAGAATATAACGGCATAAATACGTCCGCTTGGAGCTTTTATTAAATCCCCCTCGTAAATCTCCTTTCCGCTCTTGTCTTTTAAGCCTGTGAACTGGCCTACGGTGTCTTTATGAATGTAATCCCATTCCATAAAAAACGGAGAGGCAGAGCCTTCATTGAATACTCCTTCATTTTTTATGATTATCATATTTTGCATTTCTGTCTCTAAATTCTTTAGTGTCGTAAGCATACCATGTACCCATTTCCCGCTTGTCGTACTTTTTCCTCTGAATTTAATCTCACGCATTTTGTACTCCTTTCTTTAAAATATCCTCACAAGCTCTACTATCGCATCTTACCAGTTTTTGATGGAAAGCACACCAAGCGTCCCCGCTTGCGTCTTCATCCTCGATAAGTAGGCAATCGCCACATTTACCCCTCCTGTATTATGACATCCCCATCCTTATCCGTGAACACGTCCACTAAATCGTAGTAATATTGATCGTCGGACGTGCGTATCATTACCTCCGCTTCCGGGTCTTGCTCTTGAAGCAATGTTATAAGATCTTTATTTCTCATGATTCACCTCCTTCCTTTAATTTATTTATAAGTAGGTCCGCTAGCTCGACAGACCATCCCACTACTTTAGAATAAAGTATACCGCATTCAGTACGGCCTTGATAATGTTGCAATTTCACAAACTCGATAGAATAGAGCTTTGCCAAATCATATCTTCGTTGTTCCCAATCAACGGCTTTATCCTCCGTCTTATCTATAACCTCTAGATCCTCTAGAGCGTTGAGTTCCTGTATGAGATCAAACCCCTCGGAATCCACATAGCGCACCCAATCCTTTTCAGGACAGGCTTCGGAAGATTTGAAGGCGATAACATCAACAATCTCCCCTGTTTTTCTTATTTTCGCTTTAATGTCAAAACAATGTTTTCTCTAAATCATAATTAATCCAAATCACCTCTTGTACCTCACTGCTCCGGATGTTATTCTTCTTGACCGGGAACTTTATCATGTTCCAATCCCCGTACAACTCCCGCATTAACGGACAGTCATAACTACTTATCATTGCCTTGCCTTTGATCGAATGCAAACGATCGGAAAGCTCACGATGCTTATCGTCAGAGAACTCGTACTTGTAATCATTCGAAGAGGCCCGGCACTCAAGCGGATAGGGTGGGTCGGCGTAGAAGAAAGCGTTTGGGAAATCAAGCCGATCAATGCAATCCTTATAGTCCAGATTGGTGATCTGGAAATTGCCCCTGATCACCTCTGCGACCTCATGCAGTTTCTCTATCGCGTTGTTCCATCGGGAGACAGTCTCTCCGCCCTTGGCGTTGACATGTTGCTTGGCACAATGCCAACCCTTGTTCTTCTGTTGCGCTCCCAACCCGAAGAATGATTGCCGGATACGGACGTAAAACCTCCTTGCACGCTCTATCTTATCCCCGGAAGGTTCCCATGAGTTATTATACTCCAGTTCGGAGCATGGGGTTAACAGCAATAACCTTGTCAACTCCGGCTCATGATCCCTTAATACCTCGAAGAAGTTGGTTATATCCCCGTTTATCTCGTTGGCCGTCTTGATAACCCTTCCCGGATAATTGATGGACACGGCCATGCTTCCGGCGAACAGATCGACCAGATGGGTGAAATCTCTTGGAAAGTTCGTGTACAGATACTCCAACCAAGTGAATTTCCCTCCGAAGTAATTGAAGGCTATAAGTTTATTTCTGTTTCCGCTCATGAATCATAATGATCAAATTAATAATTTACCCCGCTTTCTCAAAAGCCTTCTCAAAGACATCCGGCCTTAGCAAGGCGTTGCTTATCGCCGTGAACGCCTTCACGATCCCGGGCTGCTCATTTAAGTTTATTCTCACGTCCTTTCCAGTGACCTCGCTTGATAACCGGTCACTTAGGAACTCTACCCTGCCCAAATCTAGATAGGACAGGGGATTGTACGCCAAGGGGACGATCCCCCGCATCCTTTCGCCGAAATCGTATATCGTGATCCTAGACATCTGCGCAATCATGTTTATCGTGGATGACAAGGATGCTATCCTGTTCGCCGAACCGGATACCCCGTGATCCAGCAATATCTGGCTGATCGTGTAGTAATACCGGTCTATGTGAGGCTGCACGTCCTCCTCCATGCTTTGCGTTATCTCGGCTAACGCCTCCTTGTTGGCCTTGGCTATCCGGAAGATGTTCGTGTTATAAGCGTTTATCCCCCTCTCGATAGCGTTGGCCGTCCGTTTTGCGTTATGCCTGTAGTGCTCGCTATTCCTTATGGCCTCCATGAGTGATACCGTGTAGTTATACACTTGGTCGTTCAAGAAAAGCACCATGTAGGTTAGCGAGGTGACAAGGCCGTTCGTGTCCTTGTCGATCTCTTCCCAATCGTTGTATTGCTTCATGACTTATTTATCGAATTTGATTTGGTACAGGTGGAAACAATTCTCGTGAAAGTTAACAAATTCCTTACGTGGAGGGAATATCTGCGCTACCTGCATGCTGTCCGGCATAAACTTGTATCGTATCTCTTTCAGTTCGTAATATCCGAGCGTGTGATTGGCGGATACGGACAGATGCCATTCACCCATTTCCTTATTTATGAGAATATCCTTTCCTTTGTAGGTGAACATACCCGTCTCGTAGACTCCGTGCTCATCCTCGATATGCTCATATATGAAATCGATCGGAAGCATCGTAAATGCCATTGGTAATGGCCGTTTATATTTCTTCAATTCCTCATTTGTCATTTTCTCTGTTTTTTAATTTATCTCATCATAGATGAAGCAGCTTTCAACTATGATGAATGATTAAACCTTATTTGTTTTAGCAAAAACCACGCTTTCATGGTCCGGCCTAAGATGGGCCATGCAAGCCTTGCTGTATTCGCAGAATCTCGCTCCCTCGTCCCGGAAGACGCATCCCCTGCACGGGATCTTGTTCTGGCCGTTATAGTACGGCCTGTACTTTTCCACGATAATTTTCATGTCTCCTACCAACACGATCAAACCGGTAGGGGTGTTTCTCAATCTCTCTGTTATTTCCATGTTATCTTCTTCTGCTTTCTCCGTTTAGGATTATCACGTTAAAACTCTTGAACCTGTCCACCAGTCTAGTTCCGAACCGATTCTTGAAATCCGTGACGGACAGGTTGGAAGTGATATGATACTTCTTCTGATGGGACTGGTATATCTCGTACCTCGCGTATAGGAACTCGTCTATTACGCTGTTAAGGCTGGTGCCGTAGCTTTTCTGGTTCTCCGTCTCAAGACCGATATCGTTAAGGCAGATATCGAACGGGTTCCCTTCCATGCTCCCTTTCCCGGCCTCCTCGTTGTACGTGAACCTGTCTATGTGACCATGGATCTTGTAATAGTTCATCATCTGGGTCACGGATAGGTTCACGAAGCGTTTGGGGTTATCCGTCAATTTCAGGTAATCGGCGAATATCTGCATCATGAGCGTTTTGCCCGTTCCCGGATCTCCCACGATAAGGAGGTTCTTGTGCAGCTTATAGTTCTCCTCCGGGAATACGGACTCGGCCAACGGGCAATCGTTGAAATAATACAACAGGAATCTCAAAACCTTGTCATTCCCCCTGTCTGTCTCGAATTGCCGCCTCTCGATCCCTAGGTAATTACAACCGAGCGCCTTTATCATCCGGGCGTGGCTGATGTACTCCGTATCGTCCGAGAGATCGTACCTAGAAACGTTCTGTATAGTCCTTGCGTGCTTCTTCACTAGGTTGAACACCTGTTTTTGCTGGAGCCTCTCTTTTTCCGTAGGCCCCCGCATGGCTTGTATAGCCTCCGAAAGTTTCTTTTCTTGTTCCTCCATTATGTCTTTGATTATAAGCCCTTAGTCCTGTTCCCTGCCACCAATAGGTGAATCGTCTCTTCACGTCATCTATCGTTTTTAGCGTATCGCCTTCCCCGGTGGATACCATCCAAGCTAGAAAGTTATCCAGCTCGCCGGGAATGAGGTCATTGAAAGCGACGCTCAATCCCGATATCTGGCAAGCGTATCTGCGCCATTCCTCGTCCCCCAATAACTCATTCTTGAAATTCTCGAAAAGCGTCTCACGCGTATTAAGACTCTCTCTTAAAGTATTATCTTTATTATTATTTGGGTTATCGCTGGGTTGGCACTGGGTTGTTCTATGGGATATCAATTGAGTTATCAAACTCTCTAAGTCGTTTATTGAAAGGTTGTTTACTGGGTTGCTTTGTGGGTTGCTTGTTGGGATATTACCATTGTATTCGTTGTATTTAACAAGAGTTATGACATTCATCCCTTGGCTTTTATCCGTAGTTATCATTCCTTTCCGTTTTAACTTGGCAAGAAATGTCTTGACTTTTTGTTCTCCCCATTTCCATTTACCAGCGAGGAAACGGTTTGAAGCCGGATATTGTCCTCTCCCATATGTTATTTCTCTACCTCCGATACATTCAATCGTGTCGGTTGCCTCAAATCGTGCCGATTGTATTAGATCAAGCCACGCTTCGCACTCCGAGAATGTCCGGGCTGCTTCCCACATTTCATTAGAAAAAAACTTACGAGAGAGCATAATGAAACCCTTATCCATATATTAAAAATCAAAATCCGGAGACTCTCCGCTCTGCAAGGACTTTAGTTTCTGGTCTACAAGGTGGTTTACATCCCATATGTTTACAGGTTGTATTTGCAGGTTCTCCGCCATTTGCCTTGCTACTTCCTCGGAGACAGGATTTATAGCGTATATGGCCCCCGATGAGAGAAAGCGGGTGAAACCGGGCTGGTTACTTGTATCTGGAACGTCTACCCGAAGCATATTGGTACCGGCCACGTTCTGTTCCGTACATCTTCCCGCTATCCTTGAATGGCCGAATAACTCGACCACGCACCATAAATCAAATTTCTCTTGTTCCATATTATCTTCTCTTTTTAAAAGTGTTACAAAATCTCGTGGAGTTAGCGACTCTTCCAGCATCATGTATGATGCACCAAACGCATAGCCCCTTGTGAGGATGTCCGTTGGCGCAATCGCCACATTTCACCTTTTCTTGCTCGTCTTTCTTCTTCGCCATATCACCAAGTCTTTATTTTTATTGGTAGATCGGCGTACCACCAAGCCAGAATCGTAGCGTCACGTTGGTCTTGGTTCGTTCTCTTAGGCAAGGGACCGACTATGTAGGAGAGTTCCTCATGGGTTATCTTGCCCTCGTCCCCTTTCCAATGCTTGGTCAAAGGCTTTACCTCCTCGCAGGGAATCCCTATGTGCTCGCACATCTGGAGAAGCAATATCCCGGTTTGCTGGTTACGACCTACATACTTGGCTATCCTCTCGCCGGATTTACCCCTAGCCTTATGGAAGTTGCTTTTTTCGTTAAGCCATCCGGCCTCGACAATGACCACTATGTCTATCCCCTTGTATCTCTCTCTTGCCTCCTTTATGAAATCGACCAACACAGGGAAGGGGAGGCTCTTTAGAATTAGCTGTCTCGTTGAAGGAGACAGTACGCATATACCGGATTTATCTATGTCCGGGTCAACGGCTATCACTAAATCATGTTTTTTCTTTCCCATGAATTCCTCCTTTCTTTATCGTTTATTAGTAAGAATACGGCCAATATCAATACCCAATGTTTGTTGATAAAATTTCTCATATTTGTTGGTTTAGTGCCTCATTGTATAAAGGCATGATTAATCCGATACTGCTTACGTCTTCTACCATGCTGTCAAAAATGATGGCATCGTTAACGCCCTTGAAAGTAGCCGTGCATCGTTCGCATTCATATAAAGCTTTCCTCATTATGTCGAATAAGCCCATGTTAAAGGATATTTGAGGAAGCGGAACGCTGGGTTTTGCCTGATAATTTTGTATCACTTTCTCTGCGTCTGGATATTTTAAGTTCTCATCCGCGAAATAGAAGAACGCCTTGTCATTCTTCTTATGGCACTCTATTCCGTCATCAGAGATAAGGATGTCATCATATTTCAACATGTCCTTAAAAAATAGACTATGCAGTAATTTGCCGTCTAACGCCTGTATCATGGCTTCGTCAAGGTTTGAGCATTCGGATATCCTGTTTTTAACGATAATATGTCCGTCACTGGCGTAGGCCCAATCTCCCTTGAAATATACGCATTCCATAGCGGGACGGTTATCGTCCTTTGCGCAAGCCAAAAACATTTGTACGTTCTTGTTAAAGTTGTAAGAACCTTCTTTTCTCTTTCCCATATCATTAATATTTAATATTATATTTTCTTCTTTCGTATTGTGGGACATACCCTTTGCAAGGAGTATTCCCGTCAAGTAAGGCCGATTCCGGCCTCACAGTTTCCCCTTCTTTTTTAGACGGGTCTGTCCAATGCCTCTGCCGTTGATGGCAAAGGCAATGTCTTTTAGAACATGCCTCATTGAGGCAGAATATCAGTTCTTTCATCTTGGATTATTTTCTCGAGTTTCTTTAGATCCTTTTTGGCTAATCTTACGGTATCAGCTATCCTTGGTCTTCCCTTGGAATCCACGTGTTATAGGATAACTGATAGATGGCGGGACAGTGTTTTAATGAAAGACTCGGATAGCTGGTACCTTTTAACCATGGCCGTTATTTTTTATAAAAACCTTGGAACCTCACGATACCTAGATACTCGGGAGATTTCATTAGTCCGTCCCCCATGCCGCCCAACGTCTCGGCTCCCGGCTCGTCAAGGACAACCTTGGAGTCAATCTCCTTAGGTACACGGAAGCATATCTGTACGGGGAAATTCACCTTAGCGTCTCCCGTGATCACGTTAACCGACGCTCTTTGCGTAGCCGCCATGATCCGGAACCCAAGCGATCGTCCCTTTTGTAGCAACATCTTCAGATTCTCCTCCAATGACTTTTCACGACCGACCGTGCGTAGTTCCATTTTAGGCTCGAGGAACCCGAAGGCGTTCTTTCGCTGGCCAACCTCGACCATTTCCTTTATGTCAAGTTCCGTTCCCGATCGGGAGGACGCTACCGCGTCGGCGAACTCATCGAACACCACCAGCGTTTTCCATGATGCCCTCGATTTAGCCCTTTCCTGCATATCCTGTACGAGTTCTTTCATCTTGGCCTCTATTTCTTCTATATCATTATAGACCTTTATGTATTTCTCGGAGGAATAATTACAGAACTCGTATTTCGGATCGAAAATTACGATGTCCCGGATACCGGCTAAGCGGGCGTATTCTATCGTGGATATGATACACACGGATTTACCGCTACCGGTAGCTCCGCAAATCAAGGCGTGAGGCGTGGAGTTGTTATCGAGATCCCACACCACGAGCCTACCGAAGTTATCCGTTCCTATGGGAATCCTCATGCCGTCGATATACTTCTTGTCCCAGTACAAGGACTTGGTTCTTTTCTTCGGTGATTCTATGGAGAGGTAGGATTTTCCCTCATACACCATAAGCTCGTTACCCATCCTTATGGATGGCACGTCCAGTGCGTTCGCTATGTCTAGCTTGTATTTCATCACTGTCGTGATCTTTGTCCCAGCGGATACCTCTAGCAGATACGTGTCTGACGAGTACCCGTTAATCTCCTTGGCTACGTTCACGATCACCCCGAATGTCCGTAGGATATGTTCTATTTTCTCGCTGTTTGTCATATTACTATTGGATAAATCGTATTGAATGAATGAGGAAGCGTTCCTCTTGAACTCGGATATTACCTTGGGGTTTACCGATCCAAGGGAAGCGTCCCGTATTTTTTTCTGTCTCTTCGATATCAATTCCTTCTTTGACTCGGGCACGTTGAAATCATCGACCTCCGCTATCAGCGTCTTGGCCCAGAAATTATAAAGCTCGGCCCTGTCCACGAAGTTGTCGCTATCGTTGATCATGTACACGTAATCCGGATCGGACACGGCCTCTATCATCCTTTTTAGCGGCTCGTACAATATGGCCTCGTAAAGCTTCCTCGTGTCGTTATCGAGATTGATTACGAATTTCTTCAACTGGGAGGAGCCGTCCTTGTTTTTCGAGATCTTGTTCTCCACGAACCATACCTCGTCAACATTCTCCCCGAAGCGGGACTCATAGCACTTGACGTAGGTCATTGCCTGTTTCCCGCAGGTAAACGTTAGCTCCTCGTCATCGGTGAACTTGGCCCTTGACTTATGGTCTATGATGACCGTCCGACCGCTTTCCGTCCTTATCGCCAAGTCTAGCCTAGCGTGGCAGGGCAGGGGGATGTCCACCCCGTTTATCGTTACCCATTCCTCGCACCTTGATTCCACGGCGATTATCTCCTTGATACCGGAAAGATAGATATCCTTCTCCCCGTAGAAGTTATTGATAAGCCTCGTGGCGTTCTTGGTGGCCTCGATCTTGCATTCCTCTACGGTAGGTGTCGTTTTCTGTATCTTCCAATCATTCGGGTGTACCTCCTCTATGTGTGAGAACGCTACCCTCTCCATTTCCGTGATCGGTATTATCTGCCCCTTGCGCTGTAGCTCCATGAAGAAATACTCCAAGGCCGAATGATAGGCGTTACCCGCTACCGTGCTGGAGGATGATCTGGATCTTTCCCGGTAAATCTCCCGTTTCTCGAACTCCTTCTCGTTCCGGGAGAAAGAGGCTACCTTGCTGTAACTCCAAGAGTCGATAAGGTAGTTTGATAAATGCTCCTCCAGCTCGGCGTTGGTATAGGATGAGTACTTGTTCATGGCATGTCCTCTTTGTTTTTGCCCTTAGACTGTCTCATCGCCTCCTTTTTTTGATCGACATCTTTCTTTGTCTCACGAATTGGAAGGATTAGATCGTTTACCGTGGTATCCCCGTCCTTTAACGCTTGTATGATCCCGATCAGCATGGCGATCTCGTCGGGGCCTATCTGATTGCTGGTCTGTTTGCCGCATAGCTTAATGACCTCCTCTTCCGTTATGGCGTATTCGTTCTTGAACTTGTTGATGATATTAGTTCTCGTTTTTAATATCTTGTCAGCGTCGGATAGATCCCCCGTGATGAATTTTTGGGCGGCTTGATAGACCCTGTCCACTATGGCCTTGGGGATAACGGCGAATACGGAATTGCGATAAGCTATGGAGTTGGCGGCGTTTCCCGTTACGGTAATCATGTCGTCTGAGTAACGTTTCCCCTTGCTATCCACTATGCTCCTGCGAACCTCGAACGCGGACGCTACGTTTGTCTCCAGATCCCAGCATGTACCCCTGCTGATGATCTGCTTGTCCGTTATCTGGATAACCTTGGCCTCAGTCCTGATATTACCCCAATTGGATACGATTATCTTGGCGAGGTGTACGGATGGCCCAGTAATAGGTTTCCCTCCTCTTGGCAAGGCATAACTGCATGACCTTGCCGTGTCTTGATTCATCGTGGCCATTACCACGGAATTATCAATACTCCTTCTGATATCCCTAGGATATCTTTTCGCGGTCGCAACTTGTGAGTCCACGTTTGCTCTCTCAACCGCATCTACCTGTAAAATTTGTACTTCATGGCTTTCTACTGGAAGTACCTCGTAACTGCTTGATTCCATGATTATTTATTTTGAATGATTTTCTTTACCAATATAAAGTGCTGGTTTCCCAATCTCGTTGATACCGATCGTCCTCGGATTCTGTTTCCTCCTCCCCGTCGTACTCCGGTTCGCCGTCGGGGTCTTTGATGTAGATGTCTCTCATTTATCTTGATTTGCAGGCCTCCGGGAGTCGAACCCGGCCATCCCCATGTTAGGGGCGCTCTACCGATAAGCTAAGACCTTGAATTTATTCGATCTCGATAATCTCGAATTTTCCTTTCTTTATATATATCTTATGATTGTAGTAGTCTTTGACTATTCCATGATCGGAAACTGTGTTTATGTTCTTTGTGCAATCCTCAACATATGAGTTATCGTAAGCCTTGACCGTGGCAGAGCCGTAAGCCTCGACCGTGGCAGAGCCGTAAGCCTTGACCGTGGCAGAGTCGCAAGCCTCGACCGTGGCAGAGTCGTAAGCCTCGACCGTGGCAGAGCCGCAAGCAAATGATTTAGCATTAGAGGTGTGTTCTTTTCTTGTGTAAATGCCAGCTTCGGTTAATTCCTCCTCAGTAAAGTTTTTTTCTAGGCAATTTGCGTCAATCATCTTGGACGCACTCAAGACCCAATACCAATTATCGGTTATCGCTTTCAGCAAGTCTTGTTTGCTTTTTGCGTTTAACCCCATACTGTATCCATCTTGGCAAGCGTGATGTTTTTTAGCCCGTTCAAGCAGATCTTCTTTTAATTCTTCGAATGTCTTCATCTATTTACTATTTATTAGTTCTACAATATCTTTTCTTATCTCTATTAGTTCTTCTTCGCTAAGAGAATTTAGCTCGTCTAGGATATCGTCCTTCTTGGATCGGTTAGGCCTTGAAGGGGCTTGCACCACGTATATCACCCCGAAATCATTTTTCTGACTCATAAGTCATTATAACTATTTGGTGTACCACAATAAAGATTGATATGATCGCTAGGATCAAGAGGTGAATATTGAGAGGTTTTTCGTACCACTCAAATATTGACACTATTGATATTAGCCCTAGTACGGTAGCGGAGATCATCCTAAAAGAAAAGACGATCACGCTCTTTATGGCCCGGAATATCTTCCAGAGCCATGCTTGGTTTCTCTTTATCATATGTTGTTGATTTAAATTTCTTGATGTGAAAAGGCCTCATATCCTCACGGACGGAGACCTGTTTGCAAAAATTGTGACTTTGATTTTCTGATTGAATAAGCACCCCTAGGGGTGAAACGTGCTCCCTGCCGGGCTTGAACCGGCGACCTCTCGCTTATGAGGCGAATGCTCTCGACCAACTGAGCTAAGGGAGCGTTTGCCGGGGAATCCCACCCCGGCACAGTTTAAGTAAAAACTAATATTCCCTGATTGCCTGCCTCACGGCGGTATTGTAAGGTCTTGGTAGCTTTATTACACATAAACAGCAAATAGTGTGAATTGTGATAGTGGTAGCCGGGGAACTCGCACCCCTTGTAACCCTAGATAATAATATAACTAGATAACCGGATTTCCACCGGACGTACTCCTTTTTAGTACGATATGAAGACGGATTAAAATTGTTTCTGCGGTTCGCTACCTGCCCTAGCCATTTCCTAGGGTGGAATTCTTCTTTCTTTCATGTGATTAACTTGGTTATTAATAGGTCTATCGGTTTTATTCGTTTTCTTCCTCTATTGTATCATCCAATAACTTGTCGATAGCCATGATAACCTTATCCGGCAACTCCTTGGCGGTATCATTAGACTTGAGATATTCTATGGTTCCGCCTATTCCGATAATCATCAGCATATCCCTTTTAGAGGGGATGAACACTAGCAAAAAAATAGGGATTGATATATAGGCGGCACATTTGATAGCCATGTCCTTAAACTTGGAATCGTTTTCAAAGTCATCTTCAATAAACCATCCGAGAATATATATGGAAGTTAATATTCCCAAGATAAATACTGCGATTATCGCCAACGTTTGTATGGCATCTAGCCTTGTGATCCAATAAATCTCATTCATGTTGTTATTATTTTAAATGTTCGCTCCCCCACAACCTCCAACGGTTTCGAACCCGAATGATAACGGGTGGGGGAATTTTTATTTATAAGTAGATTCTTCCGGCTTATGCGTCACAGGTGCGATAAGACCATAAGCCGGAAGACTTGTTAATGTGGTCTCGTCTTTTTGGAAAAGAACCTTTCCTGAGCGAGCTTTACGTCCACTAGGATATATTTACCATTTTGTTTTATGGCATCCCCGAAAATCCCCTTCTTCTTGTATCTCGCTATGGTGGATGTACTTACTTGGAGCAATTTCGCCAAGGAATCTAGTCCCCTAACGTACTTCCGGGATGGATCTTCTTCTTTTTGGGTGGCTAGCCTTGATATGATCAAGTCCGCTAGTTGTCCGGCTGTCACTTGGGTTGCCGGTAATTCCGCTATATTCTCCATATTGTTATTGTTATAATGTTATATTCCTCCCTCTACAGCCTCTAAAAGCCCTAGAGGATATCTCTATTCTAGCTATGCACCGGCACCTTTGCCTTGCCCTCCTCATTGCCAGATGAGAATCCACGCAAAGGATAAGTAGCAAGACGCACGCCACGGCTGAATGAACCATCTGTTGTATATTTACGTTAGCCTTTATATCGCACAGTCTCTCGCATAGCTTTATGGCCAATTCCCTTCCGTTCCTTACGCCAAGTATCTCGAAAGCCGTCCTTAGCTGGTTTATGATAGTATGCAACGACCTGTGTTTTTTCTCGGCTATCTCCTTTTTCTCGAATCCCACGGCGTAATACTGGGCCGTGTAATCACATTCCTCGGTTAACTCGGTGAATACCCTTTCCATGATCTGTCATGTTAAGCGTCTGACATAAACGATCCCTTCTTCCTTGTTTGATACGGAAGACCATTTTCTTCCCTCTCTATAATACTTAGCGTTTAACAGAGACACGTTATTTCTAACCGTCTCCAACACTTCTATAGGGAATGATAGTTTCTCAGATACTTTCATTTCTCTGATCTTTCTTTTGCTTTCCACTTTTTTCTGCATGATTTACATTTCCTTTTTATTTATAATAGCTCCCCCACAACCTCCAACGGTTTCGAACCCGAATCATAGACGGGTAGGGGAGTGTATCTTATGCGTTAGATAGACAGTTTGACACCGATACGGAAATATCCGTACTTCACTGACACGACGTAATATCTAACCTTTGTATATACATTATTAAATATGTAGACTCCAACGCCGGAACCGATCAAACTACATCGGGAGCGGGGATCATCATCCCTTCCGGTATCTTCGCCTATCATAACCTTACTCGCCATACCTATATCTCTTGCGTATATCCTCTTATGGAGATAAGGATTTTATTCAATAAGTCAAAGAACTCTTTTTTAGTGGCCCTTCCGGGACTCAAACCCGGGACCTGCGGTTTAGGAAACCGTCGCTCTGTTCGTCTGAGCTAAAGGACCTTATATCATTTTGGCATGTTTATGCCATTTCGTTATTTCAATCTTTATCGTATCTTTGTGCGTGATTGAATTATGATGCAAATATATAGTATTTTACTATATAATCAAACTATTATAGAGTAAAATGCTATATAAAAAGTTTTTTTAACTTTTGGGCGTTTATGGATATTATGTAAAAATGTATGTCTAGTAGATTTTGCAAGTAAGACATTTGATCGTATTTATCTATATTTCAATGTTTTTTATATTGATTTGTGGAATCGTTTTAGTAATTTGATATAGGAATAAATATATATAGTTTTTTACTATATAATAAAATTAAGTAGAATGAGAATAACATCAGAAATAATTAGTTCTATTCTTGATAGAGAAGGTCTGAAAGCAGCAACATTTGCGAAAAGTGTTGGGGTTGTACCTACTCAAATATATGACCTTCAAAAAGGAAAGATTAAGAAAATATCTGAAGAGATTGCTGATAAAATAATATCTGTATATCCTCATTATAATAAAGTTTGGCTTCTTACAGGTGAGGGGGGTATGCTAACCTCTGACGTTCCACCCGCACGATCAGTGGATATCCCGGAAGAAATAGGTGACGGCTTTAATCCAAGGGAACTGCTAGATATCATACATGATCTAACGGCGCAAGGCAAGCAAAACGCGGAGGCGAACGAGAGGAACAGCCGGAATATCGAGAAACTCATAGGCCTGTTGGCCGAGTCGTTGAAGCAAGAGAGAGACGAGAGGTCTGGGAACCGGCAAGGAGAGAAAGATTCTGCTTAATAACATGTGGGCGTTGTAAAACAAACTTTTTCGCTGTACTGTTTAATTATTACCTTAAAAAATCTAATTAATATGGTTGGCGATTATGACGATAGAGTAGAGCAGATTATTCGTTTGACGGAAGATTTGTTTTTAGAGAAAAGAAAAGTGGTAATGACGGTAAAAGTGTATAACCGTGGTATAGCGAATCCTTAGATATCCAAGCGATGCCTTTATGTCAAACGTAGGAATGTTGATTCGAGCGAATTTTCAACATAGAGATATTAAATATGATAATAAGTCAAATAGACCAATAAAACACGCCCGTGTCAGAAAAAAACACGGGCGTTATACTTTTTGGATGCGACAAATAGAACTATTTGGTCCTTTCTAGTAAGAGTTTAGATACACGTACTTGTAACTGCTGCAACTCAAGATTGCTCAACTCTTCCAGATCTACATTTGCAATCTTTATTTTCTTATTGCTCTCGTCAAAGGAATTTTTCCTTTCCTCCAAAAGAGCGGTTACTAACTCATCTATTTGATCTTTGATTTTCTCTCCTTTTAACTTGTAATCCGTTGTTCTTGTCATAATATTAGTTTTTAATGTTATTTATTTTCAATGAAATCTAGCTGATATCCTAATGCGTCTCCTATCTTGGACAGGATGTCTATACCAGTGCTGTATTTACCTGTCTCTATCCGGGCGATGTTTCCCGGCGCTAGGCCTGTAAGTTCAGCTAGTTTGTACTGTGATATCCCGGCCTCCATGCGGAGCTGGGCTATCCGCTTGCCTATTCGCTCCCGGTCATTCATATCGCCCTTTCTTTATTTAGATCAATCATTTACTGTTATTATTGTGTAAAATGGAGCCTCCATCCCTACTTGACAGTAGGCATTGCCTTCTTTGTCTACCCAAACAGCCTTACCATAGCTGCTATCTGGATGATTGGTAGTGGAGGTTACTTCAATCTCTTCGCCATTCAAATTATTTTTAAGATATGTTTTCATATTTACTATTATTATAAAATTTCTTCGATTTGAAATTCCGCCTCTTTTTCCCAGTCAAAATAGTCTATATTATCTTCATCTTCGTCTGTTAGATAATAATATGCCGTGACTCTGTAGTTTCCAAACTCGATCGGTTCGCCCGCCCATTCGTTTTTACCTATATGTTTCGGGTCCTCAAAAGATGACATTAAACGGCTGGTTGGTTCTGCCTGAGATTTGAGAGCTTTTTCAACAATTTCTTTCCCGTATTTCTCTTCAATTTCTTTATAAGTATAAGTCTTCATTATATTCGCCCGTCACGCCGGTAGCTCAGCTTTTAATATTAGTTATTATAGCTCTCCCTTTAAAATGTCATTAACGTAAAGCAAAAAGTTTCTGTCGCTTACTTGATCATCGGCAAAAAAATCAAACAACATGCCGTTGCCAAGTTTGGATATTTTTTCAAATGCGGCTTGCATTAATTGAGACGCTTTTTCCCTTGTACTCTCAGGGGCTTCGTTAACAAATTTATCGATTCTTTTTTTGACATCTTCAAGCATCATTTCATGTGCTTGCTTTCTGCCTTGCTCTGTCTTGGATAGTTCTCTATACGTAGATGTATTCATTTCCTTAATGCCGCTTATCCGTTGCCGCCGGTTCTATTGTTATTTTGATATTGCAAATATACTATCAAATTTGATAGTATGCAAGTCTTTCAATGGTTATTTTTTATGCTTTATGGCATATTTTCGTTCTCTTTATCCTCCAAGACTTTTTTAAGCTGATAGAGGCTTATGATATCATATTCGAACGTAGGATTTTCCCAGTTCTTCCGGACAGAGTTTGTCTGAACCGATATAAATTTCCGAAGGTCGAAGATATATTGGCATTGTGACAGTCTTATCTCGTTAAATGTAATCTCGTAGTTATCAAACCACGCAAGCAGTTTTTTTAGTTCCTCGTTCATAATATATTCTTGTTTTTATATAAGATGCTTGTTTATATCTTATCGAACTTGCTCATCTCGTCCTCCTTCAGCTTGTCCACTATATGAGTGTAAGGTCTCATGGCCTTGAGGTCGTTGTGCCCTGTCCATCTCATGATAACTTGAGGGGGGATGCCTAACATGAGGGCGTTGACGACAAACGTCTTCCTTGCGACATGGGTAGTAAGCCGTTCCCACTTGCGGAATGTCTGCTGTATTCGCTTGTTGCCCTCGTACCATACCTCGGTTATCTCGGAGTCCAGCTCCGCCATCTTGCCGAGATCCTTTAGATGCATGTTGTATTTCTGATTGGACAAGACCGGCAGCGCCTTCCCGTTCTTGATCTCGATGTCTTCGTATTTCTCAAGTATTGATTTACTGTACTTGTTCAACTCGATCTGTATGTTGTCGCTGTCCTTCTGTGTCACGATATCAATCTTCCCGTTAATGATATCCGTCTTCCTTAAGTTATATACGTCGGAGTAACGGAGACCGGTGAAGCAACAGAAACAGAAAACGTCACGGACGGTGGATAACGTCCCTTCCTTTATATACATATTATATATACGCATCAGCTCCTCCCATGTCAAGTATATGACTTTCTTCAGCTCGAAGTTCGCCCCTTTAAGCCTTGGGCTGAACCTTCGATAGTCCTTTCTCGTGTTGTATCCCTTGTCGTCGGCCCATAAAAGGAATTGCTTTATGAAGTGGAGGTACTTGTTCAGCGTGGTATTCCTTATACCCTTGTATTCCCTTAAGAACTCTACGAAGTCTTGCAAGGTATCCTCCGACAGGTCATCGAACTTGATCTGTGGATTGAACTCCTCCAGAAGGTGCATGATCGAGTTATGTTTGTAGTGCGATGTCTTCGTCCATGCGTTCTGCCTCCCTACCGTATCGATAAACTCCTTATAGATATCGAACAGGGATATCGGCTTCCTCTCTTCCTCTTTTACCCGGCCTGTCGCAACCTTGAACTTTTCCTTGATATCGTTGGCGCTAGGCATCTCGCCCTCTCTCTCGTATTGGCGGAATATGTTTTGCAATGTGGCACGTATATCGTCAAGATCGGAATTTATCTCGGAAGAGCTTTCCCCGGCCTTGTTGAAGCATCCGTTTTTAACGATGCCCTTCTCCGGGACGAACTTGCTTGAGTCTATCCTATGCCCCGTGAAAAACGTTATCCTGTTCCGGTTGAACGTAACCATGCATCGGATAGGTACGTTCTTTACGATCAATAGCCCATCCTTCTTCCTTTTCTCTACGTCAAACGTTATGCTCCTCTTTATTTCCATGATAAAAACGTGTTGCGTGTAACTACGCGAATTTACACGCAAAAAACATGACATCATATGACATAACATGATATTTAGTGACTGTTTAAAAACACATGAAATCGTTGAACATGAGCGCATATGATATTGTTTGATACTGTATGACAGTATAAGTTATGGTCTCTCCATCTCCACGGAATGAAAAAAGGTCTTACGGATTGTCCGTAAGACCTTTTTTCATTCATTGTAAACCCATTTATAAGGAGGTGGCGGTACGTATGGACCAGCCTTTTGATGGGGTAATATATCAACCGATTTGACGATTACGTTATTACCTTTCTGGGTACAAACCAGACATTTTGAACGTAATTTCCTTTTAGCCATGTTGAAGACGATATTCGGATTGAAATGAACTCCGTTTATACGAGTCTCAAAATGTAAATGCTCGGTAGTAGCCCTGCCGGTACGTCCGGTTAAGGCGATCGGTTGTCCGGCGAGAACACGATCTCCGGGTTTAACCAAGTTCTTGGAGTTGTGGCTATAGATCGTTTCCAGCCCATTATAATGGCGGACAACGATAACGTTGCCATAGGCGGCGAATGGTTTCGCCATTCTGACAATACCATCGAAAGCAGACACGATCGTATCGTTGGCACAAGTCTTGATATCTACTCCGGAATGATGTCTTCTCCTTCCCCCGTAAGGAGAGATCACGTTTCCATTAGGAAGGGGAAATGCGTATTCCCCGGCGGGGATCAAGGATAAATCAATAATTTCCGTGTTATTCTCATCGAATAGCTTGGGGTCCTTGATCGCTATCTGGCTTTTATCACGGGGCGTAAAGGCTTCCGTGATATCTTTTCTAGGAGAATGGCAAACCGCTAGCTCCGGAGCTTCCGGCAACATGAAATTGAAATCCATGACAGGAAGAGGAATATTCGCCGTAGGGAAATCCATAGTCTTGGGAGGGGCCGGGCGTGGAGCAGGCTTTTGCGTACGGCAAGACGCAAATAAAATTAGCGTAAGAATGAGTATTCCATTGTGTATTTTAGATGCCATTAGATATTGTTTTACCACAAAAGTATAAAAAAGCCTCTTTCAATGACCTATATTTCCGATATGTTTATACTTCTTTTTATTCTTTGTGTTTTTTCTGATAGTTGAATTTGCCTACCTTTGTAAAGGTAAAATGGAGATATTATACGATGATTGAGGGGACTAGTTTGTCTCTTTGGTCAGGGAGGATGACGATATTGTATTTGCTGGTATTTCTCTAAACTGAAAACGACCAATTTAAAGTACACAGAGAAATAGACAATGCGAATACACCTGTATTAGGTGTGTTCCTTTGCCTTATTTCTGTTGTGTACAAGGCATTTGGTCGTGCCGCAGTTTGACGGGTTTAAGGTAAAGTGTAACACACCTTTTCTCAGATGTGGGTTTATTTATGAGATAAGATTACCTTAAAAACGGCTTTTGTATATGAAAGAACAAAAGGAGATACATATCGGTTCGTTAATAAAAGAGAAAATGGAAGAGCGGGGACTTTCGGTTTCCGATTTTGCCCATGCGCTTCATTATGAACGTACCAATATTTATAAGATATTTAAGCGAAGCAGTATTGATGTTGATTTGTTACTGCGTATATCGGAAGTCTTAGCCTATGATTTCTTGCGGGAGGTGTATTTAGCGGACGAACCCCGGCGATATTCAATCACTATAGAAGCGGACAAGGAAGATATAGAGGAGATCCGTAAATGGCTGTTAGAGAAAAGGCGTGAATAAGTTTCACGCTTTCGTGAAATAAGATCACGGTCGATATAAGACCGATCTCTTTGATTGTTTCTACATTTGACCGTCTCGATGTTTCATCATAACATTAGAGAAATAGGTTAAATCAAGGCCGTGCTCTTCTTGTTCCGTATGTGAATATAGGCAGGAAGAAAGCGGCCACTTTTTTCTTCTGTGTACGTGCACAATTCGATTATTTCCTTTATATTTGTCGATAAACAACGAATTGTTAACATTTCTAATATGAAAGTTCTAAAGACCGCCCTGCTATTCCTGATGTGCGTATCTTTCTCCTTCTCCTGTAAGGAAGGGGTAAAGGAAGTAAGGGTGCTGAAACTGGCGCACGGATTGCCCCCCAGCCATTCCGTCCATTTGGGATTGCTCTATATGAACGAGCGTCTGAAAGAGTTGTCCGGAGGAAAGATGAGCATGGACATTTATTCTTCCGCTCAATTGGGGTCTGAAAATCAATGTATAGAGTTGCTTCAAATAGGAAGTCTCGATATCACGAAAGTTTCCTCCGCCGCATTGGAAGGATTTGCCGATCCGTTTAAGGTATTTGGCATACCTTATCTATTCCGTTCCCGTGAGCAGTTTTTCGAGGTGTTGGATGGTTCGGTAGGTAAACAGATATTGGGATCAACGGAACCTTATTGGTTTAGGGGACTCGCTTATTTTGACTCGGGGGCCCGTAGCTTTTATACGGTAAACAAGCAGATTCGTACTCCCGAGGATCTGAAAGGACTGAAGATCCGTGTGCAAAAGAGCCCGATAGCCGTGGAGATGATGAAGACATTCGGAGGTTCGGCTACTCCCGTGGATTGGGGTGAATTGTATACGGCCTTACAAAGTAATGTCGTGGATGGAGCCGAGAATAATACGCCTTCCGTGACAACAGCGTTCCATCATGAGGTGGTAAAATACTATTCAGTCAATGAGCACACGATGTGTCCGGACGTGATCATCATTAGTTTGGCTACTTGGCAGAAGCTGACGGAACAAGAACGTAATTGGCTGCGGCAGGCCGCTGACGCCGCCGCTATTTATCAACGGAAACTTTGGGCGGAGCAAGAGAAGCAATCGCTAGAGGAGATGGAAGCGCACGGAGTGGAAATTATTTACCCGGATAAGCAGCCGTTTATGGATGCCGCCGCCCCGATGATCGAGCGGTTTAAGAATGATCCGGTTTTTCATGATTTAATCGATCAAATACAGAATACCCATGAGAAAGATAATTGATAAAGGATTGGAGCTATCGTTGATTTTCTTGATGGCTTTCTTGGTCGTGGATGTGTTATGGCAGGTATTAAGCCGGTATATTCTGGTTTCCCCGAGTTCCGTGACAGATGAATTGGCCGGATATTTATTGATCTGGGTGGGATTGCTGGGGGCCGCTTATGTATCCGGTAAAAATGAGCATCTAGCGATCGATTTATTACTTCAACATATACGTCCTTCCCGCAGGAAGCTCTTGCGATTGTTTATCTTCTTGATCGTATTTTTATTCGCTGTATTTGTATTGATCGTAGGTGGGACTTGGCTGGTATACACTCGTTTTCATTTGGGAGTTACTTCGGCTTCCTTAGAGATTAATTTAGGATATGTGTATTTGGCATTGCCGCTAGGAGGATTGCTTACCGCTTATTATGCGGTAGATAACGCGATCACCTTATTTCGTTCCTCTAATTCTTAAAAGACTGATGATATGGATATTATAGGTATACTCGTATTAGTGATAAGTTTCTTTTTCCTGCTGGTGGTCGGGGTTCCGGTAGCGTATAGCATCGGCGTGGCGGGTATATTGACGATGCTCGTGAATATAGACTCGCTTCCCGCCCTTACGACTTATGCGATGCGTATGGCTTCGGGTCTGGACAGTTTCGCTCTGCTGGCGATCCCGTTTTTTATATTGGCGGGGAATATTATGAATAGCGGAGGTATCGCCTTGCGCTTGATCGATTTCGCCAAGGTGCTGGTCGGACGGTTACCCGGAGGACTGGCGGTAGTCAATGTCGTGGCGAATATGTTATTCGGGGCGATCAGTGGCTCTGCCGCCGCCGCTGCCTCTGCTATCGGGAGTATTATGACACCGGAGATGAAAAAGGCCGGTTACGATCCGAATTTCAGTGCCGCCGTAAATATCTCTTCCGCCACTACCGGCATGACGATACCTCCGAGTAATGTCTTGATCGTTTACTCCTTGGCGAGTGGTGGAGTCTCTGTATCCGCCTTGTTTATGGCTGGTTATCTACCGGGAATTCTTACGGGAGTGGCGATCATGATCGTAGCCGCTATGTTTGCCGCACGAAAGGGGTATCCGGTTGGCGTACGTGTTCCGTTCTCGGAGGCGACAAGGGTATTTTTCAGGGCGATCCCTAGTTTGATGCTATTGATGATCGTGATCGGAGGAATCTTGGCGGGACTGTTTACGGCTACCGAGGCTTCGGCGATCGCTGTACTGTATGCGTTAATCCTCTCTTTTATCTATAAAGAACTTACTTGGGCTAAATTGCCGCAAGTGTTATTGCGATCAGCCAAGACTACGGCTATCGTCCTTCTTTTGGTGGCGACCTGTACGGGTTTATCTTGGATCATGAGTTATGAGAATATTCCTCAGACGGTAAGTGCCGCTTTGCTAAGTATAAGCGACAATCCGGTGGTCATCTTGATACTTATCAACGTGATCCTATTGATTGTCGGGATCTTTATGGACATGACGCCCGCTGTATTGATCTTTACCCCGATCTTCCTGCCGATAGCGACGGGGCAATTAGGGATGGACCCGGTACATTTCGGGATCATGATGGTGTTGAACCTTTGTGTGGGATTGTGTACGCCACCGGTGGGTTCGGTATTGTTTATCGGATGTAGCGTGGCGGGGACAAAGATCGATCAGGTGATCCGCCCGTTGCTGCCGATGTTCGCGGCGATGGTTATCGTCTTGTTCTTGGTGGCGTTCTTGCCGGATTTAAGCTTATTGATTCCCCGGTTGTTCGGTTTGTGATGTTCCCCCATAGGGTCGAGGTAGCCTTGTGCTATAAATAGGGCAGTACTCTGTACGAAGTATTCCAGTACTTACGTGCTGAGTACCGCAATACTTCGTGCAGAGTACTGTAGTACTTCAGTCACAGTACTGCGGTACTTCGTACACAGTACTGCGCTAACTGTAAGACGCTATCTTTTTAATGTCCTTTGAACAGGGATAAGGCGATACCCATCTCCAATCCCCGTAGCTCGGCCAGACCCCGTAAACGTCCGATGCAGGAGTAGCCCGGGTTGGTTTTCTTCTTTAGGTCGTCTATCATTTGATGTCCATGATCCGGTCGCATGGCGATGGAGCATTGGCGGCGTTGCTGCAATTCAAGGAAGGCTTTCATGACACCATACATGTCCACATCGCCCTCCAGATGGTTCGCCTCGAAAAAATTACCCTCCGAGTCTCGTTGCGTGCTGCGGAAATGAACGAAATCGATCCGATCCCCGTAACGTTCCATGATCCCGGCCAAGTCGTTATCACTTCTGACACCGAAAGAACCTGTGCATAGGCAAAGCCCGTTGCTAGGATTCGGCACGGCCTCTATTAACTTCCGGAAATCATCTTCCGTGCTCAAGATACGGGGAAGCCCGAGAATGGAATAGGGGGGATCATCCGGATGGATAACGAGCTTGACACCGGCCTCGTCCGCCACGGGAGCTATTTCCCGTAAGAAATAGATCAGGTTCGAGCGAAGTCTCTCCGCGTCGATATCTTTATAACGGTCTAACGCTTCCCTAAACTGCTCGATCGTAAAAGTCTCTTCCGAGCCGGGTAGTCCGGCGATCATATTGCGAACCAACAGCTGGCGGTCTTCCTCGCTCATAGCGTCATAGCGTGCCTTGGCTTTCGCCTTGTCCGCCTCCGTATATTCGGCTTCCGCCGCCGGTCGTTTCAATATGAATAAGTCGAACGCCATAAAAGCCGCGCGTTCAAAGCGCAAGGCTTTGGAGCCATCCGGCATCGTATAAGCCAAATCGGTACGAGTCCAGTCCAATACCGGCATGAAGTTGTAAGTAACTACCCGGATATCGCAAGCTCCCAGATTACGGATGCTTTGTTTGTAGTTCTCTATATAGGTTTGAAAATCCCCGGTTTGCGTCTTGATATGCTCGTGTACGGGCACACTCTCAACCACACTCCACCGTAATCCGGCGGATTCGATCAAGGCTTTCCGCTTTTGAATCTCTTCCGTAGTCCAAACTTCCCCGTTCGGGATATGGTGCAACGCATTTACGATACCGGTGGCACCCGCCTGACGGATGTCCCAAAGGCTGACAGGATCATTCGGTCCGTACCAACGCCAAGTTTGCTCACATAGATACATAATGAATAATTTTTAAATTTATCAATGTGCCAATATGCCAATGCGGTTTGATGCATGGCTGGTTGGCACATTATTTAGATGGAGAAAGCGTCGAAACCTCCGTCTATGGGGATCACGGTACCGGTTACGAATGCGGAGGCGTCGCTCGCCAGCCATTGTAAAGTACCGAGTAACTCCTCCGGTTTTCCTAAGCGGCGGAACGGCGTGTGTGCGACGATCGTGTTGCAACGATCACTAGGTGATCCATCCGGATTGCTCATCAATGCCCGGTTCTGCTCGGTAAGGAAGAATCCCGGTGCCATGGCGTTCACTCGCAGGCCCTCTCCGAATTTAATCGCCAGCTCCCCGGCCATGTATTGCGTGAAATTGTTGATAGCGGCTTTTGCGCATCCATAGCCAACCACACGAGTCAATGGGCGTAGGGATGATTCGGACGAGATGTTAATAATGCTTCCTTTCCCTTGTCCCACCATGACCTCGGCGAAAACCATTGTCGGCAGTACGGTCCCGAATAAGTTCAGGTCTACGACTGTCCGGAAAGCATCGATATCCAGATCAAAGATCGTCTTGTCGGGAGGAATCGTCGCTCCGGCTTGGTTGCCACCCGCCAAATTGACTAAAACATCAATCTTCCCATATGCTTTCAATATCTCTTGTTTGTTTTGCTCCAGCAAGGCTTTATCCAATACGTTTGAAACCAAGAATAAGGCCTCGCCCCCTTCCGCTTTAATTTCATTGACCAAGGCAGATCCTTTTTGCTCGTTTCGTCCGAGGATTACGACGTACGCGCCTTCTCTCGCCAAGTGCTTGGCCATGCAGGCTCCTAATATACCATAGCCTCCGGTCAACAAAATCACTTTCTCTTTTACGCTAAATAAGGAGTTCATCAGATATAATTATTGTAGTATTGTATATTTTCCTTTACCAAGATATCGATCGGCATATAATTGACAGGCTCAATTTTCTCCTTAAGGATCAGATGCCTGAAGAGTGCCTTGATACAATGATATCCTTGTACCTCCGGTCGTTGGGCGATCAAATGCGTGATCAAGCCGTTTTCCAGATAACGGACGTTCGGTTCTATCACGTCGTAGCCAAGAAGCTTGAAAGGATAGTCCGGCCGTTCGCTACTTAGATAATCTCCAAGGAAATGGGCCCTCGAATTAAAGATGATACCGATTCTTACTTGAGGATATTTCTCGAAGAAAGTATTCAGTAGCCTCTTATTCTCCTCCTTATCATCCGCGTGCACATGCAGCAAATGAATCTTTCCCTTGAATGGGGTGTTGGCGAGATAATCCCGGAATCCTTCCTCTCGTTTCTGCACTTGCGTAGAACATGAATCCCCTTTACGGGTGAAACGGAAAATCACTAGATCGTCCCCTTGACGGATTTGCTCGAATAAAAGGCGTCCCGCTATATAACCCGAATCATATGAATGCGTTCCGTAATAAGAGATACAATTCGTGTGATCGATAAAAGAATCGATCAATATATAAGGAATACCTTTCTGGTCTAGCCGCTGGGTCAAGGTCAAGACACTTTGCTTGAATAATGTAGCGATGATAACCCCTTGGCAATCCGCGGTCTCAATCTTCGGGATTAATTCGTCGAAACTGTTGCTGTCGTATTGGTCAAAATAGATTTGCTCGACATCGATATTATAGCTAAACAATTCCCGTTTTGCTTTCTCGATCCCTTGGCTTAGTTTCGCCCAGTATTCCCCTTCATGGAAAGAAGGGATCAAGGCGATGAAATGATATTTTTTCTTCAACGCTAAAGAACGGGCTATCAGATTTGGTTGATAGTCAATTTCTTTTAAGATTTTCTCCACCTTTTTCCGTGCGTCCTCCGATACCTTTCCCCGCTCATGTAAAATGCGGTCTACCGTACCGGTCGATACGCCGGATAATTCGGCGATATCTTTTATCCTGTAATTTTTATTCATGGTATAGATTGTAGTGTGTATTCGTCCTCTCTGTTTATTCGAGTATTTGAAGAGGTGTGTTCAATTTACGGAAAACGTAGCCATACATCATATAGATAAGAGGAACGGCGACGAAAATTCCGATACCGAACAAAATACATCCTAATATCAGGATCCCGATCATTACCAACGCCAGAATGAACAGAGGCAATGCTTGTCCTTTCGTTATCTCCCAGCTTTTATGCAAAGACTCGATAATTCCAGCGTTTTCCTCGATAATAAAGGCTTGGAAGAACTGAAGGCGCAATGCCAGATAAATACCGGGGATGATAAAAAATAAGAAACCCGCCAATACGACAAATCCCGTGATAAGACTCGCTAGAAAGTAGGTGATGATATTCTTTGTCTGTTGTCCATATGCGGAAAACTGAGGTTCTTCCCCATCCAACGCCTGAAATATATTTTTCATATATCCTAAGGAGAAAATAATGGAGAATAACGCGCTGATCACGTTTACGATGATTTTACCGATAATAGAACTTTGCATGGGCATCGCGAACGCTGTCAGCGTGAAAGACAAGATACAATATCCGATTAATAATCCGGCTAATATCCATAGTTGCGACTTCGTTCCCTTCCATGCGGTACTGAATACTTCTGATATTATAAATTTAGGTTCCATAATGTATAATATTTGTTTATTGTGTGTGGACACAAATGTAAAATATATTGTTGAAAAAAACAATTTTATTTTCGTTTGAAACCAAAATAGATGTATTTCAACAGGTGCTTCCTTCTAAGTGCTATTAATTTAGGTGAAAAAGATAAGTAGGAAACAGAAAATCGTGTAAAAAGTTTCTACATTTGTAGGATGAAACAGCGAGTAAAGACCCTATTGTGTGAATAGATGTAAAAGATCTCCACTTGGGTTAGAAAGAGAAGGTAACTGAAAAACAGCCTTGAATATATAATTATATACAAATATGGATAAACGAATGCTGAAAATTACGATTACTCAGTTAAGGCAGATCGCATTGTTTGCGGTTGGTATGTCTTTATTAACTGCCTGTGGAAACAGTCAGAGTGGTATGAAATTAGGGGATGCTGAGTTCGCTGTGATGGCGGTCAATTCAACGACTAGCGACCAAACAACATCCTATCCGGCTACCATCAAAGGTACGCAGGATATCGAAGTCCGTCCTCAAGTTTCTGGATTTATCGTGAAATTATGTGTGGATGAGGGAGCTACGGTTCGTAAAGGACAGGCGTTGTTCCAAATTGATCCTACGCAGTACGCTGCTGCGGTAGGTCAGGCTAAGGCCGCGGTCGAGATGGCGAAGGCAAACGTAAGCACTTTAACATTGACCGAGAGGAATAAGAAGACTTTGTTTGATCAGAAAATCATCAGTGATTTCGAGTATCAAACAGCCGTGAACCAGCTGATGTCGGCAAAAGCGAGCTTGGCGCAGGCAGAGGCTCAATTGGTGAGCGCTAACCAGAACTTATCTTTCTGTACGGTTACAAGTCCCTCGAACGGTGTTGTCGGTACATTCCCGTATCGTGTAGGTAGCTTGGTAAGCGCTTCGATCGCTCAACCGCTGACTACCGTATCTGAGATCGGTGATATGTATGTGTATTTCTCTATGACGGAAAAGGAGTTATTGGCATTGACGAAAGCCGGTGGTACCTTGAAAGAGCAATTAGAGAAGATGCCGGCCGTAAGACTGCAATTGGCGGATGGCTCTACGTACCATCATGAGGGTAAGATTGATGCCGTGAGCGGTGTTATCGATCAATCTACCGGTTCTGTAAGCATGCGTGCTATTTTCTCTAACGAGGGAAATGTCTTACGAAGCGGTGGTACTGGTAATATTATCTTCCCGTATACGATGAACGATATCATTACGATCCCTCAATCGGCTACCGTGGAGATCCAGGATAAGAAGTTCGTATTTGTATTGCAGTCTGATAATACGGTGAAGAATACGGAGATCAAGGTTTCCAATTTGGATGATGGTAAGAACTATTTAGTAACAAATGGCTTGAAGTCTGGCGATAAGATTGTCGTGGAAGGCGTACAGATCTTGAAAGACGGTCAAGAGATCCAGCCGATTACTCGTGAGCAACAAAAAGCAAAGTACGATCAGGCCTTGAAAGACCAGCATGACGGTAATTTGCAGACCGCTTTTAATTAATATGTAATCATAGAATAAGACAAATATTCGCTTTTGTCGAGTAAAAACGAAAAACATGAAATTAGATAGATTTATAAACCGCCCGGTGCTCTCCACGGTGATTTCCATCTTGATTGTCATCTTGGGTTTCCTAGGCTTGATTTCCTTGCCGGTTACCCAATATCCGGATATCGCCCCTCCAACCGTATCGGTGAGAGCCACTTATACGGGTGCTAACGCGCAAACCGTATTGAATAGTGTGATTGCGCCTTTGGAGGACCAGATCAATGGTGTTGAGAACATGATGTACATGAGTTCTACCGCCTCGAATAACGGTTCCGCGGAAATTTCCATTTATTTTACGCAGGGAACAGACCCGGATATGGCGGCTGTAAACGTGCAGAACCGTGTGTCTATGGCTCAAGGTTTGTTGCCTGCCGAGGTAACGCAGATTGGTGTGACTACCCAGAAACGCCAGAACTCTATGTTGTTGGTATTTTCTGTATTTGCCGAGGACGATCGTTATGACTCTGAGTTTTTGGAGAATTACGCGAAGATTAACTTGATTCCGGAAGTGCAGCGTGTACATGGTGTAGGTGACGCGAACGTGTTGGGTACGGATTACTCCATGCGTATTTGGTTGAAGCCGGATGTGATGGCTCAATATAAATTAAGTCCGAGCGATGTGACCGTAGCTTTGTCTGAACAAAACGTAGAGGCGGCTCCGGGTTCGTTTGGCGAAAGGGGTAATCAGTCCTTTCAATATACGATTCGCTACAAAGGACGTTTGCAAGAGGTTAATGAGTTTGAGCAGATTGTTGTAAAGGCTTTGCCGGATGGTGAGGTCTTGCGTTTGAAAGATATCGCTGATATCGAGTTGGGGCGTTTGACTTACAACTTTATCAACCGTGTAAATGGTCACGACGCCGTTACCTGTATCGTTTACCAGATGCCGGGAACCAACGCTACGGAAACAATTAGTAACATTGAAACCTTGCTGGAGGAAACTCAGTTGACAATGCCTCCCGGAATGAAGGTGAATATTTCCATGAATGCCAATGACTTCTTGTTCGCTTCTATCCATGAGGTAATCAAGACTTTGTTGGAGGCGTTCGTATTGGTGTTTATCGTGGTATATGTGTTCTTGCAGGATTTGCGTTCTACGTTGATTCCGGCTATCGCTATTCCGGTTGCCTTGATCGGTACCTTCTTTATGTTATCCTTGATCGGATTTAGTATCAACTTGTTGACTCTTTGTGCTATGGTGCTTGCCATCGCGATTGTGGTCGATGATGCGATCGTCGTCGTCGAGGGTGTCCATGCCAAGTTGGACCAAGGGTACAAGTCGGCGAAACTCGCTTCTATCGATGCCATGAGTGAGTTGGGTGGCGCTATCGTCTCCATTACGTTGGTCATGATGTCCGTGTTTATTCCCGTAAGTTTCATGGGAGGTACGGCCGGTACGTTCTATCGCCAGTTTGGTCTGACGATGGCGATCGCTATTGGTTTGTCCGCTTTGAACGCCTTGACATTGAGTCCCGCCTTGTGTGCGATATTCCTGAAACCACACGATACGGAACATAAGGAAAAGAAAACGACCTTCGTTTCCCGATTCCATACTTCGTTTAATGCGGCTTATGATTCTTTGTTGGCTAAATACAAGAAAAGTATCGTATTCTTCATCCAGAAGAAATGGCTTTCATTCGGTATTGTTGCCGCATGTATTGCGTTATTGGTGTTCTTGATGCAGGTTACTCCTACGGGTATGGTGCCGAACGAGGACACGGGTACGATTATGGGTGCCGTTACGTTACCCCCGGGAACTTCTCAGGAGCGTACCTTTGAGGTAATGAATAAGGTGGATAGCTTGATCGCTGCCGATCCGGCCGTTGAGTCTCGTACGGCGGTTGTCGGTTTTAGTTTCATCGGTGGTCAGGGGCCTTCTTACGGTTCATTCATCATCAAGCTGAAAGATTGGGAGGAGCGTTCTATGATGCAAAATTCCGATATCGTATATGGTAGCTTGTTCATGCGTGCCCAAAAGATCGTAAAGGACGCTCAAGTATTGTTCTTTACGCCTCCTATGATCCCCGGTTACTCAGCGTCTAGTGATATCGAGTTGAATATGCAGGATAAGACCGGTGGTGAGTTGGATCGTTTCTTTGATATCTCCAAGGAATATATGGCCGCTCTGACGGCACGTCCGGAGATCAAGTCCGCTCAATCTACGTTTAACCCGAACTTCCCGCAATATGAGATCGATATCGACGCTGCCGCCTGTAAGAAAGCCGGTATTAGTCCAGCTGATATCTTGTCTACCTTGCAAGGATATTATGGCGGTTTGTATGCCTCTAACTTTAACCGCTTCGGTAAGATGTACCGTGTAATGGTGCAGGCGGATCCTGATTTGCGTAAGAATATGGAATCTTTGAAAAACATCAAGGTAAAGAGTGGTAACGATATGGCTCCGATTTCCCAGTTCATTACGATGAAGAAGGTGTACGGCCCGGATATCATCAGTCGTTTCAATATGTACACTTCTATCAAGGTGATGGTTGCTCCGGCGGATGGTTATACCAGTGGTCAGGCGTTGAAGGCGATTGACGAGGTGGCTAAGGTAACGCTTCCGGCAGGCTTTGGTTATGAGTTAGGAGGTATGGCGCGTGAGGAAGCAAGTACGAGTGGTAGAACGACGGCTTTGATCTTCTTGCTGTGTTTCGTATTCGTTTACTTGCTGTTGAGTGCGCAGTATGAGAGTTACATCCTTCCTTTGTCCGTATTGCTCTCCGTGCCGTTCGGTTTGATGGGTAGCTTCTTGTTCGTCCAAGGTTGGGCCGCTTTGGGAAATATCCCGGCGTTGAAGATGATCGTAGGAACCATGTCTAACAATATCTATATGCAGATCGCCTTGATCATGTTGGTAGGTTTGTTGGCGAAGAACGCTATCTTGATCGTAGAGTTCGCTTTGGAACGTCGTCGTATGGGTATGAGTATCACATGGGCTGCCGTGTTAGGAGCCGCCGCCCGTTTGCGTCCGATCTTGATGACCTCATTGGCGATGGTGGTCGGATTGTTGCCTATGATGTTCGCATTCGGAGTAGGAGCGCACGGTAACCGTACATTGGGTACAGCGGCTATCGGCGGTATGTTCATCGGTATGATCTTCCAGATCTTTATTGTTCCGGTTTTGTTCGTGGTATTCCAGTACTTACAGGAGAAATTCAAGCCGATCGAATGGGAAGATTTGGATAACAGCGATATGAGTACGGAAATAGAACAGTACGCTAAAATAAAATAAGAGATGACAATGAAGAAACAAATTATATATATGGTATGTGCGACTGCTTTGTTAAGCAGTTGCCATATCTATAAGGCATACGAGCGTCCGGATTCCATCGATGCGACGGGAATTTATCGTGATCCGGTTTCCGAGACTGATACATTAGCCTCCGCGGATACGACCAATATGGGAAACCTTCCTTGGAAGGAAGTTTTTCGTGATCCGAAGTTACAGGCGTTAATTGAGGAGGGATTAGCTAATAACGTAGATATGCAGGCAGCCGTTCTTCGGGTAGAGGAAGCGAAAGTATTGTTGACTTCTGCCCGTCTGTCTTTCTTGCCTTCTATAAACCTTGCTCCCCAAGGTACGATTACGAAGATGGAAAGCAGTGGGTATGTAAAAGCTTACACGGCTCCTGCGGCCGCTAGCTGGGAGGTTGACCTATTCGGAAAGCTCTTGAACGCGAGCCGTGGCCAAAAAGCCTCCTACTTACAGAGCCAGTATTCAAGACAGGCCGTGCGCTCTCAATTGATCGGTGGTATAGCGAATACTTATTATACCTTGTTGATGCTTGATCGGCAGGTGGAAATTACCGCTAAGACGGTTGATATCTATAAAGAGAATGTTCGTGTCATGGAGGCTATGAAGATAGCGGGTATGGCTACCGAGGCTGCCGTGACGCAAATGCGTGCGGCTTACCATCAGGTTTCCGGCTCGTTGATCGAGTTGGAGAGCCAGGTGCGTAGCGTGGAAAACTCATTGTCCGTGTTATTGGCTAAGGCCCCTCAACAGATTGATCGGGGTACTTTGGAGGAACAAGTAATGCCGGAGGATATCATGGTGGGTGTGCCTTTGCAATTGTTGGAGAATCGTCCGGACGTGAAGATCGCGGAGATGACACTTGCCAGTGCTTATTATACGACGAACCAAGCCCGTGCCGCTTTTTATCCGGGATTGAATATCACGGCGACAGCAGGCTGGACGAATGGTTCAGGCATCTCTGTCGCCAATCCGGGCCAATTTATGTTTCAAGCTTTGGCTTCGTTGGCCCAACCGATCTTCAACAATGGTAAGTTGGTCGCTAACTTGAAGGTATCTAAGGCAGAAGAGAAGATCGCTCAAATGAATTATCAGCAGACAATTCTGGAAGCTGGTAAGGAGGTGAGTGATGCTTTACATCAGTATGATGCCACGAGCAAGAAGCTTGTGCAAGACAGAGCGCAGATCGAGCAGCTAGAGAAAGCGGTGGCTTATACCAGTGCCTTGTTCCAGTCGGCTCAATCTACTTATTTGGAAATCCTTTCCGCCCAGCAGAGTCTTTTGAGTGCCCAGTTGACGGAAGTGTCCGACAATGTGCAGCGTATGCAAGCGGTTGTCAGTTTATACAGTGCCATCGGTGGTGGTAGAGAATAATAACCTTAAATGTAGTAAAGTTATGATTAGTCCATTAGCATATGTAGATTCAAGCGCAAAGATCGGGAAGAACGTTACGATTCATCCTTTTGCGTACATTGATAAGAACGTGGAGATCGGGGATGATTGCGAGATCATGCCTCATGCCAGCTTGATGAGCGGTACACGCATGGGAAATCGCAACCGTGTATTTAACGGGGCTGTTATCGCTGCTGAGCCTCAGGATTTCTTTTATAAGGGAGGTGATACGATCGCCGTAATCGGAGATGACAACGTGATTCGTGAGAATGTGGTGATTAACCGTTCCTCGACAGCGGAAGGACGTACTAGTATCGGTAATGGTAATTTCTTGCATGAGGGGGTACATGTTTCTCATGATACGCAGATCGGAAACTGTAGTGTATTCGGCTATGGTAGTAAGATTTCCGGAAATTGTATCTTGGAAGATTATGTGATCTTCGGAGGCAATGTATTGATGAGCCAAGGATCCCGGGTTGGGGCTTGGGCGATGATTCAAACCGGCTGTCGTTTCCGTAAGGATATACCTCCTTTTATCGTAGCGGCTCAAGAGCCTACCACGTATTATGGCGTGAACTCTTTCATCATGTCTCATGAGGGATTCAGTGAAAAGGTTATCAAGCACATCAGTCATGCGTACCGGATCATCTTCCAAGGAAACAGCAGCCTTACGGATGCCTTGTTAATGATCAAGGATCAGGTTCCGATGAGTAAGGAGATCCAACATATTATAGATTTCGTTGGTGAGTCTAAATTAGGTATTGTCAAATAAATACTAATAACAAACGATAGGTAAAAGCCGAAGGAAATCATTTCCTCCGGCTTTTTTATGTAATGGAAGGACGGTTTGGTTAATAATGTTTGTTAAATAATGGTAAACGTGCAGCATTTGTCTCTTTTTAAGTGTCTTACTAATAAGACAACACACAATGAAATCCAATAAAGGAGGTTTAATATGAAAAAGTCATTTTTATTATATCTTATCATGTCTGTATTTCTCATCGGTTATTGCGCTTGCGATAATGATGAGGAAAATTTTGATACGGCTACTACCGGACAAGTGATCAAAGTCCCGGATGATATCAAATCTTTTAATTCAGTTACAAAAGAAATCGTTTTCGAGAAGAATATTTCTATCAAGCAAGACGTGCGAGGCAATGAGAAGGTTGAATTCCGGATAGCTGGAAACGGTCACTTCACGGTAGGCAGTATCTCTTCGATAAGTTCCGTTATCTATAATGCCCCAGTCTTATTAGGGGATTATCAGAGATATTATTTATATGATGGATATCCTGTTGTAGATGTTCTACAAAATGAGGTAAGTAACCAAGAGGAAAGGGACGAAAACATGCAAAAGATAGAGAAAGCTTGGAGCAACTTCCTGAAAGTATTGAATGAGGCTGGAAAGTTGAAGTAGTGATTACCGGTTTGGGATGTAATTCTGCGATACATCTTTTTTGCGCATTTAATAAGTACGTTCTGTATTACATTTGCTAGCGTTTAAATTTAAGTAAATGTGATGAGTATGGGAAAGAATGATTTTGTATGCGGACGTACATAACCGAGTTATGTGAGGGAGGACATCATTCTACGGCGAAGAGTTATCAAGATGCCTTGAATTCATTCAAGCGGTTTAGTGGTCGGGAGGAAATCCCTTATACCTATATTAATAACGAGAACCTTCTATTTTATCAAAATTTCGGAGAAACTTTGCGTCGACAGATTGGAGAAACGTGTGGCGAGCCAGCCGGAAGGGGAGAAGGATTATGAGGTCTATGTCGCTTCCCAAAAGGAGATGAGCCTCACTGCTGCAGGCAAGCGGAAGTGGGTAGAACGAATCCTGTTCCGCTCCATAGTTTTCATCCGCTGTACCGATACCTTACGTAGAAAGGAGATCGTGCACCTTCCATACATCAAACGTTTCATGGTGAACATCGCCGGAGAGAGGCGAGGCGGCATACGTCCCGTGGCCTTCATCCCGGACGATCAGATGGCCAAGCTTCGCCGGATAGTGGGACCTGTTTTGTGATTCGCATAGACTTGCTTGGCTGTGCCAAGGTCAGTATTTCCCGTGATCTGCTTGGTGGGGTTTCTTTGCTTGTTGCTAAATTATATGCATGTATGTCTGAAAAAGGCAGACAAACCCTGTATCGTGGCTTTTGATGAATTTCAGCAGATTTCCAAATACCCTGAAAAAAATATTGAAGCTTTATTGCGCTCCCATATTCAGCATTTATCTAATGTGCATTTTATCTTTTCAGGCAGTGAGCGTCATTTGGTAACGGAGATGTTCCTCTCTTCCGCTCGTCCATTCTATAACAGTACATCGATTTTGGAATTGTATCCTATCGTCGCTGAAGAATACATACCTTTTGTCTGTCATTGGTTTGATGTGTATGAACGGACTATTCGTGAGGAAGATGTATTGGTTATATATCGTTTGTTTGAGGGGAATACATATTATATGCAGAAAACTTTTCATGAAGCTTTTATAAATACCCCTATAGGCAGTAGTTGTACGTTGGATATATTACGGCAGACAGTTGGTGGAGTTTTGGAAAAGGCAGGCGATGGATATCGCCAACTATTGTCCAGAATTCCCGAACGTCAGAAAGAATTGCTGTATGCCATAGCCTCAGCAGGTAAGGCGGAGAAGATTATGAGTGCCGGTTTCATTCGTAAATATTCATTGGTCTCCAGCAGTGCAGTCCAAGCGGCTGCCCGTAAACTGATGAAATTGGATTTGCTGACTGAAGAAGATAATATTTATTTTATCCCGGATATTCTGTTCCGTATGTATCTTCAGCGGCTAAAGAACACGAATATTATCTTCATTCCGTCGTAACTATCCGTATCCACATAAAAAGAAAGAGGCCAACCCCGAAGGATCAGCCTCTTTTATCGCTTTAATAGAAATTCAAATTAAAGTGCACCCACTTCTTTCAAAGCCTCGTTAGTCTTATGAACAGCGGCAGCGCTCTTAGCGAACAACTCTTTCTCTTCAGCTGTCAATTCCAACTCAACGATCTTCTCGATACCGTTCTTGCCAAGGATAACAGGAACACCGATGCAAAGATCAGATTCACCGTACTCACCTTCCAAGTAAACAGAGCAAGGAACCATCTTACCTTGGTTGTGAATGATAGACTCAACAACAAATGCTCCAGCAGCACCCGGTGCATACCAAGCAGAAGTACCTAACAATTTAGTTAATGTAGCGCCACCAACCATTGTGGAAGCAACAACCTCTTGCAATTTCTCTGCGCTTAACAATTTGCTAACAGGGATACCTTTGTAAGTAGCCAAGCGAGCCAACGGAATCATTGTAGTGTCACCGTGACCACCGATTACCATACCCTCAACCTCGTTAGCGTTACAGCCTAGAGCCTGAGATAAGAAATATTTGAAACGAGAGCTATCCAAAGCACCACCCATACCGATGATACGGTTCTTCGGCAAGCCTAAAGACTTCAATGACAAATAAGTCATTGTATCCATCGGGTTAGAGATAACTACCAAGATTGCGTTCGGAGAGTATTTCAAGATGTTTTGAGCTACGCTCTTAACGATACCAGCGTTAACACCGATCAGTTCTTCGCGAGTCATACCCGGTTTACGAGGAATACCAGAAGTGATAACTACAACGTCAGAGTTAGCTGTCTTCTCATAATCGTTTGTGCAACCTACAACCTTAGTATCGAAACCTAGCAATTGAGCGGTCTGCATCATATCCATCGCTTTACCTTCGGATACGCCTTCCTTTACGTCTAGCATTACAACTTCGTCTGCCACTTCATTGAAGGCAAGAACATTTGCGCAAGTAGCGCCTACATTTCCGGCACCAACAACTGTTACTTTTGACATAATAAATAAGTTTTAGTATGTTATTACTTAATAATACGCTATGTTTTTTAACGATGGCAAAGGTACAATCTATTACGGAATAAAGAAATATTTCCGTATATATTTTTGAGGGACATTATTAAATATCGCTAAAGCCTTGTCGAGGCTTCTTGACAACTTGGTACGCTTTTATTTTTAAGATCTTGAGGAAATGTTGTATCTTGGGTGCGAACAAAACTTAACCGAGGGAAGTTTTATTTATATGGGTTATTAATCTTAAATCCAACGTACTTATGAAAGTTCTTATATATATCCGAAAAGTCCTGTTTTTGTTTCTCTGCGGGGCCTTGTCTTTCTCTTACGGCTACGGTCAGGAGCTGCCGCTTCTGCCGGATACGATCAAGCCTCTCTTGTCGGACTCCAATTTGATAGATGAGTTGATCACTGTCGGATATGCTACGGGCAATCGCAGTACTTTATCCGGTTCTGTAAACCGGGTGAATGAAGGGGGAATGAATGAGGGATTGATCTCTACACCCTTGGACGCTCTTCGGGGAAGGGTGTCCGGCGTTAGTATCCCGGTTGGAGGAAATAGCGCCGCTGCCTTGGCTGCCGTCCGGGTCCGGGGTACAACTTCCTTAACGGGAGGTAATGATCCGTTGGTGATTATTGATGGGGTTTTTGCCGATCTTAATTTGCTTAGCTCGATCTATCCGGCGGATATCGAGAACTTCACGATCTTGAAAGATGCCTCTGAGACTGCTCAATATGGTTCTCGTGGTGCTTCCGGTGTTATCGAGGTAACGACTAAGAAAGGGCGGCAGGGAGCTTTTAGTATCAGTTATGATGGGAGTTTCGGTGTGGAGGCGGCTTATAAAAGTTTGGATATGTTATCGGCGAATGGTTTCCGGAAACTGGCGGAGGAACGTAATATCGGTATTTTAGATTTAGGGAATAATACGGACTTTCAGGATGAGATCACCCGGTTAGGGTTGGTGCAGAATCATCATATCGCTTTTGGGGGTGGTTCGGAGACTTCCAGTTATCGTGCCTCCTTGGGATTTGTGGAAAGGGAAGGGGTTATCCGAAATACGAACTCACGTAATTTTACGACCAAGTTGAATATTACGCAGCATGCGTTCAATGATCTTCTGGTCTTTGATTTAGGCATATTTGGTTCCTTGCTGAAAAATGCTTATTTAAATGATGTACAGAAGATGTTCTATTCCGCCGCTACTTTCAACCCGACATTTCCGAATCATAAGAATATGGAGACGGGTAGCTGGGATCAAATAACCAACGCTAGCCAGATCACGAATCCTTTGGCTTGGTTGGAGGTGAAGGATGATGATTCGAATGCTCATATAAATACGCACTTAAAACTGGTTTTTAACTTGAGTAAGCATTTAATGTTTACGGCTTTCGGTTCGTATACCTATAATGTAATAGATAACGCCCAATACCTCCCTACTTCGGTTTGGGCGCATGGGCAGGCTTATCGGGGGGAGCGGAAAACAGAATCTTTATTGGGAGATTTCATGTTGGCCTATAAAAAAGACTTTGGTTTGCATCAACTAAATGTATTGGGATTGGCGGAAGCTCAGAAAATGATAACGAGAGGTTTTTATACGACTGCGACGAATTTCAGTACCGATCGTTTTGGTTATGATAATTTACAGGCAGGTGCGGTACGTTTATGGGAGGGGACCGGTTCTTACTATGAGGCTCCTCATCTAGCATCTTTCCTTGGACGTGTGAATTATATTTATGATGGAAAGTATATCGCTACCGTGAATGCTCGAGCGGATGCCTCCTCGAAAGTGGGGGCAAATAATAAATGGGGATTTTTCCCTTCGGCTTCTGTCGCTTGGGTGTTGACCGAAGAGGAGTTTATGGAAGGTATCTCGTGGGTAAGGAATTTAAAGATTCGTTCGGGATATGGCCTTTCCGGTAATCAAGACGCGATCGATTCTTACAATTCTTTGCGATTGATGAAGCCTAATGGGGTTGTTTCCGTAAATGGTGCGCCCACCGTTACCTTGGGTACGATCCGTAATGCGAATCCGGACTTGAAATGGGAGGTAAAACGTACGTTCAATGCCGGTATCGATGCCGGGTTTTTCGACAATCGTTTTATTCTTGCCGTAGATTATTATAATTCCAAGACGGATGATATGTTGTATTTATACGATGTAAGCGTTCCGCCTTTCGCTTATAATAAAATGTTGGCGAATCTGGGGTCGATGCGGAATAGTGGCGTGGAATTGGGTATTGGCGTCACGCCCTTGCGTACGAAAGATATGGAATTGAATATAAACGTAAACGTAACTTTCCAACGGAATAAATTGCTCTCCTTGAGCGGTTACTATAAAGGGGAATATATGTCCGCCCCGGAATATACTAGCATCTCGGATTTAAATGGGGCTGGTTTCCATGGAGGGTATAATCATATCGTTTATCAAATGGTCGGACAGCCTTTGGGTGTTTTTTATTTACCGAAATGTACAGGTTTGGTTTCCGATGGGAACGGCGGCTATAAGTATGAGATTGAGGACTTGAATGGAAACGGGGTGAGTTTGGAGGATGGTGAGGATCGTTATATTGCGGGACAAGCCATGCCGAAAACGCTTTTAGGCTCGAACATCAGTTTCCGGTATAAACAATTCGATCTATCAGTACAGATTAACGGAGCCTTTGGGCATAAGATTTATAATGGAACATCGCTAACTTATATGAATATGGATATATTCCCGGATTATAACGTGTTGCGAGAAGCCCCATCCCGGAATATCCAAGATCAGACGGCTACGGATTATTGGTTGGAGAAAGGGGATTATATCAATTTTGATTATTTGACGTTGGGTTGGAACGTGTCTCTGGGTAATTTAAGGAAATATGTAAGAAACGTACGGCTTTCGGTTTCCGTAAATAATTTGGCGACAATTACAGGTTATTCGGGATTGACTCCGATGATAAATAGCTCTATCGTAAATAATACGTTAGGTATAGACGATAAGCGATCTTATCCGGTGGTTCGTTCCTATACGATGGGGTTGAGTTTTAATTTTTAAAAAGGTGTTCGTATGAGAAAGCTTTCTATTTTATCCTATATATTTGCGGGTTTGATGTTATCGTCGTGCGATGGCTATCTGAAAGAGGACCCTCGTGATCAGCTTTATCCGGAGGATGCGTACGATACCCCTCAGAATGTCTATCTGAATACGGTTGCTTCCTTATATAATTATATCGGCGGTTATAGCGATAGCCAAGGATTGCAGGGAACGTACCGGGGTGTCTACGACTTGAATACCTTTACGACTGACGAGGCCATGCTCCCGACTCGTGGCGGCGACTGGTATGACGGCGGTTTCTGGCAAGGTCTCTTCTTGCATAAGTGGGGAACGAATAGTGACGCTATCCAAGCTACTTGGGAATATCTGTATAAAGTAATCGTATTAAGCAATCAATCTTTAGAGATATTAGGCGAGTTGCGGCAAAAAACGGATTATAACGATTTAGATCGGTATGAGGCGGAGGTTCGTGCTTTTCGTGCGATGTATTATTATTATTTAGTCGATATGTTTGGCCGTGTCCCTCTTATCGTTTCTTCTTCCATTCCGGTGAAAGACGTGCGGCAGAGTGACCGGAAAGAGGTCTTTGATTTTGTTGTAAAAGAATTACAAGAATCCCTTTTGTTATTGAGTACGGCGCATAGTAATTCGCCCGGCGATTATTATGGAAGAATTACGAGACCGGTTGTTTATTTCTTATTGGCGAAGTTGGCCTTAAACGCAGAAGTGTTTACGGATAACGACTGGACGGATGGTCTGCGTCCGAATGGACGGGAAATCTATTTTAGGGTAGGCGAGAGGAAGTTGAACGCTTGGCAAACGGTTGTGGCGTACTGTGATTCAATAACAGACTTAAACTATAGCTTATCTCTGAACTATGCGGATAATTTTTCTGTATTTAATGAATCGTCCGGAGAGAATATCTTCACGATTCCGATGGATAAGAACTTATATACGAACCAAATGCAATATCTTTTCCGCTCCCGTCACTATAATCATGCCAAAGCATATGGATTGGGGGGAGAGAACGGCTCTTGCGCTACGATAGAGGCCCTTCGGGTATTTGCGTATGGGACGGACTCGGTCGATACCCGATTTTATGAGAATTATTACGCCGATACGATGTTTGACCTCAATGGTGATACGATTCGGTTAGATAATGGGACTCCTTTGGTGTATTTACCTCTAGAGGTTAGGTTGGATTTGTCTAGGTTGCCTGCCGAGAAAACGGCGGGTGCCCGCATGAAGAAATACGAGATCGATAAGATGGGGACGAAAGATGGAAAGCTATCGGATAATGATATCGTATTATTCCGTTATGCGGATGTCTTGTTAATGAGATCGGAAGCGAAAGTTCGTAATGGAGAGAATGGGGATGAAGAGTTGAATGCCGTTCGTTTCCGTGTGGGAATGTTACCTCGTAAGGCGACATTAGAAAATATTTTGGCTGAGCGTCAACTGGAATTGGCTTGGGAAGGCTGGAGGAGGCAGGATTTGGTGCGTTTTGGAAAGTTTACCCGCCCTTATACGGATCGCCCTCAATTGCCCCATGAATCGAATGGCTATACCACTGTTTTCCCCATTCCCGATAAAGTCCGTTCCTTGAATCCGAACTTGACACAAAATCCGGGGTATTAACTTGAATTTTGGGTGAAAACTAATTCTTTGTTTTCACCCAAAGAGCATATCTTATTCTACATACAATACTAAACCTTTCAGATATTCCCCTTCCGGATGGTAGATATTCACCGGATGGTCTGCGGGTTGGGTTAATTGATGTAAGATTCGGACACTACGGCCGGATTGGGCGGCAGCGCTAAATACGGCTAAACGGAAATTCTCTTTACTAACTACTTGAGAACAAGAGAAAGTAAACAAGATTCCTCCCGGCTTGATCTTCTCGAAAGCGATCGCATTTAATTTGCGATACCCTTGTAAGGCATTACGTAGTACATTCTTATGTTTAGCGAACGCAGGAGGGTCCAATATGATTAAATCATAATTACTTCCCATTTTTTCCAAATACTTAAACGCATCTTCCGCATATGCCTCATGACGGGGATCTCCCGGGAAATTCAACTCGACATTCTTTTTCGTCAAAGAAATCGCTTTCGCCGAACTGTCTACGGAATGAACCACCTTAGCGCCTCCTCTCATCGCATAGAAAGAGAAACCGCCCGTATAACAGAACATATTCAATACGGAGCGATCCTTTGCGTAATGCTCCAACAAAGAGCGATTCTCCCGTTGATCCACGAAGAAACCTGTCTTTTGGCCTTTCTGCCAGTCTACACAGAATTTCAGTCCGTTTTCTATAGCGATATCTTCCACTTCGCCTCCGAATAAGTAACCATCTTCGCTACCTAAATTCGCTTTATAAGGTAAAGTCGCTTCAGATTTATAGTAGATGTTTTGTAAAGTATCGCCCAATACCGCTTTCAAAGCCTCTGCGATCTGATGACGGGCATAATGCATTCCTACCGAATGTGCTTGCATAACCGCCGTATGCGCATACATATCGATCACCAATCCCGGTAAATTATCGCCTTCGCCGTGAATCAGGCGGAACGTATTATTATTTTCTACCCCAGCCAGCCGCAAGGTCTTTCTGAGTTCGTAAGCAATACGGATACGTTCGATCCAAAAAGCATCGTCGATGGGGATTGGGGTGAAAGATAACACACGTACGGCGATACTGCCGATTTGGTAATGGCCGATCGCCAAAAAACGCTGGTTCGCTCCGTATACCTCTACCAAGTCACCCTCTTCCGGGTCGCCTTCAACAGATTGGATCGCTCCGGAAAATACCCATGGATGGAAACGCAATAGCGATTCTTCTTTCTTAGGCTTGAGAAAAACTTTACAATACTTCATTTATGCTTGATTCAATAAATTATATATTCTTAGGCAAGCCCAAGCATCGAGGGCCGCATATTTCTTTTGTGAGTCTGTCAATACATCTGCCTCCCAATTCGTGAGGCGTTGTCCTTTTGATATTTTTTTTTGGAAAAGTATCGCATATATCTTTTGCAGGCTGGCATCCTCAATGCCGAACTGGCCTACGTAATTCTGTAAATCAAGGAAATTGGCGGGTTCTATATCCGAACGCTTCCGTATCGCCCCGAAATCATCCCGTAAAGATAACCCGATCTTTAAGGTCGAACTGCTTTTCAGGAATTTCTCCAGAGATTCCGGTATACCGATATGATTCAAGCGGAACAAGAAACAAGTATCATCCGTTGATATCTGCATCAATGAGATCTTGTAACGCTGTCCTTTCTTAAAGCTGGGACGGGTCTCCGTATCAAAACCGACGATCGGAAAACGCAGCAAGTACTCTACGGCCTTGTCTGCCTCCTCTTTACTAAGGATCGTAATGATACGTCCCTTGAATTCCTCTACGGTAAGTTTCGCTATTTCCTCTTTAGCAATTGTATGTATAAATTGTTGTATCATTCTTCCTCTTCATTCTTTTCCAAATCCTCATCACCACTGTAACGCACAGCGTGCAACGCTTTCAAGGCATTCAATAATTGCTGTCCCCAGTATTCTTGGAAGTTCGTGCGGCACAAAGCGATAGCCTCTTGCATAACTTCCTCGTTTCCTTGACGGAATAAAGATACGAAATTTCCTGTATCTTGATAGACATCTGCCAAATTCTCGGAAATAAACGCTGCGATAGGAGTATCGCTATACCGCATATCCGCATGAAATGTTTCCAGATAGGAATCTCGTTCGCCAAGCAAACCGGCTATCCGTGAACGAACCGACTCGTACATGTCTTCTGAAACGGAAAGCTCAAGCTCGGTTTCCTCTTCAGATTCCACTTCGGGCAACAGGCTGGCCTTTAAATATAAAAGAGGCAAAAGTTTTGTCGCCTTATCTACGAAGTCGAAAAGCCCGGTATTTCCGGCGGCCTCAACAAAGGTACAATATTCCAGTGCTACCGTAACAAATTCTAGCGTGTTGCGCTCGTATATCGGATTTTCTTCTTTTTCCATGTGCCTGTTCGTCTAATCATTCTTGATAACAATTCGCAAAAATACAACAAAAATCCGTTTTTTTCGTGATAAAGCCCCGAATATTCTTTTTGCTCTTGAGTTCAAAACATCGTTTATGTTAATTTGCTTTTTTTGTGATAAAAACGAACGTATTATTTATGTAAACAGAAAAATGATCTTATATGTTACGTAAAATTAGATTAACACTCGCTGTCATTATCTTTACTATGACCACTCTTTTGTTCCTTGACTTTACGGGGGTAACGCATTGCTGGTTGGGATGGATAGCAAAAATGCAATTCCTGCCGGCCTTATTGGCGGTGAATGTTGGGGTTGTATCGGTATTATTGGTATTAACCTTACTCTTTGGACGTGTCTATTGTTCGGTTATTTGTCCGTTAGGCGTATTTCAAGATGTTGTTTCTTGGATAGCCGGAAAACGCAAAAAGAATCGTTTCTCTTATTCCCCGGCAGTCTCATGGTTACGTTATGGAATGTTAGGAATTTTTATTATCGCTTTTTTAGCGGGTATCGGTTCTCTGGTGGCTCTATTAGATCCGTATGGAGCCTATGGACGAATAGCCTCGAATCTTTTTGCTCCTTTATATCAATGGGGAAATAATCTCTTGGCTTATTGGGCGGAGCGTGCGGATAGTTATGTCTTTTATTCTGTAGATATGTGGATAAAAAGTGTGGCTACGTTTGGGGTAGCGCTCGTTACGTTTGTGGTTCTTTTCCTATTGGCTTGGCGTAATGGACGTACGTATTGTAATACGATCTGTCCGGTGGGTACGGTCTTGGGATTTGTCGCCCGTTTTTCTTTTTTAAGACCGGTGATCGATGTAGAGAAATGCAACGGATGTGGCTTATGTGCCCGTAATTGCAAGGCTGCCTGTATAGATTCGAAAAATCATTCGATTGATTATAGTCGTTGCGTTACTTGCTTGGACTGCATCGATAAATGTAAAAGAGGAGCTTTGACATATGTGCCTCGTAAACGAAAAACAGAATCGGAGAGAGAGGCTGATCGACCTGAAGAAAACACCCGCCGTAATTTCTTAACCTTTACGGGATTGCTGGCGACATCGGTATTGAAAGCCCAGTCGGGGGTAAATGCGGATGGAGGGTTGGCGGATATTGCGGATAAGTTAACCCCGGATCGTATGACCCCGATAGTTCCGCCCGGGGCTTTGAGTTTACGAAACTTCACCGGACATTGTACGGCTTGTCAACTCTGTGTCTCGGTATGTTCGAATCAAGTTTTGCGTCCTTCTACAGATCTAAAGAAGTTTATGCAACCGGAAATGTCGTATGAGCGAGGATATTGTCGTCCGGAATGTACGAAATGCTCCGAGGTTTGTCCGACCGGTGCGATCCAATTGATTACGAAAGCGGACAAATCCGCCACGCAGATTGGACATGCGGTATGGATCAAGGAAAATTGTGTGGTGAATACCGATGAGGTAAATTGTGGCAACTGTGAGCGGCATTGTCCGACGAAAGCTATTCAGATGGTGGCGAAAGACCCCAATGATCCTAAATCATTGAAAGTACCGGTTATCGATACGGAACTTTGTATCGGTTGTGGCGCATGTGAATATTATTGTCCGTCTCGTCCGTTAAGCGCAATCTATGTTGAGGGACATGAGAGACATCGTACGGTTTAATAATCTCAAAAAATGTATGGTAATGAGTAATAATAATATAGATCGCAGGAATTTCTTAAAAGTATTGAGCACCGGTACGGCCGCTGCCTCGACAGGGCTTTTATATGGATGTGGTGGAGATCCTAAGCGGCAAGGTGTGTCGCAGACCGGAAGCTATTTGGGTGAAGTCCCGACAGATAAGATGACATACCGGACGAATCCGCATACGGGCGATAAGGTCTCCTTGTTAGGATATGGATGTATGCGCTGGCCGTTGCGTCAGAAAGCGGATGGATCGGGGGAAGAGATCGATCAAGAAGCGGTGAATGCATTGGTGGATTATGCGATTGCTCATGGCGTGAACTACTTTGATGTGGCACCGGTTTACGTGCGCGGTCTTTCCGAACAGGCAACAGGGCTAGCTCTTAGTCGCCATTCCCGGGATAAATATTTTATCGCCACGAAGCTTTCAACCCATCGTCCTGTACCGGAATGGCGTACTCTTGAGGGCTCCAAGGGCTTGTTCGAACAGTCGCTAAAGAATCTGCGAGTGGATTATATCGATTATTATCTGATTCATGGCGTAGGTCTGGGGGGCATGGACGATTTGAGGAAGCGCCTTTACGATAACGGTGTCTTGGATTTCTTGTTAAAGGAGCGGAAAGCCGGTCGTATCCGCAATTTGGGCTGGTCGTTTCATGGAGACGTCAAGGTCTTCGATTATTTGTTATCCTTGGATATCCCTTGGGACTTCGTTCAGATCCAGTTGAATTACGTGGATTGGAAAAATGCTTCTGGTTGGAACGTGAATGCGGAGTATTTGTATGGGGAATTGGAGAAGCGTAATATTCCCGTCGTTATCATGGAGCCTCTTTTAGGCGGGCGTTTATCTCGGCTGAATGCCCTTTCGTTGGCTAAATTGAAACAGATGCGTCCGGATGACAGCCCGGCCTCGTGGGCTTTTCGGTATGCGGGCTCTCCAAAAGGAGTACTGACCGTGCTGAGTGGTATGGTGTATATGGAGCATTTACAAGAGAACATCCGAACCTTCTCGCCTTTGGAACCGATTACGGAACAAGAAAATAAGGCTTTGGAAGAGGTGACGGAGAGGATGCTACATTCGGATTTCGTACCTTGTACGGAATGTCAGTATTGTATGCCTTGTCCGTATGGCTTGGATATTCCGGGAACGTTCGCTCATTATAACCGTTGCGTAAATGACGAGCTGGTTGCGAAGAGTTCACAGGATGCGAATTATCGGGAGGCTCGCCGGGCGTTCTTAGTCGGTTATGATCGTAAGGTTCCTAAACTTCGTCAAGCCGGACACTGTATAGGATGCGATAAATGCGTACCGAAATGTCCGCAAGGCATTAAGATACCGGAGCAAATGCGAAAGATCGATCAATACGTGGAGCAATTGAAGCAAGAGACTTTATAGTCTTATTTAAAATACCTGCTTTATTCGTGATAAATCCCCGATTATTCTTTTTAGTCGGGGATTGTTCTCTATTATTACCTGTTTTACTATTTTTGTCGAAATAATAGAAGGAATGTTAATGATAGACTAATGTTGGATATACTAATAGGATAAAAAACCGATCGAGTTATGAGTTCATGTGGAAAGAATGAGAACCCTCAAGAGATGAATCGCCGTAAATTCTTGAAGGTATTTGGGGGTGGGGCTGTCGCCTCTTCGGCGGCGCTTTACGGTTGCGCTCCCAAGAATGAGCCGGGGGCGGCTGTGGCGTTAGGTGAGGTTCCTACCGATAAAATGACCTATCGCCAACATCCTACGAATGGCGATAAGGTTTCTATTTTAGGATATGGTTGTATGCGTTGGCCCTTGAAACAAGGATCGGACGGTAAAGACCAGATTGATCAAGAAGCCGTGAATCGTTTAGTGGATTATGCGATAGAGCATGGGGTGAATTACTTTGATACTTCTCCTGTTTATGTACAAGGTATGTCCGAGAAAGCGACCGGTATCGCATTGGCACGCCATCCTAGGAACTCCTATTATTTGGCCACTAAACTGTCAAACTTCCAGAACTATACGAGAGAAAACTCGTTGGCGATGTATCGGCAGTCGTTCCGTGATTTGCAAACCGATTATCTGGATTATTATTTGCTTCACTCTATCGGTGGGGGGAATGGTATCGAGCTTTTCAATGACCGCTATATAAATAATGGAATGCTTGATTTCTTGGTGAAAGAACGGGAAGCGGGACGTATCCGTAACCTAGGTTGGTCTTTTCATGGGGATGTAAAAGTGTTTGATTATGTGTTGGATATGGGCGTGAAATGGGATTTCGTTCAGATACAGCTGAATTATCTGGACTGGAAACATGCCTCGGGGCGTAACGTAAACGCTGATTATCTGTATGGCGAATTAGAGAAGCGAGGTATTCCGGCGGTTATCATGGAACCGCTATTAGGAGGTCGCTTATCGAATGTTCCGGATCATATCGTTGCTCGTTTGAAACAGCAACGGCCTGAGAATAGCGTGGCTTCATGGGCTTTTCGTTTCGCCGGCTCTCCGGATGGGGTCTTGACGGTGCTAAGCGGCATGACTTATATGGAGCATTTGCAAGATAATATCCGTACCTATTCCCCGCTTATCCCGGTAACGGACGAGGAGAAAGACTTTTTGGAAGAGACGGCCCAGCTTATGATGAAATATCCGACAATACCTTGCAATGATTGCAAATATTGTATGCCTTGTCCATATGCGTTGGATATTCCGGGTATTCTCTTACATTATAATAAATGTGTGAACGAAGGAAATGTTCCGAAAAGCGCACAAGACGAAAATTACGCGAAAGCTCGTCGTGCCTTCTTAGTCGGTTATGACCGGAGTGTCCCAAAGTTGCGTCAAGCGAACCATTGTACAGGGTGTGAGCAATGTAATCCTCATTGTCCGCAGGGTATCGATATCCCCAAAGAGATGCAGCGTATCGATAAATTCGTGGAAGAGTTGAAAGTGAATGGTTAACCTTTAAACAAACGGAAAATTATGTTACGAAAAATAAGAATATTCGCCGCCACCTTTTGCTTTGTGCTGATAACACTGTTATTTCTTGATTTCACGGGTACGATTCACGCTTGGTTCGGATGGTTGGCAAAGATACAGTTTTGGCCTGCGTTGTTGGCTTTGAATGTCGGTGTTGTGGTAGGGTTGGTAATCTTAACTCTTTTATTGGGGCGTGTGTATTGCTCCGTTATCTGCCCTTTAGGGGTATTGCAAGACATCATTTCGTGGTTTGCTAGTAAACGCAAGAAATACCGCTTTTCCTATTCTCCCGCGTTGAAGTGGGTACGTTATGCTGCCTTGGTTGTTTTTATAGTGGCTTGTATCGCTGGTATCGGTTCCTTGGTAGCGTTGATTTCGCCTTATAGCGCTTATGGGCGTATCGCTTCTAATTTATTTGCGCCAATCTATCAAGAGGGCAACAATCTATTGGCCTATTTCGCAGAACGTATGGATAGTTACGCATTCTATCCGGTGGACGTATGGGTGCGTAGCCTGGCTACGATGGGAATCGCTATTCTGAGCTTTGTCATATTGGCGATTTTAGCTTGGAGAAATGGACGTACATATTGTAATACGATCTGTCCGGTAGGTACGGTTCTCGGTTTTTTGTCGAAGTATGCTTTACTTAAACCTCGCATTGATACCGATAAATGTAATGGTTGCGGATTATGCGCACGTAAATGCAAGGCTTCTTGCATCGACTCTAAGAATCATGCGATCGATTATAGCCGTTGCGTGACTTGTATGGACTGTTTGGATAATTGCCGTCAAGGCGCGATTTCGTATACGAGGGCACACAAGGCTGATAAAGCTACTTCGGTAAAAGAATCCTCAACGAAGGACACTACGGATGTTTCCCGCCGTCGAGCCTTGTCAGCTACGGCATTGGTAGCCATGTCTTCTGTTTTGCATGCTCAGCAGAAAAAGCTGGAGGATTATGTGGAGATGAAGAAAGACGGAGGCTTTGCGCCGATTAAAGAACGTAAAGAGCCGAATCGTTTGGCACCATTGGTTCCTCCCGGAGCCTTGAGTATTGGGAATCTGGCCCAACATTGCACGGGGTGCCAGCTTTGTGTATCTGTCTGCGAGAATCATGTCTTGCGTCCGTCTACGGATCTGATGAAACTGATGCAGCCGGAGATGGCTTTCGATAGAGGGTATTGCCGTCCGGAATGTGTGAAATGTTCGGAGGTTTGCCCGACGGGAGCGATCAAACCGATTACGAAAGAAGACAAATCTGCTATACAGATCGGTCATGCCGTATGGGTAAAAGATCTTTGTATTGTCAATACGGACGGTATGAGTTGTGGTAATTGTGAACGCCATTGCCCGACAAAATCGATCCAGATGGTGGCGAAAGATCCTGCAGATCCGAAGTCGTTAAAGATCCCGGTGATCAATACGGAAACTTGTATTGGTTGTGGTGCTTGCGAGTACCTTTGTCCATCTCGTCCTTATAGTGCGATCTATGTAGAAGGACATGAGATGCACAGATCTATTTAATGCCGTTAAAATCTATCCCCAAAAACATGTACGTGTTTCCGCAAAAACATGTACATGTTTTTCAGAAAACACGTACGTCTTTTTTTCAAAGGTTCGTCAGACTCGATTTTTCTATGTACATTTGCGTGTTATAAAAGAATTATTGAGAAACTATTTATGGCAAAGAAGACAACAACAAAGCAAAATCATACAGAGCCGAGCTGGTTCGCAGCCTTGAAGACTTTTTTTACAAATGAACGGACCCGTTTCATTACAGGTTTGATTATCTCTATACTAACCATTTACGTAGGGCTTGCCTTGATTTCGTTTTTCTTTACAGGAGCCGCCGATCAAAGTAAAATAGAGAATGTTCCTTTAGGGGATTTGTTGACCAATCGAGGATCGGTAGAAAATTGGACGGGCGTACGCGGGGCGTATTTGTCTGATCTATTGATGAACCGTTGGTTTGGCATCTCTTCTTTTATGATCCTCTTTTTCTTGGGATCGGTTGGGGCGAAACTCATGAATTTAAATAAAGTATCCTTGTTGAGACGTTTCTTGTTCAGTGCTTCGGCGTTGATCTGGGGATCTGTGTTTTTTGCTTTCATATTTATCAAGGGATATGAGGATACGTTTATTTATCTAGGCGGTCAACACGGATATTACATCTCGGAGATGTTTATTACCAATATCGGAATTCCCGGAACGATCTTGCTTTTATTAGGCTCATTCTTAATCATCGCTATTTTTACCAGTAAGAAGACTATTCCGTTCTTGCAGCGTATGTTCTCTTTAGGTTGGGTGAAAAATCGTTTGAAACGTGAAGGCCGAGAAGATGAGGTTGAAGTGGATCAGACGGAAAAAGAGGATATTGTAATTCCTCGCTCTAAGCCTGTCGTAGAGCAACCGGATGAACAACCGGAAATGGATGATTACGAAGAGTTTGATACGGAGGCTGAATTGTTGGAGGCCGAAGGGAAAGAAAACCGTAAAACAGAACCGGAATATCAGGAGGAAGAGGTCGCTGGTGATGATTTAGTAGTTACGATCGCTAAAGGTGACGACGATCCTATATGCGAAAAGACAGATGAGATAAATACCCCGGAATCAGAGGATGGGGAGGATGCTGGATTCACGGTGGAGGTTGCCGCCGGTAATGATGAAACCTACGATGCTTCGGCCTTGGGTACGTATGATCCCCGTTTGGATCTTTCCCGTTATGTATTTCCTACCTTGGACTTACTGAAAGCGTATGATAGTGGGAGCATGGAGATCAATCGGGACGAATTGGCAGAAAACCAACGCTTGATCAAGCAAGCCTTGGAAGATTTCAATATCAAGATCGCCTCGATCAAGGCAACAGTCGGACCTACGGTTACGCTTTATGAGATTGTACCCGAGGCGGGTGTCCGTATTTCTAAGATCAAGAACTTGGAGGATGATATCGCCTTGAGTTTATCCGCTTTGCAGATCCGTATTATCGCTCCGATGCCCGGAAAGGGAACGATCGGTATCGAGGTGCCGAATAAGAATCCTCAGACGGTATCGATGCAATCTGTTATCGCTTCACGCCGATTCGTTGAGGGTAAGTATGAGTTGCCTGTGGCGATGGGTAAGACGATTACGAACGAGGTGTTCATGTTCGATCTTTGTAAGACACCGCATCTATTGGTAGCCGGTGCTACGGGGCAAGGTAAGTCTGTCGGTCTAAATGCGATCATCACTTCCTTATTATATAAGAAGCATCCATCGGAGTTGAAATTCGTGATGGTAGACCCGAAAATGGTTGAGTTTAGTATCTATTCCAAGATAGAACGTCATTATCTGGCGAAACTTCCGAATGCGGAGAAGCCGATCGTTACGGAGCCAGCTGACGCTGTCGCTACATTGAACTCGTTGGTGATCGAGATGGAAGACCGGTACCGTTTACTGGTGAACGCGAATGTTCGTAATATAAAGGAATACAACGCTAAGTTTATCGAACGGCGGTTGAACCCGCAGAAGGGACATCGCTTCTTACCCTATATCGTGGCAGTGGTGGATGAGTTTGCCGACTTGATCGCAGTGGCCGGACGTGAGATCGAGTTGCCTATCTCTCGTATTGCGGCGAAGGCCCGTGCGGTAGGTATCCATATGATCTTGGCTACGCAACGCCCGGATACAAAGGTGATTACCGGTACGATCAAGAGTAACTTTCCGAGCCGTATTGCCTTTAAGGTTGCTTCTATGATCGATTCACGTACGATTCTGGATGCTCCGGGCGCTAACCGTTTGATCGGACGGGGCGATATGTTGATTGTCGTGGCGGGACAAGAGCCGGTTCGTGTGCAATGCGCTTTTGTAGATACGCCCGAGGTGGAGGATATCGTGGATTATATCGGTGAGCAGGCTGGCTTCCAAACCGCTTATCTGCTTCCGGACTATGTACCGGAAGGGGGGGAGGCATCGACTTCGGGAGCTGTCGATTTATCAGATCGAGACCCCTTATTTGATGAGGCGGCTCGCTTGATCGTGATTCAGCAACAAGGTTCTACTTCTTTGATCCAGCGTAAATTCGCTATCGGTTATAATCGTGCCGGACGTTTGATGGATCAATTGGAGGCTGCCGGTATTGTTGGCCCGTTTGAGGGAAGTAAGGCCCGTCAAGTATTGGTGCAAGATGAGTATTCGTTGGAGCAAGTATTAAATGCTTTGAAATAAATATGAGAAGAGAACATAAAATAAGAGTGTGGCGGTGTAGTGCGTTTGTCGGATTATTCTTGTGTTTCCTGTTGGGACTAGGAGTGGGGGCACATGCCCAGAACGCGAATGATATCTTGAGGAAGGCGGCCGCTGCTTATGAGAATTCAAATGGGATAAGTGCTTCTTTTACGATGTTTACCCGTTCTGCCGGTCAGAATGCGGGAGAGAGTTTTGAGGGAACCATCCAGATGAAAGGTGATAAGTTTACATTAGTTACGCCGGAGGCGCTTACTTGGTTTAATGGTACGACGCAATGGACGTATGTGGAACGGAACGATGAGGTGAATGTGACGAATCCTACGGGAGAGGAGTTGCAATTTACAAATCCCGCTCTTTTATTAAATAGTTATAAGAAGGGATTCACGGCGGCTTATAAAGGCGAGAGTACGGCACCGAACGGAAAAGCCACTTACGATGTGGAATTGACACCGAAGAAAAAAGGGGATATCGTGAAAGTGGAGTTGCAAATCGAGAAATATTCAAATTTCCCGGCTCGTATCACGGTTACTTCTAAAAACGGCGTTAGCAGTACGATCCAGATCAGCCAATTGAAAACAGGTATAAACCAACCAGATCGTTTTTTTGTTTTTAACGAAGGGGATTATCCGGACGTAGAGGTGATAGACCTTCGATAATAGAGAATTGAAAATTGATAATTAATACTTAGATACTATGAGCGATTCAGTGAATGAGAAAGTACGTTGCCTTATTATAGGCTCGGGTCCAGCAGGTTATACGGCAGCGATTTATGCTTCCCGTGCAAATTTATCTCCGGTGCTTTATGAAGGAATACAGCCGGGGGGACAATTAACGACAACTACGGAGGTGGAGAATTTCCCGGGATATCCGGACGGTATAACCGGTCCTGAGTTAATGGAAGATTTAAAAAAACAAGCCGTCCGTTTTGGTGCGGATATCCGTTTCGGTATCGCTACCGCCGCTGATTTGGGTGAGGCTCCTTATAAAATTACGATTGATGGCGAGAAAGTGATCGAGACGGAGACTTTGATTATCGCTACGGGTGCTTCCGCGAAGTATCTGGGTCTTCCGGATGAACATAAGTATGCGGGTATGGGTGTATCCGCTTGTGCTACTTGCGATGGTTTCTTCTATCGTAAAAAGACGGTAGCGGTAGTGGGTGGTGGAGATACGGCCTGTGAGGAAGCGATTTACTTGGCTGGTTTGGCGAAGCAGGTTTACTTGATCGTGCGTAAACCCTATTTGCGTGCTTCAAAAGTAATGCAAGAACGTGTCTTCAAAACTCCGAATATCACGGTACTTTTCGAGCATAATACCTTAGGTTTGTTTGGAGAGAATGGCGTGGAGGGTGCTCATTTGGTAAAACGTATGGGAGAGCCGGATGAGGAGAAAGTGGATATCGCCATCGATGGTTTCTTCTTGGCGATTGGTCATAAACCCAATTCGGACATCTTCAAGCCATGGGTAGATACGGATGAGGTTGGTTATATCGTGACGGTTCCGGGAACTCCCCGCACGAAAGTTCCGGGTGTATTTGCCGCCGGAGATGTCGCTGATCCCCATTATCGTCAAGCTATTACCGCTGCGGGAAGTGGTTGTAAGGCAGCTATTGAGGCCGAACGTTATTTATCAGAGATCGGAAAATAATCCGTGGGAGGAGGGTGTGCCATATCATAAATTATGACACACTGTCCTCTTGCCTTGAAATACAAGTTTACCATGAATTTAAAATCTACTCTTCTTTTGCTACTTTGCCTGATGATGGCAGGAATGGTAGCGGCAAAGGATAATACGAAAGTGATAGCCCATCGGGGGTATTGGAAAACGGAGGGCTCTGCCCAGAACTCTATCCGCTCTTTGGAACGTGCTAGCGAAATTGGTGCCTATGGCTCGGAATTCGACGTGCATCTTACAGCAGACAATGTGTTGGTTGTCTACCACGATAATGATATCCAAGGAAAACATATCCAATCTTGTACATACGATGAATTGAAGGATCTACAATTGAGTAACGGCGAAAAGCTCCCTACTTTGGAACAATATTTGAAACGTGCGAAGAAATTGAAGAATATCCGGTTAATATTTGAATTGAAATCCCATGATACCCCGGAACGTAATCGAGATGCGGCAAGGTTATCTGTGCAAATGGTAAAGCGTATGAAATTAGCGAAACGTACGGATTACATATCTTTTAATATGGATGCTTGTAAAGAATTTATCCGTCTATGTCCGAAATCTGAGGTTTCTTATCTGAATGGAGAATTATCCCCGATGGAATTGAAAGAGCTTGGTTTTACAGGATTAGACTACCATTATAAAGTCTTGCAATCTCATCCGGATTGGGTGAAGGATTGTAAAGTCCTAGGCATGACTTCGAATGTCTGGACCGTAGATGACCCTAAATTAATGGAAGAGATGATCGATATGGGAGTCGATTTTATTACGACTGATTTACCGGAAGAGACTCAAAAAATACTACATTCGCGGGCTCAATAAGGCATTATAAAGATGAGAAAGTTTTGTCTGTTGCTTATCCTGTCGCTGGCTTTACCCGTTTTTTGTCTGTTACAAGCGGTGGAGCCTCCAAAAAAGGAAATTCGTGCGGTTTGGTTGACTACGGTTTATGGTCTGGATTGGCCTCATAAACCGGCTACTACCGAGGCGGGACGAAAAGCCCAGCAACAGGCATTGCTTGATATCTTGGACCGGCTTCAAGAAGCGAATTTTAATATGGTCTTCATTCAGGCTCGCTTGAGGGGAGACGTGATGTATCGTTCGGCTATCGAACCAGTCAGTAAGACATTCTCCGGTAAGTATGGAGAATTACCGGGATATGATCCGCTCGCTTTTGTCGTTGATGAATGCCATAAACGGGGAATGGAATGTCATGCGTGGTTCGTGACTTTCCCGTTGGGAACGGAAAAAAGCGTGAAGGAGCAAGGAAAGCTTTCCGTGGTTAAAAAGAAACCAAAACTCTGCAAACGGCATAATGGAGAGTGGTATTTGGACCCCGGTGTACCGGAGACCGCTGATTATATCTTATCCTTAGTCAAGGAGATCGTGAATGGCTACGATATAGATGGCATCCATTTTGATTATATCCGCTATCCGGAAGAGGCGAAAAAATTCCCAGATAAAGCGCTGTATAATAAATCCGGTAAGAAAAAGTCTCTGGCAGACTGGCGTAGGGAGAATATCAACCGGATGGTTTATCGTATTTACGATTGGGTAAAGCAAACGAAACCTTGGGTACAGGTTAGCAGTTCGCCACTCGGGAAATATAATCGTATTGAACGGGTACCTAACGCGGGTTGGACCGCTTACGAAAGTGTCTTCCAAGACCCTAAGATGTGGATGCAACAAGGTAAACAAGATATGATTGTTCCGATGATGTATTACCTGCATAAGAATTTCTTTCCTTTCGTGGATAATTGGGTGGATAATTGTAACGGGCGTTTGGTCGTACCCGGCTTGGGAGCTTATCGAATGGACAAGAGCGAGGCGGACTGGGCCGTGAATGATATAACGGACCAGATCGATTATAGTCGTTATTACGGAGGAGCCGGCTGTGCGTTCTTTCGTTGTGGAAATGTCCTGTATAATGATAAAGGACTCTATAAAGAGTTGAGAGACAATTACTATAAATATCCGGCCCAATTGCCTCCGTTGACTTGGCTGAATGATTCGGTACCTGCCGCTCCGGAGGGCATCAAAGTGGAACGTTTGGATGATGAGTTGCATTTAACTTGGCAGAAACCTGTGTCGGAAAAGCAGGATTTAACTTATACCGTTTATTATTCATTGACGGATTCGATCGACACAGCTTCGGCAAAATCCATATTAGCTACGAATATTTATGGCAACGAGCTTTTTCTTCCTATCGATGTAGAGTCTGAACGTGGGTATACATTTTCTGTAACGGCTTCCACCCGTTACCGGATAGAGAGTGAACCTTCTCCGGATACCTATTATTACCTGTCTAAATTTATCAAGTAAAGGGAGTATTTTGATTTCGAGTTTTTTTGCTTATTTTTGCGGCATATGAGACGATTTGCCACATCCTTGTTTCTTGTAATTCTTGCTTCCTTAATCTTTTATGGGGGAGCGGGGGTTAATTTCGTATCTTATTGTTGTGGCGTTTGCGAGAAAGAGGGAGTGGAGGCTTTATTGGAAGCTAAGTGCTGTGAGATTCATGGACATGATCATAGTCGTGATAAGCTTGCGAATAATACGGTGGAGTGTTGTGGCATGAACGGCTGTGGCATTGAACGGGTTGATTTTGATTGGAATTCTGTAAATATACAAGTACCGGATCTGCAACCAGTCGTACATGATTTGCTCTTCTCCTCTATTTTCGAGAGTTTACAAATTGCTTCCTTATTTGCTGATTCCTATGAGATTAGGGTGATAGCTCCTCCCGTATCCTGTCCTCGTGTGTACCTTTCTTTATTGACTACGCTTTTGATTTGATTGTATTCGTGAGGGTGGAAGCTGCTCGCTAAATACCCTTTGGTTTTTAAGGTAGGGGATGCTCTATCCCTGCGGAAGCATGTATTTAACGATTCAATCAAATAACAACTATCATGTTAAGACAATTATATCTGATATTTTTACTGTCCTGTTTGACTTTTACTTTGACTTGGGCCGAGGATTCCGGCAAGAAAGTGAAAGGACGTGTATGTGATGAAAACAAACAACCTATTATCGGTGCAAATGTATATTGGGAAGGAACCCAAAATGGAACCACGTCCGATGTGGATGGAAATTTCGAGTTAGAACGAAAAGGTGACTCCAAGAATCTGGTGGTTAGCTATATCGGTTATATGACTGAGGTCACCCCTGTGGATGAGAAGGACGATGCTATGCAGATTATCTTAAAAGGTGAGATCGCCTTGGATGAGGTCGTGGTTAGTGAGCGCAAGATGGGAACCATCGCTTCCCGTACGAGCGTATTGCAAACTCAGAAAATTACGTACGATGAGATTTGCCGTGCGGCCTGCTGTAATCTGGCGGAGAGCTTTGAGACAAATCCGTCTGTCGATGTATCGTACTCGGATGCGGCTACAGGTGCCCGGCAAATTAAGCTGTTGGGATTGGCGGGAACCTACGTACAAATGTTGACCGAGAATTACCCGAATTTCCGGGGGGCCGCTTCCTTATATGGGCTGGATTATGTTCCGGGAGCTTGGATGGAAAGTATTCAGGTGTCTAAAGGAACCTCTTCGGTTAAGAATGGGTATGAGGCGTTGGCCGGACAAATCAACGTGGAATTCAAGAAGCCCCCTACGGCGGATATTTTCTCTGCTAATGTGTTCGCTAGTGATGCCGGACGTTATGAAGGGAATGCGGATGCTTCTTGGCATATCAACGACAAGCTCTCTACCGGTTTATTGGTACACTACTCGAATGATAAAATGCAACATGACGGTAATGACGATGGTTTTCTCGATACGCCGCTAAGGGAACAGGTGAACGTAATGAATCGTTGGTATCATAAATTGGATAAATACGTGGCTCAATACGGAGTTCGCTATCTGCATGAGAGCCGTACCGGTGGGCAGGATACGGAACACCATGATTTCACCGACCCGTATCGGATTCATTTAAATACGAACCGGGCCGAATTATTTACGAAGCAGGCCTATATTATCGATAAGGAAAAGGTAGAGAGCGTGGCATTGATACTTTCCGGTTCTTATCATGAGCAAAAATCAAGATATGACCGTACGCCCTATAATGTATATCAGAATAATGTATATGCCAGTTTGCTGTATGAAAAGGAGTTTACGCCGATGCATAGCTTGAGTACCGGATTAAGTATGAACTATGATGGTTTCGACGAGAATCTGGTTCAATATGCGGGAGGAGAGTCGGTCCGTCATGCCTATGACCGTACGGAAGTCGTGCCGGGAGCTTATGCCCAATATACGTTCAATCTGAATGATAAACTGATCTTATTGGCGGGTGTACGTGCGGATTATAGTACGTTGTATGATTTCTTTGTAACCCCTCGTGTACATATTAAATATAATCCTTTTGACTGGTTCCATATCCGGGCTTCGGCAGGTAAAGGATTTCGGACAGCGAATGTGCTGGCAGAGAACAACTTTTTGTTATCCAGTAGTCGAAAAATGTATATCGCCGACAATCTGGATCAAGAAGAAGCGTGGAATACCGGTCTGAATCTGTCATTTTATATACCTTTGTTCGGGAAGGAACTGAGCTTGAGCGGGGAATGGTATTATACCGATTTCTTGAAGCAAATCGTGGTGGATATGGATAGTGATCCTCATGCGGTTCGTTTCTACAATCTGGATGGGCGTTCCTATTCGAATAGCTTCCAAGTGGAGGCTTCCTATCCTTTTTTCCGGGGATTTACGTTAACGGCCGCTTATCGTTATACAGATGCGAAGACCGATTACCGGAATGAGGAGGGGGTGGCGCATCGATTGAAAAAGCCGTTGGTTAGTGATTATAAAGGTTTATTGACCGCTTCTTATCAAACCCCGTTGAAAAAATGGCAGTTTGATTTGACCAGCCAGTTTAATGGAGGTGGCCGTATGCCGACACCGGATGCATCTAATCCGTTATGGGAGCCGAATTTTAAGGCTTATACGGTAGTGAATGCGCAGATTACGAAATATTTCCGTCAATGGTCTATTTACGTGGGAGCGGAGAACCTGTTTAATTACAAACAACCGAATCCGATTATCGATGCCAGCAATCCCAGAGGGGATAACTTCGATGGATCTATGGTGTGGGGACCGGTGCATGGACGGAAAATTTATGCGGGTATCCGCTTTAATATAAGCAGGGATTGACACGTATATACGTATAAGCCCGCACGTATATACGTGTAGGCCTATGCGTATACTGGTGTGGCCCTACGCCTATATACGTGTAGCCCGATGCCTATAGTGGTGCTTTTCTTTTGGTAGATATGAATGGATAATTAGAATTGTTAATATTAAAAATGATTGATTATGAAACGATTAATTATGTTGCTGTTTTGTGCTGTATGTACGGTATCGATGACATTCGCCCAAGACGCGAAAAAGAAGAAGGACTCTGTGACATTCTTTATCGAAGCGATGGATTGTGATCACTGTATCAAGAAGATCGAGAAAAATATCGCTTTCGAGAAAGGAGTGACCGACTTGAAATGTGATCTGAGTACCCGTACGGCCATTGTGACTTACAAGACGGATAAGACTTCGAAGACCCGCTTGGCCGCGGCATTCAAAAAGATCGGTATGGAAGCGGTTCCGGTAGATAATGGCGCCGGTTGTCCGGTACCTCCGGCGAAAAAAAGTGAGCATACTCACGCTCATTAACATGGAAATTCATAAGAACATCTTATCTTTGCAGATGTTCCGTGAGGGCGGGCCGGAGTGTCCGCCCTGTTTATGAAATAATTTTTCTACGGAATGCAGCGTTTGTTTAATTATTTACATCCTAATATTGTACAGTCTCCAGAAGGGAGACGTTCAAGGCACGACTGAATGAATGAGCTACAACTGATAGAGGGTTGTCGGAAGGGGGAGAGACGAGCTCAAAAAGAGCTTTATGATGCATATTCCCGAAAAATGATGGGAGTTTGCCTTCGTTATGTGAACGACAGGGAAACGGCTCGTGATTTGTTGCAGGATGGCTTCGTGAAAATCTTTACCAGTATGGATTCCTATACAGGGAGTGGTTCATTTGAGGGGTGGATGCGGAAGATCTTTGTTAATTGTGCGTTGGAATATCTGCGAAAGTCGGATGTGTTGCGTGAAGCGACCGATCTTGACAATACGGCGGAACTGATTCAACCCGATAGTTCGGCTATCTCGGACATGTCGGCGGCTGAGTTGATGAATCTAGTGAAGGAGTTGCCGGTTGGCTTCCGTACCGTATTCAATATGTTCGCGATAGAGGGATATTCTCATAAGGAGATCAGTGAGATGTTGAACATAACAGAGAGTACTTCCCGTTCACAATATACCCGTGCCAAGCAGTTATTACAACGTAGAATTAACGCATTGTATTGAGATAAGATGAGTAAAAAGGAAAGAGATATATGGGATGATGCGATCCGGTCGAAGCTAGAGGATTTCGAGATGGATACGCTACCCGGCGACTGGGAGGCTATAGCCGATCGATTGCCCGGAAAGGCTCCGGTTCCTTTGCGTCGTACGCTTCGCTACTGGGTTGCCGCCGCCGTGATCTCCTTATTGGTCGTATCGGGTGGTATCTATTTATATGACAGGGAGATGGAAGATCTACCTATAGCCCAAGAAATACAGTCTTCACAAGAGTCGACATCCGTGGATACCCCGGTTGTTCCGATAGAGAAAACGATGGAGCAAGCGCCCGTATTAGCGACTATTCCTGCTGCTGCGGTCGTGAAGGCAAAAGCGGCATCTGGAGCGGTTAAAGTGGGAGCTAAGGCTAGGATGGCAGCGTTCCGGCAAAATGTAGAGAGTGCAGAGGATCGGCCTATTTCTGAGTCGGAGGTAATGTCTGCTGATAGATCGGCGAATGAGAAAAATACCGTTGAACCGGAGGTTGAAAGGAATAATGATGAGATAGTTGTTCTCAAGAATGATGTACTTGTCGCGGATGCTACTCCTGTTACTAAAAAGAAGCCAGAGAAGACCGCGTCTCGGAAATGGGGGTTCGGTATGGGAGGTGGAGGTCTTTCCATGGGCGCTGATAATCTGGTCCCTCAGTATGTGACGAATAGCAGTGTGCTTAAGAGCGAGAATCTGATGAGCTTAAATTCGTTCGATGCGGAGAAGAAAGATCCTGCTAAGACGGATATTCATCATAAGACGCCTATTGGGGTGGGTATCTCAATTAGTCGTTATTTGAATAATCGTTTTTCTTTGCAGACTGGATTAACTTATTCTTACTTAAGATCGGAGTGGAGTACGAATAATACGTACCATATAGAGAATGATCAGCGATTGCATTTTATAGGAATTCCATTATCATTGACTTATAAGATCGCGGAATGGAATCGTTTTATGTTTTACGCCTCAGCCGGAGGTATGGCGGAAATGAATGTCGCTGGCAAACGTAGAATGAAATTATTCTCGGATGAGGTAGAGATCGCAAAGCAAAGTGAACATATTCGAATGAAAGAATGGCTATGGTCTGTAAATGCCCGTGCCGGCGTAAGTTATCCGATTATCCGTTTCGTAAGCGCTTTCGCAGAGGTGGGAGCCAGCTATTATTTTGATAATGGTAGCGAGATCGAAACCATCCATTCGGAGAAGCCGTTTAACATGAGCCTTCAGTTCGGATTTCGTTTTGGTTTTTAATACTCGATAGATTAACAGTGTAAATACAAATACTTAAAAATAGAAAAATTGAATTATGAAAGCATTTAAATTAATTGGAGCAGCGGTGGCTGCGTCATTATTGTTGTTGACCTCTTGTCTTGGAGAATCGAATAATACGGTGACTCGTGCCGGCTTTGGTGTCGCAGGTCTTTCTGAAAAGACATATAAAACGGTACTGAATACAAATATGGGAGCATTATACTCTCCGTCTTTATCGGCACAAGTAGTTGACGGAGCTTGTTACTTGATCAACTATGAATTAGACCTAAATTCTCCGGAGAATGCGAATGCGGCGACAAATGGTTATTTAACAGCGACAATCTCTGTGGCAGATGAGATAACAAAAGGACAGCCAGTCTTTTATAATGTGCCAGATTCGGCCAGCTTACTTCAGAATGAGATACCTGTAAAAAACCTATTTAGCAATGGCGACTATGGGGTGTATGTAGACGGTTATTTATTCTTCTTTATAACAATGGATATGTTTAAGGATCAGAAAAATTCTTATACTTTATATTGGGATCGTTCAAAGGAGCCTACTATGGTGGATAATGTCCCGACATATGACTTGTTCTTGCGTGTCGCTAAAGTAGCGGACGGAACAGGTTCTGCGGCATCATCTATAGGAGAAGTCCGTGCGTTTAATGTTAAGTCTGTATTGGAGTCTGTGAATAGCGCTGAGGCTAATAAAGATTCAAAGTCTTTTAATCTTAAGGTCAATTATCTAAATACGATTAATGAAAAAGATAGTACGGATTTGAAATGGGCTTCTTATACCGTTCTATTCCAAGTCGTGAAAAACTCATAAAGAAATTAGTATAGAAGTTGAGGGCGTACCGATAAGAAGATTATCGATACGCCCTATTTTTTTGCCGTTTTTTTTATGTATATGGGTAAAGATCGTATCTTTGCGTACTTTAAGAGGAGTATTGTGAAATGAGATACAAGAATTTAATAGGTTTTGTCTGGGTGGCGGTTTTCATGAGTCTGTTTACTTCTTGCCTAAAAGACATAAATAACGTCTATAATCCGGGAACGACCGCCGCTGTGGTTCGTCAACATGGAGATAGCGCGTTGATGATGGCTAATACCCGGTTCGGTTGGATCTATTCGACGAAGCTGAGCTCATACTCAGAGGGTAAATGCTTGTTAGTGAGCTTTGATTATGATCCTAGCTTACCGGAAAATACGAATGCGGAACAAAAAGGGTATTATACGGTGACGATACAAGGGGAAACCGCTGTTAACCAGCAAAACGCTGAGAGCCCTCTTACGGATACGCATAAATTATTGACTAATGAGCAACCGGTACTTGCGGTCAACCCCAATGATTCTGTTTTATACATCAAATTAGAAGACTATTTATTTCTGCCCTCTGCTTGTTGGACGACAAAAGATCGGACTTTAAATTGGCAATTGACTTACGATCCGGCTCAGGAAGCTGTTGTGGAAAATCGGAAATCAATTTATTCCTTATATTTACGGGCTGCCGCTACGACCGGAAAGCCGGAGGATAAGGCAGAGGAGGCTATCGCGGTTATCAATGCCTTTAATCTGGCGAATTTTATCAAGGATATGCGAGAACAAGGTGGACGCGACGCGGATATGTATGTTCGGATTCATTATATCGATCAAATTAATCCGAAAGATAGTACCCAGTTTACATGGGGAGTAACGGATCCTTTACTTATAAACTAAAGAAGATGAGAAAGCGAATTTTATACGGCTTATTTTTATCCTTGTTTTTCTTAATGACCTCTTGTATGGGGGATGGAAGTAACTCCATCAATTATCATCGGGTAGGAGTGATACGTGAGAATCCTATGCGATGTATCTATACGGCGGATGATCAAGGGAATATATTTATCGTCTCTTCCTCTGAGTTTGAGAATCGGACGGATTTGAAAGATGGCGATTGCTGTGTGGTTGATTTCAAGACGAATTTTAGCGAGGAATTGGGCAATGGTGTTTACAACGCTGAGATTTATAAGTATGATTCGGTCGCTGTATGGCCTTTGCATGAGACATTGACTGATACTACGGTTGTATTGGACAAGGAGCGTCTGGTTACGCTGGACTTTAAGAAAAGTATTTATTTGGAAGGACGTTTCTTCTTGCAAACCCAACATGTAAATCATCAGGTAGACCAAAAGGATATTTTCAATTTATCCTATAACCCTGATCAGGAGGTGGAAGAAGACAGCACCGGACAACGGGTCTATAACCTATACCTTCGGGTAACCCAAGAGGGGGGTACCGGCGATTCCACTAAATGGATCAATACGACCGCTTTTACAATCGATAAGTTTTTGGACCAAGCCAAAGCGATAGAGAGTAGTGAGGGGCAAAATGTGATAAATTTTAAAATAAATTATGCCGAACGCTATAATGCGGATACAACCGCATGTGTTTGGGGGGCTACCGACGTATTTACGTTGCGTTTTACGAATTAAATATATACTTTTGCTATTTAAAAGTAAACAGAGATGTATAAGGAGATATTTAGGTGGGTAATCGCTATCATCTCACAGCCAGCGAAGGCGTGGGTCTTGTTAGCGAAAAAAGGAGAGAAGCAGGAGGAGTTCTTATCCCGATTCGTGTATCCTTTGATCGGCTTCGTTACCGTCGCGGCTTTTCTGGGCGTATTGTTTACGCGGAAGGAGTTTGATTTAGAGCTGGCCTTGAAGTCATCTATCCGGACATTGGTGTCCTCGTTCGGTGGTTTTTACCTCGGGGCTTATCTGATGAACGAGATATGGCAAGGTATATTTAAACGGGAGAAGGATTTGAAACTGTGGTTGCGCTTCGTCGGGTATTCCTCATCGTTGATGTTCGCTTTGAATATCGTATTGATGTTGCTTCCCGAGTTTTTCTTCTTGCGGATATTTATCCTTTATACATTCTATATTGTTTGGGAAGGCGCTGGTCCGTATATGGGAGTCGAGGAGAAGATCCGTCTGAAGTTCGTAGGATTTACAACCGCCATTATATTACTGACTCCGGCAGTTATCGAGATTTTGTTATCGATGCTGATGCCCGGTTTGAGTTTTTGACAGAATAACACAAGATGAAAGAGAAGATTAGTAATAACATACAGATAAAGAATAAGCGGGCGACGTTCGACTACGAGTTGCTCGACACTTTTACGGCCGGGATCGTACTGACCGGAACGGAGATTAAATCGATCCGTTTAGGGAAGGCGAGTTTGGTAGATACGTTTTGTATCGTGGAAAAAGGGGAACTGTGGGTGAAGAATATGTACATCGCCGAATATTTTTACGGTACGTACAATAATCACAACGCACGGCGGGACCGGAAATTACTTCTTACCAAAAAGGAATTACGAAAGATCGAGGGCGCCGTTCGTGCCAGTGGTTTTACGATCGTTCCCACTCGTTTGTTTATCAATGAGAAAGGATTGGCGAAAGTAGTCGTTGCGATCGCACGAGGTAAAAAGGAATATGATAAGCGAGACTCCATCCGGGAACGTGACGACCGACGGGAGATGGATCGGGCTTTCAAACGATAAGTCGAGATGGAGACAGGGCAAGGCGTGATCGGTAGGGTTTGGGGATGTATCCTGAAAGCTCTGCCTAAAGCAGGCAAGACGTGTTTATGGCTGCTAAAGATTATTTTGCCTATTTCTTTATTGGTCCGTATATTGCAATATTCCGGAATATTAGGTCAGATCTCGGATTGGTTAGTGCCCGTGTTCTCGTTGGTGGGTCTGCCGGGGGAGACAGCCATTGTTTTTATAACCAGTATATTCTCCCCATTATATGCCCCGATCGCTTTGATCACCTCGATGTCTTTAGGAGTCCGTGAAGCTACGATATTAGCATTGATGTGCCTTACTTCCCATAATCTGATGGTAGAATCCTCCGTACAGGCAAAGACCGGGTCTTCTTTCTGGGAGATGACGCTGCTCCGTTTGATCATGAGTTTCGTGATCGCCTTTTTTTTGAATTGGGTAATGCCCCATGAAGGATGGGGACAGGTCGGGATCGCTCAAAGCGCGGCTGTATGCGATAATTGGTTGGAAGTATTCGTACTTTGGTTTACCAGCTCGATGAAGGTGGTGATTTCTATTTTGATAATTGTTACGGCTTTAATGATCCTTCATTATATATTGGAAGAGTTTAATCTGATGAAAGGATTGTCCTCGGTCTTTTCTCCACTGATGCGATTATTTGGCTTGCCTCAAGATGCCGCTTTTTTGTGGTTGGTAGGTAATGTGGTCGGACTGGCTTATGGCGGGGCTATTATGGTAGAGCAAATGGAGCAGAGGAAGTTGTCTTACGGTGACGGCAACTTGCTGAACCATCATTTGGCCGTGTGCCATTCCCTGTTGGAAGATACGATCATCTTTGCCGCGATAGGGGTACCCGTTCTTTGGGTGGTGCCTACCCGTCTGTTTTTCGCCATCGCTGTGGTATGGATCCTCCGGGGATATAGTTATATGTACGCAAGAAAGGTAAAACATATTTATGAATAAGGAACGATTTCTGCGACTCTTGAATGAGCGCATTTTGATCTTGGATGGTGGTATGGGTACCATGATCCAAAGTTTCAAACTAAACGAACAAGATTACCGAGGCGAACGTTTCGCCGATTTTCCGGGACAGTTGAAGGGGAACAATGATTTATTGTGTATCACCCGCCCGGATGTAATCCAGTCTATTCATCGTCAGTATTTGGATGCGGGAGCAGATATCTTCGCTACGAATACGTTTAACGCGAATGCTATTTCCATGGCAGATTATGCGATGGAGGCCTATGTACGTGAGATAAATCTGGCCGCCGGACGATTGTCGAGGGAAGTGGCGGATACCTATATGGCAGAGCATCCGGATCGTACGATCTTCGTGGCCGGATCGATCGGTCCTACCAATAAGACAGCTTCCATGAGTCCGGATGTAAGCGATCCCGCTTATCGTGCCGTAACTTATAAAGATTTGTATAATGCCTACAAGGAGCAAGTCGAGGGACTTGTTGACGGCGGGGTGGATATCATCCTTTTCGAGACTACTTTCGATACGTTGAACGTAAAAGCGGGATTGGAAGCGGCTGAGGTCGTGTTGAAAGAGAAAGAAAAAGACCTGCCGATTATGTTGTCTTTGACTTTATCCGCGCAAGGTGGACGAACATTTTCCGGACAGACTTTATTGGCCTTCTTAGCTTCCATACAGCATACACATATTGTTTCGGTTGGCTTAAACTGCTCTTTCGGAGCGGCGGATATGAAGCCCTATTTACAAGAGTTGGCGAAGTATGCCCCCTATTATATCAGCGCTTATCCGAACGCCGGATTGCCGAATAGTTTTGGTACCTATGACGAGACGCCGGATAAAATGGCCCAACATGTGAAGCCTTTTGTGGAAGAGGGATTAGTGAACATTATCGGAGGCTGTTGCGGAACGACTCCAGCGCATATCTCCCGGTATCCGGAGTTGGTGAAAGGAGCTAAACCGCATATCCCGGCTTTGAAACCGGATTGCCTGTGGCTGTCGGGCTTGGAACTGCTGGAGGTGAAACCGGAGAATAATTTCGTGAACGTGGGAGAGCGTTGTAATGTGGCCGGTTCTCGGAAATTCTTACGCTTGATAAAAGAAGGCAGTTATGAGGAAGCGTTGACGATCGCTCGTAAGCAAGTGGAGGATGGCGCCCAAGTGATCGATATCAATATGGACGATGGTATGTTGGATGCCGTGAAAGAAATGAAGACATTCTTAAACTTGATCGCCTCCGAACCGGATATTGCCCGTGTACCCGTCATGATCGATTCTTCTAAATGGGAAGTGATCGAGGAAGGCTTGATGTGCGTGCAAGGAAAGAGCATCGTGAATTCCATCTCCTTGAAAGAAGGAGAGGAGGTCTTCCTTAAACATGCCGCCCGTATTAAGCAACTGGGTGCGGCTGCGGTCGTGATGGCTTTCGACGAGAAGGGGCAGGCGGATACCTATGAAAGAAAGATTGAGATTTGTGAACGGGCCTATCGCCTATTGATCGAGAAGATCGATTTCAATCCCCAAGATATTATTTTTGACCCGAACGTATTGGCGATCGCTACCGGTATGGAGGAACATAATGGCTATGGTCTGGCGTTTATCCGTGCCGTTGAATGGATCAAGAAGAACTTGCCGGGTGCGAAGGTGAGTGGTGGTGTAAGTAATTTATCTTTCTCTTTCCGGGGGAACAATCATGTACGCGAGGCTATGCATTCCGTATTTCTATATCATGCGATCGGGAAGGGGATGGATATGGGTATCGTGAATCCGTCTACCTCCGTACTTTATGAGGATATAGAGCCGGAGTTCCGTACCTTGTTGGAAGACGTGATCTTGGCACGCCGTCCGGAAGCTGCCGAGGAATTAATTACTTATGCTCAAAATTTACATGTTCAAGCTTCCGGAGAAACTCCGGAGAAGCATGAGGCTTGGCGTGAGCTTTCATTGAAGGAGCGTTTGGAGCATGCCTTAATCAAAGGGATCGGAGACTATTTGGAGGATGATTTACAAGAAGCCTTGCGGACTTATTCGCATGCCGTGGATATAATTGACGGTCCGTTAATGAGCGGAATGAATAAGGTCGGCGAGTTATTCGGTGCCGGAAAGATGTTTCTCCCTCAAGTCGTGAAGACCGCACGTACGATGAAAAAGGCCGTGGCTATTTTACAACCGGCCATTGAATCTGAAAAGAAAGCTTCCGGCTCCGCGAAGGCCGGTAAAGTGATTTTCGCTACGGTAAAAGGGGATGTACATGATATCGGTAAGAATATCGTCTCTATCGTATTGTCTTGTAATAACTACGAGGTGATTGATTTAGGGGTAATGGTTCCCGCAGATGTGATCATAAAGAAAGCGATCGAGGAGAAACCGGATCTGGTTTGCTTATCCGGCCTGATAACCCCTTCTTTAGAAGAGATGGCGCATGTTGCGGACGAGATGCAGAAAGCGGGACTTACGATTCCTATGATGGTGGGTGGCGCTACGACCTCCAAATTGCATACGGCGGTGAAGATCGCTCCGCATTATGATTATCCGGTGATTCATGTGCTGGATGCCTCACAGAATCCGTTGATCGCCGCCAAACTATTGAATCCAGATACCCGTGACGCTTATATCAGGGAGTTGGAACAAGAACAAGAAGCCTTGCGTGCCTCTTTAGGGCAGAAGAAAGAGACCTTGGCTTCTCTTTCAGAGGCTCGTAAGCATCCGATAGAAATAGATTGGACCGGGTATACACCGGTTGTTCCGGCCCGGATGGGGGTACATGTTATCCCTTATATCCCCTTGGAAGAAGTGATTCCTTATATCCACTGGACCTTCTTTTTTAGCGCATGGAAATTGAATGGCCGTTTCTCGGAAATCTCCCAGATACATGGTTGCGATTCTTGTCGTGCCTCTTGGTTGGCCGGATTCCCGGAAAAAGATCGTGCGAAGGCTACCGAGGCGATGCAATTATACAAGGATGCTGTTAGGTTATTGGATCGGCTGGTCAATATGAAGGTTGAATATTGTAAAGCGATTTACGGATTTTTCTCAGCGAATAGTGAAGGGGATACGATCCGAATGGGTGATATAGCGCTGCCTTTATTACGTCAGCAAGTAAAAAAAGAGGAAAATATTTATAAATGTCTTTCCGATTATGTAATACCGGTTTCCGAGGAGCGAACTGATTATGTAGGGGCGTTTGTCGTTACCGCTGGAGCTGGCGCTGATTGTTTGAAGGATAAATTTGAGGAAGAAGGCGATACCTATAATTCAATGTTGCTGCAAACCTTGACCGATCGCCTAGCGGAAGCTACAGCCGAATATCTTCATGAGAAAGTACGTAAAGAATATTGGGGATATGCTAAAGACGAATCCTTGTCTATCCCGGATCTTTACAAGGTGAAATACCAAGGAATCCGTCCGGCTATCGGTTACCCTTCTCTACCGGATCAATTATTGAATTTCACATTGGATGGATTGCTCGATATGTCGCGAATTGGTGTTTCGTTAACCGAGAATGGTGCCATGTATCCTACGGCTTCGGTTAGTGGGATTTATATTGCCCATCCCTCTTCTCAATATTTCATGATCGGTTCTATCGATGAGGAGCAGATGAGAGATTATGCGAGCCGCCGGAATTTAACGGAGGAACAAGCCCGAAAGTTGTTGAGTAAGAATATAGGATAATTTATTAACATCACTGCAACCCGGGTTGCAGTGATGCTGCAATGCCTGTGCAGTAATACTGCAACACCTATTGCAGTAACACTGCATAGGTATTGCAGTAAAAAACAATCAATACGATCTATCTGCCATAGTAATGCTTGGCGGAAGGAACCATGATAACGTTCAATTCCGGATCAGCCATGTCTGGATCGATCGGGAACATCGGTCTCACGATATTCTTATAGGGAAGTTTCTTGAAGTCCTGATCCACGCCTCCCCTTGTAAAAGCCATCACCCAATCCGCTTGTATATTGTACCATTGGGTTACAAGGTAACCTTGTTTAACCATTACGATATCCATTTCCTTCGGATCGATACCTGAACCCTCTAGGTTTGGAGTGGGAGACGATGTGCCTACTACCACATAAACGCTTCCGGTCTTTACGATAGCGATATCCCTTTTCCGTCTCCATGATTCCGCGTTCTTGTCTTCTTCCGGGCTGACATAAACCACGGTACCCGACAATTTCACGGGACCTTCGTAGGAATTATCGACCATGGCACCTACCATGCCTTCTACGTGTCCGCCTACGCCGACCTTACGTGCCTGCTTAACCACTTCTTCTCCCGGGATGGAGCAATAAAGAACGCTCTTTCCCTTATCGGTCTGGAATTCCGGGCGTTTCAAGAGCCTCGCCAAAGTCCAAGTGACCTCACCTGAACCACCTCCACCGGGATTATCTCCCATATCACTGATAAAGAAAGGCTTCTTTTTACTTGCTACTGCCAGATCGATACATTTCTCGAGCGAATATCCCGGAGCTTCCAGCGAGAACTGCTTACGGACATCCCAGAATTTCTGGGCGAGTTTCTTCGCACCGGCTTTAACCTGCTCCTCATCGTCACCGTAAACCATCACGGTTCCTTGGTTCCGTGGGTTGTCTCCCCAAACATAACCGATCCAGATCCCTGCGTCTATCACTCCGGGCATGGCTTCAACCTCGGGAACCAATGCGTACAGCGATTTCGCAGGCTCGACGCGAGTACTCGACCATTCGCCGGATACTAGGACAGGAACAGCAACCCATGCCTTGTATGCCGGACGTCCTTTCCCCGACTCAAGACGTTCCAACAAATTGACGACCCCTCGCCGATGCGATTCGCGAGAATCCGCATGCGGTGCTTGACGATAAGTCGTAATCAAATCGGAGTTGAGAGCTACCAACCAAGACGTATTTCCGTGAAGGTCCATCGTGGTGGTAGTCAAGACATCGTTTCCGATCAAGCTACGCACCTTCTCCATGAATTCACCCTCGGGATCGGCTACGCCTTCCACGCTACAAGCTCCGTGGTTATAAAACCAGAAGGCGTCATATGGCATATTGGCCTTGATCATCTCCAATGTTTTTTCCACAAACGCGTCGTACGATTCTTTTGTCACGGGGCCTCTTCCACCGCCATAGCCAATCTGCGTGGGAAGCCAAGTGGCCGCCTGTCCCATTGCGGAGTCTGGGCTGAGATAGTCTGGCATTCTTACGGGGTGTCCTACGAGCGGTTGCCTATTCGGGACGAACACGCTGTTTTCTATCTGTATACCGGCAATACCGATACGAGGTTTTTTCTTCTGTCCAAAGGTCTCTCCAACGAACGATACGGCCAAGAGACAGATTCCGAGCAATACTAAATTCCTATTCATACTATTATGATTTTTGCGAATTGTTATTTCCTTATTAATTAGTTATTAAACCGTCACTAATATCAATCTCGGTTTGAGGTATAGGCAATACTTCCGCACCGGCGCTGAAAGGAGTCTTAGCTCCAAATTCCGCCTTCTTGGTTCCGTTAAATACTTTCTCGCCCCATCCTACACGTACCACGTCAAAGAACCGGAAACCTTCCATTCCGAACTCCAGATGACGCTCATTCATGATGTCTTCAAACAATTGGCTTCCTGTATGGTTCTTAGGAGCCAAGTTGACATGACTTCTTACCTCATTCAGATACTTTTGCGCATTAGCGATATCGCCGCTGAAATAACAAGCCTCGGCATAGTTCAAATATACCTCCGCGAGGCGGATAAGCCTGAGGTTCGTGGGTTGATTATTTCCCCGATTCTCCTCTCTTTGCCCGGGCGCGAGATATAGTTTGCGATTGTACCAACCGGTTCGGTCGTCCGTAACGGGTGCCACATCGCCTTTGGCTGCGGTCTCGATCTCTATGGCCTCTTCCGTGGAAAGGAGAGTGGTCTTCTTTCGTATGACATCCCCCTCAGCATCATAAGCGTCCGCCAAGGCCTGTGTAGGTTGCGCGCAACCGAAGCCGATCGTCATGTTTCGGGGCATAGACATCAATACGTGGCGGTTACCGTTATTTACGTTATACGAGCTTTGAGTGGAAGAGTTATACATATTCACTTCTAGGATCGATGAGGAACAATGCTCGCCGTCCAGTGAGAATTGCCAAGTGTAATCTTCCGGAGCTACTAGGCTATACTCTCCCCCGCACTCATTCTGGAATTTCTCGAAAGCCTTTTTTACCTCATCGTATTTTTTCTCATACAGATAAATACGTGTTTGCATAGCGATGGCCGCGCCTTTGGTAATCCTTCCCGCATAGCTTGACTCGTAGTTAGCCACCTCACTTTTCTTAGGTAATACGCTAACCGCATCGTTTAGGTCTTGCTCGATAACCGAGTATATCTCTTCGACAGACGCACGTCCGAGTCTCTCATGATCGAGATCCAAGACTCCCGTATAGCAAGGAACACCACCAAAGGTTTTCACAAGCTCGAAATAAGTATAGGCGCGAATAAACTTGGCCTCACCGATCATCTGTTCCTTGTCATACTTCGAGAATAGGGCATCGTCTGCCATTTCCATATCCCGTATAAACAAATTGGCCTTATTGATACATTGGTAAGAATACCGATATTTGTTCAAGATCTCGGTATGATCCGCTTGATACTGATAATTCTCCAGTAACGTGAAGGTTTGTGCGTCGTTCGAAGAACCGCTGTAGGTCGCATCATTCGACAACACGTCGCCGAAACATTGCATCGACCATGTGTAACGGAAGTCCTTCATGACAGAATAGACAGCGGTCAGACGCAAGAAAGCTTGTCTTTCCTCTGATATATCTCCAGCCTCCGGACTTCCTAACGGAGCTAAATCCAAATCTGCGCAACTGCTGAATCCTGTTAAAATCGCTAGTACGATTCCTATGATATATTTGTTTTTAAACATGACATTATAAATTTTAAAAAGTAACATTAATACCTCCGGTGAATGAAATGTTCTGAGGATAGATACCGTAATCTATGCCTCTAGACAAAGAGCTGGATTGACCCACTTCCGGATCCATACCCGAGTAACTAGATATCGTAAACAAGTTCTGGCCGCTTACATAAAAACGTACCTTCTGTAGTTTTATCCTCTGCGTGAGAGAAGCGGGCAGGGTATAACCTAGCTGGGCATTTCTCAAGCGGAAATAAGTCCCGTTTTCTACGTACATGTCCGAGAAGCGGTCATTGTCGTTTACGTCCGTAGCCGTCAGGCGAGGGATGTCCGTATTTGTATTATTTGGCGTCCAATAGTTCATTAACGCTCTATCCTTGTTCGTTATATCGTTCGGGAAGTAGGTGTAATAACGCATCGCGTTAAATATCTGATTACCGATTGTTCCACCAAACTGCAAATTGAGGTCGAAGCCTTTCCACGCCATACCCATGTTGATACCGTATATGATATCCGGAATAGGATTACCGATCATGCATCTATCACTTGAGTCTAACTTGCCATCGCCATTCGTATCTACGAACAATACATCGCCCAATTCGGCATTAGGTTGGAAATCCGCCCGCTTAACGGCATTCAACTGTTCCTGTGTTTGGATAAGCCCGTCTGTCTTATAGCCCCAGAACGCACCGATAGGCATACCTTCATTCGTATAGGTGAGGTACATGCTTCCGTTTCGGAATGGTCCATCGGAGATTGGTGTGCCACCATTCAATTTCGTCATGCGGTTACGGATGGTCGACATATTTACTCCCACGTTGTATTCGAAACCGCTTTCGGTCTTGTCTCTCCACTCGAGATTCATCTCGATACCGCGGTTGTTCGCCTCGCCGATATTGGTGTAGGTGTTGCTGGCATATCCCATGTAGATAGGCATAGGAGCGGCCAGCAGCATGTCCTTCGTTGTCTTGTAATAATACTCGAAGCTGAAGACCATGCGGGTGTTAAAGAAGCTTGCGTCAAGACCGATATTCAGAGATTCAGTGGTTTCCCATTTAATATCCGGATTGCCCAATCTGCTCACGGCAATACCTTGATACAAGGTCTCATTCTCTCTCGCTCCGAATAAAGCGCCGTATTGCGTACTCAATGACAGCAAACTACGATCCACATAATTGGTGATATTCTGATTTCCGATCTGTCCCCAGCCCCCGCGGAGTTTCAAGGAGGAAACCCATTCGGCGTTCAATTTCTGGAAGAACGGTTCGTTGTCGATTCTCCAACCTAGAGCGAACGAGGGGAAGTTACCCCAGCGATTCTTGGAAGAGAATTTAGAGGAACCGTCTCGCCGGAAAGTGGCCGTAATAAGGTATTTGTTATTGTAATCGTAGTGTAGGCGGCCCAGATAAGACATTAAACCATATTCCGTAGCGCTATTGCTGGCCGTGGTCTTGTTCTTGTCCAGCGTAGCGTCTATATAATGCAGGTTATCCGACTCTCCGATAAGATCTCTCGCGTTTACGCTCAAGGTTTCCTGCTTACCCCATTCGTTGGTATAACCTACGAGAGCGGATATGGAGTGCTTCTTGGCAAACGTTTTCTCATACGAAAGGGTATTCTCGAACGTATAGTAGTGCCCTTTGGTCTGCGACTTCGATAAACTACTCTCTAAATTTCTTTGGCTTGAGGATACCTCATAGACAGGCGAGAAGGTTTTATTGTCTACCCTTCTGATTTCCGCTCCGAAGCTACTCTTGAACTTCAATCCTTTTATAATCTGCCATTCCCCATACATATTGCCGATGAAAGCAAGTTTCTCCCGCTGATTATCCCGATACATGATACTTGCCAATGGGTTATAGTAGTCAATATAAGGAGAGTAACCATATGAACCGTCTGCGTTTTGGGCGGGAGTTACCGGATCCAAACGGATTGCGTTACTTACGACACCATAGTCGGAGTCGTACACATTACTACTGTTGCGCTCACTAATACTTGCGTCGGTAGATCTCGCGATCGACGCGTTGGTACCCACTACCAAATGATCTTTGAGCACCGTTTTTTCCGTGCTTTGACGGACACTGAACCGTTCGTAGTTGGATTTCTTGATCGTTCCATCTTGGTTGATATAGTTCAAGCCCAGATTGAATTTATAGTCGTTCTCTTTACCACCGCTTATGCCGACACTGTAGTTATGCATAAAGGCCGTATGCGTAATCTCGTCCATCCAATTGGTGGAAACATTACGATTAACAAGGGCCAAGTTGATGGGAACGCTCCTCACTGTGTTCAACTGTTCCTGATAGTCGTACCATTCTGGACCTGACATCAAATCGAGATTATTCAATATTTTGTTCATACCCCAATACGCATCGAGCGTAACGGTGGTTTTTCCAGCGGCGCCTTTTTTCGTAGTGATAAGGATTACGCCGTTCGCACCGCGGGAACCGTAGATAGCGGAAGCGGAAGCGTCTTTAAGCACCTCCATAGACTGTATATCCGATGTGTTCAGGTAGTTTATATCCGTCACGGGCATCCCGTCCACGACGAACAATGGTTCCGCGTCGTTTACCGTACCGACACCTCTGATACGGATCGTGGCGGCGGAACCCGGAGATCCGGAACTGGAAGTGACGGATACACCGGTAGCCAAGCCTTGCAATGCGGTAGAAACATTGGCCACTGCTTGGCGAGCGATTTTCTCCTCGCTCACGGACGAGATAGCCCCCGTGATATCACTTTTCTTCATCGTACCGTAGCCAATCACTACCACCTCATCCAACTTTTGTGTGTCCTCTTGCAAGGAGATGCTTAAAACCGATTTATTGCCTACCGGAATCTCCTGGTTCATATAACCGATATAGGACACTTGTAAAATAGCGTCTTTGGCTACTTCTAACGTGAATTTTCCATCTATATCCGTTATTGTCCCGTTTGTTGTCCCTTTTACCATCACATTGGCGCCAATTATCGGCATACCGGTAGCATCAATCACGGTTCCGGTGATCTGACGGGTGTTTTGTTGCGGGGTGGATACGATTGATGGTTTCTCTATAATCATGATGTCGCTTTTAATGCGCATGTTTGGGGAGTGTACGGAAGCGTATACACCTGTGGTAAAAACAAATAGCGGGATTGAGGTTAACTTCATGACTCTGCCCAATTTAGTTTTTGTGTTTAATCGGGGGTTAGGATTCCCCTTACAAATTTCATTCATACATTTGTAATGTTTTAGTGTTAGTATTAATTGATTTAAAGGCGTTTAGAAACTTGTTTGGCTGGATTATAAGCCATATCTTCCAGCCAGTTTCCTTGCTAGATATGGTTCATGATGGCTCCTGTTTCATAGGCTCTCCTTTCTTTAAGATTAACTTTAGTAAACTGAATATGTTTATTTGGTTGTTTGATTTGCAATATTCGTGAAAAAAAACGACACCTGCAAGCAAGTCTCTGCTAATTTAATATTGTGTATTCAATTGATAGAAGTCATTAATACGGCTTAATTATGTCAATTTGTCATTTCTCTCTCCTTCTGCTTCTTGTATTTGAGATAGGATAGGGTGTGTGTTTATTATATGCGATTCTCTGGTAGTTAAGCCCTGACGAATAGAATGTGTATGAAGGAAAATACTTGCAGTTTGCCTTCTTTTTATCAATATCCGCCGAATTATTATATCTCTTGTTTCAGAAAACTAATAAATGCTTCCTGAATAGTATTTGAAAATCAATTGACTTTTTTGCCGTTCTAGGGTGCAAAGGCTCTAATATAGTCTCGATTTTCAGTGTACAGAAGATTATGATTAAAAGTAGATCCCAACTAAATTAGAGCAAGTGCCGGATAATTCGAACTAGGTGCCGGGTAGATGTCGGTTATCTGCCGGGAAATAGAAATTATAAGCCGACTAAATACATACAAGTTTAGGATATATCCTAAAAAATGTGCTGTTTTGGGTACTAAATTCCATAATAATCGGTTTAAAAGCAATTGTTTTGAAAAAGTCTGTGTTTGAAATATATTTAAAAAGTTAACATTATGATAGTGTTTCGGTAATTCTTTTTGCATTCAGATAGTATGGTTACATTTGTCTATTCATTTCAAATATTATTAAAAAACAGAGAGATATGGATGAGAAAGGATTCGTGGAAGGGGTGAGAAGGTATATGTCCCAGTTACGAGAGGAAAAGCGTTATTCCTCCGCCAAAAGTTATCAGGATGCGTTGAACTCCTTTATAAAGTATAGTGGAACAGAGAACATTTCCTATTCGGATATCAATAAGGCCAATCTTCACCGATATGAGGCTTATTTGTTGGAAAACGATTGCATGCGTAATACGGTCTCCACGTATATCCGCCGTTTGCGTTGTATTTATAACAAGGCGGTGGAGAATGGTGATGCGGAATATATCCCCGGTTTGTTCCAAGGAGTTTTTACGGGAGTGGAGAGTAAGCGCAAGAAATCCCTATCCTTAGAGAACCAACATAAGTTGATGACGGTGAAGGTAGAGAGTGAGGTGCTAAGGGAGACACAACTGGTCGTTTGTTTGTTGTTTCAGTATGCAGGAATGTCGTTCGTGGACTTCGCCCACCTAAAAGAAAGGAATATCAAAAACGGGATATTGGACTATAATCGGCAGAAGACAGGCACACCGATGAGACTGGAAATCTTGGATACGGCAGAATTGATGCGCAAGGAATTAATGGGTGACAAGAAGCCGGCCTCAGGCTATTTATTCCCTTTTTTGAGTGGAACGAAGACGGGCTATGAGGCATATCTCGAATACAATGCGGCCCTATCTCGGTTCAATCGAAATTTGAAGGCGTTGAAAAAGGCCGCTGGAATAGCATCGGATGTTACCTCTTATACGATCCGCCATTCCTTTGCCATGGCATTGAAAGAGCAAAATGTCCCTATAGAAATGATCAGTGAATTATTGGGGCATAAGTCCATCAAGACCACCCAGATTTATCTGAGAAGTTTCTCTTTAGAAAAAATGACAGAGGTGAATAGCACTTGCTTTGGTTGTGTCTATAATTATGTGTCGAAAGTGGGATGAGGCTACTTAGTGAGTAGCGTTTGTTTCACGCCGCAAATGTAGTAAAAAATAACAAAAAACAAGCAATCATTAGGGTTTGTTTGTGTTTCCAGTTGGATTCTCGTTAAATCTTCGTTCTTATTTCTGATGTATAGACATGGCAATAGAGACGAAATGGCCTCGTATTTCCGAAATCATCACGTCCCCCCCTAAAATCGAACATACATTCTTGTAGAGATGGGTATACCCCGTCTCATCCCCTCTAAAAGATGTTTTAAATTACTGTCAGACGGTGGGAGACGGAGCATGCTCCGTCTCTACAACTGAGTAATAACCATTCTCCCACCTTTTGCGCTACTCACTAAGTAGCCTAATTTCTCACATGGCGAAAAAGGGTTATGGTGCATATATCAAACTATCTCTTTTAAGCAATCAACGAAATGCGAGCGAATGTTGTAAAAACGGTTGTAAATTCGGTACCTCATGAGGGTATCGACGCCGTAGGCGTTGAAAGAACCATTCCTGAAAACCCGTTACGGCGAAAATCTGATCAGAAACATTGGTACATCGCTATCGTCAACAACAAGTCCGAGAAACTATGCCGTGACAAGCTGGAAAAGCGCATAGCCAGTCAGCCGGAAGGCGAGAAGGACTATGAGGTTTATATAGCCTCCCAAAAAGAGATGTGTCTTCTGCCAAGCGGCAAGCGTAAGCAAGTAGACCGGATCGTCTTCCGTTCCATTGTATTCATCCGTTGCACCGATGTCTTGCGTAGGAAGGAGATCGTGCATCTTCCTTATATCAAACGTTTCATGGTAAACATAGCTGGCGAACGGTCTGGAGGCATACGCCCCGTAGCCTTCATTCCGGATGAGCAGATGGTGAAACTCCGTAGGATGCTGGACGATTCCGAAGAGCCTGTCATTATCGATCCCCGTCCGCTGCCTCTTGGAGCGAGGGTACGTATTAACGGCGGTAAGTTGCATGGTCTAGAAGGTAACGTGCTGGAAGTGGAGGATGGCAATCTTAACTTTGTGATCCGTGTAGATCTACTGGGATGTGCCAAAGTAAATATCACCCGTGACCTGCTAGAGCTATTATGATACACATAGATGGATACGCACTATGGTAAAAAAGAGGATAGATCCGGAGTACGCCTTATCTCGTTGTTAGGAAACCATTTGAAAGAGATTCTTAAGCGAGAGTCGGATAATCGTGCCTTCATCCATCTTTACTGTACGGGTCCGTATTGGGTGGCGTTCGAGAAATCAGCTTACCTGTTACGCCAAATATCTTCCCGTACCTTAGTGACCCCGTTAAGCCTCACCACGTACCCGTTTCCAATCGTGATGGTCTCTTGGACAGATGGCGAGTTACGTTCCTATACATGTAACCATCTTTTCCATCGCGAAGGCAATGACTACGGTCGGTTATCCGTCCCTACTCGTACGCTTGACGGTTACAAGGAGTGGCATAAGGAAGAGGTGAGGTGTTTTCCGATGCCGGAAGTAAAAACCACGTCCATGGATCGTGACATGGAGATTGATTAAAGATACTTCTGAGGTTCAAGAGAGCCTCCAATCAAGAATATATTATCGCTAGGTCGCAATTAGAAAATGAGAATTAGGCGGCCGATATCGATCAAGAGGTCAGCTATCTCTAGTAGCGAGGAGAGTCCCTTTTTCTTTAACCGATAGACTAGACTCTTGCTTTAGCTTATACCACTCCAACCACTTGAGAGGTTCGGTCGCTTATTATTATAGTTAGATAGATATGAATAAAACAAATATGGAAAAGGTGAAATATCGTTATAATCGCTGGCGTTTAGCGCTGGGGCGTCTGGTAAATTTGCGGTATATCAACCGCTGGATCATTTTTTGTGCGGATCTTTTCATTTCCCTATGTGTATCTTTGATAGGAGTGCTGGGATTATTGTCCATCATGCATGTATACATAAGCGGGATTAGTGTATTAAAGGTAGGAATAGCTTCCTTTGTGGCCAGTATCCTTTCTTTTCTTACGTTCAAGGTTTATCACGGGGTGATCCGTCATTCCACGCTACGTGGACTATGGAGGATTGGTGGTGTCGCCATCACAAAATCCATCCTCATGTTCATACTGCTTCATCTTTTGAGGGCGAATTTCAATTCCTCTATATATTGGGTGGGAGGGATAACCGATTGTATGTTGACGATTGTTCTGCTGATCACCTTACGTGTATTCGTGATTAATGTATATAATAGCGTGTTGTCCCAACTTGGAAAAAAGCGCAAGCGTGTACTGGTGTTCGGTATGGATGAGGATAGCGTGATGATAGCCACATCACCCAACCGGCAAGTATTCATGCAAAATTATAGCATCATCGGCTTCTTGACGTTTGGTAGCGCTAAAAAGAACCTTCGCATAGCGGAACTTCCCGTTTACCAGATCGAGGACATTGATGACTTGTTGCGTCTGATCCCCAGAAATAACTTGGATGGTATCCTTTTCCCGAATATAAAGACCGTCCGACGAGAAGGTGATCGTTTGATTCATTATTGCGAGCAGGCCTCCTTGAAGCCTCTCGTGGTTCCTGATATGGAGGAGGTCCATGAGGGCGGAATGAAGCGTTCAGTCCGTGAGATCCGTATTGAGGACTTGCTGGGTCGTGAGGAGATCAGTATAAATCTGGGCGAGATCGGTCTCTTATTGAAAGATAAGACGATCCTTGTTACGGGAGCGGCCGGTAGCATTGGTAGCGAGATCTGCCGCCAGCTGGCGCATTTCCCGATCAAGAAATTGATCTGCCTTGATGCCGCCGAGACTCCGATGCATGACTTACGCCTGGAATTGGAGGAGAAGTATAAGGAACTGGATTTTGTACCTATCATAGGCGATGTCCGGAATCCGGACCGTGTAGATTACGTATTCCGCAATTGGCATCCCCAGGTAGTATTCCATGCGGCAGCTTATAAGCACGTCCCCTTGATGGAAGAGAACCCTTGCGAGGCTGTTCGTACCAACGTGTTTGGTACCCGAGTGATAGCGGATGCCGCCGTAAGCTATGGTGTAGAGAAATTCGTGATGATCAGTACGGATAAGGCCGTTAATCCAACGAATATCATGGGATGTAGCAAGCGCCTCGCTGAGATATATGTGCAGAGCTTGAGTGTGGCGATCAGTAAGGGGGCTCTAGCGGGAAACACTAAGTTTATCACGACCCGTTTCGGTAATGTATTAGGAAGTAATGGCTCCGTGATACCTCGTTTTCGCGATCAGATCGCCAAAGGAGGCCCAGTTACGGTAACCCATCCCGATATCATCCGCTACTTCATGACAATCCCCGAAGCCTGCCGTTTGGTGTTGGAAGCCGGTACGATGGGCAAGGGCGGCGAGATATTCATCTTTGATATGGGTGAGCCGGTCAAGATCGCTGACTTAGCGAAGCGTATGATCGAGCTTTCTGGTTTGCAGGTGGATAAAGACATAGAGATTAAATACACAGGTCTTCGTCCCGGTGAGAAATTATATGAGGAACTATTGAGCAACAAGGAGAATACGAAGGAAACCCCTCATGAGAAGATTCGTGTGGCAGCAGTCCGGGAGTACGCCTACAAGGATGTGGTAGAGCACATTGATCTATTAGCTGAATTATCCCTTCATGTACATATTCTTCCTATGGTGAGAGAGATGAAATCCTTCGTCCCCGAGTTCAAGAGCCAAAACTCTCAATTCACGAGATTGGACGGAGTGAATTAGCAATTTAGTTAGTAGATTATAAATCTGAATTATAAATGATTATCGCAGTAGATTTTGACGGAACAATCGTTGAGCATAAATATCCGGCGATAGGGAAGGAGATCCCTTTCGCTTTCGAGACATTGAGAAAGTTACAAACAGAACACCACAAGCTGATCTTATGGAGTGTGCGAGAGGGCAAGCTTTTGGATGAGGCTGTCACCTTTTGCCGAGAGCGGGGCTTGGAGTTTTACGCCGTGAACCGAGATTATCCGGAAGAAGAGAAAAAACTGAACAACCATTTCTCCCGTAAGCTGAAGGCCGATATTTTTATTGATGACCGTAATCTTGGTGGTCTCCCGGACTGGGGTATGATTTACGAGATGGTGAGTAAAAGACTTTCCTATGAGGATTTAATGCGGAAATACGAGTCGGAATACGAACCGGAGAAACCGAAAGGCCTTTTCTCTCGTTTGTTTCGCTAAATCCATATCATTCTGTGTTCAATGAAATAAAAAAAAGATAACAAAATAATATGAAAATCAAAAGATTACTACTTTTATTAGCTCTACCTCTATTGGTGGCGAGTTGTACTTCTTACAAGAACGTACCATACCTCCAGAACCCAGAGGCAGTGAACGATTTTGAGGAGACCCTTCCGTTGTATGACGCCAAGATCATGCCAAAAGACTTGTTGAGCATCACGGTCAATACGACAGACCCGAAGGCTGCGACTCCATTCAACTTGACGGTACAGACTCCAATCAATGCGGCTTTGACAAATATCAGTACGACCACGCAACCGACCATGCAGCAATACTTGGTGAATAATAAAGGAGAGATCGATTTCCCTGTTATCGGTCGCTTGGAAGTGGGTGGTCTCACCAAGAACGAGGCGGAGGACTTGATTCGTGAGCGTTTGAAACCTTATTTGAAGGAATCCCCGATCGTTACGGTCCGTATGGCTAATTACAAGATCTCCGTGTTGGGTGAGGTGGCCCGTCCGGGTAGCTTCACGATCGGCAACGAGAAGGTGAACGTTCTGGAGGCTTTGGCGATGGCAGGTGATATGACGATTTACGGTGTCCGTGATAACGTCAAGCTGATCCGTGAGGACGTGAACGGTAAGCGTGAGATCATTAACTTGAATTTGAATAATGCCGAAGTCGTGACTTCCCCGTATTATTACCTGAAGCAAAACGATATTATTTACGTGACCCCGAACAAGACGAAGGCTAAGAACTCCGATATCGGTAACAGCACGACCCTTTGGGTAAGCTCACTCTCGATTCTGGTATCTATTGCCGGCCTGTTGGTAAACATACTTAAGTAATTGAAAATTGAGAATTGAAAATTAAGAGAGATGATAGACGAACGGATAAATAATAACACTGGGATAGAGAACGAGGAACAAGAGATTGATTTGGTCGCTCTTTTATTTAAATACCTTTTTTATTGGCGTTGGTTTGTGGCTAGTATATTGATATGTTGCATCGCCACTTACCTGTTTCTTCGTTATCAAACGCCTGTATATAACATTTCCAGTTCCGTGTTGATAAAGGAGGAGGATAAGCGAAGCGGTTCGGGCAACAATCCGTTGGCGGCCATTCAAGACTTGGGAATGTTTTCCATGACAAATAATTTTGATAACGAGGTGGAGATATTGAAATCCCGTACATTGATAAAAAAAGTCGTGAACGACCTGAATTTATATGTTCGTGTAGCGGAAAAGCGAGCGTTCGGTTATGCGATGCCTCTTTATAAGAATAGTCCGGTGCGGATTTATATGACACCAGAAGAGGCCGATAAATTGGAGGAACCGATTAAGCTGGATTTTACATTTACAAAAACAGGAAAATTGTCTGTTAAGGCTGAATATGTGCAAGATAAGGAAGAGCAAGAGATAGAACAGGCATTTGATCAATTGCCGGCGGTGTTACCAACACCTGTGGGTGTTTTAAGCTTTACGCGAGGCGATACCTTGTATATGGAAGAAGAGGAAATCGCTTTACGTGTTACCATAAATACGCCGACGGAGACCGCCGAGGATTATATGAAAGACTTGAGCGTGACCGCCTCTTCCCAGACCACGACGATAGCGAAGATCAGCGTGAACAATACAGTAAAGGAGCGAGGCGTGGATTTCGTGAATCGTTTGGTTGCGTTCTATAATCAAGACGCGAACGATGAGAAGAATGAGGTAGCTCAGAAAACCGCTGAGTTCATAGAGGAGCGTATCGGTATAATTAACCATGAGTTGGGTACGGCGGAGAGCGAGTTGGCGGATTTCAAGCAACGATCCGGTCTGACGGATTTGACAAGTGATGCCCGTCTAGCCTTACAAGAGAGTTCCAAGTATGAGCAGCAACGTACGGAGAACGCTACACAGATCAGCTTGGTTCAATTTCTGCGTACCTATATCAACGATCCGGTCAACAAGGAAGAGGTAATTCCTGCAAACGTAGGGTTACAGGATCAAAACCTCACTAGGGTGATTGAACAATATAACACGATGATCATCGAGCGTAAACGTTTATTACGTACCTCTTCGGAAAATAACCCGGCGGTGATAAACATGAACACCGGCGTTGAGGCGATGAGACGCAATGTCGAGACAACCGTGAATAGTGTCTTGCGAGGACTACAAATCGCCCAGAAAGATATTGAGCGTCAGGCTAGTAAATTTGAGAGCCGGATTAGTGATGCTCCAAAGCAAGAGAAAGAGTTCATGACTATTTCTCGCCAACAAGAAATCAAGGCGACTTTATATATCATGCTGTTGCAGAAGCGGGAGGAAAATGCGATCACATTGGCAGCCACGGCTAATAATGGTCGTATTGTAGAGGAACCATTATCCGGGAAGGATCCTGTGGCTCCCAAGAAGCTAGTGTTTTTATTGGCTGCGTTTGTGGTGGGCCTGTTTATTCCGGTGGGAATCATCTTTGTCGTGGAATTATTGAAATATAAGATCGAGAATCGTGGCGACGTGGAGCAATTGACGAATGTTCCGATTTTGGGCGAATTGCCCTTGTGTGGTCATAAATCCTCCGATAAGGGAGCGATCGTAGTACGTGAGAATAAAAACGACATGATGGAGGAGACCTTCCGGGGTTTGCGGACCAATCTGCTCTTTATGCTCCGGAAAGATCAAAAGGTCATACTTTTTTCTTCTACGCAGCCCGGAGAAGGTAAGTCTTTCGTGACTGGAAATCTCGCTGTCAGCTTGGCTTATTTGGGAAAGAAGGTGGTAGTGGTTGGTATGGATATCCGTAAGCCGGGCTTGAATAAGGTCTTCGATTTATCGAAAAGGCAGGAAGGAATATCTAATTATCTGATGGATCCGGAGGATAAGGATCTTTTTGATCTTGTGCAGCCTTCCGGCATCAGTCCGAACCTGGATATCCTTTTAGGAGGAACGATTCCCCCGAACCCGACGGAACTGGTAGCCCGTGATACCTTGGAGAAGGCGATAGAGCAATTGAAATCCCGTTATGACTACGTGTTGCTGGATACAGCCCCGATCGGTATGGTAACTGATACGGCCATAATAAGCCGTGTGGCCGACATGTGTGTTTATGTCTGCCGTGCGGACGTGACCCCGAAAGCCGCGTTCTGCTACATTAATGTTCTTAGGGACGAGCATAAATTTGACAAGTTGGCGGTAGTGATCAATGGAATCGACCTGAGTAAACGTAAGAACACCTATGGTTACGGTTATGGTAAGAAATATGGTTATGGCTATGGTAAACATTATGGTTATGGATACGGCTATGGGTATGGTTTTGAGGCAGAGAATAAGAAAAGAAAATAACTGGATATGAAGAGAGAGGATCAAGACTTCAAATTAAAACAAATAACACCGTTTGCTTCTAAAATATGGCTGAGTTCTCCTACGATGCATGGAGATGAAATCAAATATATAATAGAGGCATATGAGAGTAATTGGATGTCTACCGTGGGCAAGAATATTAATGAGGTAGAACGTCTGGCTTGTGAGAAGATTGGTTGTCAGTATGCGGTTGCATTGTCAGCTGGGACAGCCGCTTTGCATATGGCGGTTCGGTTGGCCGGGGTAAAACCCGGTGATAAGGTCTTTTGTTCGGATATGACCTTTGACGCTACGGTAAATCCGGTTGTCTACGAGGGTGGAGTACCCGTGTTTATCGACACGGAATATGATACTTGGAATATGGATCCGATTGCGTTAGAGAAAGCCTTCGAAATTTATCCGGAAGTGAAGGTCGTTGTGGTCGCTCATCTCTATGGGACACCGGGCAAGATCGATGAAATCCGGGCTATTTGTCAGAGGCATGATGCTATTATCATAGAGGATGCGGCGGAATCGTTGGGTGCCTCTTATAAAGGTGTACAAACCGGAACTTTTGGTCATTACAACGCTATTTCATTTAATGGCAATAAAATTATCACGGGATCTTCTGGGGGAATGTTATTGACGGATGATTTGGAGGCAGCGAACAAAGTACGTAAATGGTCTACCCAATCCCGAGAGAATGCCCCTTGGTATCAACATGAGGAACTGGGATATAATTATCGCATGAGTAACGTGATAGCGGGAGTGGTAAGAGGTCAATTCCCTTATCTGGAGGAACATATCGCTCAAAAGAAGGCTATTTATGAAGGATATAAATCGGGATTTAAGGATCTTCCGGTAACCATGAATCCGTTTGATGCGAGGCATTCCGAACCCAATTATTGGCTGTCTTGCCTATTGATTGACGAGGATGCTATGTGTAAGCAAGTATGCGGGGAGTGCGATGCTTTATATATCAGTGAATCCGGAAAAAGTTGTCCGACTGAGATCTTGGAAAAACTTGCCCAATATAATGCGGAGGGCCGTCCTGTCTGGAAGCCCATGCACATGCAACCTATTTATCGGATGAATGGATTTGTTACCCGGGAAGGTAACGGCCGGGCGAAGACAAATGCGTACATAAGTGGTAGTGTCCGTGGAAAGGATGGCAAGCCGTTGGATGTAGGCATGGATATTTTTCATAGAGGTTTGTGCCTGCCTTCGGATAACAAGATGACGGTGGAGCAGCAAGAGGTGGTGATAGAGATTGTTCGGAGATGTTTTTATAGGTGATTAATAGTGATTTTAATGGACTTGAAGAATTTCTATAAACAATATATAAAGAGAGTAATGGACATTTTATGTTCATTTTTGTTTCTTGTTCTATTTTGGTGGTTACTTGTATTAGTTGCTTTTTTAGTAAAAATTAGATTAGGCTCTCCAATTTTATTCACTCAAGACAGACCCGGAAAAAAAGGAAAGGTTTTTAAGTTATACAAATTTAGGTCTATGATTGATAAATGTGATAAAGAAGGAAATCCTCTACCTGATGACGAACGTTTACCCAAATTCGGTCGTATTCTTCGCTCAACAAGCCTGGATGAGTTACCTGAGATTTTCAATATATTAAAGGGAGATATGAGTGTTGTAGGGCCAAGACCCCTTTTGGTTGAATATCTTCCATATTATACAAAAGAGGAATTGCGTCGTCATGAACAGAGACCGGGATTGACTGGGTGGGCACAGATTAACGGACGAAACGCTACCGGGTGGGACGAACGTTTGCAACAGGATGTTTATTATGTAGATCATTGTTCATTGTTTTTAGATTGTAAAATCATTTTACGTACGGTTCTAAAAGTAGTAAAAAGGTCGGATGTGTTGGTCGGGAAACAAATTCCTGCGGGAAGATTGGATGTCTCCCGTAAAAATAGGCTGGATTTAAATGGTGTAAAATGAAATTTGGAAATGTAAATATCCGACCTTTTACGGAAAATGATATATTGAATAAGGTCCGATGGATAAACGATTGTGAGAATAATAAGTTCCTGCATTACGAACTTCCTTTGGACGAGGATAAGACTCGGGCTTGGTTTCATAAGAATAAGGATCGAGCAGATCGCTATGATGCCATCATTGAATATGATAGAAATCCTGTGGGTGTAATAGGTTTATTATCTATCGTAGATGGACGGGCCGAATATTATATTACGTTAGGAGAAAGTCGGTATAGAGGAAAAGGTATAGCGCGAGATGCTAGTATCTTATTGTTGAAATATGCTTTTGATGAATTGGATTTGCTAGAAGTCTATTTATATACGGAAGTAGACAATATACCAGCTCAGAAATTATTTGAGAAATGTGGTTTTGTGAAGCATCGTTTAGATAAAAACTCTGCGGTTAACAGAGGAACCTTAGTAGATAGATTCTATTATAGCATTACAGCTTCTGAATTTCGTGAAAATAGTAAAGGGAAATAGATATGACTCCTTTATACTTTTTGTTTAGTGATTCCAATAAAAATAATATCTATATAAAACGTGATGATCTGATCCCTATCTCTTTTGGTGGGAATAAGGCAAGAAAAGCCATGAACTTCTTTAAAGAAATAGATCAAGGGGGATTTGATTGTGTAGTTACGTATGGAAGTGGTAGCTCCAACCATTGCCGAATCGTTTCAAATATGGCAGCTTCAAGGAAATTGCCTTGTTATATTGTCGCTCCAAAAGAATCTTCTTTGCCTACATTCAATAGTAAGATGATGGAGTTATTCGGCTCTCATTTTATGATTACTCCTGTCAATGAGGTCCATGACACCATCGAGAGATTGTTGGCTACATTGAAAGAGGAAGGAAAGAAGCCTTATTTTATTGCGGGTGGCGGGCATGGTAATCTAGGAACGCAGGCTTATGTGGATTGCTATAAGGAAATCGCAGTATATGAGCATGAGTGTAAAATTCATTTTGGTCTTATCTTTCTAGCGTCAGGTACGGGTACAACGCAAGCAGGATTGGTTTGCGGACAATTGATGAGTCAAGATAAACGAAAGATTATAGGTATTAGTATCGCTCGGAAAAATCCTCGGGGAAAACAAGTGGTATTGGATAGCTCGTATGAATATTTAGCGAGTAAAGGGATATATCTATCAAAGATCCAATTAGAAAGTGAAATAGTTTTTGTTGATGATTATGTCGGTTTAGGATATGGAACAAAATCCAAGGATATAGATTATACGATTAATAGCGTCTTAGTGAATTTTGGAATACCAATGGACTCTACTTATACAGCGAAAGCATATACCGGAATGATAAGATATATACAAGAAAATAATGTGACAGGAGAAAATATCCTATTTATTCATACGGGTGGAACCCCTTTATTTTTTGATGATTTGATGAGATTAGAAAATATAATTTAGAAATGGAAATCAATATATTAATCTTAAGTGTAGGGACGAGGAATAAGATAGTCCAATATCTTAAAAAGGCGTTGACGGATCAAGAGGGTAATCGTTTAGGCTCTGTTATCGCTACAGATATGAGTAATATCGCTCCGGCAATATATGAAGCTGATAAATATTACCAAGTACCTCGGATGATGGCTTCGGATTATATGGAGGTTATTTTTGATATTTGTAGAAAAGAGAAGATAACAGCCATATTAAGTTTAATAGATCCTGAATTGAGTCTGTTAGCCAAGCACGAAAAAGAATTTGCGGCATTAAGTGTCAAGGTGATAGGATCTAGTTATGAATTATGTGAGATGAGCCTAGATAAGATACAAATGTATGAATGGCTAACAACGCATGGTTATAAGACCGCTAAAAGTTATACCGATAAGTCTGTTTTTTTTAAGGATATCGAGTTGGGAAAAATCTCTTATCCGGTATTTGTAAAACCTGTCAGAGGTAGCGCTTCTCTCGCTATAAGTAAAGTGAATGATAAAGAGACTATCGAGTTGCTTTTTGCCCATGCGGATAACCTAATGATCCAAGAATTTTTAGACGGTCAGGAAATAGGAGCGGATGTATATATTGATATGTTGAGTGGTGAGGTCGTTTCTATTTTCACGAAAAGGAAAATCGTTATGCGGGCAGGAGAAACAGATAAAGCGGTTTCTTTTAAAGATGAAAAGCTATTTTGTTTGATCAACAGATTTGTGAAAGAGGCTGGATATCGGGGGCAAATAGATATTGATATTTTCGAGATCGGAGGTGATTATTATATATCAGAAGTGAATCCTCGTTTTGGAGGAGGGTATCCTCATGCTTATGAATGTGGTTGTAATCATATGGATTTGATTGTTAATAATTTGTCCGGAAAGACTAATCCGGTGAATATTGGAAATTATTCGGAGGATATTTATATGATGAAATATAATGAAGTTTTGATTCGATAGAATGGATAGAATATGAGAAGTGGTGTACGTAAAAAATGGGATGATCTGAATTTCAAGGCTGAATCTTTTTATCGGAAATATGAGTATCGTAAAAAGGCTAAGCTTCGTTTAAAGCGAATGAATGGCGGATGCAAATGCACGAAAGAGTATAATGAGATTGTGATTCCTTTTTGGAAGAAATATGGATTGAGACCAGATAAAATGTGGTATCAGATCTTTTGGGATCGAACTCATGAGCCGGATCCGCGCTATATCCCGGATGATTTATGGTATGGGGTTATAGTCCCTTATTTCAGTAATTCACAGTTCCGTCGTTTTGGTGAGGACAAATGTTTACATGATGTTTTTTTCAAGGATTTAGTTAGACCTGAGACCATTGTGAAAAATATGGCCGGAATCTTTTATGATGCGCATATGTGTATAATCACTAAAGAACAGGCTATAGAGAAATGTATGGTGTATCAAGGAGAGTTTTTGATTAAGCCCTCAATAGATAGTGGAGAAGGTAGATTGATTAGTTTCTTTGACTCACAGGACTTGGATCAAAAATCATTAATATCAGCTATAGATGGTTTAAAGGCGAACTTTATTGTTCAAGAGGCAGTTAAGCAGCATGCGGTACTGGCTGCGTTGAATCCTTCTTCATTAAATACGATTCGTGTTGTGTCGTTCTTATTTGAAGGTACGATCTATATTTTATCCTCTATTTTACGAATGGGGGCAAGTGGACATAAGGTCGATAATATTGGTGCGGGTGGATTCGCCTGTCCGATTCAAGCTAATGGGCGGTTGACCGAGAAAGGTGTTAATCGAAAAGCCGAGTGGGTTACAGAAAATCAACACGGTATTCGTTTTGCGGATGTTATAGTACCTTCTTATGATAAAATCATAGCTATGATAAAAGAGCAACATTTGAAATTGGCCCATTTCAAACTAATCGGTTGGGATTTTTCTGTGAATGTGAAAGGGGAACCGGTTTTCATTGAATATAATGTTTGCCCGGGTTCCAATCAGATCACTTGTGGCCCCACATTCGGAGATTTGACAGAACGTGTGTTGGAGGAGGTCTTTGTGAAGAAGACTTTGGAATATGCGCAGAATTAAATAGATATATAATAATTTAGGCAAGGAGAATTAAAAATGAAAATTGCTATTTTAGGAGCTGGTAACGCAGGGTGTGCAGTTGCGGCTGATTTAACATTGAAAGGACATGAAGTTACTTTGATCAAGACATCTCATGCGATGCATGATGATAATTTTGAGTATATGCAATCACATAAAGGAGAAATGACTTTAAATGAGTTTGGCAAAGTTTCTACTGCGTATATTCATCGAGTTACAAGAGACCTAGAGGAGCTGCAAGACGCTGAAATCGTTATCATATATATTCAAACGAATTATCATGAGCAATTAATAGAAAAGATAGCACCATATCTACAAAAAGATCAAATACTTTTGATCAATCCGGGATATTTGTCTACCGCATATGTTCTTAAATATTGCCAAGATAAACCTATCATTGTAGCGGAAGCTCAAAGCTCTTTTATAGACGGTCGTGTTATGGAACCGGGGCAATTTAAGGTAGGGTTTCGAAATGTAAGGAATCCGATTGGTATTTATCCTTCATCAAGAAAAGAGGAAGCGATAGAAAAATTGGATAAATTACAAGAACGATTTGTTTATTTGGATTCTGTGGTAGAAGCGGCTCTTCATAATCCAAACTTAGTAGTGCATACAGTAGGTTCTGTTATGAGCATACCGCGTATAGAGAAATCACATGGTGATTTTTGCATGTATCATGAGGCATATACCAGGGACAACCCTGCTACCTGGAGAATCTTAGAGGCGATGGATGCGGAAAAGATGAATGTTCTGGAGAAACTAGGTTTTTCAAGGCTAAGTTATGTGGAGGCTTGTAAATACCGAAATTCATTAGATGATAATAAGGACGCTAAAGAGGTTTTCTTGGATTATGCGGAAATGGATACCCGTGCGAAAGGACCGACCCAAGTGGATTCCAGATATATTTCAGAGGATGTACCGCAGGGGTTAGTGATGTTAGAGGCTTTAGGAAAGTCGTTAGATGTCGCAACTCCTATTGTTTCAAGTCTTATCGAAATAGCTAGTGCGGCTTTAGGACGTGATCTTCGTGCGGAAGGTAGGACTCCGGAGAAGTTGGGTGAGGAAAATATTCAGAAAATACTGATGGACTGCTGATTCTAAAAAGAATTATGAAAGAATGTATTTTGCAGAAATTTATTCGTTTGTTTCGTGATATTGATAAAGAGATTCTTCCTAATGCAAATGTTTTAGAACGAATTTATATAGTCTTTGATTTTTTGTGGGAAAAAATAAAATATAACATAGAATTAATAGACTATGTTCAGTATCGTTTTTATTTTAAAAGAAGAATCGAGAGGGATCAATTTATTACACATGGTAAGTTGTTGAAAATTATAAAAATATGTAATGATCCAAAATCAAGAATATTTTTTGATCAGAAACCATTGTTTAATCAAGAGTTTAAAGACTATTTAGGTCGAGATTGGCTTGATACAAAGGTTTGTTCAAAAGAAGAGTTTTATTCTTTTTGTAAAAGAAATTCAACACTTTTCTGCAAATCTCCTGATGGAATGTTTGGAAAGGGGATTGATATTATTCATTTGGCTAATGTGAGTGATTTGGATCGTTTCTATGATACGTGTAAGAAAAACAAGATTTTATTAGAAGAAGTACTAGAGCAAGATTGCGAGTTGGCTGCTTTTAATAATACTGCGGTGAATACGATTCGTGTTGTGACACTGATTTGTGCGGATGATTCAGTTAGAATTATGGCTGCGGTTTTAAGGTTAAGTAGAAAGGGAAAATTTGCCGACAATTTTCATCATGATGGGATAGCCTCGTTAATAGATGTCGAAACAGGTATTGTTAATACAACAGGGGTAGATCGTAAATGGAATCGATATACAATACATCCGGATTCAAGAAAACCTATTGTGGGATTTCAAATTCCAAGATGGTTTGAAGTTGTAGATATGGTAAAGAAAGCAGCAAGGGTTCATCCTGAAGTCAGATACGTAGGGTGGGATGTAACAATAAAAAGCAGTGGAGAAATCGTTCTGATAGAAGGAAATCCTGGGGCTGATCCAGATGTGACACAAATAGAGGATCAGGTTGGAAAATGGCCATTGTATGAGCCTTTGTTATTTGAGATAGAGAGTTGTAAGGAATAATCAGAATCGATCATGAAAAAAATTACTTTTATCGGGGATATTACTAGTGATAGGCCTTTGCTGAATGCTGCATATGATAGGAATACAGATGCTTATGATTTTTCCCCTGTCTTTGGTAAAGTTAAAAAATTGTTTGAGGAATCTGATTATGTGGTAGGTAATTTTGAGACCGTATGTGCGGGTGATAAGAATGGGTTCCAGAATCAGTATCTGTTATGTAACTCTCCAGATGAATTGATCCAAGCAATGGTGAAGGGAGGTGTCAATTGTGTTACGACTGCTAATAATCATTGTTTAGACCAAGGGATTGAAGGCCTTGTTCGTACAATTAAAGAATTAGATAGAAATAAGGTTTTACATACGGGTACTTTTACATATGAGAACGCTTCAAAACGAATTCTGTATTTATATTTGAATCATATTGTAATAGCACTAATATCGAATACCTATTCGACAAATTCGTCAAATACGGGAATTGCTCTAGATGATCGAAATGATTTCCATGTGAATTTGCTTAAAGAGCAAAGTGAATTTATTCTTGTTGGTAAAAGAAAATGGGCTAAAAGAATTTTTTTTAGGTTTATTAAAGCAAGATATCGGAGAAGAATAAATAGGGTTGTGGCAAGAATGCAACTTCGGCGGGGAAAAGTATTCTTAAAGCCGAGGGTAGATGTTATCATGGATGGTGATACTGATAATAAATATTTAGGATTATTGGCAGAAGATCTGAAAACCGCAAGAGAAAAAGCTGATTATGTGATCGTATGTTCGCATATTGGGGGACAATTTAATGAAACTCCGGGAACCTATAGTAGGTTTATGGCTGATTTTGTTTTAGAACATGGTGCTGATATGTTAATAGGAAATCATCCGCATGTTATTCAGAAAACAAGAATAGAAAACAGAAAGGTTGTTGCTTATTCTTTGGGTAGTTTTAATCAATCTCCGAGTGCCGATTATATAATTCATGATGCCCTACCTGAATATTCTATGGCTTTGCATGTTTATTTTTCAAAAGATCGAGATAAAGGGAATGTAAGAATGATCACATTCTCTATTTTAAAGGCTGTTGAAGATTCCAATAAGATGATTGTTGTTTATCCAATAGATGAACTAAATGATGAATTGGAGGGGGATGATCGTATTCAATTACAGGAAGATGTAAAGAGAATTTATGAACGAATTACTGGGACTTCTATCCTCAAAGATGTGATACAGAGGGAGTATGTATTGAGATGATGTGATGAAAGAATATTATAAAATAAGTTTTACCGGGGATATAATGTGCGAACGTCCCTTATTGAGTGCTTCTAGATCTGATAAAAAATATGACTTTGACTTTGTTTTTCATGGAGTGAAGGATAAGTTGCGGGAATCAGATCTTGTTGTTGGTAATTTGGAGACTGTATTTGCTGGGGAGGAGGCCGGATATACGAATGACGTGTATTCATTTAATACTCCGGATCGTTTTGTATGTTCAATGAAAAGTGCTGGTATCGATTATGTAAGTACGGCCAATAATCACTGTCTTGATCGCGGAACCGAAGGGTTGATTAGGACATTGGATCTATTGGATCAGTATGGAATAAAGCATTTTGGAACTTATAGGAGTAAAGAAGAACGAACTTCTTATGAACTTTTGGAGTTGGGGGGTAAGAAGATTGCTTTAATAGCTTATACGTATGGAACAAATGTAGTAGAGAATGGGATTGTATTCAAAGAAGATGAAGAGTTCTATGTTAATGTATTGAAGTCGCAAGAACGTGAGTGGCTGAAATTTAAAAAGACATTAAATACACCGGGTATTCGTAGTAAACTTTCTCGATACATACGAAAGGTTACTACTTTAGAGCAGCGAATGCGAATCAAAAAGAAACTTGGCATGTTGAAAAATCTTCCTAAATCAGATGATTTATTAGAGGATGACATCTATCCAAGATATTTAGAACGGCTTAAATCTGATATAGAAAAAGCAAGGTGTGAAGCCGACTATGTTATTGTTTGTTTACATTCCGGTGGCTTATTCAATGTTAAGGTCGGAGCATACACGGAATATATTGTAGATTTAATAGTTCGTGCAGGAGCGGATGCTATAGTAGGAAATCACCCCCATGTCGTTCAGAAATTCGTAGATAAAGGCTGTTTAGTTGCCTATTCGTTGGGTAATTTCAGCATATCTCCTAGTTCTCTTTATTTAGTAAGAGAAAATTTGCCCGAGTATTCGGTGTTATTACATTTCTATTTTGATAAAGAAAGAATGTCTCTTTATAAAGTTACATTTTCTATATTAAAGATTGTAGAATCTAAAAATGGAAATCTAAGTGTATATCCTATTAATGCGCTGTATGATAAGTGTGATATTACTAGTGAACGGGACATGTTGATAAGTGATTGTACGAAAATATACAATACTTTTACCGGTAAGAAGGAAATGGCGATAGATATATTGGATGAGTACGTATGTTTTGAAAAAATTAAGGATGCATTATGAAAGTCTGTTTTTTTGCGCATTGTAGCATTACCAATAGCGATGGGGCAACTCTTTCCATGTATAATATCATTGATGAAATGTTGCGTCGAGGAATTGAAGTTGTTGTCGTTCTTGCCAATACGAGGAATTTAGAGGGGCGAATTGCAGAAGGGAAGATAAAATTTATAGTCGCTCCATTATATGGGATGCGAATGGATTTGAACAAAAAAACTCCGATGACGCAAGTGAAGTTCTTTGTGAAAAGTATCTGTAATTCTATACAGAAAAGAAAAATAGAAAAGGTTCTTAAATCGGAGAATATTGACATTATCCATATAAATGGATTAGATAGTAGTATTGGTGCAGAGATCGCACAAAAATTGAAGATTCCATATGTATGGCATATTCGTCAATTCATGGAAGCTGATTTGGGTAAAAAGTTGTTTCGTGAAAAGTATGTATATCGATTGGTTGCAAGGGCCTCATCTGTTATAGCGATATCAAAAGATGTACAGGCTAAATTTGAGCCTCTCTTGGGGCGTAAAATGGATCTTGTATATAATGGAGTTCCGGTTGAAAAATATAAACTGGAAGATGTTACAAGATTTGAATCTCCGGTAACTAGGATGCTTTTGGCAGGGAGAATTTCTGTTCAAAAAGGCCAAATGGATGCGATAAAGGCTGTAGAGTTATTAATGCAACGTGGTATTGATACTGTTTTATTGACTTTGGTGGGACAAGGAGAAACGAAGGAGTATTTGGAATATGTGAAATCGTATGTAAAAGAGCATGAGCTAGAACAAAAAATTTGCATTTTAGAGCATCATGATGATTTAAGGGAGTTGCGAAGACAATGTGATATAGGTTTGACTTGTTCAAAAAAGGAAGCTTTTGGACGAGTTACTGTAGAGAATATGTTGGCTAAAATGCTTGTTATTGGAGCTAATACAGGTGGGACATTAGAGATTGTCGAGGATGGTTATAATGGCTTGTTGTACGAGGAAGGTAATCCGGAAAGTTTGGCTGGGCGTATTGAATATGCTATGGAGCATAAGATGGATATGCAAATATTATTGGATAGAGGATATCTGGATTCTATAAATCGGTTTTCTAGTACAACTCTAATAGAGTCCATATTGAATTTATATAAAAAGATAATATTCTGATATTTAAATTGGATTTATGAACATCGTTTTGAAACGGAAGTTTATCAATAAACTTATGTGGCATGTGATTTTTTGGGGAATACAGTTCGCTTTATTATGTCCTGAATTTATCACATTTACCTCTGCATATAACTATATTCGATATATACATCATGTGATTTGTGTCTGTTCAATAGTTGTATTTTTTGTGTTTTTTAGAAAAAATGAATTACTGTGGTTGATTCTGTTGTTCTTTTTCCTGTTTCTATTTGTAACGATGAAGAATGCGGGAAACTTGGGAAATTTTCTTTTGAATTTTGAGAGGTCTTATTCTCTGATATGTTTCTATTGCTTTTTTTATAGGATGAGCAGGCGATTATTCTTTATTGGAACTTCTTTTTTTTGGATGTCATTGATTTTAGTTAATACTATTCTTACCTTTCTTTATCCCAATGGATTGTATTTTTTTAATTCTCAATTTTCAGGTATAGATAAATCGTATTACTTCTTAGGAGTATCTAATCAGGTTATACCGTTTTATATGATTTCAATAGTGTTCGTTTTTTTGAAAAACTTTTATTTGAATAAAAATAATAAGGAAGTCTTTCTGTTGTTTATATGCATGTGGGGTTGTGAATTTGTGTATCAGTCTGCTACATCGCTTGTTGGATGTTTCTTTTTTACTATTGGCTATTTGTTTTTTGTATTGCCTAAAGATACACAGGGGAAGATTGTACATTCTATTCATCGGGGATACAATTTTATTTTAGTTGCCATGGCCATCACTGTGTTTATGATCCACTATTTGATAGTTGTGTATCAAATACAAAATAAATTTGCCTATTTAGTGGAAGTCGTTTTAAAAAAGGATTTAACATTTTCTACTCGAACTATAATTTGGAATAGTGCTATTAATATGATTGAAAAATCATTTCTTATAGGTTATGGGGCTGTTGAAAACAATAATAGATATATTGAGATAGGAAGTTCTTCTTTTAATGCTCATAATATTATTCTTCAGATATTACTTATGGGAGGAATCATATTGTTGTTGGTTTGTTTTTTACTTGTTTGGAAGTCAATTAAATCAATGTTGTTTTGTTTGGATTTGAGGGTCAAGAATATAGTGTTTTTGCTATTTGCTGTATTCTTCTTTATGTCCTTGTCAGAAGTGTATACACTAAATTTGATGTTTATTGTTCTATACTTGGGTTTTTTGATAAAAGAAAAAATTCCCTATTGTAAACATCTGGATGCTGAATCTTTTAGTAATAATGCAAGTATCCGATTGAATTTATACTAGTACAACTCTTGCGTTTGTTTTTTATATTAAATAATTAATCTAATGTTTGGTAAAATTAAATTTTTATTTTCTAGAATTTTAAAACAACTGTCTCCTGTATTTTATGTTAAGCAGAAATATTATAGAATATTTGGAACGAGTTTGGATTTAGTAAACCCTCAGGGTTTTAATGAAAAAATATGCTGGCTTGCCTTGTATTGGCAAAAGCCTATAGTAGTTAAATGTGCTGATAAATATGAGCTTAGAGAATATGTTAGCTCTTTAGGTCTCATGGAATTAATGCCTCAGCTATATGGTGTCTATACTGATGTGAAGGGTATAGAGTGGAATCGATTTCCTAAAAAGTTTGTGATTAAATGTACACATGGTTGTAAGTATAATATTGTATGCTTTAATAAAGATGAATTAGATATTCATTCTGCTGATATTTCTTTAAATAAATGGCTTCATTCTGTTTATGGTACCAATACTTATGAGCCTCATTATTCAAAAATGACACCTCGTATTATTGCTGAAGAGTTTATTGAAACTAGTGAAAGAGGACTTCCGGAAGATTATAAGGTATATTGTTTTAATGGAGAGCCAAAGTGTGTGTTGGTTTGCCTTAACAGGGAGTCGGAACTTGTACTTGAATGGTATGATCTTGAATGGAATGTATTTGATATTGGTGCTAAAAGTAATATGCGTAGGGCTAATAAACCTGCTTGTTTGGATCAGATGATAAAATATGCTCGAATATTGTCAAAAGGATTTCCTTTTGTAAGAGTTGATTTCTATGATAGTTTTGGTAAGCCAATTTTAGGGGAAATGACGTTTACACCTATGTATGGAATGGCTAAATATTATTCGAAAGAAGGGAATCTATTATTGGGCAGTATGTTGACTCTTCCAAATAAGTATAAAGGGCATTTTGAGTAATCTTATAAATGGTTGTTTTGAATTTGGAGTATTTGTGATGGAAGGAAAGATAAAAAAGAATCTTGTGTACAATGTATGTTATCAACTATTGGTAATCATATTGCCATTTATAACTGCACCCTATGTGTCAAGAGTTTTAGGGGCATACAATATCGGTATATATTCTTATACACAAGCTCTTGCTAATTATTTTTATCTTTTTGTGATGTTAGGAGTGATCAATTATGGGAATAGAACGATTGCTGCAATAAGAGACGATCGAAATACCTTGGATAAAACATTTTGGGAAATTTATTCTTTTCAGTTACTGGTTGGATTATTTGTTACGGCTTTATATTTTATTTACTGTATTTCTTATGTGAAAGAAAATCGATTGATATATTGTATGCAATTCTTTTATGTTGCATCGGGAATTTTTGATGTTAATTGGCTTTGCTTTGGTTTAGAAAAGTTTAAATTGACTACGATCCGTAGTGTAATTGTCCGATTGGGAATGGTATTTGCGATTTTTTTATTTGTAAAAGATCAGTCTGATTTATCAATTTATACGGGAATCCTTTCTGTTGGAAGCTTATTGGCTGTATTAGCTGTATGGCCATTTGTGTTATCAAATGTAAATTTTAGAAGACCTTCTCTTACTGGCATTGTAAAGCATATTAAACCTAATCTGGTCCTTTTTTTGCCAGTTGTAGCTGTCAGTCTATATAATATAATGGATAAATTGATGTTAGGAAGTTTTAGTACGGAAGAAGAAGTTGGTTTTTATACTTATGCAGAGCGAATAACTCAGATACCTAATACGATAATTTTAGCATTGAATTCTGTTCTTATGCCTAGAATGGCTAATTTATATGCCAAAAACGATACTATTAAGACTAGGAATATGATGGATAATATTATGTTATTTGCAATGTTTATGAGTGTATTGATGGCATTTATATTAGCGAGAATTGCTCCGAATTTTGCTCCTTGGTTTTATGGTGATGAGTTTGCTCGATGTGGATTATTTATAGTGATGCTTTGTCCTATTATAATATTTAAAGGTTGGGCTGGCGTGTTGAGGACACAATATATTATTCCTAAAGGTAAGGATCGAGTTTTTATTACTTCATTGACTATAGGGGCAGTGGTTAATCTAATAATAAATTACTGTTTGATACCAAAATATAGTGGGATCGGTGCTGTAGTTGGTACGTTGTTCGCAGAGTTTGCGGTTTGTTTAGTGCAATTTACTATGATATATAAGGAAATTCCATTTAAGATTTATTTGAAAGATGGGCTTGCTTTTTGTTGTATGGGGCTCGTGATGTATAATGCCGTATTGTATATAGAATATTTAAATGTATCTCCATTCTTTACTATGGTAATACAAATTGTAATTGGAACTATTTTATTTACTATTTTGGCTGTATTTTATTGTATTAAAGTAAAGGGAATAAATGTAAGGAATAAAATTTTGTATGAATTGAAAAAATAAATGCATAATAGATGAAATCATTTCAAGAGTTAAAAATAGCCGTGGCCGGTACCGGTTACGTTGGTTTATCAATTGCCACTTTGTTATCACAGCATCATGAGGTGGTAGCCATAGACATAGTTCCTGAGAAGGTAGATTTGATCAATAATAAAAAATCACCGATTCAAGATGATTACATAGAAGAGTATTTGGCTAGTCATAAATTGAATTTGAAAGCTACGCTAGATGCGGTGATGGCTTATAAGGACGCTGATTTTGTGGTGATAGCGGCTCCGACAAATTATGATAGCCAGCGAAATTTCTTTGATACGTCCGCTGTTGAGGCTGTGATAGAGCAGGTGCTTCGTTTTAATCCAAATGCTTTTATGGTCATTAAAAGTACGATACCTGTTGGTTATACGATTTCCGTACGTGAGCGTTTTCATACAAAGCGTATTCTTTTTAGTCCGGAGTTCTTGAGAGAGTCTAAGGCTTTGTATGATAATTTGTATCCTAGCCGGATCATCGTGGGTACGGATTTGTCTGATCCGGAATTGGTAGATGCCGCTCATATTTTTGCTGAACTGTTGCAAGAAGGTGCTATAAAAGAAAATATAGATACCTTATTTATGGGGTTGACAGAAGCTGAGGCCGTAAAACTATTCGCAAATACATATCTTGCACTACGTGTTTCTTATTTTAATGAGTTGGATACGTATGCGGAAATGAAGGGGTTGGATACTCAATCGATCATAAATGGTGTGTGTTTGGATCCTCGTATCGGTAATCACTATAATAATCCTTCTTTTGGCTATGGGGGGTATTGTCTGCCGAAAGATACAAAACAATTACTCGCTAATTATGAGGATGTACCCGAAAATTTGATAGAAGCGATTGTGGAGAGTAACCGGACTAGGAAAGACTTTATAGCAGATCAAGTACTTCGTATGGCGGGTTATTATGCTTACGGGGAAGAGAATGAATGGAGTAGTGTACGGGAACATCCTGTTACGATCGGTGTTTATCGATTGACGATGAAGTCTAATTCTGATAATTTTAGACAATCTTCTATTCAAGGAATAATGAAACGAGTGAAAGCAAAAGGGGCTACTGTGATTGTTTATGAACCAGTCTTGTCGGATAATACTACATTCTTTGGGTCAGAAGTTGTTAATGATTTGGATCTCTTTAAAAAACGTAGTGCGGCTATTATAGCCAATCGATATGATGTGGAATTGGATGATGTGAAAAATAAGGTATATACACGAGATGTATATAGAAGGGATTAATCTAAATTAAGGTTAGCGTCCAAAAATGACGTATAGCATCATTCAACAGAAATATAGATCTTTGTTGCTGTAATTAAAACCCAATTAATATGTAGAGCAATAACAATTCTGAAATTTTTTTCCTCCGCTACAAATCCGAAGCGGTCACGAACAAGGATTCCATCCGATCCTTCTGTTTTAGAAATAAGGTACCGTATAACCTGTTTGAAAAATGGTTAAGATGTTTTCATGGGAGATGAGTTGAGATCTGTACATTTAAGGAGGCTGAACACCAACTGTGCCTGTCACATGTCCGGGCTAATATGTTAAAGCGTATGATCAAGGAGGTGAAAAAGAGAGCCTTGGTCTTTACGGACAGTTTGGATTTCTTCTTTAGAAAGGAACGTGATTATAATGAAGAGAATCTTATTCTTGAAGAAAGAGTCTGACGATCACTTACTATGCGATGTAACAGTATGTTACACTTTGGTCGTGACGAAGGTGTAGAAATGGCAACTGCATATCATGGTGTAATCAGTACTGTGAGGCAGCGGGGGAAGTGAGCTTGGGATTTCCTTGGTGAATATTTTAAAAATATTTTTAATGATTGTAAGGACTTTGTTAATCTCATACCCCAGAATATAGAGTTGGTATGTACTAATGGTTAAATTCAATGTTTTTAACATAAAATTAGGTAGGTGCTACAAAAGAGCCTATACATTGGTGCATGCTCTAATTAGAGTACCAACAAAGGTGTTGCGTGATTGCCATAAATTAATTAGGAAAGCACTATTGGCGGTTTACTTTTGTTTATGTGGAGTCGATTTTTAAGATATCTCCTCTTCTATGTCTTCAACTCCCATGGTGTCAATCATGGGAGTACATATCGCCGATATGCTTATCGGTATAACGCCAAAAAAGAAAGAGGAACTTCCATGGAAGTGTTTGCAAGAAATGAGAACCACAAAGGTGCGATGATGAATGTGTAGATGATAGAATAGACTGTAGAATCGATATAGAATAAAGATTTTGTACCGGTCTTCTTTTTCCCTTCGGGGAGGTAAGGAGGCCGGTTCTGTTTTTATGTATGCCTTGATGATCCATATATAAATGTGGGATTCGGCCTTCTGCGGCGCAGGGATAAATATTCCCCCTGTGATCGTGGAAATGAAAAATCTTATGAAAGATTTGAAGGGACTATTAGGCGAATTTCGGGGTTGGCCTACCGTTGAGTTGTTTAGTGTGCGTCTGGCCGGATTGCCGGCGGAAGATAGGGAAAGGCATTTGCTGGGGTTTTGTAAGCTGGCTTTCGGGCATTATGAAGAGTTGCCGATGGGATATCGGAGATTGGTGGATGGTTATTTGAATGGGGAGCGAGGGGAGAACTTGATGGTGTGGTATTTGACAAGGCATACGCCGTGGAAGAATGCTCGTTATGAGTTGCATCGACCGGACTTGTTTTTGCGGATGGCGAAGCTGGTGGAGTTTACGGATCGGGATGGGCGTTTGCCTTATTCTCATTTGGCGGCTTGTTTATGTATGGCGTTTTTCGTCCGGAGTTTATCGGATCCTAATTCGGAGGTCTTGCCGAAATCCTTGGCTAGCCGTTTGAGCGCATTGAATATATTACCAAGTGATATTCTGGAACTGGCGGGGAAGAGGGAAATAACGGATGAGATGTGATTCTTTATTGATAAATGTTAAATGTACGTGGATTGAAGTCGATGAAATTTGGTGTGTTTTTCGTTGATTTGGGAATGTGTGTGTTGGCTGCTACGCCGTTAACTGTTTTGCATCATCTAAGTTAGGCTTTGTGGCTATTATACCTTTGTCATGTGTTCGAAGCATGGTTACATTCATTTATTCATTAAAAACGTATAGTTATGGCATTGAAATTTAAATTGGTAATGAGAAAGAATCTAGGTGAGGATCACGAATCTATTCCTGAAAAGGTATACGCTCAAATGGTGTATGGAGATCTGGTTACTTTCGATGAATTTGCGGAGGAGGTGGCGGATAGCTCTGGTGTAGGTAGCGCTAGCGTGAAGGCGGTTCTGGATCGTATGAATGTGGTGTTGGTCCGTCATTTACAGCATGGCAGGCGTGTCAGTGTAGGTGAGCTGGGGCTTTTCCGCTTTTGTTTCGGATCGTCGGGGGTGCCGGATGAGAAGACGTTTTCGACGAACTTGATTCGGGAGCCGAAAGTACGGTTCTACCCGGGCAAGGCGCTACGGGTAGCCAAGAGCCGGACAAGTTTTGAGAAAACTGCGCTTCCGAATGAAGAAGATGCGGGTGGAAACGGGAGTGATAGTGAAAGTCCGGATGAAATCTAAGAGCTATGAGGCGTTTGACGGTTCAATTAATTGTCGCGATCCTGCTCTCAATGAGCGGGATCACACTTCTCTTCAGCGGATTCTGGATTGATCCGCAAGGATTGATCGATAACAGCGTACTGGTGGCTTTCGGTGAGATCAGTACGTTTGCCGGGGCCCTTTTTGGGGTGGACTACTCTTATAAATTGAAAATTAATAATTGAAAATTGAAAATTATGGAAAGACATGATAAAAGGTTAACAGAGCATTTTTGTTTGGATGAGTTTACTTATAGTGGTATTGCCGTGGCCAATGCGATAAATAATCAGCCTCCTCCTTGTGCATGTCTAGCGCTTCAAAATTTGGCAGTTGGTTTATTGGAACCATTACGTCTATTGTATGGGGCACCGATTGCTATATTGAGTGGATATCGGAATGAGAAGGTAAATCGTCTTGCTGGCGGGGTCGTTACCAGCCAACACTTGAAAGGAGAAGCGGCAGATTGCTATGTTGCCGATGGGCCGGAAAAATTGTTGGATGTATTGCAATGTTCCGGTTTAGTATTTGACCAAGCTATATTATATGGACGAAGACGTTTTTTGCATCTTTCCTTAAAGATAAATGGAAATAACAGGATGCAAGTGTTAGTTTATATGCTTTGTGTTGTCTGTATGTTCTGTAGTTGTGGAGCGTTAGTTCTTTTTTAATAATAAAACTGTGTGGACTGAAAAGGATATGATATATTTGCCTCCTATGATTAAACTTGAATATCTAAAAAAGATACGTGTTCGTTGGATTATATTGGCGATTTTTCTTGTCGCTATATGGATCGTGATGGGAAATCCCAGATTAGGCGAATGGTATTCCCGTTCGATTTATCCATGGGTATCGGGTATGCTATCTCGTTTCTCCTGCTTGTTCCCTTTTTCCGTAGGGGATTGTTTTATTTATGGTAGCATCGCCGGGTTATTAGGGTATCTGTCGTATGCGATTATAAGGAGGCGGAGGATCGGGAGGACAATAAGGCATGTCGTGGAATATCTGGCATGGGTGTATGTCTGGTTCTATATCGCTTGGGGATTGAATTATTTCCGGGAAGATTTTTTCACTCGTACGCGAACCACTTATGTGCCTTTTTCCTCGGAACATTTCCAATCCTTCTTGGATGCCTACACGGATTCCCTGAACGCCTCATGGGTTCCGATAGAGACGATCGATCGGGAGGTCGTGAAAGAGGCGGTGCAGGAAGGGTATCGGGAATTGCCTACTCGTTTCGGGCTTACCACTCCCGGAACCTATCTTCATCCTAAAACGATGCTGTTCTCCCGGTTGATGAGTGGAGTAGGGGTGATGGGATATATGGGGCCGTTTTTCACGGAGTTCAATTTGAACGGCCAGCTCTTGCCCGTGCAATATCCCGCCACTTACGCCCATGAGATGGCTCATGTGCTTAGTATATCCAACGAGGCCGAGGCTAATCTATACAGTTATTTAATATGCACGGGTTCTTCCGTGCCGGAAATCCAGTTCTCAGGTTACTTCTCTTTGCTGCCTTATGTGCTGAGCAACGCATATGTGGCTTTGGATAAGGATGCTTTTGAGGCATGGAAGAAAAGATTACGCCCCGAGATCAAGGACTTGTATAACGAGAAAGTAGCCTATTGGCAATCCCTATACAGCCCGTTGATCGGCGAGGCACAAGACGTGGTCTATAATCTTTTCCTGAAAGGCAATAAGATACCTACTGGAACCGCTAATTATTCGGAGGTGATCGCTTTATTGATCGCTTTGGAAGGAGAATGATTTATTCATCATTTAACTTCCTCCAAATAAAGCACTCGGCTCGAGTAATCATTCTGCTTGTGATAATCGACAATGTGATTATAAGGGATTTCTAGTCCGTTCGCCATGAGATATTCCCCGGTGAAAGCTTTACCCTCGAAAGCCAGAGGCTCGTTGTCGATCCGGTTCAGTTCGCAGACTCTGTATTTCTTGTCTGGGGATAATCCGTTCATCTTTACACGGGGTAAATGTTGGTTGACGAAATGCTCGGTCTTCCACCAATAAAATACGGCTTTGTCTTTCTCCGGTGAGGTGTACATCAAGGAAGCTACTCCCAAACGATCGTACGGAGAAACCAGACGGTAGATATCGCCGAATTGCACGACGGGACGGATCGTCTTATAATCGGCGATCGCCTTGCGGCAAAGTGTTTTCTCTTCTTCTGTCATATTCTTGGGTTGGATCTCCATGCCCAAACGGCCGCTCATCGCTACGTCGATCCGATATTTCAGGGGAATGACCCGGAATGTTTGATGGTTGGGGGCGGCGCTGATATGTGAGGCCATGGCGATAGCCGGGAAAAAATAAGAAGTACCCCATTGCATATAGATACGCTGTAAGGCATCGGTATTGTCGCTTACCCAAAACTCATCGAAGTAAGGCATGACACCGTAATTTGCCCGGCCTCCACCGCTGGCGCAAGCCTGTAGGGTTAAATCCGGGTATTTGGCTCGGATACGCTCACAGACTTTCTTGAATCCTCCGTGATATTCGATATACATATGGCTTTGCTGATCCGAAGGCAGGTATTGGGAGCCATGGTTCAGGATGCTCATATTGGCGTCCCATTTGATATAATCGATCTCCGGGTATGTTGTCATCAAGTTGTCGACGATACCGAATATGAAGTCTTGCACCTCGGGATTGGAGAGATCAAGAACGACCTGTGTACCGCCACGCCCCAGGACAATTTCCCTGTTTGGAGCTTTCAATACCCATTCCGGATGCTTCTCGTACAATTCACTTGTCGTGTTGGCCATTTCCGGCTCGATCCAGATACCGAATTTAATACCATGCTTGTTGGCGTCGGCGATCAGGCCCTCGATGCCTCTTGGTAGTTTTCGGGCATCAACCATCCAATCCCCTAAGGACGAGTTATCTTTATTACGAGGATATTTATCGCCAAACCAGCCGTCGTCCATGACGAACAACTCGCCGCCCATAGACTGGATATCACTCATCATTTGGTCCATACCTTCTTGATTGATATCGAAATATACACCTTCCCAACTGTTTAGTAAGATTTTCCGTGCGGTCGCTCCATTCGCTATCTTATGTTTGCGTGCCCATGCGTGGAAATTTCGGCTGCTTCCGCTTAAGCCGTCCTTACTGTAAGTCAGCGCCAATTCCGGTGTACGGAAACTTTCTTTGGCTTTGAGGGTGTAAGCCGAGTTCTCCTCGTTTATTCCCGCAAAGAAATGGTGATAGTCGCTATCATCCGTATCGAAGAATAATTTGTAGTTACCGCTATAGCATAGGGCGGCGCCAATAACGGAACCGGTGTTTTCCTTTGGTTTTCCGTCTAGGGAGATCATCACTTCGGCGTGGGCGGTATGGGAGTTGCGGATACCATCCTTGTTTTTTATCATCTTGATGCCCGGTCGTAACGGTTCTTGTGCCAATTGAGCCTCGTTTGCCCATGAGCCGTATAAGTGGGAAACCCATACGTCTCCTTTCCGGATCGGCAGATAAGCGGAAGCGAAACGATTGAGGGTGATCGCTTTTTTCTCCTCATGCGTGATCTCTGTCCAAGTCTCGATGATATCAGCGTCCGGATAGGTTCTGTAACAGAGATTCATATAAAAAGGATACACTTTATCTTTTAATCGGATCGTTGTGATATCTGCCGTTTGCTCTTTTCGTGTATCTACTTTTATGACTTCCAGTTGAAGGGTCATATTCCCGTCGCCATGGGTAACGGACAATGCGCTTTCGGAGGGGCAATTCAAGCCGTAGACCGGATAAGCGGAAAATGTTTTCTGCTCGGTCTCGAGCAAGGTAGCCGCGTCGGAAGTGGATAACTTGTCTCCATAGTAGATGAATCTTACCTCTCCGCCGACAGGTGCGTCTAGCAATAATGAGGTATTCCTCGTGGAAATCAATACGTCTTGTGCCCATAAACTAGTGGTCAATAGGGAGGCGCAACATAAATAACCGAATTTACTCTTAATGTTCATTTTATTAGTAGGTGTTAGATTTAAATTCAGGGGCAAAAGTAGGAGAGAGCCGGTAGGTTTCCTAATAGGATTTTATCAGATACTGTTACTTTTCTGCTTTAACTAAAATTTGTTTCACGCAGAAGAACCCCGTGCTTTCATTAATGAAAATTCCATATTGTCTAATTCGAAAGAAATCACTAACTTTGCGGCAATTTTTTAGAAGCAAGATAAATACATCGCGATATGAGTAAGAAATTTACCGAATATTCTAAGTTTGACTTGTCGAACGTAAATAAAGAGGTGCTGAAGAAATGGAAGGATGGAGACATCTTCCATAAGAGTCTTGAAACAAGAGAGGGACATCCTACATTCGTATTCTACGAGGGCCCTCCATCCGCAAACGGTATGCCGGGTATTCACCATGTTATCGCCCGTTCGATTAAGGATATTTTCTGCCGCTATAAAACCATGAAGGGATTCTTGGTGAATCGTAAGGCGGGTTGGGATACACACGGTCTGCCTGTCGAGTTAGGCGTGGAGAAGGCTTTGGGCATCACGAAGGAAGATATCGGTAAGAAGATTTCTGTCGCTGAGTATAACGCCGCTTGCCGTAAGGACGTGATGAAGTTCACGAAAGAGTGGGAGGATCTGACGCAGAAGATGGGTTATTGGGTGGATATGGAGAATCCGTATATCACGTATGATAACCGCTATATCGAGACCTTGTGGTATCTATTGAAAGAGCTTTATAAGAAAGGTCTTTTATATAAAGGCTATACGATCCAACCGTATTCGCCCGCCGCGGGTACGGGCTTGAGCACGCACGAGTTGAACCAACCGGGTTGTTATCGTGACGTGAAGGATACGACTTGTACGGCACAGTTCCATATATTGGACCCGAAACCGGAGATGGCACAATTCGGCGATCCTTATTTCTTGGCATGGACAACGACTCCTTGGACGTTGCCTTCCAATACGGCGCTTTGCGTAGGCCCGAATATTACTTATCTGGCTGTACAGACTTATAATCCTTACACGGGTATCCCGATGACTGCTGTTATAGCGAAAGATTTATTGTCTGCTTATTTCAATCCGAAAGCTGCGGAGCTTTCTTTGTCTGATTATAAACCGGGTGACAAGCTGGTTCCTTTCAGCGTAGTAGGTGAGTGGAAGGGTTCCGAGTTGGCCGGTATGAAATATGAGCAATTGATCCCATGGGTAAATCCGGGTGAAGGTGCATTCCGTGTGATCACGGGTGATTTCGTTACGACAGAGGATGGTACGGGTATCGTACATATCGCACCGACGTTTGGTGCGGACGATAACCGTGTGGCGAAAACATTCGGGGTTCCTCCTTTGATGATGCAGGATAAGGATGGAAATATGCGCCCTATGGTGGATATGACCGGTAAGTTCTATAAGCTGGAAGACTTGGCTCCGGAGTTTGTACAAAATTGTATGAACGCCTCTGATTATGATCCATGGCAAGGAAAATTCGTGAAGAACGCTTACGATGATACGAAGACGGATAAAGATGAGACGTTAGATATAGAGATCTGCATGATGCTGAAGGCCCAGAACCGGGTGTTCAAGATCGAGAAGCATGTCCACAATTACCCGCATTGCTGGCGTACTGATAAGCCGGTATTGTATTATCCGCTGGATAGCTGGTTTATCCGCACGACCGCTTGCCGTGAGCGTATGATCGAGTTGAACAATACGATCAACTGGAAACCGCAGAGCACGGGTACGGGACGTTTCGGCAAATGGCTGGAGAACTTGCAAGACTGGAACTTGAGCCGTAGCCGTTATTGGGGTACTCCGTTACCGATCTGGCGTACGGAAGATGGTAGCGAGGAGAAGTGTATCGGTTCCGTGGTAGAGTTGTTTGGCGAGATCGAGAAATCGGTGAAGGCCGGCTTTATGGAGTCTAACCCTTACAAGGACTTCGCTCCGGGAGATTATACGAAGGAGAATTATGAGAAGATCGATTTGCACCGTCCGTATGTGGATGATATTATCTTGGTTTCCGCTTCTGGTAAGCCGATGAAGCGTGAGACAGACTTGATCGACGTATGGTTCGATTCCGGCGCTATGCCTTATGCCCAGATCCACTATCCGTTCGAGAACTTGAAGGAGTTCGATAATCGTCAGATCTATCCGGCTGACTTTATCGCTGAGGGTGTTGACCAGACACGCGGTTGGTTCTTTACCCTGCACGCTCTGGGTACCATGATTTTTGATAGCGTGGCTTACAAGGCTGTCGTGTCTAACGGTCTGGTATTGGATAAGAACGGAAACAAGATGTCTAAACGCTTGGGCAACGCTGTTGATCCATTCTCTACGATCGAGAAGTATGGTTCGGACCCGTTGCGTTGGTACATGATCACGAACGCTTCTCCATGGGATAATATTAAGTTTGATATCGATGGTATCGAGGAAGTTCGCCGTAAGTTCTTTGGTACATTATATAATACGTATTCATTCTTCGCTTTGTACGCGAACGTGGATGGCTTCGACTACTCCGATCCGGATGTGGAATGGAGCAAGCGTCCGGAGATTGACCGTTGGATCCTTTCTCTGTTGAACAGCTTGGTGAAGGATGTGGATGGCTACTTGGAGGCTTACGAGCCGACTCGTGCCGGACGTGCTATCTCTGATTTCGTAAATGATAACTTGAGTAACTGGTATGTGCGTTTGAACCGCCGCCGTTTCTGGGGTGGTGGTATGACGGAGGATAAGTTGTCCGCTTACCAGACTTTATATACTTGCTTGGAGACAGTGGCTAAGTTGATGGCTCCGATCGCTCCGTTCTATGCCGATCAGTTATTCTTAGACTTGGTCGCTGTTACGGGACGTGAGAACGTTGAGTCCGTACACTTGTCCGATTTCCCGGTTTACGACGAGTCTAAGATCGACAAGAATTTGGAAGAGCGTATGCAAATGGCTCAAGATGTTTCTTCTATGGTATTGGCTCTTCGCCGCAAGGTGAATATCAAGGTTCGCCAGCCGTTGCATACGGTAATGATTCCGGTTGTAGACGCTCATCAACAAGAGAGTATCGAGGCCGTTAAGAACCTGATCTTGAACGAGGTGAACGTGAAGGAGCTGAAGTTCGTGGATAATACGGCAGGTATCTTGGTGAAGAAGATCAAACCGGACTTTAAGAAGTTGGGCCCGCGCTACGGAAAGATCATGAAGGCGTTGGCCGCCACGATTCAATCGATGAGCCAAGAAGATATCAACGCTTTCGAGAAAGCCGGAACGTTTACCTTGATGGTAGATGGACAGGAGGCCGTTCTGGAGCGTACGGATGTAGAGATCATCTCTGAGGATATCCCGGGTTGGTTGGTCGCTAATGAAGGTCGCTTGACAGTCGCTTTGGATATTACCGTAACCGAGGATTTGCGTAAGGAGGGGCTGGCCCGTGAGTTGGTGAATCGTATCCAGAACTTGCGTAAGAGCAGCGGTTTCGATATAACGGATAAGATCCGTGTATCCATTCTTTCTTGCGAGGAGATGGATGAGGCGATCCATGATTATAAGGATTATATCGCTAACCAAGTATTGGCGGAATCTATCGAAATCATGGATAATGCGATCAGCGACGCTACGGAACTCGATTTCGAGGACTTTAAATTGTCCGTAAAGATCGAGAAAGCTTAAAAATAGAATAGCATTTCTTGCGGAAGAATTAGGAATGAAATATAGGAAAATCGATAATTATATTATCTTTGCATGCAAAGAAGAAATAATATGATTTTATATTCATTCTTAATTCTTCTTTTTGATTGATATTTGAACGATTGTTGAACCTAAATTTTTTTAGAACCATGGCAGAGAAGACAAGATATTCAGACGCTGAGCTCGAGGAGTTCCGCGCTATTATATTAGAGAAACTGGAAATCGCGAAGAGGGATTACGAGCTTTTGCGATCAGGGGTTACGAATTCCGACGGTAACGACGTGGCTGATACGTCTCCTACATTCAAGGTGCTGGAGGAAGGCGCTTCTACGTTATCGAAGGAAGAGGCGGGCCGTTTGGCGCAACGCCAGATGAAATTCATCCAGAATTTACAGGCCGCTTTGATCCGTATCGAGAATAAGACCTACGGTATTTGCCGGGAGACTGGTAAATTGATCCCGAAAGAAAGGCTACGTGCTGTGCCTCATGCGACTTTAAGTATCGAAGCAAAACAAGGAGGTGCAAAGTAAATGAGATATTCTAAAGGTTGGGGAGCAGTGTTAATCATAATACTGCTCCTTCTTCTTGACCAAGCGCTGAAAATATGGATTAAGACCCACATGCAGTTGCATGAGAGTATAGAGATAACTCCGTGGTTTTATCTCTATTTTACTGAGAATCCGGGTATGGCATTCGGTATAGAGGTGATTGGGAAATTATTCCTTTCCGTATTCCGTATCGTGGCTGTATTGTTTATCGGATATTATTTGTATAAGCTGGTTAAAGAAAATTATAAATTCGGTTTTATTGCCTGTATATCTTTGGTTTTTGCGGGGGCGGTGGGTAATATAATCGACTCGATATTCTATGGCGTGATCTTCGACCATAGTTTCGGGCAACTCGCTACTTTTATGCCGGAGGGAGGTGGTTATGCCTCTTGGCTGCATGGTAAGGTGGTGGATATGTTCTATTTCCCATTGATAGAGACCGTATTCCCGGATTGGGTTCCGATCTGGGGTGGACAGGAGTTCGTTTTCTTCCGTCCGATCTTTAATTTGGCGGACTCGGCGATTTGCGTGGGAGTTTTCCTTTTGTTAATATTTTATCGGCATACTTTGTCGGCTAGCCTTTCGAAAGAAGAGAAATAAATGCGGAGAAAATTACGGATATATGGTATGGCTTTATTAGCCACGACGTTGCTGGCGGCATGTAGTAAGGTTCCGGATGGTATTCTGTCGGAGAAAAAGATGCAGGGTGTCTTGACGGATATGTTGCTGGCTGAGGCCATGGTAAATGTGGATTATAATACTTATAAATCCGATACCATGAAGCTTGCCTTGTATGAGTCTGTATTCCGTAAGCATGATATTACACAAGCGGTGTATGATAGCTCGTTGGTGTGGTACGGCCGTAACTTGGATATTTATATGGAGGTCTACAACCGGGTCTTGGCCGATCTTAATAAACGGATCAATAACTTAGGGGATGTGCAGGCGGACGCTGCGCCGGTATCGAACCGGGATTCTGTGGATATTTGGCCTCGCCGTTCTTATCTGGTCTTGTCTCCTACCTCTGTATTTAATGGGGTGACTTTCGATATACGTCCGGAAACGAATTATTCCTCGGGCAGTAGTTTCGTGCTGGGCGTGCGTGTCTGGGGATTGAATAACAAAATGGCTTATAAGCCGGAGGTACGTTTAAGCGCAGACCAAGGTGATACGACCTTGACGGTGAATAGTAAGATCACGAAAGATGGATATCACGAGACGATCTTGAAGACTATACCAACTAAGAAAGTAAAGCGTGTGTTTGGATATATCCGTATGGATAATATGGATACGACTTATTATAAGGTGTATATAGATAGCTTAAGCTTGATGAAATATAACTATGGTAAGGAGCTTGCCGAATTACCTAAGGATTCTATTAAGTAATCTCTCTATTTGTTTATTATACTTATGAGAAGAATTGCCGCTCATTACGTTTGGTGTAAGCAGGTTTATCGTATGCATTATATCGAACTGGATGATAATGGTGCGTTTCATGGTGTTTACCCGTTGAATGAGGAGATAGCTGGAACCGCTTTTTATGATGGAGTGCTGGTGCCGGTTCTTTCCTCGGAACCGGCGATTGGTTTTAAGCAGGTGATGGGATCTTGGCCGGCGTTAACCGAAAAGATTACGCCGGGTTGTTCAGTCCATATATATCGTTTAAGCGGGATTCCCTTGGCGTCTGCGAAACTCGGCACAGACCACAGCTGTAGCGATGGCCACATTGAGAGACTCTGAGGTGTCTCTTCCTTCCGGATAGTTCGGGATATATAATTTTTCGTTTACAAAAGCCTCTATGGCGGGACGTATTCCATTTCCTTCATTACCCATTATCAAGATACCGTTTCCGGATAAGGTTTTCTCATATAAGTTTTCTCCGCCAAGGAAGGTGCCGTATAAAGGTATGGCTTGGGCTGATTGGGCCTGTAAGAACGTTTCCAGATCGGTGTAATGTATTTTTACGTGGGCGAGCGCACCCATAGTGGCTTGTACGGTTTTTGGACTGAAAACATCGGCGGTATCTTTGCTGCATACGATATGGGAAATACCGAACCAGTCCGCTAACCGGATGATCGTACCTAAGTTGCCCGGATCTTGGATTCCGTCTAATGCGAGAACAAGCTCCTTTTCCGGCGTTATTTCCGTTATATCCCAATTGGGGCGTTTAAAGATTGCGAGTACATCTTGGGGATTTTTCAGGAAGCTGGCTTTACGAATATCATCTTCTTCCGCTACCAATAACTCCTTGGCCGGAATATCGCCTTGTGTAGCCATCCAAGATGGCTTGGCTATTAATAACTCACATTCAAAGGCCGGTAACATATCGGCTACCAATTTATTTCCTTCGGCTACAAAAACATTATTTTCATTCCGGAATTTCTTTAATTCCAGAGAACGGATGTATTTGACTTTGGTCTTGCTTAGCATCTTAGTTCTTTTTACAAAACAAAAGTACGGTAAATTCTTTAAATTCCAGTACATTCGCGATCGTAAAAAGCTTGGAATGATGAATCGATCTCTACGTATATGCTATTTTATCTGTATCGTACTACTACTAACCTCTTGTAGTACGACCAAGTTTGTGCCGGATGGGGAATATTTGCTGGATAAGGTGGAGATCGTGTCGGATAACAGGGACTATAAGTCTGCGGATTTAAAATCTTATCTTAGGCAGCAACCAAACTTCAAGGTGTTTGGTCTGATGAAGTGGCAGTTGTTTGTCTATGATTGGTCTGGTAAGAATGAGAAGAAATGGATCAATAAACAGTTACGTAGGATTGGTGAGCCTCCCGTGGTGCTGGATACGATGTTGGTGGAACAGTCCGCCATGGAACTAGAGCGTTTTTACATTAATAAAGGGTATGTCCATGCGGATGTATCAACGACGATCGATACGGCACGCCATAAGAAAGCGGTTGTAACTTACCATATAAAGGCGAACGATCCGTATAGGATACGCAATTACACGATGAAGTTCCCCGATCCGAAAATTGATAGTTTGGCACATCTGAAAGCGCCTCGCCGCTCTCCCTTAGCTTCTGCGTTCCGGTCCTCACAGGAAGAGTATAACCAATTAGTTAAGGAAGGAACTTTATTTGACCGGGATATATTGGACAAGGAGCGGGAGCGTATTACGACCTTACTTCGCTGGAACGGGTATTATGGTTTTAATCGGGATTATTTAGGATATATCGCTGATAGTTCTTTTAACCAAAATGTCGTGGATCTTGATATGTCCATGAAACCTTATCGGAAGGTGTTGCCCAATGGGTCGGTAGAGGATCAGCCGCATCGTCAGTATTATATTAAGGATGTAACGGTCTTAACCGATTATAATCCGATGGGGGTAGGAGAGGACGCTAGTTTCATGGCTACAGATACGATGCTCAGCGCAGGGGTGAATATCGTATATGGCCGGAACGGGAAGAGTATCCGTCCGAGCGTGCTCCGGAGGAGTACTTATATTCGGCCGGGGCAATTATTTAGTGAGAAGAATATAGAGCAGACCTATTCGGCGTTCGCTTCTCTAAGGGCTTTGAGGAACGTAAATATACGTTTTACGGAAGTAGAGGAGCGGGATACGATGAAGTTGGATTGTTACATTCTCACTTCTCCCGCGAAGATAAATACGGTGGGAGTGGATTTGGAAGGTACTAACTCGGCGGGTGACTATGGGTTTGCCTCCAGCTTGAATTATCAGCATAGGAATATCTTCCGAGGATCGGAGCTGTTCTCGGCGAGGGTGAGAGGGGCTTACGAGGCGTTATCCGGAAATAAGGCGAATGGCTTTGGTAATTACTGGGAGTTAGGTGCGGAAGGGTCTTTGCTGTTTCCTCGTTTTTTGTTCCCGTTCTTGAGTTCGGATTTTCGTAGGCGGCTACGTGCGTCAACTGAAGCGAAAATAAGTTACAACCTGCAAAAACGTCCGGAGTATACGAGGGCGATTCTATCTGGTGGTTGGAGTTATATTTGGCAAGATCGGGGCAATACACAGGCACGCCATACCTTTAAGCTTGTAGACTTGAATTATGTGTATTTGCCGGATAAGAATATGGACTTTATCAATAGCTTGCCGGATTATATGGTGTTGTATAACTATACGAACCATTTTATCATGAGTTCGGGATATACTTATTCCTTCAGTAATTATTCTCCCCAGAATCGTTTGAGAAACACGCATTCCCTACGTGCGTCGGTCGAGGTCGCAGGGAATTTGTTGAGTGCCTTTTCGCATCTTACGGGGGCGAAGAAAAATGATGACGGTTATTATGAGTTGTTTGGTACGGAATATGCGCAATATGTGAAATTGGATTTCGATTTTAGTAAAGGAATCGTGCTTGACAGTCGTAACAAGTTAGCTTTCCATATAGGAGTGGGAGTGGGGATGGCTTATGGTAACTCAAACTATTTACCTTTTGAGCGTGCTTATTTCTCGGGGGGAGCGAATAGTGTCCGGGGATGGTCTGTACGAGAGTTAGGTCCGGGTAGTATGGAAGTTGACAGCACGACTTCTTTCGCTCTTCAATCGGGGGATATCCGCTTGGATTTGAACTTGGAATATCGAACGAAACTTTTTTGGAAGTTTGAATTGGCGGCTTACATAGATGCCGGAAACATATGGACCCGGAATGTATCAGATGAACGCTATAAGGCTGGAAACTTTGATTTTTCTCGTTTTTATAAGGAGATCGCTGTTTCCTATGGTTTGGGACTTCGTTTAGACTTTGATTTCTTTCTACTACGTTTAGATACAGGCTTCAAGGCTTATAATCCTCAGGAGAAAAAGTCTAGGCGTTGGGCGATAACCCGTCCTAATTTCAAGGATAATTTCGCCTTGCATTTTGCCGTTGGTTATCCATTCTAAATTCAATATGTAAAAAAGTGTACTAAAAGTTTGCAAGGAAAAGAAAAATCCTTACCTTTGCACCACGAAAATAAGGATGGTCAGGTAGCTCAGCTGGATAGAGCAACAGCCTTCTAAGCTGTGGGTCCTGGGTTCGAATCCCAGCCCGATCACGAGGGAGATTCTAAAAGAGTCTCCCTTTTTTTGTTATAATCAGATGCCAGTTTTTTTCTTTTGCTTGTTTTGATCGTTGTTTATTGATCTTTTATAGAAAACTTTGAGTGTTATCTATCGGTTATTATATAGAAGATTTCGAGATAGAATTTCATAATTTTGTTTTTGATGGGATAAGGGCTATTAAGCAGGATTCCTGTATTTGAGATTAAACAGATTGTAAATATTAAAAAAGTAGATAAGATGGAAACATTTGACGATATCATTAAAGGGGATAAACCTGTATTGGTGGATTTTTTTGCGACATGGTGCGGCCCGTGTAAGGTGTTGAGTCCGACGGTCGAGGCATTGGGGAAGGAGCTGGCGGGACAAGTGCGTGTCCTTAAAATTGATGTAGATAAGAACGAGGCACTTGCCACACAGTTGAGGATCCAATCCGTACCCACTTTGATCATCTTTAAGAAAGGTGAGATCATATGGCGCTCTTCCGGCGTGATGGATCACGGAAGCCTATTGCGGAAGGCGCAAAGCTATATCGATTAAAAGCCGTTCATCGGGATCAATACCGTTGGGATCAATAATAGGAATCCTAGGATCACTAGGACAAGGATGAATTTCCATGCCCATTTGAACCATTTATCATACGGAATACGGCTTACTCCTAGAACCGCTATCAGAACACCAGATGTGGGAGTTATCAGGTTCGTGAAGCCATCGCCAAACTGAAAGGCCATGACGGTGGCCTGCTTGGATAAACCGATCAACTCCGAGAATGGGGCCATGATAGGCATGGTGAGGGCCGCTTTGGCACTTCCGGAAGGAATAACTAAATTGATAAGCGTTTGAATAACGTACATCATCCCGACCGTAGCTACTTGTCCCAAACCTTCCATCCCTTTCGCTAGGTTAAAGAGAATCGTATCGATCACTTTACCGTCTTGCAGGATTACGATAATACCTCCAGCTAAGCCGACAACCAAGGCGGCGCTCATGATATCCTTGCAACCTTCCAAGAAAAGTTTCACAAGCTCATTCGGATTGCGTCCATTGGCGATTCCCGCCGCTATACCCAAGGCGAAGAACAAGGTCGCTATTTCCATAATGTACCACCCATAGCCCATTACGCCTGTTATCAAGAAAAAGATCGTGAAGAATAAAAGGTTCAATATATACAAATGTACGGTTTTCCGTAGGGTAAATATCGAGCTGATCACGAAAGCTACGCTAAGAATCGGGATTAAGGGTAGTCCCTTGATTACGCTATTTCCTATTTTTAAGGATGTCTGGGGGTAATAGATCGAAAAGATAACTAGTACGATTGCCAATAGGACGAAACTGATCCATGCGGCTTTCGGGGTTCTGTATACGATTTCTAAGGAATTGGTACTATGCAAATCTCTCCAATATTGATCATCCTCATAGACGGGCGATAGTTGAGGGTTCTTTTTTACCTTGGCGGCATAACGCAATATCCATGTGAAGCCTACCACATTGATAATACACCAACAAACGATACGATACTCGATGCCGGAAAAAAGAGGAATTCCTGCTAAGCCTTGCGCTATACCGATAGTGAAAGGGTTTAAAATCGCTCCGGCGAAACCTAATCCCGCCGCTATAAAAACCATACATACGCCGGTTATGGAATCGTATCCCATAGATATCGCCATCGGGACCAAGACCAGACAAAAAGCGATGGTCTCCTCACTCATCCCGAATACGGCCCCGAATATACTGAAAAGTAGCATGATGGCGGTCAATAAGAAATTATCTATGCCTATTTTACGAAGGATGGGGTTGTTCTCCATTTTGCGTGCTTTTCGTAGGAAACTGACTGTCCCGATATCAAATGCCTTACTGTCGTTCACGATCCAGAATGCACCACCGATGATGAGGATGAAGACGATGATATCCGCCTTGTCCACAAATCCTTTATAAAAGGCGGAGAGTACCTCCCATGTTTGAGGTACGCTTTCCACGGATTCATATACAACGGTCCGCTCTCCATCTGGGCTGATATTTTCCGTGTATTGCCCACCGGGGATAACCCATGTCAATGCGGCGCAAAATAAGATGATGTAAAAAATGATTACGTAAGTGTGGGGTATTTGTCTCTTTTTCATGATTCTGCTTTTTCGTCTTCTTCAGTTAATATTCCGATCTCGGGAAGGATAGCTCGGGCCTCACGGTCGCTAAGCGTATCTACGTCTTTGAGTTTACGTTGGATGGCACGGGTACGGGTACCTAAAACCTCTTCTATTTGCCCGCTGGCGGTTTGCAAGTTCTTTTGGGCTTTCTCGAGCATACCGCCTACTTTCTCGAATTCTTTTTTCACGGCCCCTAAGATCGTCCATACCTCCCCTGAGTGCTTTTGAATCGCCAATGTACGGAAGCCCATTTGTAAACTGTTTAGTATGGCCGCTAGGGTAGTGGGACCTGTTACGACTACCTTGTAGTTTCGTTGCAAGTCCTCCAATAAAGCGGAACGGCGTACGACCTCGGCGTAAATGCCCTCGAACGGCAGGAACATAATGCCGAAATCGGTCGTGGCGGGAGGTGCCAGATATTTGTCCGAAATATCTTTAGCCATCTTCTTGATCGTTGTCTCCAATAATTTTCCGGCTGTCTCGATCGCTTGGGAATCTGCGGCATCGTAAGCGTCTAGGAGCTGTTCGTATACATCTTTCGGGAATTTAGCGTCTATGGGAAGGTATACGAATTCTCGGGCATCATCCCGCCCGGGGAGCTTGACTGCGAATTCAACGACCGCATCCGAACCTTTCCGGGTATGTACATTCGCCTCGTATTGCTCTGGTGCCAATAACTGCTCCAATAACATACTGAGTTGGATCTCCCCGATATTTCCCCGGGTCTTAACATTACTAAGTACCCGTTTTAATCCTCCTACATCCTGTGCTAAGGTTTGCATCTCGCCCAGTCCTTTTTGTACACTTTCTAATTGTTCGGTGACTAAACGGAAAGATTGCCCGATACGGTCATTCAATGTCTTTTGAAGTTTCTCGTCTACGGTGACTCGGATCTCTTCCAGCCTTTTTTCCGTGTTATCCACTAATCTCTGTTGGCGTTCGTCCAAGGCGGCGAATTTCTCTTTCTGCAACCTGTTAAAAGAATCGATTCCACGTTCGAAGGCTTCCTTGAACTCATTCATGGAACGAGCCAGCTCTTCTCGGTTATCTTTTGCTACTAACCGGCTTTCTTCCCGGTTCAGGCGGAAGTCCTCCCTAAAGTTTTTCTCGATACGGTCGAACGAGCGTTGTATCTCGTTTAGTAACTTTTCTAGGTCTTCTTTGTTATTATTTAGCTGTTTAGGACGCAAAAGGATTTGCGTCACGATGATTATAAGAAGTCCGCCGATAATAATCCAATCCATCTGTTTTTAATTTTGACGTCAAAGATAGGTAATCTGTATTTTGCAACAGTAGTTAAATAGAGTTAAATGAAAAAACATTGTTTATTTTCGTTTGTTTTATCGACAGAAAGCTGCTTATATTTGCGCAGCCAACTTAAAGTAAGACTATTTAATTTACATACAAAGATGGCAAAAGTAACATTAAAAGGTAACGAGATTCATACGAACGGCGAGTTGCCAAAAGTTGGGACAGAGGCTCCGGACTTTAAGGGTGTAAAAAGTGATTTATCCGAATTGTCGCTAAGCGACTTGAAAGGAAAGAAAGTGGTGATAAATGTTTTTCCGAGCTTGGATACAAGTGTATGTGCGGCATCGGTAAGACGCTTCAATAAAGAAGCCGCTTCGCATCCGGATACGGTGGTATTAGCTGTTTCTAAAGATTTACCTTTTGCGCATGGACGTTTCTGTACTACGGAAGGTATTGATAAAGTGATTACATTGTCAGTGTTCCGGTGTTCATGTTTTGAGGATAAGTATGGGATGCTTCTGGTAGACGGTCCGCTGAAAGGGTTATTAGCCCGTGGCGTGATAGTGGTCGATGGAGCTGGTAAGGTGGTTTATGAGGAACTTGTTCCCGAGATTACTACCGAACCGAATTACGATGCGGCTTTAGCTGCATTGAAATAAATGTAGTAGATTATTGTTTTTCATTGGTTAAAGTTAAGGGTTAGTGTAGGAGGCCGTCGGATGTGAATCCCGCGGCCTTCGTTTTTTTAATACAAACACGTTTATATGGATAACTGGAAGCGAGTATTTGCCATTATTTGGACGGGGCAGTTCTTATCTATACTGACAAGTTCGATTGTTAATTTCGCGATAGTCTTGTGGTTGAGTCTGGAGACAGGTTCCGCTGAGGTATTGGCATTTGCTACGATGGCCGCTTTGTTACCTCAATCTGTTTTGGGGCTTTTCACGGGGATCTTTATCGACCGGTGGAAAAGGAAGCGGGTGATGATTATGGCAGATAGCTTTATTGCTTTTTGTACGTTGATATTGGCGGTCTTGTTTTATTTTGATTTGGCTAAGATTAGTCATATATATGTGTTATTGGCCCTTCGTTCCGTAGGTTCTGCCTTTCATATGCCCGCTATGCAAGCTTCTGTTCCTTTGCTGGCTCCAAAATCGGAGTTGATGCGCATAGCTGGGATTAATCAGGTGATCCAGTCGGTGTGTAATATCGCCGGGCCCGCTTTGGCCGGTCTATTCATAACGATGATGAAGATGACGAATATCCTCTTATTGGATGTGGCTGGAGCGGCGTTCGCTTGTCTATCGCTCTGCTTTGTCTTTATTCCCGATCCTTCTCATGAGGAACGAAATTCAGAATTGCATCTTTGGAGAGAGGCGAAAGAGGCGATTATGGAAGTCCGTAACCAATATGGGCTATCGTGGTTATTCCTATTGTCTATATTGGCTACATTCGTGATTATGCCGGTAAGTGTCTTATTCCCGTTGATGACGTTGAATCACTTTGCCGGAAATGCTTTCCAAGTGAGCTTGGTCGAGGTTTCATGGGGTGGAGGAGCCTTGCTTGCGGGTGCTTTACTGGGGCTTAAGAAATATCGTTGGAATGAGATCCTGTTGATTAATGGGATGTATATAGCGTTGGGATTGACATTCTTGTTTTCCGGGTTGTTACCGGTATCCGGTTTTATCTGGTTTGCGGTGCTGACGGCTTTAGGAGGTGTTTGTGGTTCCCTGTATTTTGCTACTTTTACTACGGTTATCCAATCTCGCATTGATCCGGGAGTTATGGGAAGGGTATTCTCTTTTTACATGAGCTTTAGTATGCTTCCTTCGATGATCGGTCTTTTGAGTACCGGCTTTTTGGCGGATTCTATCGGGCTTGGAAATACCTTTATAATAAGTGGGGGCTTTTTATGTTTGATAGGTATTATATCCTTTTTTATCCCTTCGTTGATCAGTCTGAAAGAGAGTTTTAAGAGATAACGATATCGTATTTAGACACTATTTAATATGAATAAGAAAATACTTCAACTGGCGATACCTTCTATTATTTCCAATATAACCGTACCTTTATTGGGATTGATAGATGTGGCGATCGTGGGACATCTTGGATCTGCTTCGTACATCGGGGCGATCGCTGTAGGCGGGATGCTGTTTAATATTATCTACTGGATATTCGGGTTTCTCCGTATGGGGACAAGCGGTATGACTTCCCAAGCGTACGGGAAACGGGATTTGACGGAAGTTACCCGGATCTTATTCCGGTCTGTCGGGGTTGGTTTCCTGATATCTTTGGGGCTTTTGATACTTCAATACCCTATCTTGAAGGTTGCGTTTACTTTGATCGACGCAACGGAGGAGGTAAAACAATGGGCCTCTCTCTATTTTAATATCTGTATCTGGGGAGCGCCGGCTGTATTGGGGTTATATGGCTTTGCCGGTTGGTTTATCGGTATGCAGAATTCTCGTTTCCCGATGTTTATCGCTATCACGCAGAATATCGTGAATATTGCGGCCAGCCTATGTTTCGTGTTTGTGCTGGGTATGAAGGTGGAAGGCGTAGCGTTGGGAACACTGATCGCCCAATATGCGGGTCTCCTCATGGCGTTTGCTCTTTGGTTGAAATATTATAAACGTTTGAAAGCGTATATTGATTGGAACGGGCTTTGGGGTAGGGAGGCGATGCGTCGCTTCTTCTCAGTCAATAGTGATATATTTTTCCGGACCTTGTGCTTGGTCGCTGTTACGACTTTCTTTACTTCTACAGGTGCGAGACAAGGGGATGTGATATTAGCCGTAAACACCTTGTTGATGCAGTTATTTACCTTGTTCTCTTATATAATGGATGGATTCGCTTATGCGGGAGAGGCATTAGCCGGTCGCTTTATTGGAGCCAAAAACGATGTGGGGTTACGTAAATGCATTCGCTTATTGTTCCTATGGGGAATCGGCCTCTCATTGTCTTTCACGATCCTTTATGCGTTGGGAGGGAAGAATTTTCTGGGATTATTGACGAACGATACCTCAGTCATTGAAGCTTCCGGGGATTATTTCTATTGGGTGTTGGCGATTCCTTTATGTGGATTCTCCGCTTTCCTTTGGGACGGTATCTTTATCGGTGCCACGGCCACACGCCAGATGCTTTACTCGATGCTTGTGGCCTCGGGCACTTTCTTTATTATGTATTACTTGTTTTATCAATCGATGGGGAATCATGCCTTATGGATGGCTTTCCTTTGGTATCTGTCTTTACGTGGCGGTATGCAATGGGTACTTTGGCGGTTAAAAAAATAAGGCGAGAACCTGTAACTGATCCTCGCCTCATTTTATCCTAGGAAAACCTATTTACTGTTGTTTGTAATAAGCTAAGTCCTCACGATTGAAGTTGTTGATGAAGGATTCGATCTTATCAATCTCAGCTTGTCCGTAGTTTACATAAACCTCGGCGGAACGGCGGAAGCTGTCATCTTTGTTTGCGTCTTGCAATAGCAAGTAGCCGAATACGCAATGAGCGGCTGCCTCGACCATACGGCGAGCTTGGAAGTCAATATATTCGTTATCCTTTGTCTCCGTAACCTTGGCTACCACTTTCTCATACTTCTCGGTCATAGCGGCAAGTTTGTTCTTCAGAGCCTCTAATTCCGGCTTATACTCGATCGCTTGGTATTCACGAATCTGGTTCAAGTAAGTACCCGTGGTGACGTGGCGGATGGCCGCTACGACTTGCAATTGGGTGGTACCCTCATAGATATTCGTGATGCGGGCATCCCGGTAGATACGTTCGCAAGCGTAGTCTTTCATGAAACCGGAACCTCCGTGAACTTGGATAGCGTCGTAAGCGTTCTGGTTTGCGTACTCGGTAGTCATGCCTTTACCCATCGGGGTGAAAGCATCCGCGAGCTTGCTGTACTTCTTGAATTCTTGACGTTCTTCCGGAGTCAGTTTACGTTCCTTGGATATATCATCCAACGCTTTGTAGACGTCAACGAAACGGGCGGTCTCGTATAACATAGAACGGGAAGCATCCGCTTTCGCACGCATCAAGGCGATAATCTCAGCGATCGCCGGGAACTCGATGATAGACTTACCAAACTGTTTACGATCCAAGGCGTAAGCATAAGCCTCACGATAGGCAGCCTCGCTAAGTCCTACGGCTTGAGCCATGATACCCAGACGGGCACCGTTCATCAAAGCCATTACATATTTGATCAAACCTAGCTTACGATCACCGCAAAGCTCGGCTTTCGCGTTCTTGAATACCAACTCGCAAGTAGGAGAGCCTTTGATACCCATTTTGTTCTCGATACGACGGACATTCACGCCACCATTGCGCTTGTCGTAGATGAACATGGAAAGGCCACGTCCATCCTTCGTACCTTCCTCGGAACGGGCCAATACCAAATGGATGTCAGCGTCGCCATTCGTGATGAAACGCTTTACGCCGTTCAGATACCAGCAACCGTCAGCCTCGTTGTAAGAAGCTTTCAACATAACGGATTGAAGGTCGGAACCTGCGTCCGGCTCCGTCAAGTCCATAGACATGGTCTCTCCGTCGCAAACACGAGGGATGTAACGTTGGCGTTGATCCTCGTTGCCGAACTCGTATAAGGTCTCGGCACAATCTTGTAGACCCCAAAGGTTCTCGAAACCGGCGTCGGCACGGGAAACCAAGTCGGCGGCCATGATGTAAGGGACGATCGGGAAATTCAACCCATTGTAGCGGCGAGGCATAGCGATACCCATCAAGCCGGCCTTGCGAACGGCATCGAGGTTTTGCTGTGTCCCGGAAGCGTACGTGACACGTCCGTTCGCTACCGTGGGGCCCTCATGGTCTACGCCCTCAGCGTTCGGGGCGATAATTTCCCCGCAAATCTCACCAACGATCTCCAATACTTTCTCGTAGCTATCCATTGCGTCCTCGAAATCGATCGGAGCATAATCGTATGTATCCTTGTCGGCATAGCCGCGCTCTTTCAGCTCTACGATACGCTTCATCAACGGATGGTGAAGATGATGCTTCAAGCTGGGATTATCTGTATAGAAATTAGCCATAATCTTACTTACTGTTCTTTTTGTAATACTTAATCATCTTAGGAATCACCTCTTCTACCGTACCATTGATTACGTAATCGGCGATCGTGTTGATCGGGGCGTTCTCATCATTATTGATCGAAATGATGATACCGGCGTCTTGCATGCCGGCGATATGCTGGATCTGCCCGGAGATACCGCAAGCGATATACAATTTCGGACGCACCGTGACACCGGTCTGACCGATCTGACGGTCGTGGTCGCAGAAACCGGCATCGACAGCCGCACGGCTGGCACCTACCTCGGCGTGAAGCTCTTTCGCCAAATCGAACAATAAATTAAAGTTCTCCTTAGAGCCTACGCCATAACCTCCGGCTACTACGATCGGAGCGCCTTTCAGGTTGTGCTTCGCTTTCTCTACATGACGGTCGATCACTTTCACCACATAGTCTGTCTCGGGGACATACTTCGCTACGTCGTGGTGGATCACTTCGCCTTTATAGTTCTCGTCCAAAACCTCCTTTTTCATCACGCCCTCACGAACGGTCGCCATTTGCGGGCGATGTTCCGGGTTGATGATCGTGGCTACGATGTTACCACCGAACGCCGGACGGATCTGATATAATAAGTTCTCGTAGGTGATACCCGCTTTCTTGTCCTCGTGCGAGCCGATCTCCAAAGAGGTACAATCGGCCGTCAAGCCGCTTGTCAAGGCCGAGGATACACGAGGGCCCAAGTCACGACCGATCACCGTAGCGCCCATCAAGCAAATCTGCGGTTTCTCCTCCTTGAACAAATTGATCAAGATAGAGGAATGAGGAAGTGACGTATAAGGGAACAGACCCGGAGCGTCGAACACATGAACCTTGTCGACGCCAAAAGGCAATACTTGTTTCTCTACACCCTCAAGGCCGGACCCGGCAACGATCGCCTCCAGCCCACAGCCCAATTGATTGGCTAGCTTACGACCTTTAGTCAGAAGCTCAAGACTTACATCGGCAACGTTCGTGCCTTCTGTCTCACAATATACAAATACGTTGTTCATAATCTTATCCGATGGTGTGGTTAGCTAACAGTTCGACAATCAAATCCTCTACTTCTTGGTCGGCGCTGGAGATGGTCTTGCTTTCCTTGGCTTGGAAGACGATATTCTCGATCGCTTTTACCTTCGTCGGCGAACCGCTAAGGCCGCATTGAACCAAGTCACCATTCACGTCGGCTACGCTCCATTCTTGAATATCCAAATACGGGCGGGTCTCGTACAATTCCGGGTAGCGAAGAGTCGGCGTACCGTCCTGGTGACAGGCGGGTTGCACGGCCCGTTCCTGTTTACCCATGGCGTGTTTGTACTTTTGTACCAACTTCGCGTTGCGGGGACGGCAGGGAGCGGCGGAGCCGTTCACGGTGATAACGATAGGAAGCGGACCTTCCACGGTCTCGACACCCCCGTCGATATGACGTTTTACGGTGATACGTCCGGCCTCCTTATCAACGTTTAGGATTTCCTCGGCATACGTGATCTGGGTCAGTCCTAATTTCTCAGCGACTTGCGGACCTACCTGTGCCGTATCGCCGTCGATCGCTTGGCGACCACCGATGATAATATCATAATCGTTGATTTTCTTGATAGCCGTGGCAAGCGCATAGGATGTGGCTAACGTGTCGGCTCCGGCAAACGCACGGTCGGTCAACAAAAAACCGCCGTCAGCACCACGATACAAACCCTCGCGGATGATTTCGGCGGCACGTCCCGGGCCCATCGTCAGCAGCGTAACTGTCGTCCCGGGGTAAGCGTCTTTCAAGCGTAACGCTTGTTCCAACGCGTTCAGGTCTTCCGGGTTAAAGATCGCGGGCAAGGCGGCGCGATTGATCGTACCGTCCGCCTTCATGGCGTCCTTTCCCACGTTTCGTGTATCCGGGACCTGTTTCGCTAAAACTATAATTCTTAAACTCATATTATATAGGAATATTAGATTTTTATATTGATGTAATACTTCTACTTTCTTGTTAATCTCGAAGTGCAAAAGTAATCAAACATTCTTTATAACAAAGAACTTTGCGGAGGAAATTGCACACTTGGCGTGTGTTTGAGCATGTATTGCCTGCTGATTACTCGTAGCAATGATAGGTTCTCTTCCGGTTTGAGCCCGGTTTTTTTTTCTCGATGCGCCATTCCCAAGGCTGCGATTTCGTCAGCGTGCGGAAGAACTTGGAGAATACCGAGGGCTGCGAGAAACCCAGCTTGGCGGCGATCGCGGTGATGCTCATGTCCGTCCGCTCCATCAGCTCCTGAGCTTCGAGGAGAAGGTAGCGGTTGCGCCATTCCATCGCCGACATGCCGCCGATGGCGAGGATGGCGCCCCGGAGCTCGCTGGTCTTGAGTTGCATTATGCGGGCGTATTCGCTGGTGTCCATCCGGCCGTACTTGCGGATGAGATAGGCGAAGAGATCGATCAGGTTGTTGCCCGAGGGGCGGTTGCCGTCGAAGTCGGGAGGGACGCCCATCCAAAGCTCTTCTTCGGTGGGTTTACGCTTGAAGACGGTGATAAAGACATCTTCCGGGGGGATTCTCTTGAATGTTTCTTCCATGATGATCTGTTTTAAGGTTGTTTTTTCTCAAGGATTTGATCTTGCGATTCTTCCGGGTCAAATCTACGGATTATGATTGGATATCGCAAGCCTTAAAGGTCAAATTCATGTGTTTGGATTAGATATTTTAGAACTACGAGGTCAAATCAAAGGTAATGGATTTGACCTCGTAGTTTTATCGGGTCAAATCTTTTGGCTATCCAGCCTCTTTACGACTTGTCCATACACGATCAACGCTACGGCGGATACCAAGGCGATCGCACCGAAGTAATACCAGATGTAATGGGCGTTCGCGCTTGCCGCCAGCCATTCCTCGTGAGAGGCGAACAGGGTTGGCTCCGGGCAATACTTGCTTAAAAGGAAACCGGATAGCCCGAATCCGAAGATAGAGGAGAGGAAAGAATGCAAATGGCTGAATCCAAGATAGAGACCTTCCTCTCCCTTGGGTGCTTGCAAGGAGAAATACTCGAGAAAGCGAGGGGAAATGAACGTCTCCGCCAGCCCTTGGAAGACGATACCCACCACCATCATGAAGGCTACGGGATGCATCCCTAGGATCAAGGAATTAGTATCCAGCATATTACCGGATGCCATGCAAAGAGCGGACACCGGCATGATAAACATACCCACCGTCATGGAGGTAAGCGCTGTCCGCTTCCGCATCATCTGTGTTACTAGATTGACTGTCAGAACTACGACTAAAGGGTTTACGTTGGCATACCAAGAAGGAGAGGCTCCCTCGCCGGCCAAACGAAGCACATATTTTGGCATCGTGGCATACAGCTGGTGTTGTACCATCCAGAATCCGGTGATAATGATGATTAATGTAATGAGCCGTCCGTTACTACAAACCTTGATCAAGGCGTTCCAGATCTGCCCGAACGTCTTGCCCTCGCCCGAATGCTGAGCGCTTTTGTAGAAGAACCAGATGGCTAGCAAGGCAAGGAAGGTCATGCTCGCCGAGAAATAGTTCAAGGTAATCAAACCTTCGTTGCCCAACGCCTCACGAAGCGGCTTCACGATGGTCTTCCCGGAGAAGGCCCCGATATTTACCATCGCGTAGAAGATAGAGAAGCCCTTCGCACGGGTTTCCGGCGTAGTCTCTTTAGCGACCGTGCCGGAGATAACGCTCTTGATAAAAGCCCCGCCGCATACGATCAAGGCCATGATAGGGATAATGCCGTACTGAAGATTGCTCTCCAGCAATCCCGTAAAGGTAGTCGTCGTGCTGTATTCAACCAGTCCGGCGGATTGAAGCCAAGTAGGGTAAACAGCCAGTCCTAGATAGCCACAAGTTAACAAAGTGAAAGCCAGTAGCATCGAGTTGCGGAAACCGATCTTATCGGCCAACGCTCCGGCGAATGTGGGCAGCAGATACAGACAAGCGGAAAAGATACCGGCGATGCTGGCGGCCTGAATGTCGTTAAAGCCTAAGATGCGGCTAAGATAAAGGGTTATAACGATAAATACGCCATAATAAGCGGCTCGCTCGAACAACTCGACGGTGTTCGCTACCCAGAATGCTTTACTGAATTTGATTTTCTCTTGTTTCTTAGTTGTCATGATATTATTTATTAGTAAGATAGATTAGATGGATAAGTCAAAGAGGAGGCGCAGGCGAGAAAATGAAGAGCTGCGCCTCCTCGTCTTTGTTTTATCGTATAGTAATTACGAATTAGGGCTTTACGGTATACGGTTGGTGGATCGCCTTATCGAAAGCTTTCCAATGCTCATCCGTCATGTTGCCCGGCGTAAACAACGCCACGCCGGCCGCTCCGTTCTCCATGGAGCCTCTTACGGCCTCCTCGATCTCGGACGGGATCAGTCCATGGCCTTCCGGGTCCTTGATATTCGCCTTGTTCTGCCAATCCTCGCAGATGAACAGACCGCTATAAACCGGCTTCTTGCCTTGCACGGCGGCTACTTCCTCTTTCACGATCGGAGCCAGCCAAGAAGCGTCCTCCAGATAGAAATCGTTATAATTCATCGGGAAGAAAGCGTCGATATTCCATTTATTCCATTCTTGGCGAACCATCCACTTGGCGTGAGAGTCCGGCCCCGGGAATACGGCGGCGCTCACTTTCTTGCCTTTGCCGTGAACCTCGTCGGCGATGCAATTTACCAATTTCGTGATCAGGTCGCAACGAAACTGCGCCCATTCCTCGCATTTGGAAGGATCCTCTACGGATTTGATATCGATACCGGTAGCGGCCTTGAAATCGGCCACGCATTTGTCACAGTAGCAATAGTCCGCCGTAGGATATTCCTCGTCCATCACCAAGCCGTATTTTTCCCAAAGTCCGCGGGCCAGGATGACATCCACGTAACGGATATAATCCAGATGGATATAATCCACCTCCGGGATATCGGCTACCTTCCCATATAGATCCAGCAAGAACTCCGCCGTACCTTCTTGGTTCGGGCACAGGCATTTGTAATAAGGGACATAGGCCTGTACGGAATAGGCCGACTCGCCTTTCCGGTTCACGGCGTAGAGGGTGGAGTCCAATCCATGTTGTAACATGGCAGGAATCCATGCGTGGTATTCCATGCCATTGGCATGGGCCGCTTTGGCGGCACGCTGGATTTTCTCCGTGTCGTGGCCGGCGTTGTAGCACATCCCGTCTACACCGTGGGCATGCCATTTACTAAAGTCCGCTTGTAAGGTTTGCTCGGTGGTATTCCCGCCTTCGCCTTGCCATGCGTAGACCTTGACTGTTTTCTCGGGCGCCTTGACGCAAGCCGTCAGAGCGACGGCCGCCAAAGCGATAAAGAGCTTCTTCATATCTCGCAAGCGCATAAAGTCGGGATCAAGTTACGATCGCCATAAGCGTTATCTACACGGGCTACGTTAATCCAGAACTTGCTGTCGTGCAACCATTCCAGCGGGAAGGCGGCCTTCGTGCGGGGATACGCGTGTTTCCACTCGTCGGCGGTCACCTCGTATTCCGGATGCGGGGCGTTCTTCAAGACGTTGTCCTCCTTCGAAGCCTTGCCTTCCTCCACCTCCTTGATCTCGCTCCAGATACATTCCATTACCTCTACGAAACGATCCAGCTCGGCCTTGCTCTCGCTCTCGGTCGGCTCTACCATCAAGGTGCCGTGTACTGGGAAAGATAGGGTAGGAGCGTGGTAGCCGAAGTCCATCAAACGCTTGGCGATATCGCCCTCGTCGATGCCCGAACGCTCTTTTACCGTACGGCATTCCAAGATCAACTCATGACCTACACGGCCTGTCGCTCCGGTATAGACGATACCGTACGTATCCTTGAACTTAGCGGCCAAGTAATTGGCGTTCAAGATGGCCGTCTTCGTCACTGTCTCAAGACCTTCCGTACCCAGCAAGCGGATGTAAGCGTACGTGATCGGCAGGATACCGGCGCTACCATAAGGAGCCGCGGATACCGTATTCAAGTCGCTGCCCCAAAGCACCGGATGCTGCGGCAAGAACGGAACCAGATGCTCGGCCACGCAGATCGGGCCTACGCCGGGACCACCACCTCCGTGAGGAGAAGAGAAGGTCTTATGCAGGTTCAAGTGACATACATCGGCGCCGATCGTACCCGGATTTGTCAATCCAACCTGCGCGTTCATGTTGGCGCCATCCATATAAAGCTGTCCTCCGCAAGCGTGAACGATGTCGCACATCTCCTTGATGTCCACCTCGAAGATACCATGCGTAGACGGATAGGTAATCATGCTGGCAGCCAAACGCTCCTTGTTCTCCTCGGCTTTCGCACGGAAATCTTCCAGATCGATATTACCATTCTCGTCGCATTTAACGGTTACGGTCTTATACCCGCATTGGATAGCGCTGGCCGGGTTGGTTCCGTGGGCGGAAGCCGGAAGCAAAACGATATCACGATGGCCTTGGCCGATGCTTTCCTGATAAGCACGGATCACACGAAGACCCGTGTACTCGCCAGCGGCGCCGGAGTTCGGTTGCAACGTACAGCCCTTGAAGCCCGTGATCGTGCATAAGTAAGAAGACAGGTTCTCGATCAGCTCCGTATAGCCTTCCACTTGCTCCTCTGGAGCGTACGGGTGGATATTCATGAATTCCGCACGGCTAAGCGGCAACATCGTAGAAGCCGGGTTTAGCTTCATCGTGCAAGATCCCAGCGAGATCATGGATTGGGCCAAGGAAACATCCTTTCGTCCCAAACGGGTGATGTAACGCATCAACTCGGTCTCCGTATGATATTTCTTGAATACGTCTTGCTGCAAGAAATCGGAGGTACGGGCGAATTTAGCGTCGAAATAAGTCTGGGCGGGGATAGACTCGTCCAGCATATAGTCTTTACCTGCGGCGCCGGCGAAGATGTATAATAATACGCCTATGTCCGTAGGCAATGTCGTCTCGTCTATGCTGACGCCTACTTGTCCGGCCTCGAAGTAACGCAAGTTCACCTTGCACTCCAAGGCGATCTCACGCAGTGCGTTCACCGACACGTGCGCGGGAAGCTGTATCTTCAAGGTATCGAAATAATCCTTGTTTAATTGCGTATATCCCAGTTTCTCCAACTCCTTGGCCAAGAATCCGGCCGTGGAATGAATCCGTCCGGCGATGTTACGCAACCCCTCCGCTCCATGATATACGGCGTAGAATCCGGCCATGGTAGCCAACAACGCCTGAGCCGTACAGATATTGGACGTAGCCTTCTCACGTTTGATATGTTGCTCGCGGGTCTGCAAAGCCAAGCGATAAGCCGGATGGCCGTAAGCGTCCTTGGAGATACCGATGATACGTCCCGGGATCGTACGTTTATAATCGTCCTTCGTAGCGAAGAAAGCGGCGGAAGGACCCCCGTAGAACATCGGGATACCGAAGCGCTGGCTGCTACCGAATACGACATCCGCTCCCCATTCTCCCGGAGGAGTCAACAATACCAAGCTCATCAAGTCGGCGGCTACGCCTACCTTGGCTCCGGCGGCGCCCGCACGGGCCACGAATTCCTTATAGTCCTCGATCGAACCATCCGCGTTCGGGAACTGTACGATGGCGGCGAACACGTCCGGCGTGAACTCGAATTTCTTATAATCGCCCACTACCACCTGGATGCCCTGCGGGATCATGCGGGTGTGGATGACGGCCAGCGTAGAGGCGAACACGTTCTCGTCAACGAATACCGTATTGGCTTCCGCTTTCACCTGCGCACGGCTGCGTGAACCATGAAACATGGTAACCGCCTCGGCTGCCGCTGTCGCCTCGTCGAGTAGCGAGCAGTTCGCCAAGGGCAATCCGGTCAGTTCGCAGATAACAGTCTGGAAGTTCAGCAACGCCTCCAAGCGTCCTTGGGATACTTCCGCCTGATACGGCGTATAGGAGGTGTACCAAACCGGGTTCTCGAATACGTTACGTTGGATCGGGGCCGGGCAAACCGTGTCGTACCAACCCATACCGATATAAGAGGTGAATACCTCGTTCTTGGAAGCCAGCTCGGCGATATGCTCGGCGAACTCACGTTCCGTCATGGCCTCCGGGAGGTTCAACGGCTCTTTCAAACGGATGTTGGCCGGAATGGTCTGATCGATCAACTCGTCCAAAGACTTCACGCCAATCGTCTCCAACATAGCGGGAATATCTTCCGCTGAGATGCCCACGTGGCGGTTTACAAACTTATTTGTGTCCATAATTCTAGTATTTTATAAATAAGGATTATTTAATTTCTCATCAATGATTCGTGTCTCGGGGCCATGGCCGGGGTATACCACGGTCTCGTCCGGCAACGACAGTAATTTGTCCTTGATAGCGGCAAGCAGTATATCTTGGTTGCCTCCCCATAAATCGGTACGGCCGATGCTTCCGGCGAACAAGGAATCCCCGACGATCACGAAACCGTTCTTCTTGTTATAGAAAGCCACGCCTCCGGGCGAATGACCGGGAACGCTCAATACCGCCAGCTCGGATTTCCCGAACTTTATGATTTCCCCGTTTACCAGATATTTCCCTACCGGGACGCTTTTCGCCTTCATCGGCAGGCCGAACGCCTTGGCTTGCTCCTCGGGGGAGGGAAGGCCCTCCACGTCCGCTTTATGGGCTTCCGGGCTCAACCCGTAGGTGTTATGGACGAATTCGTTGCCGAATATGTGATCCAGATGGAGGTGCGTACAAAGGTAACGTTTCAGCGTCAGCCCGTTCTGGGCGATAAAGTCGCTTACTTCTTTTTGTTCCTCTTTGCGCAGGCAGCCGCAATCGATAAGGACTGCCTCCTTGGTATCATCGTATAGCAAGTAAGTATTCTCGGAGAAATAGTTTACTTCGAAAGATTTTATCGTAATCATAAGGGTACGTACACTACTTTTTTAGTTTCAAAAAACTCTTCTTTAAAATGGTCTTTCAGATCCATGCTTATCGCTTGGTTCCGGAAAGGCAATATCTCGTGCGCCAGCTCTCCACCTTTCAGACAAATCAATCCGTTGGGCAATGCGTTGATCTGTTCTTTCTTTATATTCTTGCGGACGATCTTTACCAGATCCGCCAGAGGCATCACGGCACGGCTTACCACGAAATCGAAAAGCTGCTTTTCCTCCTCGCCCCGGCAATGGCGGAAGGATACGTTCTCCAGCCCGATCGCCTCGGCCACGGCTTGTCCCACCTTGATTTTTTTCCCGATGCTGTCTACCAGATGGAAATGGGTCTCAGGGAATAAGATCGCCAAGGGGATGCCGGGAAAACCGCCTCCCGTACCCAGATCCATCACCGAGGAACCCGGCTTGAAACGCAGCATATCGGTGATACCCAGCGAGTGAAGCACGTGATGCGGATATAGGTTCTCGATATCCTTCCGTGAGATCACGTTGATCTTGGCGTTCCAATCCGTATATAGGTCATATAGGGCGGCGTATTGCTCTTTTTGCCGGTCGGTGAGATCGGGGAAATAAGATGTGAGAATTGAAAATTGAGAATTGGGAATTGAGAATTTCTCTGTATTTTGTTCCATAGGACATCTGTTTATAGGTTTATCTATCATTAATTTTCAATTCTCAATTTTCAATTAACTGACTTATCGGGCTGTCATCCCGCAGCAAATAGCGGATTTCCTTGTAAGGGAGATGGACGTTCGTGACGCCTACCACGTATGCCGCTATCTCATATTCGTTGAAAGAATAGGTGATACCCGTCTCGTCTACGAGGAAGTTGCCGTTCGGGAAGATCTCGTCCACGCTAAAGAAACCGATATTTTCCAGTTCCTTGGCGTCGGATACGTTGTTTTGCTTGGCGATCTGATCTACCAATATTCGCGCCAGATTGTCTTGATAGTTGTCCACGAATATCTCCTCCTCGGTGATCGGCTTACCGGTCTTGAGGTTCACTACATGGTTATTGTAGGAATGTGCGCCATGCGCTCCGCCCGTATAGTTCTCGAAGCTTACCGTATAGCTGATGATATCGTCTTGGTTGAAGGCGATATCATCCGACGACATCTCATAGTAAGAGAACCAAGAGCCCACCGGTGTCTCGTCGGATTTCGCCACCTCAGCCTTGTAATCCTCTTCCAGATCCTTATAAGCGGCCAGATAGTCGTCGGTATATTTCCGTACCGCCTCCTCGGGGGATAATTGCTCATAATTCTCGCCGAAATAAGAGGAGACGAACTGTCTCTGTAGATTCTTAAGAACCTCTTTATCCGAATATTTCCGGGGATAAACGAACTTGATCTCTAGATTGCAATTGGGATTATCCGGATTATCTAACAAATGGTAAGTCTTTTCCACGCTGATAGAATCAAACGTGATACTGTTTTCGGAAGCCTTCTTCGTTCCGGTATCGCAACCCGTGGCTAAGATACCTATCAAAAGAAGCGCCAGCATGCTTTCGCGTAAATGCGTTCTCATCGGACTACAGATTTAATTTATTTGTACGCGAATGTACGTTATTAAATTGTATAATCAAATTGCACGATGAAGTTTAATAAGAGGACAATCTTTCCTCGGTGGTCTTTGGGTTGAGTTTTCTATTTGTCCGATACTTTCCGGGTGTTCTCTTGCGTGAGAAGAATAGTTCCCATTTTATATCACCTAGGGGCGTACCCAGCCTTATGAGAATACAAATGTTATTTTCATGCTTTCATCTAGATGAAAGCAAACTGTATAGGTTATCATATTTGGAAAATAAGAGCTTTCTGCCACTATAGACATCACATCCATAGGCTTTAGATCAAAAACAGTCTTTCCTAAATAATCTGTATATAAAACAGAATCTGGCTTAATGACTGTATTATACCTTTTATACTTTAATATTCCATTTCCTTCATAAGATGCAAGGCCACCAAACTCTGTCGTTATATTAATGTCATAATACAAATACACTTTTGCGCCTGCATCAGGTTTTCTTGAGCTTGTACTTTCTTGGTCATAATAAACCTCTATTTCGGCTTGAGGATCTTCTGGTTTTTCCCCTTCATCGATAATGTCATTTTCACTACAACCAATAAAAATGACCATGAAAAATATGAATAAAGAAGTTCTCATGTTTCTGAATCAGTTTATAATTTAAGAACCTGTTTCTGACAAATTTAGTTTATCAATAATTAAACTTTTATTAATAGTTAGTATTCCAACTATTTTATTTCCTTTAGTTAAAGATATTACATAAATATATTCTTTAAAGATTGCCTTGTGGAATAGGAGGAAAACTCTTTCATTCTCCTCCTATTCATTTTAATTATTTATATACTTTTAATGGTGCAACCTCTATTTTATACCAACCCGTATAATATTTAGGGTTAAATTGCGGATAATAAGTTTTGTCTCCTCTCCTAGGATCTGTATAAACAATGGGTTGATCGCTTATTAAAACAGGATCTCCAAAATTGATATTAACTTCTCCTAGTTCGTCATTAACGTCGTTTCTTTCAGTTGTATAGGTAGTTGTTCTAACCTCTTTAGCAGAGGATCCAAATTTCAGTCCTACCTTATCTGTAGATCCAGTCGTCGCATTAAATTCAAAATTTGCAGCGAATTCAGTTGTAGTTTGGTGGGTTTCAGTTATCTTTGTAGGACTATCAATTTCTTCTATCCTAATTCGAATGATAGGACTATAATTTTCTATATCCCATTCAAACAGAGGTAGGTCAACCGAGATTCTATTGAGTCCATATATATCATTTACAATATAAGACACTTGCCCACCCGAAGAAACTTTTTCTAGGCGTGTATTAAATAAATCTTTAGGCTTTGCTCTGAAACTGGTTGGTTGTATATTTCCTATAGCCGGTTTTGGAGCAATAGTTGGAATTACTTTGAATTCAAACTCCCCGTCTGTCCAACAGATAGCTCTTCCTCCACCAGGATTAGGACCTTGCGGAATGAATTTAGGTTCATCACTACCATCTGATATTTTTTTATATGCTTCTACAGGGTCACCTAACATTTCAAATGAACATAGATATTCCTTATAATTATAATTAAAAGGTCCACGTGGAGATGAGGGTGTAATGTCATAGTATATATAATCTCTTTGCCAGCCATCATTCCTAGTCTGATAAATAGAATAAGCCTCATAGGATTTTGCTAATTTTTCCGGAATAGGCTCGCTTGTTGGTGATCCTCTAAGTGTAACTTTATGGGTTAAATTGTTAAACGCCTCATCAGTAAACATAAAAGTTAAATTACTGTTAGGGTTTTGTATCACCGTTGTTGATGATTTTGTACTCAAATGATTAGCTATTATTCTTTCATTTTCTTTAACTACCACAATGGGGTATCCTGGAATATATTTCGCCTCAATAATATATTCCTCTCCATCACCTGTGTATGCAGTAACCCCATCACTGTCTTTACATCTTATCGCTACATTTGGAATTTCATTTGTGGCATCCCAAATATCTGCTGAAAAACTATCCTCTGGCAATTCTGGGACAAAAATTGTTAAAGCCGGAATAATTTCTTTGAGCTGATATAAATCACTTTCATCAACATAACGCAATAATGCATTTTCAAAAGATTCACCATTTTCTATGATTTCATCTTTGATCAAATCATAAAGAACATCATAATCATAATTGATTTTTTTGATAGCTTCTTTTTTAATAACATGTCTTGCTGCTTCACTCTCTTTTAGTAATTTAGCTAACCCTTTTCCAAAATTTTTCATTAAATCCAATTCGCTTTTGGTTGCGGATAAAGACTTTGTTTCTCTCATTTTCATGGAGCTTGTATCAATCTCTGTAAATTCGTTTTTTTCGCACGCTACGAATAAAACGACAAAAAATAACAAAAAATAAGTTTTCATAACACAATGTTTTTAATGGTTAAACAAAAAAACACTCTCTTTTTCAACATGGATAAATTTTCATCTTTTTCTGCACAGAAATAATTGCTTTAAATATACACTTATTTTTTATTATATTACTATAATAAAAATAATTCACAATAGAAATAACATACATTAACTATTAAAGCGAAAACCTTCATGAGTATGCTGACATATAGAAGCCGTACAGATGAAAATAGATTATTTTCATAAAAACTCGAGCATATTATAAAAATAAAAAATTGATGTTTTTAAATATATACATATAAGATAGATAAGTTGGCTTATATAATTAAATTAACCTAATGATATTTGAGAAGTTGTACAGCAAGCTGTACAAAATTATGGAGAAATGGTGATTATGACGTGATTTCCTTGAGAGATCAGCCCATCGAAATACCTTCGCAGCAACCACGCCATCGCCTGCTGTCGCACCATCGTCAGCCGGTAGTCCTCGCTGATGGGCAGGTGGCCGGGCGGTCGCCAATGGGCGAAGAGGCTCATGGCGTGGCGTTTCTCCTCGGGGGTATCGTGTATCAATCCCCGCTCTTGCAAGGACTGGTAGACACGGGCGGGATAAAGGCGTTCCAGCGGGTAACCGGCCTTGTATTGCTGGAATACCTTGCGGAGAAAGGCAAGCTCACGCTCTTCCTTGTAAGCTTTCAGCCAGCGGGTGAGGGTGTGCGTATTGATTTCCCATGAATTCGCCGTACTCACCTTTCACGCCTAGCTCGAAGCATAGGGATCTTCCGGTAGCGTGAAATAGGGGTACAGTTCGACTAGGTCGTAGGCTGTGATATAATAGCCATTGACATAGATGTCACAAAGCAGGGCAATATATAATAGAAAAGCGTCAGATTCGTATTTGCGCTTTATTTGACGGATTTTACGGTTGCTTAGTAAATCTGTGTCGAGCGGGAAGTAATCCAGCCCCTTTTTAATAGGTCGTGCCATTACTCCTTCTTATCCGGGGATACCCAGGTAAGAAGAATCTTACAATAAGCCGACAATTGGATCGTTTTTTTAATAAGTTGATAATCAGTGTCGTGAAAATACGTAGGTGTTTGCGTTAAAACACGTACATGTTTTTTGGAAAAGTCGTACGTGTTTTTTGAAATTCACGTGCGTGTTTTTCCGGAGGCAACATGGAGGCTAATAGGGATATTTGAGAAATCTACAATAACCTTACCTTGTGAGATTCTGTCACAAGAGATATTCCGTGCATTTTATGGTTAGATCGATTTGGGTGCGGTTCTCCTATTGGTATCCGAGGACGATGTGGATTTTGGATATTTTCTATTATCTTTGTCTGCTGAAAGTGTATTATCAATTCAAAATGTAAATAATATCATGAGAAAATTATTGTTAGCCTTTTGTGCGTTCGCAACGATTTGTAGCGCCGGGGCGCAGTGGAAGCCCGCCGGAGACAAGATCAAGACGGACTGGGCTGAGAAAGTAGATCCCCGGAATGTATTGCCAGAATATCCACGCCCCGGGATGGAACGTGCGGATTGGCAGAATTTGAACGGCGAGTGGGAATACGCTATCCTTCCGAAAGGACAGGTGGAGCCGACGAGTTTCGATGGGAATATCTTGGTGCCGTTCGCCGTGGAATCCTCCTTGTCCGGCGTGCAAAAAGAAGTGGGGGAGAAGAATGAGTTGTGGTATAAACGAACCTTTACGGTGCCCTCCTCATGGAAAGGGAAAGACATCTTGTTGAACTTCGGCGCCGTGGATTGGAAAGCGGACGTATTCGTGAATGATATCTTGATCGGCTCCCACACGGGAGGCTTTACCCCGTTTTCCTTGAATATCACTCCCTATCTGAATGGCAAAAGTACGCATAAGCTGGTGGTGCGTGTATGGGACCCGAGCGATAAAGGCTACCAACCCCGTGGAAAGCAAGTGGCCAACCCGGAGGGAATCTGGTATACGCCGGTCACCGGAATCTGGCAGACCGTATGGTTGGAGCCGGTCGCTTCCTCGCATATCACCTCTATCAAGGCGATCCCGAATATCGATAACGGCGTGATGAGCGTGACGGTCGGGACTTGCTCCGACTCCCCGGTGTCGGACATCGTGGAGGTCAGCTTGCTCGATAAGGGTCAGGTGGTTGCTACCGCCAAGGGCGTACAAGGGAAAGAATTACGCTTGGCCGTGCAAAATCCTACGTTGTGGGAACCTTCCAATCCTTATTTATATGATATGAAGGTGAGCTTGTCGAAGAATGGCAAGAAGGTGGACGAGGTGAAATCGTACACCGCCTTCCGTAAGATATCCGCCGAGCGTGACGCCAACGGCATCATGCGTATGCGCTTGAACAACAAGAACCTGTTCCAGTACGGCCCGCTGGATCAAGGCTGGTGGCCCGACGGGCTTTACACGGCTCCCACGGACGAGGCGTTGCTGTATGATATCGTGAAGACGAAAGCGTGGGGCTTCAACATGATCCGCAAGCACGTGAAGGTAGAGCCGGCCCGCTGGTACTATCATTGCGATAAGGAAGGTATGTTGGTTTGGCAGGATATGCCTAGCGGCGACATGGGTAACCAATGGGCGCCTCATACGTATAACGGTGGAACCGACAAGGAGCGTACCGAGGAGTCTATCCGTAATTATTACAAGGAGTGGAAGGAGATCATGGACCTGTGCGTCTCGAATCCTAGCGTAGTAGTATGGGTGCCCTTCAACGAGGCTTGGGGCCAGTTCGATACCGAGAAGGCTGCCGAGTGGACAAAAACATACGATCCTTCCCGTCTGGTGAATCCGGCCAGTGGCGGTAATTTCCGTGCGTGCGGCGATATCTTGGATTTGCATAATTACCCGGGCCCGGCGATGTACCTGTTCGATCCGGTGCGTGTAAACGTATTGGGCGAGTATGGTGGTATCGGCTTGGCCGTGGAGAACCATTTGTGGTGGAATAAACGCAACTGGGGCTATGTACAGTTTAAGAATAGCGATGAGGTGACCGCCGAGTACGTGAAGTACGCCAAGGAGTTGAAGGCGATGGTCCCGAAGGGTTTCTCCGCCGCTGTCTACACGCAAACCACGGACGTGGAAGGCGAGGTGAACGGCCTTATGACCTACGACCGTAAAGTGATCAAGATCAACGAGGCCGAGGTGCGCAAGGCGAACCAAGAGGTGATCAAGGCCTTGTCTGAGTAGAAGGCTTAGAAAAAATAGTTATTTGACTCGATGATAGATCCGGTCCGGGCAAAGAGAGATTCTTTCCCGGATCGGATTGTTTTAGCGAAATGAATATGATTCGGAATGTGAGTTTGCGAGACGCCAAGGCGATCGTGGATATATACAATGAATATGTCGTGAATAGCGTGGCTACGTTTGAGACGGAACCTTTGCGGGTGGAGGAGATGGAGGGTCGCATAGCCGGGATCTCGGCGAGCTATCCTTATCTGGTGTACGTGGATCAGGATGAGGTCGTGGGATATTGCTATGCCCATACGTGGAAAGAAAAGGCAGCTTATAAATATACGCTTGAGACCACCGTTTATTTATCCCCGAGATACAAGGGCAAGGGGATCGGCCGGCAGCTTATGGAAAGGCTGATCGAGGAATGTCGGGCAGGCGGCTACCACGCCCTGATCGCCTGCATCACTGAGGGGAATGAGGCCAGCTACTCGCTGCATGAGAAGCTGGGGTTCAGAAAAGTATCCCACTTCGAGAAAGTAGGGCTGAAATTCGGGCGGTGGCTGGACGTGGTAGATTATGAATTGATAATTAAGCCTAACGAGAGGTAACTTTCGAATCTCAATTTTCAATTCTCAATTAATATACCTATCTTCGCGATAAACAAAATGTAAAGAATGAAATACAATACAGAAGGAAAAAGATTGACTTTGCCCGAATACGGACGCAATATCCAAAATATGGTGGACTATTGCGTGACTATCCAAGACAGGGAAGAGCGTAAGCGTTGCGCCAACACGATTATCAACATCATGGGAAACATGTTCCCGCACTTGCGTGACGTAAACGACTTTAAGCATATCCTTTGGGATCATCTGGCGATCATGGCCGATTTTAAGCTCGATATAGACTATCCGTACGAGATCATCAAGAAGGAGAACCTGTATAGCCGTCCGCCTCGTATCCCGTACAACAATAACCGTATACGCTACCGCCATTACGGAAAGACCTTGGAGCTGATGATCCGCAAGGCCACGGAGCTGCAACCCGGCATGGAGAAAGACCAGCTCGTGCGACTGCTGGCCAACCAGATGAAGAAATCGTTCCTTACTTGGAACAAGGAAAGCGTGGACGACCGTAAGATCTTCAAGGATCTGGACGAACTCTCCGGCAGCAAGATCGTATTGAGCGAGGAGGAACATAAACTGGCCGAGAGCCGTGATATATTGGCCCGTAATAACAGTGGCGCCCACAAAAGAAACTTTACGCGTAAAGGCAGATGAGCTCGTTCGTTATAGAAGGTGGTTATCGCTTGTCCGGCGAGATCGTCCCGCAAGGCGCCAAGAATGAGGCGCTGGAGGTGATCTGTGCGACATTGCTAACACCGGAGAAGGTGACCATACACAATGTGCCCGATATCTTGGACGTGAATAACTTAATCCAGCTCCTTAGGGATATGAGGGTCAAGGTGGAGCATCCGTCCGCCGATACCTATACCTTTCAGGCGGACGACGTGGACATGGAGTATTTACGTACCGAGGAGTTCCTGCGCAAGAGTGGTAGCCTGCGGGGTTCCGTGATGATCGTAGGCCCGTTGGTAGCCCGCTTCGGCAGGGCGCTGATCCCGAAACCGGGTGGCGACAAGATCGGGCGACGCCGGCTGGATACGCACTTCGTGGGAATCCAGAAGCTGGGCGCTTGCTTTAGCTACGACGCCGAGCGGCAAGTATACGAGATAGAGGCACGCCAGTTGAAAGGCGCTTATATGCTGCTCGACGAGGCTTCCGTGACCGGAACGGCAAATATCTTGATGGCTGCCGTGCTGGCCGAGGGGGTGACGACGATCTATAACGCCGCCTGCGAGCCTTACCTGCAACAACTTTCCACGATGCTGAACCGCATGGGAGCGAGAATCTCAGGTGTCGGTTCTAACCTATTGACAATAGAAGGTGTACGGTCGCTTTCCGGCACGGAGCATACCATCCTCCCCGATATGATCGAGGTGGGTAGCTTTATCGGTATGGCCGCTATGACCGGATCGGAGATCACCATCAAGAATACAGGATATGATAAGCTGGGGATCATCCCGGACGCTTTTCGCCGCTTGGGTATTACCGTGGAGCAGCGAGGCGATGATATTTATATCCCTCGGCATGATTCCTACGAGATCGATACGTTTATCGATGGTTCTATCATGACCATCGCCGACGCTCCTTGGCCGGGGCTTACGCCGGACTTGCTGAGCGTATTTCTCGTCGTGGCTACGCAATCTGTGGGGAGCGTGCTGATCCACCAGAAAATGTTTGAGAGCCGTTTGTTCTTTGTGGACAAGCTAATCGATATGGGAGCCCAGATCATCCTTTGCGACCCGCACCGGGCTACGGTGATCGGGCTGGGCAACCGCTTCAAGTTACGGGGCTCTACGATGGTATCCCCGGATATCCGTGCGGGTATCGCCTTGCTGATCGCCGCCATGAGCGCCGAGGGCACCAGCACGATCCATAATATAGACCAGATCGACCGGGGATATCAAGGGATCGATAAGCGATTGAACCGGATCGGGGCACGTATCACGAGGATTTAAAGATTTTAGGCGATGATTAGAGAAGAAGAGGTTTTCAAGATCGGGCAGTTTGCCAAGCCCCATGGCATCAAGGGGGAGTTGTCGTTGGTGACGAATAGCGATGTGCTGGAAGATGCCGAGGACCCGTACATTGTTTGCGAGATGGATGGTATCTTGGTACCGTTCTTCGTGGAGGATTTCCGCTATAAGACCGATACGGTGGTCTTGGTGAAACTGGAGGACGTGAATTCCGAGGAGGATGCTCGTATGTTTGTGGGCAAGGAGGTGTTTTATCCTTTGGACGCCGTGGACGAGGAGGATCTCGTGGGGGATATGACGTGGGACAGTTTTATCGGTTATACCGTGACGGACGTACAGAAAGGCTATTTAGGAGAGATAACAGACGTGGATGAGACGACAATCAACGTCCTTCTGCGTGTCGATCATAAAGGCGAGGAGCTGTTGATCCCAGCCGTGGAGGAGTTGATCACCGAGGCCGACCATGAGGCCCGTAGCCTCACGGTGTCTTTGCCGGAGGGACTGATTGATTTATAATTGAGAATTTATAATTGAAGATTAGGGGTTGAAAAAGAAGAATACGAAATCGTTTTGGCACCGGATCCGGTTTAAATATAAACTTTCCTTCATCAATGAGGGGACGTTGGAGGAGGTGTGGTCTTTCCGGCTTTCGCAGTTATCGGCGTTTGTCACTTTGGCGGTGTTCGCCTTTTTCTTGATCGCCGTTACCGCTTTTATCATCATCAAGACACCGATTCGCAACTACTTGCCGGGTTATCTCGACGTGGAGGTTCGCAAGGAGATTATGCAGAATGCCTTGCGGGCGGATTCGTTGGAGCGTATGATCGAGATCCAGTCCCTTTATCTGGATAACGTGGCCGGAATCCTTTCCGGTACGATGCCCTTGGACTCGATCCGTCAGATAGATTCTTTGGCTAGCAACGATATTAACTATGAGATTCCTCGTAGCAAGGAAGAGACTCGCTTCGTGAAAGATTACGAGGAAGAGGAGAAATATAATTTATCGGTATTGACCGACCCGGGCAAGGTACCGATCGAGGGGGTCTTTTTCTATAAGCCCGTGAATGGCGTGGTCACCTCTCATTATGAGACGGATGTCCATCATTATGGCGTGGATCTGGCCGCGGCCCCGAAGGAGAGTGTCTTGGCTACGTTGGATGGTACGGTGATCTATACCGGTTTCGATCCGAACCACGGAAACGTAATTCAAATACAACATAAGAACGGATTCATCTCGGTTTATAAGCACAACGAATTGTTGCTGAAAGAGGTGGGAGACCATGTGGTAGCCGGTGAGGCGATCGCTCTGGTCGGGAATACGGGAGAGTTGTCTACCGGGCCGCACCTGCATTTCGAGTTGTGGTATAAGGGCAATCCGGTGAATCCGGAAGAATATATAGCTTTTTGATATTCCATGAAAAAAAGACAGTTAGCGATATTAGGCTCGACCGGTTCCATCGGAACCCAAGCCTTGGAGGTAGTGAGCGAGCATTCCGATCTTTTCGAGGTGTATGCCTTGACCGCGAATAACCAAGTGGACTTATTGATCAATCAGGCCCGGAAATATATGCCGGAGGTGGTGGTGATCGCCAACGAGCGGAAATATCCCGAGCTGAAAGAGGCCTTGGAGGACTTGCCGATCAAGGTATGGGCGGGTGCCGACGCTATCGCCCAGATGGTGCAGTCGGAGCCGATCGATATGGTGCTGACGGCGATGGTGGGTTATTCCGGCTTGCGACCGACGATCTCGGCGATCAAGGCGGGAAAGGCGATCGCCTTGGCGAATAAGGAAACTTTGGTCGTGGCCGGCGAGCTGATCATGAAGCTGGCCGCCGAGCATAAGGTGCCTATCTTGCCGGTGGACTCGGAACATTCGGCCATTTTTCAATGTTTAACAGGTGCGTACGATAATCCGATCGAGAAGATCTTGCTGACGGCTTCCGGCGGTCCGTTCCGGCGGAAGACGCTGGAGGAGCTGGCTACCGTGACGAAGGCGCAGGCCTTGAGGCATCCGAACTGGACGATGGGGGCGAAGATCACGATAGACTCGGCCTCGATGATGAACAAGGGCTTCGAGATGATCGAGGCGAAATGGTTGTTCGATGTCACGCCGGATCAGGTACAGGTGGTGGTGCACCCACAGTCGGTGATCCACTCGATGGTGCAGTTTGAGGATGGCGCCGTGATCGCCCAGCTGGGAATTCCCGACATGAAATTGCCGATCGCCTACGCTTTCTCGTTTCCGACACGTATGAGGAGCATGGCGCCCCGTCTGGATTTTAACCAATATTCGACTTTGACGTTCGAGGAGCCGGATATGGAACGTTTCCGCAACTTGGCTTTCGCTTTCGAGGCGGCCCGCCAAGGAGGGAATATGCCCTGTATCTTGAATGCCGCCAATGAGGTGGTGGTGGCTGCCTTCCTGCAAGATCGTATCGGCTTCTTGCAAATGAGCGACGTGATCGAGCGGACTATGCGGAAAGCCTCGTTTATCGTCAATCCCTCGTATGAGGATTACGTGGCTACCGACACCGAGGCTAGGCGGTTGGCGGCCGAGTTATTTTGAAATAATTTAAAACAGAACAAACAATAGTAGATGGAAACTTTTTTGATTAAGGCGTTACAGCTCATCTTGAGCTTATCGATACTGGTGATTGTCCACGAGTTCGGGCATTTTATCTTCGCCCGGATTTTCAAGGTGCGGGTAGAGAAGTTCTACCTCTTCTTCGATCCGTGGTTCTCGCTATTCAAGTACAAGCCGAAAAACAGTGACACGGAATACGGCGTAGGCTGGCTTCCGTTGGGAGGATATTGTAAGATCTCCGGTATGATCGACGAGAGTATGGACAAGGAGGCGATGGCCCAGCCGCCCAAGCCTTACGAGTTCCGCTCCAAGCCGGCCGGACAGCGTTTGATGATTATGGTAGCGGGCGTGGTGTTCAACTTCTTGCTGGCTTTGTTTATTTATTCCATGATATTGTTTACGTGGGGCGATACGTACTTGCCCTTGAAGAACATGAAGATGGGTATGAATTATAGCGAGACGTTCCAGAACGTCGGTTTTCAGGACGGTGATATCTTGCTGAGAGCGGACAATGAGGAGTTGGAGCGTTTCGGTAGCGACAGTTTCCGCAAGGTGGTGGAGGCAAAGACCGTGACGGTGCTCCGTGACGGGCGGGAGACCGTGATCTCCATACCGGAGGATATGATGCAACGTTGCATGCGTGACGGAAAAGGCTTCGCCGATCCTTTGCGTATCCCGATGGTTGTTCGTGAGCTTCCCGACAAGAATGCCCCGGCGGCTCTTGCCGGCATGCAGCCGAAGGATAGCGTGGTGGCTATTAACGGTGTGGCTACCCCGACGTTTTATGATGCCTCTGGGTTATTGTCAGAGAATAAGGGTGAAGAGGTGACAGTAGATTTCTACCGGAACGGCCAGTTGGAGTCCTTGACCATGAGGACGGACTCGGCCGGGAAAATTGGCGTAGCGGTGATGTTGCCTACGGATCTCTATCAGACCGTGACCCGCAAATACGGTTTCTTCGAGTCGTTCCCCGCCGGTATTAAATTAGGTATTAATACCTTGAAGGGATATGTGAACGACATGAAATATGTGTTTACGAAGGAAGGTGCCTCCAGTTTGGGCGGTTTCGGTACGATCGGCGGATTGTTCCCGTCTGTCTGGGATTGGCGGATTTTCTGGGAACGTACGGCTTTCCTATCTATCATCTTGGCGTTCATGAATATCTTGCCGATTCCGGCCTTGGATGGCGGACACGTGATGTTCTTGATCTATGAGGTAGTGGCCCGTCGCAAACCGAGCGATAAATTCCTAGAGTATGCCCAAATGGCAGGTATGTTTATCCTGTTCGCTTTATTGATCTATGCGAATGGAAATGACATCTTCCGCTTCTTCTTCAAGTAGCGTATGTCTCTACAGCTAGATACAAAAAACCTCCCGGATCACTTTTCTATGTGATCCGGGAGGTTTTTTTGTATGAATAAAGTCCTCTTTCTTATTTCAGGATGTCGTTGATAGAAGCGAGGATCTTCTTGGAGTTCTCGTCTTTCGGGTCGAGTTCGACTGCCTTTGTCAAATATTCTTTCGCTTGCTTGAAGTCTTTGTCGGCTTTCGCTTTCTCGGCGTTGTATTTATCCGGCTCGGAAGTAGCGATCGGGGTAGCGGCCTGTAATATCTTCGCTCCGTTGCCATACAGCATGGCGCCAAGGCTGTAGTAAGCGTTGCTCTGGTAATCCTTGTTCGATACGGCTAGGACCTCTTTGTACATTTTCTCGGCACCGGCCAGATCTCCCTTCTTTTGGGCGGCTTGTCCTTGTTTGATGCAGTAACCGTAAAGCAACTTTTCCAGATTGGTCTTATTCTTGTTTCCATCGGGAATCACTTTTAATCCCTCTTTTACCGTAGTCAGGAATTCTTCTGTCTTGTTTAAGTTACGGTAAGCCATGGCCTCGCCTACATAAGAGTCGTCTACGTTGTAGTTCATCTTAACGGCCATGTCGAAATACTTGGCGGCCTCGGCGTAGTTCTTCGCTTGATTAGCGGCGTATCCGCAATTGAAGATACGGGCCGTGTCTTGGTAATTGTTTTGTTTCAAGTATTCGCCGTATTTTGTTACGACGGTAGCGTAATCTTTTGCTTTCAAAGCAGCGTCACCTTCATCTCTTAATTTGTCAGCGTCTTGTGCGAATAGGTTTCCGACACATAGGCATAAAGCCACTAATAAAACAATTTTCTTCATGGTAATTATTAAATTTGATTGATTTTGTGCTCTAAGTTAAGGCGTGCGGGAAAAGAAGCCAAGATATTTTACGTTTTTTAGAAAACAATAAAAATAGAAAACATAAAAAAGGGATTGCCGCAAGCAATCCCTACTAATGAAAGATTCTTTGGAACTTATGCTTTGAGTGAAGGAAAAGCCTCTGCTACGGCGGGGTAGACAATCTTTCCTTCCACGATGTTTAATCCCAGTTCTAGGCCCGGATCTTCTTCGCAGGCTTTTTCCCAACCTCTGTCGGCAAGCTTGATCACGTACGGCAGGGTAGCGTTGGTCAAGGCTAACGTGGAAGTCTGCGGGACCGCTCCCGGAATGTTGGCTACGCAGTAATGGAGGATATCGTCTATCTCATAAACCGGATTGGCGTGCGTAGTCGGATGGGAGGTCTCGAAGCAACCGCCTTGATCGATGGCTACATCTACCAATACGCTGCCCGGTTTTAATAATTTCAACATATCCCGGGTGATCAAGTGCGGGGCCTTGGCTCCGGGGATTAATACGGCGCCGATCACTAAATCGGTTGTGGGTAATTCCTGTTCGATCGTATGCGTGGAAGAGAACAACGTCTTCACGTTTTTCGGCATCGTCTCGGACAGATAGCGTAAGCGGGGAAGCGAGATGTCGGCGATCGTGACATCGGCGCCTAGCCCGGCGGCCATCAAGGCGGCGTTGTGGCCTACCACACCACCGCCTAAAACCAATACCTTACCCGGTTTCACGCCCGGCACGCCACCTAGCAATACGCCTTTGCCACCTTGCGGTTTCTCAAGGAAACGAGCGCCTTCCTGTACGGACATGCGTCCGGCCACCTCACTCATAGGAATCAAAAGGGGTAACGTATGATCTGGGTTCTCCACGGTCTCGTAAGCCAGACAGATGGAGCCGCTCTTTATCATGGCAAGGGTGAGAGCCTCGTCGGATGCGAAATGGAAGTAGGTGAAGACAAGCTGTCCTTTGCGTACCAAGGGATATTCGCTGGCGATCGGTTCTTTTACTTTTACGATCATCTCGGCAATTCCATATACATCCTCAATGGACGGGAGTATCCGGGCCCCTGCCGCCACATAGGCATCATCGGCGAAACCACTGTTTATACCAGCCGTGTGTTGTACATACACGGTATGACCTCTTTTCACCAACTCTTTGGCTCCGGCGGGAGTAAGAGCTACCCTGTTCTCGTTGTTTTTGATTTCTTTTGGAATTCCAATAATCATAATGGTAGCATTTAATGGGTTTATATGCCTGCAATATACAAAAAAGAGGAACAGATTGGTATTCTGTCCCTCTTTTTTTATCTTATTTCTTGTTCCTTATAAACCTTGTCCGTGGCAGTTCTTGTATTTCTTGCCACTTCCGCAAGGACATGGATCATTGCGTCCTACTCGTTTCTCGGCACGGACCGGAGCTTGCTTCGGTTGAGGTGCCTCGGCTTGGGTGTTGTTTCCGCTCAAGTCTGTTTTCTCCGTGCGGTAACGGCTCATATCCTCGTGCTTCTCCGGGGCGGCCTCTTGTACGGCGATACGTTGACGGGCTCTTTCCTCGGCGATCGCTTGGGCGGCTTGCTGGGCTACGGCCGCTTGACGGGCTTGCATGGCTTGGCGTTGCTCCTCGGTCGGCTCCTCACGTACCGGGATCTGTCCACGCATCAAGATGGCGGCTGTCTTACGGTTCATGTTGTCTACCATTGTCTTGAACAGGTTGTAAGATTCAAGTTTGTAGATCAACAAAGGATCCTTGTTCTCGTAGCTAGCGTTTTGTACGGAGTGGCGCAACTCGTCCATCTCACGTAGATGCTCTTTCCATCCCTCGTCGATCATATGCAATACGATTGATTTCTGGAAGGATTTAACGATTGCCTTACATTCCGTGTCGTAAGCCTCTTTCAGGTTACAAGATACATTATACATGCGCTTGCCGTCCGTGATAGGAATCATGATGTTCTCGTACATCGCTCCTTGATTCTCGTACACTTGCTTGATGACCGGGTGAGCGACTTGCGTCATGCGTTCCATGCGACGTTTATAAGTCTTCAATGCCTCCTCGAACAATTTCTCTACGAGTTGCTCCGGTTTCATGCTCTTGAATTCGTCTTCCGTGAACGGACTTTCCATGGCGAATGTCTTGAACAATTCTAACTTGAAGCCCTCGAAGTCCTCGGCGTGTTGATCGGCGATAGCCGTAGAAGTATCGTAAATCGTGTTCAATACGTCCAGACCGATACGCTCTCCCATCAAGGCGTGGCGACGGCGGGTGTAGATTACGTTACGTTGTGAGTTCATCACGTCGTCGTATTCCAACAGACGTTTACGGATACCGAAGTTGTTTTCCTCTACCTTCTTCTGGGCACGTTCTACGGACTTGCTCAACATATTGTGCTCCAGAACCTCGCCTTCCTTGAAACCAAGCTTATCCATCAAGCCGGCGATCTTCTCGGAAGCGAATAAACGCATCAAGTCATCTTCCAGTGAAACGAAGAATACGGAAGAACCCGGGTCTCCCTGACGTCCGGCACGACCACGTAACTGACGGTCTACACGACGGCTCTCGTGACGTTCCGTACCGATGATCGCCAAACCGCCTGCGTCTTTCACGTCCTTGGACAGCTTGATATCGGTACCACGACCGGCCATGTTGGTAGCGATCGTAACCGTACTCTTTTGACCCGCCAAGGCCACGATCTCGGCCTCTTTCTGGTGCAACTTAGCGTTCAATACATTGTGCTGGATCTTACGCATCGTAAGCATACGGCTCAATAACTCGGAGATCTCTACGGATGTCGTACCCACCAATACCGGGCGGCCTGCCTCCGTCAGCTGAACGATTTCCTCGATAACAGCGTTATATTTCTCACGTTTTGTCTTGTAGATACGATCGTTCATATCGTTACGGGCGATCGGTCGGTTGGTCGGGATCACTACTACGTCCAATTTGTAGATATCCCAGAACTCGCCTGCTTCCGTCTCCGCCGTACCGGTCATACCGGACAGCTTATGGTACATACGGAAGTAGTTCTGCAAGGTGATCGTGGCGAATGTTTGTGTAGCGGCCTCTACCTTTACACGTTCCTTAGCCTCGATCGCTTGGTGCAGGCCATCGGAATAACGACGTCCGTCCATGATACGGCCCGTCTGCTCGTCAACGATCATGACCTTGTTGTCCATAACCACGTACTCATCATCCTTCTCAAATAAGGTGTAAGCTTTCAATAATTGGTTGATGGTATGTACACGCTCGCTCTTGACGGAATAGTTCGCCAATATCTCGTCCTTTTGGGCCTGTTTCTCTTCCTCGGTTCCTGTCATATTCTCCAATTGGGATAATTGGGAAGTGATATCGGGAAGTACGAAGAAGGTCGGGTCGTCCGTCTTACCGGTCAATAGGTCGATACCTTTATCCGTCAATTCGATACTGTTGTTCTTCTCGTCGATCACGAAATACAACTCATCGGTCGCCTCGTGCATATGGCGCATATTCTCGGACATGAAATATTCTTCCGTCTTCAACATTTGAGCTTTTACGCCTTGCTCGCTTAAGAACTTGATCAACGCCTTGTTGCGGGGATATCCCTTGAAGGAGCGGTACAGAAGGATAGAGCCTTCCTCAACGACCTTCTGGTCATCGCTAGCCATTTTCTTCTTGGCCTCGATCAATAATTTGGAGCAAAGGTCTTTCTGCGCGTTCACGACAACCTCCACGTTCGGGCGGAATTGCTCGAATAATTGTTCCTCGCCACGAGGGATCGGTCCGGAGATGATCAGCGGCGTACGAGCGTCATCGATCAATACGGAGTCCACCTCATCGACGATGGAGTAGTTATGCTTGCGTTGTACCAAGTCTTTCGGGCTGATCGCCATATTGTCGCGCAAGTAGTCGAAACCGAACTCGTTGTTCGTACCGAACGTGATATCCGCCTCGTAAGCCTTACGGCGAGCCTCGGAGTTCGGCTGGTGCTTGTCGATACAGTCTACGGAAAGCCCGTGGAACATATAAAGCGGTCCCATCCACTCGGAGTCACGTTTTGACAAGTAATCATTCACGGTTACCACGTGTACACCGTTACGTGTCAAGGCGTTCAAGAATACCGGAAGGGTAGCCACCAAGGTCTTACCTTCACCGGTAGCCATCTCGGCGATCTTACCTTTATGAAGAACGACGCCACCGAATAGCTGAACGTCGTAATGGATCATATCCCAAGTGATCTCGTTACCACCGGCTTTCCAGTGATTGGCGTAGATCGCCTTATCGTCCTCGATGCGGACAAAGTCGAAACGAGCGGCCAGATCCCGGTCGAATTGGTTAGCGGTAACTACCACTTCCTCATTCTCGGCGAAACGGCGGGCCGTATCTTTCATGATGGCGAATACCTCGGGCAAGGATTGCTCCAGTACTACTTCCATCTTGTCCGTGATGGCTTTCTCAATTTTATCTACCTCGGCCCAGATCGCCTCACGTTCTTCCAGTTCCTTATCCTCGATGCCTTTGCGAAGCTCTTCCACTTGCGCTTTCTCCTCGGCTACGTAGTCTTGGATACGTTGTTTGATCTCATCTGTTTTCGCACGCAACTCGTCGTTCGAGAGTGCCTTGATTGACGGATATACGGCCTTTACCTTATCTACGTAAGGTGTGATTTCTTTAAGGTCACGCTGCGACTTATTGCCGAACAGCTTCGTCATAAACTCATTAAATCCCATGATTCTTATGTTAATGGATAGTTGAGCAACTATCGTCTGTTATTACTTTGTTGTTTGAATAATTAGATAATAATAAATAGAAAGAAGAGCCACACAACCCTTGATAATTATCAACTTTAATAATCAATTCTCTATTATTTGGTTGTCAGCTCCCAGAGCGGCAAGCTTTGCGTAGCGTTTGGTGGCCTGATTCTTAGCACATGGGTTACCGTGGGGGCTACCTCAGTGGCCTTGACTTCGCGGTAGATATGTTGGGGTTTCAACCCGTTGCCCATAAATACCAGCGGGGTGATAACAGCATTATTGCGTATAATCTTGACTTTTTCTTTCGGATTGTCGAGGTTCACTTTCCAACCGGGTTGCAACTCGATGATCAGATCGCCCCGTCTCAGATGGTGCGTACCTTGACGGAACTTGGCGGTTCCCTCGTTCCAGTCACCCGTAAGCAAGCTTCTACCCGTAGTGACGAGTTGTACGCCACTAAATTCCTGTATGAATTCGGCGGCCTTGTTCTGTAAAGTCGTCAAATCCAGCTTGGCGTCTTCTATCGCCTTGCGGTTCAAGTAGATCTGGTTGTCGTAGTATCCTTGTACCCAGCTGGTATGTTGGCCGTAAATGGCCATCAAGTACATATTAAGCAGGGCTAGACAACGTTTCGGGTGAAACTCGCCACCGTTCACCATCAAGCCGTCCGGATAAGACTCCTCGCTTTTATAATAACCGGAACCGGTGAAGACTACCAATGTATTGGCCAAGCCCACTTTCTTGTCGATCGTATCCAATAGCTTCTCGATGTCTTGATCGAGTTGGTAATACGTATCTTGAATCTCCCGGGTGTATTCCTTGCTCATCGTACCCCGGTAATTGCCCGCGTAGTACGTGATAGACAACATATCCGGGCAACTGCGTGTACCAAACCCTCCGTACTCTAGGAACTGGAGGGCCAAACGATTGATCTCCTTATTGATGAACGGCGAGGTCTTCAGGTGCGGATAGCAGTTCGCAAACTTCTCGCTGAACGTATAGCGGAAAGGTAGATCGTCTAATACGTAAGGAAAGGCATTGTATTTCTCCATTGGAAGGGTAGGAGTCCATACCATGGTTTCCAAGCGTGACGCCAAAGATTCCGGGCCGTTATTATAGCGGTCTACGTACCAAGGGATTCCCTTATAATACGTCGTGGTAGCCCATTTCCCGTTGGTGTTATCCATCCAGAAAGCTCCGTTCGCCGCATGTCCGGCGGAAAGGATGGCGCTCTCGGCATCCGGGGCGATGGAATATACGTCGCTTCTTCCTTGAGAGGCGATTTTCAACTCGTCGCCGATCGTGGAACTGAATAAATTCTTGGGCGAATAATTCTCTTTCGTGTAATTACCCAGATATTCGGGATCATTTAAGATCGAGACCTCTTTCTCTTTCTCGAAATCAAATGTCTTATCTCCGGCGATACCGCTGAAGCAAGGGTTGCTTCCGGTAAAAAGAGTCGCGAACGCGCTGGCTTGGTCTATGTCAGAGAACTCGAAGCGGATATTGTTATACACCAACCCCTCGTTCATCAAACGCTTGAAGCCCCGTTCGCCAAATGTATTATAAAAGTATTCTATATAGTCGCCCCTTAGCTGATCCACAGTAATACATACCACCAATTTGGGGGTACGCTGCTGCGCCTCAAGGTTTGTTACCACGAGGATAGCGATAAGTGACGTTATAATTTTTCTCATCCGATTCTCCATATCTTTCTGTAAACACCCCAACCCGAACGAACCCAAATCGAGGCTACAAGCGGAATAAAGGCACTGTTTAGATGTTGCGGAATGAAATGCCATCCCAGTAACATCAGCGTAAGCGCCGCAAAGTTAATAAAATGATAGTAATATGCAGCCTTCTTCAGCTTTTTTACGCAAAACAAAATAACAGCGATCAAATCGAGCGGCTGTAACCATACCAAAGACCAGTTCGGCCACGTGCAGGGATGGACGGATATGAAGCTAAGAAAGAAGAGGATGACACCTCCGGCTCCGGCTACCGAGAAAAGGACACAATCCACCCACAGGAAGTATTTTTTTTTGCGCCATTCGATCCAAGTAAGCCCTAAAACGATTCCGAACAGAAGCCAAGCGCAGACTAAAGGGGTGAATAAATCCCAGATATCTTTTTCCGGCTCGTCGGCTTCCCCGGCTCCGATCACGTGGGTCTCGCTCACCAATGGGCGGATTGTCCCGTCCGGGCCCGTGATGGTGGCTTTAGAGAACGCTTCTTTTAGATAAGGGGGGAGGAAGAGCATCTCGTGCTGGGTGGCCTCCCGGTCGGTGGGGCTGCCTAGCGCTAGGTCGCATCCGAATGTGAGCCACGGATGGTTTCGGGTACAATAATTAATAAGATCCCGGAAGGTCTGGGATTGATAGGGATACTGATAATCGACGCTCCCGTTGATCTCCTTTTCCAAGATCGCGGCAGGGCGGGTAGCGCAATTATCGAAGAAGAAGTTATAACGATATACCCTGTTCTCCGGCCTGTAATTGATAAGCAGGGCGTCCCATATATGCTCTTTCTCTTCTTGGGTGAGGTTCAATACTTGTTCCGTGATATCGCTGCCCCGCATTTGGTACTCGATCACGTAGTCTTGGAAATCGGCTACTCCCAGTTTATAATCCGTCTCTCCTTTAGCGAATCGGTAGATAAAATTAGGTTTGGAGAAATCAAATATACCGTAATTGAATATATAATCTATATTTTGCTTGGGATCGTATATGCGTAGAGCGGCATGCCCGTACACGGTGAATACCTCTTCATCGTACGGTGCGCTGGTCATCAGACTGATACGGGCTTCCTCGCTCAGTTTGGGTTGCGCCATCGCCGATAGGGAAAGAATCCCCAGCAGGAATAGAAATATGCTTTTTGTCATTCTCTTCTTGATTATTTGACGCAAAGGTAGATTATTTTTCTTAAACAGTATAGATCGTTTAAGCATAACATATGGCTTTATGTCGAGAAAAGAGATAGCTTTGTTTTTATTATAAAGGGAAAAGGAAACTTGGTTACGTCTTTGATTATAAGAGTGTTGCAGTTTTTGCGGATTTTTTTTTAAGAAACTTTAGTTTCTTCTAGGGAAAACAAAAGTTTTCCTATGAGGAAACAGAAGTTTCCCTTGCACAAAACTCTAGTTTCTAGCTAGAGAAACAGACGTTGCTTTTAGAAGGAGCATTGAGGAGATAAAACAAAATTAGGCGACCATCCTTATTTGGATAATCGCCTAATGCCTGATAGAGCGGTAGGCGAGGCTCGAACTCGTGACCCTCAGCTTGGGAAGCTGATGCTCTACCAACTGAGCTACTACCGCATTGCGAGTGCAAATGTATACAAATCTTTCTTTTTTTAGTAACTTTGGCGAGAAAATTTTATAAAAAAGAATTAAGTATGGAAAAACTAGTCTTGATAAAGGTAGGAGGGAAGATCGTTGAGGAAGAAGAAACGCTTCGTCAATTATTGAACGATTTCGCTGCTATCGAGGGATATAAGGTCTTGGTGCATGGGGGAGGACGCTCGGCTACCAAGCTTGCCGCCCAACTAGGGATCGAGAGCAAGATGGTGAACGGTCGCCGTATTACAGATGCCGAGACCTTGAAGGTCGTGACAATGGTCTATGGCGGGTTGGTGAATAAAAACATCGTAGCGGGCTTGCAGGCGTTGGGCGTAAACGCTTTAGGATTGACTGGTGCGGACATGAATTTGATGCGCTCCGACAAACGTCCCGTGGCAGAGGTGGATTATGGTTTCGTAGGCGACGTGAAAGAGGTGAATGCCGATTTGCTAGCCTCTCTTATCCATCAAGGTATCGTGCCGGTACTGGCTCCTCTTACACATGATAAGCAAGGCCATATGTTGAATACGAACGCTGATACGATAGCGGGAGAAGCCGCTAAAGCGTTGGCGAAACATTTTGAGGTGACATTGATGTTCTGTTTCGAGAAAAAAGGCGTTTTGTTGGACGAGAACGATGATGAGAGCGTGATACCGGAAATCGATCGTATAGCGTTTAAGGGATATGTAGAACAAGGAATTATCCAAGGGGGCATGATCCCGAAGCTGGAAAACGCTTACCAAGCGATAGACGCCGGGGTGAAGCAAGTGATTATTACGCAAGCCTCGGAGATTCACCAAGGAAAAGGGACGAGAGTCTTTTAAATAGATGAGGGGCTGTTTATGGCCCCTCACGTACATTATATAATAGGTCTATCAAAGACTCCGAATCTTGATATTACGGAACCAGATTAATGAATCTCCATGTTTTCCTTGTAATCCGATAAATCCTTTGGTCGGTAATTCGGCGAAAGGTTTGGGCAACCAACTTGGGATATCGCTTCCATCTGGGTTCTTGGTGCCGGAAGTCCATTTGCTCATATCCATTTCGGTAACTTTCTTTCCATTGAGGATAACCATGATATGTTGTCCGGCGCATTTGATACGCATATGATTCCACTCTCCGGGTTTTTTGACTACCTTGTCTTGCACGGCGCCTAGATGTCCGTAAATGGCTCCGCATTTCTCATACGGCTTGCCGTTTCCCCATTTTTCACAATGGTCGTCCGCTATCTGTATTTCTACCGAGTTGGGTATCCAATCCTTCGTGTCCGTACAGTAAACGACTACTCCGCTGTTCGTGCCCACGTCGGTCTTAAAATCAAGATCCAGCTCGAAGTTCTCATATTCATCCTTTGTCCAGATAGACTCGTCCTTCACGGCACCTAACACGCCATCAGTCTCGCTCCAAACTTCCGGATTGTAGTTGGCGTTTTCCAGATTTTTACCGAAGAGAGGCTTCCATTTATTGTTATCCGCCGCGAATGAGGAGAATGTACTTGCCACACACCATAAAGTAGCCATGGCTAAAAGAAAATGTTTCATGCTATTAGTTTTAAAGATTTACGTGAGGCAAATGTATTCATTTATTTTGGAAGGAACATAGTCTACGAAGAACGATTTTATTTACAAGTGAAAGCGAAATAGGTTGAAATGCTATGATTCTTAAGGAAATCTTCTTTTTTTTATCAAAGATCAAATAGTTTGTTAAAATGATATTAAAATATTGTATAATCTTTATTGTTGTAAAATAGATTAACTGAAAAACACCTATTGCTTGATTGGTTTTGTGTTATTATGATATTGCTTATGTGTCAAAATATTCATTTAATAGGTCTAAAAATGACGTTGTGAAATATATTTGACTGTTTTAATGACATGAAATCATTGTATTATTTGTTTTTAACAGAAAATATTCTTTATATTTGCAGTGTGAGGATTAGGTGTATGTGTGATTGTATGTAAAAGTAAAGTGAATATTTTAATGTAATTTTATATATATGCATGTATAATCCTGCTGTTTTAAACTAAGTTCTTCGTAAACTATGGTAAGTTATGTGTGAAATTTGATTTAAATAATTAATTGTTAAATAAAAAGTGTGTTTATGAGAAGGTTGACTTTTTTGTTATTATGCTTGTTTATAGGCATAGGAGTCGCAACGGCACAGACGATGAAGATAACAGGTAATGTTATATCATCGGAAGATCAGCAACCCGTGATCGGTGCGGCTGTCGTTGTGAAAGGCACTACGATTGGTACGGTTACGGACTTTGAGGGAAACTTTAGTTTAGATGTACCGAGAGACGCTAAGATGATCTTTATTTCTTATGTAGGATTGAAAACGAAGGAAGTACCTGTGGCATCCGTGATCAACGTTGTTTTGGACTCGGATTCAAAAGCGTTGGATGAGGTGGTTGTAACCGCTATGGGTTTGACTCGTGAGAAGAAAGCCTTGGGTTATGCCCTGCAAGAGGTGAAATCTGATGAGTTGACAAAAGCTGGCCAACAGAGCTTGGCGACCTCACTTTCCGGTAAGATCGCCGGTGTGCAGATTACTTCTCAAGGTGGACAGGTTGGTGCGTCGCAGAATATCGTGGTTCGCGGTAATTCCTCTTTTGGTAATAACCAACCGTTGATCGTTGTGGACGGTGTGCCTATCGCTAATGATAATGCGAAAGGTGCCACTGTAAACTTGGGTTCCGGCTTGAATGATATTAATCCGGAGGATATAGAGTCCATCTCTGTGTTGAAGGGTGGATCTGCCGCTTTGTATGGTATGCGTGCCGGTAATGGCGTTATCTTGGTTACTACTAAATCCGGTAAGAAAGACAAGGGTGTATCTATCTCTTATGAGGGTGATATCACGATTGACCGGGTTTATAATTTGCCTAGATTGCAGAATAAATACGGACAAGGCTATTACGCTTCCGAGTATGATTGGAAGGAAGCGCAAGCGGGGGGATATTCTGGCGATTATCAAGCTTTTGCCTTGGAGAATGGTTACAATTATGTAGATGGTATGGGGAGTGGTATCAACGATAACGCGGATGAGTCTTGGGGACCTTGCTTGGATATCGGATTGAATTTGCCGCAATACAATAGCCCGGTGATCGATGGCGTGCGTCAGGCTACTCCTTGGGTTTCCTGCCCGGACAATATCAAGAATTTCTTCCAAACGGGTTATTCAATGAATCATACGGTGGCTTTGTCTGCCTCTACGGATAAAACGTCTACACGCGCATCTTTATCTTTCCGTGATCAAAGCGGTACGACCCCGAACACTGATCAGAAGCGCTATGCTATGGCGGTGAACACGAAAATGACGTTTAATAAGTATATTGATTTCGACTTGTCTGCGAATTATATTCGCACGAAAAGCGCGAACTTGCCGGGTACGGGATATAACAGTACGAATGCTTTGCAGTCTATCATGCAGTGGTTTGGTCGTCAAGTTGATTTGAAGGATTTGAAGAATAATTGGGATCAAGTGGATGAGTATGGAAAATATACGCATTATAACTGGATACAGTCTTTCCATGCGAATCCGTATTGGACATTGAATAAGAATACCAATAGTTATGATCGTAATCGTTTCTATGGCAAGACCTCTTTGTATATCAAACCGACCGATTGGTTAAAGTTTGAAGGTCGTATGGGCTTGGATCATTACGATTCTAATCAGTTCTCTCGTATTTTATGGAATATCGACTATCCGAATGGATATTTCCGTAGCTTCGACCGTTCGATGACTGAGTTTAACGCGGACTTTATCGCCTACGTGAACAAGAACTTCGGTGATTGGGCCTTGAATGGTTTGGCTGGAGCCAACTATCGTGATTATCAAACAGCTATCATGGGGACAGGTGCGGACGAATTGACCGCAGAGGGATTGTTTACCGTAGCGAACGCTCATGGAACCCCGTACACCTTGAACGACCATGAGAAACGTCGTTCAAACTCTGTATACGCTAATGCCTCTATCGGCTACAAGAATATGGCTTATGCCGAGGTAAGTGTCCGTAATGACTGGGACTCTACGATCAAGGACGCTTTCTTCTATCCTTCTTTCAGTGGTAGCTGGATCTTGACCGAGACATTCCCCGGATTGCAAAATGGCGATTATTTGAATTTCTTGAAATTGCGTGGTGGTTGGGCAAAGATCGGTTCCGCAACGGACCCGTATCGTTCGAACGCTTATTATTCATTGATCAGTTCTTCGTTCAATGGTACTACATTGTTCTATAATCCGACAATCCTTCCTCCTACAAATCTTCGTCCGGAGAGCGTAAAGACTTGGGAAGTTGGTGTTGAGGCTAATTTGTTCAACAATCGTTTGCATATTGATGCCGCATATTATAATAAGGTGACGAGCGATCAGATCATGAATGCGAATGTGGCTACCTCTACCGGTTATACCTCTATGTATATCAACGCTGGAAAGATCAGCAACAAGGGTGTCGAGTTGCAGGTATCCGGTGATATCATCAAGAATCCGAAGGGATTCAACTGGACGGCTACGTTGAACTGGGCGAAGGATAAGAGCCGAATCGATGAGCTTTATACAGATCCCGTTACCGGACAGTCCTTGGACGCTTACCAAATCGGTAGTAGCTGGAGCGTGAAGAACTATGCTATGGTCGGTAAGAGCTGGGGTACTTTGGTAGGTACTGGTTACGTATATAATGAGGATGGCTCGATCTTGGTAGAGGATGGTATTCCTGTGTACGAGGCCGGAAAAGAGATCGGTGATGTTACGCCGAAGTGGTTGGCTGGTTTCAGCAATGAGTTCTCTTATAAGGATTGGAGCTTCGGTTTCTTATTGGATTTCCGTTTGGGTGGTGACATATATTCTGTTACACAAGCATTCGGTTCTCAGACGGGTATCTTGAAACACACGGCAGAAGGCGATTTGCGTGAGAATGGCGTCGTACTTGGCCAGAATTATATGACGGACAAGGTCTTCAAGACCGCAGATGGTAAGATTAATGATGTCGCTGTCAACGCGGAGGACTTCTTCTATAATTATTATACGATTTGTGAGATGTCTGTATTCGATGGTTCTTACTTGAAATTGCGTGAGGCTCACCTGACATATAATTTCCCGAAATCAATTCTAGAGAAGACTAAATGTATCAAGGCCGCTCATGTATCATTGGTTGGTACGAACTTGGCGTTGCTTTGGGTGCATAAGTCAAATATCGCTCATATTGATCCGGAGTCTACAAGTACCGGTGGTGATGATCCCGAGACTGCGGCTACAAGCAGAGGATTCAACTCTGGTGTAGGTTTTGAGTCCAACTCTTATCCTCCTTCTCGTAGTTTTGGTCTTAAGTTAGGTGTAACATTTTAATCAACATTAATCTGAGGAATTTAATATGAAAAGATATATCAAGAATTTCATGATGGCTATGATGGTCGGCGCTACTGTATTCGGTAGCTCGTGTACCGATTCGTTTGAGGAGGTCAATACAGACCCAGATAGCCCTACGGATGTGCCTACGACGAATCTTCTGGCGTATTCTTTATATTACACATCCTATCGTCTGTATGATCGGTGGTTCGCAATGGATGAGCCGATGACTTTCTGCGGATATGCTTCGAAGATGACTTATATCGACGAGTCCCGCTATAATTTCCGTACGGGTGTACAGGATACGAACTGGGAGTATTTGTATCGTATATTGAATAACCTGAAAGATATCGAGAAGCGTGCCACGTTTAATGAGACTCCTAATATGCTGAACGTATCGAAGGTTATGCAGGTTCATTTGATGCAGGTGGCCACGGATCGTTGGCGTGATGTCCCTTATACGGATGCCGCTAAGATGACGGATGGAATCTTGCAGCCGAAATACGATAAGCAAGAGGATATTTATCCGGGCTTATTGGCTACGTTGAAGGAAGCAGCGGATGGCTTTGCCGATGGTGGTAGTGATGACTTAGGCGAGGGAGACCTGTTATTCGGTGGTGATATCGAGAAGTGGCAGAGATATTGTAATTCTATGCGTCTTCGTTTAGCGATGCGTATCTCAGAGGTTTCCCCGGCGTTGGCTAAGGAGACCGTAGAGGAAGTTATGGGTAATCCCACTAAGTATCCGATCATGGAAAGCAACGATGATAATGCTTTCTTCTGGTGGATCGGAACAGACCCCAACTATTACGAACCGATGGCAGACGGTTATCGTACACGTAAGACGGAGTATTGTGCCGCAGACGTGATCGTGGATCATATGAATACACGTGAGGACCCTCGTCGCTCATCTTATTTCCAACCCACAAAAGAAAGTGTGGAGGCCGGTGAGCCTAAGTATGTAGGTTATACGATCGGGGCGAAAGCGAATGCGGTAGCTTCTAAATATTCCATTTGGGGAGCACGTTTCTTTACGGACTTGGCTGGTTTTTCTCCTTATATGCGTGTCGCTGAGCCTTGGTTCTGTGTCGCTGAGGCATCTATGTTGGGATGGAATACCGGAATCTCCGCAGAGGACGCATACAATAAGGCTGTTACCTATTCCATGGAAGAGAATAGCGTATCTGCCGAAGATATAGCGGATTACCTTGCGAACGCGGGTAAGTTCACGAATGATAAGAAACAGATTTATTATGAGGAATGGGTTGCCATGTTCAAGCAAGGAATGGAAGGTTGGTCATTGTATCGCCGTACAGGCGTGCCAGACAACTTGTATCCGGCTCCGGGCCGTCCGGCAAACTATTCTAATCATAACGTACCCCCGTTCCGCTCTCCGTATCCTGATAAGGAACGTAATTTGAACAATGCGAATTGTGCTCCCTTCGATGCGGAAGTCGTGGATAATTTGTGGGGTAAACAAATGTGGTGGGATACACGTACAGGCGTTCATTAACTACTAGTTAACATAGACATACCAAGTGCCTGTATACTATAGAGGGGCTGCTCGTGATGAGTGGCCCCTTTTTTTGTCATTATGCTGTCATTTTTTAATAAACTATGTACCTTTGTCCGGCTTATTTAGAAAAAAGATGGAAAAAGAAGGAATGATGGTGGTCGATATTAAGAATATCGTTACTCGTTTGCCGGAATTGCGGTTTACGGCACCCGTGAATTGGAGAATTGATGAAGGGCAGCAATGGGCTGTGGTCGGTCCGAATGGCGCTGGTAAAACCTTGATAGCGGATATTATGCAGCGTAAATTCGCTTTTAAGGAAGGTGAGGTCGTGTTCTCCGGGGATGGTAAGGTGAGTGACTTTATCAAGAGTATAGCGTTTAAGGATATTTATTCGTTGGCGGATTGCCGGAATTCTTATTACCAACAGCGTTGGCATTCGACAGAGACGGAGGAGATGCCTACTGTCGAGGAATTGTTGAAGGAATATGCCGGTTCTGATAATTTAGCGAAGATATTGATTCTTTTCGGCATAGAGGATTTATTGCCTAAGCGGTTGATCTTTTTGTCAAGTGGTGAATTACGAAAATTCTTGATTGTCCGGACGTTGCTTAGCCGTCCTCGTGTCTTGATCTTGGATAATCCTTTTATCGGCTTAGACGCTCCTTCCCGGGATTTATTGGTAGAGATGCTGGGGCAAATGACAAAATTGAATGGTGTTCAAGTTGTCTTGTTATTATCTAACCCCAATGACATACCGGCAATGATCACGCATGTGTTGCCTATCCATGATCGTACTTGCTTGCCTCCACTGACTCGAGAGGAGTTTATGTCGGATACGGAATTAATCGCCCGTCTTTTTCCAACGGAAGGCATTCATGCATGCGAGGAAGTTGGAAAGGTTCGTTTACCTGTGGATATGAACAAGATAGCCTCTTTACATGAGGTGACTTTACGCATGGAACATGTGAAAATACGCTATGGTAGCCGTACGATCTTGAAAGATTTGGATTGGGAAATCAAGAACGGGGAGAAGTGGGCGTTATTCGGTCCGAATGGTGCCGGTAAGTCTACCTTGCTGAGTTTGGTTTACGCGGATAATCCCCAGTCGTATGCGAATACGTTGTATTTGTTTGATAGAAAGAGAGGTTCCGGGGAAAGTATTTGGGATATCAAGAAACGTATCGGATATGTATCGCCGGAGATGCACTTATATTATAAAGAGAATGTCCCTACCTTGAATATTGTCGGTTCCGGCTTTTTCGATTCGATCGGTTTGTTTCGTAAGTGTAATGCGGAGCAAGAAACGGTAGCCTTGGAATGGATGAAAGTTTTTGGCATCGAACATTTGAAAGACCGTTTATTCTTGACCTTATCATCGGGAGAACAACGTTTGGCTTTATTAGCGAGAGCTTTCGTGAAAGACCCCGATTTAATTATATTAGATGAGCCTCTCCATGGTCTGGATGTGAGCAATAAGAAAAAGGCGGCTGCTATTATCGAGCAATTCTGCGATCGCCCGGGAAAAACCTTGATTTACGTAACCCATTACCCGCATGAATTACCTGCTTGTGTAGACAAGCGGTTCGAGCTAGTGAAGCACTCGTGAGCGTACAAAGAAAAAGAGGATGTGCCGTGGTGAAGTGGCACATCCTCTAAAATCAATAAATACTTATGGATAAAGGATTAATATCCTGGGTTCTGTATCAACTGACCTCTTGATACGGTGATTTCTCCGATAGGAATTGCCATGATCGTACGGTAATCGCCCGGCTTAACCTCACCTACGAATTTATTGTTGACAGACTTGCCGTTACGCCAAGCGTCCCAAGCGGTATGTCCTTCCGTGAATAATTCTAGGCGTCTTTCCAGTAAGATATCATCCAACGTGATAGAAGCGACATCGGTATAATTCTCAATACGATTCTTGCGTAACGTATTCATATATCCGGCGGCCGCGGAGGTATCCCCTGCTTTTAGTGCGGCCTCGGCCGCTATTAGGTAAACTTCGGAAAGGCGCACGACCTTTGGATTGTTTACATAGATTTGCCCGTCACGTCCCTTATACTTTTGCGGATAGGTCCCGTCATAGCCATTATCGGTCTCTTTTGCGAATAATTCCGTACGGATATCTCCCGGATGCTTAGCCAGCTCTTCCAGGAAAGATTCAGTAGCGGCACATTCACCGTAGCCGGAGGCATGTGTAAAATAACCGATAGAGTTACGTTGCGCGTTATAATTCGGGGTAACTAAGATCTCGAATATAGCCTCGTTCGTTCCTTCCTTATCCCATGCGCCTATATATTCATCCCGTGTGTATAACTTATAAGGAGAGGAAGCGATAATCTCCTTACAGTCAGCCAGTGCCTCTTTATTCTTTTCTAAGTAAAGGTAAGCGCGTGCGCGGATCGCTAAAGCCCCCCAATAATTGATGTGTCCGGTTTGTTTATCTTTACTCAAAAGAGGCAATGCGGTCTCGATATCTTTCAATATCTGGTCGTATGTCTGCTGTAAGGTCGCCCGGGTCCCGATATAATCCGTGGGATAAACCTCTGTGGAGAGTACGATGCCCAGATCGTTCATATCTGTTGTTGATGGTAATTTAGCGAATACTCTGGCTAAATCGAAATGATACAAGGCGCGCATAGCGTATAGTTCTCCTTTCAATATGTCTACATCCGCACCTTCAAGATTCTCGGCGGCGGCTAATACATTATTAAGGCGAGCTAGACTATTGTAGAATAATTTATAGAAACTATAAACCATCTCATCGTTTTTACCTGTTTGGTAACGATACATGGGGCCGGCATGATTCACCGTGGAGATAGATTGGAAATCCCCACTTCGTAAATCGGCCAGCAATGTGAATTCCGCTCCATACGAGCCTACCTCTGTAGCCTGTTGCTCGTATACGCCATTCACGGCATTTGTCAAATCGGCTACGGAAGAGATTGCGTCTATCGTAGGTAATTGGGTAGATGATGTCTTTTCTAGGACATCATCGCAGGAGGCCGTTAATAAGGCGAACGCTAGACCTACTAAATATATCTTTTTCATATAGATTCTATTTTAATAAATTATAATGTGATGTTTACACCAAAGACAAAGCTTTTAGAGACCGGGGTATCTACCTGGCGATAACCATTCAAGGGAACATCCGGGTCGATGCCTTTTGTCTTTGCCCAGATCATGAACGGATTATTCGCACGGAAGTACACACGCAGATTACTGAATATGTTTTTCAATACCGGTACATTGTATCCCAAGGTGATTTCACGCATACGGATATTGTCAGAAGATACGATGGTACGACTGGAGAAGCGATCCGAGCGATATGGATTCTGGTAGATAGGCTTCGGGTATAAGGCGTTGTCGCCCGGGTTCATCCAATAATTACCCGCTACGCTCTTTTCTAGGTTGAATGAACCTAAACGGAATCCGTCATGATGGAAGAAGTAGTTCGGATAATCGAATATATCGCCACCAAATTGATAGGTAATCAAGAATGAAAGATCGAAATCATATAACCGGAACGTGTTTGTCAAACCTCCCGTTACGTCGGGAATGGCTTTGCCTACGATTCCTTTTTCAGCCTCATCGTACTTGTTCACTACTCCTTTGCTATGATCGTTTGGATCTTTCCAGAATTCTCCTAGTCCTGTATCCGGATTCACGCCTTTCCATTCCGGCAGATAGAAAGTATACATGGATTCTCCCTCTCGGTGCAGATACATATCGCCGTCTCCATATTCGATGTCGTTATGGTTCGGCAATTCCTTGATCGTCGCCTTCTGGAATGTAAGGTTGAAATTCGTGTCCCATGAGAAGTGCTGATTCTTGATGTTTTGGGAATTTACCTCTATCTCGATACCGCTATTGCGTAGCTTACCAAGGTTTTGCCAGTTTTTCTCAAAACCTGTGACGATAGAAGTCGGGATCTCGAATAACAGGTCGGTCGTTGTTTTGTTGTAATATTCTACTGTCAGATTTACTCGGTTGAATAAGTTCCAGTCAAAACCCACATTCATGTTTTTGGACTTCTCCCAACCTAATTCCTCATTTCCTGCTTGATTCCAATAGATGGCGGAAGAGGGGCCATAACCACCAGAGAACGCATATAACGCTTGGTTCGCGTAATATGAGCCCGGCAAGTTTCCATTTGTACCGTAAGAGAAGCGAACTTTTAGATCAGAGAACAATTCATTGTCTTTAAGGAAATTCTCGCCACTGATGCGCCATGCGCCAGATACGGACCAGAAATTCGCCCAGCGATTATCGGTTCCCAAGCGAGAAGAACCATCCCGACGGAAACTGGCAGACAGATAGTATTTATTGTCGTAATTATAGTTGCCGGTAGCCAAGTAGGATACGATTCCGGAGCCAAATACTTCGCTGGATGCGCCATCTGGTTGTCCGTTTCCTAATTCCGGTAACTTGTCGGTTGAGTATTGTTTTGCCGTAGTATAGATGGCTGTCAGTTCGTCTTCTGTTACCTCGAAACCACCTAGGATGTCAAAATTATGAACATCGTTCCATGTATTAGCGTAGCGTAACGTGGAAGAACTTGTTAAATTGCGGTTCTCGTAAGTATAGCGAGATCCCAAGCCGCCTACGGCCTTACCGTCCACGCTGTTGGGAGACCAATACTCAAAGTGTTTCGTATCGATATAGTCGTAACCAAAAATCGTCTTGAACGATAATTGCTTGGAGAATTTTACGCCTAAATCAATGTTAGACATACTACGCATTACACGGGATTTAATCCATTGTTCCTTGCCCAACATTAGATGCGGATTGGAAGCGGCACCCCAGTTTGAGTCGGCGTTGTATGTACCGTCCGGATTCTTTACGGGAGCCGTCGGGTCTGAGGAGTACACCAAGCTCAGTGGAGAAGCAGTACCGATACCTTGATCTTGATTTTGCTGATCACGGAAACCATTTTGGGTAGTGAATGCGATCATTTGCTTAACACCGATAGTCAACCAATTATTTACTTGATGATCTAAATTGATACGACCGGAGAAACGTTCGAAATCGCTACCGATTACGATACCTTCCGCATTATTATAACCAAGACCTACATAGAATTGTGTACGGTCGTTACCTCCGTTTACGGATAATTGATGGTTATGCGTCAAGGCTGTACGGTAAACCTCATCACGCCAATTGGTATCCGTGTTACCCGATGGGTCGTTGAAGAATGCTTCCATGTCGCCTTCCTTGTCAATCAAGGCGTATGCTTGATCACGGTTGCCAGCGAGTCCGTTTAGGATATAATAATTGGAAATCGCTTCTTTTCCGTACAGGAGCAATTCGGAGGCATTCATTGTCTCGTACTGTTTTACAGCCATATTGCTCCAGCCGACCTCGCCATTGTAACTTACTTTCGTCTTGCCTCTTTTTCCGGCTTTGGTCGTAATGATGATAACGCCATTCGCTGCACGAGAGCCGTACAAGGAAGCTGCTGCGGCATCTTTCAACACCGTCATGCTCTCAATATCATCAGGGTTCAAGGAGCTTAGCAAACTGGACTGTTTCCCGTAGTATGCCATATCTGAGTCTGATTTTACAGGCACGCCATCCACGACATATAGAGGAGACTTGGCTGCGCTGATAGAGCCGACACCACGGATATTGATATCACCGGGAGCTCCTGGATCACCAGTGTTGGAGGTTACGCGAACACCGGACATCTTTCCAGAAAGAGCCTTATCCAAGGACTCTTTGGAGCCAGCTACGATATCTTCTGCGTTTACCGCTTTAGCGGATCCCGTGAAAGATGATTTTTTCGCCGTACCATAAGCGACAACCATAACTTCATCCAGCTCTGTCGCCGCCGTATTCAAAACAACTTTCATTACATCTTGGATTGGAGCTTCTTTCGCAACCATTCCGACGTATGAAAATACCAGAGTCTTCGCGGAACCTATGAATAATAGGTTATTTTTTATTATTACTTAGTTTTCGCGGAACCTTGTCATTGCTTGTGATTATTCAGTAACGCTCAAGAAATAACTTGTTACAATTTTCATGCGATCATTTCTTTGCGGATCGGATTGCGAGAAGGCATTGGCTACTTATGCGTAAATAATTGAAAATAAGCGAATAATAATAACGACTATCGGCTACTCAAGTGAATAACTAACGGCTATACCTAGCCGCTAACTAACAGCTTGGGAAGTGAATAACTAATCACTTGAAAAGCCTTTCCTAGGTCTTTGGGTGTTGTAGAACTTATGACTTATATCGGAGCCGTCCTAAGTTATTTTTTAATGCATACCTAATATATATTCCTATTTTTCAAAATGTTAAAAATATGGTTCTTTGTTAATGATCTAAGCTGTAATATTTGGTGTACATATTACGGCATTTAAATTGTGGTTGAAAAAGTCTCCATATTTTCTACCCATTAGCCTTTTCTTGTTGTTTTATTGAAATTTTTTAATTATTTATTTGTTATAATAAATTTATTGTTACATTTGCATTCATACGACCCTTAAAATATAAGTCTTTGAATATCTATTGCGAATATATTATATAAGTTAAACAAAAAAAGAGTGTGTCTATGAACAAGTTGACTTATCTTTTACTTTGCCTAGTTTTAGGCATTGGATTGGCCACAGCTCAGACGAGGAAAGTAACAGGTACTGTTATTTCCGCCGAAGACAGTGAACCGATTATTGGTGCGTCTGTAATAGTCAAGGGTACTACTACAGGTACAGTAACGGATTTTGATGGTGTGTTCAGTTTGGATGTACCAAGTTCCGCGAAGACTCTGGTAATTTCTTATGTGGGTATGATTGCTCGTGAGGTTCCGGTACAAGATGTGTTGAGGGTAGTCCTTCAGTCTGGTACCCAGAATCTTGAGGAGGTTGTCGTAACTGCGATTGGTATGAAAAAGCAGGAAAAGGCGTTGGGCTATGCAGCCTCTACTGTGAAGAGTGAAGATTTGAATGCCGCTAAGTCTGGATCAGTGATGTCAGGTTTGACTGGTAAGGTTGCGGGTTTGAATATTACTAGCGGTGGTGCTACAGGCTCTTCTCAGAAAGTAATCGTGCGTGGTATCAGTTCTTTCAGTGCTAATCAACCTTTGTATGTGGTGGATGGTGTGCCTATTATGAATGATTTCCAAGGTGAGGATTCTTTCTCTAACTCCGTGGATTTTGGTAACCAAGCTAATGACATTAACCCAGAGGATGTTGAGTCTGTAACAGTCTTGAAGGGTGCTTCCGCTACTGCCCTTTATGGTAGCCGGGCTGCTAATGGTGTTATCATGGTGACAACAAAACGGGCTGGGGCTGAGAGGCTTTCTGTTACGTACGATGGCTCATTTATGGGATCTAGCGTATTGCGTGTTCCTCAAACACAAGATCGTTTCGGACAAGGATGGGGATCTTTCGGACCTATGGAGAATGGTTCTTGGGGACCGGTTTTGGATGGTCGTGATCATATCTGGGGACCTTACTCAGACGGCTCAGAAGGTTTATTAACTCCGCTTTCTAAGCCTTTCTCGTATGTAAAGAACAATCTTCGTGATTTTTATGAAACTGGTTTTGAGACGAATAATAACGTCTCGATTCGTATGGGTAATGATAAACTTGGTTTTGTTGCCTCCTATGGTAATGTGAAGTCTGACGGTGTATTACCGGGTGACGCTGATTCATATGCTCGTAATACAATCTCGTTAAGAGGTAATATGAAATATAAACGTTTTTCTGCGGAATTAAACTTGAACTATGTCCGTAAAGATATCACACAAGCTGCTGCTGGCCAAGGAGATGATGGTGCAACGATGTTTTCTGAGATTTTGCAACATGCCGTGGATGTAGATATTAGCTCAATGAAAGATTATACGAATCCTTATTTTAATACGGATAACTTCTATACAGCTTATGCGGAGAATCCATATTGGGTGTTAGATCATAATCGTAATAAGTATCAAGATGACCGTGTCTATGGTAAGATCGAGCTTGCTTTTGAGATTATGAAAGGTTTGAAGGCGGTTGGACGTTTAGGTGGTGACTTTACGAACGCTACTCAAAAGAGATGGAATGAAAAAGTGACTTTCGCTTCAGGGTCTTGGAGTGAATTAGGTGGTAAGAAGCAGCAGCCCGGTACTTATACGGAACGTCGTGACAAGGTGGAGCAAATTGATGCGACCGCTTTCTTAAACGCGGATTATAAAATCGGTGAGGATATCGCTTTGAATGGTATGATTGGATGGAACTTGAATCAACAAACGAGTTCTTATTTGAAATCTTATCTGTATGGTTTGGAGCAACCGGGATGGTTTAACTTAGCGAATGGTGTTGATAAGCCCATGACTACGACTTACTCTGATAGACGCCGTTTGGTTGGTTTGTTCGCTCAAGGTGAGTTTGGTTACAAGAATTTCTGGTTTGTGAATGCTTCTATTCGTAACGACTGGTCATCTACTTTACCTCAAGGAAATAATAGCTTTTTCTATGGTGGCGTGAATACTTCATTGATCATCACGGATATGTTTGAGGATTTGAAATCTGATTATCTGAATTTCTTGAAGGTTCGTGCAGCTTGGGGACAGACTGGTAACGATGCTCCGATTTACCGTACTAGCAGTTATTTTACACCGACTCAAATCAGTTTAGGTTTTGGAGATTTATATTTACCTATTAATAATACATTAGGCTTGACAGAGTATAATCGTTTGCCGAGTATGGATCTTCGTCCGGAGATCACGACAGAATGGGAGTTCGGTTTAACAACGCATCTGTTTAACAATCGCTTGGATATTGATGCTGCTTATTATAATAAGAGTACGAAAGATCAGATAATATCTGCTAGTCTGGCTCCGGAGTCTCGCTATACGTCTATGACCCGCAACGTAGGTAAGATTGCGAATCAAGGTGTCGAGTTGGCAGTGAATGGTATTCCTGTTCGTACGAAAGATTTCGAGTGGGGATTAGGTTTTACTTTCAGTAAGAACTGGAGTGAGGTGAAAGAGTTATGGGATGATGTAACTGAGTATAAATTGACAAGTTCCTATCAAGTGGATTTCGTTGCGGAAGTAGGTCAGCCTTTGGGCGTTTTCAAGGTTCCGGCTTTGGCCACGACTGATGATGGTAAGGTGATCGTTGATAATAACGGTATGCCGACAATTGATGCTAGCAAGAAAGAGATCGTAGGAACGTCTACACCTAATTTCTTGATGGGCTTTAATACGCATTTCACATGGAAAGGGATTACTTTATCAGCGGTGTTAGATTGGCGTAATGGCGGTGAGTTCTATTCATATACCTCTCAATTGCTTACATTTGCCGGAAACTCTACTTATACGGTGTTTAATAATCGTGAACCATTTGTGGTTCCTAATTCCGTGAAAGTCGTAAATGGTCAATACGTAGAGAATGATATACCTATCGTACATTGGGGAGGTGCTTCTAGCGCTGTTAATACCTACTATAATAACGCCTCCAACTACGCTCAGTATAGAAATTGGATTTTACCTAAAGATTACTTGAAATTAAGAGAGATTACACTTTCTTACTCTTTGCCGAAAGCATGGTTGAAACAAACCCCATTCTCTATGGTTCAAGTTAGTTTGATCGGACGTAATTTATTTATGTGGACCCCGAAAAAGAACAACTACGTAGATCCGGAAGGTACGAATTATGGTAATGACATCTTGTCTGAAATTGGTGAATTTGGTGCGGCTCCGACAAACCGTACGTTTGGTGGTGGTATTAAAGTTGTATTATAATAAGTAACTTTAAAAAGTAAAGATAGTATGAAAAGAAACAATTTAATATATACAGGACTGGTTAGCTGCTTGTTGATGGCGACTACAGCTTGTTCCGATTATTTGGATATTAACCAGAATCCGGAATATCCAACGGAAGCCTCTTCTTCTACTTTGCTTCCTTCTGGTATCGCAGGAGTAGCAAGTATTGTAGGTGGTACTTACGAATTATATGGTAGCATGTGGTCTCAGCAATGTACGCAGGGACATACATCCAACCAGTATAATACATTGGTTAACTATACGATAACTAACGCATCCGATTCTCGTTTATGGTCTATACCTTATTCAATAGCACTGCCAGACTTGGATTTGGTTATCAAAAGCTCTGAATCGGCTCAAGAATGGAATTATTGGGTAATGGGTAAGACTATGACTGCCTTTATGTATCATATCCTAGTGGACTCTTATGGCTCTATTCCTTTTACAGAAGCTATTCTTGGGAATGAGAATACTACACCGAAATATGATGACAGTAAGACTGTGGTTTATCCGGGATTATTAGCGATGTTGGACGAGATTATCGCTAAAAAAGCGGAAGCTACCGCAGGTGGTTTGCCTTCGGTTACAAAACAAGACTTGGTGTTCGCTGGTGACGTGAATAAGTGGATTCAATTTGCGAAGAGTTTAAAGCTAAAATTGTTGATGCGTGATTTCGATACGAATAAAGCTGCTATCAAGGCATTGCTCGACGAAGGAGATTTGCTGAGTGTAGACGCTAAGATGGACTGTTTTCAAGATTTGGAAAATAAATCAAATCCATTGTATGAGAATGACCGTCGTAAATTGAATTCAACTGTAAATATTCGTGCGTGCGCTACGGTTTGCGATTATTTGAAAAAATATGAGGATCCTCGTTTAAATGATTTTTATTCACCTAATACGGATGGCTCCGGCGAGACAACAGCTTTGAAGTATGGTGACCGCCCAAACTCGGTAGCGGTAACAACTCGTATGATCTCTGTGGCTAAGCTAGGTCCTACAGATCCTGTTTATTTTATGTCTGCTGCTGAGGTAGCGTTCCTGCAAGCGGAAGCTTACGCTCGTTTGAATGATGTGGCTAAAGCGAAAGTGGCTTATGAGCAAGGTGTGAATTATGCGTTTGAACGTTGGGGGTATTCTGCTGCCGAGTTTATTTCTGAAGGTGCTCCTTATGCATTCGATAGTACGGACCAAAATTCAATGCTTACCTCTATTTTGACCCAGAAGTGGATCGCTTCCACTCGTTGTCAAGCATGGGACGCATGGTTTGATATCAATCGTACCGGTATTCCTGTTTTAGGGACAAAGCATGTGGATGAGGAAGGATATATTTGGGGGCAGTTGACTCCTTGCATTGGTTCTGCGTTGGCTCCGGGTGAATATCCTCGTCGTTTATTGTATCCGAAGTCATCTTCAGACTATAACCCTAATACTCCGGCGGTAGTTCCGTTAGCGGAAAAACAATGGTGGCATAAATAAATGGGTGTTATAAATGTATATTAATCAGAAAAGCTTTTTGAATATGAAACAGATAAATAAATTACTGGTTATCTTATTGGCGTTGGTCACCTTTTCTTCTTGTGAGACTTATGGTGATTACGAGATAGAATACACGGCTATTTACCCTTTATGTGGCGAATGGGTAGTTAATGTTACAGGTGAGGATGGTGGTGTCTTGGCGGAAGGTGTGACCTGCAATACTTACAATACGACTGATGATGCCACGGATAAGATGTGGATAAAAATGAGTGTTGCCACAAACGACTGGGGAGTACGTGGCAAGATTCATTGCGATGTCACTTCTAAATCTTTTGATGGGGATGGTATCGCTAATCTGCTCCATGCGGATGATGGTATAAATTCTACTGTAACCTTCAATATCTCTGGTAAAGTAATTGTGGATGGTTATACTACTCAAGCCAATACAAAAGTGGATGCCATTGAATTTACCTTGACTCAAAATGGAAAGTCGATGACGGTTAAGGGATTCCGTAAAACAGGTTGGGAAGGTGAAGATTATTGATATGATTTAATATCTCGAAAAGTAGGAGAGGCCTGCCATGTATTTGGTAGGCCCTTTTTATTTACTTGGATATATGGTTTTTTATTAGTAGGTAATCCGTGATAACAAACTTTTAGTTTGTAGATTGTGCTACAAAGAACTTATTATTGTTCCTTCGTGTTTACAATCAGATAATATATAAATGTATCATGGAAAAAGTAATTTACAACTTAGTGTTTAATCGAAAAAAGCAATTGAATGCGGAAGGAAAAGCTTTGATTCAAGTAGAGGCCTATTTGAATAGGCAAAAGAGGTATTTTTCAACGAAGGTTTATGTGAAACCTTGTCAATGGGACAACAAGAGACGTTCCATAAAGAATCATCCGAATATGGATGCGTTAAACCTGTATCTTCAGAACTATGTTATGGAGTTGGAGAGAGATGAGCTGGAGAAGAGACAAGCGAATAACGGTTTTTCGTTGAAGGATCTGCGTGAGGAGGCTTCTTCGACATCTACGTCTTCCTCTTTTCTTGTTTTCATGCGTGAGGAGATTTTACATAGTAATTTGAAAGAATCGACATTAAAAAACCATTTGTCCACTTTGCATGTTCTATCCTTATATAAAAAGGACGTTCTGTTTAAGGATATTAATTTCAATTTCTTATGCGATTTTGAATATTTCTTATTGAAGCAGGAGTATCATCGAAATACGATCGCTAAACATATGAAGCATTTGAAACGATATATCAACTTGGCGATTAATAAGGAGTTGTTCGAGTTGCACAAATATCCATTTCGGAAATATAAGATTAAATATCAAGAGAGTAAGCGTACTCATTTAACGCCTGAGGAGTTAGGTCGTTTGGAAAACTTAAAGCTGGATGGGCAGCGTACATTGCGCCGGTGTCTGGATATGTTTTTATTTAGTTGCTACACGGGATTACGTTTCTCAGACATAGTAAGTATAACGAAAGAGAACTTTTTGATTATTGATGATAAGGTTTGGCTGGTTTATTCATCGGTGAAGACAGATGTGAGTGTCCGTTTGCCGCTATTCCTCTTGTTCGAGGGTAAATCTTTACCTATCTATGAGCGATATAAGAATGCGCCGAGAACCCTGTTTGGTGTTCCCTTATCCTCTAATTCAAACGTGAATAAGCAATTACGCCGAATCAGCCAATTGGCAAGTATTGATAAGAAGGTATCTTTTCATACGGCTCGGCATACAAATGCTACCTTATTATTATATAATGGAGCGAATATAACTACGGTACAAAAGTTGTTAGGGCATAAAAGTGTTCGTACTACCGAAATCTATAGCAATATCATGGATATGACGATTGTCCGCGATCTTGAGAAGATTGAGACACGATTGAAGTTCGGCTAGAATGTGGATTTATAAGAAAGGAGAAAAATATCATTAAGATATTCTTCCCCTTTTTTGAATGTTGTCACTCGTTATGCTTTTATATATTGATTAGCGAGTTCCGCCAGCCCACCATACGTTTTCGGTAAACACATACTGACCATCACCATAAGCAGCTTGTATATTAGGATTAGTCGTAGTATCATCATTACCATACGGACATCTTAACGGGAACTTACCCGGATTTTGCAAGCCATAAATATCCTCACCCAAGCTCTTCAAACGACGTACGTCATTATAGCACTCGGTAGACTCTCCATCTGCGTTCCAGAAAGAAATATATTTCTGAATCATCGTCTCTTTCAAAGGATTAGCATCGAATAAGGGAACGACATTCTCATCAAAGTAAGAAGCGGCCTCCTCCGGTGTCACCTCGTTTGTTACATTCAAGAAACCTCCCCAATAATCAGAAGCGAGGGCAGACTTGATATTAACCTCCATATTAGCCATACCTGCGACAACAGCCTCTTTCAACACTGCTTTTGCCTCATCCTTACGATTTAAACGACACAAAGCCTCTGCCTTCAAGAACAATACCTCATGATAACTTAAGATGTGAGTCGGAGCGGTTTGAGCTGCACAGAACATGGAAACAGTATATTCTAACTGACTTTGCACTAAATCACCATTATGAGCAAGATTCAATAATGGATCATCCTTAGAAGCAATCATCGTTTGGCTGTTAGCCTCCACATAGCAACGTCTGATACGCGGATCATTACGCTCATTCAATTTATCAAACATACTTCGGCTGGCTACTTCACCTAAACGAGAATAGAATACTCCGAAAAATGGGTTGATATTAACACCCACACCATACATAGCATAGCTACATTGCTCGGCTGCCGAGGTGTACGACTTGGAAATATAATCCAACACCTTTTCCATATCGCCCTTAACATCAGCGCTACGTCCCATCAAGCGCATCGTATAACGAGCCTTCAAGCCATAAGCTGTCTTTAGCCAAGCCGAAGCGTCACCTTTATAAATCAAATCTTGATTAGACAGGCTCGTCAGATCTGATTTCTGAAGATCTTCAATTGCGGCATCCACATAGGCCATGATATCCTTATAAATCTCCTCTTGTTTATCGATAGCGGGAGTCATAGATACTGTATAGTCACAAGCCTCTTTCCAAGGTGTATCACCATACATATCTGTCAAGATCGCCAAATTGTAAGCCACGAAAAGTTCCGCAATGCCTTTTGTTATGAAGTTCTGCTCTTCTTCTGCGACTTTGACAGAGATCAAAGCATCTTTCAGTGTCGAATAGGTTCCCCCCCATGAGTTATTAAAGGTAGAAGCCGATGTACAAGAAGAACGGGTTTCCGCATAGTAGAATTGATTATGCGAACCTGTCTCATGTTCCACATACATACCACCATATAAATTGAAATCGCCGCTAACCACGCTAAACGCAGTCGAAGTCATGACATCCGTAAGGATCATCTTTGCGGGAACTGCTGTGGTATGATTATGATCTTTGTTGATCTCATCCATCTTATCCTCAGAGCAAGAGACCAAGGCTGCGGTGAAAACAACTCCCGTCAATAATTTTTTTGAGATATTTTGAAGTTTCATCTTTTGTTTCCTTTATTAGAATTTCACATTTAAACCGAAGCCATAGCTCGAAGCACCCGGCATAGAAAAGCGCTCGAAGCCACCGCCCATATTATTATTACCTTGAGAAGCCTCAGGATCCAAACCTTTCAACTCAGACCAAAGAATGATATTTCTGGCAAAAACATTTAAGTTCACGTTGATTCCATTCTTATCCCATATCGGATAACTAACGGACAACTCACGTAGTTTCAAGAAACCACTGTCATAGATACCAGCTTCGGAAATAAGCGTCATGCGGTCATAATATGATAAAGCGTCTTCGCCTTTGATATCTATGTCATTAGCTACATAGGAACCATCTTCCAACTGCTTTACAGCCGGATGACTAAAACGGAAAGTCTCGGCCGTACGACTTTCAACAGACTCCATACTTGTACCATAATAGTTCAACGTGTTCAATGTACCGCTATACATCTGTCCACCACATTTCCAATCGAACGTAGCGCCGATACGGAATTTGTAGATCTCAAAATTAGTATTGAAACCCAAGAGGAAATCCGGGGAAACCTTACCGATCACACCCTCACTACCGATCTGAGGCAAGCCATCTTCGTCTACGACAATGTCACCGTTGTCATTACGCAAGAAAGTCGTACCATAGATTACAGGGAATTTATCGCCAATATTCGCACGTACCTGCGGATCAACGAAACCTCCCAAGAAAATACTCTCTACACCCGGAGCCAGCTCATCCACGTAGTTATCGATCTTAGAGAAGTTAAATGCCATATCCCATTTAAAATTCTTCGTATTGATCGGATTGATTCCCAACGTAATCTCATGAGCGTTCGTATGGATAGCGCCACCATTGGTTACTAATTCTGCAGAGCCTGTAGAACCAGCCAAAGGAACCTCAAATATCTGATCTTTCACATTCTGCCGAGAGAAGGTATAGTTCAATGAGAACAGACCATTCAAGAAGGTCAAATCCACACCTAACTCATAAGACTTCGTGTTCTGAGGTTTCAGATTCGGATCATACACACGAGCATATGGAGTGAACGCCGTAATTCCACTCATAGGATATTGTATAGGCGTAGAACCATAAAAACCACCACCGTAAACAGGTGTAGTATAATAAGAATCATAATAATCTCCAGCCTGTCCTACTTCGGCGTAAGAAGCACGTAATTTACCATAAGTCAAGACATTATTCTTCAATGGTTCTAATTCTGTGAAAATCCAGCCCAAGGAAACAGATGGATAAGTGAATGAGCGGTTGTTACGAGGCATATTAGATACGATATCGTTACGAACAGTTGCGTTGAAGTAAACCATGTTAGCGTAAGACAATGAAATGCTAGCAAAGTTACCAACTGTGCGTTTCCGGCGTAATGACTCGGATGCTACCATAGTTGTAGCATTATCTATATGATTCCAACCCGGGAAGTTATAGTTCGCTCCATAAGACTCGTAAAATTTCCGCTGATTCTCTACCAATTCATTACCAACAAGGGCATCGAACAACCAATCTTCATTGATATTCCAAGTATATGCAGCGGTCAACAAAGAGTTCAACTCCGTGATTGAATATCCATAGTGATCAATCTCTCCATAACCATTTGCATGTCCATAACCCCAAGAATCCGTATAATTAGTCGTATAAGAGTCCACACCCAATTGATACTTGACATCCAATTTGTGATTATCGGTATTGAACTTCGTAGAATATTTCAAATAAGTATTTCCAAAGAAACGTTGTGAACGTTCCAAGAACTCGTTGTTATCTACCGCCCAATAAGCTCCGTCAAAACCTGATGTGCTACGGAATGTATTTTGTGTATACGGGTCACCCTCAACATGACTTGGGATACCGGCTAAATCGTAGCTAGAAGGAGCTCCGTAAACAGTAGCTAAGATTCCATTATTGGCACTAGACTGCTTGCTGATCTTCGAATTTACATAGGTACCGGTAAATCCAGTAGACCAGTTCTTGTGTAATTGAGCTTCGGCACTCATTTTTGCGTTGTATCGGTCCATGCCTGTATTTGGAATAATACCATCTTGCGTAGTATTACCGATCGAGAAGGAATAGTTACCTTTATCAAAAGCTTGAGCTACATTCACGGAGTTACTCCATGTCGTACCCACGTTGAAGAAATCCTTGATATTGTCGTAAGCTTGTGGTTGAGCCCAAGGGTCTAATCCCGCAGCGGCCCGCTGAGGTACATAATACATACCTTCATGCTTACCATATTGCTTGGTAAACTCATTATCCGTATTTCCTCCATAAGTCGGATCGTTAGGCAATTCGCTGATTAGTGGTCCCCAAGAAGTTGAAGCATACGGGCTATACTTGCCATTTGTACCCTGCGCATACACTTTTTGGTATTCAGGCATCGTTGAAACCTTATCAAAAGATAAGCTGGTATTAAAAGCGACCTGAGGTTTACCTTTACGGGCTCCCTTTCCACTTTTGGTCGTAATGACAATTACTCCATTTGTTGCACGCATACCATACAAGGCAGATGCGGCCTGTCCCTTTAATATATTAATGCTTTCAATATCGTTTGGGTCGATATCCACCGCACGAGATGCAAAGTCCGTGCCGGAAACAGAACTACCGGTGTCCACATCAGCCGTTGAAGCGACAGGCATACCGTCAATCACATACAAAGGAGTATTATCCCCTGTAAAAGATCTGGAACCACGAATCGTGATCTTAGAAGAGGCACCCGGCATACCGGAAGAAGGAGAGATCTCCACTCCAGAAACCTTACCTTGTAATGCGCCAGACAAACTAGTATTAGCTCCTTTCGTCAACTCATCCGCTTTCACATCTTGAACCGCATAACCTAAAGCTTTCTTTTCCTTTGAGATACCCATAGCCGTAACCACGACCTCATCCAAGTTCTGGGTATCGGCTAATAGTTTTACATTTACATTAGAAGTGGCCGCAACTTCTTGAGATTTCATACCGATGTATGAAATAACCAATTGTTTACCATTCGCAGGTACTTCTAGTTCAAAGTTTCCATCAAAATCCGTGACTGTTCCCACGGTTGTCCCTTTTACGATAATAGAGGCACCGATCACCGGCTCTCCATCTTCCCCAATTACCTTACCGGTAACCTTCGAGGTCTGTGCTGAAACCACACCTGCACTCAATGCAAGAAATAGTAGCACAGAAGTCAACTTTTTCTTCATAAACACACTTATTTATTAACTATATACTTAAAAATGTTTTCTCTGCATTTTAATGGTTGATTAACTAAGTTCATACAGAACTACTCCATTTTATGTTTTACGACATACCTATTAAATGAAAAACGGTTGCAAAACTATAAATTATACCTGAAAAAAACAACAAATTATTATTATTGTGATATATTTCCTTTGTTTTCTTAATTGTTAAATCTGTCAATTTGCAATATAACCACTGTCTAAATCGACTCAGGTGACATGATCGTATCACAAATCAATGAGTTATCGCTGCCGATAGTTTCTTTTTGACAAATAAAAAAATTATTTTTATCTTAATTTTATCGTAACAAATAGTGAGCTTACTCTTTATAGGCATGATATTGGACTTGATATCAACTTATTCTGGATATTTTATAGCATATAGCTTATCACTAAAAATATTTACAACTTTATTTTATGTAGATATTTGTGAAAAACGGCTGGCTTTTCTTATCCTCCCAATATGGCTGATAAACAATATCTCTCAAATCCAATATATTTATTACAGAATTTTAATAGATCTAAACTTATATGATAATTTTTTTTCATATGACTACACTAAATAAAATATTGAAAATTGGTAGTTCTGTATGAACTATAGTCCACGAAAGCTTAATTGAATTTCTAGTTTAGTTTAAATAAAAAGAATGTGTCTATGAAGAAAAAGTTGACTTCTGTGCTACTATTTCTTGCGATGAGCGTAGGAGTAGTTTCGGCACAGACCTCGAAGGTTACCGGTAAGGTAGTCGGAGAAGATGGTGAGCCGGTGATCGGTGCGTCCATTATCGTAAAAGGAACGACTGTGGGAACAGTTACGGATTTTGACGGTAATTTTACTTTGGATGTTCCTAGTGATGGTAAGCAATTAGTTATTTCATACATCGGTATGAAATCCAAGGAGGTAGTTGTGTCTCCCAATGTAAATGTAACATTGATGTCTGATACTCAAAACTTGGATGAGGTCGTGGTTACAGCGATGGGTATCTCAAAGGAAAAGAAAGCTTTAGGTTATGCCGTGCAAGATGTAAAATCGGATGAGTTAACACAAGGTGCTAACACTAGTTTGTCTGGGGCTTTGCAAGGTAAAGTATCCGGTATCGATATCGCTTCCTCATCGGGTATGCCAGGCGCATCTTCCAAGATCATGATCCGTGGAGCCCGTTCATTTACAGGGGATAACTCTCCTTTGTATGTGATCGATGGTATGCCGATCGCTTCTACGGCGGATGTTAATACGGATACTATGAATAATGGTAGTGTTAGTGGAGCTGACTATGCGAACCGTGCCGTAGACTTAGATCCGAACGATATCGAGAGTATCAACATCTTGAAAGGACAAGCCGCTTCTGCGTTGTATGGTATGCGTGCTTCTAATGGTGTGATCGTTATTACTACAAAGAGCGGAAAAGGTGCTCGTAAAGGAAAACCTCAGATCTCATTCAACACGAATCTTGCGTTTGATAAGGTTTCTACATTACCTGAGTTACAAACTGAATATGGACAAGGTAATGAAGGTGCTTATAACCCATATTCGGGATTTAGCTGGGGACCGTCTATCTCTGACTTGGCGAATGATCCTGTATATGGCGGTAATGTACAAAATGAATATACGGAAGGTGGATTGCATAATGGACAATACTATGTGCCTCAGCGTGCTGCGGCAGGATTGGATCCATGGGCTACTCCCCAAGCTTATAATAATGCGAAAGATTTCTTCCAGACTGGCGTTACTTGGAGTAACTCTGTAAATGTAGCTCAATCTTTCGATAAAGGAAACTATTCATTTTCTTTGGGTAATACGACTTCTGATGGTATCGTTCGTTCTACGGGAATGGATCGTTATAACGTGAAGCTGTCGGGTGAGGCGCAATTGCATGATAACTGGACGACTGGTTTTAACGGAAACTTCGTGACATCAAAGATCAAGAAGCAAGGAACCGCTAATGACGGTGTTACCGCTACGGTTTATACGGCTCCTATCAGTTATACTATGGCGGGCATACCTTCCCATATCGAAGGTGATCCTTATACTCAGAATACGTTCCGTGAGAACTGGATCGATGATGGAAACTGGGCGTGCGACAATAATAGCTTTACGGAGAGATCTCAACGTTTCTTCGGGAATGCGTTCTTGAAGTATTCTACTAAATTTGGTACGGACAATCATAAATTGGATGTGAAATACCAAATTGGTGATGACGCTTATACGACCAATTACTCTGATATTTACGGCTACGGTACAACTGGTTATGCGAATGGTTATGCTAGCGAATACGGTTTTACGGTAAATGAGATGAACTCATTGTTGACGTTTACGTATAACTGGAATATCAATGAGGACTTCGTATTCGATGCTTTGTTGGGTAATGAGCTTGTAGATAAGCGAATCAGTAATACTCAAGCCGTGGGATATAGCTTCAACTTCCCGGGCTGGAACCATTTGAACAACGCTTCTGTATTCAACAGCTCTCATGAGTATAAGAGAAAACGTACGGTAGGTAACTTCGCTAGCTTATCTTTGGCTTGGAAGAATATGCTTTATTTGAATGTTACGGGACGTAACGATATCGTGTCTTCTATGCCGAGAGATAACCGTTCGTTCTTTTATCCTTCCGTATCCCTTGGATGGGTATTCACGGAAGTGGAAGCCTTGAAGAATGATATCTTGACATTTGGTAAGATCCGTGGCTCTTACGCAGAGGTAGGTATGGCAGGAGAATATGTGCCGTCTTATTATTATACGCCAGGTTATGGTGGTGGTTTCTTCCAGGGAACACCTATTATGTATCCGATTAATGGAAATATGGCGTATATTCCTTATTTCGTGGTTTATGATCCGAACTTGAAGCCTCAGAACACGAAGTCTTATGAGCTTGGTGCTGACTTGACTTTCTTGAATGGTTTAGTTTCATTGAATTATACGTATTCTCGTCAGAACGTGAAAGACCAAATCTTCGAGGTGCCTTTGGCTGGCTCCACAGGTGCTTCCAGTATGATGATGAATGGTGGAAAGATGCACTCAAACGTACATGAGATTACATTAGGTATCTCTCCGGTTGATACGAAGAATTTCAAGCTGGACTTCGCTTTTAACTTCTCAAAGATCGACAATTATGTAGACGAGTTGGCTCCGGGCGTAGAGAGCATTATGTTGGGTGGTTTCGTGACTCCTCAAGTACGTGCAGGTATCGGCGATAAATTCCCGGTAATCTATGGTGTTGGTTACAAACGTGATGGCGAAGGACGAATTGTAGTAAACGAAAAAGGTATACCAGAGGCTGGTGAGACCCAAGTAATCGGTAAGGTTTCTCCTGATTTCCGTTTGGGTTTCAATACGAATATCGAGTTGTATAAATTCCGTTTGGCTGCTGTATTTGACTGGAAGCAAGGTGGACAAATGTATAGTGGTACGGCTGGTGAGACGAACTTCTATGGTACAAGTAAGTTATCTGGAGAGGTTCGTAAGAGTGATAAATATCATTTTGACTATGCTGCTGTTGAACAGAAGGGCGTAGATGCGGATGGTAAACCTATCTATGTTCCCTATACGGGTGGAGTGAAAGGATCAGATGCAGAGGAGTATTTCAAAAGCGTGAGGGGCATTGACGAAGCCTATGTTTATGACAACTCGTTCTTGAAATTGCGTGAACTTTCATTGTCATATCCTGTATATAAGAAAGATAACTTGAATGTAAACGTGAATGTTTTCGCCCGTAATATCATTGTATGGTCTGAGATAAAAGGCTTCGATCCAGAGGCTACTCAAGGAAATAACAATATGGCTGGCGCTTTCGAGCGTTTCTCCTTACCGGGTACATCTAGCTACGGTTTTGGTGTCAACGTAAATTTCTAATTTATAAAGAAGACAGATATATATGAATACAATAATAAAATCATTTAAAGGGTTGGCTGTTATGTCGGCCGTATCCTTGGCATTGGCTGGATGTTCCGAGGATGTAATGGATCGGATTAACCAAGATACGAGCCATACAAATAGCGTGGATGGCAAATTTATCTTGGCCGACTTGATTACTTCTACTGCATTTTCCAACGTTAGCGGAGACTTCAATACCTATTCATCTTCCTACGTGGAATATGAAGTGGGTATCGAAAACCAGTTATATAACGCGGAAATTCGTTTGAATGAGCCTTCTGCCTCTTCTACGTTTGAGAATACGTGGGGAAATGTTTATACAAGCTTGAAGAACGCTCGTGTTATTATCGGTCAATGTCAAGAAGGTAAGCGTGATGAGGGAAATTTAGTGACGAGAGGTATCGCTGAGGTCATGGAAGCTTACAATGGCGCTCTATTGGCGGATATATTTGGAGATACACCTTATAGTGAAGCTTCTTTATTGGATGAGAATGGCTCACCGGTGAATATGAATCCTAAAATAGATAAGCAAGAGGAGATTTATGTCTCTATAATGGCCTCCTTGGACAAGGCGATCGAGGATTTGAATCAGTCTGATCGTTCACCGGTTGGTACGTATGATTATTTGTATAATGGAGATGCCGAGAAATGGATTAAATTCGCTTATGGTTTGAAGGCTCGTTATACGATGCGTCTGATCAATCGTTCCACGGATAAGCAAGCTGACTTGAATAAGGTTTTGGACTATGTATCAAAATCTTTTACTTCTGCGGATGACGAGGCTGCATACGCTGTCTATGATGCGAATAATATCAACCCATTCTTTGGTTACTTCGATTCTCGCGCTGGTTTTGCCAATAGCCAGAGCTTGACGGACAAGTTGATTGAGCGTAAAGATCCTCGATTGGAAAGAGTGATGCTTTCTCCTACTACGGCTGACAAGAAACGCGTACAGGTTACAGGCTCTGCTGATAAGAACTTAGTTCCGGCCCCGAATGGTACTCCTGAGCAGAATATGCAGAAATATGGTGTTTCCGCCTTTGTATATTCAAACACGGCTCCTACGATGTTGATGAGTTATCATGAGTTGAAATTCTTGCAAGCTGAGGCGTTATGTCGCTTAAACCGTACGTCTGACGCCGAGAAAGCGTTGAAAGAGGCGGTAGCTGCCGGAATCGCAAATGCTGAGAGAAGTGTCTCTTCTGCTATCACTTATATGGGTAGCAAAATGGTCGTGAATTCAGAAAAAATGACAGAGGAGACGGCCAATACATATTTCGATAACCAAGTTAAACCGTTGTTTGCTGTAAATCCTTTGAAAGAGACCATGATCCAGAAATATCTGGCTTTGTGGGGGGCATCGGGAGAGGCTACCGAGACTTTTAATGATATCCGTAGAATGAAAGGATTAGGAGAGAATTTCGTGACATTGGCGAATACGAAAAAATTCCCTCTTCGTATGCCTTATGGTAATAGTGACGTGGTATCAAATCCGGAAGTAAAAGCCGCTTATGGCGACGGTCAATACGTATATTCAGAGCCTGTATGGTGGGCTGGCGGAACTCGCTAATCTAACATATATAATATAAGGTATAGGGTGCCTCTCCGATTATGGAGGGGCATCTTTTTTTGTTATATATCTTACATGTTTTGATTGCTTCCCTTATCCCATTTCCTTGGAAGGCTTATTGGTTTTATATGGAAATATAGATCATCTAACAATTGGTGCATGATCATCTAACAGTCGTTGCATGATCATGCACCAACTGTTGGACGATCATGCACCAGTTGATAGATATTTAATGCTTCAAGAAAGAAGGTATAATGTGTTAAGAAGATATCGCTAAAAGTACGGGATAAAAAGGATAGGGAACTAAGGGAATGTTAAATTTTTATTGTCATAATGTTAGTATATTATATGGGTGAAAGTGTGTTTGTGATGATTACTCTTTCATTATGTCACTATTTCCTGTTGTTTAACATTCTTTTTATACGATAAATTTCTTGACTTATCCTTTGAAAAGTAAATAAAATGTCCGACTTTTGCTTCCATGATGAGTCAACCATTAGCAGAGAGATTACGTCCGAAGACGTTGGATGATTATATCGGACAGAAGCACCTGGTAGGCCAGGGAGCCGTGTTGAGGAAGATGATTGATGCGGGACGGGTTCCCTCTTTTATATTGTGGGGGCCGCCGGGAGTAGGGAAGACTACCTTAGCGCAAATCATAGCGAATAAGTTGGATGCGCCTTTTTATACGTTAAGCGCGATCAGTTCGGGAGTGAAGGACGTGCGGGAGGTGATAGAGAAGGCCAAGAGCAACCGCTTCTTCAATACGGTATCGCCGATATTGTTTATTGATGAGATACACCGGTTCAGTAAGTCGCAGCAAGACTCATTGCTGAACGCCGTGGAGACGGGCGTGGTGACGCTGATTGGGGCAACCACGGAGAATCCCTCGTTCGAGGTAATCCGTCCTTTGTTATCCCGTTGTCAGGTGTACGTGTTGAAATCGCTGGACAAGAATGACTTGCTTACGCTATTGTATAAGGCGATCGCCGAGGATGTCGTTCTGAAGGATAAAAACATAAGGCTGACGGAAACGGATGCCATGTTACGTTACTCGGGAGGAGACGCCCGGAAGTTGCTGAATATTCTGGAACTGGTGGTGTCTGCCGAGGAGAGTGACGATATTGAGATTCTGGATGAGAAGGTAGTGGAGAGGTTGCAGGAGAACCCTGCGGCGTATGATAAGGGAGGGGAGATGCATTACGATATAATCTCCGCTTTTATCAAGTCGATCCGGGGTAGCGATCCCGATGGCGCCATTTACTGGCTCGCCCGTATGGTGGCCGGGGGAGAAGACCCTGAGTTTATCGCACGGCGGTTGGTGATCTCCGCTTCTGAGGATATCGGATTGGCGAATCCGAATGCGCTTTTGCTGGCGAACGCATGTTTCGATGCCTTGAAGAAGATCGGCTGGCCGGAGGGCCGGATCATCCTGGCCGAGACGACCGTTTATCTGGCTTGCAGCCCGAAAAGTAATTCGGCCTATATGGCGATCAACGACGCTTTGGCACTTGTTAACCGGACTGGGAATTTACCCGTACCGCTTCATCTACGCAACGCGCCTACCAAATTAATGGCTGAACTGGAGTATGGCAAGGAATATAAATATGCGCACGACTACGAAAATCATTTTGTAAAGCAGGAGTATCTTCCGAAGGATATTTTGGGCGAACGTTTGTGGAAAGGACAGGAAAATCCGGCCGAGCACAAACTAATTGAGCAAATGAGGCGCCTTTGGGGAGATCGTTTTTAATTGACATATTCTGATTGTAAATTAAAAAATGCTCGAAAAGTGTCGGCAAATGAGAAAAAATAGTTACATTAGCCGCCTGTTTTTGAAAAAATAGTTACTTTATTTATAATAACATTCTAAAAAGACATTGGTATGAAGAAGCACAATTTTTATGCAGGTCCTTCTATCTTGAGCGAGTATACAATTAAGAATACAGCCGCTGCGGTAGAAAATTTTGCGGGTATGGGGTTATCACTTCTTGAGATCTCTCATAGAAGTAAGGAGTTTGTAGCCGTAAACGACGAGGCACGTGCGTTGATCAAGGAATTACTGGATGTTCCGGCAGGCTATGAGGTTGTATTCATGGGCGGTGGCGCCAGCATGCAGTTCTGTATGGTTCCTTACAATCTGTTGAATAAGAAAGCCTCTTATTTGGATACCGGCACATGGGCTTCGAACGCTATCAAGGAAGCTAAGTTGTTTGGGGAGGTAGATGTTGTCGCTTCTTCCAAAGACAAGAACTATACTTACATCCCGAAGGGTTATGCGATCGCTGATGACTCGGATTATTTCCATTTTACTTCTAATAATACGATTTACGGAACAGAGATGCGTAAGGATCCGGATGTGAAGCAACGTTTGGTTTGCGATATGTCTTCCGATATTTTCTCTCGTCCGATCGATATTTCCAAATATGATATTATCTATGCGGGTGCTCAAAAGAACTTGGCTCCTGCCGGCGTGACTTTGGCTATCGTTCGTGTGGACGCTTTAGGACATGTAGACCGTCCGATCCCGACCATGTTGAACTACGCTACCCATATTAAAAAGGATTCTATGTTCAATACACCTCCTGTATTGCCTATTTACGCGGCTTTACAGACCTTGAAATGGTATAAGGAACAAGGTGGTATCGCCGCTATGGAGAAGAAGGATCTTGAGAACGCGGCGATCTTATACGATGAGATCGATCGCAATAAGTTGTTCCGTGGTACGGTAGCGGAGGAAGATCGTTCGATCATGAATGTTTGTTTCGTGATGAATGATGAGTATAAGGAGTTGGAGGACGAGTTCAGTAAATATGCTACTGCCGCTGGTATGGTAGGTATCAAGGGACACCGTTCTGTAGGTGGTTTCCGTGCCTCTCTTTATAACGCGATGCCGAAGAGCAGCGTGGAGGCTTTGGTAGCTTGCATGAAAGAGTTCGAGAAACAACATTAATTAAGGAGGATTCAGACATGGCAAAGATATTAGTTGCTACAGAGAAACCTTTCGCCGCTGTCGCTGTGAAAGGCATCCGGGAGGTAGTGGAAGGCGCTGGCATGGAACTGGCTCTTTTGGAGAAATATACAGAGAAGGCGCAATTGCTGGATGCGGTTAAGGATGCCGATGCCGTGATTATCCGTAGCGATAAGGTGGACGCTGAGGTATTGGATGCCGCTAAGAACCTGAAGATCGTGGTTCGTGCCGGTGCGGGGTATGATAACGTGGACTTGGATGCGGCTACTGCCCATAAGGTATGCGTGATGAATACGCCGGGACAAAACTCTAACGCTGTCGCCGAATTGGTATTCGGTATGTTGGTGTACGGGGTTCGTAATTTCTATAACGGAACTTCCGGAACAGAGTTGAAAGGAAAGAAATTGGGTATCTTGGCTTATGGAAACGTGGGCCGTAACGTGGCTCGTATCGCTAAAGGCTTCGGTATGGAGGTTTACGCTTATGACGCGTTCTGTCCGGCTTCCGTGATTGAGGCCGATGGTGTGAAGGCTGTAGCTTCTACGGCGGACTTGTTCAAGGCTTGCCAGATCGTTTCCTTGCATATCCCGGCTACGGCCGAGACGAAGGGTTCTATCAATTTCGAGTTGATGAATTCCATGCCGAAGGGGGCTATCGTAGTGAATACGGCTCGTAAGGAGGTGATGGATGAGGCTGGCCTCGCTAAGATGTTGGAAGAGCGTCCGGATTTCAAGTACTTGACAGATATTATGCCCGCTATCCATGCGGAATTGGCCGAAAAATATGCCGGTCGTTATTTCAGCACCCCGAAAAAGATGGGTGCCCAGACCGCCGAGGCTAATATCAACGCTGGTATCGCCGCCGCCAAGCAGATCGTTGATTTCTTGGTGAATGGCAATGAAAAGTATCGGGTTAATAAATGAGAATATCCGGTTGTAGAGACGGGTACGCCCCGTCTCTACATTGATACATAAACCAATTAGATTTAATTACCATGGCAAAAATAAAACCTTTCAAGGGAGTTCGTCCACCAAAAGAATTTATAGAGGAGGTGGCTTCCCGCCCCTATGACGTATTGAACTCGCAAGAAGCTCGTGCGGAAGCGGAAGGAAACGAGAAATCCCTTTACCATATCATTAAACCGGAAATCGATTTCCCAGAAGGGACGGATGAGCATGATCCGGCTGTTTACCTGAAGGCCGCCGCCAATTTCAATAATTTTCAGGAAAAAGGTTGGTTGGTTCAGGATCAGAAAGAATGCTATTATGTTTATGCCCAAACCATGAATGGCAAGACTCAATATGGGTTGGTAGTCGGGGCTTATGTTCCCGATTATATGAATGGCACGATCAAGAAACATGAGCTGACCCGCCGTGACAAGGAGGAGGATCGCATGAAGCACGTACGTGTCAACAACGCTAATATCGAGCCGGTATTCTTCGCTTATCCCGACAACTCAGAGTTAGACGCTATCGTAATGAAATATACGGCTCGTGAGCCTGAATATAATTTCGTGGCGAAATTAGACGGTTTCGGCCATACGTTCTGGATTATCGATGAGGATAAGGACATCGCCCGCATCACGGAGTTATTCGGGGAAATGCCTGCGTTGTATATTGCCGACGGACATCATCGTTCCGCCGCCGCTGCTTTGGTAGGAGCGGAGAAGGCCAAGCAAAACCCGGATCATAAGGGAGACGAGGAGTATAACTATTTCATGGCTGTTTGCTTCCCGGCCAACCAATTGACCATTATCGATTACAACCGTGTGGTAAAAGACTTGAACGGCTTGACCGAGGAACAATTCGTTGAGAGATTAACGAAAAACTTCGTGGTAGAGGAGAAGGGCTCTGCTATTTACAAACCGGGTGCCTTGCACAATTTCTCCCTGTATTTAGGAGGGAAATGGTATTCTTTGACCGCTAAGCCCGGTACGTACGATGACAATGACCCGATAGGCGTATTGGATGTCACGATCTCTTCGAACTTGATTCTGGATGAGATTTTAGGCATTAAGGATTTACGTTCGGACAAGCGAATCGATTTCGTGGGAGGTATCCGTGGCCTGGGTGAATTGAAACGCCGTGTGGATAGCGGTGAGATGAAGGTTGCCTTGGCTTTGTATCCCGTTACGATGAAGCAATTGATGGATATCGCCGATACGGGTAATATTATGCCGCCGAAGACGACGTGGTTCGAACCGAAGCTTCGCTCCGGTTTGGTGATCCATAAATTGGATTAAGTCTTATATACATAAATATAGCTTTGGATTGGGGTATAATCGTTGAAGATTATACCCTTTTTTATCCTTGTAACCTAGATATACGGAATAAATTGTATCTTTAGGACTTAAATAGTATCGCAATGGGTAAAATAAAAAATATAGTATTCGATCTGGGGGCGTTATCATAGATTTGGACCGGGATGAACCTGTTCGTCGTTTAATAGAGATTGGGGTCAAAGATGCCGATGGATTGATAGATCCTTACGAACAAAAAGGGGTTTTTCAAGATCTGGAGACCGGAAAGATCGGAGTAGAGGAGTTTTGTCGCTATTTACGGAAGCATACGGGTAAAGACCTTTCTTATGAGGATATTTGTTGGGCTTGGCTTGGCTTCATTGGTGGCGTTCCCCAATATAAATTGGACTACATATTAAAACTCCGTGAGAAATATCAAGTCTATTTATTGAGCAATACAAATCCGATCATACAGCTTGAATGGGCACAGACAAAAGAGTTTACGCCGGCGGGCCGTCCATTAAATGATTATTTCGATAAATTGTATCTCTCTTATGAAATCGGTGTCACGAAGCCAGATCGTGAAATTTTTGATCGCATGGTCTTGGATTCAGGAATCAGACCAGAGGAAACATTATTTGTAGATGATGGTAAGAATAATATCGTAGTGGGGCAGGAACTGGGGTTCCATACCTATCAGCCTTTGAATGGAGAGGATTGGAGAGGGAGGCTCGATGAAATACTCTCAAAATCATAGGATCTCTATTCCTCTTAATTAAATCTATATCATTGAAAATGACAAATACTACTTTAAATTTGGAAGAACTACTCTGTGGTGTAAACGAGCTAGTCGATACGCTTTGGATCGTCACATTAGGTAATGAAAAGGTTGAGATAGTCAAAGATTCGATGACTCCCGAAAGGGAAGGAGAATGTTTGGATTATACAGAACTTTGCCAGACTTACATTCAAGAATATGTATATCCTGCGGATTTAGGGAAATGGGAGGAGATCTTATCCTTGAATTCATTGCGGCAAATGGCGGCTAGCGGCGTAGCAAATAAGAAGTTCGACATGCGTTTCTGTAATGATTTGTTGGGTTTTGAGTGGCATGAGGCTTTTATTCGTATCTTGAAAGATAAGAGTGGAATTCCGGATCGTGTCATTCTTTTCAGCCGCTATGTGAATCATTGTCGCAAGGCACAGATCGTAGAGGCTGCCGTTCAGACTGAGTATGATTATGTCGTTTATATAGAGGCAAATACGAATAGCTATGTCATGTATACTTCCAATCGTGAAAGTGGGATGCCGGTCCCCCCGATAGCGAGTAATGACTATGAAAAAGAGGTAGCCGAGTTCCACCACAAATATGTGCCGGAGGATCAGCGAGATGAGTTAACCCGAAATCTTTCCCTAGATCATGTCTTATCTATCTTACAAAATTCCCGTGAGTATGTCTTGTTCTGTCAGGTGATGGAGAATGGCGTTTTTAGGGATAAGAAGTTGCGTTTTAGCTTTTTCGATAAGGAGAGGAATATACTTCTTTTGACCCGGACCGATATTATGGAGGTTCGTGAGGAAGAGCGGCAAAGGCAATTACTTCAAGATGCCCTACAAGTGGCTAAATCGGCAAATCAGGCTAAATCGGATTTCTTATCCCGTATGAGCCATGATATACGTACTCCGATGAATGCCATTATCGGTATGACCACTATCGCCAGTATGCATATCGACGATCGGGAGCGTATAGTGGATTGCTTGAAGAAGATTATGGTTTCTTCCAAATTGTTATTGAACTTGATCAATGAGGTCTTGGATATGTCTAAGGTAGAGAGCGGACATATTTTGCTGACAGACGAGGAGTTCGATATGGGCGAGTTATTGCAAAGCGTAATTACTATGGTTCAGACTTCGGTCAGTCAGAAGTTTCAGGATTTCCGGGTTCACTTGTTTCAAATCAAACATGAAAAGCTGATTGGCGATGTGCAACGGATTCAGCAAGTATTGTTGAATTTGCTGTCAAACGCCATAAAGTATACGCCGGACTATGGGAAAATAACACTTGAGATACGGGAAAAGCCAATTAAAAATGGTAATTATGGTTTATTTGAGGTTACGGTTATAGACAATGGTATCGGGATAAAGCCGGATTTCTTACACAAGGTTTTCGAACCATTTGAACGTGCGGAAGACGCAACCTTGCGGAATATACAAGGAACCGGCTTAGGCATGGCGATAAGCCGTAATATCGCTCATATGATGAATGGTGAGATTCTGGTGGAGAGTGAATATGGCAAAGGTTCCGTTTTTACATTTACGATGCAGTTGAAATTGCAGGATCAAGGGTGTTTTGAGGATGATCATTTAAGGGATTTACCGGTTCTCGTGGTAGACGATGATATCGTGTGTTGCGAGAACGCATGTATGAGGATTAACGAGATCGGTATGAAAGGTGAATATGCCATTTCTGGTGAGGAGGCTATCGGGAAAGTAGAGAGGGCACATCATCTTAATGATGACTATTTTGCCGTTATCCTTGATCTGAAAATGCCGGGAATGGATGGAATCGAGACCGCTACCCGTATCCGAAAAGTCGTTGGCCGGGATATTCCGATCATTATTCTTTCCGCTTATGATTGTCCGCATTTTGAGGAGATAGCCCAACGAGCCGGTGTCGATGGATTCATAAGTAAGCCGTTGATGAAATCCAAGTTATTTTATTTGATGAAAAGTTTCGCTATCAAGCAAGAGGAAAAAGAGGAAGAGACGGAGAAGCCTCAATATCCTTTCGGTAACTTTGAGGGTAAGCGGATCTTGCTGGTGGAAGATAATAGCTTGAATAGGGAAATAGCGACTGTGTTACTAGAAGAGACCGGTGCGGTGGTAGAGGAGGCGGAAAATGGCCTTGTCGCGGTGAATATGGTAAAAAACTCTAGTCCGGGATATTATGACTTGGTATTTATGGATATCCAGATGCCGGTCATGAACGGGTACGACTCTACTCGCCATATTCGGGCATTAGAACGTCCGGATATCAAGTCCATGCCGATAATAGCCATGTCTGCGAACGCATTTGCGGAAGACATCAAGTTGTGTAAAGAATCCGGAATGAATGAGCATATCGCTAAGCCGATCGATTTCGGGAAAGTTCTTGAGATCTTAGAGAAATACTTGTAGATATAAGGATATAAAAAAGGCCATATCTTAGCTAAGCGCTATCAGATACGGCCTCTTTTTTGTGTTATTTACTGGATGCCACGTTCTCTCAAACGTTTCTGCCAGTTCCATGCGGATTGCAGGGTGTCGGCTAAAGTCTCCTTGGCGGTCCAGCCTAATACCTTATTCGCGTGCTCCGGATTGGCCCATACCTTCTCGATATCACCTTCACGACGGCCCACGATCTTGTGCGGAACCTTAACGCCTGTTGTCTGCTCGAAGGTATTGATCAGTTCAAGGACAGAAACACCATTGCCGGTACCTAGGTTGAATATCTCGATATGCTCATCAGACTTATTCTCAAGCATACGGTCCATAGCGATTACATGCGCTTTCGCCAAGTCTACGACATTGATATAGTCACGGATGCAAGAGCCGTCTGCCGTATCATAATCATCGCCGAATACGCTTAATTCCTTGCGGATACCCATAGCCGTCTGTGTCAAGTACGGGATCAAGTTCTGGGGAACACCATTTGGCAACTCGCCGATCTCTGCGCTTGGGTGAGCGCCTATCGGGTTGAAGTAGCGCAAGATGATACTCTTGAAAGGCGCTCCCGCATGGATCGTATCCCGGATAATCTCCTCGTTGATCTGCTTCGTGTTTCCATAAGGAGACATAGCGGGTTTGATCGGGGCATTCTCGGTTACCGGCAAGTTCTCCGGATCCGGTTGTCCGTATACCGTACAAGAGGAAGAGAATACGATACCTTCGATATTGAATTCAGGCATCATCTCCAACAAGTTCACCAAAGTGACAATATTATTGCGATAATACTTCAAAGGCTGCTGTACGGATTCTCCTACCGCCTTGCTAGCGGCGAACAAGATAATGCCTTTGATGCCCGGATGAGCTTCCAATGCCTTGCGAGTACCTTCCTTATCCTTTAGATCCAATTGGATAAACTCCGGACGGATGCCCGTGATTTTCTCGATACCATCGAGCACCTCGATATTCGAGTTTGACAAATCGTCGATAATGACTACCTCATATCCGGCGTTCTGCAATTCTACTGTGGTGTGTGAGCCGATATAACCGGTTCCGCCCGCTACTAAAATCTTCTTTTTCATTCTAGTGTTCATTTAGATAAGTTTGTTATACGATACCCGAGAATCCCATAAAAGCCATAGCTAGCAAACCGGCCGTTATCAAGGCGATAGGAGTGCCTTTCATGCCTTCCGGAACATGCGTCATGGCTAGTTGCTCCCGAATACCCGCGAAGATAATCAAAGCTAGCGCAAATCCAATAGCGGTCGAGATAGCATATACCACAGATTCTAATAAATTATACTCTTTTTGGATTACAAGGATCGCCACACCCAAGATACAGCAGTTCGTGGTGATCAACGGAAGGAATACGCCCAACGCCTGGTAAAGGGCGGGAGAGACCTTCTTCAATATGATTTCCACCATCTGAACCAAGGCGGCGATGATCAAGATGAAACTGATCGTCTGCATGAACCCTAATCCGAAAGCGTCCAATATGTATTTTTGCACGAGGAATGTAACAATCGTGGCGATCGTAAGCACGAACGTAACGGCGGCTCCCATGCCTGCGGCAGTCTCCACTTTCTTAGATACCCCCAAGAACGGACAAATTCCCAAGAACTGTGCCAGTACAACGTTATTAACGAATACGGCGGCGATAAATATCAATATATATTCCATATGATCCGTTTATTATGCTTTACGCAGTTTGTTTACTATTGCTACCAGATAACCCAAGGCGATAAACGCTCCCGGAGCCAATACGAAGATCAGCGAACCATATTCCTCGGGCATCAAGGTTACGTTGAATAACTTACCGGTTCCCAAGAACTCACGGCAAGCGCCCAGCAGCGTAAGAGCCATCGTAAAGCCCAGTCCGATACCGATTCCGTCGAAAGCGGATGGGACTACGCCGTTCTTCGCAGCGAAAGCCTCGGCACGTCCTAGTACGATACAGTTTACCACGATCAACGGGATAAATAATCCCAAGCTAGCGTATAAAGCCGGGACGAACGCTTCCATGCACATCTGCACTACGGTCACGAACGTCGCGATCACAACGATATATCCCGGGATACGCACCAAGTCGGGGATTACGTTTTTCAAGGCGGAAATCACGATATTCGAGCAAATCAATACGAACATCGTAGCCAATCCCATACTCATGCCGTTGATGGCCGAAGAGGTCGTTCCCAAGGTAGGACACATACCTAACAGTAATACAAATGTCGGGTTCTCCGTGATGATACCATTCATCAATATTTTTAGATTACTCATTGTTCTGTCCTCCCTTTTTATTTGTTATCAGTTGAAGTGGCACCCGTTAGTCCGTCTACGCCAGCGAATGCGCTATACGCACGGTTCACGGCATCGAGGAACGCACGGCTGGAGATTGTCGCTGCCGTGATAGCGTCCACATCGCCACCATCTTTTGTTACTTTTAAGCCTCCGTCCGGAATCGTACGTCCCAAGACACTTTGCTTGTTCTTGTCCGCACGGAACCATTCTTGCATCTTGGCTCCCAAGCCCGGAGTCTCGGCGTGTTGCAATACGGAATAGTTCAAGATCTTGCCATCCATATCGAAACCTACGATAACCCGTATCTCACCGCTAAAGCCTTTTTTCGTATTACTCTCTACAGCTCCGCCAACGACTTGTCCGCCTTTCTTGGCAGGATAAATCTTGAGGGAATCACCATCGGAGGAGACGGCCATATAGACGTCCTCAGTCGGTTTGTTGTCGAACTCGGGAGCAACGGCTTTAATCGCTTCCTCCAAGGCGGTCGCTTTGGCTACCGCTATAGGGCCGGCGGTAAACTGGTTCACTCCGGCTAGGATCGCCCCTGCTACCAAGCAAATGCCTGTTAGTGAAAGGAGCATATTGGGTAATGTTGATTTTAATTTTGCCATGCTTACTTTCCTCCGAAATGTTTAGGTTTGATATAGCTGTTGATTAGCGGAGTAAATGCGTTCATGATCAGGATAGCGAACGACATACCTTCCGGGTAAGACCCGAACAAACGGATCACCGTGGTAAGGATTCCGATTCCCACGCCGTAGACAAGCATTCCGTTCTTGCTCATCGGCGAGGTTACGTAGTCGGTCGCCATAAAGATGGAGCCTAATAACAAACCACCGGATAATAAATGAACGAACGGGCTGGCGTATTGTACCGGATTCACCAAGTGCATGATGCCCGTGAATACGAATACGGTAGCCAAGATGGATACCGGGATCTGCCAAGTGATGATCTTTTTCCATAGCATGAATAAAAGACCGAGGATCAAGGCCACGGCGCTCACTTCACCGAGACTACCTCCCATAGCCCCTACAAGCATATTCCCGTAAGACGGAAGCTCGGTCACGCCCTCGTTCATCAACGACAGTACCGTCGCACCGGTCTGGGCGTCCGTATAAGTCATCGGGAAAACGTTCAAGGCATCTACCACCGGCCAAGTCGTCATCTGCGCCGGGAAGGAGATCAATAAGAATACACGTCCGACCAACGCCGGATTGAAAATATTATTACCTAATCCACCGAAAGACATCTTGCCGATGCCGATCGCCGCCAACGCTCCGATGATAATGATCCAGACCGGAAGGTTGGAAGGTAGGTTGAAGGCCAGCAATACGCCCGTCAGGATAGCGGAGCCATCGCAAAGGGTCGGTTCCTTTTTCATCAGGAATCGCTGGATCAAATACTCGAATATCATACAGGCCAGAACCGATACGACCGTAACGATCAACGCTCCCAGACCGAAGAAATAAAGGGATACCAAGAAAGCCGGGATAAGGGCAATCAGTACACCATACATATTTTTGCTTATGCTGTCGCCTCCATGGATGTGGGGCGAGGGCGATACGTATAAATTATTTTCCATGTTGCTCTTGTTTTATGACTTTCTAGACCGGATAATACCCATAACTTTTCCTTTACCCAACCGGATCTGATCCAGCAACGGACGGTTGGCCGGACAGGTATAACTACACGACCCGCACTCGATACAGTCGGTGATATAGTTCTTCTCCGCCAATTCCCAATTCTGGAATTCCGTGGCGTTCATCAATAGGGTAGGGTTCAATCCCATCGGGCAGACACCTACGCATTTGGCGCAACGGATGCAATCCCGGATCGGCTTGCGGACAGATTCCTCCGTTGTCAGTAATAAAACACCGGAGCTTCCTTTGCAAACCGGCACCTCGGCGCTGATCAACGCTTTACCCATCATCGGTCCGCCACCGATAATCTTACCCGTATTCTCGGGCAGGCCACCTGCGGCCTCGATCAAGCAACTGATCGGTGTTCCCATACGAACCAAGAAATTGGAAGGATTAGCTACCGCCTTACCCGTGATCGTCACCACACGCTCGAACAACGGTTTATTCTTTTGTACCGCCTCGTAAACGGCATAAGCAGTTCCTACGTTCTGTACCACGGCACCCGCCGAGATAGGAAGCGCACCACTTTTTACCTGACGGCGAATAACGGCGTCGATCAATTGTTTCTCGCCTCCTTGCGGATATTGTACCTTAAGCGGCATGATCTCTATACCTTTATAATTTACCGCCAACTTTTGCAGATGGGCGATAGCGTCCGGCTTGTTATTCTCGATACCGATCACGGCCTTGTTCACGTTGACCGCTTTCATTAGGATCGTGACACCGACTAGGATTTGCTCGCCTTTCTCCAGCATCAACGAATGGTCGGAAGTAAGATAAGGCTCACACTCCACGGCGTTGATGATTACGATCTCTGCCTTGTTTCCGGGAGGCGGCATCAATTTCACCTGCGTAGGGAAAGTCGCTCCACCCAGACCGACGATACCGGAAGCGGCGATCTTATCCACGATTTCCTTGGAAGACAGCGTGCACTCCTTCACTAAGGTCTCGCTGCGGTCGATCGTCTCTTCCCATTCATCACCTTCCACATCTATATAGATAGCGGGACGTTTGTATCCGCTAGCGTCGAGAGCGTTATCTATCTTGTTCACTTTGCCGGATACGGAAGAGTGGATGTTCGCTGATACGAAACCACCCGCCTTGGCTAGCAATGTACCCACCTTTACCAGATCCCCTTTCTTCACCACGGCCTGCGCTGGGGCACCGATATGCTGGCTGAGGGGGATAATCACCTGTTTAGGCGTAGCGAGAGCCGTAATTTTCTTACCGGCAGACAGTTTATTCTCGGGGGGATGTATACCTCCGATTCGAAATGTCCTTAGCATACTATTAGATTTTAATTTAGATTTGTTTTTTCTTCACTTGTAGCTTTCGGTGTGGCTTCCGGTTTCACGGTAGCCTCTGCCTTTGGCGCCGGTTTCACGGTCTCCGCTTTCGGAGCGGGAGCGGCTTCCTTGCGAGGAGGGAAATTCAGCTCATGAATAGCTCCTGTCGGACATACAGCCACGCATTTGCGGCATAAACGACACTTCGTATAATCGATATAAGCTACGTTATTTGTTACGGTGATTGCCTCGAACGGACATTCCTTGGCACATTTGCCACAGCCGATACAAGCGTTGGCACAAGCCTTGCGAGCGGCGGCTCCCTTGTCCTTATTTACGCAAGACACGTAAATCCGGCGTGATTTAGGTCCTTTCTTTCTTAGCTCGATGATATTCTTCGGGCAAGCCTTCACACAAGCACCACAGGAAGTACATTTTTCCTCGTCTACCTCGGCGATTCCCGTAGCCGGGTTGATGTGGATGGCGTCGAAAGCGCAGGCGTTCACGCAGTCGCCATAACCTAGGCAACCGAAAGAACAATTCGTCTCGCCTCCGTAAAGGGTAGAGGCGATGGCGCAACTTTTCGTTCCATCATAAGAGTTTGTACGTGGGCGGGCCTGACAAGTTCCGTTGCAACGGACAACGGCTACCATGGGTTCGGCTGTACCCGCCTCTTTACCCAGTATTGTAGCGACCTTGGCCATGACCGGGCCACCACCAACGGGGCAGAGCAATCCGTCTAATGAGTCAGCTTTTACGCAAGCGCCTGCGAATCCGGCGCAACCCGGATAACCGCAACCTCCACAGTTCGCCCCGGGAAGGACTTCCTGTACTTGTGCGATGCGAGGATCTTCGTAGACTTCAAATTTCTTGGAAGCAGCGTAGAGGAAAACCGCTCCGACCGCCCCGATTGCTCCTAATGAAATAACGGCAATTAAAATCATGATATATTATCAATTAAGTTTTTTCAAAGTAAATATAAATCGTCTTTTTAGTTTGTCACGCATTAAGTATAGTATACAGTAATAAGGCAGTAAAAGCGATAAACCGGTTAACCCGCTCGTGGTCTCGTCCCATTGTAGATTCGTCCCGATTACGATGGCCCCCACGACTATCACCAAAGGAATGACAAATGCTAGCAATACGGCCTGAAGTCCCATGGAATTTTGTCCGCATATTATCACTACCTCGTTTACGTGAAACCGTCCCGACCGATCGGGTACCTCAATGATCTTATCCTTTTTCTCGGATGCCGAGCACATAGACTGTGCGTGGCATCCCGAGCATGCGGATTGTTGGGTAATGCGGACGAAGACGGTGTCGCCATCGATCTTCTCTACAAATCCTGTATGATTTATACTTTCGCTCATATTTGTAATCTCGACATTGCAAAATCAAGGCAAAAGTAAGTATAATTTAGAAACTATGTCACGATTAACAAAGTTTATTATTCGAAATCTTAAATCCTAGCTTACCATTTGTAATTAAAACCGAAACTTAACAACTCATTAAGCTGGAAATAACTCTTGTTATCCTCTGTTTTTTCCACTCCATCGTCGTATCTAAGGTGAAAATAGATACGTGTGGAGAAAAAGCGGCTGATGGCCAGAACCAAGGTATTCTCGAACTCCCCGATGGTATGATCGCCGTAAGTGGTAAAGAAATAAAGACGGGATTGCCAGCTTACGTTACGGTTGAAATCGAAGGCGAGGTCTGCGCGGATCGTGGAACCTATTTGGCTTAGCTTGTTATTGAACTCACCGGTTTCCTCGTTTTTCTTGAAACCGTGACGGCTATAATCGATCTCTTGTGTCGTATACATATATGTATAGGAGATCGGCGCCAAGTTGGTGCTGAATTTAATCTTCTTATGCTTGTCGGTAAATTGTTTTTCCAGCTCGTATTTCATACCGAGACCGAAGTTGATAGAGAACGGGGCTAGGAATGCGGCCTGTTTGATGCGCTCGTTCTCTTGGTAGTTGGTGAAGAACTGGGTCTTGAACTCAGCGTCGAACGTATAGTACCATTTGTTGAACGCTTGGTAGCCGACGTTGCTGTGTATACGGAATACGTCGTCACCGATCTTATAGTTCCTTAAGGTATCCTTCGGTGCCGTATATACGCTGGCTTTGAATTCCAGTTCGTTCGTTACTTGTACCTTATCTTTCTTATAGTCGTATTTTAAATTGTTCTTGGTGAACAGGTTCAAGTTGCTACTTCCACCTTTATACCAGTTCTCCGAAACGTAGTTCTGGGAGAATTGGATGGCGCTCTCGAAGGCCGATATCCAGTATCTCCGCTCCGGGATAAAGCGGGCGGGAGCGTCTACGTCCTCAAAATTGGCATCAGCCTCCACCTTGATCGGCAAGTCCTCATAAATATTCTTCTTGATGAATTTAGGTTTGATTACCTCATTGGGCAGATCCCTCTCGGAGTAGCGGAAATAAGTCGGGTAATTGTTCTGTACATATTTGTAAGCCATCTCCTCGAATTGTTTGTTTCGTTCCAGATCTTTGAAAATGGAATCTGCCCGGTATAGGTTATCATAGGGAGTCCTCTCCTTCAACGAATCGAAGTTGTAGAATATCAAGTTCTCGGGTAAATAATCTCCCCGGAAAACGATCGGCATGAACAAAGGGTTTACGATCACGGTATCCCGGAAGGTCATCGTATTATCGAAAATCGTGGAGGCGTCTCGTACCAGACGGGCCCAATACATCGCCTCGTCCGAGATTTCCAGCTCGTCTTTCTTCAAGAAACGCAGTAAATTCGTGCTTGGGGCCAAGGGCTCCGAGTAAGTCTTGTTTTGCTTCTCGAATTGCTTACGAATGTCTACGATGTTGTCTAATTCCTCTTCGCTAAGATTGATCGCGGGAATCGTATCATCCGATACGACTTGCTGTGCGGGACGTTGAACTATCGTTCCGGTAACTAGCTGGTTCTCTTGACTGTATGCCGAGCCTCCAATTAGTGAAAGTAATAATAGCGCATACACACCATGCCTCTTCATCATCATAATACCTTATTTACATCTATTAGTTGTAGTGGTCGCAAAATTAGCTAAAAAGAATGATATATAACATACGATTTGATATTTATCTGGGCAAAAGTTACGATCACTGAGGCAAAGCAGGTGTGTCTAACGAGGCTTATACGGACTTGCCTCAGTACTCCGCTGGAAGTACTGGAATACTTCGCTCAAAGTACTTCAGTACTTCCTGCGTAGTACCGAAGTAATTCCATGAGAAGTACTGTCTTTAGTGCCGGGCTTCGGGTCGGGAATCGGAAGAGTCCTGCCGAAGCCCGGGTCAGTTCTGGAGATATTCAGCGAGAAATAAAAACATTAAATTTGGCATGTCTCGATGAAAATCGCTAACTTTGCGGTTTCGAAATGCAGGTGTGCAATTAAAAAGATAACTAAAATATTACTATCGTGGCAGATACAAAGTACATTTTCGTTACAGGCGGCGTGGTCTCTTCCTTAGGTAAGGGTATTATTTCCGCTTCTTTAGGTAAGCTCCTTCAAGCAAGAGGTTACAAGGTTACTATCCAAAAATTTGATCCTTACATCAACATCGACCCGGGTACGTTGAACCCTTATGAACATGGGGAATGTTACGTGACCGTCGATGGACATGAGGCTGACTTGGACTTGGGCCATTACGAGCGTTTCTTGAATGTCCAGACTACCCGTGCGAATAATATCACTACCGGACGTATCTATCAAAGCGTGATCAACAAGGAGCGTAAGGGGGATTATCTGGGTAAGACGGTGCAGGTGGTGCCTCATATCACGGATGAGATCAAGCGTAACGTGAAATTATTGGGTAGCAAGTATAAATTTGACTTCGTGATCACCGAGATCGGTGGTACGGTGGGTGATATCGAGTCTCTGCCTTTCATAGAGAGCGTTCGCCAGTTGAAATGGGAGCTGGGCAAGAACTGCCTTTGCGTACATCTTACTTACGTGCCTTATATCGCCGCGGCGAAAGAGTATAAGACGAAGCCTACGCAACATTCCGTGAAGCAATTGCAGGAATTAGGCATCCAGCCAGACGTGTTGGTTTTACGTACGGAGCATGAGCTGAACGCGAACTTGTTACGTAAGGTGGCGTTGTTCTGTAACGTGGCCGAGGATTCCGTGATCCAGTCGATCGACGTACCGACGATCTACGAGGTTCCTTTGGTATTGCAACGCCAGAAGATGGACGAGGTGGTCTTGCGTAAGGTCGGTATGGAAGTCGGCCCGACTCCGGAGTTGAAGCCTTGGAAGGAATTCCTTGCCTTGAAGAGCACGGCTACGGATACGGTGAAGATCGGTTTGGTTGGTAAATACGTGGAATTGCAAGACGCTTATAAGTCGATCGACGAGTCTTTGTTGCAAGCCGCTATTTACAATCATCATAAACTGGATTTGCATTTGTTCCATTCGGAGAAATTAAATAACGAGAACGCCGCCGAGCAATTGAAGGATATGGATGGTATCTTGATCGCCCCCGGATTCGGGCAGAGAGGTATCGAGGGCAAGTTTGCCGCTATCAAATACGCTCGTGAGCATGATGTCCCTTGCTTGGGCATCTGCTTGGGTATGCAGTGCATGGTGATCGAGTTTGCGCGTGACGTGTTAGGTTTGGCGGATGCCAACTCTACGGAGATGGAGCCGAATACGGCACATAAGGTGATCGACTTGATGGAGGAGCAGAAGAACGTTACCAATATGGGAGGTTCCATGCGTTTGGGCGCTTACGACTGTATGCTGAAAGAGGGCTCCAAGGTATTGGAGGCATACGGCAAGGAGCATATCCAAGAGCGTCATCGCCATCGTTTCGAGTTCAACAACGAGTATAAGAAGCAATACGAGGCCGCCGGTATGATGTGTACGGGTGAGAATCCGGAGACAAATCTGGTAGAGGTGGTAGAGATCCCCGCCTTGAAATGGTTCGTGGGCGTTCAATATCATCCGGAGTACAACAGTACCGTGGTGAATCCGAATCCTCTTTTCCTCAGCTTCGTGAAAGCTGCTATCGAAAATAAAAAATAATTGGTGATAAATGGATAAAAACACATTAATAGGTTTTCTGCTGATCGGTGTCGTATTATTCGCGTTTAGCTGGTTCAACCGGCCAACGCCTGAGCAGTTGGAGGCACAGCGCCGTTACCAAGATTCAATCGCGAAGATTGAGTATGCTCAGCAACTGGAGTTGCAGAAACAAGAGAACAAGAGTGCTTTAGTGGAGGATTCGTTGGAGAACCTGCCGGACTCGGTACGGGCGCAACGTTTGCAGCAGAGCTTCGGCGTATTCGGCGACGCTATGGTGGGCACGGAAGATTACACGACCCTGCAAAATGACGTGGTCGAGCTGCGTATCAGCAATAAGGGCGGACGTATTTGTTACGCACGCTTGAAGGAGTATGATACGTATAATGACGAGCCTCTCGTTTTGTTCGACGAGAAAGAGTCTAATTTTAATTTCACGTTGGTCACGGCAACGAACCGTGTCGTGAATACGAGCGATTTGTATTTTACCCCGGTTAAAGGTAATGACCCGAATTCCGTGATCATGCGTTTGAACACCGGCGAGGGTAGTCATCTGGATTTTACCTATACCTTGAAACCGGATGATTATATGGTGCAATACCAGATTCTGGGTACGGGATTGAACGGTGTCTTGGCACCGAGCACGAATGCCTTGGATTTATTGTGGGAGCAGGATATCCGCCAACAGGAAAAAGGACGTAAGTTTGAGGATCGCTACGTGACCTTGAACTACAAGTTCATGGCGGACGACGTGGAACACCTGAGCGAGTCGAAGAGTGACAGCAAGCAGATCCCGAACCGCTTGAAATGGATCGGTTATAAGGATATGTTCTTCTCTACCGTATTGATCTCGCAAGAGGGCTTTGAGGCTACTACCTTAGACTCGAAAGCGATTCCGGAGGGGGATGTGTTGAAACAATTCAAGACGACCGCTTCCGTACCTTTCGACTTGCAAGGTAAGGAGGCCACGAACCTGTCCTTTTATTTCGGACCGAATAAGTTCGCCTTGTTGAAGTCCTTCGATAAGGGAGTCTCTGCCGAGCAGCAACTGGATCTGGAGAAGTTGGTTCCGCTAGGCTGGGGTATCTTCCGCTGGGTGAACCAATATTTCGTGATCCCCTTGTTCGACTTCTTGGGTAAGTTTATCCATAATTATGGTATCTTGATTCTTTTGATGACTATCATCGTGAAGATCATCCTTTTCCCGTTGACGTATAAGTCTTATATGTCGTCCGCCAAGATGCGTGTATTGCGTCCGCAAGTGGAGGAGATCAACGCTAAGTATCCCGGACAGGATAAGGCTATGGAACGGCAGAAAGCGACGATGGAGCTATATAGCCGTGCGGGGGCGAGCCCAATGAGTGGTTGCTTGCCGATGTTGTTGCAGATGCCGATCTTAATCGCTTTATTCATGTTCTTCCCGTCGGCGATCGAGTTACGTCACCAGAGTTTCCTTTGGGCGCACGACTTGTCTACTTACGACGCTATCTTTAGTTGGAATAAATATATTCCGATCATCACTCCGTATTTCGGAAATCACATCAGTTTGTTCTGTTTGTTGATGACGATCACGAATATTTTTTATACCAAGTATAATATGGAGATGACGAATACCGGGCAGCAACAGATGCCGGGCATGAAGGCCATGATGTACATGATGCCGTTGATGTTCTTGGTGTTCTTCAACCAGTATGCTTCCGGTTTGACGTATTACTATTTCATCTCTACGTTGATCACAATCGTGCAGACATTGATCTTCCGCTATACGATCAATGAGGATAAATTGTTAGCTAAGTTGGAGGCAAACAAACGGAAACCGATGAAGAAATCCGGTTTCATGAAACGTCTGGAAGAGGCTCAACGAGCACAGCAGGAGACGTTGCGTAAACAACAAGAGGCTAAGAAAAAACGATAGGATAATAGTAATTGTTGTCCTTGAAAAAGGTCCCTTTATCTGCTTATTGGTAGATAAAGGGACTTTTTTGTATATCTTGGCTCGTCTACTTGAAAAACAAGACGTCTTGATCATGATTCTATTTGTTTATTTGTATTTATTCAAAACTTTTTGTTTGTTTGCATTGTTTTGTATTCAAAAGATTGATGAGGAAATTGATTTTTTCTATATTGAGGAAATAGGGAGGTTATAAATAAGAGATTTTGTCAATGACAAAAAATGAACGATCGCTTCAATGGGTAATAGCGGGAATATTCTTCGTAGTATGCTTTGCTTTCTTTCAATGGATTTACCCAAACCATTTGTTCTTCAAAGAGCAGATGAGGATTTTTTTGTATACCACCGATTATTTGCTGAATTCAACTTGCAAATGCAACAGAATTCTGATTAATAATTTGTTTAAATTT
>ENA-ORUG01000011-ORUG01000011.1-human-gut-metagenome-genome-assembly--contig:-NODE-11-length-248078-cov-8.980474_pt1 | contig 248078 bp, 219 predicted proteins | sample MGYA00242079_ERZ509207 | MGnify/ENA primary metagenome ERZ509207 (study PRJEB26280, sample SAMEA2338780) | human gut metagenome | biome: human gut; feature: human-associated habitat; material: faeces...
GATAAACGCTGAAGGCATCTAAGCGTGAAGCCCCCCTCAAGATGAGATATCCCATTCTTAGTGAAGTAAACCCCCTTGAAGACGACGAGGTAGATAGGGCAGAGGTGGAAGTGTGGTAACACATGGAGCTGACTGTTACTAATCGGGTGAGGGCTTGACCAACAAGCCGAGGAAGTGGGGATACCCCCCGCTGTAGTATCGGTACGCAGGTTAAATTTGATTCAAAAAGTTTGATTAACCATCAACAAAGCATGTATGTAGTTTTTAAGGTACAAAGGGAAAGAGGAAAGCAGGAGAAAAATCAGTACATGGATTTTTCTCCTGTTTTTATTATATATAATCATACATCTCCCACCATTTACATCTCTTTTTCCATATGCTACAATAGGTAAGACCAAAGGAGCCTGACCAGGCTGTGAGGAGGTGCAGGCTTTGACCTTTGAACTTGATTTGGGCAATTTAATCGTAAGGAGGAAAGAAAAGAGTATGTTTAATTTTCTTGTGACTGCCGAAGGCGGTCTCACAACGGCAGGATATGCCGTATCTGTTATTGCAGTCCTAATTTTGATAATTCTGGTAGCAGTATTACTTCAGAAAAACACATCTGCATTAAAATTTACCACACAGCAGCTGGTTACCTGTGCAGTAGCATTGGCACTTGCATATGTAACTTCCTACATTAAGATATTTAAACTGCCATTTGGCGGATCTGTGACCTTGTTCAGTATGTTGTTTATTGTTCTGATCGGTTACTGGTATGGCATTAAGGTAGGAATTCTTACCGGTCTTGTATATGGGATTTTTCAGTTCCTCCAGGAGCCATATGTCCTTTCATTTTTTCAGGTATGCTGTGATTACATTCTGGCATTTGGCGCCATGGGGCTTTCCGGATTATTTACAAAATCCAGAAAACATGGTCTTCTTAAAGCATACATACTAGCAATTCTGGCAAGAGGGGCATTCCATGCACTTGGCGGATATCTTTATTGGATGGATTATATGCCGGATAATTTCCCGAAGTCTCTGACAGCTTTGTATCCGATTATTTACAATTACAGTTATATTCTTCTGGAAGGTGTACTGACGATCGTAGTAATTTCTATTCCGGCAGTATCCCGTGCACTTGGGCGAATGCGAATAATGGCAACTGGTGGAAACCGACAATCTGCAGCCACCGAAAAATAATTAATACAGACACATAAATAAAAATAGATCGTTCAAGCTACTACGATCTTTTTTTATTGAAAAATCACAAAAAGTTATATAAAACAAACCAAAAACACAAAGAATACTTTTCACCTAAAGAAAGTTGTGCTATGATAATCAGGCGGAATAATTTCCCATTCAAACGGATGAAGGCAAGTCCCCACCTACAGTTTATTGCTTTTCGCAACCACATAGGAGACTTCTTTGATTCGGTTAAAATATTTCAGACAGATATAACATATCTGAACATATAAAATACAAAAGAAAAAGCAGCCATACAGTTGCGAAAAGGAGAATATCTTAAGTAATCAAATTTGTTGACTAATGTGATCAAATGTGTTTAAAAGTACTCAAAAGAGTAAATTATTATGAACACATCAAATATCACAAATTACAAGCCAAAAGATTTTGCTGAACTGTTAGGTGTATCTGTAAAAACATTACAGCGTTGGGATAGAGACGGAACTCTAAAGGCAAACCGAACTCCAACTGATAGACGTTATTACACTTATGACCAATATCTGCAATTCAAAGGAATAAGTACTGAAGATGACCAACGTCAGGTAGTTATTTATGCCAGGGTATCTACAAGAAATCAAAAAGATGATTTACAAAACCAGGTTGCATTTTTACGACAGTTTTGTAATGCCAAAGGTATTATTGTAGACCAGTGTATTGAAGATTATGGAAGTGGCCTTAATTACAATCGTAAAAAGTGGAACGAATTATTAGATGAAGTGATGGAACAAAAAATCAAAACCTCGTGCAGGATATTGTTTCAATACTCCATGTGTTCTCTTGCAGGTTGTACGGACTTCGTAAGTATAAAAAACAAATAGAAAGGGATGTGGAAATTGCTAAAGAGCTTCAAGACGGAAATAAATCCGTCAGAGGAACAGAAAGTCAAGATTCATAAGACGATAGGAACTTGTAGATTTATTTATAATTTCTATCTTGCCCATAATAAAGAACTTTACAACAACGGTGAAAAGTTTATGAGCAGTAACAGGTTTAGAGTCTGGCTTAACAATGAATATCTTTCTGAGCATCCGGAGTATTCGTGGATCAAGGAAGCTTATTCAAAAGCAGTAACACAGTCAGTAAATAATGGACAAACTGCTTTTACAAGATTTTTCAATCACGAGAGTGCTTTTCCTAAGTTCAAAAAGAAAGGCAGATCTGATGTAAAGATGTATTTTGTAAAGAATAATCCAAAGGATTGTCGTTGCGAAAGGCATAGAATCAATATTCCGTCACTTGGTTGGGTCCGTATCAAAGAAAAAGGATATATTCCAACAACTAAAGACGGATATGTGGTTAAAAGTGGCACGGTCTCAATGAAAGCTGACAGATACTATGTTTCAGTTCTTGTAGAAATTTCTGATAACAAGATTGCTGATAATTCCAATGCAGGAATTGGCATAGACTTGGGATTAAAGGATTTTGCCATTGTTTCTAATGGTAAGACTTATAAGAACATCAACAAGTCAGCAAGACTGAAAAAGCTTGAGAAACAACTTATTCGGGAACAGAGATGTCTCTCCCGTAAGTATGAAAATCTAAAGAAAGGAGAAGTCACTCAAAGGGCGAATATACAAAAACAAAAACTCAAGGTACAGAAACTTCATCATAAGATAGATAATATCCGTACTGATTACATTAACAAGACAATCGCTGAGATAGTGAAAACCAAGCCATCTTATATAACGATCGAGGACTTAAATGTAAATGGTATGATGAAGAATCGACATCTTTCAAAAGCAGTTGCATCACAAAAGTTTTATGAATTTAGAACAAAGCTGCAAATCAAATGCAATGAAAATGGGATCGAACTTCGAATAGTAGATAGATGGTATCCATCATCTAAAACCTGTCACTGCTGTGGCGCTATCAAAAAAGATTTAAAGCTTTCAGATAGAATATTCAAATGCAGTTGCGGTTATGTCGAAGACAGAGATCTCAATGCTGCACTTAATTTGAGAGATGCATAACTTACGAAGTTGCATAACTAAAACGCAAACGTAAGTATGTACCGAAGGCTATTTTCGGGAATTTACGACTGCGGAGTGTACAAGAACTTGTGAGTAGATATGATTTCGGTCAATCAAAAACATACACGGTGAAGCAGTAAGTAGAACTCGTGAGAGTCTACGTTATCTCGATGTGAGTATATTTACACATATTTTGAGTGGCAGAAGAAAAAGATGTCTAAAAAAATTGAACGAAATGATCCCTGCTGGTGTGGAAGCGGAAAAAAATATAAAAAATGTCATGAAGCATTTGATGAAAAAATGGAACTCATGAAAAAGAAGGGGTATGCAGTTCTTGACCATGATCTGATCAAGACACCTGCACAGATCGAGAAGATCAAAGAGAGCTGCAAGATCAATGTTGCAGTTCTTGATTATGTTGCAGAGCATATCGGACCAGGCGTGACGACACAGCAGATTGATGACTGGGTACATGAAGAAACAGTACGTCATGGCGGAATTCCGGCACCACTTAATTATGAAGGTTTTCCAAAAAGCGTATGTACATCTATCAACGAGGTAGTATGCCACGGAATCCCGGATGAAGAAATTGTCTTAAAAGAAGGTGATATTGTCAATGTAGATGTATCCACCATTTATCAGGGATATTTTTCTGATTCCTCTCGTATGTTCTGTATTGGACAGGTAAGTCCGGAGAAGGAGAAGCTTGTCCGTGTGACAAAAGAATGCATAGAGCTTGGCCTTGAACAGGTAAAACCATGGACACCGATCGGAAATATGGGAAGTGCTGTACACAAACATGCAGTGGAAAACGGCTATACAGTTGTGAGAGAAATTGGCGGACATGGTGTAGGTCTTGAGTTTCATGAAGATCCATGGGTAAGCTACACATCTAAGGAAGATACAGGTGTACTCATGGTACCCGGAATGATCTTTACTATTGAACCAATGGTCAATATGGGATCTGATGAAATCTATACAGATGAGATCGATGACTGGACAGTGAGGACAGAGGATGGTCTGCCATCGGCACAGTGGGAGATCATGGTCCTTGTTACAGAAACAGGACATGAGGTCCTTTGCTGGTAAAAGCCATCGAAAATCCGGAAAAAAAGTCCTTGCAATGAGAAGTTATCTAGTGTATAATCACATATGTTGTGAAAAAAGATGGTCCTCTGTTACCATATGTGTATTAAGAACATCCAGTATAATTAAGGAGAGAAAGAAATGAACGAAATTATTAAGAACATTGAGTCCGCTCAGCTGAAAGCTGAAGTACCGCAGTTCCGCGTAGGAGACACAGTAAGAGTACACGCACTGATCAAAGAGGGAACACGTGAGCGTGTTCAGATCTTCGAGGGTACAGTACTTAAGAGACAGGGTGGAAGCACAAGAGAGACTTTCACAGTAAGAAAGAGCTCCAACGGTGTTGGTGTTGAGAAAACATGGCCGCTTCATTCCCCACATGTAGTTAAGGTTGAGGTTATCCGTCATGGTAAAGTACGCCGTGCGAAACTGAACTACCTGAGAGATCGTGTAGGTAAAGCAGCTAAGGTTAAAGAGCTTGTAAAATAATTTCATAAGTAAAGAGGCAGGGACAATAACATTTGCTATTGTCCCTCTTTTTACATCAGTGCGTATGCGTGTAAAGACACATACAGGGGATAGAATATGGGATTAAATAAGAAGATTAATATCGAAAATCTGAAGGAAAACAGAGCTGTTTCCGAAGCAAGGGAGAAGCTTCGTGATGACAGGACAAGAGGAATCGTGAAATGGGTGTTTGAAATTATTGTGACCCTGGTTTTTGCTGTGCTGGTTGCAATCTCTGCATTTCAGACTGTGACATTGCAGGAAAGTGCCATGGAACCCACGTATTCTGTAAGTGAAAAATTTTTTGTAAACAGGGCTTTATATAAGGTCAGTTCACCAAAACGTGGAGATGTGATCGTTTTTAAAACAAGCGCCAGTGACTCGGCAGCCCTGCATATCCGACGTGTGATCGGCCTTCCCGGGGAGACTGTTCAGGTTAAAGACGGGAAGATCTATATCAACGGCAAGGTTTATGAAGAAAACGGAGCTTATCAGGATATGACAGATGGAGGACTTGCAAATAGTGCTATAACTCTGGAAAGCGGGGAATATTTTGTCCTTGGTGATAATCGCAATAACAGTGAGGACAGCCGCTTCAGCGATATCGGAAATATCAGTAAGAAGTACATTGTCGGGAAAGTTTGGTTTACAGTTTCTCCGAAAAATAAAATAGGTTTTATAAAATAGATCAAAGTAAACAGATTAAAGTATAGATAAATGAGGTGAATTATGAACGTACAGTGGTATCCAGGCCATATGACGAAGGCGAAGCGTCAGATGCAGGAAGATATCAAGTTGATCGATCTGATCATTGAGCTTGTAGATGCAAGAGTTCCTCTTTCCAGCCGAAATCCGGATATTGATGAGCTGGGAAAAAACAAGGCGCGTATGATCCTTCTCAACAAAGCAGATCTTGCCGATGAGAGACAGAACCGTGCCTGGATGGAATATTTCAAAGAAAAAGGAATCTATGCGGTAAGTATTGATTCCCGCAATAAGGGATCTATGAAGGCCGTTTCTGCGGCAATCACAGAGGCATGTAAGGAAAAGACAGAGAGAGACCGGAGACGAGGAATCAAAAACCGTCCGGTACGTGCGATGGTTGCAGGAATCCCTAATGTTGGAAAATCAACATTTATCAATACCTTTGCAGGAAAAGCCTGTGCCAAGACCGGTAATAAACCAGGAGTTACAAAAGGAAAACAGTGGATACGTCTGAATAAAAGTGTGGAGCTTCTGGATACCCCTGGAATTCTCTGGCCGAAATTTGAAGATCAGGAAGTTGGAATGCGTCTTGCCTATATCGGTTCGATCAAGGACGATATTCTGAACATCGAAGAACTTGCCCTGGGTCTGATCGGATATCTGCAGGAGTTTTATCCGGCAGCGATCAGAGAGAGATACAATGTAGAAGAAGAGCTGAAATCGCTGGATATCCTTACTGCAGTTGCGAAAGCAAGAGGATGTCTGAAAAAGGGCGAAGAGCTTGATTATGAGAAAGCATCCCGCCTTTTGCTGGAAGAATTTCGTTCCGGAAAACTGGGAAAAGTGACTCTGGAGTTTCCAAAAGGACCGGAGGAAGCGTAATGGAAACAATGAAAGATATCAAGGCGCGTTTTGCGTCAGCGAAGGAGGGCGAATATAACGCCCTTTTTCGTCATTATGAAAATGATGAGAGAAGCGGTGTACAGAAACTGATCCAGCAGTATCACAAAAAGCTTCAGGCTCTGGAGGATGAGCGTGTACGTACAGAGAGCATGAAGAAATATGAACATGAATATGAGCATCTTGGATATCTTTGCGGGATCGATGAGGTGGGAAGAGGCCCTCTTGCCGGACCGGTAGTCGCCTGTGCGGTGATCCTTCCGAAAGACTGCGATATTTTATGGCTGAATGATTCTAAAAAGCTTACAGCTAAGAAGAGAGAAGAATTGTACGATGTGATCCTGGAGGGAGCAGTTTCTGTTGGAATTGGAATGGCAAGTCCGGAGAGGATTGATGAGATCAATATCCTGCAGGCAACCTATGAGGCAATGCGTCAGGCAGTGAGCAGGCTTTCTGTACAGCCGCAGCTGCTTTTGAACGATGCGGTTACCATACCGGAAATCCAGATTCCGCAGGTACCCATCATCAAAGGTGATGCAAAAAGTGTATCCATTGCGGCAGCAAGTATTGTTGCCAAAGTGACCAGAGACCGGATGATGGAAGAATATGATAAGGTTCTTCCGGAATACGGATTTGCCTCCAATAAAGGATATGGTTCTGCAGCGCATATTGAAGCACTGAAGAAATATGGACCAAGTCCGATACATAGAAAAACGTTTATCACACATTTTGTATAAAAATACTTAAGATACCGACATCAAAAACAGAAAGGTTTTGTTTATCTGAAGGAAAATAGAAGACAGAAGGGCAGCTATTATGAAGGAATTGCTGCAGCGTTCCTGCAAGAAAAGGGGCTGCAGATCAAGGAAAGAAATTTTCGCTGCCGAAGTGGTGAGATCGATCTTGTTGCGCAGGATGGAAGATATCTGGTGTTTATTGAAGTGAAATACAGAAAGAACGGAAAGAGTGGAAGTCCTTTTTCAGCGGTAGGGAGAGAAAAACAGAGGATCATTAGCAAAGTGGCAATGTTTTATCTGATTGCACATGGATACCGGGAGCTGCCTCCCTGCCGTTTTGACGTAGTAGGAATTGATGGAGAGAACATCCACTGGATAAAAAATGCTTTTGATTTTTGCAGTTGAAAGGACTGGTCACATAAGATGAAAATAAAATGGTATAAAGATAAACAGCTAATGAATGTAAATCAGAAGAACAAGGTTACCTGGCTTACATATCCTGCTTTTGAGAAATTTCCCGGGATCGTACATGGCTTCAGTACCCGCCTGGGAGGAGTAAGCCAGGGGATTTATGAATCTATGAACTTAAGCTTCACAAGAGGGGATGAAGAGTCTGCGGTGCGGGAAAATTACCGCAGACTTTCTGCTGCTATGGGATTTTCCATGGAAGATATCGTAACCTCTGATCAGACACACACCACCAATGTACGTGTGGTCACGGAAGAAGACAGAGGAAATGGGATCACAAAACCAAGACCTTATACAGATGTGGATGGAATGATCACCAATGTGCCGGGACTGGTGCTGGCAACGTTTTATGCGGACTGTGTACCACTTTTCTTTATAGATCCGGTACATAGAGCTGTGGGATTATCTCATTCCGGCTGGAGAGGTACTGTAGGAAAGATCGGAAAAGTGACGGTGGAGAAGATGACTGAGGAATTTCAGACAGATCCTTCAGAGCTTTATGCAGCCATTGGTCCTTCTATCTGTCAGGATTGCTATGAAGTCAGTGAAGATGTGATCGATCAGTTTAGAGAGGCGTTTGAAGAAAAATACTGGGATGTGCTTTTTTACAGAAAACCAGATGGGAAATACCAGCTGAATCTGTGGGAGGCGAACCGAAGGATCTTTCTGGATGCAGGCATAAAAGAAGAGCGGATCTCAATGCCGGGCATCTGCACCTGCTGTAATCCGCTCTTTCTTTACTCACACAGGGCTTCTCACGGGAAACGTGGAAACCTGGGAGCATTTATTACTGTTCGTTGACTTTTTTCATGAGATCCATGATCTTTTCGTTGCTGGAACGAACCTTCTCGACAGATACATCATGATTGATGATATCGATGATACTTGCAAGATATTTGCTCATGTTTGCTTCGATATAGTATGGACGGTCAAGAAGCTCAGGAATACGATAGTTAAGGTTGGTTGTGATGACTCTGTCCAGCCAGCCTTTTTCGTAATATTCATCAAATTTGGCTACGCCATCTGTAAACAGACCGTAGGTTGTGCAGACGAATACACGTCCGGCTTTACGCTCTTTGAGCTGACGGGCAACATCCAGCATGCTTTCTCCGGAAGAGATCATATCGTCGATGATGACAACATCTTTGCCCTCTACGGAATCTCCGAGGAATTCGTGAGCAACGATCGGGTTCTTTCCGTTGACAACGGTGGAGTAATCACGGCGTTTGTAGAACATACCCATATCGACTCCAAGGATATTGGAGAAGTATACAGCACGGGACATGGCACCTTCATCCGGGCTGATGATCATGAGATGATCATTGTCAAGCTTGAAATCAGGGACATTTTTGACCAGTGCTTTCAGGAACTGGTATGTGGGGAAAAAGTTATCAAAGCCCTTCAGCGGAATAGAGTTCTGTACACGTGGGTCATGAGCATCAAAAGTAATGATGTTGGAAACACCCATGGCACTTAACTCGCGAAGTGCAAGTGCACAGTCAAGAGATTCTCTCTTGGTGCGTCTGTGCTGACGTCCCTCGTAAAGGAATGGCATGATAACGTTGATACGGTGTGCTTTACCGGTGGCTGCGGAGATGATTCTCTTCAGATCCTGGTAATGGTCATCCGGAGACATGTGGTTCTCATGACCGCATACGCTGTAAGTAAGGCTGTAATTGGTCACATCTACCATGATATAAAGGTCTGTTCCGCGGACAGATTCCTTGATGTAACCCTTACCCTCACCGGTTCCGAAACGTGGGCATTCGCAATCTACAAGGAAAGATTTTTCTGCATATCCCTGTGGGATGATGGTGGATTTCTTGGCGGCTACAAGTTCTTTACGGAATTTAACCAGCTTTTTGTCAACCTCCTCGGCCAGTTCGCGGCATCCGGCAAGTGCGGCGATTCGGATCGGGGCAACAGGCATAGACTTTTCCAGCAATTCTATGTTTGGCATAATATTCCTCCTAAGTGTATGTCATTAAAAATTCTCAGTCTATTTATAACATCAGACCCACGTGTCAGTCAAGGTGTTTTCTCAAAGTGTTGATTTTTAAGAGCAAAGTTGTTATTATATACGGGATAGAAAAGGGAGATAATGATGAAATTAAGAAAGCATATGATTTCCAGGGTGCTGCCCGACAGTATTGCCGAGGAGCTGGGGCTGGAGCCGGGAGACAGACTTGTGTCTGTAAACGGACAGCCTGTGGAAGATGTCTTCGATTACCGGTATCTCATGAATGAAGAGCTCGTGGTGCTTCTGGTAGAGAAGCCTGATGGCGAAGAGTGGGAGCTGGAGGTAGAGAAGGAATATGAGGAAGACCTTGGAATAGAATTTGAGAACGGAGGACTGATGGATGACTATCGCTCCTGTTCAAATAAGTGTATGTTCTGTTTTATTGATCAGATGCCTCCAGGTATGCGTGAGACGCTGTATTTTAAGGATGATGATTCCAGGCTTTCCTTTCTTCAGGGAAATTATGTTACGCTTACCAATATGAGCGAGAAGGATATTGAGCGTGTGATCCGCTATCATCTGGAACCGATCAACATTTCGTTCCAGGCAATGAATCCGGAACTCCGGTGTAAAATGCTGCATAACCGTTTTGCAGGAAAGGCTCTGGATAAGGTGGATATGCTGTACAATGCAGGAATCACCATGAATGGACAGATTGTACTGTGTAAGGGTGTCAATGACGGAGACGAGCTGGAATACAGCCTCGAAAAGCTTTCCGCTTATGCGCCGGTCCTTCAGAGCGTTTCTGTTGTACCGGTAGGACTTACCAAATACAGAGAAGGTCTCTATCCTCTGGAGCCTTTTAATAAGGAAGATGCTGAAAAAGTCCTGGGGCAGATCGAACGCTGGCAGAAGATCATGATGGAGAAATACGGGATCCATTTTATCCATGCTTCAGACGAATGGTATATTCTGGCAGACAGGGAGCTTCCCTGTGAGGATGAATATGATGGATATCTGCAGCTTGAGAATGGCGTGGGAATGCTCAGACTTCTGGAAACGGAAGTAAAAGAAACGCTGGAGGGGCTTTCCGGTGACGACCGTAAGGTGACAGGCAGGATCGCCACAGGAAAACTGGCAGCGCCTTTTATCGCACGCTATATAAAAGAGATCCAGAAGAAATATCCCAATGTGCAGATTCCGGTCACAACCATCGAGAATCGTTTTTTCGGTGAAAAGATCACAGTGTCCGGCCTGATCACCGGGCAGGATCTGAAAGAGCAGCTTTCCGGTCTTGACCTTGGAGAGAAGATTCTGATCCCGTGCAGCATGCTGAAAGGTGATGAGGAGATTTTTCTGGATGACATGACACTGGAAGAGCTTTCGGAAGCGCTGAACACAGAAATTGTAATCGTAGACACAGGAGGACGTGATCTGGTGGAAGCCGTGATCAACCCTCCGGAACATAAACAAACAAGAAGGAGACAGATTTATGAGCAAACCAGTAGTAGCGATAGTGGGAAGGCCTAATGTAGGCAAATCCACTCTGTTTAACGCTCTGGCAGGTGACAATATTTCCATAGTAAAGGATACACCAGGAGTAACCCGTGACAGGATTTATGCAGATGTCACATGGCTTGACAGGACATTTACTCTGATCGATACAGGCGGAATCGAGCCGGACAGCAGCGATATCATCCTCTCCAGAATGAGAGAGCAGGCACAGATTGCCATTGATACGGCAGACGTGATCATTTTTATCACAGATGTCCGCCAGGGTCTTGTGGATTCCGATGCCAAGGTGGCAGATATGCTCCGCCGCAGCGGCAAGCCGGTACGTCTTGTAGTTAACAAGGTAGACAGCCACCAGAAATATATGATGGACGTATATGAGTTTTATAATCTTGGAATCGGAGAACCGATCCCGATTTCCGCAGCTAACAGACAAGGCCTTGGAGATATGCTGGATGAGGTGATCAAAGAGTTCCCGGATAAGAGTGAAGAGGAAAATCAGGATGATATTCCGAAGATCGCCATTGTAGGAAAGCCGAACGTGGGAAAATCTTCTCTGATCAACAAGCTTCTTGGAGAGGAGCGTGTGATCGTATCCAATATTGCAGGAACCACACGTGATGCTATAGACACAAAGGTTACCTGGAACAAAAAAGATTATATTTTTATCGATACTGCAGGACTTCGACGCAAGGGTAAGGTAAAAGAAGAGATCGAGCGCTATAGTGTTATCCGTACTGTGACAGCTGTAGAGCGTGCAGATGTGGTTGTAGTTGTGATCGATGCCTCCGAGGGCGTTACCGAGCAGGATGCTAAGATCGCGGGAATCGCTCATGACAGAGGAAAGGGTATCATCGTAGCGGTAAATAAATGGGATGCCATTGAGAAAAATGACAAGACCATCTACAAGCATACGGAAAAGATCCGTCAGATCCTTTCCTTTATGCCATATGCACAGATCATCTTTATCTCTGCAAAAACAGGTCAGAGACTTCCAAAGCTTTTCGAAAATATCGATACAGTTATCGAAAATCAGACACTTCGTATCCAGACAGGTGTTCTTAATGAGATCCTTTCTGAGGCAGTCGCTCTTCAGCAGCCGCCGTCTGACAGAGGAAGAAGACTGAAGATCTTCTATATGACACAGGTTGCGGTAAAACCGCCGACATTTGTTATCTTTGTCAATGACAAGGAACTGATGCATTTTTCCTATGTAAGATATCTGGAGAACAAGATCAGGGATGCATTTGGATTTTCCGGAACTTCCCTGAAATTTATCATCCGCGAGCGCGGGGAAAAGGAATAAAAGTATGGAACGTATTATTTGTCTTGTTATCGGTTATGTATGCGGGCTTTTTCAGACAGGCTATATTATTGGAAAAGTCCACAAGACAGATATCAGAGATCATGGCAGCGGGAATGCGGGTACTACGAATGCCTTCCGGACCTTTGGAAAGAAAGCGGGAGCGATCACCCTGCTGGGAGACTGCCTGAAGTGTGTACTGGCTATTGTGATCGTGAGAATGGTTTATGGAAATTCCATGAATGGTATCCTTCCGCTTCTTACCCTTTATGCAGCATTGGGATGTATCCTCGGCCACAATTTTCCGATTTCTATGGAATTTCGCGGTGGAAAGGGAATTGCTGCTTCTGTAGGCATGATCATTGCTTTTGACTGGCGGATATTTATTGTATGTGCAGTTGTCTTTTTTGCACTGTTCTTTACAACTCATTATGTATCGCTTTGCTCTCTCAGTGCATATGCGGTGGCTTTTATCCTGGTCCTGGTTTTTGGACATATGGGAAAATATGGGATGGATCAGGCGCATACTGTTGAGCTTTATATCGTGATGGCGGTTCTTACAGCAATGGCGTTCTACAGACACAGGGCAAACATTGTAAGACTGTTTCATGGAACAGAGAATAAGGTGTTTTTAAGCAGTAAGAATAAAAAATAAGAGGTAAGATTTATGGCAAAAATCAGCGTACTGGGTTCGGGGAGCTGGGGATTAGCCCTGGCACTCCTGTTGCATAATAATGGCCATGAAGTCCTTCTTTGGTCGGCAAGACCGGAGAATGCCCGGAAACTCCGGGAAAAAAGAGAAAATCCTGACAGGCTTCCGGGGGTGCGGCTTCCGGATGAAATCGATGTCCTGACAGATCTGGAGCGTGCGCTTAAGGATGTGGATGTAACAGTTCTGGCAGTAGCTTCCCCGTATATCCGGAGTACTGCACACAAGATGGCATCGTTTGTATGCAGGGACCAGAAGATTGTCAATGTTGCAAAAGGTATTGAGGAAAAGACACTGAAAACACTCAGCGAGGTGATCGAAGAAGAAATCCCGCAGGGTAATGTAGCTGTACTTTCCGGTCCAAGCCATGCGGAAGAAGTAGGACGCGGACTTCCTACAACCTGTGTGATCAGCGCGCATACACAGGAAACTGCGGAATACCTTCAGAGCATTTTTATGAGCCCTGTGTTCCGCGTGTATACAACACCGGATATCCTTGGGGTGGAACTTGGCGGAGCACTGAAAAATGTGATCGCACTGGCAGCAGGTACTGCCGACGGCCTTGGATATGGAGATAATACCAAGGCGGCACTGATCACCAGGGGAATCACGGAAATAGGAAGACTTGGTAAAAAAATGGGGGCGCAGATGGAAACCTTTTACGGCCTGTCCGGGATCGGCGACCTGATCGTGACTTGTGCAAGTAAGCATAGCCGTAATCGAAAGGCCGGATATCTGATCGGCCAGGGATATACGATGGAAGAAGCTATGAAAGAAGTGCAGATGGTTGTGGAAGGTGTTTATTCTGCAAGAGCTGCAAGAGAGCTTGCGGAGAAATATGAGGTGGAGATGCCTATCATAACGGAAGTGAACCGCGTACTGTTTGAAGGAAAATCAGCAGCGGAAGCAGTAATGGACCTGATGCTGCGTGATAAAAAAGTGGAAACGCCCATGCTCCCGTGGGAAAATGCGTGAGCGGATCAGTTAAATATTTCCAGGTTTCCGATATGTGAAATGCTAAGCTGGGAATAATAGGATCGCCGTATCAACTGAAAAGAAAAAATAAAAAGATATCTGCCAGAAGATCACTTATACTCTGACAGATATCTTTTTTTGCATTATTATGGAAATTAAAACTGAATATCACGGAGATCTTCTGGAACATGAGAAGTATGCAGATCTTCGTTCAGTGTATCGATGATCGCCATATCTTCATCCTCGATATTGAAGTCAAAGATGTTTCCATTGCTGCGGATTCGTTCCGGGTTGATGGATTTCGGAATGACAGAAATTCCCTTCTGTATTGCCCAGCGAAGCCCGATCTGTGCAGGAGTCCTGGCATATTTGATCCCCAGAACACACATTACATCATTATCAAAATATGCACCTCTTGCCAGAGGAGCATAAGCCTGTACCTGAATACCGAAAGCCTTGCAATATTCGATCAGTTCAGCAGGGTAACACAAAGGATGGCACTCGATCTGGTTTACAGCAGGAATAACCCCGGATATCTTACGAAGCTCTTCCAGATGCCGGATATCAAAATTACTGACGCCGATACTTAAAGCACGTCCAGATTCCAGAATGGATTCCAGCTCTTTCCAGGTGCTCAAATAGCAGCCGGGAACCGGCCAGTGTATCAGATAGAGATCTACATAACTGACTTTCAGACGGTCGAGACTACGGGAAAAAGCTCCCTGGACATCGCCGAGACGCTGCGCATTGTTCCAGATTTTGCTGGTGATGAAAAGATCCTTTCTGGGAACTCCGCATTTGGCAATGGCACGTCCAACGCTTTCTTCATTTTTATAAACAGAAGCGGTATCGATCATGCGGTAGCCGGCGGAAATAGCAGAAGTGACTGCTGCTTCGGCCTGTACGTCATCGGGCAACTTGTATACGCCAAGCCCCAGAAGAGGCATTTCTCTGTCGTTGTTCAGAAAAACAGTTTCTTTCAAAATAATTCCTCCTTGTATGTTCTGCTTTCCATGCTTTTGCTATTATAGCACAAAAATATGAAAGAATCACATCAATTATATTACAAAAGTGATAAAGCTTAGAGTTGGACAGACGCGCAGACTGGGTAATAAGTTGTGGTTTGAAGAGACTAACTTCGTTAAAAATGAAACAATCGAGTTAATTTACTGTCAAAGTTTTTGGAAAAATAGGAAAAACAGCATATAATTTTGGCTATATTTTATAATTATTTTCTTGATAATAACAGTGAAAAGATGTATAATAAATTTAATTGATAAATTCTTGTCATGAGAGTGTCCGCCCGGCGGATACAGGAAAGGGGTATTTATGCATTTAATCAAAGATGAGAATGGCAATCTTGTTCAGCATGGACATGCAGACAGCCATGAACATACACATGAGCACACCCATGAGGACGGTGTGACTCACAGCCATACACACAGCCATGCGGAAGGAGATAACCATTGTCATACACACGGTGATGGACACTGCGGTTCCTGCGAGAGCGGTGACTGCAAGAATGAGACTGTAGCACTTCTTACCTACATGCTGCAGCATAATGAGCATCATGCCGCAGAACTTGATCAGATGGCTGACAATCTTAAGAAGCTTAACATGGATGCAGCTGCGAAGACGATCAAAGAGGCAGTTGCAGATTTTCAGAAAGGCAATATGAGACTTGGACTTGCCCTTACACTTGTTAAGGAAGAGTTGAAATAAAAACCGACAGAATAGTTTTGACAGCATAGTGGTTAAATGATGCCACTTATTTGGAGGAATGATTATGTGTCTTGCAACAGTATATAAGGAAGAAGATAATTCTGTGATCTTTAAGAATGTAAGCCGGATCGATGTGGACGGAAATAAATTGATTCTTCGAGATATCATGGGAGATGAGCGCGTGGTAGAAGGCAGTATCCTTATGGTGGATCTTGCAAACAGCATCGTGAAACTGCAGTGTGACTGATACAAATACGTGGAGGACGATCAATGAAATTATCTGAAGCAATGAGAGAAAAAATGCTGCTTTCCTTTGAACTTTTTCCGCCAAAGACAGAAAAAGGTATGGCAAACCTGCCGGGAACCATTGAACATCTCATGAAGTATAGACCGGAGTATATTTCCTGTACATACGGTGCCGGCGGCGGAAATGTCGGTGCCAACAGGGAAGTATGCCAGATGATCAGGAATGCAGGAACTGTTCCTGTAACACACTTCACAGTGATCAAGAACACAAAAGAAGGAATCAGACAGCAGTTGGAACAGTATCTGGCAGATGGCGTTGACCATATGCTGGCACTTCGCGGAGATATTCCACTTGGTGAGACAACAACCTGCGGAGACTTCAATTATGCGACAGACCTTGTTAAATTTGTCCGTGATGAATTTGGCGATAAGTTCGAGATCGCAGTAGCCGGTTCACCGGAAGGCCATATCGCATGCAGAAGCTTGGATGCTGATATTGCTGTTTTGAGACAGAAACAGGACAATGGTGCTGATTATATCATGACCCAGCTTTGCTGGGATATGGAACAGTTTAAATATTGGTTGGACGCTATCCGCGAGGCTGGAGTGACAATGCCTGTAGATGTTGGTGTAATGCCGATCCTGGATCAGGCAGCTACCATTAATATGGCTCTTTCACGTAACGGCTGTGTAATGGACAGTGAGCTTTGCAGGCTGATCTCCAGAAACTGGCTGTTCCCGAATCCGTTTAACGCTAAAGATGCTGATGGTAAACCATTTGACATGTTCTATGAGGACAAGGTTAAACGATTCAAAGAAGAAGGAATCGAATACACCATCAGACAGATTGATGAGTATCGCGCTCTTGGTGTTGACGGTATCCATCTTTATGCATTAAACAAATGGAAGGATGTATCCGAGATCATTGACAGATCCGGACTTCGTACACTTATCTAATCATCAACGAAATAAATAAGAATTCCGGCACGATGCGGAGGTGCCAGAACAGTATCAGGCACCTCCCTTATGCGCCGGCATAACAGATATAAAATCAGGAGGTGCCCGTTTTATGGCACATGTTATTGCAGTCGCTGGAAAAGGCGGCGTTGGAAAAACTACATTATGCGGAATGCTGATCCAGTATCTCTGCGAAAAGAAAAAAGGACCTGTACTGGCTGTAGATGCAGATGCCAATTCAAATCTGAATGAGGTTCTTGGCGTAGAAGTAGATACGACTCTTGGCGATGTCCGCGAGGAGATCGCACATGCTGAGATGACAGAGAAAAGCCCGATCCCCAAAGGAATGTCCAAGGCAGATTATGCGGAGGTACGTTTTGAGGATGCTCTTGCAGAGGAAGATGATTATGATCTTCTTGTAATGGGAAGAACCCAGGGAAAAGGCTGCTATTGCTTTGTAAATGGTCTGCTTCAGGCACAGCTTGCCAAATACCAGAAAAATTATCCGTATATTGTTGTGGATAACGAAGCTGGAATGGAACATATCAGCAGAGGAATCCTTCCGAGCATGGAGACAGCAATTCTTGTAAGTGACTGTTCCAGAAGAGGCGTTCAGGCAGTTGGCAGGATCGCAGAACTTATTAAGGAATGCGATATGAAGCCTTCCAGAGTAGGTCTTATTATCAATCGCGCGCCAAAAGCAGAACTGAATTCAGGAATCCTTGAGGAAATCCGGAATCAGGGACTCGATCTGATCGGTGTGGTGCCACAGGATGAGGCAGTTTATGAATATGACTGCGATGGTAAACCAACCGTTACTCTTCCTGAGGATAATCCGATGAGAAAAGCAGCTTTTGAAATTTTTGATAAATTAGGTTTATAACGAAATATAAACCTTTTTTTAAAAAAGAAAATAACCTATGGGTGGGGATGGGTTCCTGCCCTGGGCTTATTATAAAAAGAAAAATAAAAATAGATGTGCTATTAAAGGAGGTCTATAATGAGTGAATTCAAATTAACTACAGTGGAGGAATTTGAAGCCGCTACAGCCCGTCTTCTCGAGACAGGTGCAAAGGTAGGAGCAGATGCATGGCAGATCCGTGCAAAGAACCAGACTCCGCACTGTAAATTCGGTGAGCAGGGTATCTGCTGCCGTATCTGTGCAATGGGACCGTGTCGTATTACACCGAAGGCTCCAAGAGGAATCTGCGGATGTGATGCTCATGGTATCGTAGGAAGAAACTTCCTTAAATTTACAGCCGGTGGTGCAGCTACTCACTCCGATCATGGTCGTGAGATCTGCCATACACTGTACTGTGCAAAAGAGGGCGGAAATTATCAGGTAAAAGATCCTGAGAAACTGCTTCGCATCGCTAAAGAGTGGGGCGTGGAGACAGAAGGCAAGGATATCTATGATCTGGCTCATGAGATGGCTGAGATCGGTCTTATGGAATATGGTAAACCGTTCGGATATCAGAGATTCCTTGACAGAATGCCTGCAGGACAGAAAGAAAAACTGATCGAGAACGAAATCGCACCACGTGCTATCGACCGTGAGGTTGCAAGCTCCCTGCATATGTCTCATATGGGATGTTCATCTCTTCCGGAGGCACTTGTAAAACAGTCTATTCGCTGCGGTATGGCTGATGGATGGGGCGGTTCCATGATGGGAACAGAGTTCTCTGATGTTTTATTCGGAACTCCGAAGCCAATTGACACTGAAGCTAACCTTGGTGTAATGGTTGAAGAGAATGTAAACATCGTTGTACACGGACATGATCCGAGTCTTTCCGAGATGATCTGTGAATATGCAGACAGCAAAGAAATGATCGATTATGCAAAATCTGTAGGAGCAAAAGGAATCACCGTTTCCGGTGTGTGCTGTACTTCTAACGAGGTAGCTATGCGTCGTGGTGTTCCGATGGCTGGTAACTTCCTGCAGCAGGAGAACGTAGTTCTGACAGGAGCCTGCGAGGCGATTGTCGTGGACGTACAGTGTATCTTCCCGGCACTTGGACCTTTAAGCAAGTGCTTCCATACAAAGTTCATCACCACATCCAAGATTGCGCAGATGCCGGATTCCGAGTTCATCCACTTCACTGTGGAGACGGCTGCTGAGAAGGCAAAGGCAATCGTAAAGATGGCGATCGAGAACTTCCAGAACAGAAAGCCGGAGCTGGTACACATTCCGGATATGAAGCAGAAGGCGACCGTAGGATACTCTCTGGAGGCTATCAAGAAGGTTCTGGACGGCGTAACCAACTCTCAGGTAGACGAGCTTGGAACCACAAAGCCGCTGGTTGACTGTATCACATCCGGCGTTATCCGCGGCGCGGTAGCTATGGTAGGCTGCAACAACCCGAAGATTCGTCCGGACCAGGCGCACATCGATCTGATGAAGAAGCTGATTGCCAACGATATCATCGTTGTAGCATCCGGATGTTCCGCACAGGCAGCTGCTAAAGCTGGTCTGATGGACAAATCCGCAAGAGATCTCTGCGGTGCAGGTCTGAAACGTGTCTGTGAGCTGGCTGATATCCCACCAGTACTTCATATGGGATCCTGCGTAGATATCTCCCGTATGATGATCCTGGCTGCTGAACTTGCAAAAGATGCAGGACTTCAGATCAATCAGCTTCCTGTAGTAGGATGTGCTCCTGAGTGGATGTCTGAAAAAGCTGTATCCATCGGTAACTACGTAGTTGGTACTGGTATTGATACATTCCTTGGCGTTGATCCATATGTTTCCGGTTCTTCAGAAATGTGCGAGCTTCTTACAGAGGGAACAAGAAAATGGACAGGTGCTGCTTACACAGTAGAGACAGACATCGAGAAATTAGTTGATCTTATGATCGAGAGAATTGAAGAGAAGAGAACAGCATTAGGAATCTAATCCGTTGCGATCTTTAAAATGTTATAAAAGGTGGAAGACGTAAAATGAAAATAGCAGTAACCGGTAAAGGCGGAGTAGGAAAGACAACTTTCGCAGCAACACTTGCAAGACTATACGCAGATGAGGGAAAAAAAGTCCTTGCGGCGGATGTGGATCCGGATGCGAACCTGGGTCTTGCCCTTGGATTTGACGAGGAAACCTTGGACTCTATTGTTCCAATCTCAAAAATGCGTAAGCTCATAGAAGAACGCACCGGAGCCAACAGCCAGAATCAGTTTTATAAACTGAACCCAAAGGTAGACGATATTCCGGATACTTATGGAAAAACCTGTAATGGCGTAAAGCTGCTTGTCCTTGGAACTGTGGAAACAGGTGGAGGCGGATGCGTCTGTCCTGAACATGTGATGCTTAAAAGAGTGATCAATAACCTTGTGATCCACAGAGATGATGTGGTGATCATGGATATGGAGGCCGGCCTGGAACATCTGGGCCGGGGCACCACGGAGAGCATGGATGAATTTATTGTAGTGATCGAACCAGGGGCAAGAAGTGTACAGACATATAAGAATGTTAAACGTCTTGCAAAGGATCTGGGAGTTTCTCAGGTTAAGGTCGTGGCCAATAAGGTAAGAAATCCGGAGGATGAGGAATTTATTCGGAGTAAGATCCCGGCAGAGGATCTGCTTGGAATGATCCACTACAATACAGAAGTTATAGATGCTGATCGTCAGGGAAAATCTCCCTACGATTTCAGTGAAACTGTAACAGCTGAAATCAGAAAAATCAAAGACAAAATTGATCAGAATTCAATTCTGTAAAAATAGGAGGTATTACAGTGACTTTATTTGATAGAGTATTCGGCGGAAACGATGCTGTATATGGTTTAACAGAGGGTGCTATTGACGGCGCGATCGCTCAGTATGGCGAAGACAAAGCTGTCAGCTTCCCGAATACCGCTTACAGCCTTCCTTGCTACTATGCTGTAACAGGAACAAAAGTTACAACATTAAAAGAATTAAAAGAAGCTCTTGGCGTTGTAAAAACACTTATGACAAGAGAGAAAAGACTGAACGATGCATTCATGTCCGGTGTTGCTACAGCACTCTGCGCAGAGTTCATCGAGGTTCTGAAATATATCGACGGAGCAACTCCTTACGAAGAGCCATGCTATGGACATCTTGGTGATGCTGTTATCCGTGAGCTCGGTGTACCGCTCGTAACAGGCGATATCCCAGGCGTTGCTGTTATCCTTGGTGCTGCTCCTACTACAGAAGAGGGTGTTGCTCTTGTAAAGAGCTATCAGGCACAGGGTATCCTGGTAACACTTGTTGGCGGAATCATTGATCAGGTCGCAGAAGCCGGAATGAAGACAGGTGCCAACGTTCGTGTTATTCCTCTTGGAAAAGATGTTACATCTGTTGTTCATGTAGTTTCCGTTGCAATCCGTGCAGCGCTGATCTTCGGTAACGTAACACCTGGAGATGCAGGAACACTTATGAAATACACAATGGATCGTGTACCGGCATTTGTTAACGCATTCAAACCTCTGGATGATGTGATCGTAGCATGCGGTGCAGGCGCTATCGCACTTGGATTCCCGGTTGTTACAAATGAGACAGAGAATATCTTCCGTGTACCGAAGAGCCTTATCGTTCAGGAGGACGTAAGCAAATTTAACGCTACTTCTCTTGAGGCGCGTGATATTAAGATCAAGATCACAAATATCGATATTCCGGTTGCTTTTGCATCTGCATTCGAGGGTGAGATCATCCGTCGTAAAGATATGCAGGTTGAGTTCGATGGTTCCCGTGTAGACTGTGCAGAGCTTGTACAGACCTGCGATGCTTCTGAGATCGAGGATCACAAGATCACAGTGATCGGACCTGAAGTAGATGAGATGGAATTCGGCAGCAAGAACAGCATTGCATATATTGTTAAAGTTGCAGGTAAGAACATGCAGCCTGACTTTGAACCGGTTATCGAGCGTAAATTCCACAACTACATCAACTGTATCGAGGGTGTATACCATACAGGACAGCGTGATATGCAGCGTATCCGTATCAGCATTGACGCATTTAATGCAGGATTCAGAATCAAACATATCGGTGAAGTTCTTTATGCATCTGTTAAGAATGAGTTCGATGCAGTTGTTGATAAATGTGAGGTTGTTATCTATACAGATCCTGCTGAGTGTACAAGAATCCGTCATGAGGTTGCAATTCCGATCTTTGACAAACGTGATGAGCGTCTTGATACTCTGACAGATGAGTCTGTTGACGTATATTACAGCTGTATCCTTTGCCAGGCATTCGCACCAAGCCACGTATGTGTAGTAACACCTGAGAGACTTGGTCTTTGCGGTGCGGTTTCATGGCTGGATGCAAAAGCTACACATCAGCTTGACCCGGCTGGTCCTTGCCAGATCATCACAAAAGAGCGTCCGATCGATGAGAATCTTGGTTCTTATGAGGACGTTGATGAGGCAGTTCAGAAATTCTCCCAGGGTGCTCTGGAGCACGTTACACTGTACTCCATCATGCAGGATCCGATGACTTCCTGCGGATGCTTCGAGTGTATCTGCGGTATCGAGCCATTCTCCAACGGTGTTGTTATTGCAAACCGTGAGTATGCTGGTATGACACCACTTGGAATGACATTCCCTGAGATGGCATCTATGACAGGTGGCGGTGTTCAGACACCTGGATTCATGGGACATGGTAAACATTTCATTTCCTCCAAGAAGTTCATGAAGGCTGAGGGCGGTATCGAGCGTATCGTATGGATGCCAAAAGAACTGAAAGAATTCGTAGCTGACAGACTTAACAAGACAGCAAAAGAGCTTTATGGAATTGATAACTTTACAGATATGATCGGTGATGAGACAATCGCAGAAGATCCGGAGACACTGGTTGCATTCCTTACAGAAAAAGGTCATCCGGCTCTCGGACTTGATCCGATGATGTAATTTATCCGGGAGAAAGGATGTGCGGACATCCTTTCTCCTGTAAACTGTTAAAAAGTTTGTTGATTTTTTAACAGAAATATAGTGCTGCATCTTGCCAATAACTGGTGCTATGTAGTATAATATAAAAAGCTCTGTAGTTTTTTAATTATTATTTTTAAGGAGGCTAACGAAAAATGCCGTTTAATCAGAAACCACAAAAGTTCAATGCAAAGATTAATGCTGTCACAATCGGAAGCGGAGATAAGACTGTGACAATTGGTGGGGATTGTACATTCCCATTTTATTCCTTTGACGCAGAGTCAGAGAACTGCCCGAAGATCGGTGTAGAGATCTCTGATATGGGTCTTGAGGGCGTATCTGAAGGTATCAAAGCTTACTATGAAGGCGCTACTACAATGGCTGACATTGCTAAGAAAGCTGCAGCTATGGAGGGTGCTGACTTTGTTGCACTTATTCTTGAGGGCGGCGACCCGAACGGTGTTAACAAATCTATCGATGAGCTGATTGCAGTTGTTAAAGAAGTTGCAGATGCAGTTGACTGTCCACTGGTTGTAGAGGGCTGCAAGAATGTTGAGAAGGATGCAGAGCTCCTTCCGAAGGTTGCAGAGGCTCTTCAGGGCAGAAATGCACTGATCCTTTCCGAGAAAGAGGAGAACTACAAAGCAATCGGTGCAGCAGCAGGTCTTGCTTACAATCAGATCGTAGGCGCTGAGTCTGCCGTTGATATCAACCTTGCTAAACAGCTTAACGTTGTTACTACACAGCTTGGTGTAGATGCTAAGAAGATCGTTATGAATATCGGTAGTGCAGCAGTTGGTTATGGATATGAGTACGTAGTATCTACTATGGACCGTATCAAAGGTGCCGCTTTAGGGCAGAATGATAACATGCTGCAGATGCCTATTATTACACCTGTATCCGCTGAGACATGGAATGTTAAAGAGGCAATGGCTTCTGAAGCAGACATGCCGGCATGGGGACCACAGGACGAGCGTGGAATCGACATGGAAGTTGAGACAGCAGCAGCTGATCTTGCAGCTGGTTCTGATGCAGTTATCTTAAGACATCCGGAATCTGTTAAGACAATTTCCAAGCTGATCAAAGCACTTGCGTAATAAATAGGAGGATAAAGAGCTATGGCACTGAATGGTATTCAGATCTTTAAATTAACACCAAAGAAAAACTGTAAGGAATGTGGATGCCCTACATGTATGGCTTTCTCTATGAAAGTTGCACAGGGCGCTATGAAAATTGAGCAGTGTCCTCATATGTCCGAGGATGCATTAGCATCTCTTTCTGAGGCAACTGCACCGCCAATGAAAACTATCAAGATCGGAACAGGCGATGGAGAGTTTACACTTGGTGGAGAGACTGTTCTTTTCAGACATGAGAAGACATTTGTAAGCAAAACAAGATATGCCGTATCACTTTGCACATGCATGAGTGATGAAGAAGTAGAAGCAAAACTTGCAGAGATCCCACACGTTGACTATGATCGTATCGGTGAGAGAATGCATGTAGAGCTTGTGTATGTAAACTGCGATGAGAATGCAGATGCTGCAAAATTTACAGCACTTGTAGAGAAGGCTAAAGGTCTTGGAAGAACACTGATCCTTGGCTGTACAGATCCTGAGATCGCAAAAGCTGCCCTTGAAGTATGTAAGGACGGCAAACCGGTTCTTAACGGAGCAAACGCTTCCAACTACGAGGCAATGAGCAAGGTTGCTACAGATGCAGGCGTAGTTCTCGGTGTATCCGGTAAGGACATCAATGAGTTATATGATACTACAGCAGCTATTGAGAAACTTGGCAACAAGAATCTTGTACTTGATACAACAGGAGCTGACATCAAAGAGACCTTTGCAAATACTGTACAGGTTCGTCGTGCAGCTCTTAAGAATCAGGACAGAACATTTGGTTATCCTTCTATCGTTAACCTTGTTAAACTTGCGAAGGGTGACAAACATTTACAGGCAGCACTTGCTTCCATGTTTACTATGAAATATGGTTCTATCATCGTTATGGAGCAGATGACATATGCAGAGGCACTTCCGCTGTTCGGTCTTCGTCAGAACGTATTTACAGACCCGCAGAAGCCAATGAAGGTAGAACCGGGCATTTATCCTCTGAACGGAGCAGACGAGAATTCTCTCGTTGTAACAACAGTAGACTTTGCTCTTACATATTTCGTAGTATCTGGCGAGCTGGAGCGTTCCGGTGTTCCGCTTAACCTGGTGATCAATGATGCAGGCGGACTTTCCGTACTTACATCCTGGGCAGCAGGTAAATTCTCCGGAAACAGCATCTCCGAGTATATCAAAGAGAATGTTGAGCCGAAGGTTAAATGTAGAAGACTGGTTATTCCTGGTAAAGTAGCAGTTCTTAAGGGCGATCTTGAGGCTAAGCTTCCTGGATGGGAGATCATCGTAGGACCAAGAGAAGCAGTACAGCTTGTGAAATTCTTAAAAGACCTTGATGCATAAACTTAAGGTTTAAGAAATCAGCTGTCCGGCAATATCGCCGGCAGTTATAAACGGCTGTGCAGGTTTGCTGCACAGCCATATCCTACTAATATGTAAAGGAGAACACGAGTATGGCAAAATTTGTAACAATTGGGGAGAGACTTTCAACAACAGCACCGGCAGTAAATAAAGCATTTACTGAGAGAGATCCTGAGCCGATCATCAAAAGAGCAAAACAGCAGCTTGATGCGGGCGCTACATATCTTGATGTAAACATCGGACCGGCTGAGAACGATGGAGAGGACCTTATGAAATGGGCAGTACAGCTCCTTCAGTCTGAGTTTGACAATGTTCCGCTTGCTCTGGATACTACAAATCAGAAAGCTATTGAGGCTGGTATTTCCGTATACAACAGAAGCAAAGGTAAACCGATCGTAAACTCTGCAGATGCTGGAGACAGAATTTCCAATATCGACCTTGCAGCAGCTAACGATGCGATCTGTATCGCACTTTGCTCTTCCGGTATGGTTGCATCAGACAATGACGAGCGTATGATGCACTGCCAGAACATGCTTGAGAGAGGTCTTGGCCTTGGTATGGAAGCAGAGGATCTCTGGTTTGATCCGCTTTTCCTTGTTGTAAAAGGAATGCAGGACAAACAGATGGAAGTTCTTGAGGCAATCAAGATGTTCTCCGAGATGGGTCTGAACTCCACTGGCGGTCTTTCCAACAACAGTAACGGTATGCCAAAACATATCCGTCCGATCATGGACTCTGCTCTTGTAGCTATGGCTATGATGAATGGTCTTACATCTGCAATCGTTAACCCTAACGACCTTCGTCTTATGGAGACAATCAAATCCTGTGACGTATTCAAGGGTAACACACTTTACGCAGATTCTTACCTTGAGATCTAATTTGGCGTGTGAACAAAACAGGAGCGCTGTTTCAGAGGCTGGGGGCTTCGGCCTTCAGCCTCTTTTTTACTAATATAGTTTAGTCTAACTCCCAACGCCACAGGTGGAAGACGAATAACTTTTACGAGGCGAGAAAGGTGGTTGCCGAATGTTTAAGGTGACTTTTGCTTTTGAAAATGGCAGTACGGTAGAAGCATTTGCCAATGCGGGGGATAATTTACTGGAGGTTGCTCGTAGTGCCAATGTGGCTATCGATGCACCATGTTCCGGAAACGGAGCCTGTGGAAAATGTCGGGTACAGTTAAAAAGCGGAGAACTGGACTCAAAGAAAACTCTTCATATTTCGGATGAAGAATATGGCGCAGGCTGGCGTCTGGCCTGTATGAGCAAGATCAGTGCAGATGTGGAGGTTCTTGTTCCGGATATTGCATCCGCATATAAGAGCCGAATGAAAGTGGCTGATTTGAGCTCAAAAGAAGAAATCGCTATTTTTGAAAATGCCAAGCATGAAGTTGAGATGGCTGGCATAGAACTTACAAACAGTCTTGATGTTGTGGAACTTCAGATGGATATTCCATCACTGGATGATACCATGCCGGATAATGAAAGGCTGACCCGTGCACTTCAGAAGTTTATGAACCTGAAGCGTGTCAGAATTCCGTATGCGGTGCTTAAGAAGCTTCCAGATGTACTTCGTGAGAGTAAATTCTCTGTGAAGTGCGTGGTTCGTACAGCACCAAATGACATGTATGTTTATGATATTTTTGACAGTAAGAAAGATGTTGTGATCGGTGGTCTTGCTGTAGATATCGGTACCACAACCGTTTCGGCAGTCCTGATCAATATGGAAACAGGAGAGATCCTGGCCAAGAGTTCTTCCGGAAACGGACAGATCCGTTTTGGTGCGGATGTTATCAACCGTATCATCGAATCTCAGAAACCTGGCGGAAAAAAGAAACTTCAGGACGCGGTGATCAAAGAGACCATTAACCCGATGATCCATGAGATGTGCAGAAGCATTCATTTCCCGGAGAAACAGATCTACCGGATGTGTGTTGCTTCTAATACAACCATGAATCATCTGTTTGCAGGGATCAATGCGGATCCGCTTCGTATGGAACCGTATATTCCTACGTTTTTCAAAACAAATTCCTTGTTTGCATCGGATGTGGGAATTGAGATCAATCCGGATGCACATATTATCATGGCTCCGAATATCGGAAGCTATGTAGGTGGAGATATCACTGCCGGTACACTGGTAAGTATGATCTGGAACAGACCGGAATTTTCTCTGTTTATCGACCTTGGTACTAACGGAGAACTTGTATTCGGTAATTCCGATTTTATGATGAGCTGTGCATGTTCCGCAGGTCCTGCCTTTGAGGGTGGAGATATCAGCTGCGGTATGCGTGCTACAGACGGTGCTATTGAGGCATGTACCATTGATAAAGAAACTATGGAGCCGACATATAAGGTTGTAGGTGAACCTGGAACCAAACCGGTAGGACTTTGCGGTTCCGGTATCATTGATGTGATCAGTGAACTTTTTATGACAGGAATCATCAATCCGAAGGGGAAATTTGTCCGTGAGGGCAAAAGAATCCGTCACGATCATTATGGCATGGGAAGCTATGTGATCGCGTTTGAGGAGGAAGCCGGTTCTGCCAAGGATGTTGAGATCACAGAAGTAGATATTGATAATTTTATCCGTGCCAAAGGTGCTATTTTCTCTGCAATCCGTACTATGCTGAATTCTCTTGATTTCGATGTGTCCATGATCGATGACGTATATGTTGCAGGTGGAATCGGAAGCGGGATCAATATGGCTAATGCAGTGCATATCGGAATGTTCCCGGATATCCCTCTTGAGAAGTTCCATTACATTGGGAACTCTTCTCTGACGGGTGCTTATCTGATGCTTCATTCCACATCAGCAGAGAAGAAAACCTATGAACTGGCTTCAAATATGACTTACCTGGAGCTTTCTACAGTTCCTACCTATATGGATGAGTTTGTAGGTGCATGCTTTATTCCGCATACGGACACAAATCTGTTTCCGTCTGTTATGGAAGAACAGCAGAAGAGATAAAGCAGACTAAAACAGCAGAGGTAAAACATGGCTTTTAGTATAAATGACTTGAATTATGAAAAAGACAGCAAAGAAAGAATGCCCTGGGAGCATTATACAGAGGAGTTCGCTAAGGCAGACCCGGCAGAAATTGCCGGACGTCTTTCACTTCCTTATGACGAAGAGAAGAAAGAATTGACTCTGAAATTCCTGGGAAGCGTTTATTATATTTCCTGGCCGGATTTTCAGGTAACTCATAAGGAAGATGATGCGGGATTTTATCCTCTTGAGGAAATGCATTATGCAAAGATCCTTGCTATCCGTTTTCTGCTGAACGGGAATGTATCTCAGGGAAGCGGAAGGTTTAAAACATACAGGGAAATGCCCTGGGGAGAGGTTTATCTCCGTCAGTTTGATGGCAGGTGCATCAAACGCCTGGCTTTCACATACGGAAACAGACTTAAGGATTTCAAGGAGATCATGGAACACATCCATGCGGTTCCCGTGGATCATGGAGATATTGCATACCAGGTGGAGATCTTTCCAGGATATGTAGTTCAGATGATCCTCTGGGAGGGGGATGATGAATTTCCGCCGTCCTCACAGATCTTGTTTTCTGATAATTTTCCGGTTTCCTTTGCGGCTGAGGATATGGCCGTTATGGGAGACGTTATCATTGGGTCTTTAAAGGCATTTCTGAAATGTCTTTAAAAATGAAAAATAGTTAAGAACAGGATGGGACCTGTTTTTATAGAGATGCAGTTTTAAGGGATTAAAAACTGTAAAAATACCTAAAGGGAGGTAACATTATGGGATTTAAAAGTGACATCGAAATTGCACAGGAGTGCGAAATGCTTCCAATTACACAGATTGCAGAGAAGGCAGGTATTGACGACAAATATCTGGAGCAGTACGGTAAGTACAAAGCAAAAATTGATTACAATCTGTTAAAAGAGAGTGACAAGAAAGATGGTAAGCTGATCCTCGTAACAGCTATCAACCCGACACCTGCAGGAGAGGGAAAAACAACAACAACCGTTGGTCTTGCAGATGCAATGCAGAAAATGGGCAAAAAAGTAATGGTAGCTCTTCGTGAGCCATCCCTCGGACCGGTATTCGGTGTAAAAGGTGGTGCAGCAGGCGGCGGTTATGCACAGGTAGTTCCGATGGAGGATATCAACCTTCACTTTACCGGTGACTTCCATGCGATCGGTGCGGCAAACAACCTTCTTGCAGCAATGATCGACAACCATATCTTCCAGGGTAATGACCTGAACATTGACCCGAGAAAGATCACATGGAGACGTTGCGTGGACATGAACGACCGTCAGCTTCGTAATGTAGTAGATGGTCTTGGCGGAAGAACAAACGGTATGCCTCGTGAAGACGGATACGACATTACAGTTGCATCTGAGATCATGGCAGTTCTTTGCCTCGCAAGTGACATCAAAGACCTGAAAGAGAGACTTTCCAGAATCATCATCGGATATACCTATGGTAAAGTTTCCGAGCAGAAACCGGTAACAGCTGGTGATCTTCATGCAGAGGGTGCTATGACAGCACTTCTGAAAGATGCCCTGAAACCAAACCTTGTACAGACACTGGAGCATGTTCCTGCAATCGTACACGGCGGACCATTCGCAAACATCGCTCATGGATGTAACTCCGTAACAGCTACAAAGATGGCTATGAAACTTGCAGATTATGCTATCACAGAGGCTGGATTCGGTGCTGACCTTGGTGCAGAGAAATTCCTTGACATCAAGTGTCGTATGGCAGGCCTTCATCCAAGCGCAGTTGTTATCGTAGCTACTGTTCGTGCACTGAAATACAACGGTGGTGTTCCGAAGGCAGATCTGAACAACGAGAACCTTGAGGCTCTTGAGAAAGGTCTTCCAAACCTTCTGAAACATGTAAGCAATATCAAGAATGTATACAAACTTCCATGTGTAGTTGCTATCAATGCATTCCCGACCGATACCAAGGCAGAGCTTGACCTGGTTGAGGCAAAATGTAAAGAGCTTGGCGTTAACGTTGCACTTTCCGAGGTATGGGCAAAAGGCGGCGAAGGCGGCATGAAGCTTGCTGAGGAAGTAATCCGTCTTGTTGAGGAGCCGAATGACTTCACATATGCTTATGAGCTTGAGGGATCCATCGAGGATAAACTGAATAACATCGTACAGAAAGTTTACGGTGGTAAGAAAGTTGTTCTTACAGCAAATGCTCAGAAACAGGCAAAACAGCTGGAAGCACTTGGATTTGGCAACTGCCCGATCTGTGTTGCTAAGACACAGTACAGTCTGACTGATGATCAGACAAAACTTGGTGCACCGACAGACTTTGAGGTAACAGTACGTAACCTGAAGATTTCCGCAGGTGCAGGATTCATCGTTGCTCTGACAGGTGAGATCATGACTATGCCAGGTCTCCCGAAAGTTCCGGCAGCAACCAAGATCGATGTAGATGAGACAGGTAAGATCACAGGTCTCTTCTAATCGGAACATAAGATCAAAAACAACCGGAGGGGGCTTTTTATAAAGCCCCCAATGGGCTCTAAAGAGTGCTAAAATAAGAATATAAGGAGGAGAGTCCTATGGGATTTTCTACCAGTACATGTACTGAATTTGTCGAGGTATTAAGCTCCAAGGCACCGGTTCCAGGCGGCGGCGGTGCATCTGCCCTTGTAGCTGCTGTTGGTACAGCTCTTGGAAACATGGTTGGAAGCCTTACTGTCGGTAAGAAAAAATATGCAGATGTAGAAGATGAAATGTGGGAGCTGAAAAAGAAATGTGATCAGCTTCAGAAAGATTTCCTTCATCTGATCGAGAGAGATGCGGAAGTTTTTGAGCCTCTTTCCAAGGCTTACGGAATGCCGAGAGAGACAGAAGAAGAGAAGGCTGAGAAGGCTCGAGTAATGGAAGCTGCCCTCAAGGAAGCATGCTCTGTTCCTATGGAGATCATGGAGAAATGCTGCGAGGCTATTGAACTTATCGTTGAGTTCGGAGCAAAAGGTTCTAAGCTTGCAATCAGTGATGCTGGTGTAGGTGCTGCATTCTGCAAAGCAGCTCTTAAGGGAGCAAGCCTGAATGTGTACATTAACACAAAATCTATGGCTGACCGTGCGTATGCAGAGGAATTAAACAAAAAAGCAGACGCTATGCTTGAGAAATATACAAAGATCGCAGACGAGACATTTGACAGTGTTCTCGGAAGACTGAAATAGGAGGAACCAGACAAATGGCAAAGCAGTTATTAGGTAAAGAAGTAACAGCGGCTCTCAATGAAAAGATCAAAGCGAACGTTGCAGAGCTTCAGGCAAAAGGTGTAGATCCTACACTTTGTATTATCCGTGTTGGTGAGAATCCAAGCGATATTTCCTATGAGAGAGGTGCTACAAAGCGCTGTGAGACTCTTGGTGTTGCATGTGAGAAAATTCTTCTTCCGGAGGATGTTTCCCAGGATGAGCTTCTTGCAACCATCGATAAAGTAAACAAAGATGACAAGATCCATGGAGTTCTTCTGTTCCGTCCGCTGCCAAAACATCTGGATCAGGCAGTGATCGAGAATGCACTTGCAGCAGAGAAGGATGTTGACTGTATGACAGATCTTTCCATGTCTGGTGTATTTACAGGCAAGAAGATCGGATTCCCGCCATGTACACCGCAGGCATGCATGGAGATCCTTGATCACTATGGAATCGACTGCACAGGCAAAAAAGCGGTTGTTATCGGAAGAAGTCTTGTAGTTGGTAAACCGGCTGCCATGATGCTTGTTAAGAAAAATGCGACAGTAACGATCTGCCATACAAGAACCGTTGATATGCCGTCTGTTGCAAAAGAGGCGGATATCGTCATCGTTGCAGCTGGTCGTGCTGGTGTTGTCGGCGCTGATTATGTCAGAGAGGGACAGACTATTATCGATGTTGGTATCAATGTCAATGCAGAGGGCAAGCTTTGTGGTGATGTTGATTATGCGGCAGTTGAGCCAATCGTTGATGCGATCACACCGGTTCCTGGCGGAGTAGGAAGTGTTACAACTTCTGTTCTTGTAGGTCATGTGGTTGAAGCTGCAATGAGAAAAGCGCAGTAATAACAGTAATAAAGGGTTGATCATTTATATATGTACAGATTCCGAAATAGTTTTTGTTTACGGATGATGGTACTTGCAGGCGTTCTGGTGTTCGGAACGCCTGCAGGTGTTTTGGCAGAGGAAGCGGATCATTCTATGGAGGGTCAGATTTCGAAGCCTCAGTCATCTGGAGAGAGTGATACAGAGGGTTTTGTGGATGATTCCACAGATAATACTTATGGATATTATACGATCATGGGGTGTACCACAGTGGATGCGGAGGATATGGTAGTGCAGTATGAGGCGCAGAATGTGGAGTATCCTTCCGGCATCCTGACGGAGGGTGGTGCACCGGATATTGATACGTTTTGCACGATTGTGATAGAGGAAGCGGATGCGGAGGGCGTCCGTGGAGAGGTTGTTTTTGAGCAGGCCATGCTTGAGACCGGATGGCTTCAGTTTGGTGGGGATGCCAGTGCGGTGCAGTTTAATTTTTCGGGGCTGGGAACTACCGGTGGTGGTGTTGCCGGTAATTCTTTTCCTGATGTAAGGACGGGGATCCGGGCGCAGGTGCAGCATTTGAAGGCTTATGCTTCTTCGGAGGAGTTGAACCAGGCTTGTGTGGATAACCGTTTTCAGTATGTGACCCGGGAGAGCGCACCTTATGTGGAATGGCTTGGGATTCAGGAGAATCCTTACGGCGGCGGTTGGGCCGCCGGGAGAAGCTATGGATATAAGCTTAGGAGTCTTCTGGCGGAGTTGAAGGGGGAGGAGTATACCTGGCCGGAGAGTACGGAGACGGTGGAGAAGTAGTGGTGGTGGCGAACGGGACGGCCCGGAAGGGAGTGCGTTGGTTGGGGTAAGTTGTCTGGCCAAACGATAGGATGTGGATGAGGGACGGAGGCGGGCTTTGCCCTGTCCTGGTTGATGAAAAATGGAGATGTAACCTTGATTTTTAATCATCAAGGTTGCATCTCCGTTTTTGTTCAAATTGAAATATTTTGGGAATTATATAGTGGAATATTTTGAGGTATTTAGTTCAACTCCAGGTTTTCCAGTTCCTGTGAGGGGAGTTTTGGTTCTGAGCTGTCTACGTATTTTTTGAGGGCCTTGGAGGTTTTTGCGAAGCCGGCGTTGGTTCCGGCGCCTCCGATGCAGCCTCCGGGGCAGGCCATTCCTTCGATCATGCAGTTTTTGATCTTGCCGGCTTTTGCCAGAGTGAGGACTTTTTTGCATTCGGCAAGGCTTTCTGCGTGTTCGATGTGGACTGGTACATCGGGATAGTATTCCTTCAGACAGTTTTCGATGGCTCCGGCTACGCCGCCTGCAATGGCGTAGCCTCGTCCTGCTGCGGTTGCGGCCTGGGTTTCTTCCGGGAGCTCTTCGCAGGTGGATGGGGTGATGCTTTTGGCGTCGAACAGGCCCCAGAGTTCCTCGAAGGTGATCACGAAGTCTACATCACTTCTTACGGAATGACGCATGGCTTCCAGTTTCTTGGAGGCGCATGGTCCGATGAAGACTACTTTCGCATGGGGGTGCTCTTTTTTTACGATCCGGGCAGTTGCCACCATCGGGGTCAGCTCCTGGGAGATGTTGTCGATCATAGCCGGGAAGTATTTTTTTGCCATGACTGACCAGGATGGGCAGCAGGAGGTGAGGAGGAACGGGAGGTGGCCGGTTGCTACTTCTTTGGCGTAGTGGTGTGCTTCAGAGATGCAGCCGATGTCTGCGCCCAGTGCTACCTCATAAATGTTTGAGAAGCCCAGCTGTTTGAGAGCGGAGCGGAATTGGCCCGGGGTGACGTCTTCGCCGAACTGATTGATGTAGGCGGGGGCGATTTCTGCAATGATCTCAGTTCCTTCTCGGAGGGCATGTGCCAGCTGGAAAATCTGGGATTTGTCGGAGATAGCTCCGAATGGACAGCTGACCATGCACATGCCGCAGGATACGCATTTATCCTGGTTGATGGAGGCGCGTCCCTGTTCATCGCTCTCGATGGCTTTTACACCGCAGGCACGTTCGCAGGGGCGTTCTTTATGGGCGATGGCATCGTAAGGACAGACAGCTTTGCATCTTCCGCAATGGATACATTTGTCCTGGTCGATGAAGGATTTTCCGTTTACCATGGAAATGGCGCCTTTGGGGCAGGTGAGTAAACAGGGATGTGCGACACAGCCGCGGCACATGTTGCTGACTTCGTATTTGTTGGATTCGCATGCGGAACATGCGGAAGGGATCACCTGCATAAGAGGTGGTTCATAATATTTCTCGTCAATGTTGCTGGCCTTCACGCCATCGGTAAGGTGGACGGAACGATTTTCCGGGCGGAGGGAAAGTCCCATGGCCAGACGGACACGTTCGCTTGCAACAGCTCTTTCACGATAGATGCTTTCACGGTATTTCGCGCGTTCCTCTACAATATTGTAGGGAATGGATTCGATATCATGGATCATTGATTCGTCCGTGGATTCAAATCCGATCTTAGCAATTTCGGTAAAAATCTTTCGCCGGATCTGTTTTACTGGTGTGTCAAGATTTCGCATAGATGTTCTCCTTTACAAAATAAATTAATTAAATGTTTTCCACGCACTTTTTATCTATCTTAAAGTAATTGAGAAATAAAATCAATAACCGGCTTTAATGTTTTGGGGCAGAAACAAAGAGCAGATTTGTATCTTTATTATCAAAGCTGTTAAAAATTGAACATATTTTATGGAAAATAGATATAAAATCAGTAAGCCGTTGTAAACATTTCGATATATTCTGAAAAAAGCAAAAAAACTGCTTGTGAAAAATGACCATATAAGTTATAATTAAAGGCATGAAATAGTGCAAAATAATGATTTGCATAAATGCGCGGCACTGACAGAGTGTTAAAGCATTAACCTGTAGTGGAACAGGTTGATCAAGTGGAAAATCTATGAGAAACAAGGAGGGAACCGAATGTTAGACCAGACGTATTACAGAAAAACGGACGAGATCATCGAGCACTACGGCCGGAAAGCTGCATCACTGATTCCGATCATGCAGGATATTCAGGCTGAGTACCGTTATCTTCCGGGAGAGCTTCTTACTTATGTTGCGGAACAGATTGGTGTAAAAGAAGCGAAGGCGTACAGTGTAGCTACTTTCTATGAAAACTTTTCCTTTGAGCCGAAAGGCAAGTACATCATCAAGGTATGTGACGGTACTGCCTGTCATGTACGTAAGTCCATGCCTGTAAAGGAAGCAATGCTGAAGGAACTTGGACTGAGTCATAAGAAGCATACTACAGATGATATGATGTTTACCGTTGAGACAGTTTCCTGTCTTGGTGCCTGCGGACTTGCACCGACACTGACTGTAAATGATGAAGTTCACCCGAAGATGACTCCTGAGAAGGCTGTTGAGCTTTTAAATGAATTGAGAGGTGAGAGCGTATGAGTATAACCAGTATGGAAGATCTGAAAAACAAACAGGCTGAGGTTAAGAAGAATCTTGATGGCTATACCTGCCGTGTTCTCGTCTGTTCCGGTACCGGATGTATTGCTTCCGGTGCTCAGAAGATTTATGAAGAAATGTCAAGACTCTGTGAGGGAATCGAGGGTGTTGCGGTTGAGATGCAAAAGGATGTTCCTCATGTAGGAATCGTTAAGACCGGATGCCAGGGCTTATGTGAACTGGGTCCTCTTATGAGAATTGAACCCTATGATTATCAGTATGTACATGTTCAGGTAGACGACTGTCGCGAGATCGTAGAGAAGACCGTGATCTGCGGACTGCCTGTCGAGCGTCTGTTTTATCGTCATAATGATGAGGCCTGTCCACATCCCAGTGACATTCCGTTCCTGAACCAGCAGACAAGGATCGTTCTTGAGAACTGTGGCAAGATCGATGCAGAGTCCATTGATGAATATATTTCCGTAGGCGGATTTTCCGCTATGGCGAAGGCTTTCTTTGAGATGACCCCACAGGGTGTTATCGACGAGATCTCGAAGTCTGGTCTCCGCGGCCGTGGCGGTGCAGGCTTCCCTGCAGGCAAGAAATGGTCACAGGTTGCACGCCAGCCGGAAAAAGTCCGTTATGTAGTATGTAACGGTGATGAGGGTGACCCGGGAGCATTTATGGATGGTTCCGTAATGGAAGGTGATCCTTACAAGATGATCGAGGGTATGGTGATCGCTGCCTATGCAGTAGGTGCAGAAGATGGTTATATTTATGTGCGTGCCGAGTATCCTCTTTCTGTACAGAGACTTCGAATGGCTATTGAGCAGGCAGAGTCCTATGGCCTTCTTGGTGATAATATCCTTGGTTCCGGTATTAATTTCCACTTACATATCAATCGCGGTGCCGGAGCGTTCGTATGTGGTGAAGGTTCTGCCCTGACTGCTTCTATCGAAGGCAACAGAGGTATGCCTCGAGTAAAACCTCCGAGAACGGTTGAGCAGGGTCTGTGGGGTAAGCCTACCGTCCTCAATAACGTAGAGACCTACGCCAACGTACCGAAGATCATCCTTCAGGGTGCTGACTGGTTCCACACCATCGGTACAGAGGGAAGCCCCGGAACAAAGACCTTCTCACTTACCGGTTCCATTGAGAACACTGGCCTTATCGAGGTGCCGATGGGAACAAGCCTCCGTCATATCATTTATGACATCGGCGGCGGTCTTAAGAGCGGTGCTGCATTTAAGGGTGTACAGATCGGCGGTCCTTCTGGTGGATGTCTGATCGACGATCAGATCGATCATCCGCTTGATTTTGATTCTGTTAAGAAGCTGGATGCCATCATGGGTTCCGGTGGACTTGTTGTTATGGATGAGAATACCTGTATGGTAGAGGTTGCGCGTTTCTTCATGAGCTTTACACAGCGTGAGAGCTGTGGTAAATGTGTTCCCTGCCGTGAGGGTACCAAACGTATGCTTGAGATCCTGGAGAGAATCGTTGCAGGTAAGGGTGAGCTTTCCGATCTGGATGAGCTGGAAGAGCTTGCAAACATGGTTCAGAGCATGGCCCTGTGCGGACTCGGTAAGAGTGCACCGCTTCCGGTCATCAGTACTCTGAAGCGTTTCCGTGACGAATATGTAGAGCATATCGTAGATAAAAAATGTCGTGCGAAGGTCTGCACGGCGCTCCGTCAATTCCATATCAATCCTGAGTTCTGTATCGGCTGCGGCAAGTGTGCAAAGAACTGTCCGACTGGTGCGATTTCAGGAAAGATCAAGCATCCACATGTAATCAACAATGACGTATGTATCAAATGCGGATCCTGTAAGGATAACTGTAACTTTGATGCGATTTATGTGGAAGCATAGAAGGGAGGATATCTTATGGGTACAATGACAATTGACGGAAGAAAAGTAGAATTTACTGACGAAAAAAATGTCCTGACAGTCATCAGGAATGCCGGTATCAATATCCCCACACTGTGCTATCATTCAGAGGTTTCCACCTTTGGTGCCTGTCGTCTCTGTACAGTTGAGGATGACAGAGGCAAAACATTTGCCTCCTGTTCCGAGCAGCCGAGAGACGGAATGGTTATCTATACCAACTCCGGTCGTATTAAGAAATATCGTAAACTGATCGTGGAGCTGCTTCTTGCAGCACATTGCCGTGACTGTACAACCTGTGTAAAGAGCGGCGAATGTATCCTGCAGGAGCTGGCACATCGCCTTGGCGTGCGGGATATCCGTTTTGAAAATACAAGAGAACAGCACGAGATCGATGACAGTTCACCGTCCATCATCCGTGATCCGAACAAATGTATCCTCTGCGGCAACTGTGTACGTGCCTGCGAGGAACTTCAGGGAATCGGAGCTCTTGGATTCGCATTCCGTGGAACAGAGGCCATGGTTATGCCTGCATTCAATAAAAAGATTGCTGAGACACAGTGTGTAAACTGTGGTCAGTGCCGTGTTTACTGTCCGACAGGAGCCATCTCCATTCGTACACATATGGATGAGGTTTGGGATGCACTTGCGGACAAGGATACCCGTGTGGTTGCCCAGATCGCGCCGGCAGTCCGTGTAGCAGTTGGTGATCACTACGGCCTCACAAAGGGCAGGAGCGTTATGGGCAAGATCGTCAACGCACTCCACAGAATGGGCTTTGACGAAGTATACGATACCACATTCAGTGCCGATCTTACTATTATGGAAGAGACCAAGGAGTTCTTAAACAGAGTAGAGAAGGGTGAGAACCTTCCGCTTCTGACCTCCTGCTGTCCTGCATGGGTGAAGTTCATCACAGATCAGTATAAGGAATATGTTCCGAACATTTCTACCTGCCGTTCCCCACAGGGAATGATGTCTGCGGTTATCAAGGAATACTTCCGTGATCCGGAGCATGCAGCAGGCAAGAAGACCGTTATGGTTTCCATTATGCCATGTACAGCCAAGAAGGCAGAGGCAATCCGCCCCAACAGCTTTACCGATGGCGAGCAGGATACCGATATCGTTATCACAACCACAGAGCTTCTCCGCATGATCGATAACTTTGGTCTTGATTTTGCAACACTGGATCCGGAAGCATGCGATATGCCGTTTGGATTTGGTTCCGGCGGTGGCGTTATCTTCGGTGTTACCGGTGGTGTTACCGAGGCAGTTCTTCGAAGACTGAGCCCGGATCACAGCAAGGAAGCCATGCATGAGATTGCAGAGTGCGGTGTTCGTGGTGAAGAGGGAATCAAGGAATTTACCGTACCGTACAAGGGAATGGATATCAATGTATGCGTAGCCAGTGGCCTTGCAAATGCAAGAACCGTTATGGAACGTGTAAAGAACGGCGAGGCAAACTATCATCTGATCGAGGTTATGGCATGCCGCCGTGGATGTATCATGGGTGGAGGTCAGCCGACCAGATCCGGTGACAGAACCAAGGCAGCCAGAGCAAGAGGTTTGTACAATGCAGACAATACCATGATCATCAAGAAATCCGATGAGAACCCACTGGTTCTGGAGCTTTATGAGGGACTCCTCAAAGGCAAAGAGCATCATCTGCTTCACAATGAGTTCTATATCAAAGACTGATATGAGGAATACAAAGGGCTGCTGTTCCCGGTGAACAGCAGCATATAAGAAGCCTTCCGGGCATATACTGTGGTATGCGGGAACTGTCTTTTTTAAGACGTTTCCCGGAACTTACAGGCCAGTATATGCAGGGAGGCTTTTTTATATGGAAAACTTTCAGGTTTACCGTGATATCCAGGCGCGGACGGGCGGGGATATCTACATAGGGGTTGTGGGACCGGTCCGTACAGGAAAATCCACATTTATCCGGAGATTTATGGAGCTGATAGCACTGCCATCGATCAGCGAGGGAAAAAGAGCAGAACTTCAGGATGAACTGCCATTAAGCGGTGCCGGAAAAATGATCACCACCGTAGAACCCAAATTTATTCCAAAAGAAGCAGTGGAAGTATCCATAGGGGAAAACCAGAAAATTCGGGTAAAACTCATTGACTGTGTAGGCTTTCTGGTAAAAGATGCATCCGGAAATGTGGAAGAAGGCAGGGAGCGGATGGTCAAAACTCCCTGGCAGGAAAAAGCAATCCCGTTCCATGATGCAGCCCGCATTGGAACGGAAAAAGTGATCAGCCAGCATTCCACCATTGGGATTGTAGTCACAACAGACGGAAGTTTCGGGGAGATTCCCAGAGAAAATTTTATCCCGGCAGAGGAACAGACCATAAAAGAGCTGAAAGTCCAGGGAAAACCCTTTCTGATCCTGGTAAACTCCCAGACTCCCTACAGTGAGGAAACCGGAAAAACTGTAAAACATCTGGAAGAGAAATTTGGAGTATCCGTTCTGGCAGTCAACTGTGAACAGCTTCGAAAAGAGGATGTGACCAGAATCCTGGAGAAGATCCTTTATGAATTCCCGGTCAGTGAGATAGAGCTTTTTGTTCCCAGATGGGTGGAGATGCTTTCTCCGGAACATGAGGTAAAGGCGGCTCTGTTAAATGAGATTCGGGAAAAGATGACCAGACTTACTCATGTGCGTGATGTAAGCAGAGAATCAGTATATCTGGAAAGTCCATATGTGGAAGATACATTACTTGAGCAGGTCAGTCTTTCCGATGGAAAAGTCCGTATCCGGATCGCAGTAAAAGACATTTATTATTATCAGATGCTCAGTGAAATGAGCGGGATATCCATGGAAAGCGAATATGAACTGATCCAGACCATAAAAGAGCTTGCCGGTATGAAGGAACAATTTGTAAAAGTCCAGGCTGCCCTGGAAGCGGTAAAAGGAACAGGGTATGGGGTTGTGGTGCCTGAGCTTTCCGAGATCACTATTGAGGAACCAGAGGTGATCCGTCAGGGAAATAAATTCGGAGTAAAGATCCGGTCAAAAAGTCCGTCCATTCATATGATCCGGGCGGGAATCGAAACGGAGATCGCTCCGATCGTTGGTACAGAACAGCAGGCGGAGGACCTGATAAAGTATATCAGAGAAAGCCCGGAGAGAGGGGAAAGTATCTGGGAGACCAATATTTTCGGAAAATCCATCCAGCAGCTGGTGGAAGACGGAATCCGGAACAAGCTGGCCATGATCAGCGAAGAAAGTCAGGTGAAGCTTCAGGATACTATGAAGAAGATCGTAAATGACAGCAAAGGCGGACTGGTGTGTATCATCATATGAATGGAGAATAGAATTGCAAAGCAAAAAGGACGTTCTTCAGCAGACGTCCTTTTTTTGATGTTGTTTTTTCCATTCTGCGATAAACTGAAGCTGTTCCTGGTCAGATAGTTCCTGGGAAGCGGCGTCATTTCCTGCAGCGGCACAGCAGAAAAGAACAAAGATCTGGAGTCCGAAGAATACAAGAAAAAAGAGAAACATAGAAAAACCTCCTTTATTTTTCAGATATGTTAAGTATTGGAGGAGATAATGTATTTTATACATTATATTGCAAGAAAATCAGAGCAATGCTATAATTATCACCGGGTATGAAGATTTTTAAAACAGGAGGAAAAGAAACCATGAAAAAGAGAAGATTCGCACAGCTTGTTCTCATGATCACAATGCTGTTTTGCCTGACATTTGGCACAGTGTGTGCGCAGGCGGCAACAACAGCAACCACAACAACCGCAAAAGCAGCTGTTAAAAATGGCTGGAAAAAAGAGGGCGGTCAGTATTATTACTACATCAAAGGTAAAAAAGTTACCAACAAATTAAAAAAGATCAATGGTGCGATATATTATTTAGGCTCGAATGGTGCAAGAAAGACCGGATGGTATACAGTAAAATCCGGAAATACCTACAAAACCATGCAGTTTGCTTCCAACGGAAAATACACTGGGAAATCCAAAAAAGCAAATGCAGAACTGATCAAGATGACAGATTCAGTGCTTCGCAGCCAGAAGATTTCTGCAAGTTTGACTACAACTGCGCAGAAAAAAACGGCTCTTCAGAAATTGTTTAACTATTCCAAAAAATATGGATATATGAGAATGAAGGGCTTTGACGGAAAACCTTTGCAGTTTACAAAAGGTAAAAGCCAGATGTTTGCATATCTGACCATGGGAATGGAAAAAGGAAACTGCTACGGTGTTGCATCAGCCTTTGCAGTACAGGCTAAACGTGCAACAGGACTTCCGGTCCGTGTATGCTGGGGAAAAAGTAATGTATTTAATAAAAATAAATGGCAGCCACATGGATGGACAGAGATCAAGATTGGAAATACCTGGTATACATTTGATGCAAATGCAGCAGGAAACAAATCCAGAAAAGATGTTAAATATTATATGCAGAAATCTTCATCCATGAAAAAATACTATAAAACTGAAGGAAGAGAAGATATCGTTCTCTAAAGAACAGGAGCAGATCATGAAAAAGTGGACAAAGAAGATCCTGGCAGCAGTACTTTGTCTGATGATGCTCCAGATGCCGGCAGCTGAACCGCTTATTGCGGTTCAGACTGTACAGGCAGCATCTACAGCCAAGGTAGCCAAGGTAAAAAACGGTCTCAAAAAAGAGGGCGGACAATACTACTATTATGTGAAGGGAAAAAAAGTAAAGAATACATGGAAAACCGTGACTGTCGCTAATAAGACTACCGGCAAAAAAATGACATACAGATACTATTTTTCCAACACCGGAAAGGCTTATAAAGGTGGAACATTCTTCGGGGAGAACTATCTTCTTGTAAAAAAGATCGGCGGGAAATACTATGGATTTAACCGGTATGCACAGATGGTAAAAGGCGTTTATTATTCCGCATATGGACAGTCCAGAGCTGGATTTTATGCTTTTAATATAAAAACTGGTGTATACGATGCCAGAACATCTTCAAGATTAAGGAAAGCATTTGTAAGAGAAAAGAGTTCTGTAGCACTGCGGAAAGCCCTTGGCAGACCTCTTCGTACCAGAAAGACAGATGGCTGTTATGGTGACGGACAGGAATATCTGTTGGAATACACAAGATTCTGGGTCAATACATACAAAGACAAAAAAGGGAAGGAAATCGTACTGGACGTGATCAGCAAATAAGATTCGCCAGACCGATAAATAAATATAATTATGGTTTTCAGTTCAATGGTATTTCTGTGTGTATTTCTTCCGGCTGCTTTTTGTCTGCATCTCCTTTTACCTGGGATGCGGGCCAAAAATTTTTTGCTTGTAGTGGCAAGTCTGGTCTTTTATGCATACGGAGAACCGATTTATGTAATATTACTGGTTGCTTCATCGGCGGGCAACTATATTTTAGCGCGCCTGACAGGGGAATGTCCGAAGATCCGTAAGCTCACAATGACATTGGCTGTGGTGATAAATCTCGGTCTTCTTGTGATCTTTAAATATTCCGGATTTCTGGTGGATACATTTAATTCTGTTACCGGTGCCGGAATTCCGGTTCCGCAGGTCCGGATGCCGATCGGAATATCGTTTTTTACTTTTCAGGCACTTTCCTACGTGATCGATGTTTATCGGGGAGATGCTTCGGTTCAGAAGAATTTCGGAAAGGTGCTTCTGTATATCTCATTTTTCCCACAGCTGATCGCGGGACCTATCGTCAAGTATCATGATGTGGAGGCGGAGATCAATAATCGTAAGCAGACGCCGGAGGAAATCGGAAAAGGAATCCGGCGTTTCATTGCAGGTTTGAGCAAAAAGGTTCTTATCGCCAATACAATGGGACTTGTGGCGGATAATCTCTTTGGTGCGGCAGCAACCGGAATCACCGGTCCGGGTGCTTGGCTGGGCGCAGTTTCCTATATGCTGCAGATCTATTTTGATTTCAGCGGCTACAGTGATATGGCGTTGGGACTCGGAATGATGTTTGGATTTCATTTCCATGAGAATTTTGATTATCCTTATATTTCTGCCAGTATCCGTGAATTCTGGAGAAGATGGCATATGTCTCTTTCAGGATGGTTTAAGGAATATCTGTATATTCCGTTAGGGGGAAACCGCAGAGGGAAATTCCGTACAGTGGTCAATAAAATGATCGTTTTTGTGTGTACAGGTATCTGGCATGGTGCCTCCTTTAATTTTCTGTTCTGGGGAATTTATCATGGCTTTTTCCTGATGCTGGAAGAGTATATCCCATTTATCGGGAAAAAGGGCGGAAAACTCAAGAGCTTTTTTCAGCATGTCTATGCACTTCTGGTAGTTTGTGTTGGCTTTGTGTTTTTCCGTGCGGACACTATGAAGCAGGGATGCTTCTGGATCAGAGAAATGTTTACGGATTTTGGATGGAAGGCTTCCGCAATGAGCCTTACACTGCAGCAGCTGACACCGGTATATCTTGTAACTCTGGCAGCGGCACTGGTCGCAGCAGTTCCGGTAAACAGCATGCTGAAAAAGTATAAATGGTATGAAGGCTTTACCTATGTATTAAGTCTGGCTGGTTTTGCGCTTTGTGTATTGAGCCTTGCCGGCGGAACCTATAATCCGTTCATCTATTTTCGATTTTAAGAGGAGGCAGAAAACATGAAAAAATTGCAGGTGCTTTATATTACTGCATTTTTTGCAGCTTGTCTTGTGCCATCTCTGGGGATGGCGGTGACAAAGCAGGAAGCATCGTCTGAAAACCGAAGACTGGCTGAGTTTCCTGAACTGAAAAAAGAAAACGAGATCAATACCCGTTGGCTGCCGGAAGCAGGCGAATATTTTCAGGAACATTTTGCGTTTCGAAATGAGCTGGTAACGGCAAATGCCCTTCTGAACGGGAAGATTTTCGGAGTATCTACTGCAGATGGTGTGATCCAGGGAACCGATAACTGGCTTTATTATAAGGATTCGCTGGAGGATTATCTTGGAGAGGAGCTTCTTTCCGAGAGAAGCCTTTTTAATATTGCACATACACTGGCCATGATGCAGGAGACATTGAATGAAAAAGGCGTGCAGTTTCTTTTTACTGTGGCACCTAATAAAAACTCACTCTATGGAGAGAACATGCCGTACTATGACAGCCTGAAGGTATCATCGGATAAAAACCTTGTTAATCTTCAGAAATATCTCAGGCAGGAGCAGGTATCTTACGGAGATCTGTATGAGACTCTTTCAGAAGAGAAAGAAGTTCTTTATCACAAAAGAGATTCACACTGGAACAACAAGGGTGCTGCAGTTGCGGCGGATACATTGCTGTCTTCTCTGAAAAAGGAGCATGTTTCCTATAAGGAGGAACCCTATACTATAAAAACAGATTTCACAGGAGATCTGGATGAGATGCTGTATCCTCTTGCAACGACACCGGAAGAGGAAGTTTATTATGACAGACAGACAACATTTGCCTATGTGGGAGAAGTGGTAAGTAATTTTGATCCGAAGATCACAACGGTAAATCCTGTGAAGGAAGGAAGTCTGGTCATGTTCCGTGATTCTTTTGGTAATGCACTGCTTCCGTTTATGGCAGATGCTTATTCCAGTGCGTATTTTTCCAGAGGAGTACCTTACCAGATGAGTGAAGTGGATGAGAAGAATGCAGATACTGTGATCGTGGAACGGGCAGAGCGTTTTCTCCCGGAAATGGCACAGTCACCGCCGATCATGGAAGGACCGGAGTGTCAGGTGAATGTTACGGAAGAAGATACGGTTCCTGCCGGTGCCGGAGCAGTTCAGTGCGAGATCCAGGGAAATCTGGAAAAGATCACAGGTTGTATTGAAGAAAAATATCTGGATATAGACAGCAGGATTTATATAAGATTGAACCATGATAAGATTTATGAAGCATTTCCGATGGATGTTTCCACAGAAGATGGAAAAACGGACAGCAGCGGTTTTTGCTTATATCTGGACCGTTCACTTCTTGCAGCAGACGGAAATCAGATCGAAATTCTTACAGGCAACAAAGATTCAGCCCGTATAATAGGCGGACTGACACTATAAAGGAGGATATAAGAAATGAGAAAAAAAACAGTACAGGTGCTTTTAGGGGCAGCATTGATCGCAGCGATGTGTCTGGGGGCACCGACAGCTGCTTTTGCAGACGAGACAACGACAAAGGAGGAAACCGCAGAGAAAACTGGCGATAAAGATTCCGCAGAAGAAAAAGAGACCGCAGAGGATTTTCAGATCGGAGAGCTTACAGTAAAAAATCAGAGCGGACTTGAGGTGAAATCCGCAGAGCTTCAGGATGCAAAAGAGGATGACAGCAAAAAGAAAGACTCCAAGGATGCGGCAGGTCAGGATCTAGTGATCACCATGAAAGATGGTACAGAGCATACCTTCCGGAATGTGACACCGGATGACTGGAAAGAACCTGTTTTTTATAATGAGTATGAGATCCTTTATATTTCCTACACGGATGAAAAAGGAAAATCTCAGGAAGCGCTGGAAGATGCGAAGGAGACTGAGCTGGAAGAAGCTGCCACTACCTATGCAAAATCCAATGTAAATATCCGTGAAAAAGCGGATACAAAATCAAAATCCCTGAAAGTAACATCTCTTGGAACCGAGTTCAAGGTAACCGGTGTATGCCCTGGATGGCTGAAGGTTGAAGGAGATGGTGTTAAGGGATATGCGGCACATACATACTTCACTTCCAATAAAGATGAGATCGACAAGCTGGTAGCAGAGCAGAAAGCAGCTGAAGAGAAAAAAGCGGCAGAGGCAAAAGCGGCAGCAGAGGCACAGGCGGCAGCAGACGCGCAGGCAGCGGCGGACGCACAGGCAGCGGCAGATGCGCAGGCAGCAGCGGACGCACAGGCAGCGGCAGACGCACAAGCAGCGGCAGACGCACAGGCAGCGGCAGAGGCACAGGCAGCAGCAGAGGCAGCAGCATCAGAACCTACCGAGGTTAGCCGTCAGGCCTATGATGACTGTGACGGAAGTGGCCATGGCTACTATGAGATCACCTATTCTGACGGAAGTGTGAGATACGAAGAGTATTGATTAGAATGAACGATAAGGAAAGATACGTATGAAAAGATTAAAATTGTTTTTTATGGCGATGGTCATGCTTTTTGCGGTGCAGATCTGCACGGTTTCCGTAACCTGTGAGACGCAGGCAGCAACTACTACGGCAACTGTAAAGAAGAAAACCGGTCTCTACAGAGAAAAAGGAAAATATTACTACTACACCAAGGGCAGAAAGATCAGAAACCAATGGAAGACCGTAAAGGGAAAACGGTATTATTTCGGGCCTAAATATTATGCGTTAACTTACCATAACAAGATCGGTTCCAGGATCTATGTGTTTGATACTGCAGGACGCCTTTTGAACGGAAAGACGTCACGTATCGTAAATGTAGGAAAATATTCCTATTACGTAAATAAATATGGAAATCCTTCAAAGGGTTGGCTGTGCCTTCCGGATAGAAATCTTTACTATGCGGATTCCTGGGGACGTTTTTACAAAAACCGTACTCTGGAGGGAATCCGGTTCAACGGAAAGGGGCAGGCTGTAAAAAATGATATGCGCAGCCTGAAGCTGCATTGTATAGGCGTGGTCCAAAATATTACAAGAAGTGGGATGTCCAAAAGCCAGAAGCTGCAGGCGTGCTGGAGTTATGTGATAAATAATACCTATTATTCATCTGCCTATTATCCGAATTTAAATCAGAATGACTGGTGGAGAATGACTGCGTGGAGAACGCTTGCTACAGGAAAGGGAAACTGTTATGGCTATGCCTGTGCATTTGCTGCACTGGCAAGAGAGATCGGATATGATCCATATGTGGTATGTGGTCGTGTTCCGGGAACCAGAGATGGAGCCGGAGATGGCTTTACAAGACATAGCTGGGTGATCATAAACGGACTTCATTATGACCCGGAAGGACAGGCTAAGGGCTGGCATACCGGAGTTTATGGAAGCTACAGCTACGGAATGGACAATCAGATCCAGAAAACAGTTAATTTCCGTACAGGAAGAGGAAACTAAATAAAATATACAGCAAAGATCCCGGGGATTCAGATGTAAGATCCCGGGGTCTTTTTATATAAAACGAGTAGCGGGAAAGATGTCCGCAGAATAAGCTAAAGAAAGGTCAGCTGTCCGACGGGAGAGCTTTGGAAAGGTATAAAAGGATGTATACAGGAAAAGGGATAGGCGTGGCGGTTCTGGATACCGGTATTTTTCCTCATATAGATTTTGGCAGCCGTATTTCCGTGTTTCGTGATTTTACAGGAGTCAGACGCAGCCCATATGATGATAACGGACATGGGACTCATGTCAGCGGGATCCTTGCAGGGGACGGAACTGCATCAGGTGGAAAATATAAAGGGGCTGCACCTGGCTGCAGTATCGCTGCTCTGAAGGTTCTGGATCGTTTCGGGAACGGAAGCAGGGAGGATGTGATGCGGGCATTTCGGTGGCTCATGGAGTTTGGAAGCATTTATCATATCCGTATCGTTAATATTTCAGTGGGAACAACATCCCGGGATCATAAGGAACAGACAGATCTTCTTGAAGGAGTGGAAAAACTTTGGGATCTGGGATTTGTGGTGGTAGCTGCAGCAGGAAATCAGGGACCGGGGGCCGGCACGGTAACAGCACCGGGAAGCAGCCGGAAGATCATTACCGTAGGCTCCAGTGATATGCTGAATGGCAGAAAGGCAGTTTCCGGAAGAGGCCCTACTTTTGACTGTGTGTGCAAACCGGATCTGGTAGCGCCGGGAAGCCAGGTCATTGCCTGTGCACCGGGACTGCCGTACTCATATGGGCTCAAAAGCGGAACCTCCATGTCGACGCCTCTGGTGTCAGGAGGGATCGCCTGCCTTCTGGAAAAAGATCCCCGGCTTTCTAATGTAGAGGTAAAGATGTTGTTAAGAGAAAATGCAGAAGATATGGGACTTCCCAGAAATCAGCAGGGATGGGGGAAATTTAACTGTGAAAAACTGTTGGCAGGCTGAATTATTATACAATTCTTATAAACATAGTGTGGTAAAGCACAAAAGCGTTGACGGAACCGGAAAATATGAGTACAATGTACAGTAAAAGTGCTGAAGAAAGATTCTAAAGGAAAGAGCACCTGGAATCCGAACAGGAGAATAAACCTCAAAAGGAGAAAATAATATGGAAAAAATCAAAATGCAGACACCTTTAGTTGAGATGGACGGAGACGAGATGACACGTATCCTGTGGCAGATCATCAAGGATGAACTTCTCACACCGTATCTGGAACTGAATACAGAATATTATGATCTTGGTCTTGAGCACAGAAATGAGACAGATGATCAGGTTACCATTGATGCAGCAGAAGCAACCAAGAAATACGGAGTAGCCGTAAAATGTGCCACGATCACGCCAAACGCAGCCAGAATGGAAGAGTATGACCTGAAAAAAATGTACAAGAGTCCAAACGGAACGATCCGTGCTATTCTTGATGGAACTGTATTCCGTGCGCCGATCGTTGTAAAGGGAATCGAGCCATGTGTAAAGAATTGGGTGAAACCGATTACACTTGCACGTCATGCATATGGAGATATCTATAAGAATACAGAATTTTATATTGACAAGCCGGGAGATGCATATCTTGTATTTGAGGGCGAAGACGGAGAAGAGCGTAAGGAGCTGATCCAGCATTTTGATGGAGCAGGTGTTCTCCGTGGCATGCATAATCTTGATGATTCCGTAAAGAGCTTTGCGAGAAGCTGCTTTAATTATGCACTGGACACAAAGCAGGATGTATGGTTCGGAAGCAAGGATACCATTTCCAAAACATACGATGGAAGATTTAAAGAGATTTTCCAGCAGATCTTTGATGCAGAGTTTAAGGATAAATTTGAGGAAGCCGGCCTGACCTATTTTTACAGTCTGATCGATGATATCGTAGCCCGTGTTATGAAGGCAGAAGGCGGTTTTATCTGGGCATGCAAGAACTATGACGGAGATGTTATGAGCGACATGGTATCTTCCGCATTTGGCTCTCTTGCCATGATGACCTCTGTACTGGTATCCCCGAAGGGATATTTTGAGTATGAGGCTGCCCACGGAACAGTTCAGAGACACTATTATCGTCATCTTGAGGGAAAAGAAACATCCACAAACTCTGTTGCAACGATCTTTGCATGGACAGGAGCTCTCCGCAAGAGAGGCGAGCTGGACGGAAATGAAGCACTTGCTGATTTTGCAGGAAAACTGGAAAAAGCAACACTGGATACCATTGAAAGCGGAAAGATGACCAAGGATCTTGCACTGATCACTTCCCTGAAAGAGGTACAGGTATTGAACAGCAAAGAGTTTATCCTTGCTGTAAAGACAAAACTGGATGAACTGATGGCATAAATAACAGGAATTTCAGAATTTCAAGTAATTTCATAAAAAATAAAAAACTGCACCGGAAGATCCAGGGATGGATCACGGTGCAGTTTTTTTATGAGGGATATATATGGATCATCTGATCTCTGTCAGATCGAAGCGTTCATGGCCTGCTGTACATGTTCCACAAGGATCTGCCGGACCTGGGGATATTCGCCAAGTCCCTTCAGTACAGGGGTGACTTCATATCCTTCGGAAGAAAGACGGTTCATCCAGGAGTCCGGATCTGCACCGGCCAGATCGTTCTGTGCATGGTCGCCGGCTACGATCATGAAAGGCGCCAGCACGATCTTTTTCGGATGAAAGCTGTCGGCAGCCCGGAGAAGGGAGTCCAGGGCCGGATAGGCTTCTACAGTTCCAAGAAAAATATTTTTATGTCCGGTATCTTTAAAACGGTAATCCAAAGCAGCGTAAACCGTGTTTGCGTAGTGTTCTGTTCCATGTCCCATCAGTACAAGTGCAGTGTCCGGATCCATGTCCCGGAATTCATCTGCAACTACCCGGACGATCGCCTGGTTATCTTCTTCTGTTGTGAGAAGAGGATTTCCGAAAACAATACTGGAAAAACGGTCACGAAAAGAAAGCGCATCGGCTTTCATCTGATCATTTTCGATACCGTTGATCACATGAGTCGGCTGTACGATCACATCGGTGATACCATCCAGAAGCATCTGTTCCAGAGCCTCCTTTACCGTGTGGATCGTAAGACCGTCCCGCTTTTTCAGTTTGGCAATGATCATTTTGCTTGTCCATGCACGGTAGGTGGGACAGGCCGGGAATGCATCGGCAATATCGTGCTCGATGGCCTCGATGGTAAGCTTACGGGTGTTTTCATAGCTTGTGCCGAAACTTACTACTAGGATCGCTTTTTTTGAAGCTGAGTTCATACGGGGATTTCCTCCATCCTGATAATTATGGTGATTATGATAAACTCTTTATATTTCTCCGCTGGAATATAAAGATGATCCGCAATTTCTACCATAAGATATTATAAAAGGGAGGGCTGACATTGTCAATCGTAGTTGACTTTCCTTACGGAAATGTTTATCATTATAAAAGATTGTGGAAACAAAGGAGAAATGTAGGACATGAGTATATTCATGATTGGAATCGATCATAATATGGCACCTGTAGATGTCAGAGCGCAGTTTGCTTTTACCCGTAAAAATACCGGAGAGGCGCTGCATAGGCTGAAAGAAGAAGCTGGGATCTGCGGGTGTATTATTCTGTCGACCTGTAACCGGCTGGAACTGTGGGTAAGTACTGCAGATGAGGAGAAGCCGGACCTGTATCAGTGGCTCTGCTCGTTGAAAGGTGTGCAGGGAGAACAATACCAGAAGTATTTTACCAGCAGAGAAAACGAAGAGGCAGTGGAACATCTTTTTTATCTTACCAGCGGACTGAAATCCCAGATCCTGGGGGAAGATCAGATCCTGACCCAGGTAAAAGAGGCGTTAAGTATGTCAAGGGATGAGTTTACCACAGACAGTGTTCTGGAGGTGCTTTTCCGTATGGCGGTAACTGCAGGCAAGAAGATCAAAACGGAAGTGCCGTTTTCCCATGGAAATCCTTCTGTGATCCATCAGGCCATCCGTTTTCTGGAAGAGGGCGGTTATCATGTTCGCAATAAAGTCTGTATGGTGATCGGAAACGGTGAGATGGGGAAGATGGCTGCCCAGACACTGCGTGAAGCAGGAGCGGATGTGACGGTTACGATCCGTCAGTACAGAAGTGGTGTTGTGAGCATTCCTGTTGGATGCAGCAGGATCAATTATGGCGAGAGAATGGATTATCTGCCGGAGTGTGACCTGGTGGTCAGCGCAACAGCAAGCCCCAATTATACACTGACGGAAGAATTGTTTGAGGATGTACGTGTGGAACGACCTATGATCCTTATCGATCTGGCAGTTCCAAGAGATATTGATCCGGAGATCCGAAAAAAAGATAACATCACACTTTATGATATGGACAGCTTCCGAACCGGCGAGACACCGAAGGAACTTGCAGATAACCTAGAAGCAGCAGGAGCCATTGTGAAGGCCCAGATGAACGAATTTTTCCAGTGGCTGGAAGGTCGTGATATCATCCCGCGCATCCAGGAGATCAAAGCGGATGCTGTGGAAGATCTGAACCTGAGGATCGAAAAAATCTTCCGGAAAACTCCTATGGAGGATTCAGACAGAGAAAACCTGAAAAAAGCAGTGGATACTGCAGCCGGAAAGGTTGTGAACAAGCTGATCTTCGGGCTTCGGGACAGTCTGAACCAGGATGCTTTTCTGGAATGTGTGGAAGGACTGGAGAAACTTTATGAAGAATAAACCTTATTTCCCCATGTTTATAGACCTGTCCGATAAAAATATCGTTGTGGCAGGTGGTGGTAATATTGCTACCAGAAGAATAAAGACTCTTCTGAAATTTACAAGAAATATCACGGTAGTGGCTACAAAAGTGACCCAGGAGCTTATGGATCTTGGGAAAGCAGGAACCGTGACTCTGTATATCCGTCCCGTGAAACGTTCTGATTTTGCCAACGCATATATGGTGATCGCAGCCACCAATGACTGGAAGCTGAATGATGAGATCCACCGTGTCTGTAAGGAGGAGGGCATTTATGTTAATGTAGCCTCCGACCGGGAAGCCTGTGATTTTTATTTCCCGGGCGTATATATGCGGGATGAAATGGTAGTTGGAGTTACAGCCAGCGGACTGGATCACAAAAAAGCAAAGCGTGTAAGGGAAGAGATCCAGAATGCGCTGGAAAAAGTACTGGGAGAGCAGGATGAAGATGAAGAGAGATAAGATCGTGATCGGCAGCAGGGAGAGTAAGCTTGCAGTGCTGCAGAGCGAAATGGTCCGTGACTACATAAAAGAAAAAAATCCGGATCTGGAAGTGGAAATCCTCACTATGAAAACTACCGGGGATATCATTCTGGATCGTACACTGGATAAGGTTGGCGGAAAAGGGCTTTTTGTAAAGGAGCTGGATAAAGCACTGATAGATGGAAGAAGTATTCTTTCTGTACACAGCCTGAAAGATATGCCTATGGAGGTTCCGGAGGAGCTGCCGCTTCTGGCTTTTTCCAAAAGAGAAGATCCGAGAGACGTACTGGTTCTTCCTGAGGGAGCTTCTGAACTTGATAAAAGCAAGCCCCTTGGATGCTCCAGCTTAAGGAGAACTTTACAGCTTAAAAAACTGTATCCGGATATGGATGTCAGAAGTATCCGCGGAAATCTTCAGACAAGACTCCGGAAGCTGGATGAAGGACAGTACAGTGCATTGATCCTGGCTGCTGCCGGCCTTAAGAGACTTGGACTGGAATCCAGGATCAACCGGTATTTTACAGCAGATGAGATCATTCCGGCTGCTGGTCAGGGAATCCTTGCTGTACAGGGAAGAAAAGGGGAAGCTTATGATTTCCTGGAGGGCTACTGTGATAAGGATGCCTGGACCGCGGGAAGTGCGGAGCGTGCTTTTGTAAAGCTCCTGGATGGAGGATGCTCTTCTCCGGTGGCTGCCCATGCGGAAATTCTCGGGGATGAGATCTATCTCAGAGGGCTTTATTATAATGAAAAAGACGGTTCCTATGTAACAGGAACACTGCGTGGCAATAAGGCAGATGCGGAAAGCTTAGGCAGGGAACTGGCAGAAACTCTTCGGAAAAAAGGAGAAAACAGATGAAAACAGGAAAAGTATGGCTGGTAGGAGCGGGTCCTGGCGATATCGGCCTTTTTACATTAAAAGGCCTCAAAGTGCTGGAACAGGCAGATGTGGTCGTCTATGATAGTCTGGTAGGTCAGGGAGTTCTGTCAAGAATCCCGGAAAATGCCAGGCTGATCAATGTAGGCAAACGTGCCAGTCACCATATCATGCGTCAGGAAAATATCAATCAGGTACTTCTTGAGGAGGCACAGCGGGGTCTTCGTGTGGTGCGCCTGAAAGGCGGAGATCCATTCCTCTTTGGAAGAGGAGGAGAGGAGCTGGAGCTTCTTCGGGAGAATGGGATTCCTTATGAGGTTGTTCCGGGTGTTACTTCCTCCATTGCAGTACCGGCATATAACGGGGTTCCGGTAACACACAGAGATTTCTGTTCTTCAGTCCACATCATTACAGGACATAAGAGGGCCGGAGAAGAATATGATATAGACTTCCGGGCACTTGTTGATACAAAGGGAACGCTTGTATTTCTGATGGGCGTGTCCGCACTTCCGGATATCTGCGAGGGTCTGATAGGTGCAGGAATGGAAAAGGACATGCCTGCGGCAATCCTGCAGAAGGGAACTACAGCAGGTCAGAAACGGATCGTAGCAACAGTTTCTACCCTGGAAGAAGAGGTGAAACGCCAGGGGATCGAGACACCGGCGATCATTGTGGTGGGTAAGGTATGTACACTGGCAGAGAAGTTTGGCTGGTATGAAGAACTGCCGCTTTCAGGATGGAAGGTCCTTGTCACAAGACCGAAGGAGCTTGTTTCCAGAACTGCGGACATGCTTCGTGAAAAAGGCGCGGAGGTTCTGGAGCTTCCGGCGATCCGTACTGTCCCCATGGAAGACCAGAGCCGTCTCTATAAAGCGCTGGATCACCTGGAGGAATATCAGTGGCTTGTATTTACCAGCCCTACAGGTGTAAGGGTATTTTTTGAAGAACTGATCCGCCATGGAAAAGATATCCGTGCCATGGGAAATGCCCGTCTGGCCGTGATCGGGGAAGGAACAAAAAAGGCCCTGAAGGAAAGAGGTCTGCTGGCAGATTTTGTGCCGTCGGTATATGACGGGGATACTCTTGGAAAGGAACTTTCAGAGCTTCTTTCCGGTGGAGAAAAGATACTTATCCCGCGGGCAGAAAAGGGTAATGAAAAGCTCACCGCATTTCTTGCACAGGCAGGCGCTGTGGTCGAGGATGTTCCGACTTATCAGACTCTTTACGAAAAGAGCCAGCTCATCGATGAGAAGAAGGAATTTGAAACAGGACAGATCAGCTGTGCGGTGTTTACAAGTGCCTCCACTGTGAAGGGATTTGTAGAGGGAACAAAAGGACTGGATTATTCAAAGGTTAAGGCGGCCTGCATCGGCAGACAGACGAAGGCGGCTGCTGAGAGCTTTGGAATGAAAGCATATATGTCAGAAAAAGCCACCATTGACAGTCTTGTCAAGCTGGTGGAGGATATGAAAAGGAGCGAATGATCATGGAACTGACAAAAAGACCAAGAAGATTAAGAGGTAGCGAAAACCTTCGTAAGATGGTACGTGAGACAAGAATGGATAAATCTTCTCTTATGTATCCTATGTTCGTAATGGAAGGAGAAAATAAGGAAGAAGAAATTCCGTCCATGACCGGGCAGTACCGTTACAGCCTGGACCGTCTTCCGTATAAACTGGAACAGCTTTCCAAAGCCGGTGTAGGCAGTGTGATGTTTTTTGGTATTCCTGACCATAAGGATGAAGTGGGCAGCGGTGCCTATGATCCGGAGGGGATCGTTCAGAGAGCTCTTCGCATTGCAAAAGAGAAATTTCCGGAGCTTTATTATGTAACAGATGTATGTATGTGTGAGTACACTTCCCATGGCCATTGCGGCGTTCTCTGCGGTCATGATGTGGACAATGACAAGACGCTGGAGCTTCTTGCAAAAACAGCACTTTCCCACGTGGAGGCAGGTGCAGATATGGTTGCTCCGTCTGATATGATGGATGGTCGTGTTGCAGCGATCCGTCAGTGTCTGGACAAGGCCGGACATTATACAACACCGATCATGTCCTATGCAGTAAAATATGCTTCTGCATTTTATGGCCCGTTCCGTGAGGCAGCAGATTCTGCTCCGTCTTTTGGGGACAGAAAAAGCTACCAGATGGATCCTCACAACAGCAGAGAAGGGCTGAAAGAGGCACTTGCAGATGTGGAAGAGGGTGCAGATATCATCATGGTAAAACCGGCTCTTGCATACCAGGACATGATCTGGCAGGTAAAGGAGATCACAAACGTTCCGGTTGCCGCATACAGTGTCAGTGGTGAGTATGCAATGGTAAAAGCAGCAGCTGCAAACGGCTGGATCGACGAAGAAAGGATCGTGGGTGAGATGGCTACAGGAGCATTCCGTTCCGGTGCGCAGATCTATCTTACCTATTATGCGGAGCTTCTGGCAAGACTTATGGATGAAGGGAGGATCGGCTGATGACAAGATCAGAACAGTTATTTGAGCGTGCGGTAAAAAGAATCCCGGGAGGCGTAAACAGCCCGGTAAGATCTTACGGAGCCATCGGTGAGGCACCTCGTTTTATTGAAAAAGCAGATAAATGCTACATCTATGATGTAGATGGAAACCGTTATGTGGATTACATTGATTCCTGGGGCCCGATGATCCTGGGACATAATTTCCCGGAGATCCGCGAGAGTGTGATCAAGGCCTGCGAAAATGGCCTGAGCTTTGGCTGTGCTACAGGAATCGAAGTAGAGATCGCAGAATTTATCTGTGAACATATTCCACATGTAGATATGATCCGTATGGTAAACTCAGGAACAGAAGCTGTTATGAGTGCCATCCGTGCAGCAAGAGGTTTTACCGGAAAAGACAAGATCATCAAATTTGCAGGTTGCTATCACGGACACAGTGACTGCCTTCTGGTAAGTGCCGGCTCCGGTGTCATGGCAAGTGGTATTCCGGATAGCGCCGGTGTTCCGAAGGGCTGTACACAGGATACCATGACGGCTACCTACAATGATGCCGCCAGTGTGGAAGCACTTCTCAAACAGGAAGAGGGAAATGTGGCAGCCGTGATCGTGGAGGCAGTAGGAGCAAACATGGGTGTGGTTCCTCCGAAACCAGGCTTCTTAAAGCGGCTTCGTGAGCTTTGCGATGAGCACAATTGTCTGCTGATCTTTGATGAAGTGATCACAGGCTTCCGACTTGCCTTTGGCGGAGCAGCAGAGTATTTTGGTATCCGTCCGGATCTTGTCACTTACGGGAAAATAATCGGCGCAGGAATGCCGGTAGGCGCTTATGGCGGACGTAAGGAGATCATGGATCTGATCTCACCGTGTGGTCCTGTATACCAGGCAGGTACCTTAAGCGGAAACCCGGTTGCCATGGCTGCAGGTTTCACACAGCTGAAATATCTCTATGAGCATCAGGAAATCTACAAAGATCTGGCTGCCAAAGGTGAGAAGCTTTACGGCGGCTTGAAGAAGATCGTGGAGGAAAAAGGTCTTCCATATCAGGTAAACTATGATTCTTCTCTGGCAAGTATTTTCTTTACAGACCAGGAGGTAAAAGACTATGTTTCTGCAAAAACATCCAACCTGGAGCTTTTTGCAAAATATTTCAAGGGAATGCTGAAACGAGGCATTCATCTTGCACCTTCCCAGTTTGAGGCGATGTTCCTTTCCACAGCGCATACAGATGAAGTAATTGATGAAACTCTGGAAGCAATGAGAGGCGCTTTGGGAGATCTGTAAAGAGGCGTAATGGATGCGCAGGAGCCGATCCATTTGCGTGGATCATGTGTGAACGCCATAGTGAACGGTAGCTTTGCATAAAAAATTGCACAAAAGATAACAGGATGGTAACTTGTTCTTGCAGAAGCTTTGTGATAAAATAAACACAAAAATACGTAACCAATGTAAAAAGCAGGAGGCCAGAACTTATGGGAAAAAAGAAGTACGTGGCTTACGTGGGAACATATACCCATGGAACCAGTAAGGGAATTCAGGTATACGATGTAGATGTAGAAAAAGGAACACTCACAGAACGAAGCGAAGTGGAAGTTAGCAATGCTTCTCATCTGGCAGTATCAAAAAACGGTAAATATCTGTATTCCATTGAGGATGAGGGTGTAGCTGTATTTGAAAGAGACAAGAACGGTGATCTTACCCGCCTCAACAGTGTGGATATCAACGGAATGCGAGGCTGCTATCTTGCAACAGATGTGGACGGAAGATATCTTTATGTGGCAGGGTACCATGATGGTAAGGTAACGGTTGTACATACACATAAAGACGGCCGTCTGGGAAGTGTTATGGACGGCGTTTTCCACAAGGGACTTGGAAGCGTGGCAGAGCGTAACTTCCGTCCGCATGTTAATTGTGTACGTCCGACACCGGATAATAAGTATCTCTGTGCGGTAGATAATGGTATCGATCAGGTTAAGATCTATCGTATCAATAAGAAGAAAGACAAACTGGAGCTGGTTGACATTCTTCGCTGCCCGAGAGAGAGCGGCCCTCGTATCATCCGTTTCAGTGATGACGGAAGATTTGCATATCTTCTTTTTGAGCTCAGCAATGAGGTGAAGGTATACAGCTATGACGGAAGCGGTAAGAATCCGGAATTTCAGCTGCTTCAGAGCATTACCACTCTTGGAAAAGAGGATTCCAATGATGCGCTCCATAACGCAGCTTCCGGTATGTCTCTTTCTGCGGACGGTAAATATCTTTTCTGTACAACAGCAGGGGAAAATACTGTGACTATGTATGCAGTAGACCAGGAAACAGGCCTTCTGACCAAGAAATTTACACTTCCGATCAGTGGTGATTACCCGAAGGATCTTATGATCTTCCCGGATAACAAGCATATTGCTGTTGCCAATCATGCCAGCAACAGTATTACCGTTTTCACTGTGGATTATGAAAAGAATATCATCATGATGAATGAAAAACCAAGAAAGATCGAGACACCGAACTGTATCCATATCTGGCCGGTACCGGATACATGGGAGCAGTTGGATTAAGAACAGGATTGATCAAAGTAAGTCTTGTACAGGCAGACAAAAACAGACTCAGGGACGAGTAGGAACTTTCCCTGAGTCTGTTTTTTTGCGCATTTATATTTTTTTATCTGACAGGTCAAAATGTGAAATTACCGCTGATAAAATTCGTGGATACGATCCATCCGTGCACTCATATTGTTAAAAAGTGCATCTGTAATGGTAAGTGCTGCCATAGCTTCCACAACGACTACTGCACGCGGTACGATCACCGGATCATGCCGGCCCTTGATCTCAAGCTCCAGGTTTTCTCCGGTGTTGGTCACAGTAGACTGAGACTGACTGATGGAAGGAGTAGGTTTGATATGTGCACGGAGAATGATATCGCTGCCGTCACTCATACCGCCCATAATACCACCTGCGTGGTTGGAAGTTTTGGAAATAATGCCGTCTTTTTGTACAAAACCGTCGTTGTCTTCGGAACCGGTAAGACGTGTCACATTGATGCCGTCACCGATCTCAACAGCTTTTACAGCACCAATGGACATGATCGCATGAGCGAGGGTAGCATCCAGCTTGTCAAAAACCGTATCGCCCAGACCGGCAGGAACGTTTTTGATGCGGCATTCGATCACACCGCCGGCACTGTCCTGACTGTTCAGACATTGTTCGAGATAGGCAGATGCCTTTGCGGCTGCGTCGGCATCTGGCATGCAGAGTGTATTATTTCGGATCTCTTCTTCTGAGAAGGACCGGATCTCTACAGGACCGATGGATCTTGCGTAGGTAGTAAATGTAATGCCAAGTTCGTTTAACAGCTTGATGGCAATGGCACCGGCTGCCACACGTCCGGCGGTTTCTCTTCCGGAGGAGCGTCCACCTCCACGGTAATCACGGAATCCGTATTTCTGGTCAAAGGTAAAGTCTGCGTGACCGGGACGATAGGAGTATGCGATATTTCCGTAATCTCTGGAACGCTGATCTGTATTGCGGATCAGAAGAGAAATTGGAGTACCGGTAGTCTTTCCTTCAAAAACTCCGGAAAGGATTTCCACCAGATCTCCTTCCTTACGGGCAGTTGTATAACGGCTCTGACCGGGCTTTCTCCGGTCAAGAAAAACCTGGATATCTTCTTCGCAGAGAGAAAGACCTGCGGGACAGCCGTCGAGAACGGCACCGATAGCCTTGCCGTGAGATTCTCCCCAGGTGGTAACCACGAATTTTTTTCCGAATGATGACTGACTCATTTGTATAACTTCCTTTCGTTGGAATTCTGGAATCATTATATAGGAAGCCGGAAAAAATGTAAAGAACGTGGAAGGCAGAATGAATTTTTATGTAAAGATCATGTGAAATTATTTAAAAGCTCTTTTAAAAAGAAAAGGTATGAATTGACAAAGCTATTTTGACTATTTATAATAAAAAAGAATTTTGCCCTGGCAAAAGAAAAGCAAGAGAAGGGAAGTGGGAATCGTGGTAAGGATTTACAAGACAATAGACGGAGCCATCCACCAGATACAGGAACCGGAGGAAGGCTGCTGGATTGCGCTGACGAATCCGACGGCAACAGAGATTTTTGAATTTTCCGAGAAGTTTGATATAGAGGTTGACGATTTACGATCCCCTTTGGATGAGGAAGAACGGTCACGTATCGAAGTTGAGGATAATTATACACTGATCCTGGTTGATGTTCCTATGATCGAGGAACGTAATGACAAGGATTGGTATGGGACAATACCACTTGGCATTATTGTGACGGGGTCTATGATCTTTACCATCTGTCTGGAGGACACACCGGTTCTTACCAGATTTATGGAGGGAAGAGTCCGGAGCTTTTTTACCTATATGAAGACCCGTTTTATCTTTCAGATCCTTTACAGAAATGCGAGCATGTACCTGCGTTATCTGCGTATCATTGACAAAAAAAGTGAGCAGGTGGAAGAAAAACTGCATCTTTCCACAAGAAATGAAGAGCTGATCGAGCTTCTGGAGCTGCAGAAATCCCTGACTTATTTTATCACATCACTCCGGTCCAATGAGGTTGTGCTGGAGAAGCTTCTGAAGATAGACAGCATCAAGAAATATCCGGAGGACACCGATCTTCTGGAGGATGTCATCACTGAGAATAAGCAGGCGATCGAAATGGCCAATGTGTACAGCGGTATCCTGAACGGAACTATGGATGCTTTTGCATCGATCATCTCCAATAATATGAATATCGTTATGAAGGTACTGGCGATCATTACTATTGTCATGAGTATTCCGACTATTGTGTTCAGTGCTTACGGAATGAATGTGGCTGGTTCCGGTATGCCCTTATCAAGGAGTCCATTGGGATTTCTGATCATTATCCTGATTTCTGTGGCAATCAGTGTTGTGGCAGCGATCATTCTTTCCAAGAAGCGATTTTTCTGATTTTCAAAAGTTTTCTGAAAGGAGATTTTAATGAAATTTATCGACAAACTGGAACGTAAATTCGGAAGATTCGGGATTCCGAATCTGACTGTTTACATCATCGGATGTTATGTGCTGGGGTATTTTCTGGCTATGTTTGCTCCGGGAGTTTTGAATATGCTGAGTCTTGATATGTCCATGGTCATGAAGGGACAGATCTGGAGACTGGTGACATGGGTGATCTATCCGCCGTCCAGTGTGGGAGGAACCGGCAATCTTGTGATGTTCCTACTCGCAATCTTTTTTTTCTATTATCCGATCGGTACTTCACTGGAACGTACCTGGGGAACTTTTCGGTACACATTGTATATTTTTTCAGGTGTTTTGTTTACTGTGATCGCAGCAGTGCTTTTACATGTATTTACAGGTGGTTATGTGGTGATGAACGGGATCGCCTATTCTCTTGGCGGAAATATTTTTACCACATATTATATCAGTCTTTCTATTTTCCTTGCCTATGCAGTCACATATCCGGATCTTCAGTTGCTTCTTATGTTTGTGATCCCGATCAGGATGAAATGGATGGCCTTTGTATACGGACTGTTCATTGCGTGGGATATCGTATCTTATCTTCGAGTCGGGCTTTGGGTAGGCGTAGTACCGATCGTAGCATCACTTTTAAACTTTGTGATCTTTTATTTCAGTACCCGTGATATGAACCGATACAATCCGAAGGAGATCCACAGGAGGCAGCAGTTTAAGAAGGCTGTGGCTCCTTCCAGAACAGGGTTCGGTCCGGATGGGATCGCCAAGCATAAATGTGCGATCTGCGGACGTACCGAAAAGGATGACCCAAACCTGGAGTTTCGTTTCTGCTCAAAGTGCAACGGAAATTATGAATATTGTCAGGATCATTTATTTACACATAAACACGTACAGTAAAACGCACAAACGAAGGAGAACATTATTATGAAAAAAACTAAGATTATCTGTACACTTGGACCTGCCAGTAATAACAGGGAAACTCTGAAGGCTCTTATGGAGAATGGAATGGATATTGCCAGATTCAACTTTTCTCACGGAGACCACGAGGAGCAGAAGGGCCGTGTGGATATGATCAAGGAGCTTCGTGAGGAGCTTGATATGCCTATTGCCATGCTTCTTGACACAAAGGGACCGGAGATCCGTACCAGACTTTTAAAGGACGGACAGAAGGTTAAGCTGGAAGCGGGAAAACAGTTTGTACTTGGAATTGGCGATTTTGAAGGCGACAGCACAAAGGTTGCTATCACATATGAGACACTTTACAAGGATGTAAAACCGGGAAACAGAATCCTCATTGATGATGGTCTGATCGAGTTGGAGGTTAAGGCGATCAAGGGAACCGATATTGTCTGTGATATCTTAAACGGTGGTGAGCTGGGAGAGAAGAAGGGTGTAAATGTTCCTTATGTAAAAGTAAATCTTCCGGGAATCACAGAGCAGGATAAAAAGGATATTATCTTTGGTATCGAGCAGAAATTTGATTTCATCGCGGCATCTTTTGTCCGTTCCGCAGAGGTGATCCGTGAGATCCGTAAGCTTCTGAATGATAATGGTGGAAAGGATATCGGTATTATCGCGAAGATCGAGAATGCAGAGGGTGTTGAGAATATTGATTCCATCATTGAAGCATCTGACGGTATCATGGTTGCCAGAGGAGATCTCGGTGTGGAAATTCCTGCAAGCCAGGTACCTCACATCCAGAAGGAGATCATCCGTAAGTGTAACGAACATTATACACCGGTTATCACAGCAACACAGATGCTTGATTCCATGATCCGTAATCCGCGTCCTACACGTGCAGAGGTAGCTGATGTTGCCAATGCGATCTACGACGGAACCGATGCGATCATGCTTTCCGGAGAGACAGCAGCTGGTAAATATCCGGTTGATGCTCTTAAGATGATGGCAGATATCGCAGAGATGACAGAGCCGCATCTGGATTATAAAGTGTTTATTGAACATCGTTCCATGGATGGAAGAGAGAAGATCTCCAGTGCAGTGGCACTTGCAACGGTGCGTACTGCAAAGAACCTGAAGGCGAACGCTATCGTAACACCGACAATGAGTGGAAATACAGCCAGACTGATCTCCAATTTCCGCCCGAAGGTTCCGATCTATGCGATCACACCAAACTCAACTATCCAGCATAAACTTCAGCTGATCTGGGGTGTAACACCTCTGAAAGGATATCAGAGAGATACCACGGACCATATCATGTCTCAGGCCATGAATGTTGTCCGCAGCCGTCATCTGATACATAAAGGAGACCTTGTTGTATTTACAGCAGGAGACCCTGCGACCAACATGACAAACGGTCGTGGTGCAGTGACAAATATGATGCACGTGATCGAGGCAGAATAAGACTGAGTTTTCTTCGGGAACAGCAGTCGGAAAAACAGGAGATGCAGTTATTATGAAAAAAGAACCATTTGTGACATTTGAGAAACTTAACGAAATTACTGAAAAGTTTCCGACACCCTTCCATCTCTATGATGAGAAGGGGATCCGTGAGAATGCAAAAGCCCTGAAAGAGGCCTTTGCATGGAACAAAGGATTCAAAGAATTTTTTGCGGTAAAGGCAACACCGAATCCATATCTGATCAATATTCTGCAGGAGTATGGCTGTGGCTGCGACTGCTCCTCAGAAACAGAGCTTATGATGGCCAAGGCAGTAGGCTGCAAAAAGGGCGATATCATGTTTTCTTCCAATGACACACCGGAGAAAGAGTTCAGATATGCAGATGAGATCGGTGGGATCATCAACCTTGATGACATCACACATATTGAGAGCGTAGAGAAAGCTCTCGGAAAAATCCCGGAAGTGATCAGCTGCCGTTACAATCCAGGTGGAGTATTTAAGATCAGTAACGGTATCATGGATAATCCCGGAGATGCAAAATACGGAATGACTACCGAGCAGATCTTTGACGCATTCCGTATCCTGAAATCCAAAGGTGCCAAAGAGTTCGGAATCCATGCATTCCTTGCAAGCAACACAGTGACCAATGATTATTATCCAATGCTTGCAAAGGTTATGTTTGAGCTTGCCGTGAAGCTTCAGAAGGAGACAGGTGCACACATTAAATTCATCAACCTTTCCGGTGGTATCGGAATTCCTTATAAACCGGATCAGGAGCCAAATGATATCCGTGTGATCGGTGAGGGTGTCCGCAAGGTTTATGAAGAAGTACTTGTTCCGGAAGGAATGGGTGATGTTGCAATCTATACAGAGCTTGGCCGTTTCATGATGGGACCGTATGGCTGCCTTGTCACAAAAGCAATCCATGAGAAGCATACACATAAAGAGTATATCGGCGTAGATGCCTGTGCAGTAAATCTGATGCGTCCGGCTATGTATGGTGCTTATCATCACATTACGGTTATGGGTAAGGAGAACGAGCCGTGCGATCATAAATATGATGTGACAGGTTCCCTCTGTGAGAATAATGATAAATTTGCCATTGACCGTATGCTTCCGAAAATCGACAAGGGAGATCTTCTTGTGATCCATGATACAGGTGCTCATGGTTTTGCAATGGGTTATAACTACAATGGTAAACTGAAATCTGCAGAGATCCTTCTTCATGAGGACGGCAGCTTTGAGATGATCCGTCGTGCCGAGACACCGAGAGATTATTTTGCAACCTTTGACTGCTTCCCTGTTTTTGAGAAACTTCTTCAGGATGAAGACGAACTGAAATAAAATAGCGGAAATATATAAAAACAGCCCTCTATGCATCTTGGTAATGATGCATAGAGGGCTGTTTTATGTTTAAGTATCTGGTAGGCATAAGATCGCGAGCAGGGCGGAAGGTGGTCAAATGCAGGGTTACTGCTTCCGGCTGCCGGAGATTTCTGCCAAGGCTTTTCTAAACTCAAAGAAAAACAGGATGGCAGTAAATGTAACGGCCAGGATATCCGCAACCGGCTCGGCCATATAAACTGCATTTGTCCGGTCAGCACGGAAAATATTGGGCAGGATATAGATCAGCGGGATGACCAGAATAAATTTCCGGACAATAGCCACAATGATGGAATCTTTGGCTCTGCCAAGGGAGATAAAGGTCATCTGGCAGGCAATCTGGATACCAAAGATAAACACAACTGCCATATAGATCCGGAGCGCTGTTTTTGTGAAAGCAAGTAATGTACTGTCCGAAGTAAACATTCCGGCAAAGATCTGCGGGAAGATCATAATGATCAGCCACAGGATCACGGAATAAGAAACACTTGTTTTTATAAGAAGCTTAAATGTAGAACGTACACGTTTTTCGTTACGTGCACCATAGTTGTAGCTGATGATAGGCTGTGCACCCTGACCAAGTCCCTGAAGAGGAAGCATGGCAAACTGCATGACGCTGGTAAGGATGGTCATGGCTCCTACGGCAACATCCCCGCCGTATTTTAAGAGGGAGGAGTTGTAGCAGACAGAGATAACGCTTTCACTGAGCTGCATGACAAAGAGAGAAGAGCCAAGAGCCATACAGGGCAGAATGATATCGGCTTTCAGTTTCATGGTGCTTTTCCGAAGCTTCAGGAAGGTCTTTTTTCCAAAGAGGAAGGAGAGGACCCAGATGCAGGAAAATGCCTGGGAGATCACTGTTGCCAGAGCAGCGCCCCGGACACCCATGTGGAATCCGAAAATAAAAACCGGATCCAGAATAATGTTGGAGATCGCACCGATCAATACGGAGAGCATTCCGGTTTTTGCGAATCCCTGGGCTGTGATGAAATTATTCATGCCAAGAGTCAGCTGTACAAAGATAGTTCCTACTGCATAGATATTCATGTAACCCACCGCATAGTCGATGGTGTTTGCACTGGCGCCGAATGCAAGGAGAAGGCTGCGGTTTCCGAGAAACAGGATAACAGTCAGGATCAGGGAGATGATGATCTGCATGGTGAAGCAGTTTCCGAGAGTCTGTTCGGCTTTCGACGTGTCATTTTTACCCATAAAGATGCTGGCTCTGGGAGCGCCTCCGTTTCCGACAAGAGCAGCGAAGGCAGATACGACCATAATAAGCGGCATACATACACCTACACCGGTAAGGGCAAGAGCACCCTCTCCGGGAATATGACCAATATAGATACGATCGACGATATTGTAGAGCATATTGATGAGCTGTGCGGCAACGGTAGGAAGTGCAAGCTGCAGAAGAAGCTTTCCGACAGACTCGGTTCCTAAAAAGCTTTTGTCTTTTTCCATTTTTTTATTCCTTTCGTGTTTTTTGATAGTATATAATAAAGACCTGACAGATTTCTCCGTCAGGTCTTTTATGCGAATGCCGCTGGCCGGACTCGAACCGGCACGGATCGCTCCGCTTGATTTTGAGTCAAGTGCGTCTGCCAATTCCGCCACAGCGGCATAACCATTTATTATAATAGCACAGTATCAGGTGGCTTGCAAGGATTTTTTCAGAATAAAGGTATTATTTGGAAATATTTTTAATTCTAAAAAGTTTATGAAATCGGATGAGGCATCCTTGAAATTGACTGAAAAAAGTGGTAGAGTGTACTACAAGGCTGTACCACTTGATATAGCACTGTGGATATAGCAATATACTATAAGATAACGGAGGAGACTGCATGAATCTGAATTCAAAAAAACCAGAGAAGCGGCCACTGTATGTATATTACATTATTGCGGTCGTAATTATTGTTCTGCTGAATGTTTTTGCTCTTCCTGCTCTTTCTGAGAGAAGTGTAAAAGAGACCGATTACACCACCTTCCTGAAAGCTGTAGACAGAGGAAAAGTATATGAAGCAACTATTAATTCTGATTATATCTATTATACGATGAAGGTAGATGGAAATGATGTCTATTGTAAGACGGTATCTGTAGAGGATCAGGATCTTGTATCCCATCTTTACGATGCGGGCGTAAGTATAGAGGGTACTGCACCTCAGAGACAGTCCCTGCTTTTATCTCTGATCCTGGGATATGTACTCCCGATCGCAATTTTTATTCTCCTGGGACGCTGGCTCAGCAAGAAGATGATGAGTTCCATGGGAAACGGAGGACCGGGAGGAATGATGTCCTTTGGCAAAAGCAATGCCAAGGTTTATGTGAAATCCTCTACGGGAATCAAATTTTCAGATGTTGCCGGTGAGGATGAAGCCAAGGAGCTTTTGACGGAAATTGTAGATTTCCTTCATAATCCGGAGAAATACAGAGAGATCGGTGCTTCCATGCCGAAGGGTGCCCTTCTTGTAGGCCCTCCCGGAACCGGTAAAACTCTTCTTGCCAAGGCAGTTGCCGGTGAGGCGGAGGTTCCGTTTTTCTCAATTTCCGGTTCGGAATTTGTGGAGATGTTTGTGGGTATGGGTGCTGCCAAGGTCCGTGATCTTTTTAAACAGGCCAATGAGAAGGCACCATGTATCGTATTTATTGATGAGATCGATACCATCGGCAAGAAACGTGACGGCTCCGGAATGGGCGGCGGAAACGATGAGCGTGAGCAGACACTGAACCAGCTTTTGACAGAGATGGACGGTTTTGACGGTTCCAAGGGTGTTGTGATCCTGGCAGCTACCAACCGACCGGATTCCCTTGACCCTGCACTTCTTCGTCCGGGACGTTTTGACAGAAGGATCCCGGTTGAGCTTCCGGATCTTCAGGGGCGTGAGGAAATCCTGAAGGTTCATGCCAAGAAGATCAAAATTGCGGATACAGTCCGGTTTGATGAAATTGCCAAGGCGGCAGTCGGTGCCTCCGGTGCGGAGCTTGCCAATATTGTCAACGAGGCAGCTCTCCGTGCAGTCCGCGACGGACGGAAATTTGCCACACAGGCGGATTTTGAAGAAAGCATCGAAGTTGTTATTGCCGGATATCAGAAAAAGAACCGTGTACTTTCCAATAAGGAAAAGCTGATCGTTTCCTATCATGAGGTTGGTCATGCACTGGTTGCTGCCAAGCAGACAGATTCTGCACCGGTCCATAAGATCACGATCATTCCACGTACCTCCGGTGCACTGGGATATACCATGCAGGTAGATGAGCAGGAACATTTCCTGATGACTAAGGAAGAACTGGAGAATAAGATCGCTACATTTACAGGCGGCCGTGCAGCGGAAGAGCTGATCTTCCATTCCATTACTACCGGTGCCTCCAATGATATTGAGCAGGCGACTAAGATTGCCAGAGCGATGATCAGCAGGTATGGTATGAGTGATGATTTTGACATGGTTGCCATGGAAAATGTAAGCAATCAGTATCTTGGCGGAGATGCAAGTCTAACCTGTTCCTTTGAGACGCAGACGCTTTTGGATAAGAAGGTTGTGGAGCTTGTAAGACGGGAGCATGAAAAGGCTACGAAGATCCTGACAGATAACATCGGAAAGCTCCATGAGATTGCCAAGTATCTGTATGAGCATGAGACGATCACCGGTGAGGAGTTTATGAAGATCTTGAATGAAGCGCCGGTGGAGATTGAGAATACACAGGAAAATTAAATATGTTGGCGGGAGGGACGCCGAAGGGAATACTTCTGTAAGGTCTTCGGCTTCCGTTGGGCGTTAGTTCTAAGGCCCTGAAAATCTGCTAAAACCATTAAAAAAAGTTCGGAACTCGCGGCTTGTTGCCGCTCAGACAGCCGAACTTTTTTTTATAACGCAGATTTCCAGAACCTAAGGACTAGCAGCCCTCCTCCAGAGACAGAGCCATACAGAAGTATTCCCTCCGGCTGTGCTCTGGCCATGTGGATTGCTTCTGACTAGTCTTTACCATATTTCCGGGTGTACCTTGGAACAGGTGAGTGCCAGACTTCCGGGGCCGATGTGGCAGGAGACGCTCAGGGAGAGAGGGAAGATGTTGACTTCACCGATATTCGGGAAGGTGGTGAGGACTTCTTTTTGGAATTCTTCGGCTGCTTCCAGGTTGTGGGAGTGGATGACATCCAGGTTGATCTTTTCTCCAAAGCGGTCTGCAATGTCATCTTTGATGGCTTTAGTCATAGTGTTTTTTGCCTGGGTCATGGTGCGGGCCTTGGAGAAGGCGTCCAGCTTTTCGCCCTGGATCTGCAGAACCGGTTTCAGACGGAGCATGGTTCCGATGGCTGCAGCTGCAGGAGTGATGCGGCCGCCCTGTTTCAGGTACTTCAGAGTAGCTACAGTGATATAGATGCTGGAGTCGAAGCGGGTTTCTTCCAGCCAAGTTCCAATCTCATCGGCAGAGAGACCGTTTTTAGCCTGCTGGATAGCCTCGATGGCAGAGTAACGTAAGGTTCCGGAGATCCTCTGGTTGTTTACGACACGTACACGGCCATCATAGTCTTCTGCAAGCATGCGGGCAGTCTGCATGGAACTGGAGAGACCGCTGGACATGGGGATATGTACGATCTCGTCGTAGTCTTTGAGCAGCTTGTCCCAGAGGGTAGTGACGGATTCCGGTGTGGGCTGGGATGTGGAAACTTTGCAGCCTGGATTTTGTTCAAGATGCTGAAAGAACTCTGATTGGTTCATGTCAATGTCTTCCAGATATTCCTTATCATCTATAAAAAACGGCATTGGAAGCATGTAGATGCCAAGGTCTTTTACCTGAGCGGGAGACATGCCGCAGTTACTGTCTGTAACGATTGCTATAGATTTCATAATGGTGATCCTCCTTGCCTGGATTTTCATATTTGGTCAGTTTTTCTGTTTTCTGACCGGGATATCTCAAGTATACCACAGGAAACCGCCCTTGTCATTCAACGTTTAATTCGCTATAATGATATAATATTCTGGGAAATATTTCCCCAGTCTGGGGCAAATTGTGAAGCGGGATCTCAGAAGAGGCTTATCATATGGGAGAATCCGCTGCTTTGAAAGAGAGGGAAAATATGAACTGTCGTATTGCAGAGGGAATGGTTAATAAATATATCGATCATACGTTGCCGTTGAATGATCTGGAGGATTTTCTAGAGCATATTGAGAAGTGTTCCTCCTGCTACGATGAGCTTGCCACATATTTCATTGTACATAAGGCCATGCAGCAGCTGGATGAGAAACAGGAAGATACTGTTCTGGATTTTAAGGAGCTTCTGGAAGAGGATATCCGAAAATCCAGAAGGTATATCCGAAAAAAGAAATTTCACAGAGCGATCGCTGCAGTGGCAGTCTGCGTTCTGATCGCGGCACTGGTGGTCTTTCTTGTTTTTGTGATCCTGGAACTGAAGGAGGGAATTTGATTTTGAGTGAAAAAATATTACTGATCGATGGTCACAGCATCCTGAACCGTGCGTTTTATGGTCTGCCGGATCTTACCAATGCAGAAGGATGCCATACAGGAGCGGTATATGGATTTCTGAATATTATGTTCAGGATCATGGAGGAAGAGAAGCCGGAGTATCTTACCGTTGCATTTGATCTGAGTGCACCTACGTTCCGGCATAAGAGATATGAAGCTTATAAAGGTACCCGAAAACCCATGCCGGAGGAGCTTCGGGAACAGGTTCCGCTGATCAAGGAGATGCTTTCTGCCATGGGAATCAACATCATGTCCCTGGAAGGCTATGAAGCAGATGATCTTCTTGGTACGGTCGCCAGAAGAAGTGAAGCAAAGGGTATGGATGTTACCATTCTTTCCGGAGACCGTGATCTTCTTCAGCTTGCCACAGATAAGGTGCTGATCCGGCTTCCGAAGACTGTCCGGGGAAAGACAACCATTGAAAATTACCATACAGCGGAAGTTCTTGAGAAATATCAGGTAACGCCGCCGCAGATCATAGAACTGAAAGCGCTGATGGGCGACAGCTCCGATAATATTCCGGGAATCCCGGGCGTTGGAGAGAAAACCGCGACCAAGATGATCGTGCAGTTCGGTTCCATTGAGAATGCTCATGAGCATCTGGAAGAAGTAAAGCCTAATAAGGCGAAAGAATCTCTTCGTGAGCATTATGATCTGGCACAGCTTTCCAAAGAGCTTGCAACCATCAACACAGATAGTCCGCTGGAATTTTCCTACGAAAAAGCGAAAGTGGAAAATCCCTATACTCCGGAGGCATATGAATTGTGTAAACGCCTGGAATTTAAGAACATGCTGAACCGTTTTGATCCGGCTACGACAGCAGATTCCTCCATGGAACTGGAATTTTTTACCTGTAATGATCTTTCCGGTGTGGAGGCACTGTTTGAAAAAGCAGCGCAGAAAGATCAGGTGGGTATTTCTGTTCTTGCAGATCCGGATCAGGTGTATACCGTGGGATTGGTCCTGGATGAAAAAGAAATCTATCAGATTCCGGTGGGAGGACTTCTCACAGGGGATTACCTTTGCGGAAAACTGAAAACTCTGGCGGACAGTACGGTGCTCTGTGCTATGGATATTAAATCAGTTCTCAAACATGTTTCCCTTGATGATCCGAAGAAGGTTTTTGATGCGGGGGTTGCTGCATATCTTCTGAACCCGCTGAAATCTTCCTATTCCCATGATGATATCGCCAAAGAATATCTGGATGGTATGATGTTCCCCTCAAAGGAAGACCTTCTTGGAAAGACTTCTCTGAAAAAGGCCTGGGAAGAGGAACTGGAATGCCTTGGAAATTATGCCTGCTATCAGGCGTTTGTGCCCTGCATGGCCCGAAAGGTTCTTCTTGAAAAACTGGATGAAACAGGCATGCGTAAGGTTTATGATGAGATCGAGCTTCCTCTTGTCTTTACCCTGGATTCTATGGAAAAATGGGGGATTTCCGTTAAGGGTGAAGAGCTTAAGAGCTATGGTGAAAAACTTAAAGTCCGTATCCAGGAGCTGGAAAAAACCATCTGGCAGGAAGCAGGGGAGGAGTTTAATATCAATTCCCCGAAACAGCTGGGTGTGATCCTTTTTGAAAAGCTGGGACTTCCAGGTGGAAAGAAGACCAAGACCGGCTATTCCACAGCGGCGGATATCCTGGATAAGCTGGCGCCGGATCATGCCATCGTAAAAGATATCCTGGAGTACCGCCAGCTGACCAAGCTGAAATCCACTTATGCAGATGGTCTCGGAAATGTGATCGGAGAAGATGGAAGGATCCACTCTACTTTTAATCAGACGATCACAGCAACCGGTCGTATCAGCAGCACAGATCCGAATCTTCAGAACATACCGGTCCGCATGGAGCTGGGAAGGCTGATCCGTAAGGTTTTTGTGCCGGAAGAGGGATTTGTATTTCTGGATGCTGATTATTCCCAGATCGAGCTTCGTGTGCTGGCACATATGTCCGGTGATGAAAAACTGATCCAGGCTTATCGTGAGGCGGAGGATATCCACCGGCTCACCGCATCCCAGGTGTTTCATGTGCCGCTGGATGAAGTGACATCTCTTCAGCGAAGAAATGCTAAGGCGGTAAATTTCGGAATCGTTTATGGGATCAGTTCCTTTGGACTGAGCCAGGATCTGAGTATTACCAGAAAAGAGGCATCTGCCTATATTGAGAAATATTTCGAGACCTATCCGAAGATCAAGGGCTTTCTGGACGGTCTGGTAAAGGATGGCAAGGAACACGGTTATGTGACAACTATGTTCGGCAGACGAAGGCCCGTGCCGGAGCTGAGATCCAGTAATTTCATGCAGCGTTCCTTCGGAGAACGTGTAGCCATGAACTCTCCGATCCAGGGTACTGCAGCAGATATCATCAAAATAGCCATGAACCATGTTTATGAACGAATGAAAAAAGAGGGACTGCGTTCAAGACTGGTGCTGCAGGTTCACGATGAGCTTCTGATCGAGACAAAGAAAGAAGAGATCGAGGAAGTTTCCCGTATTCTGGAAGAAGAGATGAAGGGAGCTGCAGACCTTGCAGTGGAACTTGACGTAGATATGCACCAGGGTGATAGCTGGTATGAGGCGAAATAAATGAGAGTGATCGGAGTAACCGGCGGAGTAGGGGCCGGAAAAAGTACAGTACTTGGAATCATGGAAGAAGATTTCCAGGCATATGTGATCCAGGCAGACCAGCTTGGTCACATTCTGATGGAACCGGGGGAAGAATGTTACGATGCGGTGATCGCATTGTTTGGAAAAGAAATCATAAAAAAAGATAAAACTATTGACCGGAGACGGATTTCTGATGTAGTATTCACAGATAAGGATATGCTTTTGAAATTAAACGGGATCATCCATCCGGCTGTAAAGCAGAGAATCCTAGATCTTCTTGGAGAACAGAAGGAAGCCGGAAGAGAGATCTGTGTTGTGGAAGCTGCTCTTTTTCTGGAAGAGAATTATCAGGAATTCTGTGATGAAGTCTGGTATGTGTATACAGAGGAGGAAATCCGGATCCGTCGTCTGATGGAAAGCCGTGGCTATTCCAGAGAGAAATCTCTTGGCATTATCCGAAACCAGGTATCTGACCAGGTTTTCAGAGAACATACGGATTATGTGATCGAGAATAATGGAGATCTGAAGGGTACCCGGAGACAGATCAGAGAAGGGATAGAGAGAAATGAGACTTTGTAGTATTGCCAGCGGAAGCAGCGGCAACTGTATTTATGTGGGATCTGAGGAGGCACATGTTCTGGTAGATGTGGGGATCAGCGGGAAGAGTATCGAAAAAGGCCTGAATTCCCTGGATCTTACCGGAAAAGATGTGGACGGTATCCTGATCACACATGAACATTCCGACCATATCAAGGGACTGGGAGTGATCTCCAGAAAATACGGAATTCCCATCTATACCACAGGTGGAACAGCAGATGCCATGCTTCGTATGAAATCCCTTGGAAAAATGCCGGAGGGACTGATCCACGAGATCCGGGAGGATGAGCCTTTTGGGATCAAGGACCTGACGGTAAATCCTTTTACCATTCCCCATGATGCTGCACAGCCGGTGGGTTACCGCCTGGAATGCGGAGAGCATTCTGTGGGCATTGCCACAGACCTTGGAAAATATAATGATTACATTGTAAAAAATCTGGAGAATCTGGATGCGGTGCTTTTGGAAGCAAATCATGACATCCGCATGCTTCAGGTTGGAAAATACCCTTATTATCTCAAACAGAGGATTCTGGGAGACCGTGGGCATCTCTCCAATGAGAATGCAGGACGTCTGCTCTGTCGGATCCTCCATGATAATTTGAAGGCGGTTTTTCTTGGCCATTTAAGCAGAGAAAACAACTATGAAGAACTTGCCTACGAGACTGTGTGCTCGGAGGTGACACTTGGTGACAACCCGTACCGTTCCAGGGATTTTAAGATCCAGGTAGCGAAGAGGGATCACATATCAGAAATAATCACAGTGTAGAAAGGAAAAAACGATGAAGAAGACAATTATCACAGTAGTAGGAAATGACACAGTAGGAATTATTGCAAAGGTTTGTACATATCTTGCAGAGAATCAGGTTAATATTCTGGATATTTCTCAGACCATCGTTCAGGGTTACTTCAACATGATGATGATCGCAGACACAGCAAAATGTGAAAAGGATGGCGGTGAACTTGCAAAAGAGCTTGAAAATCTGGGCAAGGAGATCGGTGTTGTGATCCACTGCCAGCATGAAGATATTTTTAACATGATGCATCGAGTATGATCAAGCAGCGAGTGCGGATTGCCAATGCATATGATATCTACTTTACATCAATCATCAGGGAGAAAATAAAATGATCAATATTTTTGAGGTAAACGAGACAAATAAAATGATCGAGCAGGAGAATCTGGATGTGCGTACCATCACCATGGGGATCAGCCTTCTGGACTGTATCGATCCTGACCTGGATGCACTGAATCAGAAAATATACGAAAAGATCACCACAAAGGCCAGAAATCTGGTAGCTACCGGTGATGAGATCGCAACCGAGTACGGTATCCCGGTTGTGAATAAACGAATTTCCGTAACACCCATTGCTCTGGTTGGCGGGGCTGCATGTAAGAAACCGGAGGATTTTGTGACCATCGCAAGAACGTTGGATAAATGTGCCAAGGAAGTTGGCGTTAACTTTATCGGCGGATATTCTGCACTGGTAAGCAAAGGAATGACTCCGGCAGAGGAGCTTCTTATCCGCTCCATTCCTCAGGCAATGGCAGAAACAGAGCGCGTCTGCAGTTCTGTAAACGTTGGTTCCACCAAGACCGGTATCAACATGGATGCCGTAAAGCTGATGGGCGAGATCATCCTCGCAACAGCAGAGGCTACTAAGGACCAGGATTCTCTTGGATGTGCCAAGCTGGTAGTATTCTGTAACGCACCGGATGATAACCCGTTTATGGCAGGCGCGTTCCACGGTGTCACAGAGGCGGACTGCATCATCAACGTAGGTGTCAGTGGCCCCGGAGTTGTAAAGAAAGCTCTGGAGCAGGTTCGTGGCGAGGACTTCGGAACTCTCTGCGAGATGATCAAACGTACCGCATTCAAGGTTACACGAGTTGGACAGCTGGTTGCACGTGAGGCATCCAAGCGTCTTGACGTGCCGTTTGGTATTGTGGATCTTTCTCTTGCACCGACACCGGCTATCGGTGATTCCGTAGCTGAGATCCTGGAAGAGATCGGCCTTGAGAGAGCCGGTGCACCTGGAACAACTGCAGCGCTTGCACTTCTCAACGACCAGGTGAAGAAAGGCGGCGTTATGGCAGCAGCTGCTGTGGGCGGATTAAGTGGTGCCTTTATTCCTGTCAGCGAGGATCAGGGAATGATCGATGCGGTAAACGAGGGAGCTCTTACTCTGGAGAAGCTGGAAGCCATGACCTGTGTATGCTCTGTTGGTCTGGACATGATCGCAGTTCCGGGAGATACCAAGGCGACTACACTGGCAGGTATCATTGCAGATGAGTCTGCTATCGGCATGGTAAATCAGAAGACAACTGCAGTACGTCTCATCCCGGTTATCGGTAAGGGTGTGGGCGAAACGGTTGAGTTCGGAGGTCTTCTTGGCTATGCTCCGATCATGCCTGTAAATTCCTTCTCCTGTGATGCATTTGTACAGAGAGGTGGAAGGATCCCGGCACCGATCCACAGCTTTAAGAATTAATTTTATTTTTGGACTTGACAGACTCACGTTGATGTGCTAAAGTAAACACAACTTAAAAAACAAACCAGTGAGAAAGAGAAGTAAACATTTCAGGAAGCTTCACAGAGAGCGGTGATGGTGGAAATCCGCAGGGGACCAGATGTTGAATGGACTTTCGAGGGCGGCCCGAACTATTTATCTGTACAGTAGGCGCCGACGGGAACCGAACCCGTTACCAATGAGGAGTGTATGTTAGTACACCGGAAAGTGGACGATTCGTCAATTTGAGTGGTACCGCGATAATAAAGAACTTTTATTACCGTCTCAAGCATGATATAAGCTTGGGACGGTTTTTGTGTTACAGGAAAAGCGATTCTGTCGCATGAAAGTTGTTCCGGAAAAGCAGACCGCAAGGTGTACAAAAGGTAATCATAAGCGGAAATAAGAAGGGAGAACAAAACCATGAAAAAAAGAATGTTAGTGATCGCAGCAGCAGTAGCAGCAACAACTATGATGATGACAAGCCCGGTTATGGCGGAAGATTTTAAAGTGGGCATCTGCAATTATGTAGATGATGCTTCCCTGAACCAGATCGTAGACAACATCCAGTCCCGTCTGGAGGAGCTTGGCAAAGAAAAGGGTGTCACATTTGATGTGTCTTATGATAACTGTAATGCAGATGCCAGTGTTATGGAACAGATCATTTCAGATTTTCAGGCGGATAAGGTTGACCTGATGGTTGGTGTGGCTACACCGGTGGCAATGCGTATGCAGTCCGCTACAGAGGGAAGCGATACACCGGTTGTTTTCTCCGCAGTATCTGATCCGGTTGGCTCCGGCCTTGTAGATTCTCTGGATGCTCCTGGTGCAAATATCACAGGAACCAGCGATTACCTGGATACTTCTTCTATCATGAAGCTGATCCAGGCACAGAATCCGGATGTAAAGAAGATCGGTCTTCTCTATGATGTAGGACAGGATTCCTCCACAACAGCGATCCAGGAAGCAAAAGATTATCTGGATAAAGAGGGAATCGAATATGTAGAGCGTACCGGAACCACTACCGATGAAGTCCAGCTCGCAGCAGATGCACTGATCGCTGACGGTGTGGATGCCGTATTTACACCTACGGACAACACCATCATGACAGCAGAGCTTTCTATTTATGAAAAATTCATCGATGCAGGAATCCCGCACTACACAGGTGCCGACTCCTTTGCATTAAATGGTGCCTTTGTAGGATATGGTGTTGATTATGCAAATCTGGGACAGAAAACAGCCGATATGATCGCTGACATCCTGATAGATAATGCGGATCCGTCTAAGACAGCTGTTGAAACCTTTGACAATGGTACTGCAACAGTTAATACAGAAACCTGCAAGGCACTTGGACTTGATTTCGATACCGTAAAGAAGGCATTTGAGCCTCTCTGCACACAGGTAAATGAGATCACAACTGCAGAAAGCTTTGATGAAGTAGAATCAAAATAAATTAACCGCTCACTTTTGTGAGCAGTTATGAAATAAATCCAATTGGAGGAAATCACTGTGACGATTGCAACTATGCTCTCCCTCGGGGAGACTGCCCTGAAGCTTGGACTGATCTGTTCTCTGACAGTTCTTGCTTTGTTCCTTAGTTATTCCATGCTGAATGTCTGCGACCTTTCTACAGATGGCTGCTTTACCTTCGGGGCCGCTGTAGGAGCCGTAGTTGCTGTAAGCGGACATCCGTTTCTGTCCATTGCGGCAGCCATGGCAGCAGGTGTTACATCAGGATTTGTAACGGCTATCCTGCAGACGAAGCTGGGAGTAGACAGCCTGCTTGCAGGTATCATTGTAAATACTGCATTATATTCCGTAAATATCGCGGTCATGGGAGGGTCATCCCTGATCAATATGAATCGGACGACCACAGTATTTACCATGATGAAGGATGCGCTTGCAGGTACACCGTTAAAAGGCAGGGAAGATATCCTCATTGCAGCCATCGCAGTGATCCTCGTGATCGTATTTCTGGTATTCTTCCTGAAAACAAGACTTGGCCTTGCGATCCGGGCAACCGGAAATAATTCTGATATGGTAAAATCTTCCTCCATCAATCCGGTCTTTACAACGGTGATCGGCCTTTGCGTGGCAAATGCATTTACCGCACTTTCCGGATGTCTTCTGTCTCAGTCACAGAAATCCGTAGATATCAACATCGGTCAGGGTATGGTCACCATCGCACTGGCATCCTTGCTGATCGGAGGTACTCTTCTCGGACATGGAGGAATTTTTGTGAGAGCGGTGGGAATGGTGCTTGGTTCCTTTATCTTCCGCCTTGTGTATACCATCGCACTTCGGTTCAATATGCCGGCATTTATGCTGAAGCTGGTATCCTCTGTGATCGTTGTTCTTGCAATTTCCGGTCCGTATCTTAAGAAACAGTGGCCGCAGATCCGAAGAAGAATGACTCATACAAAAGGAGGAAGATGATTCATGCTGAAAATCAGCCATATTTCAAAAACATTTAATCCGGGAACCGTAAACAAAAAAAAGGCGATCACAGATCTTTCCCTGGAACTGAAAAAAGGCGACTTTGCTACGATCATCGGTTCCAATGGTGCAGGAAAATCAACACTTTTTAATGCGATCTGCGGTGATTTTCTTACAGATGCCGGTTCGATCGAGCTGGATGGCAGGGATATCACATTTATGCCGCAGCATGCACGCGCAAAAGAGATCGGACGTCTTTATCAGGATCCGATGCGTGGTACTGCACCGGGAATGACGATCGAAGAGAATCTTGCACTTGCAGCCGGCAAGGGTGGGTGGCTTTCCCGCACGACCCGGCAGGAAAAAGAGCGTTTTCGTGAGGAATTAAAGAAGCTGGACATTGGGCTGGAAGAGCGGATGAGCCATCCGGTAGGTCTTCTTTCCGGTGGACAGAGACAGGCGCTGACGCTTTTGATGGCAACCATGAATCCGCCGAAATTACTTCTTCTGGACGAGCATACGGCAGCCCTTGATCCGGGAACTGCTGAGAAAGTCCTTAATCTCACCAGACGGATTGTGGAAGAAAATCAGCTGACCTGTCTGATGATCACACACAATATGCAGTCAGCAATTGATCTTGGTAACCGTATCCTGATGATGGACTCCGGCAATATCGTGTTGGATATCGGAGGGGAAGAGAAGAAGGATATGACCGTGGATGGCCTTCTTGAGAAATTTAAAACGGGAGTGGGCAAGGCTTTGGATAATGACCGTATTCTTTTGTCTGAATAAACGGAATAAATAATGAAGAACCGTTACCGATCATGTGTAAAGTGGAAAATGAATAGCTGCTTTACACCGGTGATGGTTCTTTTTTTATGAAAATTCTTGAGTATGTCACGTTACCGTGATAAAATAAATGAAATCACTTTGTGATTTCATTTATGAGCAAGTAGCGAAGCGGATTGCGAATATCCGTTTAATTTTATTATGGAAGAGGGACGAATGACATGCAGTTTTCAAAAAGACTGGACCGATTTGGAGATGAAATTTTTGCTGCTCTGAACAACCGGCGTATGGAGCTGGAAGCACAGGGCATGAAGATCTATAACATGAGTGTGGGAACTCCGGATTTCAAGACTCCGGAATATATCAAGAAAGCTGTAGCGGAAGCAGCTATGGATGACAACAACTGGAAATACAGTCTCCGCGATTTGCCGGAGCTTCTGGACGCAGTCTGTACTTATTATAAAAAACGTTTTGATGTGGAACTGACACCGGATATGGTAATGACTGTTTATGGAAGCCAGGAAGGAATGGGGCATCTTGGCATGGCGCTTTGTGATGAGGGAGATACAGTACTTCTTCCGGATCCGTGCTATCCTGTATTTGCAGCAGGAAGTCTGATGGCAGGAGCAGTTCCTTACTATTATCCGCTGGTTGCAGAACATGATTTTCTTCCCTATGTAAAGGGAATTCCGGAAGAAATAGCGAATAAGGCTAAATATATGGTAGTATCCCTGCCGTCCAACCCGGTAGGAAGCATTGCCACTCCGGGACTTTACGAAGAAATCGTGGAATTTGCGAAAAAATATGATATTCTGATCATTCATGATAATGCGTACAGCGATATTATTTTTGACGGGGCATTTGGAGGAAGTTTTTTGGCCACTCCGGGAGCGAAAGATATTGGAGTGGAATTTTTCAGTCTTTCCAAATCCTTCAATGTTACAGGCGCAAGACTTAGCTTTCTGGTAGGCCGTCCGGATGTGATCGCAGCGCTTCGCAAATTGAGAAGCCAGATCGACTTCGGCATGTTCCTGCCGCTTCAGAAAGCAGCTATTGCAGCACTTCAGGGACCGCTGGACAGCGTAAAAGAACAGTGTCAGAAGTACCAGGAGAGAAGAGATGCTCTCTGCCAGGGACTTCGTGATATCGGATGGGAACTTCCAAATGGAAAAGGCACCATGTTTGTCTGGGCGAAGATCCCGGGTGGCCGCACCGACAGCATGGCATTCTGTATGGAACTGATGGAAAAGGCCGGCGTCATCGTGACTCCGGGAGCAAGCTTTGGTCCCCACGGAGAGGGCTACGTACGTTTCGCCCTGGTACTTCCGCCGGAGAAGATCCGGGAAGCAGTGGAAGCGATCCGAAAAAGCGGATTAAACTGAAGAACTGAAAGTTGTTCAAAATCCGATCTCAAGCCATGAAAAGATTACTTATCAGCGTTCAAGCCGCTGTGAATCTTAAATGATCCGCAGCGGCTTTTTCATCTCGTGGATGAAAGGCTGACCTGTTTTGTGGCAGAGAAGCATTTCGTAAAGATTGGAAGCCGCACAGGTTTCATTAAAAAATCGAAGCGCAGTTTCATCGAGGATCGCAGATGCATCGGCGGCTTTGGTGATCAGCGGGATCGAGGAGTTTTTCTTGATCTGTCTGAGAAACGGAGCGCTGTTTTTTTGAAAGCCAAGTACCCGGGCATAGGGAATGTGTCCGGGTGCTTTTGTTTTTTGGTCAAGAAAGATCTGGACAAGGCTGCGGCAGATAGCAGAACGGGTAATATCCCGTGTTTTCAAAAGATCCGCAAACTGGGAAAAACCTTCATATTGATTTCGGGATTTCAGGATACGCCGGATCAGTGCATCCGAAAGCTCCGGATACATTTTTAAAGTTTCTTCGGATTCCAGAAGCAGTTTGTAATGCAGAGGAAGATCCAGTACTGAGTCAGAAAGCCATGCTCCTTTTTTGAGAGAATCCAGGAATCCGGGAAGGGAAGCAGAAGGGATCAACCGGGAAAGATCAGCAGACTGCACAGTTCCTTCGGATTTTTTCATAAGGCTCCGGATGCCGGAAGCAGAGGGAAATTCTTCGTCGGAAAGAAGAGAAAAATCCGTATCATGATAACCACTTCCCTTTCTTAAAAGTGCATGAGGAAGGATACGGCTGTTAAGACGGAGAAGCGCTTTGCAGTATTCGATTCCCAGGATGTTATTGGGAGAAGAAAGAATGAGTTCAATATGTTCTGATGAAACGCCGAATGTGTTATGCACGGAAGTGGCTTTTTCTCGCATGTAACGGATCAAAGCACTGCTTCTTGCAGCAGGAAAACTCATTCCGGTACGAAGATTCTGCTGAAGGAGTTTGCGGTATTCAAACGGTTCCTTTACAAGAATCTGTGCAATATTCATAAGAGTCTCTGTATCTCCGCATTCACTTCCGAAACATAGCTCATCTACAACACCAAGCCCGTCAAGAAGGCTTACGCCACCTGCGGCAAATCCTTCCGCACTGGCCGTTGCTGTCTGTACCGGCATTTCCAGGATCAGATTGGCGCCTCCGAGAAGAGCCATCTCAGCCCGGAGATGTTTTTCCATAAGGGCAGGAGCCCCTCTTTGGACAAAATCCCCGCTCATGGCGATCACAATATAATCAGCACCAAGGATCTCCCGGGCATAGCGGATCTGGTATTCGTGACCTTTGTGAAATGGGTTATATTCTGCAATGATTCCAACAACTTTCATATAAAAAAGTACCTGCCATTTCTGAAAATTATAATGGTGCTATTTTAACATAAGCAATGTAAAAAGTTAAGCGGCATTCGAAATCTGTTTTGCTGCCATAAACCCGAATGCTGCTGTCCGCTCTGGGCACGGCAACACCCTTTGTGAGATACAGAAATTACGCAAATTTATGATCATGCGCCGAAATCCTCGGGTCATCTGTGATCTTTATCCACAAAAAACACATCGCAGAACATTGTCGGTAAACAGTAACAATTGCACTTCAAAAAATACGCAGTATAGCCATTTTCTGACAATGAAACGCTTGAAAAGAAAAGGGTAAGGGGGTATAATAAACATAGTGTAGTGCCCGAACAGACACTAGCGTTTTTGTTACATCAAGAAAGGAGCCATTTAATCATGGGATTTGTTGAACTGCTTAAAAAAAGAGCAAAAGAAAGCGTAAAAACAATTGTACTGCCAGAGACAGAGGATATGAGAACTCTTGAGGCAACTGACAAGATTCTGAAAGAGGGAGTTGCAAAGATCATCCTCATCGGTAATGAGGAAGAGATCAACAAGAAAGCTGCAGAGGGCGGCTTTGATATTTCCGGTGCACAGATCGTAGATCCGGAGAAATCTGACAGAACTCAGGCATATATTGATAAATTTGTAGAGCTGAGAGCAAAGAAGGGAATGACACCTGAGAAAGCGAAAGAGATCCTTCATACTCAGTACCCATACTATGGCGTAATGATGGTTAAGATGGGGGATGCAGACGGTATGGTATCCGGTGCATGCCATTCTACAGCAGATACACTTCGTCCATGCCTTCAGATCCTGAAGACAAAACCGGGAACCAAGCTTGTATCCGCATTCTTCCTGATCGTTGTTCCGGATTGCGAGTATGGTGCAAACGGTGCATTCGTATTTGCTGATTCCGGTCTGAACCAGAACCCGACTCCGGATGAGCTTTCTGCGATCGCAGCATCTTCTGCTGAGTCCTTTAAGCTTCTTGTTCAGGAGGAGCCGATCGTAGCTATGCTTTCCCACTCCACTAAGGGAAGTGCAAAGCATCCTGACGTAGATAAAGTCGTAGAGGCTACAAGAATTGCCAAAGAGGAGCATCCGGAGCTTAAACTTGACGGAGAGTTCCAGCTTGATGCAGCTATCGTTCCAAGCGTAGGCGCATCCAAAGCACCGGGAAGCGAAGTAGCAGGTAAAGCTAACGTACTGGTATTCCCTGACCTTGATGCAGGTAACATCGGATACAAGCTTGCTCAGCGTCTTGGTAAAGCAGAAGCATACGGACCTGTTACACAGGGTATCGCAAAACCTGTAAACGACCTGTCTCGCGGATGCTCTGCAGATGATATCGTAGGTGTTGTAGCGATCACAGCAGTACAGTGCCAGGCAGAGGATAAATAATTATTAAAAGATCAGGAGAGTTAAATCATGAACGTATTAGTTATCAACTGTGGAAGTTCTTCATTAAAATATCAGTTAATCGATTCTGAGACAGAGAATGTACTTGCAAAGGGTCTCTGCGAGAGAATCGGTATTGACGGAAGACTGGTATATCAGAAAGCCGGATGTGACAAAGAGATCACAGAGGCAGCTATGCCAACACATAAAGAAGCAATCCAGATGGTACTGGATGCTCTTACAAACGATAAAACAGGTGCAATCGGAAGCCTTAAAGAGGTTAATGCGATTGGACATCGTGTCGTACACGGAGGCGAGAAATTTGCTTCTTCTGCAGTGATCACAGACGAGATGATCAAAGCAGTAGAAGAGTGCAATGACCTTGCACCGCTTCACAACCCGGCTAACCTCATTGGTATCCGTGTATGTGCAGAGCTTATGCCAGGCGTACCACAGGTAGGCGTATTTGATACCGCTTTCCATCAGACAATGCCTGCTAAAGCATATCTCTATGGACTTCCGCTTGACTTCTACAAGAAATATAAAGTAAGAAGATATGGTTTCCACGGAACATCCCACAGCTTCGTATCCAAGAGAGCTGTTGATTTCCTTGGCCTTGACAAAGACAACTCCAAAGTTATCGTCTGCCACCTTGGAAACGGATCTTCCATCAGCGCAGTTGTAAATGGCAAATGTGTAGATACAACAATGGGTCTTACACCACTTGAAGGTGTTGTTATGGGAACTCGTTCCGGTAACATCGATCCGGCTATCATGGAGTTCATTGCTAAGAAAGAGAACCTGGACATTGAGGGCGTTATGAATGTACTCAACAAGAAATCTGGTCTTCTCGGACTTTCCGGCGGACTTTCCAGCGACTTCCGTGACCTCAACGAGGCAGCTGAAGGCGGAAACGAGGATGCAGCTAATGCCATCGACGTTCTCTGCTATAGCATCGCTAAATTCGTAGGCGGATATGTTGCAGCAATGAATGGTGTTGACGCGATCGTCTTCACAGCAGGTATCGGTGAGAATGCGATCCCGGTACGTGAGAAGGTTGTCAGCTATCTCGGATACCTTGGCGTAACACTTGACAAAGATGCTAACGGACATCGTGGCGAGGAAATCGTGATCTCCACACCGGACTCTAAGGTTAAGGTTGCAGTTATCCCGACAAACGAGGAGCTTGCAATCTGCCGTGAGACTGTAGCACTGGTATAATCAGCTGTTTCAGTACCGGTACAGAACCGTTCGGGCATGATCGGTAATCAGGCAGAATTATATATTACTGTGGATCAGCAGTATACATTCGGGGGGCGGACAATTAAAGGTCCACCCCCGTAATTTACCCCGAATTTCTGATTAAGCCAACAGTAACAAAAAATTAAAAAAATGTAATATTTTCCCGAAAATAACGTTGACAAATCACAAGACCATATGTATAATGGATTGAGTGTGGATAGGAGAGACTTATGCAGATTCATTTATTAGACATTTCTTCCTGTGATGGCAAGACGATCCAGGAATCAGTTATTCCTGAACTGGAGAAGATTGATTTTCAGATGGGAAGTTTTCCGGTACTTGCGAAGGAACCGGTAGAGCTTACGATCACCAATACCGGTGATAAGGTTCTTGAGCTTACAGGAACCGGTAAGATTACAGTGGGCATTCCCTGTGACCGCTGTCTTGAGACAGTAGCCGTCGAGATACCGCTGGAATTTAAGAAGAAGCTTGATATGAAGCTTTCTGATGAAGAGCGTGTCAATGATCTGGATGAAAGCAGCTATCTCACAGGTATGAACCTGGATGTGGACCGGTTGGTCTATCTTGAGGTATTGATATGCTGGCCTTTAAAGGTCTTATGTAAAGAAGACTGTAAAGGTATCTGCAGCCGCTGCGGGAAGAACCTAAACGAAGGTCCCTGCGGATGCAAGGAGGAGCCTAAGGATCCCCGCATGGCAGCTATCAGTGATATATTCAGTAAATTTAAGGAGGTGTAACCTATGTCCATTTGTCCTAAGAACAAATCTTCCAAAGCTAGACGTGACAAGAGAAGAGCGAACTGGAAAATGAGCGCTATGAACCTTGTTAAATGTAGCAAATGTGGAGCACTTATGATGCCACACAGAGTTTGCAAAGCTTGCGGAAGCTACAATAAGAAGGAAATCATCAAAGTTGAGGACTAATTTTAATTAGACAGTCAATATATGATGCGAAAAGAGTCTGGTATGCTGAGATAAGTATACCGGCTTTTTTTATACTCTGGGGGGAAATAAAAAAATATGAAACAGAACAAGAATCAGAAAAATACCGCCGTGAACCAGATCACAGAGGGTGTGATCTGGAAGCAGCTTCTGATATTCTTTTTTCCGATCTTGTTTGGAACTCTGTTCCAGCAGATCTACAATACTGCCGATACAGTTGTAGTAGGCCGCTTTGTGGGAAAAGAAGCATTGGCAGCAGTAGGAGGTTCATCCAGTATGATCGTGAATCTCATCGTAGGTTTTTTTGTAGGTTTATGTTCCGGTGCGTCTGTAGTGATTTCTCAGTTTTACGGAGCGAAAGACCACAAAAACCTTAAAAAAGCACTTCACACATCCATGATCTTCTGCCTGGCTGCCAGTATTATTGTGGGAACAGCAGGTTTTATCCTGGCTGAGCCGATCCTTCACCTGATGAAAACACCGGCAGAAGTAATTCCCGATTCTGTGCTGTACCTGCATATCTATTTTGCGGGAACATTTTTCAATCTGGTCTACAACATGGTATCCAGTATCTTAAGAGCAGTGGGGGATTCCAAAAGACCGCTCTATGTGCTGATCATTACCTGTTTGTTGAATATTTTGCTGGATGTTGTGTTTGTGGTGATCTTCCATATGGGAGTCCTCGGTGTTGCACTTGCAACAGTCAGCTGCCAGGCAGTCAGTGCCATCCTTGTAACCTGGTTCCTGATGCGCGCAGAGGATATTTATCGTCTGGAATTTCATGAGATCCGTTTTGATCTCCGGTCTTTGGGGGCTGTTCTCAGAATTGGACTTCCGGCAGGACTGGAATCGGTGATGTATAATATTGCCAATCTCACCATTCAGATTTTTGTCAATGAACTGGGGACTGACACAGTGGCAGCCTGGGGAACTATGGGAAAGATTGATGCGGTGTTCTGGATGGTATGCAATGCTTTTGCCATCTCAATTACCACCTTTGTGGGACAGAATTATGGTGCCGGAAAATACCACCGCATGCGAAAAAGTGTCCGCGTCTGTATGGTGATGGCATACATTTCGGCGTTTATTGTAAGCGGAGCACTTATTCTGTTCGCAAATCCGATCTACCATTTGTTTACAACCGATCAGGTGGTTGTAGACATTGGGGTGCATATGATCCGTTTCCTGATTCCGTCTTATGCCATTTATGTTGTGATCGGAATTCTTTCCGGAGCGCTGCGCGGTGCCGGAAGAGTACTGGTTCCGATGATCCTGACCTGTGGAGGAGTCTGTCTTTTACGTATCATCTGGTTGTTTGCCTTTGTAAGATCTCATCCGGGGATCGAAAGTATCATGCTCAGTTATCCGGTGTCCTGGATAATTACTGCGGTACTGTTTGTCATCTATTATTTTCGGCGATTTCCAGGTATGCAGAAAAAGAAATAACAATATATGAAAAGGTGCTGATTCTGTGCAATAGCAGTGATCAGCACCTTTGTTTTGTTCGAAAGATGTCGATTTATTACGTATAGATTTGATTGCCTGAAAGCTGAAAAAGAGGTATTCTGGATGCAGATAGATGAAACATATGTAATGGGGATGACCAGATATGTATAATCTGCAAAAAACAATACGATATGGTTTTTGGTTGATACTTGAAGTTATTGCGCTGTGTGTCGGTATGATTTATAGCACGAGGACTGTACGGGCTGAACCTGAAGTACAGCAGCCGGCCAGAAAAGTAACAGAAGTTGTTACTGAAAAATGGACTGTGATCAGTGGAAAACGTCTGGATCTTATCCTGAAATATATGGGAGATATAAATTTTGAAAAAGAAGGAATCAGTCTTCGTATCCCTGCTTCTGTGGCACAAAGCTGGAAGGTAGCAGAGAATGGTACAATACAGGCACTGGTACAAAAGGTTTCCAATCATTCATATGAAATAAAGATCTATAAAGGCACTCAGAAGATCACGGATATTCCGGGGAGCCGGATCATGATACCGGTAAAAGAGATGTTTCCCAACGGAGATCCGGAAACTATGGAAATTACGGATTCCCGAGGAAGAAAACTAAAGACATTCCTGGATAAAAAGCAGGATCTTCTGATCGTTGACACGGACGAGACAGGAATTTTCTGCGTAAGAGGTCGGAAAATAGATGATATAGAAGAGAATCCTTTTGCAGTGGCAGTCCTGACGACAGCAACAATGATAACAGTGCTGATCGTAGGAATCCGAAGCAGATCCGGAAAGCGAGGTGACAGTCATAAAGGAGAAAAGTAGGCAATGGACCCTGATCTTTGGACTTACTGTGGTGTTATCTATGACTGTTTTTTTTATGATGTATCTCATAAATAATGAATATACAGCGAAAGGCGAGCAGCCCATTCAGGGAATCCTTTGTCTGGATGATAAAGATGCGGCGGCAAAGCTACATTATCTTGCCAGGGAATGGCAATATTTTCCGGGAAAGCTGCTTACACCTGAGATGCTGAAAAAGGATCCAGGATATTACAGTTGTTATATTTCGATCGGAGAACGTAATGAAATGGAACTGGGGAATAAAGAGGCTTCTACGTATGGATGTGGGACATACCGGATGTTTCTGATCCTGCCCGAAGAGGAAAAAATCTGGGCGATATCTATGGCGGAGGTTTTTTCCGCATACCGAATCTATATCAATGGAGAACTGGCCGGGGAAGTGGGGGATCCTGACGAAAAAACCTATATGGACCGGGTCATGAACCGTGTTTTTACGTTTCAGGGATCCGGGGTTGTAGAAATTGTCATAGCAGTAGCAGACAAAAGCCATATCAGATCCGGAATCCAGGCTATTCCGGTTTTGGGATCTCCGGTCCGTGTAAGCATACAGAGAGGACTGCGGGTACTCGGAAGCGGCTGTGCCATTGCGTTCTGTATCTGTATCATGTTTGGGACTCTTATGGTACATGTCAGAACCAGGACAAAAGAATTTGCTATTTTTAATCTGGTCTGTCTCTGTGTGGCAGGATATTCGTTATGCTCCCTGGTACATAATTTTTTTCTTCTTCCCACGAGGCCCTGGTATGCCCTGGAAACTATGATCTATTATCTGATCCTTTCCTGCATGATCCGGCTTGAGGATTGTATTATAGGAAAAAAAAGGGGCATATATCTGTTTCTTTTGATCGATCTCTGGATCGTAGTAGCTTTCTTTCTGGAGATTTTTGCGGATATACTTCCTTCAGCCAGGCTTCTTTATGATGTTGTCTGGATCAGTGAGGCAGTCAAATGGGTGGCAGCGATCTATATGCTGCTCAATACTTTTGGAGAAACAGATTGCAGATATGGAAAGATCGTTTTGGTGGGAACAACGATTTATGCCTGTTCCCTTGTGGCAGATCGGATAGGGTATCTTTATGAGCCGATTTTGGGAGGAGGTTTCCCGGAGACAGGTGGGCTGATACTGACAGCTGCGTTTGGCTGTGTTCTGTGGAGAGACCTGTCAGAAGCATATAAGATCAGTCTGACTTATGAGGTATATAGTCATCAGACTGAACTTCGTCTCCTTGCCCAGAAAAATCATTACGACCGATTAAAAGAACAGATGGAAGAAACCAGCCGTGTCCGTCATGATATGCGTCAGCACCTTCGTGTTCTGTCTGCATTACTGGAACGTGAGCAGTATGGAGAAATGCAGAAATACCTTTGCCGGTATACCCGTGAATTCCAGGAACGTTTGACCTATCATTCTTACTGTAAAAATCAGGTTGCCGATGCGATCTTACATTATTATGAAGAACTATGCAGAAAAAACGGGATCGTTTTTCAGTGTCAGGTAGAGGCACCGGAAAAAACAGGGATCCAGGATACAGATTTTTGTCGTCTCTTTGGAAATCTTCTGGAAAATGCCATAGAAGCGGCACAGCTTTGTCCGAAAGGCAGTTCCAGATTTGTCCGTGTACAGATACGTACCAGAAATAATAAACTTCTTATAAAAGAAGAAAACAGCTGCACAGATCCCTTACGCAGAAATAAAACAGGATTTTTTTCAGGTAAGCATTCCGGACAGGGGATCGGAACTGCGTCGATCATGGAAATTGCGGCACGTTATGGAGGGTTTGCGGATTTTCAGTCTGAAAATGGCATTTTTAAAGCTGAGATATTTCTTCATCTGACGCAAAGAGATACTGAAGATAGGCTTTACGGATAGCAGAAGAGCCACGTTTCCGGATCTGGACGACCTCCCCGTTGTCCAGAAGAAAGCCTTCTTCAGAAGCTTCCTGTATACGGTCCATATTGACGACACAGCCACGGTAACAGGAGAGAAAATTGGGACAGTCCCGGATCTGCTCCTCAAATTTGTGAAAGGTAAGATAAGAACGGACCGGACCGGCGTCGGTATGAAGGCACACTGCATTTCGGAATGTATCTGCATATAAAATACTGCGCAGAGGGACCCGGATGGGAACCCGGTCAGAAACGACTTCAATGTAACGGGATGCCAGTAAATGCCTGGATTGAAAGGAATCCAGAATGGAACAGAGTTTTTCTGGCTGAAATGGTTTCAGAAGATAATAGGAGGCTCCTACATCATAGCTTTCCACAGCGAAATCACTGCTGGTAGTGACAAAAACAAGGATGCAGTTATCGGACTGTCTTCGGATCCTGCGCGCAGCTTCCATACCTGTCATTCCGTCCATATAAATATCCAGGAACAGGATCTGAAATTTTCCGGGCTGATAATCTTCAAAAAATTCTTCTGCGCTGGAAAAATGACAGATTTCTGCCCGGATCTGTTTTTTCTCAAAATAGGAAACAGTGATATTCTTCAGGGCTTCTGCATCCGTTGATATGTCATCAATAATTGCAATATTCAAAATAATATAACCTCCGGTTTATAAAAGAGTAGTAAAAATAGTATATCATAACTTTTATGTATATCCAATATCGGATTTTGGCCTGAAATGGCGTATTGTGTAGAAAATTATAAGGAATGAACGTGCTTTTAGCAGATATTTAACATAAAAATGTCATATTTCATGGAAACTGTCATTTTGTCACAGGTCTGTTGTCATTTCCTGATAATTTTTTTACAATAGCGTCAAAAGATACGAAAGGCGGTGGATATACGAAAAATAAGGGCAGCAGCTGGCGACACCAGAAACTGTTGACCAAAATCCAGATAAAAAACAATCCCCCAAGAGGGCTGTACTTCCAGATTTGAGGTACAGCCCTTTCCCCTGTCATAACAGTGATTCTTGACGGAATCGTGGAAATTCGCTATCATGGAAATGATTTTTATATACTTTGGAAGAAAACGGAGAAAATGCGCATGAACATTCTTAATATAGAACATATCCACAAAATTTTTGGAGATAAGGTGATATTTGATGATATCTCCTGCGGCATCGATCAGGGAGAAAAAATAGGTATCATCGGTGTAAACGGAACCGGTAAGACTACTTTGCTCCGCGTGATCGCCGGAGAGGAAGAACCGGACGAAGGGCAGGTGATCACCCAGAACGGGATCCGGATCAGCTGGCTTCCCCAGACTCCGGAATTTCCGCAGCATATGACCATTCTGGACTATGTGGCAGAAGGCAAATGGCAGAAGGACTGGAGTACCGAAAGTGAGGCCAGACGCATGCTGAATACACTTGGTATTACCGATCAGAATATCAATATGGATAATCTTTCCGGTGGTGAAAAGAAAAGAGTGGCGCTGGCAAGGATGCTTTTAAATCCGGCTGACATTCTGATCCTGGATGAGCCTACCAACCATCTGGACGGAGAAATGGTCATGTGGCTGGAAGATTTTCTCCGGAATTTTCGTGGGACGGTGATCATGGTCACTCATGACCGTTATTTCCTGGATCGTGTGGCAAACCGGATCCTGGAGATCAGCCACGGAAAATTATATTCCTATGCAGGAGATTATTCCAGATTTCTGGAGCTGAAAGCGCAGAGAGAGGAAATGGAGCTTGCCAGTGACCGGAAGCGCCGCAGTGTACTTCGGATGGAACTGGAATGGGCAGCAAGAGGCTGTCGTGCCAGAAGTACAAAACAGAGAGCAAGGCTTGACCGTTTGGAAGCACTGAAGGCGGGAAAAACCCCGCTGAAAGAGCAGAATGTGGAAATGGATTCCATTGAGACCCGTATGGGAAAGAAAACCATAGAGTTTCATCATGTAAGTAAAACCATCGAAGGTCGTCTTTTGATCAATGATTTTGATCATATTGTTCTTCGTGATCAGCGTCTCGGGATCATCGGACCAAATGGCTGCGGTAAGTCCACACTTCTTAAAATGGCAGATGGACTGATCTTGCCGGATTCCGGAGAGATTCAGATCGGAGAAACGATCCGTATCGGGTATCTTGCCCAAAACGTTCCGGATATGGATGGAAGACAGCGGGTGATCGATTATATCCGTGAGGTGGCGGAATATGTTCCGACAAAAGAAGGAAGGATCACAGCTTCCCAGATGCTTGAGAGATTTCTTTTTGATCCGGCCATGCAGTACACCCCGGTGGAGAAGCTTTCCGGAGGTGAGAAGCGAAGACTGTATCTTTTGAAGGTTCTGATGGAGGCGCCAAATGTTCTTCTTCTTGATGAGCCCGGAAATGATCTTGATATTCCCACCATGACCATTCTTGAGGACTATCTGGATTCTTTTTCCGGCATCGTGATTACAGTGTCCCATGACCGCTATTTCCTGGATAATGTGGTGAACCGTATTATGGCATTTGAGGGAGATGGCCGGCTTGTCCAGTATGAGGGCGGTTATACGGATTATCTGGAAGCAAAGGAAAGAAAGGGACAGTCTCTGGAAACGCGTTCAGATATGAATGGCGGTACAGTACAGGGAGAAACAGCCGAGCCTGAGAAAAAGAAATCCGCTGCAGATACCTGGAAACAGAACCGGAAACAGAAACTGAAATTTACCTATAAAGAACAGAAAGAATTTGACACTATTGACGACGACATTGCAGCATTGGAAGAACGTCTGGAGCAGATTGACAAAGAGATGGCTGCCAATGCCACAAATGCGGGAAAACTCCGGGAGCTTTCCGACGAGCAGCAGGAAATCCAGCAGAAACTGGACGAAAAAATGGATCGCTGGGTATATTTAAATGATCTTGCAGAACAGATTGAAAATCAGAAAGAGTAAAAGATATTGACTTCTCAGGCAAAACTCTAGTATCATAAATAACGGTACGTTAACCGGATAAACTGCAAAGCAGTTATTCGGTTATGAGTAGGTAGCGAATGCGGATTTCGAATATCCGCTTAACTTTTGGTACTCTGCAATGAAAATCCTTATACGGATGTGTATGAGGATTTTCACTACAGTGTACCATATGCATTCCGAAAAGATTTCGGACAGAGAAAGGACAACATATGTCAGAAATGGTAAAAGTCGTTGTAGATGCAATGGGTGGTGACAATGCTCCCGAGGAACCGGTAAAAGCCGCAGTGGAAGCTGTGAAAGAAAAAGAGAACATCCAGGTCATCCTTACAGGAGTACAGGATGTGATCGAAGCAGAGCTTCGGAAATACCCGGATTATCCTAAGGACAGGATTCGTGTGGTGCATGCGTCTCAGGTGATCGAGACTGCGGAACCTCCGGTCATGGCTATCCAGAAAAAGAAAGATTCCTCTATTGTAGTGGGATTAAATCTTGTAAAAAAACAGGAGGCCGATGCCTTTGTTTCCTCCGGAAGCACCGGTGCGGTACTGGTAGGAGGCCAGGTGATCGTAGGCAGGATCCAAGGAATCCGGAGACCACCTCTTGCTCCGCTGATCCCTACGGCAAAGGGCGTTTCCCTTCTGATCGACTGTGGTGCCAATGTAGATGCGAGACCAGATCATCTGGTACAGTTTGCGCAGATGGGTTCCATCTATATGGAAAATGTAGTGGGTATTAAGAAACCAAGAGTTGCTATCGTTAATAACGGTGCTGAGGAAGAAAAGGGCAATGCGCTGGTAAAGGCTACCTTCCCTCTGTTAAAAGCATGTAAGGATATCAATTTCATTGGAAGTATTGAGGCGAGAGATATCCCGTCAGGTTATGCAGATGTAGTAGTCTGTGAAGCTTTTGTAGGAAATGTGATCCTCAAGCTTTATGAAGGTGTTGGAGCTACTTTGATATCTATGATCAAAAAAGGTATGATGACAAACATTCGCAGTAAAATGGGAGCTCTAATGGTAAAACCTGCTCTTAAGGAAACCTTAAAATCATTTGATGCCAGTGAATATGGCGGAGCACCGCTTCTTGGTCTGAAAGGTCTTGTGGTCAAAAGCCACGGAAGTGCCAAAAGCGTAGAAATCCGTCATGCGATCTTTCAGTGCGAGCAGTTTAAGGAAGAGAAGATCAATGAAAAGATCGAGGAGTTTATAGCAGCTGAGCAGAAAGCACAGGCAGAAGAAAAAAGCGAAAAAAAATAAAACCGGGATTGCCGGAAATATTACAGACAGAACAGGAGGCGAACAGTCGTGGAACTGGAAATGCTGAAGACCATCATCGAAAAAACTCTGGGAAGAAATATGGATGCCATTACAGAAAAAACTACCTTTGTGGATGATCTGGGAGTGGATTCTCTGGATTTTTTTCAGATTCTTATTGATCTGGAGGAAACTTTTGATGTTCGTATCGCCCCGGAGGAAGCCGAGGAGATCGTTACTGTCGGCGATGCAGTGGAGACTCTTCGCCGAGTAACGAAGGGAAGAAGAAATGGAAAATAATTTAAAAAAGCTGGAGCAGACTATCGGATACCAGTTTACCGCAAAATCTTTACTGGAGCAGGCAATGACACACAGCTCCTATGCCAACGAAAAACACCTTGGAAAGCTTGGATGCAATGAGCGCCTGGAGTTTCTTGGAGATGCGGTGCTGGAGCTGATCAGCAGTGATTTCCTGTACAAAAAATTCCGGAATAATCAGGAAGGTGAGTTGACCAAGAAACGTGCCAGCATGGTATGTGAAAAGAGTCTTGCCTACTGTGCAAGAGAATTCGGGCTTCCGGAGTTTATCCTCCTTGGAAGAGGTGAGGAAATGATGGGCGGTCGTAAAAGAGATTCCATCGTTTCTGATGCCCTGGAATCTCTGATCGGGGCTATGTATCTGGACGGTGGATTTGAACCGGCACAGGCTTTTGTTATGAAATTTATCCTGAACGATCTGGAGGATAAGAGGATTTTTTATGACAGCAAGACAGTGCTTCAGGAAATGGTACAGGAAGGCGGAAATCATCCGGTGGAATATCGTCTTCTGAAAGAAGAGGGACCGGACCACAGCAAGAGCTTTACTGTGGAGGCGCTGATCAATGGAAAAAGTATGGGAACCGGAACTGGCCATACAAAAAAGGCAGCAGAACAGGCTGCAGCCCTAGAGGCAATACGCAGTATAAAATAACAGCAGGTGGCCAATGTATCTGAAAAATATAGAGGTGCAGGGATTTAAATCCTTTGCACAGAAAATAAATTTTGAATTTCATAACGGGATCACCGGCATCGTAGGACCTAACGGCAGCGGAAAAAGTAATGTTGGCGATGCAGTCCGCTGGGTTCTGGGAGAACAGAGCGCCAAGCAGCTTCGAGGCGGGAATATGCAGGATGTTATCTTTTCAGGAACGGAGCTTCGCAAGCCTCTGAGCTTTGCGTCCGTGGCTATTACACTTGATAACAGCGATCACAAGCTCCCGGTGGATTTTGAAGAAGTAACCGTTACCAGAAGACTGTATCGTTCCGGTGAGAGCGAATACCGCATCAACGGCAGCTCCTGTCGTTTAAAGGACATCAATGAGATGTTCTATGATACCGGTATCGGAAAAGAAGGATATTCCATCATCGGACAGGGTCAGATCGATAAGATCTTAAGTGGAAAACCCGAAGAACGCCGAGAGCTTTTTGACGAGGCAGCCGGGATCGTCAAATTTAAAAGACGAAAAAATACCACACTGAAGAAGCTTGAGGAAGAACAACAGAATCTGGTCCGTGTCACGGACATCTTAAGTGAGCTGACCAAGCAGCTGGAACCGTTGGAACGTCAGTCTGAGACTGCAAAAATATATCTGGCAAAAAGAGAAAATCTGAAAGAGCTGGATATAAATATGTTCCTCCTGGAATATGAACACACCGGAAATCTGATCCGCGAGCTGGAAGAAAAAACCAGGATCGCAGAAAATCAGTTAAAAGAAGCCCAGGATGCTCATAGTCGTACCAAGGATGAATATGAACGTCTGGAAAAAATACTGGAAGAGCTGAATGAGCGGATGGAGGCGTTGCGGGAAGAAAGCCGCGATCGTGCTATCCGTAAACAACAGCTGTCCGGTGAGATCAATGTTCTTCATGAACAGATCCTGGCAGGAGAGCAGAATGACAGTCATTATCGCAGCCGTCTTTTAGCAGTTCAGGAAGATACGGAGAAAAAATCTGCAGACCAGGAGGCTCTGGAAGAGCAAAAAGCAGATCTTCAGGCAAATTTACGGGAGATCGACAGAAAACTTGCTGACGAGCAGAAAAAAATGGACAATATCCAGAGCAGCATCGAAGAATGCACCCAGGCAGTGGAAGATGGTAAGAATGAGATCATTGAGATCCTTAATTCCCGTGCAAACACCAAAGGTAAGGCACAGCGTTTTGATGCCATGAAGGAGCAGCTGGATATCCGGAAAGCAGGAATCAGTCAGAGAATCCTTTCCCTGAAAACCCAGGAAGAGGAGCAGCAGTCAGCGATCGATCAGGCACAGAAGGAATATGACACTATCACGAAGGCCATTCAGGAAACCAGAGAAGAAGGCAGCCGTCTTACAAAAGAGATACATGCCATCCAGGAAACCCTTAAACAGCAGAATACACAGCTGGAAAAGGAACAGACGTCCTATCATAGAGAGGCATCCAGACTGGAATCCCTCCGCAATATCACAGAACGTTATGATGGATATGGAAACAGTATCCGCCGTGTCATGGAACAGAAGAATCATGTTCCTGGGATCCGTGGCGTAGTGGCGGATATCATTCACGTTGAAAAAAATTATGAGATCGCTATTGAGACAGCTCTTGGCGGAAGTATTCAGAATATCGTTACGGATAACGAGCAGACTGCTAAGCAGATGATCGAATTCCTGAAGAAAAACCGGTATGGTCGTGCGACTTTTCTCCCGTTAAACAGCATTTCTTCAAGAGGCGAGTTTAATCAGAGAGGTGCTTTGAACGAACCGGGAGCTATTGGTCTTGCCAGTGGCCTGGTAACTGCAGAGAAGGAATATGACGGTCTGATCGGGTATCTTCTTGGCAGAGTGCTGGTGGTGGATCATATCGATCATGCTATTGCCATTGCAAGAAAATACCGACACAGTATCCGTATGGTAACGTTGGAGGGAGAATCCTTAAGTCCAGGCGGTTCCATGACCGGTGGAGCTTTTAAGAACAACAGCAATCTTCTTGGGCGTCGTCGTGAGATCGAGGAACTGGAAAAGAAGGTAAAAGAGCTGGCAGCCGGGTATCATGAGATACGACAGTCCATGGAAGATAACCGCAGCAGAAGAAATGAGATGCGTGATACGGTGGCGGCGCTGCAGCAGAAATTTCAGGAACAATCCATTCAGCAGAATACAGCCAGGTTGAACATTGAACAGCTGGAGAAAAAAGCGGAGGAGATCCGCGGCGGTTATACCAGAATCGAGAGGGAGCAGGAGGAGATCCGTCTTCAGGCAAGAGACATGCAGGCAGATAACATAAAGATCACGCAGGAACTTGAAGCATCCAAAAGGGATGAGGAAGAGCTGGAAACGTTTATCGAGACCCGGCAGAAGGAGCTGGAGGACTGGAAAAAGGACGAAGCGGAGACTTCAGAGAAGCTGGAAAGGATCCGTCTTGACGCATCTGCATCCCAGCAGAAGGAAAGCTTCATAAAGGAAAATCTGCGGCGCCTGAAAGAGGAGATCGAAGTTCTTTCGAAAGAGAGGGAAGAAATTCTGGATTCTCTGGAAAAAGGCAGCCAGGAAACTGCAGAAAAGAGAAAGACGATCGACAAGGTCCGTAAGGAGATCGAAGGCTTTGCCGCAAAAGAAGAGGCGGCTGCAAAACAGCTGGAAAAATGGCAGCAGGAAAAGGAAGAGCGCACAAAAAGCCATAAGGAGTTTTTTGAAAAGCGTGATGAGCTGTCCGGCCAGATCAGTCTTCTGGACAAAGAATGCTTCCGACTGAAGACTCAGGCAGAAAAGATCGAAGAGAACCGGGAAGCAAGGATTTCCTATATGTGGGAAGAATACGAGATCACTCCGAATAATGCCTTGCAGTACAGGAAAGAAGAAATGAATGACAGGCATGTGATGAAGCAGCAGATCCATAAATTAAAGGACGAGATCCGAGCTCTTGGCTCTGTCAACGTCAATGCCATTGAGGATTACAAAGAACTTCTGGAACGGCATACGTTCTTAAGCGGTCAGTACAACGATCTATTGGAAGCGGAAAAAACGCTGGAACAGATCATCCAGGAGTTGGATGAGGGCATGCGGAAGCAGTTTAGCGAAAAATTCGGAGAGATCCAGAAAGAATTTGACAAAGCCTTCAAAGAACTGTTCGGCGGAGGCCGGGGAACTCTGGAACTTGCGGAAGACGAGGATATCCTTGAGGCAGGGATCCGGATCATTTCCCAGCCGCCCGGAAAAAAACTTCAGAACATGATGCAGCTTTCCGGTGGAGAAAAAGCACTGACAGCCATTGCACTTCTTTTTGCGATCCAGAATCTGAAGCCTTCACCATTCTGTCTTCTGGATGAGATCGAGGCTGCACTGGATGATTCCAATGTAGGACGTTTTGCGGGATATCTTCAGAAGTTGACGAAGAACACACAATTTATTATAATAACACATAGACGTGGTACCATGAATGCAGCAGACAGGCTTTATGGAATTACCATGCAGGAAAAAGGGGTATCCACGCTGGTATCCGTAGATTTAGTAGAGAACCAGCTTACCCAGTAGCAGAGGGGATGAATCAGTATGGCAGAAGAAAAAAAAGGATTTTTTAAACGTCTGGTAAGCGGACTTACCAAAACGCGAGACAATATCGTTGCCGGATTTGATTCCATTTTCAGCGGTTTTTCCAGTATTGATGATGATTTTTATGAAGAACTGGAAGAGATCCTGATCATGGGAGATATCGGTATTAATGCAACCACCTCCATTCTGGAGCATTTAAAGGAGCAGGTTGCTGAGCAGCATATCAAGGAGCCGTCCCAGTGCAAACAGCTTCTGATCGACAGCATCAAAAAACAGATGCAGGTAGAAAGCACAGAATATGAGTTTGAGAATCGGAAATCCGTGATCCTTGTGATTGGTGTCAACGGAGTCGGCAAGACTACCTCCGTAGGCAAATTGGCCGGTAAATTAAAGGATCAGGGAAAAAAGGTCATCCTCGGGGCAGCAGATACCTTCCGTGCGGCAGCCGGGGAGCAGCTGACACAGTGGGCCAACCGTGCAGGCGTTGAGATCATCGGCGGCCAGGACGGAGCAGATCCGGCATCTGTTGTCTATGATGCCGTGGCAGCAGCCAAAGCCAGAAATGCAGATATTCTGATCTGCGATACCGCAGGAAGACTTCATAATAAGAAAAACCTTATGGAAGAGCTTCGCAAGATTTACCGTATTCTGGAACGTGAGTATCCGGAAGCATATTTGGAAACGTTGGTAGTTCTTGACGGAACCACGGGCCAGAATGCGCTTTCCCAGGCAAGACAGTTTGCCGAGGTCGCAAACGTTACCGGAATCATTCTTACCAAACTTGATGGTACAGCCAAGGGCGGAATCGCAGTAGCGATCCAGTCTGAGCTTGACATACCAGTAAAATACATCGGAGTAGGCGAAAGTATCGATGACCTGCAGAAATTTGATGCAGACGCATTTGTAAACGCCCTCTTTGACGTAGAAGAAAGGAGCTAAATACAAATGCTTACATTAGAGAGCTTTGAGGAAGCGGCAGCAAAAGTAAAAGAAGTGACACAGGAAACAAAGCTGATATACAGCAGTTATTTCTCAGATATGACGGGAAATAAGGTTTATCTGAAGCCAGAGAATATGCAGCGTACCGGTGCATATAAGGTGCGTGGCGCATATTACAAGATCAGCACACTTTCTGACGAAGAGAGGAACAAAGGTCTGATCACTGCATCTGCAGGAAATCATGCCCAGGGTGTTGCTTATGCTGCACATAAATATGGAGTAAAAGCAGTCATTGTCATGCCAACTACCACACCACTGATCAAGGTAGAGCGCACCAAGAGTTACGGTGCGGAGGTTATCCTTCACGGCGACGTATATGACGAAGCCTGCGCACACGCACTTGCCCTTGCAGAAGAAAAAGGATATACCTTTATCCATCCATTTGACGATCCGGCAGTAGCAACCGGTCAGGGAACCATCGCCATGGAGATCGTACAGGAACTTCCGCTTGTAGATTACATTCTGGTACCGATCGGAGGGGGCGGACTTGCTACAGGTGTCTCCACACTTGCGAAGCTTCTGAACCCACACATCAAAGTCATCGGTGTTGAGCCGGCAGGCGCAGCATGTATGAAGGCATCCCTGGAGAAAGGGGAGGTCGTAACGCTTCCTCACGTAAATACTATCGCAGATGGTACTGCAGTACAGACTCCGGGAAAAAATATCTTCCCATATATCCAGGAAAATCTGGACGATATCATTACCATCGATGATGATGAACTGATCGTGGCTTTTCTGGATATGGTAGAAAACCACAAGATGATCGTAGAGAACTCAGGACTTCTTACTGTAGCAGCTCTCCGTCATCTGGATGTAAAGAATAAGAAGATCGTTTCCATCTTAAGCGGTGGAAATATGGATGTGATCACCATGTCATCGGTTGTACAGCACGGACTGATCCAGCGTGACCGTATCTTTACCGTATCTGTACTTATTCCGGATAAGCCAGGTGAACTGGTACGTGTTGCAAGTGTGATCGCTGAAAATCAGGGTAATGTTATCAAACTGGATCATAACCAGTTTGTAAGTACCAACCGAAATGCAGCCGTAGAACTTCGGATCACTATGGAAGCATTCGGAACAGATCATAAGAATCAGATCGTTGCAGCTCTGGAAAAAGCGGGTTGCAAACCGAGAGTGGTACGTGCTATACTGTAGGACATGTTATATTGCAATAACTGAAACTTCTGACCGGACTGTTGCATATGATGTAACAGCCCGGTCTTTTGCGAAAATACCTGCATAGACAGAAAGGACAGATAAATATGTGTGGAATTGTAGGATTTACAGGTAGACACCAGGCAGCTCCGATCCTTTTAGATGGGCTCTCCAAGCTGGAATACAGAGGATATGATTCCGCTGGAATCGCCGTACGTGACGGCGAGGGCGAGACGGAAGTGATCAAAGCCAAGGGAAGACTGAAAGTTCTGTCAGAAAAGACAAACGGCGGAGAGACTGTACCGGGAACCTGTGGTATCGGTCATACCAGATGGGCAACTCATGGTGAACCTTCTGAGAACAATGCACATCCGCATATGACAGACGACGGTAATATCGTAGCAGTCCACAACGGCATCATTGAGAACTATCAGGAACTGAAAAATAAGCTCGCCCGTAAAGGCTATACTTTCTATTCTGAGACCGATACCGAGGTAGCAGTCAAGCTGATCGATTATTATTACAAGAAATATGAGGGAACACCGGTGGATGCCATCACACATTCCATGGTACGTATCCGTGGTTCCTATGCCCTTGCGATCATGTTCAGGGATTATCCGGGTGAAATATATGTAGCCAGAAAAGACAGCCCCATGATCCTTGGAGTGGCAGAAGATGAATCCTTTATCGCTTCTGACGTACCGGCGATCCTGAAATACACCCGCAATGTATATTATATCGGCAATCTGGAGATGGCGCGTGTGAAAAAAGGCGAAGTCACCTTCTACAATCTTGATGGAGATGAGATCGAGAAAGAGCTGAAAAACATTGAATGGGATGCAGAAGCAGCGGAAAAAGCCGGATATGAGCATTTCATGATGAAAGAGATCCATGAACAGCCAAAGGCAGTACTGGATACGTTGAATTCCGTGCTCAAGGATGGAAAGATCGACCTCAGTGAAGTTGGCCTGGAAGAAGAAAGCATCCGGAACATCCAGCAGATCTATATCATAGCCTGCGGCTCCGCTTATCACGTAGGAATGGCAGCACAGTATGTGATCGAGGATCTTGCACAGATCCCGGTAAGAGTAGAGCTCGCTTCCGAATTCCGTTACCGAAAAATGGCCCTTAACACCAGCAGCCTTGCAGTGATCATCAGCCAGTCCGGTGAAACAGCAGACAGTCTTGCAGCACTTCGTAAATGCAAGGAAAATGGTATTCGTACACTGGGAATCGTTAATGTAGTGGGATCCTCCATTGCACGTGAGGCTGATAATGTATTTTATACTCTGGCCGGACCGGAGATTTCTGTAGCTACTACCAAGGCGTACAGCACACAGCTGATCGCAGCTTATACACTTGCGATCCAGTTTGCAATGGTAAGAGGAACGATCACAGAAGAAGCCTACAGCAATTATATCAGTGAACTGCAGACACTTCCGGATAAGATCTGTAAGATCCTGGAAGATAAGGAGCGTATCCAGTGGTTTGCCTCAAAACAGGCAAATGTAAAAGATGCTTTCTTTGTAGGAAGAGGAATTGATTACGCTATCAGCCTGGAGGGCAGTCTGAAGATGAAAGAGATCAGTTACATTCACTCTGAAGCCTATGCTGCCGGAGAGCTGAAACACGGAACGATCTCCCTGATCGAAGACGGGACTCTTGTGATCGGTGTGCTGACCCAGCCGGATCTCTACGAAAAAACAGTCAGCAATATGGTTGAGTGTAAGAGCCGTGGCGCCTACCTTATGGGCCTGACCACATTTGGTAATTACAATATCGAGGATACCGCAGACTTCACCGTCTATATCCCGAAAACAGACCCGCACTTTGCAACATCCCTGGCAGTGATCCCGCTTCAGCTTCTGGGCTACTACGTAAGCGTAGCCAAAGGCCTGGATGTGGATAAACCACGAAATCTGGCGAAGAGCGTGACAGTGGAATAAAAAATTTAAAATGTGAATATGGGAGGAGCCTCAGAATGTATAAAATCATACTCTGAGGCTCTTTCTTCGAAGGCAGAGTTTTGGAAGATGATCCGCTGCCTTCGATTTTTTTTATTTTCGCTTACTTTTTTTCTGGATGGCGATTGAATCTGCGATAAAGCTGCCGTAGGTGGGAACTATAATTCGACGCGTGACAATATACCTGTGTAAACTGGTGTATAAAATTGTAAAGTGGTATTATATAAATGAAATTAATAAAAATATTAAATACATTAAATACATGGAGTACTTTTCTTAGTGATATATCAAATCTTGTTTCTATCATTTCTATATTAATGACTATAGCGCTATATGCTTTAGGAAAATTAATATATACTTATAGATTAAAAAAGTTTTCAGTAACAATGCGTCCACGATTATTATCGGAAGAAGAATTTTATAATGCATGTAATCAGTATATAAAAACGCGATTAAAATCGGAAACAGGAAAAAGATATGTATTTAAACAATTTGAAAAAAAAATACTCATAAGAGGAAAAAAACAATATCATATTGTGTTAGGAGAAACTGGTACTGGAAAATCTACATTTTTGATTAATTTGTACTATAGATATAATTGTAAATTTTTTCGAAGAGGATATCGTGCTGAGTATATTCCGTTGAGATCAAAAAACGCATTACAGGAAATAAAAAAGATAGAAGATCCTAGGAAAACTATTCTTTTGTTAGATGCTTTTGATGAAGCAAATGATGCAAATAATGGCGTTGATCAATTTATAGAGAAAATTGAGATGAAAACGAGTAATTTTGCAAAAGTAATAATTTCTTCAAGAAATAATTTTTTTGACAAAGAAAAAGATATTCCATCGATTGTGCAACATGTAGATAGAAACCTATCATTGAGTGAAGAAAAATATAATAGATATTATATTCAACCATTTACTAACAGAGATGTGTATATTTATTTAATAAAAAAATATAAATTGTTTTTGAATAAATATATTAAAGCTATAAAAGTGCTAAAATACTGTGATGATATTATATGTCGTCCACTAGTTATTAGTTATATTGATTTATTAATTGATAGTGACAATAGTTATAAAAGTATTACAGATGTATATTATAAAATTATTGATAATTGGATAAAGAGAGAGGCATATTATATTGCTAAACAAGATAAAAAGCATACACAAGAAGAAATAGAAACAAAATTATTTTCCTTTATTAGTGAAGTTGCTATTTTTATGTATGAGAATTATCCTGAAAAGTTAGAATATAGTATAAAAATTACAGAGTTAAAAAAAATAAAAAATGCCGATTTCTTAGAGAAAATAGAAGGAAAAAGAAATCGTTCTCTTTTTAATAGAGTAAATGAACAATTAATATTTACACATAAATCAATATTAGAATATGTATTAGCTGAAAATTTTGATAAAATAAAGTTTAGATATGAAAAAAATCTAAATAGTCTATATAAATTTCTGAAAGATATAATAGGAGAAAATTATAATGCAAAGTATGCACCGTTGTTTTATCTGAATTTTGGAGATACTTCGTTAAAAATAATGGATGACAACAAAAAAATAAATGAATTAACATGTTATATAATTTATTATTCACAAGACAGGGAATTTGTTGAAGCGATGGTTTGGTGGTATAAAAAGGCTATAGAGTTACCAGTTTTGATTAAGGATAAATTGTACATAAGAACATCCATTGCATTTAAAGTTCAAGATAGATATATAGCCCAAATTAGTCCTCAAAATGATTTATGGGAAATAATAGAGAAAATAATGAAAAATATTAAAATGGGAGTGGCAAACAGGACATTAGTTGAAATAAAAGTAATAACAATTTTATACGAGTGTCCTGAGGGACTGTTTGAATCATATTATTATCTTCAAAAAATAGTAAAGAATAAACGCAAAGTCAAATCCCCCAGCCATGCTGGGGCGAATAGAGTAGTTGAAAACGGTAAGGATAGCTGACATTGTGGTCAGACCCACTGTCATTAAGACATCTAACTAAATGAAAACTGGAAATTATTCATACCATTTATTACTGCTTTGTATTATAAATGTAAGCGCTTAAATCGTAAGCGCAAAATAGTAAACGTCAAACCACTCGCCTAGTCTGAATTACACATTTATGAGATACTCTAAAAAACACGAAAAAACTAGCTAGTTTTTTAGAGGAGGACTAAAGATGGACCAATCAACTCATGATGTAAGACGTAACAACTGTAAACGGTATAACCTAAGTACCTTTTCATACCTGTAAACTCGTGCCATAATTATATTCAACAAAATCAAATAGTCAAAAAAGTTTAGTACTCAACTTTTTTAACTTGCTATGATCAGGAGGAATGTTATGGCTACACAAACCAGCCTTATGGCTCAGCAGGTCAGACTCCAACAGTGGGCAGAGCAGATCCGCGACTGCCAAAGTCGACCGAAGGGAATGGATGTTGAAACCTGGTGTGCCCAGAATAATCTTACAAAAGCAAACTATTACTACCGTCTTCGTCGTGTCCGTGAAGTATGTTTGGAGCAGGTACAAGGGACGGCTGCTACTGCTTTTGTAGAATTACCAGTTCCAACGACTGCTTCAACCGAACTTCCCAAAATTCCGCAAACCGTTACTTCCGATGATACAGCTCCTTTAATACGCATTAAAAATACTAAGGGACTTTCAGCAGAAATATTTTCTGGTGTGTCACCAGAAATGCTGCGTCATCTTATAGGGGCATTCAGCCATGTTGAATGATGCGGATGCTTCCGGTTTCAAAAAAGTCTATCTTGCCATGGGATTCACAGATCTCAGGCGCGGGATTGATGGCCTGGCAACAATCGTGCGTTTTCAGTTCAAACTTGATCCATATGATAAAAATACATTATTTTTGTTCTGTGGAAGAAGATCTGACCGTATCAAAGCTTTACTATGGGAAGGTGATGGCTTCCTTCTTATGTACAAAAGGCTTGATAATGGTGCGTTCCGATGGCCACGCTCTACAGATGAAGCAATGTCTATCACAAAAGACCAGTATCGTATGCTGATGCAGGGACTTGAGATTGTTGCCCGGTATCCAATTGAAGAATTAAAAGAAACGCCAAGTATCATGTAGTTTGTGCAGAATGCTGAAAATAAAAAAGCCAAAAGGATATCTGAACAGATGATGTTCACTCAAACCTAAAGGTTGTCCACAAACAGGCAGACCTGGCAGGATGCATCAGCAAAGAGCTGGTTTGTCTGATGTGGATAATACATCTGAAATGCTGTAAAAGAACAGCTTTTCAGATGTATTATCCACCGTCATTATGCTGAAGAGGCTGATGCTCGGAATTGGTGGTAATACAAAAAATCTGTTATAATCAGAACCAGTATAAAGACAGGAGTTCCGGTTATGGCATTTAAGTACACAGAAGAACAACTGAATAAACTTGACAAAGAATTGTTGATCCATCTGTTTCTGGGCATGCAGGAACAGATGGAAGAACTGACCAGACAGACACAGTCATTAAATGACAAGATGCAGCTGATGATGGAACAACTGATCCTTTCCAAAAAGAATCGTTTCGGAAGATCCAGTGAAAAGATGTCCGATCCAGAACAAATCTGTTTTATGGAGATTGATGGAACGATCGTGTTCTTTAATGAGGCAGAAGCTGTCTGTGGTCTGGATGCACCAGAACCAGATGACCTGGAGCTGAAAATGCCAAAGAAGAAAAAACAGCCTGGAAAAAAAGCTGCTGACATAGCATCCCTTCCTGTCAACCGTATCGATCATTACATGAGCAAAGAGGAACTGACAGCCGAATTCGGTGAGAATGGGTGGAAACAGCTTCCAGATACTGTCTCAAGGTGCTATAAATTTGTTCCGGCCCGCGTCGAGATAGAAGAACATCATATCGGTGTGTATTCAAGCAAGCTTGATGAACATATGGTAAAGGCTCCTCATCCTCGGAATCTGCTTCGTGGAAGTCTTGTTTCACCGTCCCTCGCAACAGCGATCATAAACGGTAAATATGTAAATGCGGTGCCTTTGTATCGTCTCGAAAAGGAATTCGAGCGGTATGGTCTTGCCATCACCAGACAGAACATGGCAAACTGGATGATCCGGCTGGGGGAAGAATATCTGGGAGTTTTGTATGACCATCTACATAAGCTTCTGTATGATTATCACGTAATACAGGCCGATGAAACTCCGGTCCTCGTCAATAAAGACGGACGTTCTGCCGGAAGCAAGAGTTACATGTGGGTCTACCGGTCAGGGTTTATGTATCCGGAGCGTCAGATTGTCCTCTATGAATACCAGAAGACGCGTAATGCATCACACCCCAGAAATTTTTTAAAGGATTACACTGGGATCTGTGTTACGGATGGATATCAGGTATATCATACACTTGAAAAAGAGCGTGAAGATCTGAGAATTGCCGGCTGCTGGGTTCACTGCAGACGTCGCTTCTATGATGCGTTAGAAGTCATCCCGAAAGCGCATCAGAAAGAATCTATCCTGCATCTGTTTATAAAACAGATACAAGCCATTTACCGGGAAGAAGGAAAACTAGCAGGTCTTTCATCAGAAGAAAGGCTTGCCCAGCGTCAACTGGTGGTGAAACCACTAGTGGATGCTTTCTTTGCATACCTAAAACAAAATGAGACTAAAGTTCCAAAAAGCGGAAAAACAAAGGAAGCTTTTACCTACGCTTTAAATCAGGAACAGTATCTTAGAGTGTTTCTGGACGATGGTGATGTTCCGATTGATAATAACGCCAGTGAACGTGCAATCCGAGGTTTCTGTATTGGAAAGAAAAACTGGGAGATGATTGATACGATCAACGGAGCAACAAGTTCAGCAATCATCTACAGCATCGCAGAAACAGCAAAAGCGAATGATCTGAAGCCTTATGCTTATTTTGAATATCTGCTGACAGAGATCCCAAAGCATGCAGAGGATAAAAGCACTGACTTTCTAACGGAACTTCTTCCATGGTCTGCGTCTTTGCCTGAACATATCCGGAAGCCTAAGAAAGCAGTTGGAAAATAATATGGCCGCTAAAAGCGGCCTGATATTTGTCAAGGTACTCAGGTTCTATCGTTTACAATGTAGTTCCCAAAGTTCAGTATTCAACTTAGGGGATTTACAATTATTATAAATGGGGGAATAAGCGTGAAAAAAAGTGTAAAAAGAAAAACGGATAGATATATCCAGTTTAGAAACAGGACAAATAGTGCAAATTATAGAGATAAGAAAGCAATCATTGCCCAATTCAACAAAAGCGTTAGGGAATATAAGCGCTTTTCGGAAGTTTATAGTGCTGGAGACGAAGAATTGGCATCTGCTAAATTGCATGATGCTGGTACAGATTTATATATGTGCTGTGAATGGGCTTTGAAGAATTATCTTTATAGAATGTATGATGAGCAGTTTGTTACTCATATAATTTCTTCCATTGTAAGAGAACATAAAATTGATCAACTTAGTACTAAAACAGCTACTATAGGATTTTTGTTGGAGGAATTGAAAGATATTGGAATTCCATCGCCAGTTGTAATAGGCATTAATAGTCGGAAGATAATTGAGAATGCCCAGATCGTGAATAATGGCCCTAAGCATGACAGAAAGATACCAGATCCCAATCGGTACAAAGAATCGCTGGAAGAAGTGCGTAAGATCATTAAAAATTATGTAGATGAAAATGTGGAATTGGAACTTATAGATGATTCTCTTTATGGAGGTGGGAAGTCGTGGTATGAAATACTTGAGGATACGTCTGAATTTAATTCAGCTTATTCTTATGTTCTAATTACAAGGAGAATAGATTCAAATGATATCAGGGGACTATTTTCTCAAAAATGGGATCTTGTAATTGATATGGATCCTGACAGTGATATTAATGGTCTTGCATATAAGTATACAGATATAACGGGTATTGTTCCGACAGTGTGCACTTTGGATGCTATTAATGCGAGAAGAAAGTTTTCCTTCTCGCATCGACCTTACTGGATTATGGCAAATGGAACTTCGGATGTATCTGATTCAGTGGTTGATCCCAAAAGATGGGGAACTGCTCATGGTAAATATTTATCAAGTATTCTTGAAGAATTTCATAAAGAATATTCTAAACCGGTTAAAGCATTTGTTTATCCGTTAGAGAATGAGAGAAATCTCAGAAAAATAGTAGATACATTCAATGATGTATATGATAGTGGAGATGAGATTAATTTTTGCGTGTTATCAGCAGATAGTGAATATAATTCTATTGATGATGAGAATTTTAAAATATCCACTTTGAGTATAGAAGAATTTGCTGAACATTTAGAAAAATATAATTTGAATAGTAAATTTATTTCAGGTCTTATTAAAAGAGAACTTCCAGCGGAAAATGGTAAGAGAGTTTTAATTGATGAGAATTTTGCTACTGTGCTCAAAGATTCATTCGATACGGTGTTTATAGATATTGATCAGGAAGATGAGCTGGATTCAGAGAAATGTAATAGAATAGATTTTTATAAGGGTATTCAAGAAATTAGTTGGTATGGATTGAGGGAACATTTTGATGTTATTCAACCAGAACAGAGGAGAATAGTAGATAAGATTACTCAAGATATGAAAGATCGAGGCCGACTTCTTAGGAAAGTGTATTATGTTCCAGGAATAGGTGGGACAACTTTAATGCGCCGCCTTGCTTGGGAATTTAGAGAGATATATCCAACGTTTATTCTTAATCGACTCAATGAACAAACTGGCAAGAATTTGCAGAAAATCTATGATCTTACACATTGCCCGATTCTGATTTTTGCTGATAATAATTTCATAGAATTTGATGAAGTAAAGAATCTTCAAGTGGAGCTTAAACGTATGGGATTTGCTTTTGTTATTTGTTATTTTCAGCGAAAACTTAAGGGGATTCATAATGAAAATGAAGGAAGTGTATACACGATAGTTCGTGACTTCGGCATTAGAGAAGCAAGGCAGATGAAAATTAAACTTCAAGATCTTGTCTGTGACAAAGGCGTGAAAGAAAATTTTGATAAATATATTAATGAGAGCGACGATTATGATAGACTTCCGTTTGTTCTTTCGATGTATGCTTTTGATAAAGACTTTCAAGGAATTAAGCCGTATATAGCAAATTTTCTTGAAAGGATGAATGATCAATCAAAGAAAATATTATTTGCTTTATCGTTGGCAGATTATGGTAATGTTTCTATAAATATACAATATTTTATGAATCTATTTAATGATGAGTCTGTTGATGAATTTTTATTAAAAGAAAGTCCAGGTATTAATGAACTGGTGCGGATGGAAGATATATCTGGGAAAAACTTTATACGGATAAGGTATCATCTGTTTGGTGAAGAAATACTGAAACAAATGTCAAATGGAAGGAATGCAACAGAAATATCTTTTCTGAATCTTGTAGATAATATTCTTGGATTTATTGAGGATTCTAGAAGTAATAGATTCAACATTAATCAGGATACATTGAATCTTTTAAGGAGTCTTTTTATTACAAGAAAAGCGGATGTTAATGCAGAAAAACCGATATTTTCAACATTGATTATGAAGCTAAGAGAGGAGCATAGAACATCTTTTGATGGAAGTTACGATTCATCGACTGATGCTATAGTTAGGATATTTAATAAATTGGTTGAAGTATATCCGGAAGAACCACATTTTACAGCACATCTGGCAAGATTTTATTTTTACATAGACAAGAATTATGAAAAGGGATTTCGCAATATAGATTCTGCAATAGAATTGTCAGAAACAGAAATGGGGCATGTAGATCCACTTTTATATCATATGAAAGCAATGGGATATTCGTCTAGGATAACGAATATTTACAGAAGAGATATCTTGTGGAATTTTAAGGATAATCCTCAATACGATACTTCTGAACTGAGGGAGAAAATACAGGAAGACGCAGAGAGTGCTTTCAAATACTTTAAAATTGTTCGTGATAGTAATATTGGTGTTGCTGGACATGTATCAGAAATAAATCTATGTATACAAATTGCATACCTTGCTAAAAATATGCTTGATGAAACGGATAACTTTACAGAATATCTTACATCTGACAAAGGCAAATGGGCAATGCAATACATTGACAGAGCTGAAACTCTGTGGGATGAGTGTAAACAGTTGATTTCTGATTCGGCATATGAAGATTTAGATGGAATTGAAGAAAGATTGCATTCGTTAACTGTTTCAGTTGAAGATAGTATAGATATCTGGAAAAAATATATTGAGAATGCCGGGAATAAGAATTGCACACAGGCCAGAAGAATTCTGGCAAGATCATATCTGAAGGTTGCGGAACAGACTAAAGATTCAGAAAATAAGAAAACTCTTTATACAAAGGTCATCCAACTGATGGAAGAAAATATTTCAGAGGAAAATCAGCATGTAGGAAATATCAGGATATGGTTTGATTCTATTAAACGAATTGAAGTTGAAAATCAAGATATGCTTATTCAGGATGCAATAATTAAACTTAACAGATGGGTTAATCTTACGGATTCTGTTGACGCTCATTATTATAGATTTATTCTGAAATTTATTCAGGCGATAGAGGGTAGCACACTTGCAGAAGGGGAATTGCCTAAGCTCTTGAGAGAGCTTAAACATACAGCAGCAAATAAATATAACAGGACGGTACCTCAGCACTGGCTTTCTAAAAATGGGAAAGGTATTAATGCTTTAATAACAAATAATAGGAATCGTAGAAATGCTGTTCCAGAAGATGAAATGTCAGAAATATTGTTACCTTTTATTGGCAGAATTAGTAATAATTATGTTAATGACAGTCATGCTTATATAAACTGGCATGGAGTAGATGTGTATTTTAATCCATCTGCTACTAAGGGAGAAATTAGTAAAATTAATATTGGCCAGAGAGTGAGATTTGGCTTAGGGTTTAGTTATGATGGGCCTAGAGCATATAATAGCTCAATAAAGCTTTTAGGAAAAGATGAGTTTGTAGAAGTTAAAAGAGAAATAGAGAGTGGTATAGCTGTAAAGTGTGAAGTGACCAAGAATGTTACACATTATGTACAAGTTAGGATTATAGGTTTTTCTGAAATAGGAAGTATATACGTAAATGAACTGGTAGAACCGTACTCAGCTAATAATAGACCAGACATAGGTACTATTCTTGATGGAAAGATATTGATGAAGAAATTTGATAATGCCAAACATTGTAATGTTTGGCAGATTACAATGAATATGAATGACATAAAAGAAGAGTCAAAAGAAGAAACTGCTATGGCTCAAGCTATAAGACTTAGCGGAATAAAGGTTCGATAATATATTGGATTATGTTTTTGGGATAATTTATTTGAGAAGATGAATTTGGATCATCTACGACGTGGTTCTTTCTGTGCAGAAAAATGTGTACAAGCTAAATTTATCTTGATATACTGGGAAAAAGGGGATCGGAGCAATATGGAGTTATATCATGCAAGCAAACAGATAGTTCAATATCCGGAAGTAAGGAAAGCAAAATATACAAAAGATTTTTCGTGGGGATTTTATTGTACCAATAATATAGAACAGGCGATAAGATGGGCGAATCGAGGAGCTGGAGAACCGATAATCAATTACTATGATTATACGCCGGATAAGAATTTGAGAATATTAAGATTTTCAGAGATATCAGATGAATGGTTAGATTTTATTGCTGAGTGTAGAAGTGGAAAAACACATAAGTATGATATTGTAGAAGGCCCGATGGCAAATGATACAATATGGAATTATGTGAATGATTATTTGACAGGACGAATTAACAGGAAACAGTTTTGGGCATTGGCAGAATTTAAATATCCAACTCATCAAATTAGTTTTCATACGCTGTCAGCACTTAATTGCCTGAATTTTGTGAAAAGCGAGGTGGTCTATAATGACAGATAAGGAAAGAAATGATTATTTCTATGTTTGTGCATTAATAGAATACATTGCAAGGAAAACCCAAAATCACCGGGGAGATATTGTCAGGAAAATAGAGGAAAAAGGAATAAAAAAGTTATTGCAGGATGCTGAGGTGAACCACTGTCTTAGTTTTGAGCAGGTAAGCGATGAAATAATTGGTTATTATAAAATAACACCTGGAAATTTTGACACAATTTCCAATTGCAAATATGATATTCCAAGTTATCTTGACATAGGAAAACTTTACAGTATTATGATAGAAGACTGTGCGGAAACGGGAAAAGAAGTACAGGAATTAATGAAGATTTTTTCTTCTTTTATCAGCGATGAAATATCAAATTTTAATTCGGATTTGTATTATCAGAATCCGGATTATCTGGAGTGCTCTTATAGAGAGGGGCATTTGCTTGGATAGCAGACAACATATTAAACAAAGCACGAAAGGAAAACCATGAAAAACTTATATTCATTATTTTTATTCCAGGCCTATCAGGACTGCTGGGATGATTACAACAGATCACTGAAACTTCGAAATTTTCCAAAATGGGATTACGTAATTCTGACTGCTTCAAATGAACAGCAGGCGGAGGGCTTTCGCAAGCAGATTGATGAAAGAAAGAAATTTTTGTCGGCAGGTGATTATTCCGGGGCTCAAAGTCCGGACAGGTGGCTCAGAAAGCCCCGGAATAATCAAAGAAATAAACATTTCTAAAGAAATTATAAACAAAACAAGGGGAGCGGTAGCTCCCTGAGGGAAAAACACATTGGGGTCAGACCCCATAAAGAAATAATAAACATTTCTAAAGAATGTATAAACAAAACATGGAGAGCGGTAGCTCCCTTGAAGTAAAGGAGAGAAAGTATGAAACTAAAAATCAAAATCAAATCAACTTTCAAATTAATAATAATGCTAATACTCATAGCAGGAATAACTCCAATCGCCTCTTCAACTTTACTAGGACAATTACAGGTAGTTAATGCGGCAACGAATACCAAAATAAACAAAACAAAAGCTACCTTAATAAAAGGAAAAACAGTACAGTTAAAACTTACTGGCACTAAGGTGAAAATTGTATGGAGTTCTTCAAATAAAAAGATAGCTGTTGTCAGCAGCAACGGAAAAGTTACAGCTAAAGCAAAAGGAACGGCTGTGATTACTGCTAAAGTACAGAATAAAAAATATACATGCAAAATCAAGGTAGAAGCTCCTAAAATTAGCAAAACATCCGTAACTTTATATAAGAATGGCAGTTGTACATTGAAGATGTTGGATACAGCACAGAAGGTTACATGGAAATCTTCAAAAACTTCAGTAGCGACTGTAAATAATAAAGGAAAAATTACTGCCAAAGCACCAGGGACAGCAATTGTAACAGCGACAGTAGCTAATAAAAAATATACCTGCAAAATAACTGTTAAACAAAAGAATATTCCGATAAGTAAAGTACCTGTATGTGCAGCGCATCAAACGGTATATGCAAGAGGAGTTGGAGATGTTTTCGATAATTTAGTTCTTCCAGAATGCTTTATTTATATTAAAAATTTGGATAAGAATGCGAAGGTTGTTAATATAAAATCTTCAAATCCCAAAATAAAAGTAAGGAAGAGGGAGGAGTTGGATGCAATAGAAGTTTCGAATGCTGATTATTCAACTAATTTAGCTGGGCTATCTTCAAAAATTACGTTTAAAGTAATTCAGAACAAAAAAACATACAATTTATCATGCCTAATTTCTGTGGTCAAAAGTCCGACACCATTTGCGGAATTTAAAGTTGGATCAAAAGATATAGCTAAGATTTTTTCTGGTACAGATATGGAATGTGCAAGCTTTTCTGGAAAGAAGAAAGTTTCAATTAAGATGACTAAGGATTATGTACTGGATTTCATCGATGTTTTTTATGAGGTGAACGGTGATAGTAAATATGTAACTGTAAAAAATGGTGCAAATATCAATTTCAAGAATTGTAAGTGGATTTCTGTGAATTACCATAAAACAAAGAAACCGGCAAATTATGTCCCATCGACAAAATGGTACGGAGTGGTTAAATCACCTTTACATGATTATTGCACCCTGGACATTTATTAAATGATCTACAAAACAGTAGGAGGAAGAGAAAACTATTGGGGTCAGACCCCATAAAGAAAAAATAAACATTTCTAAAGAATGTATAAACAAAACAAGGTGAATAATCTGGGCATCGTGTGCCTGCTGCCCGGACGTAGGAAACCGTAAATCCGTTTTTGAGTAATCCACCATTCCGGGGATAATACTGAGGCCAGACCCCATACAGAATAGTTTATAACGAAAATAAAAGAAATGGAGTGTGAGAAAAATGACTTTATCAAAAATACATCATATTGCAATCATCGTATCTGACTACGAAGCAGCTAAGGATTTCTATGTGAATAAGCTGGGATTCTCTGTCATTAGAGAAAATTACCGATCGGAGCGAAAGGACTGGAAACTGGATCTTCGGGTCAATGAATACACAGAGCTGGAAATTTTTGCTGAGGAAAATCCTCCGAAGCGTGTGAACCGCCCGGAAGCCTGTGGGCTACGTCATCTTGCATTTCACGTTGATAGCGTGGAACAGACAGTGAATGAGCTGGTGGAGGTAGGAATTGAATGTGAGCCGATTCGGGTTGACGATTATACTGGCAAGAAGATGACTTTCTTCCATGACCCGGACGGCCTACCGTTAGAGCTGCACGAATAATTATGGGATATAAAGAAAATAAAAACTATCTTGCAAATACATATCATTAATGATAAGATATTGAAGAATAATAAGTTATGAAAAGGAATGAGATGTACATGCAGGAGAATATAAAATGTTATCTTAATGAAAAAGAAAAGCGTGAAAAGCGTCTGGAAATCTATACAGAAAAAATTCAGGAAATAGTACTGAACCGATCAGAAGAGACAATTCGAGAGTTAGTCAAAGAAAGACATAATCAAAAAATGACCCAACAGGAGATTTCAGATATTACAGGTATAAAACCATCAAATTTGGCTCGATTTGAAAATGGCGGGAGAGTACCGACCCTGATCGTATTGGAGAAATATGCGAACGCACTTGGGAAACATATTGAAATAAAAATCTGTGATGATTGACAGATTTTTATTTCAATATAATCATGAATGATAGTATGATTAAAAATAATACACATAAAATAGGAAGGGGGGAGAAGGACGATTGCAAGAAAATTAAGAGCCTGGTTTCCGGGTGCAGTTTATCATATCATGCATAGGGGAGTAAGAAGGAAACCGATATTTGAGGATGAAACGGATTATCAGGTGTTTTTGCAGATATTAAAAACATCTTTGGAGAAATATAATTGTATTCTCCATGCATATTGTCTGATGACAAATCATATTCATCTGCTGGTTGAGACTGGTGACGTAGAAATTGGAAAGTTTATGAAATATATGTCAGAATGCTATGCCATGTATATTAACCATAAGTACTCTTACAGGGGACATGTGTTTGAAAGCCGGTATAAATCGTGTCTTGTGAAAGAAGATACGTATTTTCTTCAAACAAGCCGTTATATTCATTTAAATCCGGTAAAAGCACGGATGGTAACTCATCCGGAAGAATATTTATGGAGCAGCTACCAGACAGTAATAGGGATTGCAGATGACAGGATCACAGAGAAAGAGAAGACACTTGCATATTTTTCTAAAAACAGTGTTTTTTATTACAGGGAATTTGTAGAAGATATAGGATATAAATATATTGTTCAGGAACAGCATATCAGGAAGATGATAGGGGAAGAAGAATTATGGCTACCGTGGTAAGAAGTTTTGCGATTCAGGGGATAGATGGTTATCCTGCAGATATAGAAGTGAAAATGTTGGAAGGACAGCCGACGATATCAATCATTGGACTGGGAGATCAGGCTGTAAAAGAGGCAGCGGAGAGAATCCAGGCAGCAATTGATGAGAGCGGCTACGTCTTCCCGAAGAAACGGGTGATTATAAGTCTGGCACCCAGTGACAAAAAGAAAAGAGGTTCTCATTTTGACCTTGCAATGGCAATTGGTGTGCTTTGCCAGAATGGAGATATAGGGGCAAAAAACCTGTCAGATTACGGATTTATCGGGGAATTATCCTTAGATGGAAGACTACGGGCTTGCAGAGGAATTCTCCCAATGATTATTGCAGGACAGAAAAAAGGGATAAAAAAGATCATCGTGCCGGAAGCTAATCTTAAAGAGGCTGGTCTGGTACATGGAGTGGATATTTTAGGATTTCACGATCTGACGGGAGTGATTCGTTGTCTTGAAGGAAGAATAACAGGAACTGAAAGTCAAATAGACGAAGCCGAAAATAATCTGGAAGAGTCGGGAAGTATTTTAGATTTTAAAGATGTCAAAGGACAGGATGAACTGATAGAAGCGGTGGTACTAGCAGCTGCGGGTGGACACAATATGCTTATGATAGGCGAACCGGGATGTGGTAAAACTATGATGGCACAGAGGATTCCGACAATCCTTCCAGAGATGACGGAGGAAGAATGCTTGGAGGTTACAAAAATATACAGTATTTCTGGTGCATTGTCTAATGGCCATGCCCTGATGAAATACAGACCATTTCGCGCACCACACCATAACGTATCATTATTGGTGGAGGGGCAAATGCGATGCCTGGTGAAGTGTCACTGGCACATAATGGAGTGTTGTTTTTGGACGAACTTGCCGAATTTTCAAGACGTACCCTTGATGCTCTCCGCCAGCCGATAGAAGATAAGAAAGTTTCTATTTCAAGAGTAAATGGTACCCATACATTTCCTTCAAATGTGTATTGAAGATAGACAAGTTTCCCGGCATCATGCAAATATATTTTGTGAGCATAGAAATGTATTTATTACAGACTGCAATGGTACAAATCATACTTATGTGGATGGAAGAGAGATACCAGCACAGGCGCCTGTTAAATTAACTAAAGACTCAATGGTAAGTATGGGGGAAACTGGGTTTCTTATATATTTTATTCAAGTAATTTTTTTCTTATATTATAGCATCATTGATGAGTTAAAAAGTGAGATTTGGAAAATAATATTTGTTGTTGACTCTATAATAGTATCGTAATTTAAGATACTTCAAGAGACATTTCTTAATGAATCTGATATACTGTAAACACTACAGAAAGAAGGATCATTATTATGTCTTTACAGATGCCCGTTTTGATGAACAGTTTGGTTTTACAGAAGAAGTACAGAATCTTCTGGAGCTTTATCATCTGGAAGATCATTTGTATGAGACAGTAAATCCTCAAACATAAGTACTGGGTATCAAAAATCCCCGCATTCTAGCGGGGATTGAGCAGATTTTACAGAATAGATATGCACATTGAAAAATCAAGATTTTTTGTATCGGCTTGGGCCTTCTTTCTGGACTCTGGGTGACCATGGAAGAAGATCATCAATAAACCTGAGATCTTTGTCATCCATATGCCGAGGAATCTCAGTAAGCAGCAGGTTGAAATATTCAAAAGTATTTATCGTGTTTGCTTTTGCTGTTTCAACCAGACTATAGAGGATCGCACTTGCCTTTGCACCATTGGAAGATTCGATCATTACATGGGAAACACATTGGGGTCAGATCCCATAAAGAAATAATACATGTTTAGAAATGTTGATGGAGCGATTATCTCAGAGATGTGGTAAGATGAATAGGTACTGATTATTGAGGATTAACGGAGTCAGACCCCAGTAACAGTAACTGAGATGGCAAAAGGCAGTATAGATGTGATAGCTTATACCTGTAAATAAGTCAGGTGAGGGCCTGATGAGATATAAAAAATAAATTGTATGATTTTAGGGGAATCGAATATATGGATGATACAAACGATTTTATTAGAAATAGTTTGATTGCATTAACAGGAACAGTTCCATATGTAGGTGGGTCAATTTCATTTTTGCTAGACAAATATATTCCATCGGAAGCGGAACGTAAAAGAAATGAATTTATAAGCAAGGTATCGGATGACTTAGAGGAATTGAGAGAAAAAGTGGATGCATTCAATTTTGAAACACCTGAATTTTACAGTATATTTACCAAATTACTTAGGCATGCAGTAGAGGAATATCGTGATGAAAAGATTAATGCATTTAGAAATTTAACTATGAATATTGTGTTAGAACCTGAACAGTTTGATAAAATTGATTTTTTTACACGGCTTGTTATTGTGCTGGTTCCAGATGAAATTGTAATTTTAAGAACATTTTATCTTCTAGATGTAAAAAATGAATTAAAAAATTTTGATACAAATCCAAACAAAAGGGATATTTATAAAATTTTAACAGATTTATACGGTGTAGAGGATAGGTTATATATTAATGCATTGATGACAGATTTGGGCAGATATCGTTTGGTATTAGCAAATAATGAATTAAAAACGAAATTTCCAAAAGATGGAATGTTTTTATCGAAACTAGGAAAAGAATTTACAAATTATATTTTTTTACCTAAAGAAGGGGCACATTATGGATTCCAATACAAATGATCTTTTACGAAATATAGGGATTAGTGCTGTGTCGGCACTTCCTGTATGTGGTAGTGTACTTGGTTATTTATTGGATAAGAAGATACCAGAACAAATAGTAGTACGGTATTCTTCTTTTTTAGAAGAATTGGAAAAAGATATTTTATCTTTAAATAAAAAGTTAGATTATGAACAATTTACAACACCCCAATTCTATTCTATGTTTGTCAAAGTACTCAATGAAGTAGTAGAAAGTCACATTGAAGATAAACGGGTGATTTTTAAAAATATGTTATTAAATACATTAGATAGTAAATGGAACTATAATAAAAATGATTTTTTTTATTTGTTAACATGCGAATTTTCTATAGACGAATTAAAATATTTGTTATTATATTATCTGAAAATTCCCGAAAAGAGTAAAGAAAATGATAGTGCTATAATGGTAAGAATGATGATGAAAAAAATGCCAGAACAAAAAGATTATATTTTAGGTATAGCATCTAAAATGATTAGATTAAGGCTGATATCAGGAAAATCTTTGACTAAATTTGGGGAGGAATATTGTAAATTCGTATTTCAACCGTTACAGGCAGACGAGTGGATGAAGCATATTTATAAATGAAATTTTTCTGACAAAATAGAAAGTACGGATGTTTTACTGTATACTAGGTACTTGAAAGGTGGGATAAAATAAAAGTCAAAATGAAGAAGAGAATAAAGGAGAAGATGTCAGTAGTGATTTATGGACAATATTCTTATGATTGTGAATGGGACAGTATAGACATATATTTTGAATATGGTAATTCGGTTGTGTTTTCTACTGGGGAAAAAACAATAGTAAGTAATGGAATAAAATTGGTTAATTGTGAGAAGTTAGAAGTTATTTCAAAATGTTCTGTTGAACAATATCAGGGAGTATATGAAGCAAAACGATATTTTCGAGGAGATAATTTGGTAATACAAGGAATAATTTCCTTTTTTACTGGTTTACCGCTTACCGTTTATCATAGTAATGACAGCCGTGCAGGGGTCAAACCGATAGAATATAAGAGGCAGAAAATACATTTAAGTATGAATGGTATAGATTATACAAGGGATTTGGAAATTTTACTAAAAATGCAAATTCTGCTCGAACGGTACGCCTATTCTGAAATCAGCGGTACATTCATTCTAATTTAGCGGTATGCGCTTTCTGCTCAAAGCGGTACGTTTTTCCTTTATTATTGTGATGTAACTATTATTCATCACTGTGCAAACGAGGAACTATTATGCACGACTACAATACTATTCTTGGAGTCATAGAACTTCGACTCAGTAAAGTCAGTTATGACGCCGTACAAAAACGTTACCGGATTGGACGGAGCGGGATTGCATTGATTATGAACCGCTATAATGATTCAGGATTATCACTGGATGATCTTCGGCAAATGCCACCCGCAAAGGTTGTTGATCTCATCTATCCAAAAGGAAACCTTCGACATAAGGACATTCCACTACCTGATTTTGAAAAAATACATGAGCAAATGATCCAAATGGGAAAGCATGCCGACTTGAGCTTTCTATGGATCGATTATAAAAAAGAGCATCCCAATGGTTACCAGCTTGCCCAGTTTTATAAGCTGTATCGTGATTTTATGGTAGATACTTATGGTACTTCAAAAACATCTATGCCTGTGGAACGGATCCCTGGTGAAAAGCTGTATATTGACTGGGTAGGCGACCAGCCGGAACTGCTACTGGACACAGCAACTGGCGAACTTCGGAAAGTTCACATTTTTACGACTACACTTGGTTTTAGTAGCCTTGTTTATGCAGAAATCTTTCTGGATGAAAAACTTCCACATTTTATTGCCGGCACAGTACACGCGCTGTCTTATTATGGGGCAGTTCCTAAATATCTTGTCCCGGACAATCTGAAAACAGCTGTTACCATGCATAGCAAAGATGAACTTGTGCTGCAGTCAGCCTTTTCAGATCTGGAGACCTTCTATGATACGGTCATTCTGCCTCCGCCGCCAAGGAAACCGAAAGGCAAACCGACCGTTGAAAATCATGTGCGTTTCTTAGAAACGCATCTGGTAGAAGAATTAAAGAAAGACACTTATACCTCTCTGGAAGCCCTGAATGCTGCGGTCAAAAAGATCGTAGCGGACATCAACCAGCGTCCTTTCCAGAAAAAATCTGACATTCGGAAATCCCGCATGAATGGATTTGAAAAGTATGACAAACCGCGTATGAACCAGCTTCCAGGCGAAAGTTATACACTTTGTGATTATAAATACTTTCTTAAAGTTCCAGATAATTACCACCTTGAGTATGATGCCCACTACTATTCTGTATTGTATACCTATAAGGGGAAGCCTGCAATTCTTAAGGCTACTATGACGGAGATACGGATCTGCGACGAGTATAACCGGCTGATCTGCCGACATCCGAGATCTTATCGTGATTTTCCTCTTTACATTACAGATGACAGTCATATGCCACCAGAACACCTGTATTACAAAGAAGTGAATGCACATGACGGAGCTTATTACAGACGGTGGGCATCTGTCTATGGAGAATCTATGGTAACTCTTATTGACAGGATACTCCGCAGTTCCAAACACGAGGAACAGGCATACAACAGCTGTGCCGGTGTACTCCATTCCTGTAAGGATGTTCCTAACCGACTGGTTCGGGAGGCTGCTGAGAAATGCGTAGAAGCTAATGCCTGCAAGTATTCTTATTTCAAGAAAGTGCTTGGCATGGTCCAGAATAATCATTCCAGCAGCGGTATAAACGGAAAACTTCCTTCCCATACAAACATCCGTGGAAAGGAGGCATACAAATGAGTTCATCCCATGACATTACATTAACACCCCAGGAACAAGCTCTGATCATGCGTCTGAAGAGTTTCCGCGTTCCGGAAATGGCACATATCCTGGAAGAACAGATGAAAGATCCCAATGCAGATCTGAACACGTTTATGGAACGCATGACAGCAATGGTTGATGCAGAGTGGCAGGCACGGGCAGATAAACGCTTTAATCGTCTGATGAAAGAAGCACATCTGCGATACCCGGTGGCAGATCTTGATGAAACCATTTACCGTCCAGAACGTCAGCTTGATACCCAGACAATAGAACGTCTGAGTACCTGCCATTGGATAGAGGAAGGAAAAAATCTCATTGTAACAGGTTCTTCTGCCAGTGGAAAAACGTATCTGATCAATGCTTTTTGCATAACTGCAATGAAGCAGTCCAAGAGTGTAAAGTATATAAAAGCGAACACACTTATGAGTGAAATGGAACAGGCACGCATCAAATCCACAAATCTGGATTACCTGAATAAACTGACCAAGCTGGATCTGCTTGTGATCGATGATTTCGGTCTTATGGATCTCGACCTTGATAAATGCCGGGATCTCTTTGAAGTCCTTGACACCAGAGATGGAAGAAAATCAACTGTAGTCATCTCACAATTTCCAGTCAGCACATGGTTCGATATGTTTGCCGATAACACCTACGCCGATGCGTGTCTTACACGAATCACGGATAAGCACCATACGTATCGTCTGGAGATGAACGGTATAAATATGGAAATAAAGGGATATTTGATGCCGCCACAAAAGGTCGTAGATGCTTTTTTAGAAGGAGAAATTCATATTGAAAAAGATTCCCTAATAGATGGAAATCAATATAATATTTCATGGAGAACATTATTCAATTATTATGTGAAAAAACCCAAAAAAGAGATAAGAAAAAAGATAGAATTGGCAGTCGCAGATATTTTTTTGAAGGTACTTGTAAATCAGGAAAACGCATCGGATATATTTAATATATCATTGATTTTCGCAGATTCTGATGAAGAAGCAATTAAAGAAAAGGCTATAAATAATATTAAACTAATTATAGAGAAAGATTGGCATAATTGGTCGAATATCCGTGATGCATATACATATTTACAATTTTACTCGGTAGATGTAGTGTGGTATAAGAATTATTTATATAATAAAGAATATTTAAAATGAGAAGAGGATAAATCAATAGAAAAGTTACGTTGACTCGGTTATAATAAAGAAAAAATATTGAATTGTAATTTACATTGAAACTCGGAGGGAACATATGAATTTTGGTGCAGTATTTGGCAGCAGTGTTCTGATTTTCTTTTTTATTTGCCTTGGAATTTTTATGCATTCGCAGATGACAGCAACGCAAAAAATGGTAGTTTTGTACTTGAGCTGTTATGTTGCGGGTTATATTGGTGTGTTTAGAAAAATATATGATGTGCTGATCGTAATTTTGATTCAGTTTATTTATACAGAATACATATCAGATGATATGAAAAAAATGGAAGTTATAAGAAAATTTCGTTTTAAACTGCTGGATTATATATATCAGTTTTGTTTTATATATAAAACATGGATTTATATTCTGGCTGAAGTTTTGATTTCCTATAGGTTTAAGTTGATCATCGGAGAGGAATATTTTTGGATAGCGACTGTGATATCATTCGGAATCGTATGTCTTCTGATTCAGAAAATGTGCGCACCTAAATTTCAGACAAATAATATTAGTCAAATCATGGATACTTTTATGCGGTTTCCGCCGTATCAGTTTCCAACAGATGTGGAAAAGGAGAAGTTTTATATTCTGTCAGATATAGAAGATAAGAGTTACTTCGCCAGAGAAAACACTTATAATGTGATTTCATTCGAATTTATTAAATATAAGATTGGAAGAGTTCGGGATTGGAATTTAAACTCTCCCCGTTCTATAAAAAAGCTGATAAAAAAAGCAGGTGTTTTTATTCAACGTTCCAAGAATATCAGAGGGTATTCAACCATCGAAATGCAGCTTTTGAGAATTATTGCAGTCAGCGGTGGATATACGCGCACGTTTAACCGTAAAATATATGAATTCTTTTATACAAAAATATTTATTACCAGTTTGCGCGAATACTACAGATATCATGTTTCTGGCAGAGATTCTAATTTTAAATCGTATTTAATATGGGTTTATTATAATGTAGTTCCTGTAACATTGTGGAGACATAGATATTCATCAATTAGGGATGTCTTCAACTGTTCTGTAGACAAATGGACGATGGAACAGCTTTTTGTTGTAATTTTAGCGTTAAGTGGAAGATCAGTGTATGGAAATACCATGGAAAATTATAGATGGGTAATTGATAAATATCAAATGAGTATACAGGACATTTATGAATATGCTGACAGGGGACTTAGTGAAATGAGGAATGAGGTTGAATTTTCGTTTACAAGATGGGATGGACATATGATGGATTATTATGAAACGAATAAACTGCATCGTTTGTTGGACGAAAATAAAGAAGATGGATGGAACATCAAGACAGATTATAATAATAATGAATATCAGATTACATTAACAATGAAAGAACCTGTACATTTGATCAATATAGAGGAATATATTAAAAAAGTTGAATGGAATACGGAAGGGGAGTATACGCATTCATTTGGTTGATACAATGTGGGGATCAGCCCTCAGTAACTGTGTAGGGATGGCAGGGGAAATTTTGATTTCAATATAGGCCATGACCTTGATATTAAACCGATAGCAAAAAGTCAGTAGCACTTTCAGAATTGGGTGGATGTACACTCGTTTTATGCGAATGTAAAAAAAGAAGGGGTGAAACTATTTGATGCAGCCTAATAGGAAGAAATTTTATGATATAGGAGAGTGAACGAAATGAAATATTCGGATTACATATCTGATGAAAAAATTATGGAGTTATATAAGCTGGATAAACAAAAAGGAAACAAAGTAGCTATAGAAAAATATGAGAAATATGTATATAGAATTATATCCAAGATAAAAAATTCTTATATGTTTTTATATGAAATGGAGGATTTACACCAAGCAGGATGTGAGGGAATTATGAAAGCGTTAGCGGGGTATGATTCAAATAAAGGGAAATTTTATAATTACTGTCATAATTTTGTGAAAAAAGAAATAGTGGGGCAGTTTCGATTTTTCTTGGGAGAATCTTCAGAATATTATGCAAGGCTTCATAGAGATATTTTAAAGGTAAGGGATGAAGTTATAGAAGAACATGGAATGGTATCAATTGATGAAATTATGAAAAGAACTGGAAAAAGCAGAAAGATTGTAGTTAGAGAATTGCAAGTTGATTATACAAGAGTATCGTACGAAGCTTTAGTAGATGGACAGATTTGTTGATGAAAATGAATTTTGTGCAGTAACACCGCGAATCTGGCAGACGGCAAACAATGTTAATCCTATATCTATTGTGAGTAATACGCTCAATGATCACATCCGTTAATGGGACTGGCATCTTATAATGCCAGTAAAAAAATAGCACAGTACTTTAATGATTTAAATTAAGAAAATGATTGGATTGTGTTGAAATATTTATGCGAAATATAATTAGAATAGGGAATAGACATAATAATTCCGGGATTATATTAAGACGGTATTAGAAGAGTTGAAATAGTATGCGGTAAAACACGGGTACCTTGCTACGAAAATAAAACTCGTAGCAAAAAACTGAACCTTGACAACAAATGTTTTCAACAATTATGAAAGCATCACTATAAAGCAGTCACAGTATTGGCTGCCTGTAGTGAGATATTGATCGTATTTAAGAAAGGCTAGCTTTGAGCTTCCACATGATAACCATGCTTTTCCAATTCCCGTATATAACGAGAAAGCTGTTTTTGTTCACAGTGCTTACGTCTTGTTTCAAAACAGGATTCGTCAAATAGAGTTCCTTGTTTTAACATTGTGTAGATGATGACAAGAAGTTTTCGGGCAAGTGCGACAATCGCTTTTTTGGCTCCTTTTTTCTGTTTGATTCTCCAGTACCATGCCGAAAGATAAGTGTTGCGTTTCCCTGCAATCACCCAGGCAATTTCGCAGAGCATACTTTTTATGTAAGGATTGCCTTTTGTGACAGAGGTGCTTTTTCGTTTTCCAGCACTTTCGTTATTACCTGGGCACAGACCGGCCCATGAGCAGATGTGTTCCGCAGTTTTAAACGGCTTCATATCAATACCGATTTCAGCAATAATTGCACAGGAAGCAGTTGTGCTTATTCCATAGATGCTATTCAACTGCTCAACCTGCAGGGCAAATGGAGCCATATCTTCCTCGAGACTCGTTTCAATTTCAGCAAGATGTTTCTTTAAAGAATCGTAATGAGTCATGAGAATCCTTAAAAATGCCTTTTGGTGTTCTGACAGTGTTCCGTTCACGGACATGAGAATTTCATCAATACGGTTTCTGGTCTTGGTTTTGAGACAAGAATCTAAAGCAGTTTTATCAATCTGCCCATGTTCAATTAAATGCAGAATGATGTTTCTACCCGAAGCGCCAAAAATATCAGAAATAAAGGATGATAGACGGAAGCCGGAACTTTGTAAAAATTTCTCAATCCTGTTCTTCTGTGATGTAATATCGCGGATGACACTCTTACGGTAACGATTTAGATCGCGGAATTCCCGAATTCTTTTTTCGGGAATAAAACTTCCGTTCAGAAGTCCGGCGCGAAGCAAGGTGGAAATCCATTCGGAATCCCGCATATCGGTCTTTTTGCCAGGAACATTTTTCATATGGCGTGCATTTACAACAAGCAGGGTAATGTCACCATAGAAAGCATCCTCCAGTATTTCATAAATCGGCATCCAATAGATACCGGTGCTTTCCATAGCTACATGATGGCAGTTTTTAGAAACGATCCAATTCCGTAATGCTATCATATCCGGAATCAATGTAGAAAACTCACGGATTTCAGAACGGGTTGGCTTGCCCAGAGGACCAGTCAGGATACATGCAACAATTTTTTCTTTGTGGACATCCAGTCCACAGGAAATTTCCAGAAGGTCTTTCATACAGAACAACTCCTTTACTATAGAATTGGCAGGAGATTTGCCCGAGATAATACGGACTTTGCTACTCGTGCTATTCATAAAAGGTGCGACAATATGCTGTGCTCAAGGGCAAATCATTTACGTTGACAAACGGGGTGCAAATCCTCCAAGGTGCAATCAAACTTAATCCTGCCTAAGACTATTGTAAGGCAAAAAGAGAAGTGAAAAAAGTAGTGGAGTCAGTATCCTATTTTCATTATAGGCTGAGATAAGCTTTCATGATTCGTTGACAATATTGTATGTCGAACATATCTGAAACTTCAAATTGTATTTTGATTATTTATCCGTTATACTAAAAATAATACTGATAAGTTGAAGTTATTATCTTTGAAAGGAAGCAAAATATAAATGAGATTAATATAAAATCATTTAAAGGGATTAGAAATCTTGATTTAACTGATCTTGCACAAGTCAATATTATAGCAGGAAATTATAATCCAGATATAAATATGACAGAAAGATTGGTAGTGATTAGGTGAAAGAAAAATAGGAATATGAAAATGTAGTTTTGACTTGTACTATTTATATTCTAGCACCACATTGATATTATGAAGCCTTTTATTTTTATATGACAGGGGGAGGGAGAAATGTCTGAAGCATTAAAGCTGCCGGTTGGAATTGAAAATTTCCGGGAAATTCGAGAGAATGGATTTTACTATATTGACAAAACGAAATTGATTGAACAGCTTCTTGAACAATGGGGAAAGGTGAGTCTTTTTACCAGGCCCCGGCGTTTTGGAAAGACTCTTAATATGAGTATGCTTCGATGTTTCTTTGAAATAGGAACAGACGGAGCATTGTTTGATGATCTTTATATTTCAAAGAACAAGAAACTTTGTGAAAAGTATCTGGGAAAGTATCCTGTAGTATTTCTTTCACTGAAAAATGTAGATGGGTTGACATTCGAAGAAGCCAAATATAAATTAATGGAATTAATTGGAATGGAAGCAGAGCGTTTTTCATTTCTTATGAACAGCGAAAAATTATCAGAGAATGATAAGAATAAATATCATGTACTGACTCAGATGTTTGAAGGTCAGTATTCAATACCTGACGGAAGTCTTACTTCTTCTTTGCAGACATTGTCTCAGTTGCTGGAAAAATATTATGGACAAAAAGTGATTATTTTGATTGATGAGTACGATGTACCGTTGGATAAGGCTTTCCAGCATGGCTATTATAGAGAGATGGTTGCGCTTATCCGTGGCCTTTTTGGACAGGCACTAAAGACAAATGATTCTTTGATGTTTGCTGTTTTGACAGGCTGCCTTCGCGTTTCGAAAGAGAGCATTTTTACAGGGTTGAATAATTTTAAAGTGCTTTCTATTACAGATGCCCGTTTTGATGAACAGTTTGGTTTTACAGAAGAGGAAGTACAGAATCTTCTGGAGTTTTATCATCTGGAAGATCATTTGTATGAGACAAAAGAGTGGTATGATGGCTATCATTTTGGGAATGCAGATGTTTATTGTCCCTGGGATGTGATCAATCATGTGGATCGGTTGAATGGGGAACCTGGAGCGCGTCCGCAGACATACTGGATCAATACCAGTGGAAATGATTTTGTCAAACGATTCATTGATAAAGCGAATAAGACAACAAGAGATGAAATTGAACGTCTGGTTGCCGGAGAAGCAATTGAGAAAATGGTTCGCCTGGAACTGACATATGATGAAATAGATAATAGTATTGATAATATGTGGAGCGTTTTATTTACTACTGGATATCTGACTCAGACTGGAATGACAGAGCAGGGAGCGTATAAACTGGTAATTCCTAATAAAGAAGTCAGAGAAGTATACAAATTTCAGATACAGGAGTGGTTTAAAAAATCGGTTTTCAGTAATACAGAGCAGCTGACTGCTTTTTGGAATGGAGTGGAAGAGGGAAATACAGAAGCAATTGAAAAGTATCTGAACCGTATACTCAGCAATTCCATAAGTGTTTTTGACACAAAGGCACCAGATAAAGAAAGCTCTTACCATACACTTTTAGTTGGACTTTTGGTGGGAAATGCGAACTGGCTGGTAAAATCAAATGTGGAAGCTGGTGAAGGTTTTGCAGATATTATAGTAGAAATAGAGGATCCGGATGCAGGGATTGTTATGGAACTGAAATATGTGAAGGTAGCATCCGAACTGGAGAAAGCCTGTGAGAAAGCACTTGCTCAGATCAAAGACCGACGGTATGAGGAATACCTGAAAAATGATGGACGAAATAATATTTTGTTTTATGGTCTGGCGTTTTGCAAGAAGCGATGTAAAGTAATTGTGGAATCAAGGGGGATGTATTCAACTGTTCTGTAGAGAAATGGACGATGGAACAGCTTTTTGTTATATTTTAGCATTAAGCGGAAAATCAGTGTATGGAAATACTATGGAAAACTATAGATGGGATTCCTTAATGATAAGCAAGGGTGATGAGCTTAAAAATTAGGCGTTTCACCCTTATTTTATATATAGCAATTGTTGAATGCCGACAAGTGCAGTGCGAAATATTCGAGGGGGATTGCTTTGTTTAAAAAATCAAGCAGGGTTTGTGGTGCTCTATTCTTTTGGTGGTGGAAGTCGACTATATTAAATTGCTATGTCGAACTTTGTCGATAAAAGCAAAGTGAAATTATCAATAAAAAGTAGTACAATATCAGCAGGATAGTGAGGGGTTATGGTTTACTTTGAAAGAGATTTTGTATTTGTGATAAGATATTTTCAATTTCACTATAATCTTTTTGAAATAGTAAATCTGTAGGCTTTATATTTTGGGCTTCAGTGATTATAATATGAAGGAGAGTTATAATACTCTCGAGTTCATATGGAGAAATTTGGTCGGTAAGACTAATAAAGCTGCTTGAACTAAATTTTCTGCAAATTTTCTTTAGATTTTTTTGCCCTTTTGGTTCAGATTTATAAAAATATTTATGAAAAAGTAAAGTTATTGAGCATAATTCACGCATATTCATTTTTATGTAACATTCTTTACCAATGGCAGTAGGCTGATTTTCTAATCCCTGATATAAAAGAAGAGTTCTCTTTTGCAGTTCATCAAGTACTAGAATTAATCGCTTCTGTCTAATTTGAGGAATGCTACGTACACGTAATTTACGATAGATTCGAATAATGATATAACGACATATGGTTAATAACATCCATATGACAAAGAAAAGCAATAAAAGCTTTGAATAATTGAGAGCTAAGTCAGGAAATGACAAAGGTATGCTTTGAATAATGATCTGATCATTATTTTCTATCAATATAAAATCATTGGTTGTAATAGTGTCACTTAATATGCTGGTTAAGATGGATGAGCATATGGCAGTTGCTGCTGTCCAGATTTTGGTTTCGATATCTTTTATATTTAACATAGACACTCCGATCTGTTTTTAATTGTTGGCCGCGATGCTTGAACGTAAAAATAGCAAATATATAATTAAGGTTAAAAAAGCTTATGTGGGAGAATCGTTTTCTATAGGGTGTTCGCGTGGTATACCAGGAAATTCACTAATTGTCAGATTAATATTTCCTTCTTCCATAGCATGAAATACAAGTTCATAGCATTCTTCAAAGAAGTAGGCGAGTTCGTCATCTGAATGATATAAAACATATTCATGGACAGATTTTCGAATTAAATCTAAATAGTTTTTACAGGTAATTTGTTCTGGCGAATTATCTGGAAACAGGCAAAATAATACATAAAAAATAATGACAGTATATGCTGGAAGCGCAAGACTGTCTCCTTCCAGGAAGTCATTGATAAAGCGTATTTGACGCAGGCTTACAAAAGAAGCCATAGTTTCGTCTGCCTGACGCTGAGAAATACCTAAAATATATTGAGAAGTTTTTTTCAGAAGAAAACGCTTGACTCTTTTTAAATAAATGTATTCCTGACCCGTGGAGCTATCTTTTTCATATAAGAATACACCATCAACATATGGATGGAATTTAGCAATAGATTTTAACAGATAAGAAAAATTTCTATTTGTAGGGAGCGTATAGGACTTATCTTCAAAACGGATATAAACACGATTCAAGATTTCACAGAATTGTTTTAAGTGCATTAATATAGCCTCCTTTTTCTTAGGGAAATTGTTTTGTGTACAGTAATCATAGCAGAGTGTTTGAAAATAATAAATTGATAGAATCAATGAAAAGCGAAGAGGCCAATTCAAATTTGAATGAAAATAATTCAAATATTTAATGAAAAATCAAGATTCGATGAGATTTGAAAATAAAAGAGGGAGAATAGCTATGGCAAAGAAAGATTCAGATAACAGAAAAAAAGAAAGAGAAGTGTTTTTTTTTATTGAAGCAGCCAAGGCACTTGGCTGGTATAGAAGAGAAATCGGAATAAAACAGGAGATTCTTGGAAGCAAAGTTGCGTTATCAGGGTCGGCAATTTCTAAGTATCTGATAGATCCGAAGATGGAAAAGAATTTTTCTAATGAAGAAGATCTGAAAAGAAATAGTAAATCAATCCTTACCTTGGAATATGCGTTGGAAATTGCTGAGGCAATGGGCACAAAATTGTGCGATATTTTGTGTTTGTACGAAAAATGTAAAAAAGAAGCGGCAAATTGCACAAAATTGAATGAGAGCGGTTTTCTAAATATGTTGAATCTTAATGCGGAAAATTTGATTACAGATGTTGGTGATTCAAAATATAAGCCGTGGTTTGGAGATTTTTTTTGTTATTTTTCAAGTACAAGTTCGTCTGAAATAAACAAGAGTAAGAGAGAAAATCGAAAAGGATTGATGACAGAAGAACAGGAACTGTTTGACATTACACCATCTGGAGATCATCTTTTCTGTGGAAAAATGAGTATATCAAAGGCAGAAGACAATTATTGCCAGGTTTCTTTAAGATTTATGTCAGATAAGTGCAATCATAATATTAAACATTATCAGGGGACATTGATATTGTCCAGGCAATATTCGGCAGGATTTATCTCATTATATGGACAGGAAAATGGGGAGTGTTCCTATATTATTGTTGAAAGTCCAGATTCCCGGAAGCTGAAATGTCGTATGGCGATGGTATTGACTTTGTCTAGCATAGATGGGCATAGACGAGCATGTGCGGAAAAAATGCTCATTACGAAAAAAAGGATTTTAGAAGGTTCAAAAGCTTATCAGGCATTGAAAGCATTACTCCCTATGAATGATTCTGCAATTCGAATTACGGACGTGGAGTACGAAAAGTTCTTAGAAGAGCTGTCTGCTTCCGATAATCAGGAACTTCGTCAATTTGCTGATAGGTATCCGGAATTGTCAGATATCGTAAAGACTAATTCAACAATAGAAAAATATGAGTCTATCACTATACCAGAGTCTACTATAAATAATTGGAAAAAACTATCTTCAGAATCCCGAACCCAACTACGTATGTTGATGAGGAAACATTCGTTTGTGAACTGGTATTATAAAGCAAATAATAAGAAGGCGGAGGAAATATATTATATAATAAATGAAGATTATGCAAATGAGGAAGAGGATGATATGAATGAGATGATTTGAGCCTGTGCAGTGCTTTGTGTTTCATCTCTTCGGTAATCTTTGCATAGACACGAGTTGGTTTTATATTCGAATGCCTGAGCCATTCTGAAATAGTAGGAAGCGGAACCCCTGCCTGATCGCATCCCGGATTATAACAAACAAATCTCTGTTTTCGTGGAATTTTGTTAAGGCTTCACAACTAGGATAAAGTGTGATAAGATTTATACATCGTTCAATTAGTAATTACTAAAGGAGAAATACGTATGAATAATCTTACTTCATTATTTTTGTCACAGTCTTACCAGGATACCTGGGAGGATTATAATCGTTCCCTTACATCTGAAAATTTCCCGAAATGGGATTATATTATTCTGACAGCTTCTAATGAGAATCAGGCAGAAGGCTATCGCAGCCAGATTGAATCCAGAAAAGATTTCCTTCCGGCAGAGACGCATTTTGCTGTAATTCCGGATGAGGGAAATGTTCGCGTTGGTTCAGGTGGAGCAACGCTTTCTGTTCTGCGCTACATATATAAAAGAGAAGAAGAACTTAAAGGAAAAGGGTCTTTTGAGGGGCTGCGTATCCTTGTTATCCATTCTGGCGGAGACAGTAAACGTGTTCCTTCCTATTCTGCTCTTGGAAAACTTTTCAGCCCGGTACCTCATAAATTGCCGAATGGCAGGTCTTCTACATTGTTTGATGAGTTTATCATTGCAATGTCTTCAGTACCTTCCAGAATCCGGGAAGGTATGCTGCTTCTTTCAGGAGATGTTTTACTGTTATTTAATCCTCTGCAGATTGATTTTTCCGGAAGAGGGGCTGCGGCCATTTCATTCAAAGAGAATGTTGAAACAGGTAAATTACGATCACGGTAACCTGTGGTGATATTGAATTGTGCAGAGATATTGCGAATTCATTGTTAAATATCGGAATCGACCGTATTTATCAGGTAATCGGAAACAGCGAACCGACTGTAATTGATTATTCAGAAGCCCAGGCTGTGGAGCAGATCAGCAAAGGTCTTGGAAAGACTGTAATGATGGGTGCAATGTTTGGAATCGTACTTGTATGCGGATTGATCATTGTAAGATTCCTGACAGATACAACACTGAAAACAGAGGATGACATCAGAAAGAACCTTCATATGCCGGTGCTTTCTGTAATTCCTTATTACGAGGGGAAGAAAGAGTAAGCAATGAATACAGATGACAGGATGAGAGAACTGTTCGACGATCTGGTTCGGGAGAACAGACCGATGGGACAGCAGAAAGAGATTATTAAACCGAAGATACCCAAGGTACCTTTTGCTGTGGAAGAAGCAGTCAATATTCTCAGAGGTAACATACAGCTCAGTGGCAACAATATTAAGACTGTTGCCATTACCAGCGCTCTTGCTCACGAGGGCAAATCTTCAATAGCATTTCGTTTGGCGAAGAGCATGGCCAGTCTGGAGAAAAGAGTGTTGTATCTGGATGCGGATATCCGTAATTCCAGTACTTCAATAAGGTACGATATTCCAGGTGAAAAAGTAGGACTTAGTGAGTACCTTTGCGGCAATGCTACAAAAGAGAAGATTATCTTTCATACAGATGATCCCTGGATGGACATCTTGTTTACAGGAGCTGTGGCTCCGAACCCAAGTGCTCTTGTTTCGGGTCCGCTGTTTAAAGAACTGATTGCATTTGCCAGAAGCGTATATGATTATATTATTGTGGATACACCTCCGCTTAATGTTGTAATTGACGGACTTCTGATTGCGAAAAACTGTGATGGAACTGTTCTTGTTGTTGAGAGTGGGCTTACAGAACGTGCACAGGCAGATAAGGCAGCACGGCAGATGGAATATGCAGGGATTCGGGTTCTGGGAGCTGTGTTGAATAAGGCACAGGTTTCCAGAGGACGTTATGGTTATGGCTATGGTTACGGATATGGCTATGGATATGGTTATGGCGAGAAACGTAATTCAGAAAGCAGTGCAAAACGTGGAAAGAAGAAGTAGGCATCAGCAGGGAAGAAGACGGAAACCATGCAGGAATCAGGTTGTGATAAGTATCCTGGTAAGTGTTTGTATATTAGCTGTGGCAGGGATTTTTATTTATAAAGAAATGCAGAGTCAGAAAGCTATGCAGATATCAGCAGGTAATTCCCACAATGTAGGCAGTGGATTTCGAAATATCACATATAATGGTGAGAAATATGAATATAACAACCGGATAACGACTATTCTGTATGCCGGCGTTGATTCCGATGGAAAGATGGAAGCTACATCACAGTATGGTGATAAGGCAAGAGCAGACAGCGTTAATCTGGTGGTCATGGATGAGAAAAAAAAGAAAATGTCCATTGTTTCCATAAACAGAGATACCATGACACAGATTCGAAGATATAGTATGAGTGGAAATGATCAGGGATTATACACTACACATCTTGGCTATGCTTATACATATGGAGATGGTGGCGATGTAAGCTGTGAGAGTTTATGCGAGGCGGTTTCACTTCTGTTCGGTGAGATTCCGATCAACCGTTATATTGTAACAAATCAGGATTCTATGCCGTATATTAATAATCTTGTAGATGGTGTGACAGTCACTGTTCCGAATAATGATCTTTCAGATCAGTATCCGGAGTTTTATGAGGGAAATCAGGTTACTTTGGATGACAGTAATATCCGCGATTTTCTTCAGCATCGAGATATAGATAAAGAGTTCAGCAATGAGGGACGTATAGAACGTCAGAAAGCCTATATGTCTGCATATGTTGATAAGATCAAATCTCTGGACGAGAGTAAGCTGGAGGATACATGGAATTCGTTGGATTCCATGAAGGACTATCTTCAGACAAATATCACCAGAAATCAGTATCTGAAATTTATCAAGCTGATCAGAAAAGTTGATTTGTCGGATGAGGATATTATTCAGCTCTCAGGTTCTGATCAGGAGGGAGAAATTCATGATGAGTTTTATCCCGATGAAACTGAATTAAAAAAGCTGATCATTCAGCTTTTTTATGAAAAAGTGTAAATAATCCTATGTATAAAAAAGAGGAGGAATTATTATGAAACGGAAAATGTTATTGGCTCTGATTGCAGCAATGACTGTCAGCATGTCTGTTCCGGTATTGGCAGATCCAAGTATCGGTCAGTATGTTGAGAAAACAACAAAAAATACAACAGGAACTAGTGAAAACCAGAAACTGGTTGTAGAGAACCTGGATACCAGTATTATTAAGAATGAAACAGCAAAATCAGCTATTGATGAGTTTTCTAAATCTAATGAGAAGAATAAACTGGAAAAACTTCTTGTAGATCTTGGAGTAGATACAACGAAACCGGTGCCAACAGATAATGGAGGCACTGCTTCTCCTGTTTACTATGAGCCTGCAACACCTGCTTTTAATCTTGCAATATCTGAAGCTGATAAACTTAAGTATGAGCTGACTGGTTCTGTTACAACAACTCTTACAGTTGAGTCACTGAAAGACAAAGACAAAGATAATATCCTGATCATGGTTACTGATGCTGATGGAAAAGTTCATTATATTACTCCTGATGCTCTTGATCCTAAAACAGGAGAGCTTACAGTAACATTTACAGCTCTTGGTAGTGTCGTAATTCTTGAGAAAGCGCCGATTGTATCAAAGAATTTAGAGGCAGATAAGTATGAAAATGAGAAGGTTAAGGCAGCTGCTGAGCAGTTTAAATCTGCGGAAGAGGGAACTGCTGTATCTGACATTTTTGCAGCCGCCGGTGAAGATACAACTGTTAAAGATCAGAATGGTGAGGATGTAGACATTTCTCAGTATAAAACATGCGGAAGTCTGGTAGAAGTTGCCATGAAACTTGGTGATGAGTATTTTACAAATGCAGAGTGCCAGTTTGAAGGTACTGTTCAGATGGATCTTGAACAGGTAGATTATAAAGCACTTCTGAAGAGTGCAGGTATTGATGAGAATACATCTGATGAGGATCTTCTTAATGTAGAAGAATTTGAAGCGCCAGATTATGTACTTGCACAGCTGAACGCAGTAAGCGGTGAAGCATCTGTATCTACAGGTCTCAAGTTTGGCTTTGAGAAAGTTGAAGGATCTGACAGGCCTGTTCTTGTAATCAAAGGTACATTTAATGGTCTTGGACCTGTTGCACTTGCTTCCAAAGCAGAATAACAGAAACTAAAGGATGGGATATTAGATGTCAAATCACAGACACAGAAGAAGCTTTTTTTCGACCTTTGGTTACTATGTCATAGTAATTGCCATTGTGGTCTGCCTTGTGTTCATTGTAAAGCATAATCGTTCACAACAGGCAGAACGTGATGCATATAAAGAAGAACTTTCCAAGAATGAAACAGAAGAAGATCTTGGAGATATCAGCATAACAATACCGACTGATGCGCCGGATAATGCAGCTGGAAAAGATACGACCTCTTCCAGTGATAAGTCTTCAAATACTGATTCAGCAGATTCTGGATCAGATTCAGAAAAGTGAGAATAAGATGTAAATGAAGGCAGTTTTGCAGTACTTTGAACAAGGTATTGCAAAACTGCTTTTTGTTTGGAATATATAAATCAGTCTTTGGAATTTTTTTTATTTCTGTAATAATATTTTGTTGTAATCTGGGAATTGATGTGGCATAATAAATGGGAAAATGTTAAAAATAAGAAAAATCCAGATTAAGAAAATGCAAAATCGCATTTTCGGGAGAACACTGCTTCTGCCGCGAGGTGGCAGGATGCGAGTATGATAAAGGAGAAAATTATGGTAATTTTTTCAATGATCTTATCTTTGTTGTGTGGAGTATCATTATTTCTTTTTGGAATGTCCCTGATGGGCGATGGTCTGAAGCTGGCAGCCGGCAATAAGCTGGAAGCTTTTCTGTATAAGATGACCAATACTCCGTTTAAGGGGGTTGCACTTGGTACTGGTGTTACCAGTGTGATCCAGTCGTCTTCTGCGACGACGGTTATGGTGATTGGTTTCGTAAACTCCGGTATGATGAAGCTGAAACAGGCGATCGGTATTATCATGGGAGCTAATATCGGAACCAGTATCACAGGGTGGATCTTATGTCTTTCTTATATTGAAGGATCCAATGGAATCGCAAGTATTCTTTCCACAGCAACAATCTCAGCTGTTGTGGCTGTAGTTGGTATTATTTTCCGCATGTTCTGTAAGCGAACCTTACATAAGAATATTGGAAATATCATGCTTGGTTTTGCCATTCTGATGACCGGAATGCAGATGATGAGCGGTGCGGTTTCTCCGCTGCGTGAGAGTCCGATGTTCATCAAGATGCTGACTATGTTTTCCAATCCGATTGCAGGTATTCTCGTAGGTATCGCTTTTACTGCGGTACTCCAGAGTGCGTCTGCAACAGTCGGTGTGCTCCAGGCTCTTTCCGTAACCGGTATCCTGACATTTGCAAGTGCATTTCCAATCGTTCTTGGTATCGGTGTTGGTGCCGCATGTCCAGTTTTGATCTCAGCCATCGGAGCAAATAAGAACGGTAAAAGAACTGCTCTTGTATATCTGATCAATGACCTGTTTGGTCTGATCCTCTGGTCGGTGATCTTTTATACCGTGAATGCGTTTGTACATTTTACATTTATGGATATGACCATGACACCGGTAGCGATCGCACTTTTGAATACGGTGTTCCGTCTGGCAACGGTTATCGTGCTGTTCCCGTTTATTTCAAAGATCGAGAAGCTGGTATGCTGGCTTGTGAAGGATGACAAAGAAGATTTGGAAGATGAGGCAGACTTTGATCTTCTGGAAGAGCGTCTTCTGAATTACCCGGCCCTTGCTATCGCACAGTGTCACCGTGTAATGAACGGAATGTCCAAGAAGCTCCGTAAGAATGTTAACAGAGCCATGAATCTTCTGAATGATTATCAGCAGGATAAGTATGATAAGGTTCAGCGAAAAGAGGATCTGATCGACAAGTATGAAAGTCGTCTAGGAGAGTATCTGATCCAGCTGACAAAGAGAGAGATGAATTCTGCACAGACAAGACAGACTTCACTGTATCTGCATACGATCAATGACTTTGAGCGTATCGGTGATCATGCTTCTTACATTGCTCATATGTCCAATGAAATGCATGATAACCATACGAATTTTTCACAGGAAGCCTGGGATGAGCTGAATGTTGTTATGGAGGCAGTTCGTGAGGATATCAATATAACCTGCAATGCTTTCATGAAAGACGATAAAGAAATGGCACAGAGAGTAGCACCTCTCGGAGCTGTGATCACAGGACTTTGTGATGTGCTGAAGATGCGTCATGCAGAGCGACTGAGCCAGGGCAAATGCGGACTGGAAGAGGGAACGGTATTTAGTGATATCCTCAACAGTTTCTGTCGTATCGCAACTCACTGTGCAAGTGCTATGGTGGCACTTAGGAAGAGCGGAGAGACAGGATCTGATCTTCATATTCACGATTCCAAGATCTATCCCACAAACAGTGCGGACTACTACCAGTATTTCAAGGAATACGGACAGAAATATGATATTGGAAACCAGGAAGGCCATATGCTCAGCATGGAGCCGGAAGAAGTAGAATAAGAAATGAAAAAGAAGGGGCTGATTATTGACAGCCTCTTTTTTTTATTTCTACCACGGATATTTTCCCTTTTTAGCATAATGTAGAAGTTTACCATCGAATTTGATGATGACACGATGATTTCCTTCTGCATCTACGGTTACATCGACATCCAGTCCGAAATCGATTGCGCTCATGATTGCGTTTCTGCCCTGTTCGTGAATGATGTCTTTGATAGCAGGACCGTAGGTATGGAAGTGAGAATCTGAATATAAACAAATTGTTTTACAAGTAGCAGCAAAGCCAGGTGGAAACATATAACACCTGGCTTTCTTTTGCAAAGAGATTCTGTTACAATAGCAGGATGAAAACAAGAAGACAGAACAGGAGAAAAATAACCATGTCAAATATCATAGAAATCACAGATTTCAACGCTTCGGAGCTGGATGTATATGCCAGAATCTCGGAGATACAGCTTTTGAACCGGGCAGAACCGGAGAAGGGGATCTTTATTGCGGAGAGCCCGAAGGTTATTGAGAGAGCTTTAGATTCCGGGTGCCAGCCGATTTCTTTTCTGGTGGAACATAAACATGTTGAGGGTGAGGCAAAAGAACTGATCCGTCGTTGTGGAGACATTCCGGTTTATACGGCAGAATTTGATGTGTTGACGCAGCTGACCGGATTCAAGCTGACAAGAGGAATGCTCTGTGCAATGCGCCGGCCGGCGCTTCCTGATATAGTCGATGTATGCAAAAATGCCCGCAGGATCGCAGTTCTGGAAAATGTGGTAAATCCTACTAATATAGGTGCGATCTTTCGTTCTGCGGCAGCTCTTGGGATGGATGCGGTGCTGCTGACACCGGGGTGCAGCAATCCATTGTACCGCCGTGCGATCCGTGTCAGCATGGGAACCGTATTCCAGATACCATGGACTTTTTTTGATGAAAAAACAGAGTGGAAAACGGAAGGAATCCGGTCTCTGAAAGCGATGGGATTTAAGACGGCAGCCATGGCTCTTAGGGAGGATTCCTTTGATATTGATGATCCTCATCTGATGGCAGAAGAAAAACTGGCAGTAGTTCTTGGAACAGAGGGGGATGGCCTTGCTTCGGAGACCATTGCGGACTGTGATTATACGGTATGTATTCCAATGGCACACGGTGTGGATTCACTGAATGTGGCGGCAGCCAGTGCAGTTGCATTTTGGCAGCTGGGAAAACGCTAAATATTTAAGAGAGTTCCCGTTTTTTATGATCTTGCATTCCGGTTTTCTTCTTCCATATCCATCAGATGAAAAGAAAGCAACAGATACAGGATCTCGTTTCTGTCTGTAAGATCTGAATCCAGAAAAGCTTTGATCTTATCCAGACGATAAAGAAGAGTACTTCTGTGGATAAATAAAGCGCTGGCAGTATGAGAAATGTTCTGGTTGTGCTCCAGAAAACAACGCAGTGTTTCATAGAGATGAGATTGCTTTGCCTCATCCTTATATTTCATTGACAGAAGCTTTTCGTGACAGACCATGTAAGCGGGAAGCTTTCTGGTTGCCTGTTCCAGAATATAGGGCAGAGCGATGGAGTCAAAATAGTGGATACTTTCTGCGGGATTTTTGCGTTTTCCAACCTGCAGGGTAACAGAAGCCTGCGTGTATTGCCGGTGGAAATTGAAATGTCCAAGCATCTTCCGGCTGTATCCGGCGCTTAACATGCTGCTTTTGATAAAACCCTCGATCTTATCGGAAATCTCATGGATAGTCAGAGTGCAGAGATCCAGATTGATAAAAAGCACCGCATTTCCCTTATATTCGGTAGCACAGCTGGCCGGGATCGTATTTTCAAGATAATTGCAGATGGCATTAAGGGTCAGATTTTTCTGGTCGATCAGCCCGGTTTGGATCAAAATACATTGATATATATGGGAAGAAAGCCACCCTACATTTGTCAGCTGCTGACTGACTTTTACATAATCAGCTCCAGGATCTGTCAGAATTGACATAAAAATCTGATGAAGAGGAAAAGCTTTATCCCGGCTGTGCATGATACCTGTGGAAAGTGCATGGGATACCATCTGGGAAAGGTACTCCAGAACAAAACCAAACGTATCATCCAGGGGAACCTCACCTTCGGAAAACATCAGCCTGTATACTGCTTTATCATTATTGGAGATATTTACGCAAAGAGAAGGAGCAGTAAGGCCATTTCCCGGATAATAAAAATATCCGGTTTTATAAAAAGCCTCTTCGTAATGAGGATCCTGCTTCAGGCTGTCCACAATAGCCTAGGAATTTTCAGTGGAACCCAAAACAGAATTGGAAAGATCACTCAGATTCCAGTCTCTGGAGGCAATGATAGTAAAATCCATACCGATCAGCATCATTGGATTGGGAATAATGGAAGCTGTAAGATCCAGAAGTTCCTGGATAGAAGCATTCCGGAGACGGGAATCCATCAGGGACTGATTCCACTGATCATAGAGGATAAAAATATCCTGAATCCTGTTAAAGACAATATTGACCGGAATATCTTCAGGGATGATACACATGTTTGGCTGAGTTAATTCGTAGTTCTGATAGATTTTTCCAATCATCAGGAACAGAATATTTTTGGGATGATGAAAAGTGAGCTGAAAATCCGGATCTGTGATAAGGTAAACACGCCCATCCTGAAGAGAGGTGTTCTTTTCAAAGCAGGAAGGGCAGGAAAGGGTGGGGGATGTATCCAGCCTGGATGTATGCATGGAAAATGATTTCTGCAGGTGATAGCATATGAGTTTTGCACTGAGTTTCAAGGAAAATCCTCCCTCCTATATTTTGTAGGAAAAAACAGGAATAATAGCCGTGTTATGTGGAATTGTGATTCTTTTGATTTACAGTATAATAGAATCATAAGGAAAAAACAAGTGCAGAAACAAGCCTTCTATTAATAAGAAGCAAATAGAATAACAAAGGTCGGAAAAGCCTGCAAAACCCAGCAGAAAAGTGCTTTTCCGGCCTTTTTTTGTGAAATTCAGGAAAAAATAAATTTGTAAAGCAAAAACCCTTGACAGGTATGATGGAATCGTGTATGATAGCCAAGGTGATTACAGATGGAGAAATTTGTAGAGCAGACATTTTTATTTGATTTTTATGGAGAGCTTCTGACAGAGAGGCAGCGGCAGGTGTACACCAGTGTGGTATTTGAGGATTATTCCTTAAGTGAGGTTGCTGAGGAACTTGGCATCAGCAGACAGGGTGTGCATGATATGATCAGACGGTGCAATCGGACGTTGGAAGAATATGAAGAGAAGCTTCATCTGGTCGAGAAATTCCTGAACATCCGCAGTCAGGTCATAAAGATCCATGAACTGGCTGACAAGTACCACGCCGAAGATATTGCGGCGATTTCCAATGTGATATTAGAGGAGTTATGATCAATGGCATTTGAGAGTTTAACAGATAAACTGCAGAATGTATTTAAGAAGCTGAAGGGCAAGGGCCGTCTCACAGAGGCTGATGTCAAGGTAGCACTGAAGGAAGTTAAGATGGCGCTTCTGGAAGCGGATGTTAACTTTAAGGTCGTTAAGCAGTTTACGAAATCCGTTCAGGAAAAGGCTATCGGACAGGATGTTATGAATGGTCTGAATCCGGGACAGATGGTGATCAAGATCGTAAATGATGAGCTGGTCAACCTGATGGGAAGTGAGACAACAGAGCTTCCGATCAAACCGGGAATGGATCTTACCGTTCTTATGATGGTCGGTCTTCAGGGTGCAGGTAAGACAACGACGGTTGCCAAGCTGGCAGGCAAACTGAAATCCAAGGGAAAGAGACCACTGCTTGTGGCCTGTGATGTTTACCGTCCGGCAGCGATCACACAGCTGCAGGTAAACGGTGAGAAACAAGGCGTCGAGGTCTTTTCCATGGGAGATAAGCAGAATCCCGTGGATATTGCAAAAGCAGCTATCGAGCATGCGAAATCCAATCAGCAGAATGTTGTGCTCATCGATACAGCAGGACGTCTTCACATTGATGAGGATATGATGCAGGAGCTTGAGGATATCAAAGCGAATGTGAATGTAGATGCTACAGTGCTTGTAGTTGATGCCATGACAGGACAGGATGCAGTAAATGTGGCGCAGAATTTTTCTGATAAAGTCGGCATTGATGGTGTGATCCTGACTAAGATGGACGGTGATACACGAGGCGGTGCTGCGCTTTCCATTAAAGCCGTGACCGGCAAACCGATCTTCTATGTTGGTATGGGAGAGAAGCTTTCAGATCTGGAACAGTTTTATCCGGAACGTATGGCTTCCAGGATCCTTGGAATGGGCGATGTAATGAGTCTGATCGAGAAGGTGGAAGCATCTGTGGATCAGGAACAGGCTCAGGAGATGCAAAAGAAGCTGAAGAAAATGGACTTCGACTTCAATGATTATCTTACCAGCATGGAGCAGATGAACAAGATGGGTGGTATTTCCAGTATCCTGAATATGCTTCCCGGAATGGGCGGTAAGATGAAGGATATCGAGGGTATGATCGATGAGAAGGCTATGGACCGTACCAAGTCCATCATTCTTTCCATGACACCTCAGGAGAGAAGTAACCCCAACATTCTGAATATCTCACGCAAGAACCGTATCGCCAGAGGCGCCGGAGTGGATATTACAGAAGTAAATCGTCTTGTGAAGCAGTTTGAGCAGAGCAAGAAGATGATGAAGCAGATGCCGGGATTAACAGGCGGCAAGATGAATATGGGAAAAAGAGGCGGCTTTAAGCTTCCCTTTTAATAAATAACAATAAATTTTCAGAAAGATAATTGGAGGAAAACAAAAATGGCAGTTAAGATCAGATTAAGAAGAATGGGACAGAAGAAAGCACCTTTCTATAGAATCGTAGTAGCAGATTCTCGCTGCAAACGTGACGGAAGATGCATCGCAGAGATCGGAACATATGATCCGAACCTTGACCCAAGCGTATACAAAATTGATGAAGAGGCAGCAAAAAAATGGCTTGCAGCTGGTGCTCAGCCTACAGAGGTAGTTGCTAAGCTTCTTAAACTTGCCGGAATCGAGAAATAATACCTGACAGATTTGGATCTGTGGCCTCAATGAGGCAGGAGCAAGGAGGTATGTAATGAAACAACTTGTAGAAGTAATTGCAAAATCTCTTGTTGAAAATCCGGATGAAGTAGTCGTTACTGAGACTGAAAAAGACGACGCGATTGTTGTTGAACTGAAGGTCGGACCGGCCGATATGGGTAAGGTTATCGGAAGACAGGGCAGAATTGCCAAGGCAATCCGTACTGTTGTGAAAGCGGCTTCTTCAAAAAGCAGCAAAAAAGTGATTGTAGATATTCTGCAATGAAAAAGAGACAGGAGCTGTGGATTCCATGGCTCCTGTTTTTACTCTGAAAGGGAGCAAAAATGGAAGATTTATTAAAGGTAGGAGTTATTACAACGACCCATGGCGTCCGTGGTGAAGTAAAAGTTTTTCCGACAACGGATGACGCAGAGCGTTTTCTTGATATTGAATATGTGCTTCTGGATACAGGAAAAGAGCTTCGCAGACTGAATATTCAGAATGTAAAGTTTTTTAAAAATCTTGCGATCCTGAAGTTTGAAGGCATTGACAACATCAATGATATTGAAATGTATAAGGGCCGTGAGCTTTGGATCCCACGTGAAGAGGCACAGGAGCTTGGCGAGGACGAATATTATGTGGCGGATCTCATCGGAATGGAGGTACTTCTGGAGAATGGGGAGAAATTCGGAGTGCTCCGTGATGTGATGGAGACCGGCGCCAATGATGTTTATATTGTAGATCGTGTGGATGGCGAGGAAATCCTGCTTCCTGCGATCCATGACTGTGTTCTTGATGTGGATGTGGAAAAAAATACCATGACTGTACATTTGATGAAAGGGCTTGTTTAAATGAATTATCATGTACTTACATTATTTCCGGAAATGATCGAGAACGGAATGAACACAAGTATTACAGGCCGTGCCATTACAAAGGGACTGTTATCACTGGAAGCGATCAATATACGGGATTTTGCATTCAATAAGCACCAGAAGGTAGATGATTATCCTTATGGCGGCGGAGCCGGAATGCTGATGCAGGCGGAGCCGGTATATCTGTCTTATGAATCCATTGCAGAACGTATTGGAAGGAAACCCCGCGTGATCTTTCTGACTCCTCAGGGAAAAACCTTCAATCAGGATATGGCAAAAGAGTTTGCCCTGGAAGAAGACCTGGTTTTCCTCTGTGGTCATTACGAGGGAATTGATGAGCGTGTTCTGGAAGAAATCGTAACAGACTATGTTTCCATTGGTGATTATGTACTTACCGGTGGAGAACTTCCGGCTATGGTCATGATGGATTCTATTTCCAGAATGGTACCAGGTGTTTTGAATAATCAGGAATCCGGTGAGACGGAATCTTTTTCCGGGAATCTTCTGGAGTATCCCCAGTACAGCCGCCCGGAGGAATGGCATGGCAAAAAGGTTCCGGAGGTGCTGCTTTCCGGACACCATGCCAATGTGGATAAATGGAGAAGAGAGCAGTCTATCATCCGTACAGCCAAATGGAGGCCGGATCTTTTACCAAAAGCTGATCTGACCAACAAAGAGTGGAACGAGGTCCACAGGCTTCGCAAACAGTGGAAAGAGGAAGTGGAAAAATAATTATGAAAACATCAGATTTTTATTATGATCTACCGCAGGAACTGATCGCTCAGGATCCGCTGGAGGACAGAAGTTCTTCCAGACTGATGCATCTGTCCCTGAAAGATGGAAGTATCGAACATCGTCATTTTACCGATATACTGGATTACCTGCATAAGGGAGACTGTCTTGTGATCAATGATACCAAGGTTATCCCGGCACGTCTTTATGGTCACAAGGAAGAAACAGGAGCGCTGATCGAGATCCTGCTTCTGAAACGCCGCGAAAATGATATCTGGGAGTGTCTTGTAAAGCCGGGAAAAAAAGCACGTCCCGGTGCAAAGATCACTTTTGGTGACGGTATCCTGAAGGGTGAGATCATTGATATTGTAGATGAGGGAAACCGTCTGATTCAGTTCCATTATGAGGGGATTTTCGAAGAGATCCTGGATCAGCTGGGAGAAATGCCGCTGCCGCCGTATATTACCCACAAGCTGAAGGATAAGAACCGTTATCAGACTGTATATGCAAAGAATGAGGGATCTGCTGCCGCACCTACCGCAGGACTTCACTTCACGCCGGAGCTTCTTGAGAAAGTAAAGGAGAAGGGTGTGAATATTGCACATGTAACTTTACATGTAGGTCTCGGAACCTTCCGCCCGGTAAAGGTAGATGATGTAGAAAAGCACCACATGCACTCGGAGTTTTATATTGTGGAAGAAGATCAGGCAAAACTGATCAATGATACAAAGAAAAACGGCGGAAGAGTGATTTCTGTGGGAACTACCAGCTGCCGTACCCTGGAGTCCGCAGCCGGAGAGGATGGAATCGTGAAGGCCGGAAGCGGATGGACAGAGATCTTTATCTATCCTGGTTATAAATTCAAAGCTATCGATGGACTGATCACCAATTTCCATCTGCCGGAGTCAACGCTTCTGATGTTAGTTTCAGCCCTTGCCGGAAAAGAACATATTATGGCTGCTTATGAAGAAGCTGTTAAGGAAAGATATCGTTTCTTCAGTTTCGGGGATGCCATGATGATCGAATAAGATTTAAAATTACTTTTTATATAAATAATATCCCAACGGATCGCAGCATGGAAATATGCATTATTACAGGATCTGTTGGGATATTATTTTTTGTTATGCTATTTATTCTTCACTGTCAGAGCCTTCCGATGTAGCGGATGAAGAATCCGCGGCAGGAATCGCAGCACTGCGTTCCTCTATCTTGGATTTGATCCTGGATGCCTCATCTCCGGATGCAGGAGTTGGCTGATAATTGTTGTAGCCATCTGCGGAAGAAATAGAACAGGGAATGATATTGGTCACGTTATCAGCCTGTACGCCTTCTGAGGTGACAGTGAAGGTCTGCTGGAAGATCATGGTGTCCATATCACTTGGAGAACTGTTTCCTCCAAAACAGAAATTGCCAAGACTGTAGACGATGTTTTTTCCTTTATAGGTTTCGATTCCCTGGAGTACATGCGGATGATGGCCACATACCAGATCTGCACCTTCATCGATAGCAAGACGGCCAAGGGTCATCTGATTGGTATCAGGAACTGTTTCGGTCTCATTGCCCCAGTGGAAGATCACAACTATAAGCTCTGCTCCATCTGCTTTGACCTTTGCGATATTATCTTTCAGCTGCTGTTCGCGCCCAAGATGATCCTTCAGCTCATAAATTCCGACAAGACCAACTTTGATTCCCTTGATGTCCATAACTGCAGTATCATCATAACCGAAGTGTGTAATGCCCGCATTGTCCAGAGCAGTCAGAGTATCCGTGTAGCTCTGCTCTCCGTAATCGTGGCTGTGATTGTTTGCAGTGTTTACGGATTCAACGGAACCGCTGGTGAGTATCTGAGCATATTCGGCGGGTGCTTTAAATGCAAAGGTTTTATCTTCTCTGGCATCGGAATCAGTGAGAGTTCCTTCAAAATTGGCAATTGTCAAGTCATCTGCCTCAAAGATGCTTTTTACATTTTTAAAGAAATAATCTTTGCCGTTGTTATCGTAGCATGCGTTCAGACTTGTGTCATAATCAAAGGTCTCATCGGTACCCAACGTGCAGTCCCCGACTACGCTGAGCGTCAGTGAAACGGGATTTTTCACAGCAGCAGCTTCTTCTTTTGCCTTTTTTGCGGCCTCCTCTTCCTGGGCCTTCTGCAAAGCGGCGGCTTCTGCAGCTTTCCGGGAAGAAATGCATGCACGTGCGGAAAAAATGATCACAAGAACAAGTATGATCAGGATCCCGCCAGCTGCAAGAAACATTTTCTGACGGCGTACCTGGTAATATCTGGATTTTTTGCTGATGTCATTCCTGCGAGTCCCAGTGGAATGTGAACGGGAATTACGGGATGCAGAACCAGAATGTTTCCGCCGTGCTTCTCGTGCTTTGGCGGCTTCTCTGCGTGCCTGCTCCGGATCATGGCCATGAGGCGGCCGCCTTCGATTGTCGTTTGCCATTCTTTCTCTCCTTCATATGTAAAGATATCTTTATTATAGAAAGAATGGTAAGTATTGTAAAGAAAGAATCGCGGACTTTTCAGAAAAAGAAGTTTTTGATATAATAGTTAGGCCAAAAGGCAGAAATATAAACTACAGGGAGATGGTGCTGATATGGTATTATATATCGGAAATCATACAAGTTCGTCCAAAGGCTATGCTGCCATGGGACGTCAGATGCTGAAAAACGGCGGAAATACGTTCGCTTTTTTTACCCGCAATCCCAGAGGAGGCAAGGCAAAAGAAATCGATCCTGCAGATGTGGAAAGATTTCTGGAGCTTTCCAGGGAAAATCATTTTGGAAAGCTGGTGGCACATGCACCGTATACCATGAATGCCTGTGCCGCAAAAGAAAATCTGAGAGATTTTGCAAGAGAGATCATGGCAGATGATCTGAAACGTATGGAATATACACCGGGAAATTATTATAATTTTCACCCGGGCAGTCATGTAGGGCAGGGAACTGAGATGGGAATTACCAAAATTGCGGAAATTCTCAATGATGTCCTTACAGAAGAACAGAGTACGACCGTCCTTCTGGAAACTATGTCCGGCAAGGGTTCAGAAGTAGGAGCAACGTTTCAGGAGCTTCGTGATATCATTGACAGGGTGGAAAAAAATAATAAACTGGGTGTCTGCCTGGATACCTGTCATGTATGGGATGGCGGTTATGATATTGTCCATGATCTGGATGGTGTTCTTGATGAGTTTGACCGGGTGATCGGCCTTTCCAGATTGAAGGCTGTTCATCTTAACGACAGTATAAACGGACTGGGCAGTCATAAGGATCGTCATGCAAAGATCGGTGAAGGTCAGATCGGCTTGGATGCACTTGTGAATGTGGTGTGCCATCCGGCTCTTGAGGGAATTCCCTTTATTCTGGAGACACCAAATGATGATGAAGGATGGAAAAGAGAAATTGCACTTTTACGAGAACGATATTCCATGAAAGGAGATTGATCCATGAAAAAGTTCAGATATTTTATCCTGGTGCTTGCCGGGGTGGCAGCGATGATGCTGGGAGGATGCAAAGATAAGGAAAAATATGACGAATCTGCTTTTCAGGATGACCTGGAACCTCTGAGTGAGGATGAAGTGGAGGCCATGGACCAGAATGGTGACGATGAGATGGCAGTAGCTGATGAAAGCGACCTGGAGCAGCTGCAGGATTCTGAAAATGCTGCAGGATCAGGAGACACAGATGGGTCCGCTTCATCGGATGCAGCAGACTCACAGAGCGAAAAGAAACTGGATGAAAATGGCACCTATACAGATAAAGATGAAGTGGCCCAGTACATTTATGAGTATGGCCATGTACCCTCCAATCTGACTGCTGCAGACTATGATAATGCAGACAGTATGCTTCCGGTAGAGGAGGGCGTAACCTATCAGCAGTGCAGCCTTGATGATGCAGGGAAACAGAAGCTGATCTTCACTCAGGATGCAAAGCGCATTTATTACACAGACGATGACGGACAGTCTTTTGACGAGATCTATTAAAATCAAAAGAACAAAATAAGACCCCCGGATACAGATAAACGATCAGTATCCGGGGGATTTTGCATGTCAGGTCTGAGACTGATCAGTGGACCAGATTTTTCATTTCAGCTCCATCCATAAAAGTTTTTGCGTTTTCCAGGGTTGTCTCCGCAATATTGGTCAGTGCTTCTACCGTAAAGAATCCCTGATGTGAGGTCATGGTCACATTTGGGAAGGACAGAAGACGCTGGATCGTGGAAGTAGGAAGAATGCTGCTTGACATGTCTTCATATACATATGCAGATTCTTCTTCGTAAACATCCAGACCAACGGCGAAGAATTTGTGATCACGGATACCTGCAATCAGGTCATCGGTTTTGATCAGTCCACCTCTGGAGGTATTTACAAGGATCACACCATCTTTCATTTTTGCAATCGTTTCGGAGTTGATCAGATGCTCTGTTTCCGGAGTCATCGGACAGTGTAGACTGATCAGATCACTGGTGGAAAGGAGTTCGTCCAATGAAACATACTCCAGAAAGTCAAGATTTTTATTAGGGAAAAGATCATAAGCAATTACCTTCATGCCAAAGCCGCGGCAGATTTTTGCCATTGCCTGACCGATTTTTCCGGTGCCGATGATGCCGGCAGTTTTCTGATAAAAGTTAACGCCCATGAGACCGTTCAGTGCAAAGTTATTTTCACGGCATTTGATATATGCCTTGTGGGTGTGCCGGTTGGCGGTAAGGGCCAGTGCCATGGCGTGTTCGGCAACTGCTTCCGGAGAATAACCGGGAACACGTGCCACCTGGATCCCACATTTTGCTGTAGTTTCCAGATCAACATTATTGTATCCGGCACAGCGCATCAGGATCAGTTTTACACCCTGGCGGTGAAGTTCTTCAATGACCGGTGCGCCGAGATCTGCATTTACAAATGCACAGATGGCATCGTAGCCGTGGGCAAGAGCTGCGGTTTCTTCATGGATATTTGCTTCAATGAATTTAATTTCAATACCTGGATAAGATGGAAGCAGCTTCTCAAAAAATTCCCTATCGTAGCTCTTGGTGCCATAAAACAAAATTTTCATAATCGTTGCTCCTCTCTGGAAATAATTATTTTCCGAAAAAATAATACCATAATAGTAGGAATTTGGAAAGTGGGAAAAACGATAAAATTTATCAAAAAAATGGTTTCATTTTGGAATTATGATATCCATAATAAATAAAAATTATACGAAATACAAAAAAAGAGAGCATTTTATGCACTGTCATCTGATGGAACAGATGTTGTGATACATGAAAATGCTCTCTGTCTGGATATGAGATAATTATTCAGCCAGACTATAAAGATCGGAATAGAATTCCGGATAGGAGATGTTGACACATTCTCCGTTTTTGATGGAAAGTGTTCCCTCACAAAGCAGTCCTGCTACTGCAAAAGACATGGCTACACGGTGATCCAGATGAGAATCGATCTCTGCGCCATGAAGGGCTTTTCCACCATGAATGATCATGCCATCTTCGGTTTCCTGGATCTCTGCGCCCATTTTCCGAAGATTTTCCGTCATAACCTGGATGCGGTCGGACTCTTTGACACGAAGCTCCTGTGCATCCCGGATAACAGTGGTTCCTTCTGCAAAAGCTGCCATAACGGCGATCATCGGAAGTTCATCGATCAGAGTAGGAATGATCGCGCCTTCTATTGTGGTCCCGTGAAGCGCAGAGGAGCGGATCAGAAGATCGGCAGTAGGTTCGCCCTCTGTGGTTTCATTGAGAAGAGTGATATCTGCTCCCATGGCCCTGCATACACGGAGGATGCCGTCACGGGTCGGATTGATCCCCACATTTTTCAGAAGGATCTCACTGTTGGGAACAAGAAGACCTGCTGCAATAAAATAAGCTGCAGAAGAGATATCTCCCGGAACCAGGATCTCACGTCCGTAAAGAGATGGGTCCGGTTTGATGGATGCTGTTGTTCCCTCTGCGGTTACATTGGCGCCAAAGTAACTCAGCATGATCTCCGTGTGATTTCTGGAAAGGACCGGCTCTGTTACACGGGTAATGCCGTCAGAGTACATTCCGGCAAGAAGTACGCAGGATTTTACCTGGGCAGATGCTACCGGAGAATTGTAGTGGATGGCATGGAGCTTTTTTCCGGAGATCTTAAGCGGTGCACATCCGTTTCCGTTGAGACTTACGATATCGGCACCCATTTGGGAAAGCGGAGTCATGATCCGTTTCATAGGGCGTTTCTGGATGGAAGCATCGCCGGTAAGCTCTGATACAAAGTCCTGTCCTGCAAGGATCCCGGAGATGAGGCGGGTGGTGGTGCCACTGTTGCCGACGTTAAGAGTCTCTGACGGAGCACTGAGACCATGGAGACCTTTTCCGTGGACCAGGATCTCTCCTTCTGTATTTTCAATGTTAATGCCCATTTTCCGGAAACAGGAAATAGTGGAGAGACAGTCTGCACCCTCCAGAAAATTTGTAATCCGGGTAGTGCCTTCTGCAAGAGAGCCGAACATGACAGCTCTGTGAGAAATGGATTTATCTCCGGGAATGGCAAGAGAGCCGGATAATTTTTTTGCTTTTTTGATTTCCATATTAGTACCTGCCTGTATTGTTATTTTTAAAATTCATAGCAGCAGATCGGATATCTGCTGCCGTTTATATATCAGCGTTCGCAGATCTTGTAATTACGTTTTGTAAGAAGCACTTTAGCCTGCTCCAGAGCTGCGTCTGTATAAAATTCGATCTTCAGAACGCCATCTTCAAATTCTCGGTTGTGGATAATACCGATATTTTTGATGCTGACCTTTTCTGTTGCAAGGATGGTTGCGATGGTTGCAATGGCACCGGCCTCATCTGCCACATCGATATAAAGGACATAGGAGCGGGGAATCAGGCTGTTGTCTACAATGTCAATGGAGTCACGGTAATCCTTGGAGCTTGCAAACATGTCAAAGATGTTGTCAGCTTCTTTGTTGTCAATGGAACAGCGGATCTGGATCAGCATACGGATAAATTCATCCAGAACCGTGGAAATGTTTTTCTGATTTTCCAGACAGATCTGTTCCCACATAACCGGTGAAGAAGAGGCAATACGTGTAATATCACGGAAACCGCCGGCTGCGATCATTTTCATATACTGGGCGTCGTTATCCAGAAGATTTACAAGATTTACAAGAGCGGAGGCTACGATATGAGGAAGGTGGCTGACTCCTGCCGTGATGAAATCATGTTCTTCTGCAGTGATAACAAGGGGAATCGCACCAAGAGAGGAGATCAGTTCTGTGAAATCAGAAATCTTTTCCAAAGCAACTTCTCCTCCCGGAGTGATGATATAATAAGCATTTTCCAGAAGATGATCACTGGAATTGGAAAAACCGCTGCGTTCGGAGCCTGCCATAGGATGACCGCCGATGAAGCGTCCTTCAAGTCCGAGCTCGGTTACTTTTTCGTGGATAACGCTTTTTACACTGCCTACATCTGTGAGGATACAGTTCTTTCCAAGAGAATCTTTGATCTTTTCCATGTATTCCACATTAAATTCTACAGGTGCACAGAGAAAAAGATAATCACAGTTATATAACTGCTCATCGTCAATATCACAGATCCCGTTGATCACGTTTAAACTGACTGCCTCTGCCAGAGCACTTCTGTCTTTGTCAAAGGCAAGCAGGCGATAATCCGGGTGAAATTTTCGTATGGTTCTGGCAATGGAGCCGCCGATCAGTCCAAGGCCGATAAAACCTATGGTTTTCATAGTACTTCAGAGTCCTTTCAGGTTACTTTTTACTTTTATTCTTTAATAGTGTAAATCACGACTATATTGTAAAAGAAAGTGCGAAAAATGTCAACAAATGTTAGCGGAAACAGGAAGGCCATTTTTGTAGCTGTTTACCGTAATGTTTTGCGAACAGGGAAGAGTAATAGAAAGTTACTGTTCATTGGTAATATTCCGCGAAGCGTGTTGCTGAGAACGGAGTGAACAGTAACAATAGAAAAAGGCTTGAGAAATCGGAGATTTCGGACGTATAATATAATAAGAAAAAAACAATATAAGATACAGAGGAGAATTTATCATGAAATATCAGTCAGTAATGGATCTTCACACACATACCGTAGCCAGCGGACATGCATACTGTACACTTCGCGAGATGGCCAGGGCTGCTTCCGATAAAGGTCTTGAACTCCTGGGAATCACAGAGCATGCACCGAAAATGCCCGGAACCTGTCATAAGTTTTATTTCCAGAATATAAAGGTAGTACCCCGTGAAATGTACGGGATCCAGCTGCTTCTGGGTTCGGAGGTAAATATCCTGGATGCGGCGGGAACGGTAGATCTTGAGCAGAAAACCCTGGAGAAGCTGGACGTGGTCATTGCAAGTCTTCATGTTCCATGCATCAGAACAGGCAGCAGACAGGAGAATACGGAGGCCTATCTTAATGCTATGAAGAATCCGTGTGTCAATATCATCGGACATCCGGATGACGGAAGATACGAGGTTGACTATGAGGCGCTTGTACAGGGAGCCAGAGAATACGGTAAAGTCCTGGAGCTGAACAACCACTCCATGGACCCTGACTGTAACCGTGAGAATGCAGTAGAGAATGATACCATCATGCTGGAATACTGCAAAAAATATCGGGTACCTGTGGTTATGGACAGTGATGCCCATTTTGATCTTCTGATCGGGGAATTTGATCTTGCCAGAGACCTTCTGACTAAACTGGATTTTCCGGAAGAGCTGGTACTGAACCGTTCTGTGGATGCCGTGAAAAAGTATGTAAACCGGAAATTCTGAAAGATAGACGACTGTTCTGTATTAATTGACGGTAATACGAAAAACTTTCTGAAAAAAAGTTGTCAAAATTGAATAAAATACTTGAAATTTGCATGGAAATTTAGTAAAATGTGAACATATTAAGTAAGACAAACAGGGAGGTATTACATATGGACGTTTTCAGAACAGACCGAATCAGAAATGTAGTCCTATTAGGTCATGGTGGCGCAGGCAAAACAACACTGGCTGAGGCAATGGCTTATCTGGCAGGTATGACAAGCAGACTCGGACGTGTTGAGGATGGCAATACTGTCAGCGATTATGACAAGGAAGAAATAAAGAGACATTTTTCCATCACAACTTCTTTGATTCCGGTACCATGGGATAAGATGAAGGTAAATGTACTGGATACTCCCGGATATTTCGATTTTGTGGGAGAAGTTGAAGAGGCAGTCAGCGCCGCAGATGCAGCGATTATCGTTGTTTCCGGTAAGGCCGGTGTTCAGGTTGGAACACAGAAGGCATGGAATCTCTGCGAGAAATATAAACTTCCGCGAATGATCTTTGTTACCGATATGGACGTGGATGATGTCAGCTATCGTGAGGTCGTGGAAGAGCTGACAGAGCTGTATGGCAAGAGAATCGCTCCCCTTCATTTTCCGATCCGTGAGGACGGCAAGTTCGTAGGATATGTCAATGTTGTGAAACAGGCTGGAAGAAGATACATTGACAAGGCCGGCAAGGAAGAATGCCCGGTTCCTGATTACCTGACCGAATACCTGGAGAAATACCATGAAACTCTGATGGAGTCTGTTGCAGAGACCAGCGAAGAATTTATGGATCGTTATTTTGAGGGAGATACCTTCTCCGTAGCAGAGGTTTCCGCCGCTATTGCAACCAATGTACAGGATGGAAGTATTGTTCCGGTATGCATGGGATCACCGGTGAACCTTCGCGGTGTATCTAACCTTCTGGATGATATCTGCGGTTACTTCCCAAGCCCAAGCGGACGTTCCTGCAATGGTATCGCACAGAAGACTAACGAGATCTTTGAGGCCAATTATGACTTTGCCAAGGCAAAATCGGCCTATGTATTTAAGACCATCGCGGATCCGTTCCTTGGTAAATATTCTCTGATCAAGGTATGCTCCGGTGTGCTGAAATCCGATGATACACTTCTTAATGTAGAGAAAGGAACAGAGGAGCGTGTAAACAAGCTTTATGTCATGGAAGGTTCCAAACCGATCGAAGTTCCGGAGCTTTTTGCAGGGGATATCGGTGCCATTGCCAAGCTTGGTAGTGTACAGACCGGTGACAGCCTTGCAACCAAGGCGAATCCGATCCTTTATCCGAAGGCTGTACTTTCCACACCATATACATATAAGAGATTTAAGGCAGTGAAGAAGGGCGATGAGGATAAGATCGCACAGTCCCTTGCCAAGATGATGACAGAGGACAGAACTCTTAAGGTTGTCAATGACAGTGCTAACCGCCAGAGCCTGATCTATGGTATGGGCGATCAGCATCTGGATATCGTTGTCAGCAAGCTGAAAGAACGCTATAAAGTAGATGTGGAACTTTCCAAACCGAAGGTTCCGTTCCGTGAGACACTTCGCAAGAAGTCAGATGTAGAAGGCAAACATAAGAAACAGTCCGGCGGACACGGACAGTATGGTCATGTTAAGATGCGCTTTGAGCCATCCGGCGATCTGGAAACACCTTATGTATTTGAGCAGGTAGTTGTAGGTGGTGCAGTTCCGAAGAATTACTTCCCTGCAGTTGAAAAAGGTCTTCAGGAATGCGTTCTGAAAGGCCCTCTGGCTGCATATCCGGTAGTTGGTGTGAAAGCAACCCTTTATGATGGATCTTATCATCCGGTAGATTCTTCTGAGATGGCATTTAAGATGGCAACGATCCTTGCCTTCAAGAAGGGCTTTATGGAGGCTTCTCCTGTACTTCTTGAGCCGATCATCTCCATGAAGGTTACCGTTCCGGATAAATATACCGGTGATGTTATGGGTGATCTGAACAAGAGACGTGGCCGTGTTCTTGGAATGAATCCGGATCACGAAGGAAATACCATTATTGAGGCAGATGTTCCGCTTCTTGAAATCTATGGTTATTCCACTGTCCTTCGTTCCATGACCGGTGGAAGCGGAGATTTCTCCTATGAATTTGCACGCTATGAGCAGGCTCCTAATGATATCCAGGAGAAAGAGATCGCGGCACGCGCAAGCAAGGTTGACAGTGCTGACGAATAAACAGAGATATTTTTTGAGGGCAGAATAAAGAGTTGACAGGCTGCAGCATTTGCTGTAGCCTGTTTTTAGATGCGTTCGTGAATAAGCAGTCAGAAAAACGAATTGCGCTCATACAGGTTATTGAAGTATGAGCAAAAAAGAAAAGAGAGAGGACAAAAAATGTTAGTATGTGATTATATCGTGGAACAGATTGACGGAGATTATGCACATTTGAAGCGTGTGGATCAGCCGGAGGAGGAACTGAAAGTAGTTGCCAGAGCATTACTTCCGGCAGAAATCTATGAGGGCTGTGAGCTTCATTATGAGCTGATGCAGTATTCAATGAAATGATAAGGCTGCAGGATATCGCGGATATGGCAGGTGTCAGTCGTACAACCGTATCCAATGTGATCAATGGAAATACAAAACGGGTTTCACAGAGCACCATTGACCGGATCACGGCGATCCTGAAGGAGCAGAATTATGTTCCCCACATGGGATCTGTGATGCTATCCGGACACGGATCAAGGATCATTGGAGTGGTTCTTGGCTTTTCCTTCATTCATGGTATGCAGTCTCTGCAGGATTCTTTTGTGGGAGAGATCACCGGAACGCTACAGGTCGAAGCAGAAAACAGAGGCTATTATATTATGCTCATTGGCGGTGAACGGATCGATAATGTGGTAGATATGGCATCCCGTTGGAATGTGGAGGGTCTTATCATTATAGGGTATAATGAAGAACAGTATCATCAGCTTTCCAGAAAGCTGAATAAAAAAATGGTATTGATCGATGCCTATCCGAAGGGTGGATATAGCTTTCAGAATGTAGGAGTGGATGATTATTCCGGCGGATATCAGATCGGGGAATATCTGCATTCCTGTGGATACCACCGGGCACTTTTTGTTGCGGAAACAGAGCAGGACAGTGATTATGCCAGATGGCTTGGATTCAAACAGGCTATGGAAAAAAATGGCGGCTTCTGCAGCCGCTCCCGCTATGTGGTGGTTCCCCAGGAACCTCGGCGCAGACTGAAAAAATATGAAGAGCTGCTGCCTCATTTTCTGGAGACAAAGGCACTGGCATTTTCTTCGGATTACACAGCTGTGGAGGCCATCAATTTTTTTACAGACAGGGGAATCCGGATTCCGGATCAGATTTCAATTACCGGCTTTGATGATAATTTTTATGCGCAGATCGTCAGGCCAAAGCTGACCACCATTCATCAGGATGTTCATCAGAAAGCAGTTCTGGCCTTGCGGAAGCTGCTTCTTATGGCAGAGGGAAAGGAACCTGCCGAAAAAAATGTAAAAAGCCCTGTCTGGCTTGTAAAGAGAGATTCTGTAAAAGAGTAGCAGGATCTCTTTTTTTATGTTGTGATGACTTTTCCTGGCACATCATCGAAATACGGTTGGAAATTATTTTTAGAGGCCAGTAGTGCTTTATTGTTAAAACTGCATAAAAAAAACAGAAAAGTTTGGCAGTAATTTAAGTTTCACGAGAAACTTATTGATTTTAAAGGTGGGATAGGATATGCTGATTTCAGAATCAACAGAAAAAGGAGGCAATTTACCATGAAAAAAAACTGGTGGAAAGAAAGCGTGGTATATCAGATCTACCCGAGAAGTTTTAAGGACAGCAACGGAGACGGAATTGGTGATATTCCCGGGATCATAGAAAAACTGGACTATCTGAAAGAACTGGGAGTAAATGTTCTCTGGATCTCACCCATGCTGGAATCTCCGCAGGATGACAATGGCTATGATATTTCCGATTACCGCAGGATCTATAAAGAATATGGAACCATGGAGGATTATGAAAAGCTTCTTGAAGAAGCGCATAAACGGGGCATTAAGATCCTCATGGATCTGGTCGTAAACCATACTTCCGATGAACACAACTGGTTTATTGAAAGCAGGAAATCCAAAGATAATCCTTACAGGGATTACTATATCTGGAGAGAGCCGGTGAATGGAAAAGAACCGAATAACTGGGGAAGTGCGTTCGGAGGACCTGCATGGGAGTATGATCCTCAGACAGAGATGTATTATCTTCACCTGTTTTCAAGAAAACAGCCGGATCTGAACTGGGAAAATGAAAAGGTTCGTCAGGAAGTTTACGATATGATGAATTTCTGGTGTGAAAAAGGAATCGACGGTTTCCGAATGGACGTGATCAGCATGATCTCCAAGGATCAGTCATATCCGGATGGAGAAATGAATGGAGGATTATACGGTGATTTTGGTCCTTACTGCGTCCATGGCCCGAGGGTCCATGAGTTTCTTCAGGAAATGAACAGAGAGGTTTTATCCCGATACGATGTGATGACAGTTGGAGAAACCTCCGGTGTGACTATCGAAGAGGCACAGAAATATGCAGGTGAGGACAGGAATGAGCTGAACATGGTGTTTCAGTTTGAGCATGTAGAGGACCAGGGATCAGACCATGGTAAATGGACTACCGAGAAATACGATTTCCAGGAATTTAAAAAGGTTATGATCAAATGGCAGGAAGAGCTTGCGGGAAAAGCATGGAACAGTCTGTTTCTTGGAAATCATGACCAGCCAAGAAGTGTTTCCAGATTTGGAAATGATAATCCGGCATACAGGGAAACTTCAGCCAAGATGCTGGCAACCTGTCTTCATATGATGCAGGGAACTCCTTATGTTTATCAGGGAGAAGAGCTTGGAATGACCAATGCTTATTTTACAGAGCTTAAGGATTATCGTGATATCGAGAGTATTCAGTATTTCCATGAATATACAGAAGCAGGTATTTATACACCGGAATATATGATGAAGTGCCTGATGCTGAGAGGACGTGACAATGCCAGAACACCAATGCAGTGGGAGGATTCTCATCAGGCCGGCTTTACGGAGGGAACGCCATGGATCAGGGTAAACTCTAATTATAAGGAGATCAATGCGAAGCAGCAGCTTTCAGATCCGAATTCTATTTTCCATTATTATCAGAAGCTGATCCGTTTAAGAAAAGAAAAACCGGTGATCGTTTACGGCACTTTTGAGGCACTTTACAGAGAGCATGATCAGATTTTTGCATATACCAGAACCCTTGAGGGAGAGAAGCTTCTCACAGTCTGCAATTTCAGTGAGCATGTGGCAGAAATGGAAATTCCGGAAGAATTTCAGAAAAATGCAGAATGTCTGATCACAAATCTTGGAAGAAAGGATTTTGGAAAGAAAGTGGTCCTGAAACCTTATGAGGCATTTGTTCTTTACAGAAATCTGTAACAGGAGAGGGAAAAATGATAAAAAAATATGTATATGGAGAGCCCTTTGAGACTGAGGCACTGACAGAAAACATTGAGACAGCAGAAGGAAAGCCAGGATATGGAGAAATCTGTGCAGAAGATGGATTTTCTTTTACTTATATCATGGATGAAGAGGATATCGTCTACGGATTGGGAGAATCCAACCGCGGTATCAACAAGAGAGGATTCATTTACACCAGTAACTGTACCGATGATCCGGAGCATACAGAGGATAAACATTCCCTGTACGGTGCACATAATCTTATCATTGTGTCCGGAAAAGAAACCTTTGGAATGTTTTTTGACTATCCGGCAGCGATCACCTTTGACATTGGCTATACCAGAATGGATACCATGAAGGTAACCTGCGAAAATGCAGACCTGAAGCTTTATGTGATCGAAGGGGAGAGTCCCTATGATATTGTAAAGCAGTTCCGTCATGTGATCGGAAGAAGCTATATCCCGCCGAAATTTGCCTTTGGATTTGGCCAGAGCAGATGGGGCTATACTACAAAAGAGGATTTCCGGAAGGTTGCAGCTGGATATCGTGAAAATCATATTCCTATTGATATGATCTATATGGATATTGATTATATGCAGTCTTATAAGGACTTTACATTAAGTGAAGAGAATTTTCAGGATTTTCCGGAATTCGTAAAGGAACTGAAGGATCAGGATATCCGTCTGATCCCGATCATCGATGCCGGCGTCAAGGTAGAGCCGGGATACGATGTTTATGAGGAGGGTGTCAAAAACCACTACTTCTGCCAGAGAGAGGACGGCAGTGATTTTGTAGCTGCTGTATGGCCGGGGGATACTCATTTTCCGGATGTATTGAACAAAGATGCCAGAAAATGGTTCGGTGACAAATACCGTTTCCTGATCGAGAAGGGAATCGACGGTTTCTGGAACGATATGAATGAGCCGGCGATCTTCTATTCCACAGAGGGAATGAAAGAGGTCAAAGAGCTTGCAGGAGAATTTGCAAAAGATACGGAAGGAAAGATCCATATCTGGAAGATGCAGAGTGCACTTCGCAATGTTGCAAACAATCCGGAAGATTATCGGAGATTTTACCATAATGTGGATGGCAGAAAGATCCGGCATGACAAAGTCCATAACCTGTTTGGCTACAATATGACCAGAGCAGCAGGGGAGGCTTTTGAACGGATCGATCCGGAAAAACGTTTTCTGATGTTCTCCAGATCATCCTATATTGGTATGCATCGTTATGGTGGGATCTGGACCGGCGATAATAAATCCTGGTGGGCTCATATCCTTTTGAACCTGAAGATGATGCCATCTCTGAATATGTGTGGTTTCCTGTATGCAGGAGCAGATCTGGGTGGATTTGGCGCTGATACAACAAGAGAACTGCTGCTTCGTTTCCTGGCACTTGGAGTATTCACACCGCTGATGCGTGATCATACAGCGATCGGTACCAGAGAGCAGGAATGCTACCAGTTTGAAAATGTGGAAGATTTCCGTCATGTGATCGGTGTAAGATATCGTCTTATTCCGTATCTTTACAGTGAATATATGAAGGCGGCTCTGAACGATGATATGTATTTCCGGCCGTTGGGCTTTGTTTATCCGGAGGATAAGATTGCTGTACATGTGGAAGACCAGCTGCTTCTTGGAAATGAGATCATGATCGCTCCGGTTTATGAACAGAACGCAAGAGGCCGTTATGTATATCTTCCAGAGGAGATGAAGTTTGTGAAATTCCTTCCGGATGGAACCATTGCAGAGGAGATCCTTGAAAAGGGTGTTCATTATGTAGAGGTGGCACTGAATGAGATTCCGTTGTTTATCCGGAAGGGAAAATGTATTCCGGTTGCAGAAGCAGCGGAATGTGTGGCAGCTCTGGATACAAAAAATATGCAGCTTCTCGGATATGAAGGTGCGGAGTATACCTTATATGAGGACGATGGGGTCCATAAGGATTACGACAGAGAAGAAAATTACCGTGTTCTGAAAAAATAAAGTCAGCAAAATGAAATATAAATTTCTGTGTTACATCATTTACGTTAAACAGTATAAAGAATACAGGATGTGAACAGTTGATAAACAGAAAAGCCGTAAGTATATGTGAAAGTTTCTTAAACATATATCTTACGGCTTTTGCTATTGCTGCTTTACATAAAATGTTTTATGTAAAGTAATTCGCATCCTGTTTAAATAACACTTCAGAAAGATTTGTTTATGCTTCTTCCTCAATCTGGATAACATTTTTCAGTACAGAGCAGCATGCCATGTCACCGATAACATTGACACAGGTGGCGCCCATATCACAGAGGGTATTGATGCTGATATAAACACCAAGAACTCCGGCAGGAAGTCCGGCCATAGTTGCCAGTGCTGCGAAAGATGCGATAGCACCACCGGGAACACCTGGAGTACCAACGGAAAGCAGTACGTTTGCAAGAAGGATAATGATCATAAGAGGAATACTTACATGGATCCCGCAGGCGTTTGCAAAGAACATGATCATAAAGGACATCAGGATAGATACAGCATCCATATTAACGGTAGCACCAAGAGGAATGGCGATGCTGGTGATCTGGTTGGATACGCCCATTTCTTCTTCCATACACTGCTTGCTTAATGGAATGGTTGCGGAGCTTGAGCAGGTTCCGAAGGCGTTCAGTGCTGCTGGCAGGATCGCTTTCAGGAATTTCAGCGGACTTTGTTTGCCGATCAGCTTTACAGAGAGACCGTACACTACAATAGCGAAGCCAAAGAATGCCACATACAGAATGACAAGCTGTGTTGCAAGGGAAATGATCGTTTCAGTTCCGTTGGCTTCCACAACCGGTACGATGGTACAGAAAACACCGATGGGTGTAAAGTACATGATGGTTGTGATGATTTTCAGGCATACTTCATTGACGGAATCAATCAGATTCAGGAATGGAGTTCCTTTTTCACCGACTGCAATCAGTGTGAAACCGATGATCAGGGCAAACACCAGAACCTGGAGCATGTTTCCGTCAGCAAATGCGGCGATTGGGTTGGAAGGGATCAGGTTTTTCAGGGTGTCAAGGATACTGCTCATTTCTGTAGCCTGGATATCTGCTGTTGCCATCTCAAATTTGACTCCCTTTCCGAGATGGATCAGTCTCGGGATGATCAGTCCGCACAGGCTGGCAAGTGCCGTTGTGCAGAGAAAATAGATCATGGATGCTGCAGTGATCTTGCCGGTAGTACGTGCGTTTCCGATGGAACAGATTCCAATGACAATGGAACAGAAGACCATGGGAAAGATCATCATGTTCAGGGCGTTCATGTAGATACTTCCGATCAGACTGGTCACAGTGAGGACAGGTTCAAACCGTCCGGCTAGGAAAAGTCCTGTGAGGATACCCAGGATCAGTCCTGTAAAGATCGCACCGGTAATATGCTTCCGGTACCAGGAATAAAAAGATTTCATTTATGCGTTCCCTCCTAAGATAAATATGTATGGTATGTATAATATAGGAAAATACATGCAGGAAATTATATCATGTGAAAAAAGAAGCGTCAACTAAACCAGGCCAGGATTGCAGGTTCATGTATATTTTGATGGAAAAGGGCTGTTTTTGGATTTTTGTTTGACAAATACATCATAAGTAGTTAAAATTAATAGCAGTGTGTGAAAGCATTAAAGTATTAATACTGAGTAATTTGTCAGGAGGAATAAAAAAATGGCTGCACCTTATAACCATAGAGCCATCGAAGCGAAATGGCGCACAAACTGGGAGAAAAAGCCGGTAAATGTCAATGATGGCAAGAAACCGAAATACTACTGTCTGGATATGTTCCCGTATCCGTCCGGAAACGGTCTTCATGTAGGACACTGGAGAGGCTATGTGATCTCTGATGTATGGAGCCGCTATAAAATGCTCCAGGGTTATTACCTGATCCATCCGATGGGATGGGACGCTTTTGGTCTCCCGGCTGAGAACTATGCCATCAAGATGGGTGTTCATCCGGCAGTATCTACAGCAGCAAACATCAAAAATATCAAACGTCAGATCAACGATATCGCAGCGATCTATGACTGGGATATGGAGGTTAACACAACAGATCCGGAATTCTATAAATGGACACAGTGGATCTTTGTAAAAATGTTCAAAGAGGGGCTTGCATATGAGAAGGAGTTCCCGATCAACTGGTGCCCTTCCTGTAAGACAGGTCTTGCAAATGAAGAGGTTGTAAACGGATGCTGCGAGCGTTGTGGCACTCCGGTTACCAAAAAGAACCTCCGTCAGTGGATGCTCCGCATCACAAAATATGCAGACAGACTTTTAAGTGATCTGGATAAACTGGACTGGCCGGAGAAGGTTAAAAAGATGCAGACAGACTGGATCGGCAAATCCTACGGCGCAGAGGTCGATTTCCCGGTTGAGGGAAGAGAAGAGAAGATCACGGTCTATACAACAAGACCGGATACTCTTCATGGAGCAACATTCATGGTACTTGCACCGGAGCATGCTCTTGCAAAATCTCTTGCAACAGACGAGACAAGAGAGGCTGTAGAGAAATATATCTTTGATGCTTCCATGAAATCCAATGTAGACCGTCTTCAGGATAAAGAGAAGACCGGTGTGTTCACAGGTACTTATGCGATCAATCCGCTGAACGGCGAGAAGCTTCCAATCTGGCTTTCTGACTATGTACTTGCTGATTATGGTACAGGTGCTATCATGTGTGTACCTGCTCATGATGACCGTGACTTTGAGTTCGCAAAGAAATTCGATATTCCGATCATCCAGGTTATCGCAAAAGATGGTAAAGAAATTCAGAATATGACAGAAGCTTACACAGAGGCTTCCGGAACCATGATCAACTCCGGTGAGTGGAACGGAATGGAATCTTCCGTACTGAAGAAGGAAGCACCGCATATCATCGAGAAGCTGGGTATCGGACGTAAGACTGTCAACTACAAACTGAGAGACTGGGTATTTTCCCGCCAGCGTTACTGGGGTGAGCCGATCCCGATCGTACACTGCCCGAAATGCGGTGCGGTACCGGTACCGGAGGATCAGCTTCCGTTAAGACTTCCGGAGGTAGAAAGCTACCAGCCGACAGGAACCGGAGAGTCACCGCTTGCAGCTATTGACGAGTGGGTAAATACCACATGCCCATGCTGTGGTGCTCCTGCAAAACGTGAGACAAACACCATGCCTCAGTGGGCAGGATCTTCCTGGTATTTCCTCCGTTATGTAGATAATAAGAATAATAAAGAACTGGTTTCCAAAGAGAAAGCTGATAAATATCTGCCGGTAGATATGTATATCGGTGGTGTAGAGCATGCTGTTCTTCATCTTCTGTACTCCAGATTCTACACCAAGTTCCTGTATGATATCGGAGCTATTGATTTCGATGAGCCGTTTGTCAAGCTGTTCAACCAGGGTATGATCACAGGTAAAAACGGAATCAAGATGAGTAAATCCAAAGGAAATGTTATTTCACCGGATGATCTTGTAAATGATTACGGATGTGATTCCTTACGTATGTATGAGCTGTTCGTAGGACCGCCGGAACTGGATGCAGAATGGGATGACAGAGGAATCGATGGTGTATCCAGATTCCTGAAACGTTTCTGGAATCTGGCTCTTGACAGCATTGAGAAAGATATCCCGGCTACCAAAGAGATGGAGAAGACCCGTCATAAGATGGTATACGATATCACCAGCAGACTTGAGGCCTTCAGCCTGAATACCGTAGTGTCCGGATTTATGGAATACACAAACAAGCTGATCGCTATCGCAAAGCAGAACGACGGCGCTGTTGACAAAGAAACCATCGAGACAGTTACCATTCTTCTTGCGCCATTTGTTCCTCATATTGCAGAGGAGATCTGGGAGAAGCTTGGTCATGAGGATTCCGTTTTCCATGCACAGTGGCCGGCTCACGATGAGGAGCTTATGAAGGATGATGAGATCGAGGTTCCGGTTCAGATCAACGGCAAGACCAAGGCTGTTATCAGTATTCCGGCAGAAATCTCCAAAGAAGATGCGATTGCCGAAGGAAAGAAGGCAGTTGCAGATAAGATTTCCGGAAATATCATCAAAGAGATTTACGTACCGAAGAAGATCATCAATATCGTAGTAAAGTAATAAGATAAATCAAAAACACCCGAAGCAGGGCGGAAGATATTTCTGCCTTTGCCAGGGTGTTTTTTATATGGATAAACATCGTGAAGTAAGTATGCACAAAAATAACTAATGTTATTTAGAATAAATGCCAATAATATTTAGGCATTTTAACAGATTTGCCTAGTTTTTGGTCATGCCAATTATATTGTCTATTGTTATTCAAATGGAAAAAACGTACAGTAACACCATGAGTCAGGCAAAGATAGTAAGAAAGCTTTGGTACTCGAAATGCAGTGTGACGGAATGAAGATGTCCGTTTAGCTAGATTGCATATTTACATTGAGAGAAATAAGGAGAGATAGTATGAGCGCAATGAACACACTTAAGAAATTCGGACTTGAACAGGCATTCAATTATGTTTATAAAGATCCGGATAAGAATTTTATCAAGATCATGGACTGGGCAGATAAATTTTCCGGTGGTGGATTTCCTACACAGAGAGCAATGATCCGCGCAGCCATTTCTAATCCGGAACATCCGTATTATCCGTTTATTCATAGATTGGTAACTGATATTGATCCGCATGTTATGAAAACTCTGGTTGCAAACTTCTTTATCAATGCAAATCTTGCAGGCTGGAAGAAACAGGATGAATGCCGTGAGAAATATGGCTGTAATATCCCGTGGGCAATCCTTCTTGACCCAACAAGTGCATGTAACCTGCACTGTACAGGATGCTGGGCAGCAGAGTATGGAAACAAGCTGAACCTCACCTACGATGAGATCGATGACATCATCCGCCAGGGTAAGGAGCTTGGCGTTTATATGTATATTTACACAGGCGGAGAGCCACTTGTAAGAAAAAAGGATCTGATCCGTCTTTGCGAGAAACATAATGACTGTATCTTCCTTTCCTTCACAAATGCAACACTGATCGATGAGGATTTTGCAAATGATATGCTTCGGGTAGGAAACTTTGTTCCTGCAATTTCACTGGAAGGATTTGAGACTGCAACAGATGGCAGAAGAGGAAATGGTGTATACCAGAAGGTTATCAAGGCCATCAATCTTCTCAGAGAGAAGAAGCTTGTATTTGGTATCTCTGCATGTTATACGAGTGCAAATTTCGAGTCTATCACATCAGAGGCATTTTACGACAGCCTGATCGATCTTGGAGCGTACTTTATCTGGTATTTCCATTATATGCCGGTTGGAAATGATGCAGCACCGGAGCTGCTTCCTACTCCTGCACAGAGAAGAGAAACCTATGAGCGTATCCGTAAATACCGTGCAACAAAGCCGTTGTTTGCCATGGATTTCCAGAATGATGCAGAGTTTGTGGGAGGATGTATTGCAGGCGGCCGTCGCTATCTGCATATCAATGCAAACGGCGATATCGATCCATGTGTGTTTATCCATTATTCTGATTCCAATATCCGCGAGAAAACACTTCTGGAAGCACTGCAGTCTCCGATGATGATGGCATATCATGACGGACAGCCGTTTAATGACAATATGTACCGTCCATGCCCGATGCTTGAAAATCCGCAGAAGCTGAGAGAAATGGTAGAAAAATCCGGAGCACATTCCACAGATCTTCAGTCACCGGAGAGTGCAGAGCATCTCTGTGCGAAATGTGACCGGTATGCTGAAAACTGGAAGCCGGTAGCAGAGGAAATGTGGAAGGAAGACCAGGAGAGAAAGGCAGCGAAGAAAGGCTGCTGATCCTGAAACTTAAAAAAGCAGAACTTATGAAAGAGCACGGTACCGGAAACAGGTGCCGGTGCTCTTTTTTTGAAAACGGAGGGATCAGACCATGAAAAAAATGATTGATAACATCAGAAAATATCTGCCGGCGGTGCTCCTTCTTGTGCTTCTCCTTTTCTGTATCCGTTATAGAGAGGATCTGTCTGTGGAAAGGATCTTAAGCTATACACCGGAGGAACCTGTTAAGGCTGCATTACTTATGCTTGGGCTTTATGCAGTGAAAAGTGTCTCTTTTATATTTCCAATTGCGATCCTGCAGCTTGCTGTAGGGCATCTGTTTTCTACAGGAACAGCACTTCTGGTGAACTTTCTGGGAAGAGCAGTCACATTGGCACTTCCATATTGGATGGGACGCTTCTCAGGTGCATCCATGGTGGAAAGTCTTACAGCTAAATATCCGAAACTGAAAACAGTAGTAGATTACCAGAACGGAAATTGCCTGTATATTTCATTTTTTATGCGGACATTGAACTTTTTACCGGGAGATGCTGTGAGTCTGTTTCTCGGAGCTGAAAAGATTCCATTTGGAACCTATATGGCAGGTGGCGTGCTTGGAACGCTGCCGGGAGTTATTCTCGCTACAATATTTGGAGCAAATATCAAAAATCCGAAGTCTCCGGCATTCTGGCTCTCCGCAGTGCTTCTTGTGATGATCAGTGTATTCTCGATCCTGATACACAGGCATATTTCACGGAAGAAAAAATAACAGGGCTTTCTCTTCCTGCTTTTACTGAGAGGAAAAATGTAGTATAATGCAGACAGTAAAGAAAAGAAGGGAAGGAACATGGGGATCGATCATAACAAAAGATTAAAGGAACATTTATATTATTACAGTGCAAGAATCAGCCGGGATATCTCAAATCTGATCAAGTGGCTGGTTTTTGCTGTCATTACAGGATGTATCGTAGGTGCTGCCAGCACACTGTTTTCTTTTACGTTGAAGGCAGTGACCAGTTACCGGAAGGCGCATGAATGGATTTTTCTTTTGCTGCCATTATCCGGACTTGTCATTGTATTTTTGTATGAGAAGCTTGGAAAAGAGGATGGAGGGACCAATCAGGTTCTTTCTACCGTGCGTTCCAGAGATGATGTGCCAATCCTTTCTGCGCCTCTGATCTTTATCACAACGGCGCTGACTCATCTTGCCGGTGGTTCTGCGGGACGTGAGGGAGCAGCGATCCAGCTTGGAGGAAGTATTGCCAACCAGCTTGGAAGATGGATCCATCTGGACGAGGAGGACCGTCATGTAATTGTCATGTGCGGCATGAGCGCGGCGTTTTCCGCATTGTTTGGAACACCGATGGCAGCGGCAGTTTTTGCGCTGGAAGTGGTCAGTGTGGGCGTGATGTATTATGCAGCACTGATGCCGTGTATGATCGCGTCATTGATTGCTTCCGGATTTGCAGCCGGAATGGGAGTCACACCGGAAAGTTTTCATGTGACGGATATTCCGGCACTGACTGTGGAAACTGGCCTGAAAATGGGAGTGATCGCTCTGGGCTGTGCAGTTGTCAGCATTATGTTCTGTATTGCGCTGAATGGTGCAGCAGGACTTTATGGCAGATGGTTTAAGAATAAATATGTCAGGGTTGCAGTGGGCGCCTGCCTGGTCATTGTTGTCACCTTTATTCTGAGAACAGATGAATATATGGGCGCTGGTGCGGAGCTTATTGAAAAAGCGGTGGAAAACGGACAGGCGGATACTTTCGCCTTTTTCTGGAAAATGGTGCTTACAGCACTGACTATGCGCGCAGGATTCCGCGGGGGAGAGATCGTACCTTCTTTCTGCATTGGAGCTACCTTTGGCTGTGTGATGGGTAATCTTATGGGAATTTCTCCGTCGATCTGTGCAGCCTGCGGAATGGCAGCAGTTTTCTGCGGTGTGACCAACTGTCCGATCACTTCGATCCTGATCGCTTTTGAAATGTTTGGATTTAAGGGAGTATCCTTCTATCTGATCGCAGTATCTATCAGCTATGCAGCATCGGGATATTATGGCCTTTACAAGGATCAGACCATTGTGTACTCCAAATATAAAGCAAAATATGTGAACCGACATACCAAATTCTGATATAGAACGAAATGTGAAGCGGTGTGTATACTGGCATAATATCTTATGGAATACCGCATGGACATGGCTGGAAAATATCTGGACATCTGCGGAAATCTGATGTAATATATTAAACGTTAGTATTTACAGAAAGGCAGATTTTAAGGTATGGAAGAGAAGATTCTTGATTTTATCATGGAGTATGCACAGGAGAATGAGGGAGTCCCGTTTCAGGTGATCGAGGAGAATTTTAATATCGTTATGGATGATAAGCTGAAAGATATCATCAGTGATGCGATCTGGGACAGAGACAATGTTTCCGATGTGATCATGGAAAGTGAGCGTTATGTGATCACCTGTTTTGAAGATTAATACAGGGATATCTGTGACCGTTACGGTAATGGAATTAAGAAATCTGATATGAGGAGAATGCATATAGGGCATTCTCCTTTTTTCGTCAATCTGTCAAAAGAATCCAAAGGAATTGAAGTCCCCAAAAAAGAATGGTATCCTAAAGAAAAAAGTAGATGGGGTGGTTGAAATGAACAGCAAATATGAGATCAGCACAAAAGAAAACCGGGAATTCCTGAAAGCATCCTGTGAGGAGCTTTTGAATTTCGGACATCGGTTTCCTTCACCGAATGGAGGTTCCTATTATCTGGGGGACGACGGAACACCATGGAAGGACAGAAATCGGGAAACCTGGATCACCTGTCGTATGGCTCATGTATACAGTCTGGGTCTGATGCTTGGCCATGAGGGAAGCGGAGAGCTTGCGGATGCGGCATTGAAAGGTCTGAAGGGAGAGCTTCACGATGAAAAAAACGGTGGCTGGTATGCAGGTGTAACACCGGAAGGAGATATTGTGCCCAATAAACAGTGTTATGCCCATGCATTTGTGATCCTGGCTGCATCTTCCGCACTGACAGCCGGAAGGCCCGGGGCGAAAGAGCTCCTTGAAGAGGCATTGGCTGTTTATGACCGACATTTCTGGAATGAAGAAGAAGGGCTGGCCTGTGACACCTGGAATACAGAATTTACTGTGCTGGATGATTATCGGGGATTAAATGCCAATATGCATACGGTAGAGGCTTTTCTGGCAGCAGGAGATGTCACCGGGGATAAAAAATATCACATTCGTGCAGGCAGGATCATTGATCATGTGATCCAGTGGGCAGAAGATAATAACTGGAGGATCCCGGAACATTTTACGAAGGAATGGGTGGCAGATCTTGACTGCAACCGTGACCGTCCGGATGATCCGTTCAAGCCATACGGCGCAACACCGGGACATGGAATCGAATGGGCAAGGCTGATCACACAGTGGACGCTTGCAAACTGTGGAGAAGAGAAAGAAAAACTGGAAAAACATCTTCAGGCAGCAGAAAACCTTTACACAACAGCAATAAAAGATGGCTGGAACGCAGATGGTGCACCGGGAATTGTATACACGACAGATTGGAATGGCAAACCGGTGGTACATGACCGTATGCACTGGACTCTTGCGGAAGCGATCAATACCTCTGCAGTTCTTTATCAGGTGACCGGTAAGAAGAAATATGCGAAAGATTATGCTGCGTTTATGAAGTACCTGGATGAAGTGGTCATGGATCACGAAAACGGCTCCTGGTTTCATCAGCTGGATGAGCAGAATCATCTGAAAGGAACCGTATGGCCCGGAAAATCCGATCTGTACCATGCACTGCAGTCTACACTGATCCCATATCATAAAGCAGATACGTCTATTGCACCGGCAGTGAAGAAAAAACTGGAGATCTGAACAAAATCGTTTTGCGATTTTTGTTCGTGAGCATGTAACGAAGCGGAGTGCGAATGTTCAATAAAAAAAACCTTCCTGTGTTTACAGAAAAATTTCTCAGGACAGATACTTGCAGAGATACAGGTATCCGGTCTTGAAGAAATAAGAAAACACAGGAAGGTTTTTTGTTGAATAGTTATTACTCCGTAACCTCTTTCAGATCCAAAATATCCGGAGAAGCCATGAGAGAATAATTGGTGTAATAAACAACGAAACCGGGTTTCGCACCGGCAGGTTTTTTCACATGCTTTTTCTGGATATAATCGATCTCTACCTTGGGAGCAGAGTGTCCTTTGGAGTACCAGGCTGCCAGGCGGCCTGCTTCTTCGAAGGTACGGTCCGGAAGTTCACCGTCTTTGGTGCGGACGATCACATGGGAACCAGCCATTTTCTTTGCATGGAACCACCAGTCATTTCCGGTTGCGAACTTGAAAGTCAGCTCATCATTCTGGAAATTGTTTTTTCCCACATAGATATCAAAACCGTCACTGGATATGTAGTGGAGCGGTTTGGATTTCGGCTGGGCTTTCTGGCCTTTTTTGTTTGTGTAGTGACGTTTGATATAGCCGTACTCAGTGAGCTCTTCCTTGATCTGGGAAAGGTCACTTTCAGATCTGGCGATATCCAGAGCATTGGAGATAGATTCCAGATGAGAGATCTCACTTTCCGTATCTGTGATCTGTTCTGTGACGGCTTCCTCTGTACGCTTCAGCTTTCCGTATTTATCAAAATATTTCTTGGAATTCTGTGCCGGAGTCAGTGTCGGGTCAAGAGGGATAGTGATCTCCTCGTTGGTGTAATAGTTCAGTGCCTTAAAGGATCTGCAGCCTTCCTCAAGCCCGTATCCGTAAGTGTTGATCAGTTCACCGTAGACCTTGAATTTATCTTTTTTTGCAGTATCATTCAGCTGCTTTTTCTGGATGTTGTATTTTTTTCGGTTACGTTCCAGAGCGGTTTGTACTACACGGCGAAGATCGGAGGATTTCTGGTGGATACGTGTCAGCAGACTTTTGGTAGCATAATAGGTCTCCAGCATAACAGAGACACTGTCAAAGATTTCGCTGCGGTATTCACTGCCAAACTGCTGATAAGGAAAGACACCGTATTCCACAGGTTCCTCTCCGCGGTAGACAATATTTGGGGTGAACTCTCTGTTCCGGATCTGTTCCATAAGGCGGAGAAAGGTATGATAAAGATGGGTGCAGGCTGCCTCATCCAGGGACTGCGATGCATCGCTCCCGTCAATGGATGCACGGTAGCAGATCTCCTCAGCCATTACCGGGCTCATACCTGTGAGTGAAGTGTAAAGCGCCTTGGAAATATTCACAGGCTTTTTACAGATGTGCTGTGTGAACTCCTCCTCGGAAACAGTCAGCGGATTTTCTTTATCCCTGGTATTGGGAATGAAATATTCTCTTCCGGGAAGAACCTCACGGACAGAGCTCATATGAGAAGAGACATGTTTGATGCTGTCCAGGATCATTCCCTTTTCGTCACAGAAGATGATGTTGCTGTGCTTGCCCATCAGTTCCATGATCAGACGCTTTCTGCAGGGATCCCCCAGCTCATTAAGATGCTCCAGCTCAAATTCCACCACACGCTCCATTCCAGGCTGTTTCACATCAAGGATACGGGCGCTTCCGATGTGCTTTCTGAGAAGCATGCAGAAGTTCGGTGCAGTTAAAGGACTGATACGGTTCTTATCTGTAAAATAGATCAGAGGAAGGGATGCGCTTGCACTTAAGAGAAGACGTTTCTGTCCATTTGCGCCCTTTCCTGTGATCAAAAGTTCATCGTTTTCCGGCTGGGCGATCTTGTTGATACGTCCGCCTTTTAAATTATCATCGATCTCTGCCACGAGAGCAGAAACTGTAATTCCGTCAAATGCCATGATTTTACCTCCATTTCAACATCAATCATTATAACAGTAAAAAAAGAGTTTGACTAGGGTTTTGGAATGAACTATAATAAATCCGTATGCAATCAGTTACTGTATTTATCAGCAGCTGATAAACTTAAGAGGCAGTATTGGAGGATAACATGATAAAAAGTATGACCGGCTTTGGCAGGGCAGAAGCAGTTTCCAGAGAGCGTAAGGTTTCTGTTGAACTGAAATCCGTCAATCACAGATATCTGGATCTGAACATCAAAATGCCGAAAAGACTTAGCTATTTTGAGGGAGAGATCCGAAATGTGATGAAGACTTATATCCGCCGCGGCAAAGTCGATGTGTTCATCACCTATGAAGACTATACAATGGGCGGAATGGCTCTGAAATACAATGCAGAGCTGGCAAAGGAATATCTGGGTTATCTGAACCAGATGAGTGAGGAACTGGGGATCGAGAATGATATCCGTGTTTCCACACTTTCCAGATATCCGGATGTGTTTACGATGGAAGAGCAGGCTCCGGATGAGGAAGAGCTCTGGAATTTTCTGGAGGGTCCGCTTCATGAGGCCTGCCGGAAATTTGTGGAGACCCGCCAGCGTGAGGGTGCTAATCTGAAACAGGATCTTCTTGGGAAGCTGGACGGACTGGAAGCAAAGGTCGATGTAGTGGAAAAACGTTCTCCGGAAGTAGTGAAGGCTTATCGGGAGAAACTGGAAGCCAAGATGCACGAGCTACTTGAAGATAACCAGATCGATGATTCCAGGATCGCCGCAGAGGTGATACTTTTTTCAGATAAGATCTGCAATGATGAGGAGACGGTACGTCTTCGAAGCCACATCCACGGAATGAGAAAGATCTTGGATGAGAACGAGGGCGTGGGGCGTAAGATGGATTTCATGGCACAGGAGATGAACCGTGAGGCGAACACTATCCTGTCTAAATCCAATGATCTTATTGTATCCAACGCGGCCATCGATCTGAAGACAGAGATCGAGAAGATCCGTGAGCAGATCCAGAATATCGAGTAACCGGACAGGAAACAGGCTGTACACAGACAGAAAGGGAGAGCGTAAATGGCGAAACTTATTAATGTAGGCTTTGGAAATGTTGTCAATTCACGCAAGATCGTGGCTGTGGTAAGTCCGGATGCCGCTCCTGTAAAGCGCATGATACAGAGTGTCAAGGGGACCCGAACTCTGATCGATGCCACACAGGGAAGAAAAACAAAAGCAGTGATCGTTACTTCCGATGATTATCTTGTCCTTTCCGCTCTGCAGCCGGAAACCATTGCCAGGAGATTTTCGGAAGCGTATGGAGAGGAAATGAGGGAGGAAGGAAATGAGTAAGGGAATTTTAGTTGTTGTTTCGGGCTTTTCCGGTTCCGGAAAAGGTACTGTCATGAAACGGCTGATGGAAAAATATGACAATTATGCATTATCTGTTTCTGTTACTACCAGAAATCCAAGACCGGGTGAGAAGGACGGAGAGGCTTATTTCTTCCGCACAAAAGAAGAATTTGAACAGCTGATCCGGGAAGACGGACTGATCGAGTATGCACAGTATGTGGAGAATTATTATGGCACACCCCGCAAATATGTAGAGGAACAGCTTTCCGCAGGGAAAGATGTGATCCTTGAGATCGAGATCCAGGGTGCCATGAAGATCCGTGAGAAGTTTCCGGATACACTGCTGGTATTTGTATGTCCGCCGTCTATGGAGGAGCTTAAGAACCGTCTGGTAGGTCGCGGAACAGAGACTCTGGATGTGATTAACGGGCGTCTCAGAAGAGCGGTTGAAGAATCCAGAGGAATGGATAAATATGATTATCTCCTGATCAATGATGATCTGGAGGAATGTGTTGATACACTTCATGAGACCATCCGGTGTGAGCGCATGCGTACATCCAGGAATCATGATTTTGTATCCAGGATCCAGAAAGAAGCGGAAGCTTTTTTATAAATACCAATTAACAAGTTAAATACGGCCCTGCCGTTACAGAAGGGAGAAAAGATATGATACATCCATCTTATTCAGAATTAATTGAGGCTATCAACACAAACAACGAGGACGACGATGAGGCTCTCGTGCTGAACAGCCGTTATTCTCTTGTACTTGCAGCAAGCAAACGTGCCCGCCAGCTGATCGCAGGAGCAGAGCCGCTTGTACCGGGTGCAGCAGGAAAGAAACCGCTTTCCGTTGCCATTGATGAGCTTTACAAGGGCAAAGTAAAGATCCTTCCCGGACAGGAGGAAGAGGAAGAGCTGGAGGCTCTTGAAGCTGAGAAGGAGGCTCTTGAGGCAGCAGAGGGCGAGACCGCAGAAGGCACTGAGACTGCAGAAGCAGCTCAGACAGAAGCGGAGTAATTTTATGAAAATATTATTCATCTCTCTTGGCTGTGACAAGAACCTGGCGGATTCTGAGGAAATGCTGGGACTTCTTACAGCCGGAGGTCATGAGATCACAGACGATGAAACACAGGCAGATGCAATCGTGATCAATACCTGCTGTTTTATCAAGGATGCCAAGGAAGAGAGTGTGGAAACCATTCTTGAAATGGCAGAGTACAAAAAAACAGGAAGCTGCCATGCACTGATCGTTACCGGCTGTATGGCACAGCGATACCAGAAAGAGATCATTGAGGAGGTTCCGGAGGTCGATGCTGTTCTTGGAACCACATCCTACGGCGACATCGTAAAGGCTCTGGAGGAAGCAGTAGCCGGAAATCATTTCGAAGAATTCCGTGATATTGATTATCTGCCGGATACAGGAAGCAAACGTGTCCTTACAACAGGTGGACATTTCGGCTACCTGAAGATCGCGGAAGGCTGCGACAAGCACTGTACCTACTGCATCATCCCGAAGCTCAGAGGTAAATTTCGAAGCGTCCCAATGGAGCGCCTCATTGCCCAGGCAGAGGATATGGCTGAACAGGGAGTGAAAGAGCTGATCCTGGTAGCACAGGAGACCACCGTTTACGGAAAGGATCTTTACGGCAAAAAATCTCTTCACATTCTTTTAAAGAAGCTCTGTGAGATCAGAGGTATCCGTTGGATCCGCATCCTTTACTGTTATCCGGAGGAGATTTACGATGAACTGATCGAAACCATTCGTGATGAGAAGAAGATCTGTCATTATCTGGATATTCCGATCCAGCACGCATCGGATCACATTCTTAAGAGAATGGGCCGCCGTACTTCCAAACAGGAACTGATCGATATTGTCGGAAAGCTCCGTAAGGAGATTCCGGATATCGTACTGCGTACAACTCTGATCACCGGATTTCCGGGTGAGACGGAGGAAGACCATGAAGAACTGAAGGAGTTCGTAGATGAGATGGAATTTGACCGTCTCGGTGTCTTCACTTACTCTCCGGAGGAGAATACCCCGGCAGCAGAGATGGCAGACCAGGTTCCGGAAGAAGTGAAGGAAGAACGCAGAGACGAGCTGATGGAGCTTCAGCAGGAGATTTCTTATGACAGAGGTCAGGACCGTATCGGACAGGAACTTCTTGTTATGATCGAAGGAAAAGTTGCAGATGAAAGTGCCTATATCGGACGTACCTACGGGGATGCACCGAAGGTTGACGGATACATTTTCGTTCAGACAGGCGAACTGCTTATGACAGGTGATTTTGCAAAGGTACGTGTGACAGGTGCGCTTGAGTATGATTTGATAGGAGTGCTGAGCGATGAATACACCGAATAAACTTACAGTTGCAAGAATGATACTTGTACCATTTCTTGTAGTTTTCTTACTGACAGGCTGGGGAGGAGAAGCAAACCGCTGGATCTGTCTTGCGATTTTTGTCGCAGCAAGTGTGACAGACTGGTTTGACGGTCATCTTGCCAGAAAATATAACCTGATAACCAATTTTGGAAAATTTATGGATCCGCTGGCAGACAAGCTTTTGGTATGCTCTGCCATGATCTGCATGATCGAGGTTGACAAGCTTCCGGCATGGGTTGTGATCATTATCATCGGACGGGAATTTATCATCAGCGGTTTCCGTCTGATCGCAGCGGAGAACGGAATTGTCATTGCCGCAAACTACTGGGGAAAATTCAAAACCGTTTCCCAGATGATCATGATCATACTTCTGATGCTGGATTTCGGAGGTGTTTTTGCAGTGCTGACACAGATATTTATCTGGCTGTCCGTTGCACTGACCATTATCTCCCTGCTGACTTATATCATGCAGAACAGAAAGGTCCTTTCCATGCAGGAGTAGGGATCAGAGTATACGAAAGGAGTTTCTTTTCATGATCACAGAACTGATATCCGTAGGAACCGAGATCCTTCTAGGAAATATCGTAAATACCAACAGCGCCTATCTTTCTGAAAAATGCGCCCTGCTTGGGTTAAGTGTTTACTATCAGGATGTAGTAGGTGATAATGAAGGCCGTATGCGTGACGTGATCCGTACTGCACTGGATCGTTCCGATGTTGTGATCCTCACAGGAGGTCTTGGACCAACAGAGGATGATATCACCAAGGAAGTAACTGCGGATCTGATGGGAATGCCTCTTAAGGAAGATTCCCACTCAAGGAAACTGATCGATAAATATTTGAAGGAATATGAGAAAAACAATCCTCAGAGACGTATCACGAAGAACAACTATAAACAGGCCATGGTTCCTGAGGGAGCCATTGTTCTTGACAATCATAACGGAACTGCTCCGGGATTGATCCTTGAGAAAAAAGGAAAAACCGCGATCCTTCTTCCGGGTCCTCCCAATGAGCTGAAGCCCATGTTCGAGGAGTATGTTGTCCCGTATCTGCAGAAAAACCAACCGGAGATCATTGTGTCCCAGATGGTAAAGATCAGCGGGATCGGTGAGAGTCAGGTAGCAGAGGAAATCCAGGATCTGATCGAAAGCCAGACCAATCCTACCATTGCACCTTATGCAAAAACCGGTGAAGTGCATCTTCGTGTGACAGCAAGCGCAGAGAATGAAAAGGCCTGCAGAAAGCTGATCAAACCGGTTGTCAAGGAGCTAAAGAAGCGTTTTGGAGAGAATGTTTTCGCCACAGATGAGAGCAAGACACTGGAGGAAGCGGTGATCGATCTTCTGAAAGAGAAAGATCTGAAGCTTTCCCTGGCGGAATCGCTTACCGGCGGTATGATCGCCCAGCGCATTGTCAATGTATCTGGTGCGTCTGAGGTGTTTGGCTATGGCTTTGTGACTTACAGTAACAAGGCCAAGCATAAATGTCTGGGAGTGAAGAAGCGTACTCTGAAGGAGCAGGGGGCAGTTTCCGCCAAATGTGCCAGAGAAATGGCAAAGGGCGCCTGCAAAGCATCCGGAGCAGACATCAGTATTTCCGTGACGGGTCTGGCAGGACCGGGAGGCGGAACAAAGGAAACTCCGGTTGGTACTGTATTTATGGGCTGCTGCTATAAGGGCAAGGCTATTGCCAAAGAGTTCCACTTTACAGGAAATCGCATGCGGATCCGCGAGCAGACTACAGCGCATGCACTGGCGATGTTACGTGACTGTATCATTATGAGCAGATAGCGAATGCCTTGATCTGCCTGCTATTACGGATCAACCATGATATTTTTTATATAACAGGACTGATTTTTAAACAGATGAAACTTTTGATTTCAAGTATCTGTATCAAAAATCAGTCCTGTTTTATTTTTGTTTCCTGACAATAAGCCCCGGTATGGGCGATGAAAGAATATAAACGATCATATTTACAAGGATACTATCATAAGTGCTAGTGTTTTTATAAGGGATTTCCTCTAAAATATGATTAAAGCAATATATGACGTAAATATACGTTTTACCGGAAAGGGGGAAATCAGAATGAAAAAGAAAAAAAATCTGTTGTGTTTTGTGCTGCTGATCAGCCTTATTTTTACGATGGCATTTGGAAGTGTGACGGTCAGCGCCGCACCAAAACTGAACAGAACAAAAGTAACTCTTTTAAAAGGTGAGAAGACAACACTCAAGGTTACCGGGACCAAGCAGAAGGTTGCCTGGAGATCTTCCAAAAAGAGTGTTGCGACCGTAAACAGCAAAGGTCAGGTGGTTGCCCAAAATAAAGGTTCCGCAACGATCTATGCAAAGGTAAGCAAAAAAACATATAAATGTGTTGTAAAGGTAGAAACACCGAAGCTCAGCAGGACATCGCTGACATTAACAGAAAAGAAATCCAGTGCCATTAAATTGACAGGAACAACTGTGAAGGTGAAATATTCTTCTTCCAATCCGAAGATCGCACGTGTGGATTCCAAAGGAAAGATCACCGCAGTGAAAAAAGGAACAGCAGTGATCACAGCGAAGGCAAATACAAAGAAATTCAACTGTAAGGTTACAGTAAAAGCAGCGCAGAAACCGAAGCCGACACCTACACCGGTGCCGAAACCATCTTTAAGTGCCACCACCTTAAATATGAATAAAGGTGATGTGAGACAGCTTCAGGTAAAGAATTATAAAGAGATTCTTGTATGGACCAGTGATGATACATCTGTTGCAACTGTAGACAGTAAAGGCAAAGTAACGGCAGTGAATGTGGGAACAACAAAGATCCAGGTCCGGGATAAGAGTACCTGGCGAGGCAGCTGTACTGTCCACGTGACACAGACAGTAAAGAAACAGGTGGAGCCGGTTCTTACAAAAGGAACTAAATCTGCAAAAAAAGAGATCACCAATGATAAAGGACAGAAGGAAGTCATTAATGTAACGATAAATACCTATACTTACACCTTTACCACGATCCCGACCAATGCAGAGGAGCTGAAACAGTATGATATCACAACGGCAGACGGACGCTATAAGACCATGGCTCTTCTGATCCTTGCATATCGTACCTGGACACCGACCAATCCGACGGACTGCGAGGAGATGATTTCTTATCTCAACAATAAAGAGATGACTCAGTATTACAAAAACTTTTTGAGAGATCGTATGAAAGCGGATAACGGATATAAATATCTTGGCAATTCTTACCTGAACGGAGCAACTCCAGCCAACAATTATACTCCGTCTAAACCGATTTCCATTACGTTAAGACAGGACACACTTCCGGGTAAGGGAAATTCCATCAGTGAAGATATCCCGTATTTTGAACCGACTCAGACCACTCCTGCGATCTACAGATCATTTACTGATTTTGCAGGCAGCGACAGTTCCAGATGGATCTGTACATATAAGCACTCCAAAACCGGAAAATGGTATATCTGGGACCAGTCCTGGCATGATCTTCTTACCAGGATCAAACAGCCGGCAGGAAACTATGAATATTGATCGAATGTGAATGTACCGCTATTCAATCCCATTCTAAAAAAGGAACCGACAGCGTAAAAACTGTCGGTTCCTTTTTGGCATACATAATAGAATATCTCATCGGTGCAGCGCAAACTTTTCAATGGCGCGTGCTACACCGTCTTCGTCATTGGAAGCAGTAATATAATCGGCTGCTTCTTTTACCTGGGGCTGTGCATTGGCCATGGCTACGCCAAAACCGACTTCCCGGAGAAGATGGACATCGTTGTCACCGTCTCCGCATGCCATAATGGATTCCCTTGGGATTCCCAGCATTTCGCCAAGAGCAACAAGAGCGGTTCCTTTGTTGACACCGGCGGCGTTGATCTCAATATTGTAGCTTAAGGAGCCTACAAGCTCCAGCTCCTTAAGTTCACTTAATTCCTTCCAGGCGGCGGCACGTTCCTCCATGTCTGCAAAAAGCGCCTGGACTTTATCCATGCTTCTGTTTTCTTTTGTAATGACATCCTGGATGTCTGGAACCGCGATACGGGTAGTACGGACATAATTCCACATATTAGGGTCGTGATGGTATTTTCCTACATTATCAAGCTTGGCAGCGTCTGCATATCCCTGGCCGTCAAAATAGATCTCACTTAAAGTATCATATTTTTCAAAGATACGGAGAGCTTTTTTTGCACTTTCCATGGGAAGAAGCTGCTCGATAAGAAGTTTATTATGGTCTGTATCAAGGACTCTGGCTCCGTTGGAGGTGAGAGCATAGTGAATTCCCGGAAAATTTCTCAGTTCCGCGGGAATGCCGGTATATGGCCGGCCGGTAGCCATCAGAACAAGGATACCTGCATCAATAGCTTCCCTGAGAACGCGCCTGGTATTTTCTGTGAGTTCTTTTTTTTTATTCAGAAGAGTTCCGTCCAGATCAAGACCGATCATTTTTATCTGCTGCATATTTAAGATTTCCTTTCCCGGTTAAGGTCACATATACAGAAAAACCGTCCCGAAAAAACATTTTCCGGGACGGTACCTATCTGTTTATCAGATATCAAGAAGATCACTGTAAACTTTCAGTGCTCCGTCTGTATCATGAGCGAGAACACGTTTTGCAAGAACCTTACCAAGCTGTACACCCTCCTGGTCAAAGCTGTTCAGGTTCCATACAAAGCCCTGGAACATGATCTTGTTCTCAAAGTGTGCAAGAAGCGCACCCAGAGACTTCGGTGTAAGTTCCTCACCAACAATGATACTGGAAGGACGTCCGCCCTTGAAGTTTTTGTTCAGGTTCTCATCTTCTTTTCCACATGCAAAAGCAACGATCTGTGCTGCAACGTTTGCACAGAGCTTCTGCTGGCTTGTGCTGTTCTCGATATCAACATCAACACCAAGCTGGCTCTTCTTAAAGCCGATGAACTGAAGCGGAACAATATTGGTTCCCTGATGCAGAAGCTGGTAGAAGGAGTGCTGTCCGTTGGTTCCTGGCTCACCAAAGATCACCGGTCCGGTCACATAATCCACTGGCTCACCAAAGCGGTTTACAGATTTACCGTTAGACTCCATATCACACTGCTGAAGATGAGCAGGGAAGCGGCTTAATGCCTGTGAGTATGGTAAAACTGCAGTAGAAGGATATCCCTGTACATTTCTCTCATAAACGCCGATCAGGGCATCCAGCATATCCGGGTTCTCAAGAATGTTCTTATTTGTTGCAAGCTTATCCTCCTCGGCAGCTCCGTCAAGGATGTCTGCGAATACTTCCGGTCCGAATGCAAGGGAAAGGATCGCTCCGCCTACGCCGGAAACGGAAGAGTAACGTCCGCCGATATAGTCATCCATGAAAATAGCGGTAAGGTACTCATCACTCTTTGCAAGAGGAGAGGTCTCACTGGTTACAGCAAGCATATGTCTGGACGGGTTCAGGCCCGCTTTTGTAAGGGCGTCTTTTACGAATGCCTCATTTGTCAGAGTTTCAAGTGTTGTACCGGATTTGGATACAACGATGAAAAGAGAGTGAGCAAGATCTACAGATGCAAGAACAGCAGCTGCATCATCCGGGTCAACGTTGCTGATGAATTTTGCTTCCATCTTGAAGGTGTTGTTTGCCTTTGCCCAGTTCTCAAGTGCGATATATAATGCACGCGGTCCCAGGTCACTTCCGCCGATACCGATCTGTACAACCGTAGTGAATTTCTCACCGGCTTCATTTGTGATCTCGCCTGCATGTACTTTGTTTGCAAAATCTGCAGCTTTCTTCTGCTGAGCTACATAGAATTCTCGCTTGTCCACACCGTCAACAACAACAGGCTCGCCAAGCTGTGTACGTGCAAGATGATGAAGGACCATACGTTTCTCGCCTGTGTTGATCACTGCGCCGTTATATAATTCCTGGAATTTTTCGATCAGTTCTGCCTCATCAGCCAGTTTGGAAAGTGCGTCAAGAACGGTCTCGTCCACTTCCTTAGCTGCGTAATTGTAAGCCAGACCTGCTGCCATCGGTACGCTGTACTTCTTTACACGTTCTGCACCCTGCTCGCCGGACATTGCTTCTGCAATGTTCACGTGATCTTTCAGACTATTAAGTTTGCTGTAAGAAGCAAGAGTGTCCAGATTTTTCCATGTTGCCATAATCATATTCCTCCTTTAATGACTGTGATCAGAGATATCAACATAAATCCTTCGGATATCTTTTTCACAATTGTCTACAGCCAATTATACTGAAAAAAGCTCTGGATTTCAACGGAAGGAACGATTTAATTGGTGAAAATCTTGTTAAATAAGGTAAAAAATATCAGAGATAACAGGATCGTGACGGAAATATGAAGAAGTTTCCGTCAGCAGCAGGACAGGAATGGGGAAATATGATATGATAGAAAACAGATCACCCGGAGAAAAAAGCCGGGAAAATAATAAGTGATGAAGGGAATTGTTTTATGGAGGAAATGAAGAAAAAAGGAAATGTGATTGCACTGCTGCCTATCGGTGTTTTTCTGGTCCTGTATCTGGGACTGGGGATTTTGTTTGAGTATGTGATGAAGATCCCTATGGGATTTTATAATGTACCGATCGTTGTGGCTTTTCTGTCTGCGATCCTGGTGGCATGTGTTCAGAACAGAACGATCAGCTTTGACAGAAAGCTGGAGCTTATGGCAAAAGGAGTAGGAGATAAAAATATCATCACCATGCTTCTGATCTTTCTGACCGCAGGCTCTTTTGTGGGTGTTGTGGGGCGCAGCAGTGCAGAAAGTGTGGCCTACTGTATGCTTTCTCTGATACCGGCACGTTTTTCTGTTGCGGTATTGTTTGTAGTTGCCTGCTTCGTATCTGTGGCTATGGGAACTTCCGTTGGGACGATCACGCTTCTTACCCCTATTGCGGTAGCGGTTTCCAAAGCTTCCGGTTTTGATATAGCATTTTGTGTGGCATCGGTGATGGGAGGAGCCATGTTTGGTGACAACCTTTCTTTTATTTCTGATACCACGATCGCAGCCTGCAACGGTCAGGGCTGTCAGATGAAAGATAAATTCCGGGAAAATTTCTGGATCGCATTTCCGGCAGCTGTTGTTACACTGATCCTGATCCTTATCCTGTCTTTTCAGACAGAGATCCAGGGAAGAGTGGTACAGGATTATCATCTTATACAGATCTTTCCATATATTCTGGTGCTGATTGGCGGGATTATCGGCATCAATGTATTTGTGGTACTTCTGATCGGAATTGTCTCCGGAGCATTTATTATGCTTCTTGGAGGACATATCACGCCAGTGGAGCTTCTGACCAATATCGGATCCGGTGTTTCTGGAATGTTCGAGACCTGTATGGTGGCTATCCTTGTAGCAGCCATGTGTGCGCTGATCCGGGAGCATGGAGGCTTTGAAGCACTGCTTTCTGGAATACAGAGAGTTTTTAAAGGGAAAAAAGGCGGACTTCTTGGTATGGGACTTCTGGTTGGAACTATGGATATCGCAACAGCCAATAATACGGTGGCCATTGTTATGGCCAACCCCATTGCAAAGGAAATGGCGCTGGAATATAAGATCACTTCCAGAAAGACAGCTTCTATCCTGGATACATTTTCCTGTATTTTCCAGGGGGTGATCCCATATGGAGCCCAGATGCTGGTTGCCATTTCTGCGGCAAAGGAACTGGGATTTGAGCTTTCTGCTTTTCAGATCATGCCGAAACTGTTTTACCCCATGCTTCTGCTGGTGAGTTCTCTGATCGCGATCTTTGGTATAAAAGGCGGGGATGATAAATGAATCAGGAAGAGATGATCCGGGATGTCCGGAAAAGACTGTTTGAAATGCAGGATACAGGATATCGGGATTTTCATGCAAGGCTGGTTCCGACTGTGGAGAAAGAAAAGATCATCGGTATCCGGACACCGATACTCCGGAAATTTGCAAAAGAATTTGGAAAAACAGAAAGATCCGAAATGTTCCTGAAGGTTCTTCCTCATCAGTATTATGAGGAAAATAATCTCCATGGCCTGCTGATCGAGCAGATCAGAGATTATGATAAATGTCTGAAAGAACTGGAGCGTTTTCTTCCGTATATTGATAACTGGGCGACCTGTGATCTGCTGACGCTCCATATGATGAAAAAACACCGTGATATATTTATCCGGGAGGTTTATCGCTGGATGGAATCGGATCAGCCCTATACTATCCGGTTCGGGATCAGTATGCTGATGCGCCATTATCTGGACGAAGGATTTAAACCGGAATATCCGGAGAAAGTGGCAGCGATCCGCTCGGAAGAATATTATGTAAATATGATGCGAGCCTGGTATTTTGCTACAGCACTGGCAAAACAGTATGAGAAGATCCTTCCATTCCTGGAAGAGCAGAGAATGGATATCTGGACTCATAACAAGACGATCCAGAAATCCATTGAAAGCTACCGGATCACACAGGAGCAGAAGGATCATCTCAGGACACTGCGGATAAAGAAATAAACAGCAGGTAAGGGTTAAAATATGAAGGCAATATCGATCTATGCACTTACAAGAAATCAGAATATGGAATGTGTCCAGAAGCTGGAACGCCAGCTTTCCAGCAGAGATTTTTTTCTCAGGATCAAAGAGTGGGAACTGGAAAGTATGAAAGCACTGGTGAAGCAACTGGAACTGCATATGGAGGAAGTGTATAAGCTGCGCTTTTTCTATTCGTTTCAGATCCCGAAGCTTGGAAAGGAGTTCGATCTTCTTCAGATCAAAGATGACCAGATCGTGAATATTGAACTGAAAAGCGGCATTGTGTCGGACGAGGCCATTCGAAGACAGCTGATCCAGAACCGGTATTATCTGTCTGTTTTTGGGAAACCGATCCTATCCTATACCTATATCAGCAGCGAAGATTATCTGGTGAGACTGACCAATCATGATCACATTGTGGAGGGGGACTGGAAACAGCTATGTATTGCATTGGGGAAAGAAAGCCCGGACTATGAGGGAGATATCGAGGATCTGTTTCAGGCAGAGCTTTATCTGATCTCTCCGCTGACAGAACCGGAGCGTTTTCTCAAAAAAGAGTATTTCCTTACTTCCCAGCAGAGAGATATTGAACGGCAGATTCTGAAGAGAATACGTGGAGAAAGAGGAGGATATTTCTGGTTCAGCGGACTTCCAGGAACCGGAAAAACATTGTTGCTTTATGATATTGCGATGAAGTTGTCCGTGCGCCAGAGAGTCTGTATCATTCACTGTGGAGAGGCGGGAAAAGAATGGAAGATTCTTCATGAACGTCTGCGGCGGATAGATTTTCTGGCAGATACTCAGCTGGACGGAACGACGGATCTTGGCCGTTACAGCAGCATTCTGGTAGATGAAGCACATCTTCTGTCCCTGGAAAAATTATCGGTTCTGCTTACATGGAGTGAGCACAGGCCGGTGATCTTTTCCAGTGATTCCGAGGATGTGATCTCACCGGAAGAGATGGATCGTAGCATTGTGGAAAGCCTGGGAAATCTGTCGGAGATCCAGAAATTCCATCTGACAAACCGGATCCGTACCAATGCGGAACTTTCCTCTTTTATCCAGAACATGATGCACCTGCCGGAAAAAAGAAGCCCCAGATGGTATCCGCATATTGCAGTGGTGTATGCCAATAATGACCGCGAGGTGGAAAATTTTCTGAATGATTTTGCGGGACAGGGGTATCAGCAGCGGATGCCAGAGGGTTCTGGACAGCTTGGTATCCAGGCAGTGAGAGATGCGGAGAAGATCGTTGTATTGCTGGATGAACAGTATTATTACGACGAAAAAGGATATTTAAGATCCAGGTGCTCCGCGGAAAAATATTCCAGTGTACGAAAACTTTTTCATCTTTTGAATCAGGCGAAAGAGAGCCTGGCTCTGGTGGTGAGAGAGAATATGGCGGTATATGAAGTGATGATGGAGATTTTGCAGATGCACAGAAACAGATAAAAACAAAAGATTAAAGACAATGGAGAGGAAGACAGAGGGATGGAAGTTTTGGAGATTGTTTTGCCTGTACTGGCGATGATCATTCTTGGAATCCTGTGCAGAAAATGGAAACTTTTAGATCAGAGTGGTGTCAATAACATGAAAACACTGGTAACAAATATTATGCTTCCTGTGGCAATTTTTCATGCACTGGCAACAGCAGAGTACAGTGGAAAGATCGGAATTTTGGTTCTGATCATGTTTGTGATGCTCTTGATTTCATTTGGGGCAGGATTCTGGATGAAAAGATTTATGGACGAGCCATATAAGAAATATCTTCCGTTTCTGATCTGTATCTATGAAGGTGGAATGATGGCTTACCCGTTGTATACAAGTCTTTGTGGCAGCGAAAATCTTTCACAGATTGCAGTGCTGGATATTGCGGGACTTCTTTTTGGATTCAGTGTGTATATGGGAATGCTGGGACAGACGGAAAACGGGGAAAAGATCAATGCAAAAAGCCTGTTTTACAGTGCATTGCGAACCCCTGCTTTTATAGGAACGGTTCTTGGAATTATTGTGGGACTGACACGAATGATCACCCGGCTTCTGGACAGTCCTTTTGGCAATTGTTATCTCAGTGTGGAGAATATTCTGACAACGGCCATTACGCCGATTATTCTTATTGTAGTTGGGTACAGTATGGAACTTGCGCCGGAACTTATCAGCCCCTGCCTCAAAACCATATTGCTGAGAGTCCTTTTGCAGGCAGTGATGATTGCGGGAGTTCTCATGGCAGTAAAATATTTGGTAGGAGGTTCCAGGCTTCTGAACCTGGCGGTTATTACATATATGTCCTCGCCTGCTACATTCAGTATGCAGACTTTTCTGAGAAAGAAAGAGAGCAGTGCTTATGCATCCACAACAAATTCTCTGTATTGTGTGGTCTCAATCCTGGTTTATATCACACTGGCAGTGGCAGGATGATGGAACTGAAAGAAGGGATCAAATGACGACAACGACATTATGTTATATAGAAAACGATGATAAATTCCTGATGCTTCACAGAGTAAAAAAACAGGATGATATGAATGAGGGCAAATGGATCGGCGTTGGCGGGCATGTGGAAAGTCAGGAAACTCCGGAAGAATGCCTTGTTCGTGAGGTGAAAGAGGAAACAGGGCTGACACTTACCTCCTATAAGTTCCGTGGCCTGGTGACATTTATAAACAGTGAATGCGAATCAGAACTTATGTGTGTGTTCACGGCCGATGAATATGCAGGAGAACTGATTGAATGTGATGAGGGAGAACTTTGCTGGGTTGACAAAGCCATGGTGCCGAATCTTCCGGCATGGGAGGGGGATCAGGTATTTCTTGATCTGCTCCTTTCAGGAGAAAAACGCTTTTTTTCTGTAAAATTGCAGTATGAAGGTGACAGACTTGTAGAGAAGAAAATTTATTTGTATTAATAGTAGATTGTTTCATAGCTGGAGGGGAAAAAGAGATATTTTGAAACCTATGATGGTGACGGAGAACATATTTATATGACAGGAACCAGTGCGGGGGCGAGCCTGTGCGTATATCTGGCCGCTATGTTAAAAAGTCCTGAATTGGCAAAGGCTTTTCAGGTTGTTCCAAATGATCTGAAAATTCGGGCGCTGGGTCTGGCAAGTGGAATGTATTATACAACCAAACCGGACAGTATAGGGATTTTTCTTCCCTCCTATATTTACGGGAAACACTGGAAAAAGAGTTCGTTTTATCCATATATAAATCCGGAAAACAAAGAAATTATCCGAAACCTGCCACCGTCATTTCTGGTCACAGCTTATGGAGATACTTTTCGAAATTATAGCAGACAGTATGCAAAAGCGATAAAAAAAGCCGGTGTGATCTGTCATCTTGAAGATTATGAGGTGGACAAAAAACTTCCGCATGCTTTTAGTACAACTTTTCCTGAAATGGAGGAAAGTAAACGTGCAAATACGCAGATGGTGGAATTTCTTCTTAAATACTGATGAAATGCCAGGAAACCTTACTGGAGTCCGGATCCGGATTATTCTCCCTGCACAAGGATGCAATCGCTATATACAGTTAAGAACACAATTTTCTTGAAATCCTAACCATAGATGATTATAATAGGGAGAAGGTATGTCAATTTTGTGCTATTAATGATATTTGGCATTGCATTGTATTTTAATATACAAAATGCCATTTTTCTTTACGATAAGTTCGCGAAAATCCGCAGGATATTAACTGTTTGTGGGTAATGATAACCATTGTTGGCAAGTTGAAAAAATGTCCATTTTTGACCAAACGGGGTTTTGGGCACCATTTTATAGCAACTTTTTACACAAGAATTGGCTTACAAATATAAACATTTTTGATGTTTCACTGAATTTTATATCTTTAAATTCTTTGTGAAATATTACTAATTTTAGAAAGGGATAGAATGAGAAAATTAGCATTAAGTGATGAAATTTTGCTCAAAGTTGATAAAGCTGCCCGCTATATTGGCGGCGAAGTCAACTCTGTAATGAAAGATAAAAATGAGGTAGAAATCCGTTTTGCAATGTGCTTCCCGGATGTCTACGAAATCGGCATGTCCAACCTCGGTATGATGATCCTCTACAACATGTTCAACCAGCGTGAGGATGTTTGGTGTGAGCGCCTCTTTTCTCCATGGCCGGATCTGGATAAGGTGATGAGGGAGAAGAAGATTCCGTTGTTTGCACTGGAATCCCAGGAACCGATCCGGGATTTTGATTTTCTTGGAATTACGATTGGGTACGAAATGTGCTACACCAATATTCTGCAGGTACTGGATCTCAGTGGTATCCCGTTGAAGAGCGCAGACCGTGGTGAGGATTTCCCTATTGTGATTGGTGGCGGTGCCTGTGCGTATAATCCGGAGCCGCTGGCACCTTTTTTTGATATGTTTTATATCGGAGAAGGGGAAACGGTTTATGATGCACTTTTTGATGCATACAAGGCCAATAAAAAGGCTGGAGGCAGCAGGAAGGATTTTCTTCTGGCAGCAGCTAAGATTCCTGGAATTTATGTTCCGTCTCTCTATGAAGTTACCTATAAAGAAGATGGTACGATCGCATCCTTTGCACCGACGGCGGATGGTGTTCCTGAGAAGGTCCAGAAACAGCTGATCATTGATATGGAAAAGGAATATCGTGCTGTGGAGGCACCGGTCGTTCCTCACATTAAGGCAACACAGGATCGTGTAACTCTTGAGATCCAGAGAGGATGCATTCGAGGCTGTCGTTTCTGCCAGGCAGGTATGATCTATCGTCCGACCCGTGAACGTGATGTGGAGACTTTGAAGGAATCGGCGCGTATCATGCTGAAAAATACAGGACACGAAGAGATTTCCCTTAGTTCCTTAAGCTCCAGTGACTATTCCCAGCTGAAAGAACTGGTGAACTTCCTGATCGAAGAGTTTCATGGAAAGGCTGTTAATATTTCCTTACCATCTCTCAGGATCGATGCGTTTGCACTGGATGTTATGAGTAAAGTGCAGGATGTAAAGAAAAGCAGCCTGACTTTTGCTCCGGAGGCCGGTTCTCAGCGACTTCGTGACGTTATCAACAAAGGTCTGACAGAGGAAGTGATCCTCCATGGTGCGGGCGAAGCATTCAAGGGTGGCTGGAATCAGGTGAAGCTTTACTTTATGCTCGGTCTTCCCACAGAAACAGAAGACGATATGAAGGGAATTGCTCATCTGGCACAGAAGATCGCAGAGACCTATTATGAGGTGGTTCCGAAAGAACAGCGTAAAGGCAAGGTACAGATCAACGTCAGCACATCTTTCTTTGTGCCGAAGCCGTTTACCCCATTTCAGTGGGCACCAATGTATACAGAGCAGGATTTTGTGGAAAAAGCCAAGGTGGTTAAAAATGAAGTCCGCGCCCAGCTGAATCAGAGAAGTATCCGTTATAACTGGCATGAACCGGATGTAACAGCTCTGGAAGGATTTCTCGCACGCGGGGACAGACGATGCGCGGATGTGATCCTGAAGGCTTATGAAAAAGGTGCCCTTTACGATGCTTGGACAGAAAATTTTGATTATGATATCTGGAAGGAAGCTATGGCTGAATGCGGAGTGGATATGACATTCTACACACTTCGTGAAAGAAGCCTGGATGAGATCCTTCCATGGGATTTCATTGATACCGGTGTCAGCCGCAGATTCCTGGAGCGTGAATGGCAGCGTGCAAAAGAGGGTGTTGTGACGGAAAACTGCCGTCAGAAATGTTCTGCATGTGGAGCTATGAAATTTAAAGGAGGTGTCTGCCTTGAAGGTAAGAATTAAATTCAGCAAAGAGGGTCCTATGAAGTTTGTGGGACATCTGGATACCATGCGTTATTTCCAGAAAGCGCTTCGTCGTGCAGAGCTCCCGGTAGCGTTTTCCGGTGGATACAGCCCGCATATGATCATGTCTTTTGCGGTTCCACTTGGAGTGGGGATGGAGAGTCTCGGAGATTATTTTGACCTGGAAATGGCAGAAGATATGCCTACTGCAGAGATCGCAGCCCGTCTGGAGGAACAGATGGCAGAGGGGATGCATATCGTTAGCGTCCGCAAGGTAGAGGATGGAAAAGCGGGTAAAGCGATGGCACTGGTGGCAGCAGCAGATTATCTTGTGGAGTTCCGTCCGGGCAAAGAGCCTTCTATTGACTGGAAAAGCCGTGTGAAAGAATTTCTGGCACAGCCGGAGATCAAAGTGACCAAGCAGACCAAGCGTAGCGAAAAGGAGATCGATCTTCGTCCGAATATCTATAAAATGGAAGTAAGAGAGAATGGGTTCTTTTATATGCTGGCATCTGCAAGCTCTAATTATACGAAGCCGGAGATGGTAACAAACACCTTTTTCCACTGGATTGGAGAAGAACTTCCGGAATTTGCCTTCACAGTGAAACGTCTGGAAATGTATGCCGATAAAGGAGAAAATGCAAGCCCACGTTTTGTGACTCTGGAATCATTAGGTGAGGAAATTGAGTAAACTGATCATAACAAGAATGGAGATCCATGGTGTGCCCTGTACAGTAGCGGCTCTTTCGGAGGAGGAACGGATCGTTGAGATCCGACTGGAATCCGATCAGGAAAAATCCATTCTTGGAAATATATACACCGGACAGGTCGAAAATATCGCATCCAATATCCAGGCGGCTTTTGTGCAGATCGAGCCTGGAAAGAGATGCTACTATTCTCTTGCAGAGGCACAGAGAGCTGTTTTTTCCGCAGGAAGAAAAGGAAACGGACCATTGCGGCCTGGAGATGAGCTCCTGGTACAGGTGAGCAGGGATGCCATGAAGGGAAAACTTCCGGCACTGACATCCAATCTGAATTTTACGGGAAGATATCTTGTTCTCACTACAGGAGATAAAAAGTTTGGTCTGTCTTCCAAGCTGGCACTGGAAGATCGCCATCGCCTCAGCGGATGGCTGAAAGAGGAAGCAGAGCGTCCGGATAAGGAATTCGGTATCATTGTCCGGACCAATGCCGCAGACGCTTCCAAAGAAGAGATCCTGAAGGAACTGGAGTGGCTGAAGGGCCGCTACCATAAAGCCGTAGTTCAGGGACGGAACCGTACCTGTTTCAGTCTTGTACTGGAGACAGAACCATTTTATGTGGCTGCTGTAAGGGATGCTTATGGTCGTGACTTGGATGAGATCATTACCGATGTGCCGGAAATCAGAGAAATGATCCTAGGATATCTGGAAGAGATCAGCCCGGAGCTTAAAGAAAAGCTTCGTTTTTATCAGGACAAACTTCTTCCGCTTTATAAGCTGTATCGCGTGGAAACCGCACTGGATGCGATCCAGAAAGAAAAAGTATGGTTGAACAGCGGCGGATTTCTGGTGATCCAGCAGACGGAGGCCTTTGTATCCATTGATGTAAACAGTGGAAAATATATCGGAAAGAAGAAAATGGAAGAAACCTTCCGTAAGATCAATCTGGAAGCGGCAGCGGAGATCGGCCGGCAGTTGCGGCTGCGTAATCTTTCAGGTATTATCCTGATCGATTTTATCAACATGGAAAATCCGGATCACAGAGATGAACTCTTTCATGTTTTACAGAAGCTTCTCAGAAAGGATCCGATAAAGAGCAGGGCCATTGATATCACACCATTGCATATCCTGGAAATGACCAGAAAGAAAGTAAGACGTCCGGTGATCGAGGACATTCGTGAGCTTACAAAAAAATAATAAAAATATCAAAAAAACTATTGACATAACAGTATGTCACTGTTATGATAATTGAGTATGCCGCACAAAGAGGTTAAAGAGCTTCAGTTTCAGAACAGGAGCCACCGAATTTGGCGAGTAAATAATTAGGAGGTGCCACAGATGTACGCAATTATTGCAACAGGTGGTAAACAGTACAAGGTTGCCGAGGGTGACGTAATTAAAGTTGAAAAGCTCGGTGTAGAAGCTGGTGAAACCGTAACATTTGACAACGTGATCGCAGTCAGCAATGACGGATTAAAGGTTGGCGAGGATGTAAAAGATGCCAGTGTTACCGCTTCTGTAGTTGAAAACGGTAAGAATCGCAAGGTCATCGTTTACAAATACAAACGCAAAACTGGATATCACAAGAAAAACGGACACAGACAGCAGTACACCAAAGTTAAGATCGAAAAGATTAACGGTTAATCTGGTGTCATCATGATTACAATTAAAGTCAGAAAGAAAAACGGATCTTATGAAGAATTTATTTCGAAGGGACATGCCGGTTATGCAGAAGCCGGACAGGATATTGTCTGTGCTGCGGTATCTGCACTGATCATTACCACGGTGAATTCTCTTGAGAAATTCACAGATGATAAATTTGATGTGCAGGAAAAGGATGGATTTGTTTCCATTCATTTCAGAAATGATCTTTCTGAACGGGGGATGCTCCTTATGGATTCCTTACTTCTCGGTCTGACGGAAATTGCTGGTAGTTATAACAATCGATATTTGACAGTAAAAGTCAAGGAGGTGTAACAACAATGATGAAGATGAACCTTCAGTTATTCGCACATAAAAAGGGAGTTGGTTCTACAAAGAACGGTCGTGATTCCGAGTCTAAGAGATTAGGTGCGAAAAGAGCAGACGGACAGTTTGTAAAAGCCGGAAACATTCTTTACAGACAGCGCGGAACCAAGATTCACCCAGGTGAAAACGTAGGCTGCGGTAAAGACTATACTTTATTTGCACTTACAGACGGAGTCGTAAGATTCACAAGAAAAGGTCGCGATAAGAAACAGGTTTCTATCGTTCCTGTAGACGCAGAGTAATGAAATAGGTAAAAGGCTTCAAATCGATCCGGTTTGGAGCCTTTTTTTGGAATAGAGGTGTAATATGTTTGCAGATAGAGCAAGGATCATTATCCGCTCCGGTAAAGGCGGCGACGGACATGTAAGCTTCCGACGTGAGCTGTATGTACCTAATGGCGGGCCGGATGGCGGCGATGGTGGCCGTGGCGGTGATGTGATTTTTGAGATCGACGAGGGCCAGAATACTCTCGGAGACTACAGACACAGAAGAAAATATAAAGCTGAGGATGGCCAGGAAGGCGGTAAAAAACGCTGCCATGGTGCAGACGGTAAGGATGTGGTCCTGAAGGTTCCGGAAGGTACGGTGATCATGGATGCGGAATCCGGCAAGGTCATCGCGGATATGTCCGGTGAGAATCGTAGACAGGTCGTATTAAAAGGCGGTCGTGGTGGAAAAGGCAATCAGCACTATGCAACAGCTACCATGCAGGTACCGAAATATGCCCAGCCTGGACAGCCGGCTCAGGAGCTTGAGGTTCTCCTTGAGCTTAAAGTGATCGCAGATGTTGGTCTGGTAGGCTTTCCGAATGTAGGTAAATCTACCTTCCTTTCCCGTGTGACAAATGCACAGCCGAAGATCGCTAACTATCATTTTACAACGTTGAGCCCTAATCTTGGCGTTGTAGATACTGATAACGGCGGCTTTGTTATCGCTGATATCCCGGGACTGATCGAAGGTGCATCGGAAGGTGTGGGGCTTGGACATGAATTCCTCCGTCATATTGAGCGTACACGAGTTATCATCCACATTGTAGATGCCGCTTCCGTAGAAGGTCGTGATCCAGTGGAGGATATCCACAAGATCAATAAAGAACTGGAGGCCTACAATCCGGAAATTGCAGCAAGACCGCAGGTGATCGCAGCCAACAAGATTGACTGTATTTTTGATGATGGCGAAGAAAGCCCTATTGATCAACTGAAAGCAGAATTTGAGCCACAGGGTATTCCGGTTTATCCAATTTCAGCCGTTACCGGGCAGGGTGTCAGAGAACTCCTTTTCCATGTGAAAGAGCTTCTGGATAAGAGCCCGATGAAACCGGTAGTGTTTGAACAGGAATTCTTCCCGGAAGATGTTCTTGTAAATGAAAATCTTCCGTTTACTGTGGAGCGCAGCGAGGAAGATCCGGAAGTATTCCTTGTGGAAGGTCCTAAGATTGAAAAAATGCTTGGCTATACAAATCTGGATTCTGAGAAGGGATTTGCCTTCTTCCAGAAATTCCTGAAAGAGGGCGGTATCCTGGAGGAACTGGAAAAAGCCGGTATCCAGGAAGGCGATACGGTTCGTATGTATGGCTTTGATTTTGATTATTATAAATAAGAGGTATGACAATGACAAGTAAGCAGAGAGCATATTTAAAAGGCCTTGCCATGACAATGGATCCGATCCTTCAGCTTGGCAAGGGTGGTCTTACTCCTGAAAATACCGCTGCTGTTGAGGAAGCTCTTGCAGCAAGAGAGCTGATCAAGATCAGCGTTCTTCAGAACTGTCTGGAGGATCCACGTGAAATGGCACAGGTTCTTGCAGAGAGAACAAGATCTCAGGTAGTACAGGTGATCGGTAAAAAGATCGTTCTCTACAGAGAAGGTAAAAAGGACAAGAAAAAAATCATTCTTCCGTAATCTCGGGAGGTTATAAATGAGCAAAGCAACAAAAAAAATAGGAATCATGGGTGGTACTTTTGATCCCATTCATATGGGGCATTTGATCCTGGGAGAAAAAGCCTATGAACAGCTTGAGCTTGATAAAGTTTTGTTCATGCCCTGCGGAAATCCACCTCATAAACGGAACCGTAAGGGCAGAGCGACTGATGAACAGCGTGCGGAAATGGTCCGTCTTGCCATAGAGGATAATCCTCACTTTGAGCTGTCTCTGATCGAGATGCATGAGGAAGGCTATACGTATACTTACCGGACTCTGGAACAGCTGAATAAAGCGAATCCGGACACAGAGTATTATTTTATCATCGGTGCAGATTCGCTTTTTAATTTTGATACCTGGATGGAACCGGAACGCATTTGTCAGGAAGCAGTACTGGTAGTGGCAACCAGAGATCATACTCCATTGAAGGAACTTGATCAGCAGATGCAACTTCTGTCACAGAAGTATAACGGGAATTTTATTCGACTGGATACCATGAATATTGATGTTTCCAGTGAGCTGCTCCGTTCCTGGCATGAAAGCGGGCAGAGTCTCCGCTATTATGTTCCCAAGCCTGTGATTTCCTATATTGAGAAAAACGATATCTATAAAGGAAATGATTCAGATGGGAAAATATGATTTTATCAAGATAAAAAAGAAACTTTCCAAATATCTGGATGAGGCCAGATTTGAGCATACAATGGGGGTTATGTACACTTGTGCTGCGCTTGCCATGGTTTATGATTATGATCTGGAGGATGCACAGGCTGCAGGACTTCTTCATGACAGTGCAAAGTGTATTCCTAATAAAAAGAAACTGAAGCTGTGCAGCCAGCATGATATTCCGGTATCAGATTTTGAAAAGGATCATCCGTTTCTTCTTCATGCCAAACTGGGGGCTTATGTGGCCAGCAGTAAATATGATATTAAAGACGAAGAGATCCTGACAGCGATCACTTATCATACAACAGGAAGACCGGGAATGAGCCTTCTTGAGAAGATCGTATATATTTCAGACTATATTGAACCAATGCGTGACAAAGCTCCGAATCTTGCGAAGGTGCGAAAGATTGCTTTTGAAGATCTGGATGAGTGTATGTATGAGATTTTAAAGGATACACTGGAATATCTGGAGGAAAATCCCAAGGAAATCGACAGTACGACCAGGGATGCTTATGTTTATTATAAAGAACTCCATGACAGAAAAATGCAGGATGCAGCCAACAGACAGGAGGATTAAAATTCTATGAGTATCGAAAAAGAGATGGTCCGGATCGCCTGCAAGGCACTGGATGATAAAAAAGCAAAGGATATCAAGATCATTGATATCCATGAGGTTTCCGTGATCGCAGATTATTTTGTGATCGCAAGTGCTTCCAACCAGAATCAGGTACAGGCAATGGTTGACAATGCAGATGAAATGCTTGGCCGTGCCGGATATGAAGCAAAACAGATCGAGGGAACCAGAAACTCCAGCTGGGTCCTCATGGATTACGGTGATATGATCATCCATATCTTTGATGAGGAAAACAGACTTTTCTACGATCTTGAGAGGATTTGGAGAGACGGCAAGATTCTTGATGCGGAAGAATTTCTTGGTGAGAATGAGTAAAATTTGTTATATTAGTTTACTGTAAAAATATTATGTAAACTAAATAAGAAGAAATCAAAAAGCAGAAGTTTTCTGCTGAAAAAGAAAAGAGAGATATCTTTGTGGGGCTGTACAGCTACCTTAAAGATATCTCTCTTTTTAGATCACATTACATTGGGTGGGATCTGTTGTTTATATTTTTATGAAAAGAAACGAAATACACCAAATACTTTGCCGAGGATCTGCAGATTACCGGTGATGATGATCGGTTCCATATTGTCGTTCTCCGGCTGAAGGCGATAATAACCATTTTCTTTGTAGAAAGTCTTAACTGTTGCAGAATCATCGATCAGAGCAACTACCATGTCGCCGTTTTCTGCTGTTGCCTGCTGCTTTACAAGAACCTGATCTCCATCAAAAATACCTGCATTGATCATACTGTCGCCTTTGACAGTCAGCATGAAACTTTGTTCATTAGGCATATATTCAGCTGGGATCGGAAAGTAAGCATCGATATTTTCCACTGCCAGGATCGGCTGTCCGGCAGCAACAGTGCCTACAAGAGGAACATTGACAACCTCGCGGCGGACCAGATTGAAATTATCATCAATGATCTCGATCGCACGGGGCTTGGTGGCATCTCTGCGGATATATCCGTTTTTTTCCAGAGCTTCCAGATGGGAGTGAACGGAAGATGTGGATTTCAGGTTTACTGCTTCACAGATTTCACGGACGGAGGGCGGAAAACCTCTGTTAAGGATCTCATTTTTCATATAATCCAGTATTTCCTGCTGCTTTTTACTGATTCTGCCATATGTCATGTGTACTTACCTCCCTGGGTTGATTTTATCTGCTGTCGACCATAATATGACAGCATCACGAAATTATATTTTGAATAGTATAACATACTTTTGAAAAAATGGCAAACGGATATTCGGAAAGTATGTTCGCACGTTTTAAAGCTTGTATTCATTTAAATAAAATGTTACAATAAAACGAACTTTAAGAGATGAACGATGTAAAGGAGGCATTCATTTGCCGGATAATAAAGTACATTCCGGAAAAACTCCGGGATTCTTAGCAAAGCTTCGTAAAATTTTTGGTCTGAACATTGGAACTGTAATGTTCGGAGCAATTTTTATCTATATGATCTTTAGTGTGATTCTTTATCTTACAGCTTCTCATATGGAATCTTATCAGGTTCCCTCCGGTCCGTTATCCATGAATGAGACATACACAGGGCTGGCGATCATGACAGAGAACGTAGTGCAGGCAGATGCGGGCGGTTACGTTACATATTACGCAAGGGAAGGTACCAAGATCAATGCCAACGGTGCTGTCTACAGCCTGAACAGTTCAAGATCTGCAGACAATGTAACCTCTCTGAGCAGAGAGGAACTGGCGGATATACGCAGTAATATGCAAAGCTTTTCCAAAGGATTTGATCCCAGCAAATTCAACAGTGCCTATAGTTTTAAATATCAGCTCAATGGAAGCATCCTTCAGTATGCTTCAGACAGTTCGGGAGCTTCTTCTGCAAGCACGACGTCTGAAGATGGAGAGGAAGCCACAGTTACAACAATAGTTTCCAGTGATCCGAATATCCGCCGTGCGCAGACAGACGGGATCATCCTGTATTCTACAGATGGCTACGAAACCAAAACCGTTGATAATGTCACAGCTGCTGATTTTGATCAGAATTCCTATCAGGAAACGGATCTGAAAACAGATGGACAGATAAAGGCCGGAGATGATATTTATACGATCATTACAGATGAACGCTGGAGTCTTTTGATTCCTTTAAGTGAGAAGCAGGCTGCTAATCTGAAGGAGCGTACATCGATCCGTGTCAAGTTCCTGAAAGATGATCTGACGCAGACAGGAGACTTTTCGATCATGGAGATCGATGGGGCTAAATACGGTAAGATTGATTTTAATAAGGGACTGATCCGATATGCGTCAGACCGGTTTCTGGAAATAGAACTTGTCACGAACAATGTGACAGGTTTAAAGATCCCGTTATCTTCTATCGTAACGAAGGAGTTTTATGCAATACCTTCCAAATATCTTACGACGGATGATGAAACACAGCAATCCGGATTTATGCTTTCCGGAAGAAATAAAAAAGGCGACAGTACGACAACCTTTGTCAGTGCCGGTATCTATGGCCGTGATGAGATCACAGACAAAGAAACACAGGAAACAAGCTATATTTATTACGTAGACAAGAATAAATTTAAAGAAGGCGATGCTCTTGTTGAGCCGGATAGTGGAGAGAAGTTTATCATCGGAGATACAGAAGTTCTGGAGGGAGTTTTCTGTGTCAATCAGGGATATGCGGTATTCCGCCGGATCGAGATCCTGAATGAAAATGAGGAATATGCGGTTGTATCAAAGGAAACCTATAATGGGCTTGTCCGATATGACCGTATTGTGAAAAATGCAGATAAAGTAAGTGAACAGGATATACTTTACTAATTAAAGGAGGATTTATATCATGGTAGCGGAAAATTTGGCACAGGTGCAGAAAAATATTAATGAATCCTGCAATAAAATTAACAGAGATCCGAATGAAGTCACACTGATCGCAGTAAGCAAAACCAAACCGGTGGAAATGCTGAAGGAGGCTTATGATGCCGGAGCACGTGTCTTTGGAGAGAACAAAGTGCAGGAGATCGTGGATAAATATGATCAGATGCCTTCAGATGTCAAATGGCATATGATCGGACATCTTCAGCGTAATAAAGTAAAATATATTGTGGATAAAGTTGCAATGATCCATTCTGTAGATTCGCTTCGCTTGGCCGAGACGATTGAAAAAGAAGCAGCGAAAAAAGCGGTTATTGTTCCGATCCTTATAGAAGTAAATGTAGCGCAGGAAGAAAGTAAATTTGGTCTGAAACCGGAAGAAGTTTTACCGCTTATAGAACAGATCGCAGATTTTTCACACATTCGGATAAAGGGGCTCATGACAATTGCTCCCTATGTTGATAATGCAGAGGAAAATCGCGAAATTTTCCGTGAACTTAAGAAATTAAGTGTTGACATTGCTGCTAAAAACATTAATAATGTTACTATGAGTGTTCTGAGTATGGGAATGACCGGAGATTACATGGTTGCCGTGCAGGAGGGCGCTACGATGGTGCGTGTAGGCACTGGTATTTTTGGTGCAAGAAATTACGCATTATAAGACTAATAAGATTGGAGATTTAAAATGGGCGTTTTAGACAAGTTTTTAGATGCCATCAAACTGAACGACGATTATGACGATGACGAATTGTTAGATGATAGCCTTCTTGAGGATGAGGACGATTATGATGACGATTTCCTCGATGAAGATGATGATATGGAAGAGAAACCAAAGAAGAAATTTTTTGAGAAATTTTCCAAGAAAAAAAATGACGAGGAAGAGGATTTTCTGGAGGATGAGCCGGAAGATGAAACGGTTAAGGCACCTGTTGCTAAGTCATCTGCAAAGACAGCTGCAGCCAAGGCCCCGGCAAGGCAGGAACGTATTTCCAGACCGGCACCTTCTTCCAAGATCACCCCAATGCGTACAAGCAAGCGTTCTTCCCAGGCTGCAAATATGGAAGTTTGTGTGATCAAGCCTACAACCATGGAGGAAGCAAGAGAAATTGCGGATACACTGGTCGATAATTCTACCGTGATCCTGAATCTTGAAGGAATCGATGTGGAGCTTGCACAGAGGATCATCGATTTTACTTCCGGTGCATGTTATTCACTTGGAGGAAGCCTTCAGCAGGTATCCAGCTATATTTTTGTACTTGGACCATATAATGTAGATATTACAGGTGATCTTCAGAATATCCTTGGCGGTTCTGTGCCGTCTGTTAGAGTGGGTTATTAACCTCATGGATAAAGAAGAACTTTTTGTTAAGAGAATCCGTGAACTGGCAAATCTGGCCTATCAGAGAGATATTACCACATTTACGGATTTTCTTAATTTAAATGAACGGAATATTTTAAACAGTCAGAATTTTCATAAGCTGGGTGTTACAGCGGAAGGTTTTGGCGGATATGAGAATGCAGAGCGTCAGATGGTAGCCTTTCACCCTGATGCTCTTGCTTTTACATGGGATTATCCCATTGATTGTATCCGGCTTGAGCCAAAAGCAGTGAAATTTTCAGAAGATCTGACACATCGGGATTATTTGGGAGCGATCCTGAATCTTGGGGTTGACAGGAGTGTTGTTGGGGATATTCTTATAGAAGATCATACTGCGAGCTTTTTCTGTCTGCGTCAGATGACAGATTTTTTTCTGGAGAATCTGTGTCGTGTAAGACATACCACAGTTGTGGCGTCGAAGATAGAAGATCCGGGTGATCTTCCGAGGCCGGAACTGAAACCAGTTAGTGGAACCTGTGCGTCCGTACGCCTGGATTCTCTGATCGCACTGGCTTTTGGGACTTCCAGAAGCAGTATTGTGCATTGTATTGAAGAAGGGCTTGTTTTTGTAAATGGAAAACTGATCACATCCAATGGTTATGAGCCCAAAGAGGGAGACATCATATCCGTTCGGAAAAAGGGACGTTTTATTTATGATGGGGTATCCCGTCAGACAAAAAAAGGACGTCTTGGGGTACGGATTCTGCTTTATATCTGAACAGCTAGGAGGAAAACGCAATGACAGCATCAAAATTACTTGTAAAACGAGAAGGTGATTTTCATTATCCCATCTGTTTTGAAGAAGATTTTTCTAATCTGGCACAGGTTATGAAGGAAGAAGGACTTGTTGACAGAAAAATCTGCATTGTAACAGATTCTAATGTGGGACCACTGTATGAAGAATCTGTAAAACAGGTTTTAAGTGAGGTAAGTTCCGATATTTCTGTGTTCACCTTTGAGGCAGGAGAAAAAAACAAAAACCTTAATACCGTTTCGGCATTGTATCAGGCCCTGATCCAAAATGGTCTTGACCGAAAAAGTCTGCTTGTTGCATTAGGCGGTGGTGTGGTAGGGGACCTTACCGGATTTGGCGCGGCAACTTATCTCAGGGGGATTGACTTCATTCAGGTACCGACAACACTGCTTGCACAGGTAGACAGCAGCGTTGGCGGAAAAACCGGCGTAGATTTTCAGCAGTACAAAAACATGGTAGGAGCTTTTCACCAGCCACGTCTTGTATATATGAATCTAAGCACTCTTTCTTCGCTTCCGGCAGAACAGTTTGCCTGCGGAATGGGTGAGATTTTAAAAACAGGATTGATCTGTGATGGAGATTTTTTCCGCTATGTATGCTGTGAGCAGAAAGGGATCAAAAAGCTGGATATGGAACAGATTGCCAGAATGGTACGCAGATGCTGTGAGATCAAAGCAGGCGTTGTGGAGCGTGATCCTAAGGAACAGGGAGAGCGTGCGCTTCTTAACCTGGGACATACTGTGGGGCATGCAGTAGAAAAACTTAAGAATTTCACCCTGCTCCACGGACAGTGTGTGGGAGTCGGACTGGTAGCTGCGGCATATCTTTCCATGAAACGAGGACTTCTGACCAAAGAAGAATATCAGGAAATCTGCCAGGGATGTTCGGATTACGATCTTCCGGTGCATGTAGATGGTCTTATCCCGGAAGAAGTTCTTTCCGCAACAAAGAAAGACAAAAAAATGGAACAGGGACATATCAGGTTTATCCTGATGGATGGTATCGGAAAAAGCTTGATCGACAAAACAGTTACCGATGAAGAAATGCTTTCCTGTATTCAGGAGATAACTCTATGATCAGTCGTGTTAACCATCATCAGAAAATGTCTTTTAGTAAGTGTATGTCGGGGGACATTTTTTTGCTGATCTTACTCGTGGCTGCGGATCAGGGAGCAAAATGGCTGTCATATCTGTATCTGAAAGGACAACCATCGGTTTCGCTGATTCCCGGCGTACTTGAACTTCATTATCTCTATCCGGAAAACAGGGGAATTGCGTTTGGAATGTTTCAGGGAAGTGTACTCTTTTTTGCCATTGTGAGTGTACTGTTTCTGGGAGTGATCCTCTATGCATGGATCCGTATTCCGAAAGAGCGGTTTTATCTGCCGTTGCTCACCATTGCTACAGTACTTGCAGCTGGTGCACTGGGAAATTTTATTGATCGTTTTTTCAGAGGGTATGTGATCGATTTTATCTATTTCTCCCTGATCGATTTTCCGGTATTTAATCTTGCGGATGTTTATGTGGTTGTAAGTGGAATTTTTCTGATCCTGTTTGTATGCACGAAATACAGAGATGATGATTTTGCGTTTCTGAATATCAAACAGTGATCCGGGCAGAGAGATATATCATGTATCTGTCTGTTCTTGTAGGAGATATAAATGGAAATATATGATTATACAGTAGAAAAAGAAGAATCAGGTATACGAATCGACCGCTATCTTGCTGAGAAAGACAGCGGTCTTTCCAGGTCTTTCCTTCAGAAACTTCTGAAAGAAGGACAGATTACCGTGGGAGAGAAGGCTGCCAAATCTAATTATAAGGTCCGTGAAAATGACAGGATCCATCTGGAGATCCCGGATTCCAGTGAGCCGGATATCGTTCCGGAGGATATTCCGCTGGATATTCTTTACGAGGATGAAGATGTACTGATCGTTAATAAGCCCAAAGGGATGGTTGTACATCCTGCAGCCGGGCATTATCAGGGAACACTGGTCAATGCAGTTATGGCACATTGTGGTGACAGCCTTTCCGGTATTAACGGAGTGATGCGGCCTGGAATTGTCCACAGAATTGATAAGGATACCACCGGGGCACTGTTGGTATGCAAAAATGATATTGCTCACCGGGATCTGGCAGAACAGCTGAAATGTCACAGTATCCGCAGACGCTACCGGGCAGTTGTGCAGGGAAATCTGAAAGAGGATGAGGGAACCATAGAGGGACCTATTGGACGACATCCGACAGATCGTAAAAAAATGGCCATCAATCATAAAAATGGTAAAGATGCAATAACACATTACAAAGTGCTGGAACGTTTTGGCGAGGCCACGTATGTGGAATGTCGTCTTGAAACAGGACGTACCCACCAGATCCGTGTGCACATGGCCAGTATCGGACATCCGCTTCTTGGGGACACGGTGTATGGTTCATCCAGAAATCCCTATCATCTGGAGGGACAGGCACTTCATGCAATGATCCTTGGATTTGTTCATCCACGTACCGGGGAATATATGGAATTTACAGCCCCACTTCCGGAATATTTTGTTAAATTGCTGACAAAATTGCGAAAATAGCTGGAAAACTTGTGGAATATAGTGTATAATAACTATATTAAAGAGGAAGCGGAGTTAATATTTGCAAATTCGCTGAATCTGAGCAGAAAGGATGTGGCTGTTATGAGTAACAATACAACAAGTTCTATTATTACTATCGGTCGTAAATATGGCAGCGCCGGAAGACAGATCGGCCAGGAAGTTGCTAAATATTTTGGAATCAAATGCTATGATAAAGAGTTGCTGGAGCACGCAGCCAATGACAGTGGGATCTGCAAGGAGCTGTTTGAGCATCATGATGAGAAGCCAACAAACAGTTTTCTTTATTCTCTTGTAATGGATACTTATTCATTTGGGTATTCCTCAGCCGGATTTACAGACATGCCTATGAACCATAAGATTTTTCTTGCACAGTTTGAGGCAATCAAGAAGCTGGCTTCAGAAGGTCCCTGTGTAATGGTCGGCAGATGTGCGGATTATGCACTTGCAGATAATCCGGATTGTTTCAGTGTATTTGTTCATGCAAACCTTGACTGGCGTATCAACCGTATTGCTCAGAAATACAATAAAAATGCCAAAGAGGCCAAGGACATGATCAACAAAACAGACAAAAGCCGTTCCAGCTACTATAATTATTATACCAACAAGAAATGGGGATCTGCGGACAGCTATAATCTTTGTCTGGATAGCAGCAAGCTTGGCATTGATGGAACTGCGAAGGCAATTATCGAAGCCATTCACATTTATGACAGCCTGAAAAAATAAACATCAGATTTTTAGGCACCCTGCCATTTTATGGCGGGGTGTTTTCTGTATCAGCGCGATACCCTGAAGTCGGAATTTATCTTTGCAGGTTATTGGAAAATAATGTTTATGTTTTTTTTAGACACAAACCAGAGATGCTATGTTATAATCACCTGGTGGAGGAAATTACTATGAAAATTCGTTGGAACCATCGTTATGTGCAGTTAGGTGTGACTGCATTTCTGGTTATTGCTGCCAGTATTTTATTTTATTACGGGATTTTCCATATGAAATCTCTGATCACCGGAATTAAAACATTTTTCGGTATTATGGCGCCGATCATTTATGGAGCTGCCATAGCATATCTGCTAACCCCCATTGTTAATTTTATGGAGCGGAAGATCATTTTTCCGATTTTTGAAAAAAGGAATAAAACACTTCAGAAAAAGGGGAGGAAAGTAGTACGCTGGATCTGTGTGATCCTTTCTGTATTTCTTATGTTTCTGGTCATTTATGCCCTTGTCATGATGATCCTTCCTCAATTGATTCGAAGCATCATGAATATTATCTACAGTTTTCCTCATTATGTAAGTGTAGTGGAAAACTGGTTAAATTCCGTCGTGGAAAAGGGATGGAAACTGAATCCGGATATGATCAGCCAGATCAATCAGTATTCCAGCAGATTACAGGAGTATCTGACAAATACGATCCTTCCCCAGATGCAGTTTATGATGAAAAATATATCCGCAAGCTTTCTGGATCTTCTTGTTTTTTTGAAGAATTTCCTTATTGGAGCGATCGTATCTCTTTATATACTGGCGGATAAAGAGGGATTTGTTGCCAAGGCAAAAATGGCTGTTTATGCAGTTCTTCCAACCAAATGGGCAACCTTTCTTGTTCATTCCATGCGTTTTACGCATAAAACCTTTGGTGGATTTATCAGCGGAAAGATCCTGGATTCCGCAATTATCGGTGTATTGTGTTATGTTGGAACATCGATCATCGGAACCCCATATGCGATTCTGGTCAGTGTGATCGTCGGTGTTACAAATGTTATTCCGTTTTTCGGGCCATATCTGGGAGCAGTTCCATGTATTCTTCTTATTTTGCTGGTAGATCCCATTCAGAGTTTGTATTTCCTGCTCTTTATTCTGATTCTTCAGCAGTTTGACGGAAATATCCTTGGACCAAAGATCCTGGGTGAGTCGACCGGACTGTCCAGCTTTATGGTTATTGTTGCAATCATGGTCGGTGGTGGTTTATTTGGAGTTCCGGGAATGATCGTTGGAGTTCCGGTATTTGCTGTGCTGAATGCTGCCGTATGGAAGCTGATCGGACGTAGTCTTGATGAAAAAGATATGTCTGCAGATGCTGAGTTTTATAGAGATATTGATTGTGTAGACCCCGTTTCCGGAAAGGTCCTGCCAATGCCGGTGAAAAAATCCGTATCAAAAGCACAGGAAGTTACAGTAAAAGCGGAAAAAAACAGAATCTGGTCCGGGGCTTGGGATGAAATTAAACGAATGTTTACATTTTTAGTTAAATTTATTCAGGCGAAATATATAGGCTTTCGATTGAAGCAGAAAAACAGACGGAGACGGAGGAAGAACAGGTTATGAAATTTGTAATTCAGCGTGTAAATCATGCAGAAGTCAAAGTAGACGGAGAAATTGTCGGAAAAATCGGAAAAGGGTTTCTTGTTCTGATCGGCGTTGGCCGTGAGGACACCAAAGAGGATGCAGACTGGTATCTGAAAAAGCTTCTGGGACTTCGTATTTTTGAGGATGAAAATGGAAAGACCAATTTGTCCCTGGCGGATGTAAACGGGGAATTGCTTTTGGTTTCACAGTTTACCTTATATGCAAACTGCCGTAAGGGAAACCGTCCAAGCTTTATAGAAGCCGGTGCACCGGATGAAGCAAATAAATTATATGAATATATTATTTCGGAAGCCAGTAAACAGGTTCCGGTTGTAGAACATGGAATTTTTGGTGCAGATATGAAAGTATCTTTGGAAAATGACGGACCGTTTACCGTTATTTTTGATGAAAGCCTCAGAGGGTAACGACAAATAATAATAAAAAGTGCTTCCATAAGGAGGCACTTTATTTACTTGAAAATTTATCAAAAACAGGCAATTTTGTAGGAAGTAGCTGTTTATACTACCCATCTATTTGAAAAACTCGGGTTTGTCGTATAGATATAGATGAGTGTAAAACCACTTCTTTTAACAGGTGTTTCAGGTATTTCCTGCAAATTTATATATTAAGGAGTTTTTATGGATAACAAAATTACTTACCACGAACAAAATGACATTGACAATACTTTAAAACTCCGTGAGGTTTTAAAAACGCTTCCGCCATTTTGCAGGGATTATTTCCGGGCTATTGATGCAACGACTACAACCAAGACCAGAATTTCCTATGCATATGACATTCGTATATTTTTCCAGTTTTTACTGGAGCAAAATCCAATGTTCAAAGACAAAACCATGTCGGATTTCACAGTTGATGTTCTGGATCAGGTCAAGGCTGTTGATCTTGAGGAATATGAAGAATTTCTCAAAGTTTATAAATCCGCGGACTCTTCCAAAACGGAAACAAATGGTGAACGTGGCGTCAAACGTAAAATTTCTGCTTTAAGAAGTTTTTATGCTTACTATTATAAACATGAAATGATCACCACCAACCCGTCTGTTCTGATCGATGTGCCCAAGATCCATGATAAGAATATTATTCGTCTGGATACAGATGAGGTTGCCATGCTGCTGGATTATATTGAGCATTGCGGAGATACGCTGACCGGGCAGAAACGGATGTACCATGAAAAAACGAAGGACAGAGATCTTGCTATTGTTACTCTCCTTCTTGGTACCGGGATCCGAGTATCGGAATGTGTCGGACTGGATGTTGAGGATGTAGACTTCAAAAACAATGGAATCAAAGTTACCCGAAAAGGCGGAAATGAAATGGTTGTATACTTTGGTCCTGAAGTAGAAAAAGCATTGAAGAAATATCTGGAAGTCAGGGAGAATATTACGCCTCTGGCAGGCCATGAGCACGCTCTCTTCTATTCTACCCAACGTCGCCGGATCGGTGTTCAGGCTATCGAGAATCTGGTTAAAAAATATGCCAGGGAGATCACAACTACAAAAAAGATCACCCCGCATAAGCTTCGCAGCACCTATGGTACTGCCCTGTACCAGGAAACCGGTGATATTTACCTTGTAGCGGATGTTTTGGGTCATAAGGATGTCAATACTACTAAGAAGCATTATGCGGCTCTGGATGATGCCAGACGGCGTCAGGCGGCCAAGGCGGTACGTCTTCGCGAGGACTGATGAATAATGGGACTGCGGAGCAACTGATTCGTTTGACATGCATTGCATATAAATATAGAGACAGTTAGTTCACATAATATAAATTATGTAAATCAACTGCCTCTATATATTTAATCAGATCAAGAAAATCTCAAATTCCCTGTAGGGTTCAAAAAACCTTAAGCAGTGATTATGGACATCTGTATTATATCCATGACCCAAAATCAAAATCCGTACTTAACTTATTTATCAAAATCTGTCTCGAATACACCCTCCGGAGTACGCATGGTAAGAACACCCAGATTAAATTCACTGTCCATAATTGAGATATGATATTCAAAGATCACATCATCATCAAATTTGGAAAGCAGCACATAGCTTCCATTCTCTTTCCCATCGATCTGATCGCAGATGTCGTCGTAAACGTCCTCTCCGGAAATCTTTCGCGGGTATCCGCTTGCTTTGATCTTCTCTTCGATCGCTTTATATAATTCTTCCATACTTTATCCCATATCCTTTCTGATATTAATTTGCTGATAAACCAGATATGTTTTTATCATACCAGATTTATCGGCAAAAATCAGCAAATATTTGGTTGTTTCTGATAAAGTTTCAGATAGAGATACCGATTATAGGATTTGCTGCATATGAAGGATTTTATTTCTTTTCGTAAAGGAATTCTTCCGGCAAAGTTACTTTGAAATCTTTTGCAAGAGCACGGAAGTCATTCGGTGTGATGGTCTGCAGTTTCTGCGGAGCCATGGATAAGATCTTAACCAGGATCTCTGCGGATTTTTCAACGGTATGAAGAAGTCCGAAGGTCAGGTCAAAATCCTCGCCTGAGCAGAACATACCATGATGCGCCCAGATAACCACATCATATTTTTTCATCAGTTCAGCGGTTTTGATCGCGATTTCTCTTCCACCTGGAACCATCCATCCGATAACTCCCACACCATCCGGAAATACTACCGGACACTCTGTTGCAGATTCCCAGAGTTCACGGGTGAATACTTTGTCATCCAGAGGAAGAACAAAGGTAAGTGCAATGGTATTGGTGGTATGTGCATGGTAAATAACACGATGTTTACCGTTGGTAAGCTTTTTCTTTACTTCATGGTTCATCAGATGAGTTGGGAGCTCGCTGGTCGGTCTTCCTCCCTCTACAAGACCCCAGCGGATACGGTAATTTGTTCCTGTCTCGTCAAGCTCAATGATCGCAAGACATACTTCCGGGTCAACGATGATATTACGGAAGTATTTTCCGCTTCCTGTTACCAGGAAAAACTCTCTGGCAAGTCCCGGAACCTCAACACCGATAGGGGTCCATTCTCCTGGCGCGTTCAGTCGTGGACGGATCATCTCTACTTCTTCTGCTTTCAGACGATAACTTAAGTTTCCACCGTTTCTCTCGTGCCATCCCTGCTGATATCCATCGTCTGCCATTTTGATAAAGCCCTGTACGAATTTAGATTCAAGAATTTTCATAATATATTTCCTCCGTGTTTAAATGTGGTTTATTGTTGGGTTTGCGATTGCTTCAATATGCTTTCTTGTTGTTTGTGACTTTATTATATGCCCGATTATGTGGATTTGTAAAGAGCTTTTTTGAAAAAATATCAATAAATCCACATGTAAAATGCAAAAAATCTTGTAAACATTCAATAAACCACATAAAAATAAACATAAAGCAACAAAAAACACGAGTGGTCAATAGTAATGACATGTACATTGAATGTGGTTTGATGTTGCTTTGTGATGTGGGATTTATAGTATGGTAGATAAACTTGGAACGCCGAAGAATTGTAAGAAAAGAAAAAACAGGAACATTTCCGTATTCTGTACCTTAGATACTCACACGAAAATATTCCTGCTGGTTTAAAAAAGATTTTTATTTAATTTTTTCGGAAGCATACTGAGATAAGAAGTCTGTACAGTGTCCGACATGTGATATCCCAATATGGCAAGCAGATCTTCCATTTTGGATAAAATTTCTTTCCGCTCACTTTCCTGCTCTGCGATCACCTCAAGCTCCAAAAAGTCTCCAAGTCCCTCTACCTGATCCAGACAGGCGGTAAATCTGCCACATTTCATATACTTTCGCGTTTTCATGACAGACGCTACCGGAGAAAAATCCAAATGGATGAGAATATTTTTAAGCACTTCTGCATCGGATACTTCTGTTTCCAGTTCCATTCGGGACATGGAGATTTTATCCAGTTTGGGTCCCTTAAAATTAATCTGAGTCTTAGAAATACCGGATCTGCAGTCTGTGCTTGTTCGGATACGCAGTGCTTCATCACGTTTTTTTACATCATGATAGACACTGTTAAAATAGGTATCTTTTTCCTGGATCTGTGCTGTCTCCTGAAATCCCTGATCTGTCAGAAATTTCAGGGTTTCCTTAAGATTCTTTAATGGAAGCTTGATCTCAATTTCAAACTGGGCCATGTGATTACTTCAGAATTTCTGCTTTTTTGTTCAGAAGTGCTTCGCAGGCTGCACATGCTGGGCAGTCACAGTATTTTGCGCCGGAAGCTTTGATCTCCTCAGCATGAGCCAGGATCTTTTTTGCGTCATCTGCGCCAAATACCTGTGCGCCCATGTCAGAACCTGCAAAAGAGATCAGTCCGTCGATGGGCATGATATCTGCTTCCAGCTCTTTTACGTAAGCAGTTGCCGCATCTGCTTCTTTCTCAGTTCCTGCCGCATCCAGATAATTCTGTGCCGCTTCTTTTACTTCTTTGCATGCAGATGGTGCCTGAAGAAGATCCTGTGTTAATTCTTTAATTGTTTTTGCCATGATAATTTCTCCCTTCTGATCATAGCACTCCCAGAAATTACTGCATCAAGTTCAGCTGTGCAGAACATGAATGGTTGGAAGTGCTATAATAACAGATAAAATCTGCCTGTTATGTATTGATAACAATATCATACCACAACCCTGGATTATTTGCAGAAAATATTGAGACGTTTTTTATAAAGGCATACAGGAACATCCGATTCCCAGTCCGTCCGGGCCAATATGGCAGGAAAGTCCAAGGGAAAGATCATCACACATCACATCCATTCCCGGAAAGCTTTCCCGGATCTGTGAGATCCAGTCTGCGGTAACTTCCGCAGTGCTGCTGGAGGCAGCCATAAGATATACTTTTCCGGCATCATATTCTTTTTTGAAAGTTGTTTCCAATTCTCTGTGCATAGCATCGATCATGGCTTTTCTTGATTTTTTCATGCCTCTGCATTTCTGGAAAACATCCAGTTTACCGGTTCCAAATTTCATAACCGGTTTGATATTGAGAAGATTTGCGGCCAGTGCTGTGGTGGTATTGATACGGCCTCCCTTTTTCAGATATTCCAGTGTGCTTAATCCGACATAGATCACGGTTTTTTCACGGGAAGCTTCCAGAATATCCTTGATCTGCGGTGCTGTATATCCATCTTCCACCAGGTCTATCGCATCCAGAATGGAACGGTGAAGGGGTGTGGAAACACGCCCGTTATCTACCACATACACTTTGTTTTCGTATTTGGGTTCCTGAGACAAGGCGGCAGCAGTCATGCAGGAACCGCTTAAACTACTGCTCAACGGAATGTAGAGGATCTGATCATAAGATAAAAGCATTTCGTCCCACATTTCCATAACTTCCTGTGGGGAAGGCTGTGAAGTTGAAACATCTGCTCCTTCACGCAGCTTCTCATAAAATCCTGTTCTGGAAAAATCCAGGTCTTCATGAAACAGTTCTCCATTCAGATAAAAAGGCATGGGAAGGACATGAATATCCAGTTCCTCTGCTTCTTGTTTTAAAATGCCACTGTGGCTGTCAGCCATGATTCCAATTTTTTTCATTTTCCATTTATCTCCTGCGTAATTTATGAATGTGTTTCGCAACGCGGTTCTTTTTTATAAAGAGCTACACTTTCACGGAAGCGTTTTTTGTTCAGCTCCCGCATCTGGGAAACCTCGTTTTTCTTTACGAAACCATGACTTTCCATAAAGGTTCTTTGATCCAGCTGGTCCATATATATGGAATAATCCGTATCCTTCTCTATTGAAATCTGTTTGAGAAGCCCGGTACCGATTCCGTTTCTACGGTAATCTTTGCTTACATAAAGAAAGAGGATATTTCCGGGAGTCGGTTTCTCCGGGGAAACAGTCAATTGTTTTTTCATATCCTGAAGTTTGTTAAAATGCTCCAGATTCTTCCGGCCTTCCTTAGTAAACTTCAGGCGCAGGAAATGATAGCCTTTTTTCAAACGGAAAACCGGGGCAAAATGGCCATGAGATTCTTTACCGGTAATGAGCACCCCAACTACCTGATCACGGTAGGTTGCCACGGTAACGCTATCTCTGTATATCATATAGGTGTAAAAGAAAAGTCTGGTCAGATGTTTTTCGGTATGTGTTTCCTCAAACTCCCAGCGGTCTTTATAATTTCTTCGGATAAATTCCCGGATTATTGAAAAATCTTCCTTTTCTGCTTTCCGGTAGGCAGGTGCTTTTTTTAATAACATAGTCCATATCTCCTGTATTTTTTCATAAATAACTATCCTATACTTTAAAAGATGATCTGCAACTTAACATCAACTGTTTCTCAACAATTGTTGAAGTTTATGAAAAAGTTTATATAAAATAAAAAACAACGGAAGAACCTCATGAAAAATAAGGTGTCCGCTGTTTTTTGGTTTTATGGATATGTGTAAAATATTTGTTTTACAGTATAACAGTAAAACGACAGCCGCTTCCGGGAATATTTTCCACGGAAACGGTTCCCTTACACAGGTTCAGGATCTGTTTTACAAGGGCAAGTCCAAGACCGTTTCCCTCCTGTTTATGGGAACTGTCGCCCTGGTAAAATTTGTCAAAGATATGTTTCATGGAGTATTCACTGATCTGGGGGCCTTCGTTTTCTATGGAAAAACGAATCTTTTCTCCTTCCGGCATCATCCGGATATAGATCGTACCACCACAGGGACTGAATTTGATAGCATTGGAAAGCAGATTGTCCCATACATGACAGATGAGATTTTCGTTTCCAAGATACTCCACATCCATCATGTCCACATCAAATTCAATTTCTTTTTCTGACCATTTCGGTTCCATCATAACAATGGATTGTCGGATCTGCTCATCCAGACGGTACCAGTTCTGACGGGTCTGGATCGACTGGTGTTCGATCTTGGACAGCAACAGGATATTTCCTGCCAGGTGGGAAAGCCTTCTGGTGTTAAAAAGGATTTTGCTGATGTACTGCTCCTGCTCTTCTGATATAGGCATGTCATCATCCTGCAGCAGAGTTGCATAACCCTCAATAGCACTGATGGGAGTTTTGAATTCGTGGGAAACATTGGAAACAAAGTCTGTCTGCAGAATCTCCGTTGCTTCCAGTTCCTGGACCATCAGGTTGAAATTAGAATAAATATCCCGGATTTCCTTCATTTGCTTTTCCGTTTCCAGTCGGACGGAAAAATCGCCTTCAGCAACCTGTTGCATGGCTTTTTTCAGCTTTAGTACAGGACCGAAATACCGGATACTGAGAAAGTTGTTAAGGACACCCCCTGCGGTCACGCTGGCCAGGATGATCCATACGATGTTCGGAACAGCTGAAATATGCAGTACATCCATAACAAGCCAGGATATCAGAGATACACAGACAAGCTCCAACATGATCATAAAGATAAAACGTAAACGAATGCTTAAATTTATGAAGAGTTTCTTTTTCATGCCTTTACCACCTTATATCCAACTCCACGGATCGTCACGATCTTAAAATCCGGATTATCGCGAAAGCGTTCCCGAAGCCTTCCAATGTGGACATCTACTGTGTGGGCATCGCTTGCGGAATCATATCCCCAGATATCATCCATAAGCTGTTGCCGGGTAAAGATTTTTCCCGGAAAAGAAACCATCTTATATAAGAGCATGAATTCTTTCTGAGGAAGTACCATACTTTCCGAGGAGGTGGAGACCGTCAGGGAATCGCACTCCAAAATGGTATCTCCGATTCGCTGTTTCCGCTCATTGATCATCTGTGCTCTGCGGAGAAGTGCACCTACCCGCAAAACCAGTTCATTGATATTGACCGGTTTCACCATATAATCATCGGTACCGGACAGAAATCCCATACGCATATCATCAAAAGCATCTTTGGCAGTGACCATAAGTACAGGAATGGAATCTCCGGCATCTCTGAGTGAGCGGACCAGTTCATAGCCATCCATGTTGGGCATCATTATGTCCGAAATGATCAGATCGTAATAATCTTTTTCCAGGACATCCAGCGCTTCCTGCCCGTCAGAGACCCCTTTTACTGTATAACCGTTTTTTAAGAGGACATGCCGGAAAAGCTGGCGGAGTTCCAGGTCATCTTCCGCAATGAGAATTTTAAACATTTTTACATCCCTATTCCTTGATCTTTTCAATGTCCATGTTTTCAGGCAGGATACAGCTTAAAACAATGGATATGATAAATACAACAGCAACTACATTTTACGCAAAAACGGACTGTATGATCGACGGGAAAATATCCCAGATCCCGCTCTCACTTGCTGTGGTGAATCCGATTCCGACAGCAAGAGAAAGAGATAGGCGGCAGCAGTCCGATGTGAAACAAACTACTATTATAAGAAAAATTACGGAATAATCATAACATAGATTCGTTGTGGAAACCAGACGGATTTTGATGAATAAATGTAATAATAGATGAATTAGGTCATATTATGAATATTTATACACGAAAAAAAGAAATACCCTCTTGCATTTTCGAAACTTTTACTGTAGAATTATTAACCAGGTAAACACAAATGTATGCCATACCCGAACACTGATTACAAAGATGTAACCAATCTTAACTGTATCAGTGTTTTTTAATATACAATGGGGAAACGAGGAAAAAGATTATGGAAAAAAAGCATGAAATGATGAGTCTGGAGGACTCCGAACAGCTGAAAGGCAGAATGAAATTCTTTGAAAAGGAACTGGTAGAGAATCATCACATCGATCCCAACCTTTATGTGGAATACGATGTAAAAAGAGGACTTCGTGATTCCGCAGGTAAAGGTGTTCTCACAGGTCTTACTGAGATTTCCGATGTTACCGGCTATAAGCTGGTCAATGGCAGACGTATTCCTGCAGACGGTGCATTGTATTACCGGGGAATCGATGTGCAGGATATCGTAAACGGACTGAAGGACAGACGTTTTGGTTTTGAGGAGACGATCTATCTTCTGATTTTCGGTAAGCTTCCCAGCAAGGAAGAGCTTTCCAGATTTCTTGAGCTTCTTTCTGACATGGAGGATCTGGGAGGACGTTTTGTCCGTGACGTTGTCATGAAGGGAACCAATGCCAATATTATGAATGCTATGGAGCGCTGCGTACTTGCTCTCTATACATATGATGATAACCCGGAAGATATTTCTGTGGAGAATGTACTCCGCCAGTCTCTGGAACTGATCGCTAAGCTTCCTGAAATCGCGGTTTACTCCTATCACGCATACCGTCATTTCCGTAAAGACGAGACACTTTTTATCCGCAATCCGCAGAAGGGGCTTTCACTTGCCGAGAATATCCTTCTGATGCTTCGTCCGGATGGCAATTATACAGAGCTTGAGGCCAAGGTCCTTGATATCGCACTTGTACTTCATGCAGAGCACGGCGGTGGTAATAACTCTACTTTTACCACACATGTAGTAACATCTTCCGGAACAGACAGCTACTCTTCTACCTCTGCATCCATCGGTTCACTGAAGGGACCGCGTCATGGTGGTGCCAACCTGAAGGTCCAGAACATGTTTACAGATCTGAAGGCCAATGTAAAGGACTGGGAAAGTGATGAGGAGATCACGGCATATCTGCAGAAAATACTGAATAAAGAAGCATTTGATCATGCAGGTCTGATCTATGGTATGGGACATGCAGTTTATACACTCTCCGATCCGCGAGAAGTGATCCTGAAACGTTTTGCACAGGCTCTTGCAGAGGAAAAAGGAATGATAGATGAATTTAAGCTCTATGATAAGGTTGAGGGTATTGCCGGAAAACTGGTCATGGAACACAGAAAGCTGTTCAAAAATGTTTGCGCAAATGTTGACTTCTACAGTGGCTTCGTTTACTCAATGCTTGGTATTCCGGAAGAACTTTTTACTCCGATCTTTGCCATCGCACGTATGCCTGGCTGGAGTGCACATCGTCTGGAAGAGCTGATCAGTGCCAATAAGATCATCCGTCCTGCTTATAAGTATGTGGGGCATCATGCAGATTTTGTACCTTTTGATGAGAGATAATAAACAGAATGATAAAAGCAGTGGGGATTTCTGATCTATTTAAGTTGGAAATCTCTGCTGTTTTTTTGTTCTCCTAAATTACAGAAAAACAGGATCATAACTATACATAATATATATTATGTAAAATAAATATCTGTTTTCACAAAAAAACAAGGCTCACCGCATAAGATATGATCGGATTGCCTTGTTTTTTATGGAATCTTACTTTATTATTCCTTTCCTATCGGAAGCTCTTCAGCCAGTTTACAAGAGAATCATGCCAGATGTTGTCGTATACGGTCTTTTTCATCTGGTCATCTACGGGTCCGTTTCCTGCCATTTTTGCAAGGATAGCAGCCTGAAGTTCGCCTACTGTCATTTCTTCTGGTGTTTTGTGCGGATTTGGCGCAGTGACCGTTTCCGTTTCCTGTGTATTGGAGGATTCTGCTTCAGGAGTTGACGGAATATCCGCTGCGTTTGCTGTATTGTCAGAAGCTTTATCTGTATTTTCAGCGTTTGAAGCTTCTTTTTCCGGGGCAGCTTCTGTTACAGTGCTGTTTTCAGCCGCCTGCTCCTCTTCTGCCTCAGATGCAGCGTTTTCGTTCTCTTTTGCTACGGCAGTTTCCAGAACATTAGTCTGAACCGGCTTATATTCCGGCATATCTCCTGCAGGAAGCCAGATCTCACCGCTGTTTGCTGCAACACGGACACGGATCCGTCCGCCCTGTGCGGAAACCTTCTGACCTGTGAGGGCACCTACGTATTCCGGAGCACTTCCTGTTGGAAGGTTCATCTCTGAATCACTGTCATCATTATTCACAGTAACGATCACTCGTATGCCTTCCAGATCTCTTGCAAAGGCAAACTGACGGTTTGTAAGAGCCAGTTCTGCGTAGGAACCATAGCTTAATGCAGGAGTTCCCTGGCGGACCTTTCCGAGGGCTGCGATCAGTGCAGTACATGGGTTCTTTGTTGCAGCATCCGCATAATCGTTAAGATCAAGTGCCGGACGTAAGCTGGCATCGGAAAATTTTTCTTTTTTTCCGTCAATACCAAATTCTGAGCCGTAATAAATGCTTGGAACGCCAGGTAAAGTATAAAGAAGTACATGTACAGGAGCAAAATGTGCTTTGTTCTGCAATTTGGTATGAATTCGCTCTACGTCATGGTTGTCCACGAAATTGTAGAGGTCCAGATCTCCCATATTCTGAAGATATTTTACTGTATGAGCAATTTCAAAATAGTTGTGGTCATTATGTCCGCTGTAAAGTGCCTTGTGAAGGGCATAGTTGGTTACACTGTGAAGAGTCTGTCCGTTTACCCAGCGGCTGTAATCTCCGTGAATGACCTCTCCCATAAGCCAGAAGTCTTTCTTAACCTCATCTGCGGTATGACGTAGAATACGCATGAAATCAAAATCCAGAACATCAGCGGCATCCAGGCGGATTCCATCAATATCAAATTCGGAAACCCAGAAACGGATCACATCACAGATATAGTTCTGTACTTCCGGATTGCGCTGGTTCAGCTTTACAAGAAGATTGTATCCACCCCAGTTTTCATAGGAAAAACCGTCATTATATTCGGTATTTCCGCCGAAATTTACATTGCAGTACCAGTTAACGTAAGGGGAATGCTCACGGTTTTTCTGGATATCCTTAAAAGCGAAGAAATCACGGCCTGTATGGTTAAATACACCATCAAAGATCACGCGGATGCCTTTTTCATGGCAGGCTTTTACAAAATTGGTGAGATCTTTATTAGTTCCAAGACGGGAATCCAGTTTTTTGTAATCGGTTGTCTCATAGCCATGTCCGACACTTTCAAAAAGCGGCCCTATATATAAGGCAGTACATCCGATCTCTTTGATGTGGTCAATCCACGGCAGCAGTGTGTTCAGTCGATGTACAGGAGTTCCGTAATCATTTTCTTTTGGAGCGCCTGTAAGTCCAAGTGGATAAATATGGTAGAAGATTGCTTCGTTGTACCAGCTCATAATATTACACCTCTGTTCTAAAAATTTGCAATTTCCTGATAATTAGAGAAATTACACAAATATCTTCTCTATAATACCAGATTCCTATAATATAATCCAGAATAAATCAGCCAGTTTTTCAGCGAAAAATCCGGCATATTGCTAATTGCCGGATCTTACCTGATGGACATATGTTTATTCGTCAAATTCTGCAGTAACTATAAAGCCGCGTGGCGTATGCTCAATGCTTTTGATGATCCCCTCTTTGGATCTGATGCGGTCTGCGTTTCTGTAGCAGCCAGACATGGCTACTGCAGGCTCAATGATATAGCTGTAGTTTGTGGCAGAGAGAAATTCGGAGATCTTTACTTTATCTCCCACCTGTATCAGCCCCTGTCTTTCCATTTTAAATTTTTCTTCTCGCATAAACATGCCTTCTTTCTGTATAAATACGCAATGTGAATATATCTGTAAATACAATTAATTACATGTTTAAGATCTTTAAGAACCGGATGGGATCCGTACCAGAAGCTTCTGTCCGTCTTTTTCTACTGCTGTAAGAACGGGAATATGTTTTTTTCGCAGAGCATGAACGATGGGATACAGGGAAAACATGGCATTATCTGCAAAAACTGCTTCCGGTTTGTAGCGGAGGATTTCTTTAATCCTGTCTTTTATAAAGCTTTTCCATTCTGTCTTTTCCATGGAGAGTTCTCCGTAGATTCCGTTCAGAGTCAGCTCCGGTAATTGGGGAACCGGCAGATGTACGATCCTGGCAGAAGAAAGATCCGGAAGCTTTTGAAGCAGCATGTCTGTTTCTTTATTTCCGCCAAGGCTTACGATCACAGCTTCTTCATGGAAGACGGCAAGACTGCTCCTGCAGGCAAGAACAGAATCCTCAAGGGTTCCGCAGGTCATGAGAAATCCTCCTTTATGACAAAAGGCTGCACTTTTAAGACCGGTTACCAAAGATAACTCTTCGCCTTCCAGGCCAAGCCAGGAAGAAGGAAAACTGCATTTGTAATTCATGGAATATTCTTTTTTCTGTGGCTGGATACAGTAACCGCCCCGGTTGGACGGAAAGATCACAAAAGCAATGTTGGTTTCCGAAAGGCGTTTTTGGCAGGGAATAAATTCCGGAAGTATAAGGATATTGGTATTTTCTGCCGGGGTATCGCCCGAAGCGAGGGAAGCAGCATGTTCTGTAAGAACTTCTTCCACCCGTCTGTCTGCACGTTCATTTCCAAGGTAACGCTCGAATTTATTTTCCAGGATCATGCCTGCCACACTGACTGCCTGGAAAAAGGCTTCGTCATTACTGCTTTTGGAATCCCATCCCGGATTAAAATTGCCGATCAGTGTGGCAAGTTCATTTTTTTCACCGGTATTATCATTGATATCCAGAGGCTGGACAAAGGATTCATCGAATTTTAGTGCCAGCTCCTCACCTAGGATTTCCGGTCCAAGCTTTTCCCAGAGAAGGCCGAAGGCCGCATATGGGACGCCATTATCGCGGATACGGCTGTCTTTCTGATGATGATCATACTGTCCTCTGCCAATATCAAAAACAAGACCTTCATAGTTTTCAGGAACCTGGTTTCCACGTGTGATGGTGATCTCGGGATTCAGATATAAAAGCAGAGCGGCAGAAAAAACATCGTCTGCGTGAAATTTCCCGCTGTGGGTGAATGCGGATGCATTTTTTTGTTTGATTTTTTCCAGTAAATGATTCATATGAAACGCTCCTGTGTGTTTATTCTGCTCTTCAGTATACCACAGAAATGAAGAATAAACAAAGTTTCCTACAGTTAAAAAGGGATCCGTCCTGAGGACAGATCCCTTTAAAAATTTACGTTCTTTTATGCTTTATGTACAAAATAGGACGTTCATATTCAATTTTATTATAATGCGCAGATAATTTTATCCTGATATGCTTCCGGAACTTCTTCTTTATCCAGAGACATACTGATAATAAAGGAAACTTTGAAGGTCTCACCGATGGCACTTAACTGATCCAGTGTTTCGGTTGCATCCTTTCCTTCAAGCTTGGCTGTTGTAAGGAAGCTGTCCAGATATACCTGCTCCAGATCATGATCCTGAGAGAGGATACCACAGATAAATCCTACAAACTCGTCCGCATTTTTAACCGGAAATCCGGAAACATCGATAAGGCGGACCTTGTTGTTCAGCTCATACATGTGCTTGGTGCTCTTGTCTAAGTAAACAATACTGCCGTTGGCGTCCTTAACAGCTCCGTTTACTTTGTCTAATAGTACTTTTGTTTTTCCTTTGCCTTTCTTTCCTACGATCAGTTCAACCATCCTGTTTTCCTCCTTAGACACATATAATAATTTTGAATAAAATTGCTATTGATATGCTTCAAATTATAGTGCATTGTGAATAAAATTGCAAGGGCTTTTTGAAAAAAACTGGTAATTTTAATCAAGCCTTACTGCTCTCTTTCATTTTCCATTTGTGCTTTTGCTTTCCTTCCGATCCGGGCAGTGCTGTTCATGATACTGGCCCGGGTAACCTTGTCGTTTCCGTACTTCAGACGGATGGAATCCAGTGCTGCATCCAGTTTCTGCTGGCGTTCCTTCTTGTGAGTATTCTCAAAAAAGGACAGCTGTTCAAAGGAATCATCCGTAAGACCGGTCAGTGATACTCCCAGGAGCCGGAGTGGCTGTCTCATCCAGGACTCCTGAAAGAGGTTTTGGGCATTTCTGTAAATCTCTTCTGTGATATCGGTGGCATTTGGCAGTTTAGTCTGATGAGATTTGTTTCGAAAATCCAGGGTACGGAAGGTTACAGAAATGCAGGTGCATTTTTTCTTTTTGCGGCGCATGCGGGCGGCCAGAATATCGCATTGTTCCAGCAGGATCGGAAGTGCCTGCTCCAGTGAGACCAGATCATCGTTAAATGTAGTTTCCAGACTGAATCCTTTTGCTTCATCAGGTTTTGCTTTCACAGGGGAGTCATCAAGGCCACGGGCATACTGATATAACTGCTGTCCTGCTTTTTCACCGAGAAGTGCCTGTATCTTTGCTTTTTTTTCATGAGCCAGATCGCCTATGGTTCTGATCCCTGCGTCCTGCAGTTTTTTTTCAGAGGATCTGCCAAGAAAAAGAAGCTCTCTCACTGGAAGAGGCCACATTTTTACAGGGATTTCTTCCGGAAATAAAGTATGCACCTTATCTGGCTTTTCGAAATCAGAGGCCATTTTTGCAAGAAGTTTATTGGTGGAGATGCCGATATTTACGGTAAAGCCGAGTTCTGTACGGATCTTATCCTTCAGCTCATGGGCAGTTGCCACTGGATCCGGGTAAATATAGGAGGTTCCGGTCATATCCAGAAAAACCTCATCAATGGAAAAGGATTCCATTACCGGTGCATAGGACCCACAGATTTTTTTGAAGGCTCTGGAACATTTATCGTATAATTCAAAGTCAGATGGAACGGCCACAAGATTCGGACATTTGCGAAAAGCCATAGCCATAGGCTCTCCTGTCTGGATTCCGTATTTTTTTGCAGGAATGGACTTGGCGACAACGATGCCGGTACGTTTACTGGGGTCTCCGCCAATACAGGAAGGGATGTCTCTCAGATCCGGAAGTCCCATCTTTACTCTTTTTGCTGCTTCCCAGGAAAGAAAAGCACTGTTTACATCAACATGAAAAATCAATCGTTCCATATAGGGTTCTTCTTTCAATTGTATAAAGTGTGTCTGTTATATCTATTTACAGATTTTTGCAGACAGCTGATCAAAAAGGTTCCGATATTCCTCTTCTACCTGTGAAAAAGGGTATTGCCGGTATTGGATCGGAACATGGACAACCGGTTTTGGAGTGTCCGGTGTTTCATTCAGAAGATATTTCAGGTCATACCAGAGCAGGTCATTGTCGATCTCCTTCAGCTTCTGCTCTTCTATGGCAGAAAGTCCGGATCCCAGATATTTCTGATAGATAATGTTTAAAAGAGCTTCCTCCTGTTTCCGATACTCAGGAAGACTTTTCTTAAATGGTCTTGGAACATCGGACATATAACATTCGCTGGCATCGTGAAGAAGGGACGCCAGTATAAGACGGCCGGAATAGCCACGTGCTTCGGCTTCTTTGGCACAAAGGATGCAGTGCTGCCCTACAGAGAAAAAAGTCCTTACATGACCATTTCCGCGGCATAGAAGAGAAAGTGCGTGTGCAATGTCCTCAATGCAGATCAGCTCTTCGTCCGGATGTGTCGGATCAAAATGTTTTCCAGTATATGTGGTAATGCAGTCGCCCATAAAATGTTACGCCTTTCTTTAAGTTATGAATAAATATGATTATTTATTATAAACACCCAGAGAAAGTGTGTCTATATGATCGCGAAATAAATTTCGGGAACTGTTACAGAAAAACAAAAGAAATACATGGCTGTTTTACAAATATGAGTGATTCTGTGCTATAATACAAAAAAACGACAGGGAGATCATCAGCGATGAAACATATGGAAGAAATGAAGATTGCCGGATTAGCCATGGCATTATGTATCGTGATGCTGGGAATCTATATCGTCGTCCCAAAGGATGGAACGGTTTCTCATCTTACTGCTATTCCGGATAATAATGCGGCGGAGCCTGTTACAGATTCTACATCAGAGGGAACTGCTGATGCGGATTTTCCAATCTATACAGAGGACAGCTACAGCAGTGAGCCCGAGAGTTCTGACGATACTGGGGACGGAGATTCCTATACGGAAGAGCCGACTTATGATCCAGGTGATAATTCTTACGACGGCAATACGGATAGTGAAGCCAATGGAGTAGATACCTCGGATACTTCAGGTGGAACCGGTGAAGACGCAGGCAATTATGAAGATCCGGACAGTGGCTCAGGTGAAGTGGTCGATGACAATGATTACAGTGGTACTTCGGATACGGATCTTGATAGCAGTGAGACCGAAGATACCGGCAGTGATGGCACCGATGATACAGTAGAAATTAACTGAATGTAAAAAAAAGAATAAAAAAGCAGATCTGCGAAATAAAATTTCAAACAGATCTGCTTTTTTGTTTTTTGTATGGAATCCTGTCAGTTGATGTTCTGGAGCAAGGATGTCATTTCCTGATAAAGAACATCCTTTGAGGACGCACCCATGACGATGGAAATAAATGGCTTCCCATAAGCATTCTGGCTTAAAAGTGCCAGACAGTTACCGGCTTTATCGGTTGTTCCTGTTTTTCCTCCAAGGATAGTGACATCCTTAGGAGTTGCTGCCTCTCCGGTAAGATAATGATCTGTAGCGGGTAAGGTAGCACTTGCATCGGAGCCATCGGAATGCTTATAGCTAACTGTATAAGATGCCATTTGTGTGATGTCTGTAAACTCCGGATAATTCAAGGCTTCTTTCAGCATCAGATAAATGTCATAAGGCGTTGTATAATGATTTTCGTCCTGAAGACCATGGGGATTGGTAAAGTGAGTTCCTGTACAGCCAAGTTCTGCAGCAAAGCTGTTCATCATCTCTACAAATTTATCTGTTGATCCACCTATATGTTCCGCAATGGCAGATGCTGCATCATTGGCAGAATAAACAAGAAGACAATGAAGAAGCTGATCCATGGTAACCTGATCTCCCGCCTGGAAACCAGCTACCTGAGAACCGGATTCCAGGGTAACATTCTCCTGTGAGATCGTTACTGTATCGTCCATGTTTCCATATTTCAGTGCAAGCATAGCTGTCATGATCTTTGTGATGCTGGCAGGATAAACCTTGTTGTAGGCACCTTTTGCATAGAGTACCTTTTTATCACTGAGATTCAGAAGCACACCGGACTGGCTGTCATCCAGACTGACAGAATCCAGAGCAACATCTTTTGTAACAACACAGAAATCATGGGCGAAACCTGCCGCGCGCTGCTCTTCTTTGGAAGTCAGAGTATTATCAAACTCGGAGAATGCATTGAAAGAATTTGCAGGAGTGGAAAAATCTCCGCCCTTCAGCATGTAAACACCAAAACCGCCAGCTGTGCATAGTACGATCAGCAGAAGAAGGAGAAAAATGGTGTTGCGAATCCTTTTGCGACGCATCCGTTTTATCCGGGTATTTTGAGCTTTACGTCTGGCAGAAACAGTTCCGTCAGACGGCGTGGAAGTTCTTTTTGTCCCCTTGGAAGCTGTATGTGCAGCCCGGGAAGCCTGACCTCTGGAAGGATTGCCAGAACGTACATGATTTTTTACAGGTTCTTTACGTGTCATAAGTATTCCTCTTTCCGAAAGTAGGTATCCGATTTCTGACCTTTTTTCTGTAATTCTTTATTATATGCACTGCTCTGCAGTCCTACATTGAGAACAAGTCCCATACCCATAAACAGACTGATCAGAGAAGTAAGACCATAGCTTACAAAAGGAAGCGGAGTACCTGTGTTTGGTGCAAGGCCGGTAGCAACACAGATGTTGATGAAGCTCTGTATGGAAACAATGCTTCCAACACCGCAGCATATGACCTTACCGGCAAGATCCTTGGCCCGCAGGCTCATACGGATACATTCAAAGGTGATCAGAAACAGCAGCAGTACGATCAGAGTACAGCCGATAAATCCGTACTGCTCTCCAGCCACCGCAAAAATAAAGTCGGTCTGATTCTCAGAAACAAAGTTTCCATCATTTACGGATGTAACACTGGTGTCATTACTGAAAGCACGTCCCACAAGCTCTCCGGAGGCGATGGCTGTTTTTGAGTTGTTCTGCTGTTCAATATCATCTGCGTATTCTTCGTTCTCCGGATACAGGAATGACATGATACGGTTTCTCTGGTAATCCTGTATCAGTTTCTGATCCGGCTGCACGATAATGGACAGAAAGATGATGGCCAGAGGAATCGCGATCAAGGCTACACCTCCGATGATCTTATAACTAAGTCCTGCGATGTAGATCAGAATACAGAACAGGACTGTTACGGTGATGGTGTTTTTCATATCCGGCTGTACATAGATCAGCATCAGTGGGATGACCAGAAGGACAGCTGATTGTATCAGAGTCTTTAAGGTATTCAGATCTTCCTCATGATCCATAAAAAATTTGGCAAAAAACAGGATAATGATGATCTTTGAAAGCTCGGTAGGCTGGAAACGGATAAAACCTAAATCCACCCATCTGGCAGCACCATTGGCGCTGGATCCGAAGAACCGGACAGCCAGAAGCATAACGATATTAAATCCATACATGATCCATTGAAAATTCAGCAGCCAGGAATAATCCATCAGTGAAAGGATCAGCATAAAGACCACACCGATGATCACACCCAGAAGCTGACGTGTGCGAAGGTAGTCGGCAGCTGTTCCTACAAGCTGAATTCCAATAAAGCTGATCGCCAGGAGAAAGATCACCAGTCGAAAATTGTAAAACCGCAGCTTATACTGTTTAATCATAAATTATGCATCTCTTTTCTTAAGTACGGGTATGACTGCATGCAGAACAGGTGGTTCCTGTGTGATCTGTATGGTCACCCCTGGTTCATCAATTACAACGTATTTTTTTACGGCATGTATCAGATCGTTCCGTAAAAGCTTCATCATCTGTGGAGAACAGTCTATGCGTTCCGATACAAGAAGAAGCTTCATCCTGTCGCGTGCATAGCCTGCAGAGTGGTTTTTCCCGGAGAAAAATCCCATAATCATTCCTCCTGTGATGAAAAATGTCAGACAGCAAGGCGTCTGTTATTTTCGAAAAATGCTGCCAAGACGGTGGAATACACCATTTTTTCGACGCACAGTAACATAAGGGACCTCTTCGCCCATAAGTCTCCGGCAGATATTGCGATACTCTTCTTCTGCCTGGGAATTTTTTCCGGATAAAGGTTCTCCCTGATTTGTGGAGATCACGATCTGTTCATCATCCAGGATCGCACCGATCAGATCTACAGCCAGGATTTCCAACACATCTTCTACGGACATCATATCACCTCTGGCGATCATTTCCGGTCGAAGCCGGTTGATGATCAGCCGGATATCACGGAGCCCTCCGGACTCCAGCAACCCGATGATACGGTCTGCATCCCGGATCGCGGAAACTTCCGGTGTGGTCACGACCAGTGCACGGTCCGCTCCGGCTACTGCATTTTTGAATCCCTGTTCAATTCCTGCCGGACAATCCAGAAGGACATAATCGAATTCTTCCCGGAGATCATCGGTAAGCTTGATCATCTGTTCCGGAGATACGGCAGTTTTGTCCTTGGTCTGGGCAGACGGAAGAAGATACAGTTCTGAATGCCGACGATCCCGGATCAGTGCCTGTTTCAGGCGGCAGCTCCCATTGATCACATCAACCAGATTATAAACAATACGGTTCTCCAGTCCCATGACAACATCCAGATTTCGGAGTCCGATATCGGTATCTACAACTGCAACCCTTTTTCCCATGGCAGCCAGTCCGGTCCCGATATTTGCCACGGTGGTGGTTTTTCCAACACCGCCTTTTCCAGATGTAATGACAATGACTTCACTCATGTTTTCTGATTCCTCCTATAAAATGTTCCACACTTCTGGTATCCTCATAAAGTTTGTTTAGTCATTCGATACATTACTGGTATCGCTTGCTGCATAGCCAGTGAGAATGGTGCTTTCATCTGCAAGTCCGAAAATGTATTTAAAGATATCATTAGCTGCAAGGCAGGCATTACCGGATGCATATCCGTTTGCGATTCGTACAGATATTGCGTACTTGGGATCAGAAACAGGCGCATATCCGATAAAAAGTGCATTGTTCGGATGATAATAGTCAATCTCGGCAGTACCGGTTTTTCCTGCTACTTCAACTCCAAGTCCGTTAAACTGATCATGAGTCTGCACCACACGATACATACCGTCATGGATGTCATCCCAGATATTGCTGGAAAGATCCAGCTGTCCAGCTGTTTCGGAAGGATATTCCTTTATAAGTTTTCCTTTGGAATCCGTCACACGGTCCAGAAGGGAAAGCTTATAGATCGTACCGGAAGTGGCGATCGTTGACGCATAACGTGCAAGCTGGCTGGTCGTAAACGCATTGGTACCCTGTCCAATATAGGAAGGGACGGCGTTTTTGTCAGAAACCTGCGGAGAAGCTTCGGAAATTTCAATGCCGGTTTTCTGATCCAATCCCATGAGGGAAGCATATTTCTGAAGCATTCCAAGACTTCTGGCTTCAGAAAAGTTACCTTCGGAATCTTTACCAAGTTCGAAACCAATCGTAGTGAAAAATACGTTACAGGACTGCTCAATGGCTTCACGGATATCAAGAGAACCGTGGCCCTGTTTATTCCAGCAGTTGATCGGAGGTGTTACAAGGTCAAAGCTTCCTGTACATTCAATATATGTGCCATCATCTATTACGCCCTCAGACATGCCGGCAACAGTAGATAAGATCTTTAAGGTAGATCCTGGAGCCGTCTTCTGCTGTGTTGCCTTGTTGAAGAACGGGCTGGAAAGATCTGTGGAAAGCTTTGCATAATAATCAGTATCCATATTGTTGGTCAGACGATTATTATCATATCCCGGATAGGAAACACATGCGAGAACATTTCCGGTTGTAGTATCTGTGATCACCGCAGATGCAGAGCACGGAGCCAACGCAAGCTGGGCCGGTGTGATCTCAAGATTTGCGATCTTGCGATACATGAAGGTGTAGGCATCAAGACCACCGGAGGCCATTGTCTGATACAGCTCGTCTTCTTTGGAAAGAACGCCCTGTTCATAGAGAACAAGACACAGATCTTCTCCACTGATGGTGTCTTCCTGAAGCATATATTTATACAGAAGCTTTGAAAAGCCTGTATCTGTTTTCAGGTAATCAATGATATAGGCGGTAAGAGCCTGATAGATCTCTTCAGAATCCAGATATTCTCCGGAGGTTGAGATCTGGGAAATATCGATCCAGTTCTGACTGGCAGCGTAGTTCAGATAATCCTTCAGACTGATACTCTGATCATTTTTCCAGGCTTTGTATGTTTCATCCGCGGTATCAATGGAATCACTTTTCAGTACCTTCAAGGTATTGGTAAGAAGATCATCACAGATATAGGTAAGATATTCCTGCATCTGCGTATCTTCATCCTTATAGGCTGGAGGATTGTCGCCTGTCAGCCTGTTACTTATTGTATCAAAAACCTGTTGCTGTTTTTGCTGAAATTTGACGTATAAATTTTTTTCTGTGTCGGAAGCATCTGCATCACTGAATTTATTGATATCGATCACACTGTTTGCGATCAGTGCATTGTATACATCATAGATTGGGATGGTGATCTTACTTGCATCTTTCTCTGCTTCATAATCAAAGCTTTTATTCGGTGTCAGTTTAGAGAGGACAATACCAGCAACACGCTGTTCCAGGATCTGGTAAATACTCTTCTGCCAGTCGGAATCAATGGTCAGATAAACATCGTTTCCGGCCACAGGATCAACAGTTTTAGAATTGTCGATGTCAAGGACTTTACCAAGATTATCAACTGTGACCGTTTCTTCTCCGTCTTTTCCCTGAAGTTCAAGCTCCATATACTGTTCGATTCCGGCTTTTCCAACAACCGCATCATTGGAATAATCAGGATTATCCTTACGAAGGGTTTCCAATTCCTCAGAAGAGGCCTGGCCTGTGTAACCGAGGATCGGCGCCATACTCTCATCGTCCACATATTTTCTGGTGGAATCTTCTACAATGTCAATACCCTGGAGAGCGGCCTGATTTTCTTTTATGGCTGCCACAGATTTTTCACTGACATTTGTTGCAATGGTCACCGGCATATATTTCTTGAAACTGTTGGTGTTCAGCTGATAGCGCATGATCGCAATTTCGAGGATTTCCTGTTTGGTAAGCTCTTCCGGAAGAGAATGTGCGGCAAGTTCTTCCGGGGTGTAGGCATCTTTTCCGTAAAGAACGATAGAAAATCCGCTGCTTCCGGTAAGATGATCCATGATCTGGGCTGCGGTTGCGTTTTTCTGCTCCTCACTGAGATCATCAATCTGTGCTTCTCCGTAAATATCCGCACGGAAACGGTTAAGAGTAAATCCTTCATCTACATCAAAAGCATAGTCGCCATGATCATTGACGGTAATATGAAAATTATCAGATAAGCTGTCCCCGTTTTTGGAAAGGATCTGTAATACCTGGTAGGCGATACCGTTCAGAGTCAGATTCTTTTCTCTGGTGCTGTTGTATGTACCGCTATCTTCGAATGTGACAGAATATGCAAGTACATTGGAGGCGACAACTGTGCCGTTACGGTCATAAATATTACCACGGGTGCTTTTGATCACGCGTGTTTTGGTGGTACGTGTCTGAAATTTACTGATGTAATCCTCTCCTTGTATGATCTGCAGACTGAAAAGCTGCCGGACCAGGACAGATGACAGAAAAATAAATACGATCACAAGAACTGTAGTACGTTTCAGACGGATTTTTTTGATGATTTTTTTTATTTTAATTCCCAAATAGACTCACTTTCTTTCCTTACAGTATCCATTAAGTGGTAGTTGATCCAGTAAAATACCCGGTATACGATGATGGTGAGAAAAACCGTATATACAATCTCGGGGATAATGATCCTGTATATGTAGGTCCAGAATCCAAGACGGCCTCTGAGCAGAAACTGGAGGCCATACACAGCCAGATTATAAAGAAGATCTGTTCCTGCTACAAGAAAAAGCGGAACTTTCAGATCATCATCATAAAAACTGCGGAATGCATAGCCGCTGATAAAACCTATATACATATAGATCAGTGCATAAAATCCAAACAATGATCCATAAAAGAGATCGACAAAAAGCCCGGAAAAAAATCCAGTCCACAGACCGACTTTTCTTCCACGCATAAGTCCCATGGATACACACAGGATCAAAAGCAGATTTGGAGTGATGGATCCAATGGAAATACGGTCCATTACTGTGCACTGAAGGAGAAAACAGACAATGATAGTGATAAATAATATAATCCTATTTTTCATTGGACGCATCCTCCGATTTGTCTATCGCGTCCTGTTTATTGGTGGTGATCACAAATACATCTTTCAGATGACCGAAATCAACCGGTGTAACGATCGTACCTGTTTTTGTCAGGTTATTGGGATCCTGCTGGATCTCACTGACATAACCAATAAACAGTCCTTCCACATATTTTTCACTGATGTTCGAGGTGACAATACGTTCTCCGACTGTTACCTTGTTATCCTGATCGTAAAGCTGCTCAAAGCTTAATTTGCCTTCATCGATCAGTTTCAGATCTCCAGTGACAACGCAGTTGTCGGAAGTACTGACTGCCATGGCACTGACATTGCTGCTGTCATCGATGATGGAACGGACAGTAGCCCAGGAAGGTCCCACTTCTGTAACGATACCCACAAGACCCTTTCCGGCGATCACGTTGTTATCAACCCGGATCCCGTTATTACTGCCTTTGTTGATCATAAAGGTATCATACCAGTTTCCGGGATCTTTGGAGATTATCCTTGCGGCAACCTTGGGATAGTCGGTATATTCCTGATCAAGATCGTAAAGTTCCTTCAGGCGTGTGAGCTCTGTCTGGTCCTGGATCAGGATGTTATTCTGTTCCGTAAGACTGTTGATCTGACTTTTCAGCTCTTCGTTTTCCTGAAGCACGTCCTGTTTATCACGAAGATTGTTTTTTACATTTCCAAATATATCGCTGACACCGGCGATCCCCTTTTCAAAGGGAACGATAAGAAAACCGGCTGCTTCCTGAAGTGGTGCGGAAGAGGTTCCGGAGGCTGCTGTAGCTACGATGCAGCTTCCACAGAAAAATGTCATGATTACCAGAAGATGTTTACTTTTTAAATTAAAATGAAAACGCACTTTTTTTCGGATGTTTTTCATTATATATGCCCCTTTACAGTTTTTTCTGCTTTACCGGCTGGGCCCATTTGCGCAGGTTTCTGTCGCGGATGATCTTTTCCAGGCCGTATGCTGCAGAAGTTTCATACAGATCAGAAAGATTAAAGGCAAATCCGGTATAGCTAGCCAGATAGTTATCTATATAAGGAAGCCGTGTGCTGCCGCCGGTCAGATAAATGCCCTCTTTTGCGATATGATAAGCGATCTGTGGCGGGGTACGTTCCAGAAAAGATTTCATTTCTGCTGCGATCTGGTTCACACAGTTGGCGATCCCTTCATTGACAACGTAGGCAGAAATAACTTCTTCTCGTGGAAGTCCGGAAATACTGTCGATCCCGACTACTTTTCGGGCTTCTTTTTTCTGATCATTCAGTCTTCCCATAACTACTTTCAGACGTTTTGCAGTTCGTGTTCCAATCTGAAGATTATAATGTTTTCGGATTTCGCTGCAGATAGATTCGTTCATCTGTCTGCCTCCGATGGGGATCTTACGGCTGATGATGATCTTGCCGTCGGTTATGATGGAAAACTCTGTACTCTGTGCACCGATGTTTACGATCATGCTGCCCTGATTCTTTTCAGGGTCGATTCCCATGGCAATGGCATCTGCAATAGGGGACTCCACCATAAAAACACGGTTTTTCCGCAGCCAGTGACCATTGACCAGATGATAGTATGCCCTCTTTTCGATAGCAGTCATATCAAGTGGTACGGAGAAATACATGTCTGCTCCGAGACCGGATGTATGATCGATTTTTTTTATCATGCTGTAAAGGACGATCTCTTGCAATTCCAGATTTGCCAGCATACCGAAAGCCATAGGAGAATTTACGGAAATATCTGCAGGTGATTTTTCAAACATTTCATAAGCTTCGTTCCCTATGGCAAGGATCCGGCGTCCTCTGTAGGCTACCATGTTCTTTTCTATGTAACTTTTGTTTCTGAAAAATGAATAGACTTTTACAGAGCTGCTTCCAAGGTCTACTCCGTAATTATTTCTAAAAAGCATAAATCTGTCCCTTCACTTAAGTATATTCATCAAAAATCCCTTTTTCGCGGAAACTGACATACCTGTGATCACCGATGATGATATGATCCAGAAGATGGATGCCGAGGAGTTCACCACAATGATAGATCCGTTCCGTAACATCCAGATCAGCCTGGCTGGGGGAGGGATCGCCTCCTGGATGATTGTGGACCAGGATCAGGTTCACCGCCCGATACTTTACAGCTTCTACAAAGACTTCTCTTGGTGTGATCAGTGTGGCATTGACTGTACCGCGGCTTAAAAGCTGTTCCCCCGACAAATGGTTATGTCCGTCCAGCATCATGCAGTAAAGCAATTCCTGCTCTTCATGCCGGAGCCGCTCCATATAATATTTCGCAATGGTTACCGGATGGTGAAAAGATAATTCCGGTTTTGCAGCTGCGGTTGCCATACGCTTGGAAAGTTCCCCGATACATTTCAGCTGTATGGCTTTTACCTTACCGATCCCATGGATCTTCATCAGTTCTTGCATGGAAATATGAAACAGTCCAAGCAGGCCACTGTATCCGGTCTGTTTCGATAAATTCAGGATTTTATCTGCCAGAGTCAGGGAACTGGATCCCTGTACGCCACAGCGCAGGATCACGGCAAGAAGCTCTCGATCGCTTAAGGACTGTTCTCCTTCCCGCAGACATTTTTCATACGGACGCTGATAATCTGGCATTTCCATTATAGTATCTTTCATATGATTTCCCTTTTCGCTCTCGAAGAAGGGGATGCAAAATTGCAGAAGTTATTTTAGCATAAAAAAGCAGGGATGTACACTCTATCCCGGAAATTTCCACTTTTTTCACATTTTGTTTACAGGCAGGGCATAAACAGAAGCGACTGCTTCTGCCACCTTGATCCCGTCCATCGCTGCGGATGTAATGCCTCCGGCGTAACCGGCGCCCTCTCCGCAGGGGTAGATCCCTTCTATATTGGAAGTGAGCTTTTTCGGTTCCCGAACGATCCGTACAGGAGAAGAGGTACGGCTTTCTACTCCTTCCAGCAATGCATCCGGTCGGTCAAAACCGGAAAGCTTTTTTCCAAAAGCATGGATTCCTGCTTCAATGGAATCGCCGATCTCTTTCGGGAAAATACTGCGGACATCGGTAAGTGTATAAGCTCCTTTGATACAGGGGATCACATCTCCAAGCCTGGTACTTTTCTGATGGGTACAGTAATCTTTGAAAAGCTGTACCGGAATTTTTCCGTTTCCGGCTTCCCAGGCAGCGCGCTCCAGTTTTCGCTGCAGAGCGATTCCGCCGAGAACTCCCTCTTCAGGAAAATCAGAAGGGTTTACCGTAACGATGATAGCACTGTTGGCATTATGGCTGTCACGTGCCTGATAGCTCATACCATTCACTGCAAGCATACCTTCTTCAGAAGATGCATTTACAACATATCCGCCGGGACACATACAGAAAGAATAAACGCCACGTCCGTTTTCCAGTGTATGGGTAACCTTGTAGCTGGATGCACCCAGACGGTCGTTTTCCGGTTCCCCGTAAAGATCCTGGTTGATCATAGTCTGCGGATGTTCCACACGTACCCCCACTGCAAAAGATTTCGGCTCCATGTTAATATTGTGTTTTTCCAGCATGGCAAACGTATCTCTGGCGCTGTGGCCGGGAGCAAGAATGCAGATTTCTGCCGGTATTTCCTCTTTTGCATTGACAATGACTGCATTAAGCTTCCGGTCACGAATCATCAGATCAGTTACTGTGGAACGAAAACGGAATTCCCCGCCCATTTCTTCAATCTGATGACGCATAAACTGAACGATACCTACAAGCTGATCTGTGCCAAGATGAGGCTTTTGCTGGTAAAGGATCTCAGAGGGAGCTCCTGCCTCCACAAATCGGGAAAGAACTTCCTTTCCTCTTCCAAAAGTATCTTTTACCAGAGTATTCAGCTTTCCATCGGAAAAAGTCCCTGCACCGCCCTCTCCGAACTGTACATTGGAATCCGGATCCAGGATGCCGTTTTTCCAGAAATTTTCCACGGTTTCCTGGCGTTTGTCTGCTTCTTCTCCCCGTTCCAGTACCAGTGGACAGTACCCGGCTTTGGCCAGGTACCAGGCACAGAATAATCCTGCAGGTCCGCTTCCGATCACTACAGGACGATGGGACAGAGTTTCAGAGCCAGATGAGGGAAAATGATATTTTTTCTCAGAGGTTAACATAATATTTTTATCGTGAACCTTTTTGAGAACACGGGATTCGTTATCCAGTTTAATATCTACAGTGTAGACAAATTTTTTGTCCTCTTTGTGCCGGGCATCCAGAGATTGTTTTCGGATCTCATAGGTGAACGGTTGATTTCCAAGACGAAGCATTTTTGCTATTTTTCGGTGAAGCTGCTCTTCTGTATGAGTGATGGGAAGCTTCAGCTGTGTGATCCGGATCATTTTTCTTCCTCCTTTGCTGCCCAGATACCGGCGGCAGCTCCGCTTGACCACGCCCACTGCAGGTTATAACCTCCGCAGGTACCGTCAATGTCAAGGAGCTCTCCGGCAAAATAAAGACCTTTATGAAGTCTGGACTCCATGGTTTTGCTGTGAACTTCAGACGTATCCACTCCACCGGAACAAACCTGTGCCTGTTCAAAGGAAAGGCCGTTTTTTACCGGGAGACGAAAATCGGTGATCCCGCGGATAAGATCCTTCTGCGCACATAAAACACGGATCAGTTTTTCAGGAAAAAGTCCGATGAGAAGTTCTTTTTCTGTTTTGTAAGGGCAGGCTGCTTTTCTGTGCTCCAGGTATTCTTCCAGCTCTTTCCGGTTCAGTTCCGGAAAAAAATTTATGGAAAGCTCCACATTTTTGTTTTCATGGACGGCACGGATAGCATAGCGGGAAATCTGGAATACCGGGATCCCGGATACACCGTAATCGGTAAGCTGCAGCTCTCCCTGCTGGGAGACTGTCGGTGTGCCGTCTATATAAAGTATTATCTTCCCTTCTGTCCGTACACCACTCCAGCCGGAAAAAGAATTTCCCCTACATTTCAGAGCTGTCAGTGCGGGAAGGGGTTCGATCAGATGATGTCCGAGACTTTTTGCAATTTCATATCCGCTTTCGCAGGAACCTGCAACGGAAGACGCACGGGAACCATTTGCAAGGATCACGGCATCACCACTGTAGGTCCATCCGTCCGTATGGATCTTCCACTGTCCGTCTGCAAAAGACACGCCGGTAACGGTCTGATTGGTTTTCAGCTTTACCTTCAGGCTGCGTGCCTTCATGACAAGAACATCTACCACACTCTGTGCCTGGTTGCTTCGGGGATAGATCCATCCGCTACGGTCTGTGGTACAGATTCCCAGTTCCTGAAAGAATTTCAGAGTTTTTTCCACAGGAAACTGTGCCAGGGCATCTTTGGCAAATTCAGGATGAGATCCCCGGTAAGCGTTTTTATCCTGATTCAGGTTCGTCATATTACAACGGCCGTTTCCCGTAGCACAGATTTTTCTGCCGGGACGGTCATTTTGTTCCAGAACCGTAACTGCAGCTCCGTATACAGCAGCCTGAATAGCTGCCATAAGACCGGAAGCACCGGCTCCTATGACAAAGATCTGTTTTTTTAAGTCCTGTCCTTCGGATTTTTTCATAATTTCACAAGTTCCTTATCAACCATATACTGAAGAGATTTCAGGATTCCAAGTTTAGCATGCTCCCAGGTAAGACCACCCTGGAAATAAACAGCATAAGGTGGTTTCATAGGACCATCGGCAGAAAGCTCGATGGAAGAACCCTGGATGAAAGCACCTGCAGCCATGATGACCTGACTGTCATACCCTGGCATATCCCACGGTTCCGGTGTCACAAAACTGTCTACCGGTGCTGCAGCCTGGATACCCTGGCAGAATGCTACAAGACCTTCCGGTGTTCCAAGGGTGACTGCCTGGATGATATCCTGACGTGGTTCTGTGCTGTTCGGTACCACCGGGAAACCAAGTTTTTCGTAAATGTTTGCTGCAAAAACGGCGCCTTTTAAAGCTCCTTTGGTAACCATCGGTGCAAGGAAAAATCCCTGGTACAGAGAACGGTTTACACCAAGGGTTGCCCCCACTTCCATGCCCAGTCCCGGGCAGGTCATACGGTAGGAAGCGTTTTCCACACAGTCTTTTCTTCCGGCGATATATCCGCCGATAGGGGCAAGACCGCCGCCTGGATTTTTGATCAGGGAACCCACCATGATATCTGCACCTACATCACTTGGCTCTATGGTATCTACGAACTCACCGTAGCAGTTATCTACCATGCAGATCACATCCGGTTTGATCTTCTTTACAAAAGCGATCAGCTCACCGATCTGTTTTACGGAGAAAGAAGGACGGGTCTGATAGCCTTTGGAACGCTGGATGGTTACCAGCTTTGTTTTTTCATTGACTGCTTTTCTGATGTTTTCATAATCAAAGGTACCATCCTCGAGAAGATCCACCTGACGATATTTTACGCCATATTCCGCAAGGGAACCATTGGACGGGCGGATACCGATCACTTCTTCCAGGGTATCGTAAGGCTTTCCTACAGGGGAAAGAAGCTCGTCACCGGGGCGCAGGTTTCCGAAGAGAGCAATGGCAAGTGCATGAGTTCCACAGGTGATCTGCGGGCGTACCAGGCAGGCTTCTGTGTGGAAGGTATCGGCATAGACCTGCTCCAGAGTTTCGCGGCCAAGGTCGTTGTAGCCATAACCGGAGGAAGCTCCGAAACAAGCCTCACTGACACGGTTCTTCTGCATGGCGCGGATAACCTTCATCTGGTTGTATTCTGCAGTCTTATCAAATTTCTCAAAACGTTCTTTCAGGGAATCTTCTACAGTTTTACCGAAATCGTAAACTGCAGAAGAGATTCCAAGCTGTGCATATAATTCTTTCATGATCATTTTTCCTTTTTTATTTTATTTGGCAGGAGGGATTCCCTTTTCCCTGCATACAGAAAGCATGTAGGAAAGGATCCTGCTGTCATCGTAATCAAAGTTATCTTTATCTACCCAGGTTACTTCGTCTTCTCTGCGGAACCAGGTAAGCTGACGTTTGGCAAAGTGTCTGGTGTCACGTTTCAGGACCCTTACAGCTTCCTCATAAGAATAGTTTCCGTCCATCCAGTCCAGGATTTCCTTATAGCCAAGCCCCTGCATGGAAACCATTCCCCTGTGGCAGCCCATCTCCCGAAGCTTTTTAACTTCTTCTGTCAGACCGTTTTTCAGCATTTCGTCCACTCTTGTGTCAATGCGTTCATAGAGAAGTGGGCGTGGTGCGTTCAGGACGAAATAAGCCAGTGCATAGGGACTGGTATGCTCCTTCTGTTCTTCATTATGTTCGGAGATCCTGGTACCGTTCTGTTTATAAAATTCCAGGGCACGTATCACCCGCTTGACATTGTTCTCATGGATATCTTCGGCTGACTTGGGATCGACCTTGGCAAGCATGTCATGGAGAAATGCAGGCCCCTTCTGCTCGGCCAGCTCTTCCAGCTCCCTGCGGTAATGTTCATCCTGGTCGGAGCTGGTAAAATCAATATCTCTGGTCACAGACTGAATATAAAATCCTGTGCCGCCTACCAGGATCGGAATCCGGCCTTTGTCATAAATTTTGTCCATGGCATCTTTTGCCATCTGCTGAAAAAGGACAATGTTAAAATCTTCTGTTGGCTCCAGTACATCCACCAGATAATGTGGGACGCCATCCATTTCTTCCGGCGTGATCTTGGCGGAACCGATATCCATATGGCGGTAAACCTGCATGGAATCCGCGGAAATGATCTCTCCGTTTACTGCTTTTGCAAGGGCAATGGAAAGCTTTGTTTTTCCCACGGCAGTAGGCCCGGTAAGCACGATAAGAGGTTTTTTCATATATTTCCTCCGTTTATGTTAAGTATCTTACACGATACGTTTGAATTTTTTTTCGATTTCTGTCTTACTCATGGCAATGATCGTTGGTCTTCCATGAGGACAGTTATAAGGATTTTCCAGTGTCAATAATTCATCGATCAGCTTATCAGCTTCCTGAGGCGACATGGAATGATTGCCTTTTACAGCAGCCTTACAGGCCATGGTCGCAAGCCTTGAGGCAAAAATTTCAAAGGCATCCTTGGAACCGTCTGCAGTGAGATGGTCCAGCATTTCCAGAAACAGCTCTTCTTCTGTCATTCCCAGAAGGCTGGAGGGAACCGCACTGATACTGTACTCCCTTCCGCCAAAGGGTTCGATCTCAAAGCCGAAATCCCGGAAATACTTTTTGTTTGCTTTCAGCAAATTCTCCTCCTCAAGGCTGAGTGAAACGATCAGTGGGGGACTTACATACTGGGACTGGATGTTCTGGGACTGAAACTGCTTTACAAATCGCTCATAATATACTTTTTCATGGGCAGCATGCTGGTCAATGATATAAAAATTATCCTCAAACTGTACCAGCCAGTAGGTATCAAACAGCTGTCCGATCAGTCTGTGGCGGCTTCTGGATTCAGGAGCAAGAAGCCGTTCTTCGAACAGTTCCAGCTGTTTTGGCGGTTCCTGTTCCTGCGATTTGATCGGCTCGTTGTCTACCTCAGGAGGTGCCGATTCAGCAGGCTTTTCAGAAATCACTTCATAATCTGCTGTTTCTGCAACGGAATTTTCATTTCTTCCGTCTTTTAATGTTCCGGAAAACATTTCCTCTTCTTCTTTTGTGAAAGGCTGCGATCCATATACGGGATTTTCCCGCAGAGAATCCACACGTTTGTATTTATCTGCAGAAGAAGCAGAAGAATTGTGAGCTGTTTCAGCTGAACCATAGGAGGCGGTACCATTTGTTGGCTTATTATAAGGTATCGATGGAACCGACGCTGTACTACGTACTTCCGAAGCTGTCGGTGCAGCATGGGAAGCTATATTTGCCGTCCGATTCGGGTGACCGTACATCTCCTGCCGCCGTTTTACTTCAAAAGGCTCCGGAATATTTCCTGGCTTTATCTGTTCTGTGCGGGATGTCGGTTCGTCTTTTCCAACAGATACCTGCGGAATCAGTTCTCTGTGGGTCAATACCTTGCGGACAGTTTCATAAATGGCCGTATAAACTTCGGTTTCTCTGGCAAAACGCACTTCTCTCTTTGCGGGATGCACATTAACATCCAGGTCATTGCCGTCCATTTCGATCCGAAGTGAGACAAACGGAAATTTATGCTGCATGACAAGTCCTTTATATCCGTCCTCAATGGCTTTGGTAATGATCTTGTTTTTTACATATCGGCCATTGATATAATAATTCTCAAAAGTACGGTTTCCTCTGGAAATTTCCGGTTTCCCCACAAAGCCCTCGATCTTCATGAAATCATTTTCGTAGGAAACATCCAGAAGCGCCTTGGCAATCTCCCGGCCGTAGACACTGTAGATCACATCTTTTACGCTGTAGTTTCCGGAACTGGAAAGCTTCACCTGACGGTTCTGGATATATTTAAAGGAGATTTCCGGATGGGAAAGCGCCAGCTGCTCCATCAGAGTATTGATGTAACCGGCTTCTGTCATATCGGATTTTAGGAATTTGCTCCTTGCAGGTGTATTGTAAAAGAGGTTTCGGATCAGAAATGTTGTTCCCTCCGGTGCCCCCATTTCCTCCAGAGACTGTTCTTTTCCGCCTTCGATCACATAACGGGTACCACTGATCCCGGAAGGAGTCTTTGTAATCAGCTCCACCTGGGAGACGGCGGCAATACTGGAAAGTGCTTCACCACGGAAGCCAAGAGAGGCAATGTGGGTCAGGTCTTCTACTTTTTCAATTTTACTTGTGGCATGGCGGAGAAAAGCAAGCGGAACCTGCTCTGCATCCATTCCGGAGCCATTGTCCGTGATACGGATCAGCTTTTTTCCGCCGTCTGTGATCTCTACAGTAATAGCGGTAGCACCTGCGTCAATGGCATTTTCCACAAGCTCTTTTACAACAGAGGAGGGGCGCTCTACGACCTCTCCTGCTGCGATCTTATCAATGGTATTCTGGTCTAAAACTGCAATTTTTTTCAAGGGTATCACCACCGGTTCTTAATTTTGTTCTGCAGGTTATAGAGAATATTCAAAGCTTCCATTGGTGTCAGATTCCCAATCTCCAGGTTTTTGATCTCTTCAATGATATCATTGTCCTGTACCGTGTCAAACAGTGACATCTGTGCCATATCTACCTGATCATAGGTGATCTTCTGCTTTTTCTTTGTAGCAGTCAGATCTTTTACAGCAGCAGTGATATCTGCATCACTGAGCTCCTCCACCAGTTCCTTGGCGCGCTGGATCACGGAATCCGGAACGCCGGCAAGCTTGGCTACCTGGATACCGTAGCTTTTATCTGCTCCGCCTTTTACGATCTTACGCAGGAATACGATATCGTCGCCTTTTTCCTTGACAGCGATACAATAGTTGTTGACACCGGAAAGCTTGCCTTCCAGTTCGGTAAGCTCATGATAATGGGTCGCAAATAAGGTCTTGGCGCCGCAGAGTTTGGTGTTGCTGATGTGTTCGATCACTGCCCAGGCAATGGAAAGGCCGTCAAAGGTACTGGTTCCACGTCCGATCTCATCCAGGATCAGAAGACTTCGGGAAGTGGCATTACGAAGAATGTTGGCAACCTCTGTCATCTCCACCATAAAGGTACTCTGTCCGCTTGCAAGGTCATCGGATGCTCCCACACGGGTGAAGATCCGGTCAACCACACCGATATTCGCACTGTCCGCAGGAACAAAGCTTCCGATCTGTGCCATCAGTACGATCAGCGCTGTCTGGCGCATGTATGTGGATTTTCCGGCCATGTTCGGTCCTGTGATAATGGAGATACGTTTTTTGTGGTTGTCAAGATACGTATCATTTGGAATGAACATATCGTTTTCGATCATCTGTTCGACAACCGGGTGGCGGCCATTTCGGATATCAATGAGGCCGGTTTCATTGATCTTGGGCCGGACAAAGTTATTCCTCTGTGCAACCAGTGCAAGGGAAGCAAAAACATCCAGAGCAGCTACTGCCTTTGCAGTACGCTGGATACGGACAACCTCAGCTCCAACCTGATCACGGATATCTGAAAACAGTTCAAATTCCAATGCATAAAGCTTATCTTCTGCTCCAAGGATCAGATCCTCCAGATCCTTCAGCTCCTGGGTGATGTAACGCTCTGCGTTGGTAAGGGTCTGTTTGCGGATATAGTCCTCCGGCACGAGATCCTTGAAGGTGTTGGTAACTTCCAGGGAATAGCCGAATACACGGTTATATTTGATCTTCAGGCTCTTAATACCGGTACGTTCCCGCTCTCTTGCTTCCAATTCAGATAACCACTTCTTTCCATCTGTCCGGGAGCGGCGGAATTTATCCACATCTTCGTTATAACCTTCCCGAATGATACCGCCGTCCTTTTGGGCAAGGGGCGGATCATCAGCAATGGAATTACGGATCAGATCGGTAATGTCTGACAATGGATCCATGTCTTCGTTGATCTGCATAAGCAGCGGAGATTTAAATTCTGCAAGGATCTGCTTTATATAAGGCAGCATTTCCAGGGAAGAGGCAAAGGAAACCAGATCTCTTGGGTTGGCAGATTTATAGCTGATACGGCTTATCAGACGTTCCAGATCGTAGATCGGATTTAAGTATTCCCGGATCTCATCACGATCCATAGGTTTTGCGTTCAGTTCTTCCAGGGCACCAAGTCTCTTTTCGATTTCCTCTGCATCGATCAGAGGCTGCTCCACATAAGAACGAAGGGTTCTTGCACCCATGGCAGTTTTGGTTTTATCCAGAACCCAGAGAAGAGAACCTCTTTTCTGCTTTTCGCGCATGGTTTCCACAAGCTCCAGGTTACGACGGCTGGAGCTGTCGATGAGCATATATTTTTCAGCAGAGTAAGGGCGGATGCTTGCCATATGGGAAAGTGCTGTTTTCTGTGTTTCCTTCAGATACAGGAACAGTGCACCGGAAGCAATGATCCCGCTGTCATAATCTCCGATCCCGAGACCTTCCAGATTTCCGACGTGAAAATGCTCTTTCAGGGTTTTCTGGCACAGCTGGTCGTCAAAGTACCAGGGATCCAGAGCAAATACACAGATTCCAAGACGCCCCTTCAGATCCGCTACATCCACACCGCTTAAAAGAAAGGCGTCATTGCAGATGATCTCTGCAGGTGTAAATTTATTGATCTCATCCAGAAGCTTCTGAGGTTTATCCAGTTCTGTGAGAAAACAGTCACCGGTTGTGATATCTGCAATTGCACAGCCAAAATGCTCTCCAATGGAGACGATGGACATCAGATAATTGTTTTTGGACTCGTCCAGTGACATGGTATCCAGAGTAGTTCCCGGCGTGACAATGCGGACAACCTCTCGTTTAACAAGACCCTTGGCTTTTTTCGGATCTTCTACCTGTTCGCAGATGGCAACCTTATAGCCCTTTTCGATCAGCCGGTTGATATAAGTTTCCGCAGCATGAAAAGGAACGCCACACATGGGCGCTCTCTCTTCCAATCCGCAGTCTTTTCCTGTAAGTGTGATCTCCAGTTCCTTGGATGCAGTCAGCGCATCATCAAAGAACATTTCATAAAAATCGCCCAGACGGTAAAAAAGGATACAGTCGCTGTACTCTTCTTTGGTCTTTACGTATTCTTTCATCATCGGTGATAATGTACTGGTATCAGCCGGAAACCCAGTGTTTATGCGGGTTTCAGATGCCTTATATTTTTTTTTGACCCACTTTTGACCCATTTTTTTCTCTTCTTCAGTGTTTCTTGCTTTTTCCAAATATTTAAACCTCTTCCTAAATTGTCATTTTATCAGTAAAATTAGCTTTCTTTTCCATACTTTTCTTCATAATTTCTTATCGTGGTTGCTTTAAGATTCCGAACCTTATAAAGTTCCATCCATTTCTCATACCATTTTGAAACGGACATACTCGAATCAAAGCCTGGAATACCTGGGAGAACTTCCGCCAAATACATGTTTCTTTGCTTTTTCACCTGCTGAAGATTTGTTCCATAGATAGAAAAAGGCGGTTGCCAGATCCCTTAATTGTGATTCTGGCTTCTTACCGCCCATCTTTTCTTTGTCGGATTCCCTTACCTATTTCTTTTCCTCTTAGATTTTTTCCATAACATTACCATCCTTTTTCTAATAACAATAGATGATCATGCATGGCACTGGACTTAATTTTAACACAACCCCAAAAACCTTTCAAGACTGCCGATCTATCCATTTCTGAAATTTTTTCTTATCAATCAGGGTTCTTCGCCCAATTCGTACCATGAAGGTATTATTCTTCATAAGAATTCTCATGGTTTTCTCTGAAAGACCTGTGCGTTCACAGGCTTCCTTGACTGATATAAGAATCTTATCGTTATCTGCTGCTTGTATTTTTTATGTATCATATATATTACAGCCAATATCTGAAGGCAGATGATATTGGCTGTTCCTCTCTTCGATTAAATTATTCTTTTGTCATCTGATTTTAATTTCTATTTTTCCTTCCACTGGGCTATATAAATCCAGAGGATCTTCATCACTTTCATAAACACGTCCTACGCCTTCTCCGTAAGTATCTTCTGTTCCTGTTTCATATTTTTTATATGTTGTTCTGTTTTTTTCTTCTTTATTTACATATAATTCTAATGTCACCGTTTTAGCATCTGGCGAAATTCCTTTGTATTTTGTATTATTTCTGCTTTCTTCAAACACAGTCTCTGTGTCCCCATAATTTGTCATTCTATAAAGCCCCTGATTTCCTTTATCGTCGGTTCCTATTAAATAATAATCTTCATATTCTTTATTATCCAAATTTCCATAAATTGTACTTGCCAAATCGTTTAAGCTCATTTTTGAAATTGTCAGATTTTGATTTGGAGATATCTTTATTTTTTTATTCACATTTACATTTATGGTATTCTTCTCCAGTTCTTCCCAATTTGATGAAAATTCAAAAATATAGTCATCCGTATCTTCTGTATCTGCAGTATCCATTTCTGTTGGATCAAATAACCATACTTTCATTTTTATATCTGCTGTATTGTCTTTAATAGTTGTATCTTCCAGCCTATAATGACAAACCTGACCATCTGTTCCGTTCTCCTTTTTCTCCAGAGCATATGTTCCATCTAACTGTGCCGCTTTTCCATTTATCTCCACTTCTGTTAGTAGAATAGTATCCTTTTCTTTTGAATCATTTATATTATCAGATATTGCCACCCATAAATTCTCCTTATCAGCAGCAATTTCATCTAATGTAATAGAAATTCCATTTTTAGTAATCGTTTTTCCAACACTATCTATATATGATTCTACATTTTCATTGATCCCCAATGCAGTTTGAATCCACGAAGTAATCTGTTCCCAGGCCGCCTTTATCTCATGCGGATGTCCCAAGCCTCCTATCAATAATGCTATTACAACTCCTGCTACTGCAATCTTTGCTAATTTTAATTTCAAATTAACATTTCGCTTTTTCCATGGCAAGGAAGCTTCGTAAACAAATTTTTCATCTATTTCTCCCATCAGATCCAAAAAATTGTTTTCTTTTTTCATATGATTTCTTTCACCTCTTCCCATAATTTGTTTCTGCTTCGAAAAAGACTGGATTTAATTTTAGTCTCAGAGCATCCATGTCTTTTTGCAATGTCTTTAATATTATCCATATACCAATATCGCCTGACAAAAATATCCCTGTCTCCTGCTTTTAAATCACTCAAAAAATTTTCTAAAATATTCAAAATTTCCTTTTTCTTTATATCCTCTTCCACATAATCCTTTATTGTATTTTCCAGTTTTTCCACTTCACCACAAATATCCATCATATGTGTATCTGCTCTTTTTGAAGCATTTTTCTTTCTGAAATTGTCCAATGCCAAATTTCTGGTTATTTTTCCAAGAAATGCAGATAATTTTGCTGGCGTTTTAGGCGGAATCTTATTCCACGTTATCAGCCACGTATCATTTACGCATTCTTCTGAATCTTCTGTGTTATATAAAATATTCCATGCAATCTTAAAGCAAAATTTTTCATACTTTACTTCTACCTGGCGAATTGCATCTTCTGATCTTTCTAAAAATAAATTTATAATATGTATATCTTCCATATCACATTTCTCCCTTGTATATTAGTGCTTTTATGCAGATAGGCTATTTGCAGTGTGCCATATTAATGTTGTCTATTATATATAACGTATTTTTTTCTGTTTGGTTGCACTTTTTTTATAAATTTTTTTGTTACCATAATTCCATTATCACTATAACATATTATCTAATCATTCTTCTCTCCCTGGTCAACTATTAATATCGTAATCTGCTTCTGCAAATAAAGCTACATGCCAAAAATGAAAAAAAGGAGCTGCCATTCAATGTGCATTCATGAACGGCAGCTCCTGTTTAAATCATTTTTATTTAACAACTACTTTTACTTTTTTGCAACTATTTCCAGATTTCACTGTGATATAGGCTGTTCCCTTTTTCTTTCCAGTGATCACACCACTGGAACTTACCGTTGCGATCTTCTTATTTGAAGAACTGTAGGTAACTTTCTCCTGGGAAGTGATCGGGCTGATGACCGGTTTCAGCGTAAGTTTTTTATTTCTTGCAACGGTCACGCTTGATTTCATTCCGGTGATCTTTGTTGTTCTTACCGTTGTTTTCTGCACAGTAACGGAAATGACCTGTTTCTTGCCGCTGGCCAGTGTAATGGTCACTTTGATTATTATTTGAATTCCAGCCCTCAGCCTTTTCATTGACAGAGGGCTAATTTTGGCTTAACAATTATTGAGCATCCCTTAACTGATCTACAATGCTGCATTTCGCTGCGTTATCATACATCATGCAAGGAATCAGCCACCCAAGCAGAAGAAATACCGGAATTGTCAGCAGGACAGGCAGAACGGTGAACCGATACTCAAAGAACCAGAACATACTGCCCAGCATTTTCCCCGCAAGAGGTCCCACCGCCAGTGAAAGCACAAAGGCCACCGATACGGAAGACATTGCGTAAAACAACCCCTCGTAGATCAGCATGGTTTTGAGCTGTCGGGGCGTCATTCCTACAGCCTGAAGCACCGCAAATTCCCGGCGGCGGGAAAGAATACCGGTCATCATGGCGTTGAAGAAATTTAAGAGTCCCACCAGCCCAATGATAGCACAGAGGATACCACCTATCAGAAGGAACATCTGCCGGAACTGAGCAAATTCAGAGCGAGCCGTGGCCTTGCTTTCATACATCAAGGGCGAAAACTCACCGGCAGTGAGCTTCGATAGATATTGCTCTGCTTCGGCCTCGTCAGCGTCGTCCGCTGTGTCGAACAGGTAGAGCATCGGAATGGCCGCACCACCGCTGTCCCTCTGTGCGGTGTCCACAGACAAAACTGTCTCATATCCAATACCACCATAACGATAACTCATGGAATACGGAAGCTCTACCAAGGCGCAGACCGTGTACTCTACATCTCTGGCTCCATACAGTTTTTCCTGAAGGTACTCCTCCGGTGTATCTTCGGTGCAGAGTTCCCCGGTGCGGCTGTCGATATATTTCACATCGTCCGCATAGGTAGCGGTGATCGTGTCCCCCACCTTGGGGTAGTATTCAGGATTGAGCAGATTGCCGTAATCATCCAAAGAAACCGCAATGGCAATGGCGTTATTATCCTGCCCCAGCATAGGAGAAATATCTCCGTCAAGCACCTGCAGCTTGTCAAACAGGCTGTTATCCAGGGCCTCGATTCTGGTCTTTCCCATCACCATATTGCCCCGGTGCTCCATGCGGCTCATATGGCTGTCCAACTGCTCAGCACTTTCGTACCTTGCATAGTCCTGCCGCAGAGCATCCTCCGTCATCCACAGATATG